>JAABUJ010000102.1_pt1 | contig 186079 bp, 233 predicted proteins | sample 5559131 | NCBI WGS metagenome assembly JAABUJ01 (sample SAMN10711875, study PRJNA513366) | rock metagenome | isolation source: Antarctica rocks | place: Antarctica: Victoria Land, Mt New Zealand nord | collected 2016-01-07
CACGTGGGCCAGTTGAGCTCGCCCCAGCAGTGCTCGGTGGCGTTGAAGCCCAGCGCGCGCATGACCTCGCCGCAGCCCGAGCCGCAGCCGCCCCGGAAGCCGCAGTAGTCGTAGTGCTTGCACTGCGCGCCGCGCGTCCTTCATCAGCATAGCACTTCACAGCAGCAGGGCGGCTCGCAGCGCTGAGCAGCTTGCATGGCGCTGGCCACGGCGCTGGCCGCGTCGGGACATGAGCCAGCTGACTGCGGGCGCCTGGCGGCGCACGCGCAGCCTCCCTCACGCCTGGCGGTCCGCGTCGGCGCAACATTGGGTGCTGAAGCAGGTGCTATCCATGTCGCAACCGCCTCACTCAGCTACACGCCTACAGGCGCAATGCGCTATGCGTGGCAGCATTGCAAGCTTGGAGCACCAGTCATTCTTTACAAGTTCTTCAGTTCTGCTAGCATTCAGCTGGCCTGTGCGACAGGCGCGCCGGACACGGTTGGTCAGCATGCTGGACATGAGCCGACAGTGAAACACGCTGCTGCTGGGCGGGGTACCAGGGGGTTGGCGCGGCACTTGTTGCAGCAGTCGCTCGCCGACTGGAAGATGGAGCTGTTGTCGGGCCGGCGCCCGAGGCGCCGCGGCTCGCCAATGCCCACAAAGGTGGCGTTTGTCACCTGCGGCCCGCCAGGCCGAAGCGTCAAAGTGACTCCTTGTGAGGCACCACGGAGAGCGGGCCAGGCCGTGCGGCGCGGCAGCGATGTACGCAAGGCGCCACAGCGTATGCAATCTGCGGCTACCGATGCTTGGACAGCGCATGCACCGCGTTTCTTTGGAGCAGGTAAGCATGGCACATTGCCCGACTACACTGAGGCAGCGATGCACGAGACTCCCACTGAAACCATCACTTCTCCCCCAATGCAGCGCGTGACGCGCTTTACCATTGAAGCAGTCAAAATGCGCCAGTCGTGGCTGGCCAGGGCTCCTGACGAGACAGGCTTGCCGAGGTGGCAGGAAGAGGCCCATGCAGACGGGACACCTCCAGCGGCACAACAGGGGGCTGTCGTGCGGGGCTACGCGCGTGCCGGGCTGGCACCTCGAACATGCGCGCCGCAGGCGTGCAGTCCTGGTCCGGGCACTGGATAGGGTACGGGCACTGGTTGGGGTCCGGCGCCTGCAGCAGCGCCTGCGGCGCACGCACACGCCACGCGTCAAGTCATGGTCCTACCAGAACAAGAGGGGCAGGTCATGCACTTCATGTGAGTTTAGAGCGGACTCGGTGACACGAGCGGGGATCAACCCGGCAGTCTAATCCGTTTGTTCAATGCACCGAGTCGCGTCGGGCCTTCAGCACATGGTGAGCGCCGCTGCAAGCGAGGAAGCAGCACCATGTCGCCTCCGCCCCAGCACTCTCTCTTCGCTGCTTGAGCATAAGAGGGTGTGATACCCTACCCAACCCTATCCAATCCTACCCAGCAGAGCCCCGCCCCGGGCGGGCCGCGCATGCAGCAGGCCGCCGCTGCTGGAGAACGTCTCCGTGAAGGTCTCGTTCGAGTTCTTCGCGATGCACAGGTAGTTGGACGCCGTGCTGTAGTTCTTGGGCGGCGGCTGACTCGCATCGCTCTCGATGGCCTGCGCCGCAGGACGGCCTCAATGCAAGCAGCAGCGCCTCGCCAATAATAGCCCAGTGTCAGCCTTACTTGGCAGCTCGGTCCATGCGCATACTCACGTCAGAAAACAGATGTTATCCCGACGGGTGGCAGGTCAAAGGGCAGACGGAATGGAACTACACTGCTGAGTGCTGGCGCAGTCATCGGCAGACCAGCCCGTCACTGATGCGCAGAGCGGCACACACCAACACACGAACACATGCATGCACGCAGGCCGGCTGCGAGACCATGGGGCCGCACCCCGAATGCGTCCGGGTTGCTGCCCGGCGCGGGCGTCCACGCCTTGTCCTTGACGTACAGCACGGCCTGCGGCGACAGCGTCAGCTTCGTAGCCAGGCTCAGGTTCTGGCCGCCGCCGGTCTTGAAGAAGGCGGACGCCCAGCACTTCTTGTACTTCGGATTGAGCGAGAAGCCGTTGTAGAACAGCGTCAGCGCGTCGCACGCCTCGTGCCGGTTGCAGTAGGCGACCAGGTCGCTGGGCACGCCCTTGCGCCAGCAGTAGCCCTGCGCGCGCGGCGCGCCAGGGCGTGAGCGCCGCCGCACAGCGTCGCCCTCCTTGTGCGTGCTGCGGTGTGCCGGAACCGGCTTGGAGCACGATGAGCAGCACTCGTACTTCAATTACCATGTTGCCTCCAAAAGGTGTGTGCTGCGTTGCGCACCAGGTAGTCGAGCGGGCCCAGTACATTGGACATTACACATTCAAGACTCCGCGCACAACACTGCCGCCTCACAGGCACAGTGGGAACCGGCGCGCCCGCAGGCTTCGAAGCCTGCGGGCAGGCCCGCAGCGGCACGCCGGTGGCGCTTGCAGGCACGGGCGCGTACCACGGGCGTCGTGCCCAGCGTGACGGGCCCGTACGGCGTGTCGTCCGGGCAGCCGGGCCAGTCATACGCCAGCGTCAGCTCGATGCCCGCGAAGATGGAGTAGTCGGCGTCCTGGATGAGCGGCTGGTTGACTTCCTCCGACAGCGTGCCGCCTGCGCCGCGCGGCGCACCAATGTTGCGGTGCATGCCGATTGGGCCCCAGGCATTGGCATAGGACGCAGCCGCGCCGCGCCAGGTCTAACACGCACGCCGCAGTGAACTTCAGAAACACATCAAATCGTAACGACCGTGGCCTTTCCGTGCAACAGCACACGCACGAGGCTCTCTCATGGTAAGTGTGCCATCTACGACACTCGTTTCTGCTGCGCATGATGCACGTGTGAGGCTGCGGATGGCCAGCCTGGCCGCTTGGAACCTGGCCGCTTGGAAAAAGCCGCAGCTTGCATGAACTGCGGCATGTGGATACTGCAAGGCGTTAACATTGGCGCGTCAGTCATCGACCGGACTCCGTCTTGGACTGATGAATTACCAAGCAATTACCTAGCAAAGCGCGTAGGAAGAGGGCGCTGTGCAGGCGCGCACCCGTCCAGTAGCTAAGGCTGGAGTTGCCGGTGTTCTGCCGCACGCCGTTGAGGTACGGCGAGTTGGAAAAGCCCGGGATGGCCAGGCGCAGGTAGAGCAGCACGCACGTGCCGGGCCGCATGTTGGTCCATGCCGGCGGGTCGCGCACATCCGCCGGCAGCGTGCAGTTGGACAGTTGGCCCTGCGTCCGGTCGCACCTGCACGCGCAGGGCCGCGGCCTGAGGCCAAGCCGGCGAGGACGGTGCTGCAAGGCGTGGCAGCCCACGCGGGGGCCCTGGCCGCGTCCTCGAGCTCTCTGGCGCTCTGATACCGCATTACTATTTCCCGCTGGTCATATGGCAGCGCGCGCCGCCTGCACTCGCAGCGGGCTGACGCTCGCCTCCTAGCACTATACCGTCACAGCGAGGGCAGAGCGTGCAAGTGCGGTGTGCTGGTGCACCAGGGCCTGCTCGGCCTCGAGCGGCAGCTCGGCAGCAACACCTGCCTGGGTAAAGCAGAGCTTTCAGTGGGTCCAGGAGCGCAGCCACCTGTGATGTGCACTTCACAATGTTGCACCGCCAGCACCTCGTTCGGGGTTGGGACTTGTCAACAGCACAGGAGGACAAGGCCGCACCAGGTCCACAGGTTGCACGGGGTGGCCCCTTTGTTGGCCTTGGTCACGTTATACGAATACTCGCTGCAGCGAGCGCAGCAGTCTGTGACCTGGTCCGTGTGCGTGACGTTGAGCACGCTGATTGTCTCGTTGTAGTACACAGCGTTCCGCTCCACCACGCACGACTGTCCGGCGTTGACTGCGCGCGCGTGCCGCTGTCTGGGACTCTGGATGCAAAAATATATATAGCAGTGCCAAGCGAGAAGGCCTTGCAAAGCAGCGCACCGATAACCTTCCGCAGCGCCGGGTTGGGATACTGCTTCTGTGCCTCCTGCGGAGGCGGGACAAGGCCGTCAGGTTCCTCGCTCCGCCGGTCAGTGCTCATGCAGCATGCAAGACCAGCCGAGCACTTGTGAGCTCACCACAGCGCATGATATCGTCAAGATAGTCAGCAGCAGTGGCGCCAACAGCCGCAGGGGCATGCTCGCAGCCCCCTCGCTCCAGACGAGCTACATGAAGGCTGGCGCTGGCGCTCCCCAATCAGCGTGTGAGACTCCTGGCAGCTAGGCCTTGGTGCGCTATGGCAGGGTCGTCCTGGCCCGGTTTGGCGAGCTGCACACAGCTCCAGTCTGTAGGGTATCTGCTCAGGTTTGAATGATGGAGGCCATCTGGCCATCGAGCTCGCTTGCCCGCCGGCCATGTCTGCACATCCTTTTAAGCGCGCAGGCATGCACATGCCTTGGGCCAGCACTGGCACACAAGCAAGGCATGCAAATGCAGCAACAAGGCGCCCCGAGACACTGCAACCACTGATGCTGAGAGCTGATGCCGAGAGGTTCGTGCTTTCCCCTACATGCAAAACACATCCCAACACCAGATTTTGGCACTCACACCAACAGCAACAAGAGGGCTATAAATGCGTTGGAGGATGATTGTGAAGCATACAACGCCGGACGATGTGATTCAAATGTGATTCAATAGTTCTAATGTCACAGACACAGTTGGACACTCCCGCAATTAAAGAACTACCTGTCTCTCAGATGTCTCTCTGAAAAGCAAGAGAGCACCGCCAAGTGGACCACTTCCCGCTGCAACAGATGCACATATTATGCATACATGGGCTCCGGCATGAAGAGGCTTGCGTCGCCCCGGCCAGCGCGCAGCAGCTCCGGCTCGCGGCCGGTCATGTCGATGATTGTGGAGCCTTCCGCCACCTGCATGCGCCAGCCTCTCGTTGCAGACGTTTCCAATGGGATGCGGTCCCAGCCCACAAGTTTGACCGTTCTGCGTGCTCATGGCCGAGCACATGCACCCCAGGGTGTGGCTCCGCACACACTGGCATTGGCCTGCATGGCCCGCCTGTACACAACGCCGTACCTGCATTCCCTCTCGCCGTGTTCCAGAGTGCCCTGCCAGGCTTGACACCTCACACCACCGCTGCATGCGCGCGCCGTGGCGCGCACCATGGTGCCGCACGCTGACAGCAGGCCACCCGAGCTCTAGCAGTGCCGCAGACAGCGCAAACGCGCACTGGCGGAATGCATTAAGGCCGTATGTCAACCAACTTTGGCCGCCCCAGAGCAGGACTACGCATTGCAGATCAACTCGATCGAAGCCGGGAACGCAAGGATGTAGCGCACCGTGACGCCCGCGTCCACCACAAAGTCGATGCCCTTGGGCTCGAACATGTCCAGCATGACCGCAGCCTCGGGCAGCTCCAGCGCGCCCGCGCCGGCCTCCACGTGCACGCTGCTGCACAGCAGCGGCCGCTCCAGGCCCGCCAGCACCGCCTGCGCGCGCAGGGCAAGCGTTTGGCAGGTCGTGTCCAAGGTCTTGCTCTTTGTACGGCGGGGCGGGCCCAGGCTCGTGCCAGCCAGCAGGCCCGAGGTGGACCCTGAGGTCCAAGGCGCGCTGCGCAGCCCGGATCAAGCATGCCGACAGTCTACACCCTTGCGCAAGTCGTCACAGGTGCACACTGTGCAGCCGGCGGGGCGCCAAGCATGGCGCCAATCGCAGCCGCACGTATGGAAGACGCGGAGCCAGTTCGGCGAACGCTGCCGCCAACAGGACGGCGCGGGGGCAGGCCTGACCTGGCAGATGGCGTCCCCCGGCAGCCGCACGCCGACCGTGCGCCGCTGCTTGGCCTTGCCGGTCAAGTAGTCCATGCACTGCTTGGGCAGACGCTTGCTGGCGTGCAGGATGAGCGTGAACTGGCGCGCGCATACGCAGCACACATCAGCCGAGCTTGTACCGAACTGAGTGTCGAGGTGGTGTTGCCAGCGCCAGCCAGCCACAAGTGCATGCACGGCCTCCGCTCTCCCCTCGCCGCCCATGCGCACCTTGTTTGGCGGTCAAAGCACACGGCCGGAGCAACCAGCGTCCTCAGACGCGACAGTCAGCAGCACTTTCGCACAGAGCCAGGCCCGCCGACAGCGCGGGCTTGAGCAGCTGCGAGGCGCACCGGCCCGGGCAGCGCTGCGCGCGCCAGCCTGAACGCGTCGGGGCACCCGGGCTCCGGCGCGGGGAAGCCGAGCGTGAACTCGGACACGTCGGCAAAGCTGCGGCACATAATGGACAGCTGCTTGGTCGGCGCCATGTCCTTGGCTGCATACAGGCGCTCCACCGCGTACTTCGCGTCCACGTCGCACACCAGCGCGGGGAAGCTGCGGCGTCCTGGTCCCCAGTCAGGCGCGCTGCGCACGCTCCTCACGCCCCGGGCAGCGCAGAAACAGAACTCGCCTCACCTGTCTGTTGGGATGATGCCTAGCTGCGCAGCACACGTCCAGCACGTCAGTAATAGCGTGCATGCATACACATTTAAAGAAGAGCTGGCCGCTGTGCAGCTGGAGGGCTGCTGGGGCCACACCGCCCCATCTCGTAACAGCTGGATTACGGGGTCCAGGCGCCACAGGTCGCTGCCGTACGGGTCCACAGACACCAGCAGCGGCCTGCGGCTGCGCCCAGCACTGTCGCCGCCACGGCGCTTGGCACTTACAGCCACCCAGCGCTTTGCTTCCGCTTTCTGTGGCCGCACGGGTCCCAGCGTCGCCAGGGGCCTGCCGCACAGGGCGCAGCGTGGCGCCTGCGCCTGCAACGGCCTGCTACCATTGAGCATGGCACTGGCACGCACGCAAAGTGTGCTGAAAGCCTGCGACGCTGCCAGTTCAGGGCGTCCACAGTCTACCTGCTGAACAGCACAGCACACGACCTCTTCCTTCAGACTGTAGTGTGTGATTCCACGGTGGACAGCTCGGTTTCGGAAGTTTGGGGCCCAGATGGGGCCTGGCTGCAAGCAAGGAGCTCTGCCAGGCAGAAGTCTGCCTGCGGTCTGTTCCCTGCCGCCTGGCCTGTGCCTGCCAAAGGGCAGCGCGCTTGGTTCTTGAGGGCTGCGCTGTGGCCATCAGGATGGAGCTTGGAGGCAGGGACCTCATCGGCAGCGAGGATGACTTGGAGCACTTCAACAGGCGCGTCCGCGTCTGCTGCGCGCGCCCTGCATGTTCCTTCTCTTCGTATAGCAACAACGAGGCTAATATGCGCAACCATCGCAATGCGATTCTACTCTGTGTGAGCAGCGGTGGTGGCTGCCGGGGTGCAGTCTGGTGGAAGGTAAGCGAAAGCTGACGCCCGCGCTGCGCGGAGTTATGGCAGAGACTGCCACCTGCGGCCTCGTCAGGTGACGCCTGCACACCGCTCATACCTCGCAGGAGCTCGGGCACATGCTCTGTCTGAGCTTGGCTGTCGCGGCCCCAGCACGCCGCTGCATCACGGCGTGTCTGCACAGGGCCCGGTCCTGGCTGTGCCCCATACGAGCCGTCCAGCAATTCTGTGCGTTCGTGGCCATCTGCATTCAGCCACGCTGCTCCCCGACCGTGCCAGCGCACAGAGCGACAACTGTTTTCCAGGCGTGGGTATCTGAGGACTGTGCTCAAGAAGTGTCTGTTCCAGCGCGTGTTGTGCCGCGAAGGCGCGCAGCTGGATTATTTTGAAGCAGCGCCGCAGACGATGCTGCTGCGCGGCGCAGGTACGCTTGGCCGCTGCAGCGTGCTCTGTACGTGTATGCGCTGGCGGAGGTGCTGGCCGACTACGAGGCGGAGGCTGCCGTGGAGGTAGGCCTCACGGCGTCCTGGTTTTCCTGGCTGACCATATAGAGAGCCACTAGCAGCACCCGAAGGCCATCATTGCCATACACATGCCCTACATATGCCCACCGTCAGCAGTACGCACAAGTGTGCCCGTTGGCGCCGGTCTTGGCCGCAGGGGGCTGCTTGGCGCGGCCTCGGCGTCGAGCGGACCAGTGCTTGCGGATGCTTCGCCTGTCTGGGTGGCGCAGCGTGCGGCAGAGCTCGGCGCGCTCTCGTTGGGCGCGCAGGCGCGCCCGGCGGCGCTACCGTCAAGCAGGCAGCTCTGTGATACTGTTTTGCCCGGCAGCAGATGTTATCGCACAGCGTCGTCAATGACCCGGCCTCGCGCCGCGCGCCGCAGGTGGGCCCGCCGGCGCTGCTGCCGGGCGGGGAGAGCGGCGAGGAGGCGCGCGGCCGGCTGCGCGCCGCGCTGGAGGCGTTCGGCGACGAGGCGCCCTTCACGTTGCAGCGCCTGGCCGAGGTGCTGCTGGAGCCGCGCAAGCAGTACGCGCGCCTGGACAAGCTGGTGCGCGCGGTGATAGGGTTGTAGGTGATAGGGATAGGGTAGGTTCGCCCTGTCGCGGACAAGCTGGTGCGCGCGTGCGCCGGATGCACGGCGCTGCGGCACTGCGCCGGCCGCCTGGGGACGCGCTGCAGGCGTGCAAGCTGCTGGCGCGGCAGCGGCGGTGTCACGCTCGCTCGCGGCTGCTGCGTGCCAGCTCAGGGGAAAACGGCGGGAGCCGTCATGGTCCAGCCGCAGCCAGGGCGAGGCAGGGGTGTCACTGGCGAACCACGCATCTGCGGCCCAGCTTGCAGGTTGCACGACCTTGCCGAGCGAACCCATCTGTAGCAGCACTGCCTCTTGCAGCAAAGCGTCCGCGGTCGCTGGCGCACATTGGCACCACAGGCCGGTAGCGCGTTGCGTGTGCGTGTGGAGGGACGCACATCACCTCGTCACCCATCACCACCCGTAAAGCGTGTGGAGGTAGTACTGCTGTACCCCAATCCACCCTACCCTATACTTCAGGTGCTCGCGCTGGAGAAGCTGCTGCTGGTGACGTCCACGCTGCCGCCGGCCGAGGCGCCGCCGCCGCGCCCGGCGCTGGCCGCGCTGCCGCCGGTCAATGAGAACCCGCCGCCGCGGCCGCCGTCGGCGTCGGCGGCGCTGGCGCGCGTGCCGGACAGCCCGGCGGGCGCCGCGGGCGGCGCGCTAGGCAACGGGCGCGTGGCGGAGCGGGGGCTGGGGTTTGGCATCGCGGGCGCGGCGCTGGCGGCGGCTGCGCCGCCGGTCGGCCAGGGCCCCGAGGTGCGGCGCACGAACACACAGCGGTTCAATAAGCGGGCGCTTGACACTTACACTCGCACGATGGACAGTCTCTGCCAACCCATTTCACGCTGGTCTTCTATATAATGCCACCATCCTGAGTCGTCGCCCCTCAAGGGCGAGCTATGTCTGATATTCTTGGTAATTTCTGTGCAGGTACCGAACGGGGCGCTCCGAGGCAGCGCGGCACCGGGCGCGGCCGCGGACGGCCCGACCGCGATGGAGGCCATGACCAACGACCCGCTCGTCGGCGTGCCGCTGGCGCAGCCGGCCGCCGGCGTGCTGCTGCCCGTCGCCGACATCGGGCCAACACACGCGCCGGTCGGCCCGCCGCGCCCCGCGTCGCCGGCGCCCCCGACGCCGCCCGCGGGCTCCGCCATGGGCCCGGCTTCGCCGTCGCCGGCGGGCGCGCACGCGGCCGCGCTCGCGCGCGACAGTCCCGGGTCGCCTGCGGACGGCGCGCCTGCAGGACATGGGGCAGCGCCAAGGGCCCAAGGCCCGCCAGGGGTGGGCGGCACAACCCCGGGAGTGGGCGCGAGCAACAGCGCAGAGGCGGGCGCCCTGTCTGAGGGGCGGGGCCTGCAGGGCGCGCAAACGGCAGGCGTGTCAGCTGAAGCGGCAGGCACCCTGGCAGGCACCTCGGCAGACGGGGCCGGCCGCGTGGGAGCAGATGCGGCAGCCGGCCAGGGCGCTGCCAATGGAGGCGGCAGCAGGAGCGGCATGGCCGGGGCCTGGGATGCTGGCCCTGGGGCGCAAAGCGGAGGCTCTGGTGAGGCTGCTGCGGGCGTGGGCGCGGCTGCGAGCCCGGTGCTTCCGGGCGCGCCGGCGCTCAAAGACCCCGGCAGGATCCCGAGCCCTGCCACAGACCAGCCCCCGGGCGACACGGACATGGTCACGCGCGAAGCTTGAGGGCGGCGGGCGTCGGGCGCGCAGCTGCATGGTCCTGTATGACTTTTGCGCAGAGAACTGTTAGGAACTTGCGGGCTGGAGTATGGCGTAGGAAATTCCTATCGGCTGCAGGTTGGGAGCCGCGCTGCTGTGGCCGACGCCATCTGTGTTCGCTCGTCTGCGGGCAGTGTGGTGTCTGAGCCGGAGGTCTGCTTGTTTTCCTGTGCGCAGCACTGCGGACGGACGCCTGCGGTGAGCTGTGTTTTGCAGAGTGCGCACATCTTAGCGCGAAGCTGTACAATGCAGCGAGCCAATGCCCCCACACCAATGTTAACGAGCGGCTGCATAAGCAAATGCTGCATATGCTTCGTGTGGTGTCCTGTAACTGCCATCGTTCTGCCAAGCAGTGAGAGCGCGCTGATGTAAATGCTGCATGGCCTGCTTTATCGGAACAGGCAAGCATTGTTGAGGCTGCCCTCACTTGCAGAGGAGCTTCAAGTTGCACGGACACTATGGCGCATGGCATGCCCCATGAAAAAGTTCCTGGCACAACCAGAGGAAATTTCCCTAGCTGACAACTAATAATGTTTCACACACCGGGAATTTGCTAACCACTGATGCAAAGTCATGAGCACGTTCAGACCGTTCTGCAAGCAGCAGGAGCGTTTTAGCTTGGTCGGGGCGCGAATCGCCTATGACCAGGCCTCCACAAAGTAGCGCCCCGACAGCGCCAGCTGCCGCACATACTGCGCCGCGGCCGCCGGCGTCAGGCCGCCCGCCGCGACGGCGACCGCTTGAAAGGCGGCGGCCACGTCCTGCGGCATGCGCTGCGCGGCGCCGGACACAAACACTGCCGCGCCCTGCGCGCCGCACGCATGCGCATCTTTAGGGTCCCCCAGAGACCCTGCACTGCACGGCCGGACCCACGAGCGCGGCGCCCCGCGCGCCTTGCCCATACGCGGCTCATGGGGCGACCTGCCTCAATGGGGAGGACCAGCACGCTTGGGTCAACGCGTGCGTCCGTGCCGCATGTTTGCGTCCAGCGCAGCCGAGCATGCAGCGGCAACACCAGAGCTGATGCGCGCGCTCTTGCCACGCGTCATGCACTCCGTGCTGCCATCGTCTGCGAGCATTGCAAGAGGTGCCGTACTCTTGTATCGGAATGTGAGCGCGTCGGAGCCCTGCGGGACCGAGGTCGTCCGCTTCGATGAGGCGCGCCATGGCGACAGCCGCGGCGACCGCCGGCATCACCATGGCAAACCTCATCAAGGCGGTCGACCTCGTCCCGCCGGGCGCCGACGCACTCACATTCCGACACAAGAACATGGCAACGATGTGTCGCTCGCTGAAGACGGCGGCATGAAGTGCATGGCGCATGGTCAGAGCGCGCGCATCGGCTCTCTGTGCTGCGGCTGCATGCTCAGCTGCGAGTAGCACACCGGGCGCGTCGCGCGGCGTACACCCTGCAACAGGCTCTGCCGCGTGGGGCACGAGCGATGACGCCAGCCCGCGCCGCCCCGGCGACACGCGCCCCTGCGGAGCGGCCGCAGCAGGGGGCCCGGCCGCAGGGCCGCCCGCGCGCTGCCCTGCTGCCAGCCCGCGGCCGCACGGCCAGCAACGCTAGGCAAGGGCGCAGCCGCCGCACCTGCTGCAGCAGCGCCCAGACGCGCGCGCCGTGCTCGCGGATGCGCGCGCCGACGTACACCTTGGCGGCCTGGTCGCGCGAGAAGGCGGTTATCAAGCCGCCGGCCGTGAGCGCGCCAGCCGCCTCCAGCGCCGGCCACTGCGCGGCGAAGTAGAAGTCGGCCGCCGTGCGCCGGCAGCCGAAGAAGAGCAGGCTGGGCGCGACGCGCTCGCCTGCGTGGCGGAGTAGGGTCAGGGTACGGAATGAGCCTCCAGCGCTGGCCACTGCGCGGCGAAATAAAAGTCGGCTGCCGCGCGCCGGCAGCCGAAGAAGAGCAGGCTGGGCGCGACGCGCTCGCCTGCGTGGCAGGGTAGGGTTGGGGCATGCCACTGCTTGGTGAAGCAGAAGTAGCCCTTCCAAGAGGATTGGGCCTCGAGACATGTGCCTCGAGACAGGCACCAAATACTCGCAGCGCCGCACTGGCCGCGGCCGCCGCAGCGCGCTCCTCCAGGGCTTGGGCCCTGAGACATAAACCTAAAACCCTCCGCGGAGCCGCACCGGCCGCGGCCGCCGCGGCGCGCTCCTCCAGGAACGCGCGGAAGGGCGCGACGCCGGTGCCGGGCCCGACCAGCAGCAGCGGCACGCCGGGCGGCGGCAGGCGCAGCACGCCGCGCTCCACCCACACCGGCACCTGCCGCCCCGCGCGCACGCCGACGGGTTGACCCATGCCGGATGTTATTTAACGTAGGTCCTCTTGGGAAGGTGCGCTCCGATGCATGCCGCCCCCAGCAGTGTACTGCATGGTTCTGCCCGGCACCATCTGCCACAGAGCTGCTCCCGCATGCCAAGGCAGCTTCAGGTCATGTAGGTATGTCCCAAACCTATTATGGCGCCTGACTGCAGCTGCCCGCTGCATGCTACTCCTTGAAGCTGCAGAAGGGCAGAGTGGAGGGCGCGCGGATGGCCGGGCGGAGCGCAGCGGCGCGCGGGCCGGCCGCATGCAGGCAGAGGCGCGCGGCCTGGCCGCGTGCAGGCAGAGGCGCGCCGTGCAGCGCGCGCAGGCGCCGGCGCGCGGGGCGCGCCTGGGGCAGCGTGGGGTGCGCCTGCAGCCGCGCGAGCCAGCCGGTGGCCAGCCCGTGCTTGACCCGCTTGTGCGGCGTGCGGTACTCCACCACCGCGGCGAGCAGGTGCGCCTGCGCGCGGGGCGCGCCCACCCAGCCAGTCAGGGCCTGGGGCCCCTCGGCTGTGCTAGAATACCGCCGAGCCAATGCACGGCTCTTCTGTCAGCCGCCAGCCACAGCGAGTTGAATTTGCAGTGCCACGCGGAGCAGTGCCGCGGCAGAAGCCCTGGGCCAGCAAGACTCCTGGGTGTGCGCGGCTTGGAAGACTGCTTATGTGTCGGTGGAGCGGCGCCGCGCCTCATCAGGATGCGCGCGCGCGGACGACGCGATGGAGAAGCGGCGCGGCTGCAGGCGCGGCCCGGCCTGCAGCAGCCACGCCAGCGGCGGCGCCGCGCTCGGGAAGTCGCCCAGCACCTCCAGCAGCGTGCGCCCTGCAACCAGCCGTGCCGCCGGCACTGATTGGGCGCTGCTGCTGCTGTTGCTGCGGCGTGGGCACCGTGGGCCACCGCGCACAATCGAGCATCAAGAGACGCAGCCGGGAGTGCTGGTCACACTGAAAGGGCGCTAGTAGTGAGTGCTGCTGCTGCAGCATGGGCGCCAAGGCCCGCTGCCCTCAGACGATCCTGTCATTGGAGAGATGCAGCAGGGCTGCAGCCATGCCCGCCGTGCTGGCCCGAGGAGTGCCAGGCAGCCGCGCTCGGCCGCGGAGCGTGAGAGGAGGCCGGGGCCTTCCCTAACCCTACATCACCCACGGTCCCAGGACAGAGCGCAGGGGGCTTGGGCGCGCGCCCTCGCGCTGGTTGTAGAGCACCAGGTCGTCGCGCCCAGCTGGCGAGCCAAAGTAAGCCAGGCGCTCCGCCTCGCGCGGCTCGCCCGCGTGCGCCGCCAGCACCTCGAACAGAAAGCGCCGCGGCGAGCCGCCCGCGACGTCCAGCACGCCCGCCACCAGCGCACGCAGGCGCACCTGGCGCGCTTGTCACCATCAGGGCGGGGTGCAGGGCCTCGATAGGGTTTGCTTAGGGTATGCTCAAACACGCCACGGCAACCTGCCACACGCACCCAGGGCGTCACGGACGGCGTGCAGCCGCCAGCGGGATGCCGACCTGCGTCGCTGCGCCCGGCGGCGCCGCGCACCTCGGCCGCCGCGCCGGGCGCCGCCGCGTCGGCCGCCTCCACGCGCACGCTGTCCTCGCCGTCCAGGCCGAGTCGCGCCAGCAGCGCCGCCACGGCGCGCCGCGGCTGCGCGGGCAGCACGGCGGCGATGTCGCCCGGCGCGTACGCCAGGCCAGAGCCCGCCAGGCCGAGGACGAGCAGGCGCGTGTCCTGGTCGTGCTCGGCCGGCGTCAGACGCTCGTTGGCAAGCAGCGGCGCCAGGAACGGGCGCCCCGGCCCATGGCCTGCGCGCACACACATCCATGTAAGTAACCCGACAAGCAGCCCTTGGAAGTAAGAATGGGCCTCTAGCAGCGCTTGCTGCCACCCAAGGCCTGTAAGATTGCAAGCGTGTGGTGCATGAGCAGCAGGGTCTAGCGCCTTGCCATGGTGCCCAGCACGGGGTACGAGCGCGGCTGGAGCGGCGCAGGTGCATGTCTCATGCGGGGCGCGCCGCCGGGGGGTGCGCCGTTGCCGGGGGACTCGACCAAGCCGGCCGCGGCGGCCTCTACAGCGGCGAACGCGCGCGCCGCGTCCGCCGCCTCCGTCAGCTCTGCTGCGCCCATGGCATGCGCGGCGCCCACCCCTGGATCGTTCTCTGAAGGTCCGGGCATACACCCTGGCGCTGCAGCTCCATCCGCGTGCGCCGCCCCAGTGGCTGACCCGCCGCCCGCCGCTGCGCTGGCGCCGCTCACAGACAGCCCTGGCTCATGGCTCCGCTTCTGTTCCGCGCTGGGCCCGCCGCGCAGCAGCGTGCCGTTGGTCACAGGGTGGCCGTTGCTGGTTGCCGCGCTCGGCCCCGGGGCGCAGTCCGCCCTCGCAGGTGTCTCGCCAGCGCTGCTCATGCAGTCAGCGCTCTCAGGTGCGATCGCCGCGGCGGCTGCGTCTGCGCTGCTGGCATGCGGCGCGCCAGCGCCACCCTGTGCGGTCGCGCCAGCATAGCCATTCGCGGCGGCTGCGCCGGAGCTGCCTGCCCGGCCAGCCGCAGCGCCGCCACCCGCACGCGCAAGGCCGGCATGCTCCCGCCGCTCGTGAGCAACGCCGTTGGCCGGGGCGTCGGCGCCGCTGGGCGCGGCCGGCGGACCCGGCGCGGAGCGCTCCCCGCGCGGCAGGAAGGTGACCTTGAAGCGCGGCTCCAGCGGCGCAGGCGGGTCGCCCTCGCGCGGCTGCGCGCACCAACACAGCATCCGCTGGCCGTAAGACTTGCTGCAAGCAGCAGGGCAAGTACTACGCTCCTTCTACCCGACCAGTGGAAAAGTCCAGTGCCGTATCGGTATCCGCGCACGCGACATGGGCTCGGCAGCTGTGCAGCAGCAGGCACGGTCTCACTTCCTCGCCCGCGCTCGATCCGTTGCACAGCATGTAGATGACTCATAGTTACAACAGCCACCGGGCACATCGGCCAGGCCGGGCGGAGCGGCGCAGCCGCGCGGCGCGCCAAATACAGCCTCGGCAGGCACGCGTCCAGCGCGGCCTGGTAGCCGCAGGGCGCCTGGTCATCGCCCAGGCCGCGCGACATCTGCTGACCCTTGCCCTACATAAGCATGCCCTGCAAGCAAACCAGGCTTGCGAGCGGCGCACATCGGCCAGGCCGGGCGGCAGCGGCGCGGCCGCGCGCAGCGCCGCCCACAGCCCCGGCAGCCACGCGTCCAGCGCAGCCTCGTGGCCGGCGGGCGCCTGGTCGTCGCCCAGGCCGCGCGGCGCGGCCGCGCGGCCGCCGAGCGCCGCCAGGCGCCTGTCCAGCTTCTTTGCGACCACGTTGTACTCCTGGTAGCCTGCGCCCGCGGCTCGGCTTTGCAGGCCGCGTGGCGTACGGCAGATGCCAGAAAGTGCATATTACAACTGAACCTGTGTGAGAACACGAGGACCCCTTGAGTCCTAAAGCAGTCTTAAGTGCAAGGCGGACGAAAGGCAGGTCAAGGCTGTGCCCGCGCACCAGAGTCGCCGAGGCCGAACACCGCGTACGTGAGCCCCGCCAGCGAGCTCGCGGGCAGGCTCTTGCGCAGCAGGAAGCGCCAGAACTGCTTCAAGTTGTCCGGCAGCTCCCCCTGCTTGCAAAGCGCCGCTGGAAAGGCGCCGCTGATGAGCATACTCGCAATGGTGAGCGTGTGTGACAAGCTTTTGGCAGGGAGGAGGGAGGGCACAACTTCAAAGGCAGGAGTGGTGCGCGCCTGGCCAGTGGTGGACGCCACAAACACGGCGAGGCGCTCGGCGGGCAGGCCGGTGACGGGGTAGGCGTCCGCCGCCATGACGCGCGGAGCAAAGTGCCTCCGCTTGGCCTCGCGGGCGATCCGCTCCGCCACATCCTGCAGTAAACACAAGCCTGGGTTACTCCAAGGCTGCCAGACTGCAACATGAAAGTAGATGGAGTCTGGGCACCGTAAAGCAGAAACCGCAGGCTCTGCAAACAACTCGTGCACACCTGTGCGTTGCCTGTCTGCGAGCCAAAAAGTATGAGCAAAGGCGGCAGAGTGTCCATTTCAAGTGGCTTTGCTAACTGTCACGATAGCATCTTGGCTTGGCCAAGCGCTATATTTGCAGCACATAAGAGAAGTGGCTGCACCCACGCGCGGAGACAAGGGCATACGTCCATGTGCTCTGTGCGTGCGCACGTGCATGGCGCCTGCGTCTAATGAGGCTCAAGCTTTGTTTGAGATGAATATTGCAGCTACCTGTTTTTGGCGCGAATGCATCCACGTCGAGCCGCTGAGTGGCTGACGCGCTTTCTGCACCAGGAAAACATACAGCTGATGATGTCTGCGTCGAGCTGTGCCTGCGGGTCCCGCCGCATGGGATGAACACAAACATCCTGAGTAGCCTGGGTGCTCAGCTGAAGGTGCTGCCCCACTGCAGGCACACGCTTTGCTCAGTAGACTGCCCAGCTGTACCACATAGCTCCACAGGCAGTTCAGGGGTGTGCTGAGCCCTGGGGCACGCCCCCCAGATAGCCCTCGCCAGGGATAGCGCCTTTGCGCCTCGTCCGCTGCCGCGCGCGGCGGAGCAGGACGGTGACCAAGCGGCACGGCCCGCTACACAAAAACCCCCCTGTGTCGGCACTTCACCTGGAAGCTGTGCAACCTTGCTTTTTCTAAGTGGCACACCACTCCAAGCTTTCACTGCTTGGCCTCCTCGAGTACATGCGCTCTCAAGCTCAAAGGCAAAGCCTCTGCGAGGTGTGCCTTAGGTGTAGCAGCGTCAGGGACTTGGTGTCCCTGACGCTGCTACACCTGAGGCACAACCACGCAGAGGCTTGCAAGCTGAAATTCTCTGTAGCCATATGTTGCATACGTCAGAGAGCTCGAAAGCGCAGTGCCCTTGAATTTTGGAGAGACTGGACAGGCATAGCTTGGACAAGGCACCTCTGAAAAAATATTGTGCCCCCGTCAGATCCTGACCAGAGCCGAGCACTACGCTGACCTTTGCAGGCGGCGCCCTCTGGCACCGGGCGCCTTGATGCGTTCCGCCTGGCCGACTTTGCGCTCGGCCGCGTGATCGGGACGGGCAGCTTCGGGCGCGTGTCGCTGGCGCGCCACCGCGCCACAGGCACGCTGTGCGCGGTCAAGGCGCTGTCCAAGGCGCACCTGCTGAAGCACCAGCAGGCGCGTTTCGACCATTGTGCCTGAGCACTGTACCCCAGCCTCATTCCTTCACATCGAGTGCAGTGAGCGGGTGCCTGTTGCCAAAACTGCATTGTCTGCTTAAGGGTCAAGCCTTAGCCTGCGTCAGTCTGCGTGCCGACGGCAGATGCGTAACACTGTCCTGGAGGGTTGTTTGCCATCTCCACATCCCATACCTGATGTGCAACCCCGCCTGCATGCTGCTGAGTACGTACGTGTACTGTTAAAGCTGTTGCACTGACAGGTCAGAGCAGCGCGTCACGGCATTGGCGCTCCTGCAGGTGTCCCACCTGCGCTCAGAGCGGGACCTGCTCAGCAGTGTGAGCCACCCGGGCGTCGTGCGGCTGCTGGGCAGCTTTCAGGTAGTGCGCCACCCCAGCGTGCCTGGATTCCCGTCCGTGCGCTGCAGAAACTGCAGCGCAGGACAAAGGGACACGTGGAGGACATGTGCAGAGACAGCTGCCCTTGCATTAGCCTGTGCAGTGCACATACTGATATGTGTGGTGACCGGAAGCCTGGCAAGCCATGAGCATGTTTGCAAATAAGTTGTGCACGGACCCGCTGCACCATGAGCGTGTCAACACACGAACGCACTCAATACTTCAGGGCGGCACACGTGTACATCATGAGGTGATGCATCGCTTGCTGCGCTGACAGCGCGCGCACATGCCAGGACGCAGCCTGCGTGTACTTCGTGCTGCAGTTTGTGGCGGGCGGCGAGCTCTTCCGCACAATCAAGGCGCGCGGCAGCAAGTGCGGCCCCCGATGTGACTCCAGCTGGCCATGTTCAGGGTGTCCACTTGCTCTGCCGGCCTCTGCGGATCACGGCCGTTGAATGGCTGGACACGGGCAGGATATGGAACTTTGGAAGCTTGATGGCAGACGTGGCGCTCTCATGTGTTTGGAGCCTGGCTGTCAGCCTGACAGACAGAGTCAGGGCGCTGACCTCAGGGCGTGCGCGCAGCCGCAGGCTGCACGAGGACGAGGCGCGCTTCTACGCGGCGGAGGTGGTTGCGGTGCTGGAGCACCTGCACAGCCTGGCCATCGTGTACCGCGACCTCAAGGCGCGTGTGCGCGGCAACCCCCAAGGGGCGCCCGGCCTCCAGCGGAGCCGCACAGCCGCGCAGACGTACGCACGCGGTTGCGGTATTCATCGTCGCGGCTGTGGTGCACGTCGCCCATTCCCTGCAAGCTGATCTCAAGGCGCGTATGCCTGGCCAACCCTTAGGGCTGCCGGGCCTCTTGCGGCGCCGCACGGCTGCGCAGACGCGCCCACGCGCGTGCAGCATCCACCGTCGCGGCTGTGATGCACGCTGCCCCGCTCCATGCGGCGCATGGCAGGGGCAGCGTGGCAGAGCAGCGCTGGGCGGAGCTCTGCCACTGAGAGCGTTTACGATGCTTTTTTCCAATGCGAGTGTCTATGACGCCCGCTGTCTGTGTACAGCCGGAGAACCTGCTGCTGGACGCGGAGGGCCACGTCAAGCTGACCGACTTTGGCTTTGCGAAGCGGCTGCCGGCCGGCGCGCGCACCTACACGCTCTGCGGCACGCCGGACTACCTGGCGCCGGAGATTGTCCTGAACAAGGCGCGCTGGGGGTCGCCTGCATGCTCCACACATGCCTGCGGGGCGGGTGTCACATATGGGCGAAGGCCGGGGTAAAGGCCGGGGCTTCCGGCATGCGGTGGGCCAGTGTGGGCGCACAGTACCACAGCGAGGCTGCTGCATGTTAGATGCATGCGTGCGCGTCCTCATGAAAGTGCAGGCGCGATGCGTTGCCGGCCGCGCAGGGACACAGCAAGCCGGTCGACTGGTGGGCGTTCGGCGTGTTGCTGTTCGAGATGGTGGTCGGCTACCCGCCGTTCTATGACGCGGACGTCACGGCCACCTACAAGAAGATCCTCGCCGGCCGCGTGGGCTTCCCCGGCCACGTCAGCATCGCGTGCCGCGACCTCATCCGCCGCCTGCTCAAGGCGCGCCGCGCAGCCGCGAGCGTCGGCCGTGTCGTCTGGGGCCCCCATATGCATGCTTGCCCGGTGCGGGGCGCGCTCGGACCGCTGTGCGCGCGCGCTGCAGGTGGACGCGGGCCAGCGACTGGGCTGCATGGCCGGCGGCGCGGCGGACGTGCGCGCGCACGTCTGGTTCCAGGGCACCGCCTGGGACGCCGCGGCGGCATACCGGCTGCCCCCGCCCATTCGGTGCGCCTGGCATGGGGAGTGCGGGGCACCACTGCCGAGTGCCATGCTAAAAGTGCAGCGCCTTGTACCAGCCGGCGGACTGGCCAAGAGCTTTGGATGCCTGCCTCTTAAAGAGCATACAAGCTGGCATGCAGCTCATATTCATGCAGCGGCTCTGCACAGTGATGCGCCGGTGCATGTGCGCCGCGCCAGGCCGAGCGTTGCAGCGGGCGATGACAGCTGTAATTTCGATGACTACTCGGCGATTAAGCCCATGGCACACGCGTTTGTGCTGTCCCAGGTCGAGCAGGCAGCCTTCCTGGGGATCTGAGCATGCAGGTGTGCTTTGGGCCATGAGTTGTAGGCATTGCACTGTTCGCGTTGGGTTTGCGCGGCCTCAGGGCAGTCAGGTGTTGTGTTGCTTATAGCATAGCATGTCCACAGTGTCGCGGGCCCTGCCAGAATAGAACACACGATGCACTCTTGGCGGCAGCGCTTTGGAGTGCAGCTCAATAAAGTAGGCGTCTAGCCCCTCACAGAAAGTCCGCCAGGCCAGCTTTGGCATCAGCAAGAGCCAGAGTCTGCCAGAATGCAGCAGGGAAGCACTGCAGAAAGCTCGGTGTTGCATGTTTGCGCACCACGACAAAAGCCCAGCCTCCGCCAGCCACCTGGGGCTGCTCCACCCTGTTTAGAGTCATCGGTGCTCCATCTACTTGAGGCTGTCTATCACAGTCACGTGCAGCCAGTGGCAAGCACTGGCAGCGTTGCTCAGCATGGCCTGGCGAGTAGCATTGCAAACACCGCATGCGAGCTCTTCAGCACAGGGGTTGGTATTACAGTTGATTTTGATCACTGGTACACGCTGCCTACTTGACCTAGAACCTCTCCGGCTCTCCTGGGATTGCTGCGGCGCGGTCCACGGCGCTGCTGACCCCACCCACCTCCTCAATGAAGTCGCTGCACATCATCGTGTAGTCTTTCAGGTACTGTATCCGCCACTGCGCATAGTCCCACTCCCCGTACAGCAGGTGCCTGCACACACGACCGGAAAAGTTGGAAGGATGTCAGCCAAGTAAACCCCTATAGTGCTGCAACACACGCAGGGCCACAAGCACTTCTCACACTTGAGGTGAAGCGAACTGGAAGCGGATGAGCTGCCTGGGCTGTTTCAAGCGCTTGTGACACACCTGGCGTGCCAGACATACATGGTGGCGGGCACGCTGGTTTCGTCCTCCAGCCGCGCCTGCACGTCTACCTTGTAGTACTCGTCCCCTTCGAAGGCTGCCACAAGCGCAAAATATAGTAAAGCACGGCAGGAACGTTTGTGTGTAAAAAGCAGGAGCGCAGTCCATCAGAGCTAGGCGCCACCGCACCGTCAAAGACGCCGAGCTCCTGTGTGTTGAGGTCGCGCAGCACCTGCCTCCCGCCAGGAGCAGGCTTCACCAGTCGCTTTGGGAACTCAGCACGCTGAGGGTGCTGCCCGGGGCCCGCTTTGCAGGCAACAAGCAAACTGAGAACCTCCCGGCTCAGGTAGCGCCAAAGTGCCAGCATCAGAGTGCGCCTCCTGCTGGGGGCGCACGCACCAGGCCGCAGACCTCATCGCTTGGCCCGGCCTGCTGCACGCCAGGAAAGATGTGGCCGCGTATGCGGTGCCGGAAGTAGCCCTGGACGCGCGCTGCAGGCAAGAGCTGGGACATAGAGGTATGTCCCAGGGGGGTTGTCAACTTGCACTTTGTCACATATTGTGACTCACATACAGCAGGCAAACCCAGGCGCACCTGGCTGGTGCTGTGGCACGCGCTTGATGAGGGTCTGCAGCACCTCAGGCGCCATCAGTGTGCCATACACAAAGACGGTGGCTCCCGACATCCTTCCTCACCAGAAGCAGGCCTCTCGGGGTACACTTGTGACTTGCTTAGTGCCGTGGTGCATGCACTAACTTTGATCAGAGCTGATCACTAACTATATGAGCACACACATCGAACGTCGTGAAGCTTGCAGCCGAGTGGCAATGTAACAGAGATTGAGCCGTGAGACGTTGTATGCAGACCTTCACCCGGCTCGTACAGTCCTGTTTAGGTGAGCTCCACTCGCACCAGGCGCAACATCGCAGTGCGTACGGTGCATCCTTGTGTGCAACGCAGATAACACTGTGCGTATCCTTCAGTTTCCTAACAGTAAGCACACAGTGTTTCATGTCATGGTGAGTTCAGGCACCGTTTGACAGGGCAGCCGCTCCAAGCAGACAATGGCTGCAGGCGTGGAGCAGCCTTTCGCTTGCCAGTGCTGCCATGCGCGCTTGAATATTACTGATGTGGAAGCGCTGCATGAGCCAGCGGGACGCCGTTCGGCGCTGCTCGGCGCAAGCGTATTTGGCGGGCGCCTGGACGAGTCCTTTGTTGTGCTGGACTCGCGGCGTGGCCAGCAGGGTGCGTTGAAAGGCCTTGAGTCTGCTAGCACTTTGGCAAGTGTGCAGAGGACGCAGCAGGCGGTGCAGTAAGGTGTGGCAGTGTCCCTGTGACTTAGTTACGAGCCATACGCTGCTGCTCGCCCGCACTCTGCTTTAGTCCTCTAGGCGCACCAGTGTGCCTGACGTGAGTCTGCTTGTTTGGCTCTGGTCGACACAACGCTGGAGCACGCTGTTCCTTAAGGGCATAGCTGAGCAACTGGGGAGTGCTTGCAGGCTCAAGGAGAGTCGCTGGTCGCTGCCCGAACAAGCCCCTGTCGTTCTGCCGTGCTTCTACAAACGTGCTTTCTTTGTGCCCCCGATACGGCAGCGAGCATTGGCGCAGGACGAGCACCATGTGCGCGCGCACAGGCGGCGCCGCGCGCAGCCTGGACGAGTCGTTCGTGGTGCTGCCGGGCTCGGCGTCGGCGCTGCGCCAGGCGGGCGCCGGCAGCGGCCAGCTGCGCGCGTCGGCGCACGGCATCCCGCTGCAGGCGCTCGACGACTGCTTCGCGCAGCTGGCGCGCACGTTCGAGCTGGCGTTCGGCGAGACGAAGGCGCGCGCCGCGCGAGCCCCGCTCAGCGAGGCAGCGCAGCACCTGTGGCACATGCTCTGTAGTGCTGTGCTGCAGGCACTGCGGCACTGAGTCTGCTCTGGCCCTGGCGGGCTGCATGAGGCGGCCCTGCAGCGCTCCAGCACTCCATGGAGCACGCGCTCTGGATGCGCCACTCCACTGCTAGGTTCACGCCGGCGGCACACGGCGGACATGCTGACTCGCATGGTTTAGGGTGCTGGGTATAGGCCCTATGGCGGCACACCATGGGCGCGATCAAGCCTGCGCGGCCGCGCGCGGGCGCAGGTGGACCAGCCGCTGTGCATGGAGTGCGCGGGCCGCGTGCGCGAGGAAACCGAGGCCGCATGCGCGGAGGCCGAGGCCGAGTGCGCCGCGTACGAGGCCGCGCTCGGCCGCCTGGCGGCCGAGGACACCCGCCCGCTGCCGCCCGAGGCGCGCGCGCTTTCATAGGGTTCAGGTTTAGGGTGCAGCGGGGCTCCGCTGCGCGAAGGCCGGGCGCCTTAAGCAATCCGACTTGGCTGCCACGCGGAGCGGCGCCGGACCGGCAGTGCAGACCTGCCTCAAGGGCACACATGGCTCATGGCTCGCCAAACGGCGTGCAGGAGTTTGAGGCGCAGCGCGCGGTGGCGCTGGCCGAGGCGGTGGCCGCTGAGGCGGAGGCGCTCGCCGCGGAGGCTGCCCTGGCGACAGCGCTAGCGGAGGTGGAGGCCCCTCCAGCCGCTCTGGGCGGTTTTCAGCAGCTGAGCATGTGAGCGTGCAATGCCGGCATGGCGTGCTGGGGGCAGCTGCCTGCGGAAAGTGCTGGTCGACATGCCTGTCTCGCTTTGCCGTACGATGTTCCTGGCGTGTGGAAGGCAGGGCATGAGAGAGGGGCTGGTCAGTGACACCTGACACCCGGCTTGCGCCCCCTGCCGTTGCAAGAGTGGCAGCGGGCGATGCAGCGCGCTTAGAGGCCGCCGGGGTGCCCGCGTCGGGGGCGCGCTGTCGGCGCCGCTCCGCTGGCGCTGTAAACTCTACAGCGCGTGCCCTGTGAACCCTCATTCTATGCGTCCTGCCAGGCGGACGCGGTGCGCACGGAGGCGGCCGAGCTGGCGGCGCTGGAGGCGCGCTACTGGCACGGCTTTAACGACCTGCAGCTGCACATGCGCGCGCACGCGGAGGAGCGCGGCGTGCTGCTGCGGCGGGTACCGCCCCTGGCCTGCACCCTAGACATGTTTAGGGTTAGGCACCCTGACCTACCTCCCCCCAACCGCTGCGCAGCTCATGGAGCTCTGCATGCGGGCGAGCATGTCGCAGGCATGTGCTTCATTTGAGCGTATCCCTCTGGGGTAGCTTGCCGCGCTGCTCGCTGCATTCCGGTGGCCACCGCGCGAGCGCGCAGATCGACCGCACCGCGGCCACGCTGGAGCGGCTGCGGCGCACCAACGTGTACAACGACGCGTTCCACATCTGGCACGATGGCCAGTTCGGGACCATCTCGGGCTTCCGCATGGGCCGCACGTCGCAGGCGCGGGGCACCCCGATTAGAATTACACGCATGGGCCGCACGTGGCAGGCGCGGGGCACCATGCATAATGAACACACATGGGCCGCACGTTGCGGGCGCTGGTTATCACGCGCAATAGATACGCATGGGCCGCACGTCGCAGGCGCCGGGCACCTTGCGAAAGAATGTGGGTGATTTTCCAGGTGCGCTGGGGCGCACGCGTCCAGAACTCCACATCAGACGCCCACTATCGGACTGTGCGGACAAGTGACCTGTTTTCCTGATGCGGCGCGCCGCTTGGGCGCCCTGCGCGCATGCGCGGCCGCACGCGGGGTGGCCCTGCTGAGCACGGCGCCGCTGCGCAGGAGCCCATCGAGTGGGACGAGATTAACGCGGCCTGGGGCCAGGCGGTATTCCTGCTGCACACGCTTGCGCAGGCGCGCGCCCGCCGCCGCCGCTCGTCTTATCCGCCGTCCCTGTGATTGAGGCACATTAAGGATGGTCAAGTAGGTGATGACCTATCTCTCTACAGTATTCTGCAAGACGATGTCGCAGATGTATAGTGTTATACATCTGCGAGTGTTATAGGCGCAGTGCAGTGCGGGCAACCGTGCGGGCACCCTGCCCCCGGGTTTTGGCGCCTGCGCCGCACGCAGCCGCACGCTGCCTGTGTTACTTCCTGCTCCTGATCCAGCGCTGGCCCAGCCCGATCTGACGCGCCGCAGCACCGCCAGTGCTGGGCTGACAAGCGCCCCGCCCGCGCCGGCGCCGTGCCGCTCGCTGCGAGGGCCCCCCCGCGCGCGCGCGCGCAGGCGTGCAAGCTGAGCTTCTCCAGCCACCGGCTGCTGCCCATGGGCAGCTACCCGCGCATCGCCGACCGCAAGGGCGTGTACGAGCTGTTCGGTCCCGTGAACAAGCTGTACTGCGCCGGCTACGACCGCGCCATGATCGCCTTCCTGGCCTGCCTGCGGGTGCGCGCGCCGGAAAGTCCCCCTCGCCAGCTAGAAAGACAATGTTTTGAAGGAGCATGTGCAGCGCATTGGTTCTGGTAAACCTTTACAGCCTGCCTGCGAGCCGCATTGGTGTGTTGGTGCATGTGATCTTCTGTGGGGTGCAAAGTGCGCGCGGGCACAGGCCCGGCGGGCCGGGAGCCAGGCGGCGCGCCGCTGGAGCTGCCCTGCCCAACCGTGGCCAACAGCGCAGGAGGGACAACACGAGCAGAAGTTGTCCCATTGGGCTGGCACGCCTCCAACGCCTCTGCGACCGCCGCGCGCACGGCCGGCGCGCAGGAGTTTGCGGAGTACGCGCGCGGCGCGGACCTGGCGGACCCGACGCCGGGCGTCGCGCCGCTGGAGCTGCCGTACGCCGTGGAGGGCGACCGCGTTGGCGGCCTGACCGTGAAGCTCATGTTCAACAAGGACGCGCGCTGGAGCCGCGCGCTCAAGTACCTGCTGACCGACCTCAAGTGGTGCCTGTCGTGGGCGGTCGCGCGCCTGGACGGCCAGCGGCCCGCGCCCGGCGGCGGCGGCGCGCCCGGCGCGTTGCCAGCGGACGACGCGTGAGGGCCGTTGCCAGGACGTGGCGCTTCCTGGGTGTGGCGCGCGTACTTTCCTGGGAGTGCCGCCGCGCCGGCCAACCCTAGAGGCACTCATCTGCTGCGGGGCGTTCGAGCAGCCAGAGGCAGCGTAAAGTGATGCTGGAGGCAGGCAAAGCTCCTGTATGTTTAAATGTATAGAACTTCTGCTATTTCACAAGCATGGCAGGCTTTGGCGCATGTATATCGAGCAGTGTGTCTGTACCCAGCGCCCTCACCAGACCTGTTCTGTAGAAGTCTGTCGCAGCGGGCCTTGGTGTCAGGTTCAAAAGAACACCTTGCCCCCTGCATGCTTGCCTGTGAGCATGCCGCACCATAGAGTGTCAGTAGCGCAGATCCATGCGAGGCAACGAGCCACGCGGGCTCCGCTCGAGCGCCAATTGGCGTATATGGTTACATGGGTGCATGCCACAGCCAGCACCAGCTGCCATACAGAGGGCCACACCGGTGTAACAGCCGGTGCCACACAGACCAAGCGGCCTTGCAGCCACCCACGTGACGGCGTGCAAGGTTGCCCACACCAAACGGCAAAAAAAAGAATTAAGGACGCCCCACATCGGCCGCACCGCCGTCGCAACGCTGCAACGAGCGGCTGCCGCTGGGTCAGCAGCCGACCAGCCCGACCTCGCGCGGCAGCGGCGCGGCGACCGCATCCGCATCTTCGAAGAAGGACGCCGACTCGCGCGCAAGGTCGCAAAAGTGCCCCACGCCCTCCTCCGGCGTGCCCTGTGCGCCGGGGAGGTCCTTCAGTCCTTGCTTCTTTAAGGACCCAGTTCGCGCTTCAGGAACATGGGCAACCACCCTGGCAGTGCATTCACAGCTACACCAGGCAGCAGGGCTACATCCTTCACTTCTCTGCGCGCATGTATGCAGCGTGCAAAGCGCATCTACACTACTTGACCCATGTCACAGCAGGCGGCGGGACCCGCGCCTGCACGACGCCGTGCCCCACGTTCAGGATGTGCCCGCGCCGCCCGGCGCGCCGGCAGCAGCGCACGACGGCCTCGCGCAGCACGTCCGGCGGCGCGAACAGCAGCATGGGGTCGACATTGCCCTGCACGGAAGCCCCAGCAGGTTGGCGCCGTCAAGGCAAGTTAGCCTAGCAAGGCAGGTTTGCCCAGCAAGACCAAATTTTCGTGACCTTATGAGCAGATGACTTCTAGCTCGTCTGCCCGGGTAGCAGCAATGGGGCTACCGCGGACTGCGCCGGCCTTCAATAGGTGGCTTTACTGCTGAAAGCTCGCTCATACAGGGTGGTCCAACGCCTTTGCGCTGCTGCGCCGTCGCTGCAGCACACGCCTCCATTGCGGTGCAGACAGTCGTGGTCGAGGCGCGCGCCTGCACGGGGCGGCTGGGGCCGAGCGCGGCGCGGGCGGCGGCGATGTCGGACGCCCAGTCCAGGCCCACCACGTCCGCGCTGCAGCCGCCCATCAGGTCCAGCTTGCCCGCGCCTGCCGAGCAAGGGCCCAGAGCTCAGGCTAGGTGGCTGCCTGCTGCGCGCCGTGAGGGCCCAAAGCTTCTCTTGCGAGACTGCCGGCTGCAATACCATGAACAAAGGTGTCGCGCCAAAAGCAACCAGTATGGTTGCAGGAAGCGAACACAAGAAATTGCAAAGCGGACCTAAGCTGGGGTTGAGAGGTTGCCAGCTTTGCGCCATGAGCACAGCCGCATGTCAGACCCAAACAGCATGGCCGAAGGAAGGGAAAAAGTAACAGCACAGGCGCAGGAAAGTAAAACAGGAGGTTGACGTGGCGCACCCCCGTTGGCGTGGTAGATGAGCGGCACGCCGGGGCGCGCGGCGCGCACGGCCGCCACGACGCGCTCCGCATACGGCAGGCTGAACTCGGCGTACTGGTCCGGCGACAGGTGGTGCGCCCACGAGTCGAACAGCTGCACTACCTGCGCCCGCGCCGGCCCCAGGTCCGCGCGCGGTCCCGCCAGACAGCAGGCGCCCCATGCGCGCCGGGCCGGCGTGGGCGCTGCTTGGCCGGACAATCTGCACATGTTTAGGGTATCATGCATGCCGTACGGCATCAGCGAATCATACTGCCAACAGGGCATCGAGTAGCCGGAGCAGGCTGTGCACGAACCCTACACCCTGTCATGAAGACAGGCGCAGCGAGCATGGCAAGCATGCGCGCTCCCTGCCATGCCCGACGGCGGCTCCGCCCTGCCCGCCTCGCATCATGCCCGGCTGTCGCCCTGCACGCCCGACAGCGCCCTGCACCTGTCCGCCCGCACACACGTGTGCGCTCGAGGGCGCGCGCCTGCGCGCCGGCGTCGATCTGGTGGCAGACGTACACCGCGAGCGCGTCCGCCAGGTGCGCCAGCAGCGCGTGCAGCACCTCCGGCGCGGCGGTCATGATGCGCTGCCGCCCGCCGCGCGACCCAGCGTCAGGCCCTGCATAGGATTAGGGCCTACCCTTGCCCTATGCTCTGGCTGCATGACAGTGCATACAGCGGCGCGCATGCCCAGCGTGGCCCCATGGGCCATGATGCGCTGCCGCCTGCTGCGCCCTCCGGCATCAGGCCAGGAGGACAGACCGGCTGCCCGCCTGTTCAAGCAGCGGCACCCGCACAGGGGTGCCTCGCCAAGCAGCCGCGATCCGGCTCCCCGATGCTTATCATGCACCACCTCCCTGCCACCGCGCAAATGCAACAGCACACTGACTGTGTCCCTTCGAGCGCCCAGCTCCCGCTTGCGCGCACTCCCTCGGTGCAGGGGAGGGCAAGCTGGACCTAAATCCTCCCTCCCGCCCTAGCCCTAGCACAGCGCAGACCCTACGGCCGGGGCGCGCCTTGGTCTGCAGGCAGTGCCGCTCGGCGGCGCCCTCCATCGCGTACGCGGCCAGCGTCCAGGGCGTGCCCACAAAGCCCAGCACCGCGGCCGCGCCGCCGACCTCAGAGCGCAGCGCGCGCAGCACGGGCGCCACGAACGGCAGCGCGCTCGCCGGGTCGTCCAGCGGCCTCAGCGCGCGCACGCGCTCCAGGCTGCGTTGCAGTGTGACAATTTATTGACTTGGCTGCTTGTACCAGCCAGGCCAGATATGTGAGCACAACGAGCCTGCTCTAGTCCCTGTGAGCACAGGCCATGGCACGAGCGGCACGCACCTGCGCACAGGCGAGGCGATGACGGGCCCCTTGCCGCGCACGACGTCAAACTCGATGCCCAGCGCCGGCAGCGGCGTGAGGATGTCGCTGAACATGATCACGCCGTCCGGCCGGAACGCGCGCCACGGCTGCAGCGACAGCTCCAGCGCGATCTCCGGCGTCTCCGAGCGCTCCCGGAAGCCTATCTTTTCCGAGTACCTGGGACGCGCGGCGCGGGCGTCGCACCCAGCCGGCACGCACAGTGAAGACCAGCACCCAGCGAGGCTGGCGCTGGGCCCACAGACAGCACATGCGACCCCACAAATGAGCAGCATTGCCCGTGTATAGAGTCACTCTCCGAACCTGGCCGGCTGCCTGCCAGCGGGGCGTGCGCACTTGCGGAACTCGGCCATGTAGCGCCCCGCTTGCCGCATGAGCCACACCGGCGTCCGCTCTGCCGCTGCAGCATCAGCAGGCTCGTCAGCTCCTGCTGTTGCGGCGGACACAGTGTGTGCCTTTGCCCTGTCAAAGAAGCCTCACCTTCGCCTCTTGCAACCCGCACAAGCAAGGGGTCCTGGCCTGCGCTTTGCGCTCTGCAGCATTGCGACTGTCGCCGTCGGCGGATGTGCTGGTGCTGCCTGCGGCCATGCGCTGCACTGCAGTCACACTGTGACGGGACTAGAAACAGCATCCTGCCCTCCTGCAACAACATGGTAAACCTGCGAAAGCACGGAAACTGATCACTGGACACAAGTCCGCAAGAGTCGTACGTCCGCTCTGCGGCTTGATTTTGGATCTTGATGGGAGGCCCTGTAGGGCCGGGGTCTATCCTATGCGGCTTTCCTGATCAACATTCTCGGTACATGTTTTCTGATCGCCATGGTCTGGACATGGATGCCGCCGTCCACTGCAGCCTTGCTAAACTCAACCGGATATCGAAAAGGCAAGGTTGACACGACACTATACAATATACTTGATTAAGCGCGCCTGGCTCACAAGACGCCTTCGAGCAGCGTCCAAGTTGGTGGAAGGAACACAGCTTTGCATCCAACCCTAAAAAGAAGCAGGCATAATCGCACCCCAAAAAATGCCTCTCCATGGTGTACACTGAGTGTACTACACTCTGACCAGCGCTCTACAGGCGGGCAGAGTCTTGCACAGTGCACACACATGCAATTCACTCAAGTTTTCAGTGCGCCCGGTTCAGCTCAGTTCTTCAAGCAGCCACTTCGCATGCAGGCTTGTCTTTGCGCACTTCTGTCACGGCGCCTCGTCCAGCATGGGCGAGCGCGCAGGCTCCGCAAAGCCCCTCCCAGACAGGGTTGCGTACAGGCGCCTCCCTCTGGAGTAGTGCATGCCCTGCCGCACCACAAGCATCTTAAGTCGCATCCATGCGCAGGTAATGCCTCCGTGGTGGTCTTTCCTGCGCATACAGGCTGCCAGGCCTGCACTGCGAGCAAGGGACAGTGCTGCCGAGGGGCAGGCACCTGCCGCATGGCATGGCACTGCCACAGCATACAGCTCAATTTACAAGTAGCTGCTCACTACCATGCTGTGGAGCGTACTGGCTGGGCCGACAGGAGGATGACGACTAGCGACACACGCTCGAAATCAAAGCAGGCAACATCAGGAGCCAGGGTGCCAGGAGCCAGGGTGCCAGGAGACGGGGGTCTAGGGCAGCCGGGCCACGCAAGAGTGCGACAGCATCCGGCATGACCAGCAACGCTGGGCCCCCAGCAGGGCCAACAGCTGGGAGCGCCAGGAGGTGGGGTGCCCGGGCGCCAGATCAGGCACCTGCAGGAAGATCACGATGTCCAGCAACACCGTGCCCAGCGACCCCAGCAGCCAGGGCGCCGAGCCGCTGAGCTGCGCCAGCGAGCGCGAGCGCAGCAGGATGCCTGGCGCGCGCGGCGGCCGCTCGCTTGGGGGTTTACATGGGGGCGAGACCACCACCAGCACGCAACTGTCCTGCCAGAAGAAATGCACATACATGCTAAGTACGACATATGCGCACTTGCATATCACGGGCCAGCCGTCTGGGCGTAACGAGCCCATCGGCGCATGGGGCGCAACGCCCGCGGCTCACAAACTGTTGGCCAGGACGGCCATCAGGGACACAATGCCAGACCAAGCGCAGGGTCAGGGCATATGGCATAGGGCACAGGGTCGGCGCCGCACCCGCGCCGTACAGGCTGTTGGCCAGGATGGCCGCCAGGAACATGGACAGCGCCAGGCCCTCGGCGCTGCGGCGCTGCGCCGTCTTCACAATCTGCGACACGCGCGAGCCCACGTACAGCGCCGACGACGCCCAGCCGACCGCCGTGCCGGCATTCCTGCCGCCGCGCCGCCGCACGGGGTCTGGTGCGCGCGCTGCCGCAGGCGGCGGCGCTGCCAGCCAGCCGCGCGTGCTCCGCGGCCATGCCCGCCGCGCTGCGGATCCTGGTTCCGGCATCTGTGCAACCAGAAGCACACAGCGGGCAGCAGCCAGCCACGCGCAGCCTATGCGGGTGGACACCATAGGCTGCAGCACAGGCTGCAGGCAGTAAGCTGGAAGTTGTAGGGCAAGCGAAAGGCGAGCGCAATCCTGTAAGGAGTAGAAACCGAGACCCCAGGATGAGCCAAGCGGAGATGGAACACAATGAAAATGCCACTCTCCACCAGGTGCAGTGTGGACTCAGCCGCATGCAGTGTGGACTCAGCAGCGACAGCGTCCAGGGCGCAAGGCGCGCACCGCGCCCACTCTGGGTGCTCGCCGCCGAGCCAGCGCAATGGCGCCAGCGCCTCACCAGCCTCGCCGCCGCCCAGCAGCGCCCGCCGCGCCGTCAGCACGCGGCCCGGCCCGCTGCCGCCGCTGGGCTCCACCAACCCTAAACCTAGGTTCGAGCCCAGCCCTCCGGCGCGCAGGTGCAGCAGCAGGCAGCACGCGGCGCAGGCCAGCAGCCGGACCTTTGGCGGCGCGGGCGCCCACGACACGCGCGCACCCCCCGCAGCCCCCCCAGCTCGGCTCGCAACGGCCTCTCGCGCAACCGCGCCAAACTCCCCAGAGGCCTCCGCATCGCCGCTCGCCTGCGTCCCACACACCCCAGCTAAAGCAGGCTGCTTGGAATTTACAAGTGAGACCCTATGGTCCAGACTGTACACACGGTGTGCGCAAGTGTGGCTGACAACGCAGCACGAAAGAGCAGCCTGCGGGCCACAGGTACGACGCGGTGATCGCTGCATGCATCTGACCACTCACAACGCCTCCTGGCAGCATGCAATAGCCAGGAGCCAGGCATGGTTTAGAACACGCTCTCTCCCTTGTTCTATACTCTCGAGTACAAAGTGCTGCCCATCATGGCGGCACAACAGCGCACATCCACGGCGTGCTCAATGGCACCCACTCAGTCCCAGGCAGTCCCTTGAGCTTCTCCTCAGGCGTCGTTTTTTTAGATACAAAAGGTGCCGCACTCCCACCTCGCTCTGCAACGGGCGGTACGGCGGCAGGCCCTGCGCGTGCGGCGCGGGCTGCAGGCGGTGGTGCGGGTGCGCGTGCGGTCGCGAGCGGCTGCTGCGCAGCGAGCGCAGCCGCTCCCGCCGCCGCTTGAGCGAGCCATAGTAGATGTACTGCAGGATGAGGCACATGTCCGTACACAGAAAGTACCTGCGCGGGCCACTGACAGCGTCAGCGGGCGCGGCACTTTAGCGCCGTTACCAACGGCGCAAAAGCGCCGACGCCCAGGGTGACGTAGCCTGCTCACCAGGTCTCAGTTTCCCGCGAAAGCAACAGAGAGCAGGTGCTGCCGAGACTGAGGCCGTCAAGTCTTTGGCGGTCAGGAGCCTCCAAGAGCCCCAGGAGGCCCGGACGCAGGGGCCTTGGAGGGCCGGCTGCGTACGTGGCTGTGTAGGTCATGGTTGCGGCCTGGTCGCCAGCCAGCAGCAGCCCGATGAGGTTGCATGTGTCGCCCTGCGCTCACCCAGCAGCTTGGTCAATAGCGGCAGCCAGCGACAGACGGCGTCCCCGCGTGGTGACCACTCAAAAGTCGCGTCTAATCAGGTCAAGTGTTGCGCATCAAATGCAACACTCCAAGATCACACAGCAGCAGGTTACAGAACCTCAGCCGAGGCAGGCGTGCACCAGCAGCCACTCCCCGAGGAACCACGCGCTCAGCGCCTCCGCGCTGCTGATGCGGAAGTTGCTGATGATCTGCGGCATTTGCGCCAGCAGCCAGGCGCCGATCGACAGCATGCCGACGGCAAAGCCCGCCACGTCGCGGGCACTGCCGCACAGCAGGGCAGGCTTCAGCTCGGCATACCATAACGTATCAGGCTTACCGCCAGTGCAGCAAGCTCCCCATGCGAAGCGGCGGCGCACGGCGCACTTGTACAGGCACTCGTTGAAGTATTTCTCGAAGACAGGGTAGGCACCATGTGTGCACGGGCTCATATGCGCAGCGGGCGCCCCTCCCCCTCGCCCCACGCAGGCACGGCGGTCCCAGGTCAGCAGCTGGAACAGCGCCTGCCCTGACAGGCCCCACGAAGAGTCCGGCGACACAAGGCTGCTATTGTGCGCATCATGCCTGCCGGCGCTTGCTTGCAATGGTGTACGCTGACCCCTCGATCAATGAGTCAGAGCCACCGACTGGTGCAGAGGCAGCCACACTGTTTGCCGAGCAGCTCTATAAGATTAGGGCAGGCGCAGCCAGCGGGGTTTGAAAACGGGTCTCGCTTTATTTTTTCCTTTTTTTTATTTAAAGAAATACAGACAACGACAGCACACATACTCATTTGTGGTAATAAAGTAGGTGTGGCCTTGCTGGAGACACAGACGCGAAGGTCAACCGCGCTGGGCGCGCACACACCAGACCTCCTGCCACCGCCTGGGCTGGCCTCTGCTTGCAGAGCTCCTTCTCAGCCTCAGCAGGCATGGAGCCTGCGGAGTTCCTGCAAACTGTGCAACGCAAGCGGTGCGGGGCCTCCATCCTGTTATATATAGCGTAGGAGAGAGCAGGTACACTTCACGTTGGTGCGCCGGACACCCAGTGTGGGTGGTGCTTTGTCTTTAGTGTTGAATAGTGCCTCACTGCTTTGTATCTGGGGCGGCACTGCGACCTATTGCGACTTATTGCTCCAGACCTGAGAACCTGCAGACTTCACCTCAGAGCACAGACACCTTCATCTATGAGCCTCAGAGGGCAGTGACCTGTCGAGCATACACTTGAACTATAACGCAACAAGGCGACGTCTTCCGTGCAGGCAAATACCGCACACGCTGGTGCTGGAGCATGTGTCTCCGGCCACCCGCCTGCTGGAGAAGCGGCGGCAGATGTTCGAGGTGCAGGAGGCGCTCGAGCAGCAGAAGCAGGAGTATGCGCGCAAGGTGCGGCGGCCGTGGCTGCTTGACGCGGACAACAAAGCTCGAGCGTGCGGCCAGCGAGTCCTTATGGAATTGGAAGGCTCTGAGTGCGCGCAGAGTCCAGCGAGTTTGACGAAAAACATACTAAGCAGAGCTTCATTCTTGCACTACAGGTTTTGTGCGTGACACCGCTGTTGTGTGTATCTTGCGTATGCAGGGCAGCCGCAGGCAGCGAAGTACCGTGAGTGTCAGGGGCACCACGCTGCAGTGCGCTGCGGCGTCGAGCTCAGCTGACGGGCGCGAGCAGGCGCGCGCGCGCAGGAGGAGGTGTTCCGGCGGCGCGAGGAGGGCCTGAAGAAGAAGGACCTGGAGCTGCAGGCCTCGCTCATCCGCTTCAGCAAGTTCCTGCAGGCGCGGCGCGGGGCCTGCACTCGCAGCCTCCTGAGCACATCATTTGAGCCTGATACCATGATGTGCTTATGGTCGTTGCCATCCCTGAACTGATGAAGCACAGCAGAACTCCGGCGGGAGCTGTGGACCACAGTAGCTCTGTACTCACTACACACAAAGTTTAACGTGCAGTTGGAAAGTAAATGCCATGACACAGCGTCAGAGGGTCCATTGCTGGTGGCATGTACCAACGGCAGAGACGGCAGGCGCCAGGCCAGACGCGGGGCACGCCACGCGCACAGGAGAATGATGCGAAGCGGGCGCGCGCGCTGCGGAAGGCCGCCGACGAGCGCAGGCAGCGGGATGAGAAGCAGCGCGAGCTAGACGCCCTGGCATGCCCGTGCCTAAGCTCAGGGCCAAGCAATTAGGGGTGTTGGCTCTCAGGTGTGCCGCAATATGATCCTGTCTGGCATGGGTTTCCAGAGGCCTGCCCTCACGCTGGGCAGCCTGGACATCCCACTTTTGAGAGTTCGTTTCGCTCCCTCGTGCTGCCATGCTGAGCAGCCTGGGCGTGCTGCAGCAGCAAATGGACGCGCGCAGCGCTGCTCTCCATGGATCAGGGACATGAGTGTGCGTGCGCACGGCTCAGGCTCTGCATCTTGTTGCTGCCTCAGGCGAGCCGCGCGCGCGCGCGCAGCTGGTGACCAGCGAGGCGCTCCAGGCGCAGAAGCGGCGCGCTCGCGAGCAGCTGCAAAGCAGCCTGAGGTGCGCGCGCGCGCGCGCACTGCCCGCATGCACCGCGCTCGCTGACAGGGCCAGGCGCTGTGCTCCCCCTGTTCGCCCACGTCACCGCACTGCAGCTGCAGTCCACCCGCTGCACGCTGGCCCCGGGCAGGGCCTGGCCGGGCGTGCGGGGTCTGGCGCTGCATGCGCAAGCGGGAGGACCATGCAGCGCACGCAGTGCTGTCTTGGCGCTCCACGGCGAGTGCCTCTCGGCTGTTCTGGGCGTGCTTCAGGGCGCGCGCCCGTGAGGGTTATGGTTATCGTACCCTAATCATAACATAATATCTGACCGCGCGCGGGCGCCAGGTTCCAGCGCTACCTGGAGGCGGTGCTGGAGGCGAGCGACGACTTTCACGAGGTGTCCGACATCATCGCGCGCCACGCCATGCTGGACGCGCTGGATGCCGACCTGCGCGCGCAGCAGCGCGCTGCTGCCGAGGCCGCCGAGGCCGCCAAGCGCGCGCCCCCCGCGCCCCGCGCCCCCCTGTGCCTGCCAGGGCCGCCGGGGTGTGCAGAGCCCCGCTGCCTTGCTTGTGCAAATGGGCATGCATGGTTCTGTGTATGCGACGGCGTGCTGCGTGCCAGCCGTGCATGCGCAAGGACTCCTTGCTTGCAGCCTCGCAGCCTTACCGCGCCCAGCCTTACCCCGCAAGCCTCTTGGGTACCCCCGCTCAATGCATGGCATTGCAAGGGGCACCATGCCAGCGACTGATCATCAGGAGCACGCGGCGCGTCATGGCCGCAGGGCGCGGCTGCCGTGAGCGGGCCTGAGGAGCAAGCAATGTGCGCGCCCATGGCAGGGCCGAGGTGCTGACGTTGGTCCAGGCCAAGGGCGGCGAGGTCCTGGGGCTCAGCAACGCGCTCGTGCGCCTGAAGAAGGACGCGGAGGAGAGGCGCGCCGCGCGCCCGCTCATACCGAAAACATACCTCCATAAGCCCTACACCAGAACGGTCTCTGTTGCGCGAGTACGCGCGCGCCGCACCACAGGAGATCGGTGTGCGGGTGAGGCTGCACAGCTGTGCTGCTGCGCCAGTAGAGAAGAGCCTGCCTGCATGCGCATGCTCCACCTCTTTGGAGCGGGGAGACAGCGACCACAGCACGCACCACTCGTGCCTGCTTGGCGGCCAGCGCTGCATGTGTGCGCCCGGTGCGCGCGCCCAGGGAGTCTGCGGCAGCCGCGGCGGCGGAGCGCCGCGACGCGGAGCTGCAGGCTGCGGCCGCGGCCGCGCTCGAGCACGGCCAGGTGCGCTGCCGCGCGCGTGCGGGTCCGGGGCCCACGGCGCGGCATGTGCCTGGTGCACAGGGCACGCAGCGCCCTTGCATTGACATGGCAGGAGCCTATTTCGCATGAGACTCCCTGTTCTCCGGCCATGCTCGCGAGCTCGCATGGGTCGTGGCTGTGCGCCGCAGGCCGCCGCCGCTGGTGCGCACGCCGGCAGCGAGCCTGTCTCGAGCGCATGCATTATCTTGTCAAAGACACATTCAGCCAGTCTGATGGCGGAGACATGTTCAAAGTTTCACTACCTCTCACTCCCCTGTTGTACGGGTCCTGAGGAGTTGAACATGAAGCTTGTCCGCATCAAAGTTGAAAATTGGAAAAGTGGCGGCCGCAGGTGTGCATGTCGGCGGCCAGCCTGTTCGGGCGCGTGCGCGGCTGCTCGCACGTGCCGCGCGCGGAGCACGCCAGCCCGCTCGCGCAGCTGGACGCGGTCGGCAACTTCGTGTGCGATCGACTGGCCGCGCTGCGCGAGCTGCGGGGCGCGCCGCCGCACGCGGGGGCGCCGCCGCGCGCGCCGCCCGCCCTGCGCGCGCCGCCCGCGGCGCCGCCGCCGGTTGGGGCGCCGCATGCGGCCGCGGTCGCATGAGGCTTCGCGCAGGCGGGGCCGAGCTGTCAGACGCTGCACTGGAGTATTAGCGACATATGCATGGGGGTTGAGTAATATTCTGTGCATCCACGTAAATCGTGTGTTGGCTATGTGTTGTTAAGGTCTTGTGTGATTTAAAGGGTCTCAGTGCTAGTGCAGGAGCGCGGCGAGTGCGTGCAGGTGGCAGCACAGTAGTGGCATGTTGAGGATGCAGCATGATATAAGCTGCATATCAAAGCTTCTGCGCCTGGTGTCAGATACGGTGTCATGTCAGTCAGTATGCATGTCACACACACCTTTTGTCTGTTAGCAAGCATGCGGGCATCTAATGAGCTACATGCTGCTCGAGAGTACCCATGTAAGACTAAAGTGTGCAACACATGTTGAACACAGCGGCATGCCAGGGCACGCCGGCAGGTCCAGTGGAAAGAATCCACGGATCGCTCCAGTCCCCGTTCCATCAGCACAGTGCTACTAGCAGGCGAGCTGTCAGCAGGCACATCTTCGGTCCAGCAGCGCTGACGTGCTTACGGGTTGGTGCGCGCTTGCGGCGACATTGCCCAGGGCGGCGGGCGCTCTGCAGCTGCTGGCGGGAAGTCAGCCTCTGGCGCTGCCGCGGGGGCATCGCCGGCCGGCACGTACGCAAGGCCCAGATATTGGGGGTGGCGCGGACGTGTATGTAAGGGCTGTGCGCCCTCCTCCGCCCCCGTTTCCTCCTCTGCAGCGGCCGCTGCCCCTGCGCTCGCACCACCCCCTCGCCTGTCACCACCGCTCCCCAGAGCGCTGCAAGCTGTGCATGTCGACGGCGAGGACGCGGCCCGCGCAGGCGCGCATGCACACAGCAGCACATGGCGCAGACGCAGAGCAGCCCTGAGTGGTCGTCTCGGGCCTTGATGCGTCCATGCGCCCGCCGTGCACTGCAAGCGGCGCGCGCGCACCCGCGTCCCAGGTGTACTGCCCGCCGTGCGCCAGCGCGACGCGCGCGCCCGCCAGCAGGTGCGCCGCCGCGATGGCCGGCTCCCCCGCACTGGTGGCCGCGCTGCGCACGAAGCGCGCGCGCCCGCGCGGCAGGCCCGCCTCAAAGCTGCCCGCCAGCGACAGCGCTGGGAGGTGGTAGCCGCCGGCGCCCTGCAGGGCGCCCTCGTGCCACGCGCCCACCAGGCAGCCGCCCTCGCCGTCCCAGAACACGCCCTGGGCAGCATCGCCAGGTTGTTTGCGCCACGATGACATGTAGAGCAGGCGCCTCTTTTTCAACGCATCCAGCAACAGCTGACAACTTGCAATACAGAGTCCCTCGCCTTGCTTAGACATGCCCACTATTCAGCCTACTCTCTGACATGCGCTGTGGAGCTTTGCACACTATGACTTGCACAGCTGCAGCACGCTTCATGCCAGCACTGCTGAGAGTAACATTGCCATCCGACCTAGTGCACAACATCTGTGCATGCAGTAACACCTGTGCACTCAAGCTGGTTGCCATGCACCTGGCCATGCTTGCGGCCAGCCTGCCACTCGCCGACATGGCACCCCTGGCCCCTGGCGTACATGATCCCGCGCCCTTCAAAGCGGTCGGCGACAAAGGCGCCCTGGTACAGGCCGCCGTCCGGCAGCAGCAGCACGCCTGCACGCGCAGGGCCATGAGCCAGCTGCTGCAGAGCGCCAGTGACATGTGCATTTGCGGTCGCATGCAACGTCTTTTGATACAAGCCTTTGCAAGCATCCAGATGTTGAGCACGTGACCCTAACCCTAGCCCCCTGTACATGCGCGGGCGTTGCAGCGCGCCTGGGCCGCTGCGGCGGCTGCCGGCAAAGCCGCCCACGTAGCCGCCGCCGGCGGGGAACAGGCTGACGCCAGGGCCGGCGCGCAGGTCCGCGGCGTAGGCGCCGCAGAAGGTCGCGCCATCTGGCAGCGTCGCGGCCCCGAGGGCGTCGGCACGCCGACCGCTGCCGTCCAAGCGACCTGCGCGCCAGAGACAGACCTGTAAAGCTGGAAGACTGTGGGGAGCTAGGTCAGCGGCCGCGCTGGGGTCGACCGGGGGAAGCCCGCTCGCCGGGCGCTCGCCGCGGCATCGCGCATGCGCAGGCGCGAGTCCGCAGCCGCGCTGGGCGCTGAGTCGCAGCTGAGCCTGTTTAATGGCGTGGACCAGAGCTGTGCTATTACATGAAATGGAAGCAGCATTGCTGGACCTCATGCGCCGACCTGCCCAAGTGGCGGGCTGGCCTTCATGCTCGCCGTGCATGGCGCAAGTCTGTGGTGCGCGCCCGCGCTGGGGTGCGCCATTCCTGTACCGCGGCATGCATGCAGTATGCGGCACATGCGCGGTGCGGACCTAGGTAGCACGCGTTGCGCTGCAGCTGCTCCGCCACGTCCGGCAGCGCCTCGGCCGCGAGCAGCTGGCCCTCGCCCCGCAGGCGCCAGACCCCAGGGTTGGGCGCCTGGGTCTCAGACCCTGCCTCGCCCGCCCCGCCGGCCGCGCCGGCCGCGCCGTTGCCGCCGCGCTCGGCGGCCGCGGCCGCCACGGCCGCCGCGGCCGCGGCGGCAGCCTGCTCTGGCTGCAGGCGCTGCAGCAGCGCGCGCGCGGCCGCGTGATCGCCCGCGAACGCCGCCAGGCTGGCCGGCGGGGGGTCCGCAGCGGGCAGGGCGCCCGCGGGCTGCGCGCCCGCATCGGCGGGCGCCAACGTAGGGCCTGACGGGGCTTCAGGGGCGGGCTGCGAGCTTGCGGCCACGAGTGCGCGCCACTGCGCGGCAGCGCCGAGCGGCGCGTCACGGTACAGCTTTGCAAGCAGCACGGCGCCCGCGGCCGCCAGCGCTGGCAGCCTGCCGGCCGCAGGGTCTGGGCCTGCGGGGTCAGCGCCCTGCGCGCCCCCGCTCCTGCCAGCGGCATCGGCGCCCGCGCCGGCGGGCGCGGGCGCGGGGCCGTCGTTGAGCGCCATGCGGCGCCAGGCCAGCACGCCGCGCGCGGGAGCACCGGAGGCAGGGCCGGTGTCCTCAGCCTCGGCGCCGCTGACCCGCACATGCGCCGCGGCCAGGCGCGCCAGGCCGCCCGCGACAAAACAGGCAACGAGCAGCAGCGCGCTGTGCGCGCCCTGCCGCCGCGCGCCCCCGCCAGCTCAGCGAGCAGCATGGGTTGTGCTGTGTGGCATGCAACCCCATGGTGCTTGCCATGGGGCGTGTCAGGTGGCGCCAGCAGTGCAGTACTGCAAGACAGCTCAATCGATATGTGCTGGTCGGAGACAGAATTAAGCCCTTGCAGCGTCCTGCTGCCGTGTCGGGCTTGCAGAGCCTCATCACAGTACCTGAGAGGCAGGCATGCACACATCGTGCAGCCCTGCTGGGCCAGCGTGTCTGGCCATGACAGCAACAGCAGGGCAAGCACGCACGCATGGGCGGATTCCGAGGCCCAGGGCCCCACGCGCCTGCGGCAGAGCCGCCAGGTCCACGATGATGCTGTCCTGCACTGCGAAGGCGAGCCCGGCGGCGCCGGGCGGCGCCGGCGCAGGCGCCGCGGCGGCCCACCCTGAGCGCCCTTCGTCGCCCGCTTCAGCGCTCGTGTCCTCGGGCCGCGGCGCCTCGGCGGGCGCGGTGACGCCCTCGGCCTCCTTGGCGCTCGAGCTGACCGCCGCCACCTCCCGGCCCTGCGCAACGGGCATCCGCTTCTCTCACGCACAGCCATTCCTTGCTGAAAGACCTGCTGACACCTGTGCCATCAATCAATCAGTGTCTGTTTGATAGCAGCGGGGCGAGCGGCCAGCAGCCGCGCGCCTGGGCGTCGTAGAAGAGGACGTGGAATTCGGGGCTGGGGGGGTCGCCGGCGCCGCCGCCGCCGCCCGCGCGCTCGCCGCCCGGCGCCAGGTCCCAGCCGAAGTCGAGGCGCAGGCGCGCGGGCGCGCCGCCGGGCGGGGCCGAGGCGTCGCCGGGGCCGCGCGCGGCGCGCGCGCAGTCCGCCAGCTCCGCGAGCGCGCGGTCCTCTCCGGCGCGCAGCAGCGGGACCTGGCGCGCAGGCGGCAGCACCTCCTCAGCAAGGCGGTTGTGCTTAGGCCCTATCCCTGCGGGCTCCGTGCATGCCGGGCCGCGCGCTCTGCGTGAACGGCAGGCATGCAGGCGGGCTGCACAGCACTGCCGGACGCGCGGCAGCCAGGCTGCCTGCCTCGCATGCACAGCGCCCGTCAGCCCGCCGGCGCGCTGAGCGGGCTGGTTGCACCGGCGGCCACAAAGATGAAGGCACACATGTAGCCCCAGCCTGTCCGGGATTATCAGACCGAGATTTGGGCCCAAACGCAGCCGCCCATAATCATGCCACCAGCGAGCGGCGGCTGGCCCGCAAGGCGCGCCTGGACGAGCGGCGCGCCAGCGGCCAGGCGGCCGGCCGGGAAGCCGGGCAGCGCCGCCAGCAGCGCGCGCTGCGCCGCCAGGCTCGCGCCCCAGCCGTCGCCGCGCAGCGGCGCGCCCAGCAGCGTCACGCCCCAGCCGGCCGGCGTGCGGTGCAGCGCGGCCGCCGCGACCGAGTGCGCCGCGCCGGCGCGCCCGCCGCCGCCCCCGCCCGCGGCGAGCAGCGCGGCGATGTCGCAGCTCACGAGCGGCGCGGCGGGCGCATCCACGGCTGCCGCCGCAAAACAATGTGAGTTGCCGCTACTTGCTGCAATGTGGCCTGTTATAAATCATGATGCAAAGCAGCCACGCTGGAGAGTACATGCGGACTTTGTTACGTGCTTTGAGCATGTCAAGTACTTCCTTCAAGCGCTACTGCTGAGTACCATCATGAATGACACTCTGCAGTTCAGTCGGCCGCCGGCACGACAGCCGCCTGCTGCAAGTGCACGCGCAGGCAGCACAGCGCATGCGTTGGCGCAGCAAGCAAGACCACGGCTGCCGTCGCTGATGGCTCCTTCCCCTGCTGAGGGTGGCCACACACTGTGAGGAGCGCTCGGGTGTGGGGCCCAGGCGCGGGCCTCATGCCCTGCGTGGACACGGACAGGCGCAGGCTCGGCGCCGACGCCAGGCTGTCGCCGCACAGCTCGCAGGCGGCCGCGCTGATGACAAACAGCAGCGCCTCGCAGCGCGGGTCCAGGCGCGCCGGCGCCACGGCCACGGCCTCGCCGCCGCTCGGCAGGGCCTGCGCGCTCCCACAGCTCAGAGCCGTTTGTTGAGGTGAGAGCTGCTGAGGCAGCCACGGCCTCGCCGCCGCTCGGCAGGACCTGCGCTCTCCCACAGCTACATGCAGCCAGTGCTGTTTCATAAGTAAGGAGCTGCTGAGGCAGAAGGCTTGGGAGCGCAAATGGGCCTGCTGGCTGCGTCAAGGCACACACAGGTAGGTCACACGCTGGTAGCGTGCACTGGTACATCCTCGGCAAGTCCCGACACGACTCCACGCTACTGCTGCGCAGGAACACAGCGGTATGCAGCAGTATGCAGCGCGTGCGTGCCCAGTGGCGGAGTGCGGCGTTGGCTCCAGCCGCCTGCCCGCGTTCGACCGCCTCACGCAGCAGGCCATCAGCGCCTGCGCTCAGCAGGGGCTCTGCAATTTCCAGTGAAAATAACGAGCGAGGTAGACAGATCACTTGTTGTTATTGCTGGTGGGCAGGGTTGGTGTTGTCAGCGCTTACACTGGCCAATACAGTGAACGCAACTCCTTGCAGTCAGGTTCACAAAGGCAGACGTGCGCGGGCCAGAGTTGGGCAGCGCAGCACACCGTATGAGCAGCACGCCAGCTCGTAGTCAAGGTATAGGCTGTCAAGCGGGCCCCAAGTAGCCTCAAAGCTGCGCAGAACCGCCGTTATTGTCAGCCTGAAAACAATACATACCGTGAGAGGATAAGGACCACAGTGTGAGCGGCAGCGCCGTGCATGCAGCGTGCCTGATGCTCTCAGCTCTGAAAGGGCAAGCAATGTGCTGGCCGGGCGCCGTCATCTCCTCGCCTAGCACCTCCATCGTCGCGATGATGTATGGCAGATTGTGTTGAGGCGTTAGTGCACAACAACGACCTCAGTCAGGGGTAGGGCACCTTTAAAGCGTCTTGGACGAGAAGACGTCGAGAGGGAAGGCAGCGGTGAGGTATTGACTGGTGTGCGCCTTGCAGCTGGGCATGGACCTGCCCCCGCCGCAGAGCGGCCTGTTTCTGGAGGTCAGCTTCCTGCGCTTGCTGCGGTCCTGCGAGGAAATCACTGCTGGGGATAGCAAGGGCCGCAGCGACCTGGAGGAGTGGGCGACCAGCCCCGTGTTCCACCACGTACGCTTGCAGAGTGCACGAGGCCGCGCTGCCATGTAATTGTTTCTGTATGCTGCTTACGAAGTAGGAAGACAGGCCGCTCTACAATGGATGCAGAGTATTCTTTTGAGCGGTGTGTGTCCCTGCGCAGTATGTGGAGACGCTGCAGGAGCAGCTCAGCGACCTGCAGAACGAGACGGGGACCAAAAGGTGTGCTCGGCTGCCGCACAAGCTGTAACTGAGCAGCGCCTAAGCGAACTGCCTATGCTGGCTTGTGCTATAAGTCAGCACTGGTCAAGTATGATGTGCTTCAGGGTTGCACTGCAGCCTGTCATAGTGGTGTGCGGCTATGCACGCATTGGCTTCGCCTCTGCCAACCAGAACCTGTCAGGCTAATAGATAAATCATGTGTGTATGTTGTGCAACCTAGCACTTGTCCGTACCACTTGTTGCAAGCTATGCGCCTGCTCACAGACACGTGCGTCCTTGCACGCAAGGGTTGACCGGGAGGTGCTGGCGCTGTACCAGCAGCGGGTGGCGGAGCTGGTGCCGCGCCTGCAGCCGCCGCACGTGCCCGCATACTGCGCCGGGCTGCCCGCGCACAGCCGCGGCGTGGTATGCGGCGCCGCGCCCAGCGCGCAGCCGCACCCAGCCCCTCCGCACCAGACGGATGAGGCACGATCTGATGCAAAAGCTGTTAAATGCACTCGTCCTGTGCTGTCCCTTGCTGCCAGTGGGGCAGAGTTGCAGTGCAAGCTGCGAGCTTGCATAGTCAGCTGCGACATCGTCATGATGTGACACTGCCGCAGCCACTGCTGCCACCAGAGCTGCTGCAAGGACGTCCCCACTCCACACATGCACGTGTATTGCCATACCTGTTCCAGCTGCAGTGAGGCTCTGCACGGCTGACCTCTCCGGACCTGTTGCTGATGCTCTGGCCTTGCAGCACAGTCCGACTGTTTCTGGCACGCCTGCTCTCGGCCCAGCCCTGACACGCTACCCCGACAGGCGGAGGCGCCGCCCGCGCCAGCGCACCCCCTGCTTCAGAACGCCGCCGGCGCCCTGCGGCAGCGGCCGGCGGCCGCCGCACCACGCGCGCCGCCCTCGGAGCTGGACGAGGCAGGCCGCGCGGCCGTCCACCGGCAGCAGAACCTGCAGGTCCCAGCCCTGCCTCTGTGCGGTCCTGCAGCGATGTGGGGTGCCACCGCCGGGATACTGAGACGGCAGGTTCAACCAAGGCTGCCGTGCAGGCGGAGTCATGTGTGCTGTAACAGCAGTTCATCTCAAGCATTACCTAGCAAGCCGTGTTGGGTCTGCTGCTGGCACTGGCTACCCTGACCCTGTCCGCTGCCGACGCCGGCGCGCGCGGCCGCAGGACACGCTGACCGAGGAGATGGTGGGCCTGGCGGCCGGGCTGCGCGCCAACGCGGCCGCGATGGAGGGCGCGGTGCGCGAGCGCGGCCGGCTGCTGGACGGCGCCGAGGCGCTGCTGGACGGCAACCTGGACGCCACCAAGCGCAGCGTGCGCGAGTCCAAGGCCGTGCGCACCAGGCGCGCGCCGCGCCGGTTCCGGCACACGGCGTTAAATGTACACCCTAACCTACCCCAATAGACCTAAGAGTGGGTGGTGAAGCGGTGACATATGGGGCTCTTGAGATGTCCTTGCATGCGGCGATGCGGGCGGGGACGATGTTGTATCTATTCTAACCTACCGATTGCGGTGTCAGGGCGGCACGCGGGTGGCTCACTGAAGCATGTCCAGGCCAGCACATGAGTGAAACTCCTTTCAACACTAAAGCCAGCAAAGAGCGTGAAGTTATGCGCCATCCTAGTAAGGAAATGGAACTTGGGGGAAAAAACAAGTTTCATATAGCAAGGCAGGCATGCCCGCCCGGCCTATCACCTCATGCATGCGGCCTGGCTCGCAGGGGCATGCGCAGCCTGTGCGTGCGGCTGCTGGTGCTGGTCGCGGTCGGGCTCACCTTCGCGGGCGTATACATGTTCATCCGCGTGACCAGCTTCGCCGGGTACAAGGCGCGGCGGCGCGCCCCGGCCGCGCCCTGACCGGCGGTCACTTGGTCGCGCCGTGCCTGGCGGGGCGCCGCTTGGGAGCCTGGCTCGGGGTCGCATGCGAGTGCAGCCTTTCGAACGCGCATGCGATGGTCCTGGTTGCCCTAAGGCGTGGTGTGGGTAGAGGGTGGGAGGTCTTTTCATGATTACCCAACTGCCCGTGCCTGTGTTTCTACGGAAGCTTGTCAGTGGTGGCCGGCAGTGCGCATTGCGAGCGCTTGCATGCCGAAGCGGGCAGCGGGCAAGCTGAGAGCGCATGTAGAAGAACTTGTGTGTGTCAGGCACCTGCTGGTGTTCACCACCTCCACCTGCAGTCAGCGTCCAAAACTTTCTAGAACTTGAGTGCAGACCTTATGTCCACAAAATAACTGCCTCGGCCCTGGGAGCAGGTGGTTGGGGGCTGTCAAGCTTTTGTAGAGATCCCGTACCCCAGTCAGGAGCTCTGCTCCGAAGTGAGTGTGCTGCATGCGTAAGCGGAATGATGGCCTGCTGCACTGCTTATGAGGACATTTCACATGCTTGTCTTGCGTTTATGAGTTGTTTTACTCTTGTGGCTTGCTTGGTACCTGCCCCCCAGGGTTGGGTCAGCAATAGAGTGCAGGAATGAACGTCCCAGCGTACCTTCTAGAGAATACTTCAGAGGTCTGAAGTGCATGTGTTGGAGTGGCAAAGACTTGGTGGAAAGGCTACCTTGCAGGGTGACGACATCTACCTTTCGGGTCCAACCCATCTGCAGATAGAGATTTAAACATTGCTGGTGTTGTCAATCTAGCGCTCATCCAGAAAGTGCCCTCCGTGCGCAAGTATTGCGTACTTGAGCAGCGTGGGAGCAGCCCTGATTGTAAGCACCTGTGCTTCTTGCAAGCTGCGAGCTTGGTGGTGAAGGACAGCCGCGCCATGTGAGCTACGCAGACACACACGTTCTGGCCGGCCCGCCAAAGTTTGGGCTACAGCGGGGCTGGTGGCGACACCTGCTGCCTCAGAGAGAACGTGGGAGCAGGCTTCTATCTGCAGCGCCACGCTGGTGAGGCTGTCGCACTTTCCTGCACAGGCGCTGAACCATTACTGAGGAGCTCACATGCAACTGCTTGGTGTGCACTCTGCTGCCTGGCCCCTCTTTATCCTGTGTTTTGTATTGTTATGGCGTGTATTCTGCACCATGCTGAGCATGCGTGCCAATGCACGCCTCACATCAAAGTACCGAGCTTGCAGTGTCGAAGTGCCAAGCTTGCAGTGTTCGGCTGCAGGCGGGCAGCAGGAGGTTGGGCATGCACGGCCAGGCACCACCGCACGCGGCAGCCTGGCGCTGCCCCGTGTGGCGCGCGCCTCCCCGGTCCGCCAGGCGCTGTCTGCACACCCACAAGCAGCGGTGTGCTGCCGAGCGAAGGGGGCTGCGCTCTGGGGGCCACGCGGCCGGCCAGAACGGCGCGTCAGCCAGCGACCCAGCCGTGCACGACGAGCAGCCCGGTCAGCCCGTGCGCGCGTCGCGGAGTGATGGCACGGCGGCGTCTCCCGCCGCGCGGCGGGACGCCGGCGACAGCGGTCAGGGTGGTTCCCCTGCAGCGCCGGACCGCCGCGGCAGCGGCGGCGCCGACGGCGGCGGCGGCGGCGGCAGCGCACACGCGCTGTCTGCGGAGCGCCGCAGCCTTGGAGCTGCGGCCAGCACCAGTGGCCGGGTCACAGAAGCTGGCGGCAATGGCGGGACGGGAGCAGGGTCGCAGGGCGCCAGCTCGCAACGCTCCGGCCGGCGCGCGCTCTTCGACGCGCGGGCCGGCCCCGGCCGGCCCGCCCAGCCGCCGCGCTCGGGCGCCGGCGGCGCCGCGCGCCGGCCGCCGCCGCGCGTGCCGGCGGGGCCGCCGCAGACCCCGCTGACGGATGCAAAGGGACAGAGGTCCCAGGGCAGGGGCCCGCTTGGTTGGCTGGCCGGGCTGCGTGCGCGGCTGCGCGGCGGCGCGGCTGCAGCGCCGCGCGTGGACGCCGTGCCGCTTAACTTCCGGGGCGGCGCGGCGGCCGGGGCGGCGGTGGACCCGTTTGCGCCGCAGCCGGCGCCGCCCGCGCCGCGGCCGGCGCCCGACCTCGGCACCATCTGGGGCCTGGTCGTGCTGGGCATCGCCTACGTGCACCACTCCACCACCGGGTACGAACGACGTCCGCGTCACAAAGCGGCCCTCGCCTGCTTTGAACCTGCCCATGCGCTGCCCCCCCTGAGGCTGGCATGATGGGGCCTGGTCGTGCTGGGCAACACCTACGTGCACCATACCACCACCGGGCGCGGCCCGACGTCTGCGGCTCGCAGAGCGGCCCTTGCCTGCCCTGCGCCTGCCCTTGCGCTGCCCGCGCTGCGGCTGGCATGCGGCGCCGGCCGGTGCACGCCTGCGGGGTGCATGACACACATGCTCAGGCCGGAGCTCCGAAGCATTGCTGGACGGGACGGCAGTGCAGGGGCAATATGGGAGTGCTTGCACACCCGCAGACACAGGGGTTCCTATCCAGATACTGGCATTGGCAGGGCATGACATGTGCCCTTGAACGTAGGAAAAGTATTGTGGATGCGGGAGTGCATGCACGGAAACTAACTCTACCCTAACCCTGCACAGGTACGCGGTGCCCGCGCTGCTGCCCATGATCAGCAGCGACCTGCAGCTGGCCGACAGCCAGGGCGCCGCGCTGACGGTGGGCTACACGGTGCTGTACGCGCTCGCGCTCGTGCCGGTCGGCGCGCTGGCGGACCGCGCGGACCGGCCGCGCCTGCTGGCCGGCGGCCTGGCCGCCTGGTCGCTGCTGACCATGGCCGCGTCCAAGGCGCGCCGCAGCCCGCGCCTGCCCGTTCTGGCTGGGCGGATAGGAGGGCGGCATTTGTGAGTGTGTGACCGTATTGCTGTGCAAGGTGACGGCATGAGCCGCGCCTGCGCGGGTCGACAAGGCTTGACTGGCGGGTCGACTGGCGGGTCGACTGTATGGGAGCTGAGTTGCCATGGCCTGCATCAGAAGTGGACTGCGCAGCATGTTACAGCAATGGGTCGAAATGAGTGTGAATGAGCCACAAGCTGGCGCCCCTCGCTCCAGGATGCGCGGCAGCCCGGCTAATGAGCACCACGGGCGCGTGGCCAGCGCGCTTGCCACACAAGAGCCGCCGGGACGGCGCCCGGCCGAGCGCCGCGCGGCGCGGGGCCGCGGCAGGTGCACAGCTTCGGCGAGCTGCTGGCGCTGCGCGTGGGCTTCGCGGCGGCGCAGGCCACGCAGAACCCCATCTGCTTCTCGCTCATCCCGGAGCTCTTCCCGCGCGGGCGCAACACGGCCATGGCCGCCTACAACGCGGCCATCTACTGCGGCCGCGCGCTGTCGTTCGCGGCGGTCATCATCGCCGGGCGCGCCTCCCGCTGTGACATGACGCGCTGTCGCTTGCGCGGCCTGGCAACCTGCTTGTAAGGACTCCCGGGGGAGCCGAGCAGCGGGGGTGTTGGTATGGCTAATCATGCGCCCAGATCCGTAGACGGTCGCACGTGTGCTGCCAAATACAAAAAGTTTGCAGTCTGCGGGCTGTGAGCATCGCATAAGCACGGCGCACCCGACGCGGATGCGGCGCTCACGGGCGGCCGCGGGCCGGCAGGCAGCTGGGCGTGACGCACGCGGCGACCGAGGGCCTGGGCGTGACCATGGTGCCGCTGGACGCGGTGGACCTGTCGCACGTGTCCATCCTGTACACGCAGGGCGAGATGGCCGCCATCACGCCCATCTACGACTACGACTTCCACGCGCGCGCCCGCCGCAACCTATCTTAATCTGTCTGTACAGGATGATCACACGTAATCACACGGAGATCACGTATATCTGGGCCATGAAAACCGATGGTGGGCCTCACATCGGAGTATCGGAGTTGGACATTGTTTTGCGAAGCGCTCGGGGTGTGTTGGAAGACATGCTGCAGCCGCCAAGGCCAGCCTTGGTGTTCACAGGAGCCTGCGGCGAGCCCAGCAACCGGCAGCGCACACGCGGGGCGGCGCGCGCGGCGCACCCCCGTCTGTAATCTTGCAGCCCCTCGGGAGGCTGCGCCCCGGCGCGCGACGCTGGCGCGCCGCGCCGCGCAGGTGCTGTACGGCGCGTTGGCGGAGTCGTCCTGGCGCACGCTGCTGTTCTGGCTGGGGCCGCCGGGGCTGGTGGTCGCGGGCCTGGCCGTGCTGACGCTGGACGAGCCGCGCAAGCCGGCCGGCGGCTTCCTGGGCAACGCGTTCGCCAGCAGCAAGTTCACGAACCCGGCCACGCGCGCGCTCAATCGCTCCGGCACCGACCGCTTCGCGCAGGCGCGCATTTCTGCTGGTGCTGCTGGAGCAGCTCCAGGAGCTGGAGCAGCCAAGTAAAATTTGTTTAAGGCAGCACACTCAAAGACTTACGCAGAAGTGATGCACCTGGCGTACTCGGTGTACGCACCTGCTTGGCCCAACTTTGAGCAAGCCAGGACATCCCTCTTTTACATCAGAAGAGTGGTGCAAGGCTCTGCACAGTGTCGAGAGGCGCATCCTGGGTAACCCTGGGGCGCCGGGCCGGACGCTGGGCACGCACATGCCCCCAACGGCTGCCTGCGCGTGCAGGAGCCGCGGGCGGACGCGGCGCGCGAGGATGCCGCGGCGCGCGGCGCCGCGGAAGCGGAGGCAAAGCGGCGGGACAGCAACATGTGGGCCAGCGTGCGCAAGCTGGTCGGGTCGCGGGCCTTCCAGGCGCGGCCCGCTCGCCTAATCCTGACCCTACTTCATGTCTGGTGCTCGGCCCTGTTGGACCGTAGGGCTCGCCGCCGCGCGCGCAGGCGGTCACGCTGGCCGCCGCCTTCAACGACGTGGGCAGCTGGGCGCTCATCAGCTTCCAGGCGACGTTCTACACGCGCGTGTACGAGCTGACGCCCGACGTGTACGCGCCCGCGCTCGCCACCATCCTGCCCATCGGCGGCATTGTCGGCGGCGTCGGCGGCGGGCTGCTCGCCGACTGGCTGTCCAAGATCGGCGGGCGCGCCTGGCTCACCTCGCACGGCCTCCTACACGTGCTGAGCCCGGCGCGCAGCCGGCCGCGCGGCAGAGCCGCGCGAGGGGCCCGTGCGCATGCGGGCGTGCAGGGCGCGAACCACCAGGAGGGCGGCCAGCGACTGCTGGTACTCCGGCGCCAGCACGTTAGCCACCAGCGCCGGCGTGGCGGCGATCGTCGCGCCTGCCGCGCGCACGCCGCGCATGGGCTCCCCGCACCAGCTGCGAGGCAGGCATGCCCGTCGACTTTCAGCGGCTGTGGGCGGAACAGGCGGCACCATGGGGTTTTGAAAACCCACGGTGCAGACGATGAGGCGGCTGGTTGCAAGCGCACGTGCCCAGCCTTCTGCGAGGAGCCAGGGCGTCCACCTTGGCAGCGAGCCAGGCGCCCTTGCCGGCTGCAAAGCCGGTCGACCAGGAGCCAGGGCTGCCGCCCCGCAGGGCCCGGGGCGGGGCCAGGAGGCCGCGCGCACCTTCTCTGGTTGACACGCGCGGCTGCGCGCTGCGAACGCTGCATGTAGATGCGGCGGGCACGCGCCACCCACTGCCTGCCGTGGGAGGGTTGGCTGCCTGCGCTGCCGGCGAGGGGTTTTTTGCGCGCGCGCCCAGGGCTTTGCGCTGAGCGAGATGTGGCGCGCGCCGGCGGCCATCATGATCCGCGACGTCTCGCCGCCCGACCTGGGCTCCACCGGCTCGGCCGTGCACCTGTGCGTGCGCAACCTCATCGGCGGCCTGGGCCCGCTCGGTGCGCGCCCGGCCGTGCCAGGCGCCCTGTCACGGACCCTCTTTCAGCGCGTCCGCAACCTGCGCGCTTGCATGGTCGTGTGTGGCCCGCACGGCGTGGCCTCTGTGAGGGCGGGCCGGTATGCCCGCCGCCCGCCCCGCTCACGTCCGCGCGCCCGAACATGCGCCCGCAGCGCCGCGCCCGCCGCCGCGCCCGGTCCGTGGCGACGCGCGCCTGCGTAGCACATGTGCGTGGCGCGTCTGCGCACCCTGACGTGCGTCCGTGCACCCTAACCCTACCCTATGTGCCGCTCAGGCGTTGCGGCGCTGGAGGAGCGTGTGGGCCTGCAGCAGGCGATGCTGCTGGTCCCCGCATGCTACCTGCTCTCGGGCGTCGGCTTCCTGTTCGCGGAGCGCATCCTGGACGCCGAGACGGCCGCCAAGGCCGCCGAGGCCGCGCCGTAGCGCTTGGGGCTGCCTCTCTTTGCGGAGCATCGGCCGCCTGACATGCCGCTGGGGTTGCCCAGGCCGCGCCGCTGCTCTCGGGGGCTGCCGTTTTGCTTTGCGCGCACCGGCCGGAGGTCATGCCGCTGGGGCTGCCCGGGCTGTGCCACAGCTGGCGGGTCTCCCTGTTTGCATAGGAAAGAAGTCGGCAGCGAGTAGGGCAAGGGCTGTGAGGTATGCTTTGGTCTGGTGTCTGCGGCTGGTCGGGGAAGGGGAGCATTGTATTCTTGTGGCTGCTTGGGCGTGCTTGTTGAGCGAGTGTTGGCTGCACGCTGGCATGAGGAGCAGAGTGTGATGGCCCAAAGAGCTTTGAGGTGTTGATTTCTGAGAGTGCGTCTGTTGGCATGTCATGGTCTAATTGGAGCACCTTTTTCCAGAGCTGAGAGCACAAATTTGTTTGGGGTCAGATTTGTTTAAACTCACTGAAGTTTGCTACAACCTGCAGATTCTGTCTGCAGCCAGTGTAAACCCGCCGTTCTAGATGCCCGGGCAACCCCACACCCGCGCGAGCCTTGGCCGCGCCAAGCGGGAACATGCGGCACGCGTCAAGACATTGTCCAGGGCCCGGCAGCCCTCTCACTGCATCAGTTCAGAGGAGGTGTCAGAGGGAGCACCAATGCATCAGCGGTAGGGTTGGGTAACCTAGGGTATTGATGTCAGGCAGGCGCACAGGCGCCGGCCTTGGCCGCGCGCAGGAAGTCCTGCAGCGCGTGCAGCCGCGCGTCAATGTCGGACAGGCCGGCTGCCGCACCGGCAAACACACCGGGCGCCGCCGGGCCGCGCCCCGGGTCGGCGCGCAGCCCTGGCTCGCCCTTCCCTGCCGGCCACGCGCTGCTGCCGGCCTGCGGGCGCCTGCGGCCGTCCTCGCGGGACTCTCCGGGGAGAGCGCCAAAAGAGGCGTCGTCCTCGTGAAACGGCGCCTCACCAGGCAGCGCCGGCGTGGCGACGCCGCTCGTCGCGCCGTCGGCGCCCGCGGCCGCCCCGGCAGCCACGAGCCCGCCGCGCAACCTGCCCCGCGCGCCCCCGGGCGCGCGCTCGACATACTGGTTCAGCCGCGCCTGCACGTCGCGCAGCGCGCGCCCGGGCGAGGCGGCGCGCTCGGCGGCGGCAGGGAAGGCGCGGGGCCTGGCGGGGTCGAGGTCGTCAGGCGCGGTCCGGCCGCTGCCGATGCTGCGCGCGCCGCGCCATGCCGGGCTCGCCGCGCGGCTGACCGAGGGGCTCGGGCGGCTACTCCGGGCTGGCGCCGCGCAGCAGGGCACGCAGCGTCAGGGCACACCCTAGCGTGCAGTGTTTGCTGATGCGCTCCGGGGACCATGCGCAGATGCCTGCCTCGGTTCAGGCATGAGAGCTTTGGTCAACAAAGGCGCTTTCCAGGGCTCGGCGAGCCTGGAGAGCAAGCCCCTCATTTTCGGGACACGCCTGCTCCTGGGAAGGCATGCACAAGCGCGTCAGGCACCTGAGAAGCTGTGACATGCGGATGCAAGCATGCCCGGTTCCCATTCTGTGGCGCAGGACTGCGCACCGGACAGGTCTCCAGAGCGCTCGCTGCGGGCGGCCCAGCCACCGACGCGCGGCCGCGGCCGCTCAACGGCGCGAGGGTCAGGGTCAGGGTCTGCACGCCACGTGCCCGCGGCCCCCGCGCCGTACGCGTAGGCGTCCGGCCCGTGGCGGCCGTCGCCGCCGCGCTCGGCAGCGCCGTGGCGGCTGCGGGACGGTGACGGCAGTCCTGGCAGGCGCGCAGGGGCGCGTCTGCGGTTTCGGAGTCGCAGCTTCCCCGGGCACATGGCAGTATTGATATCAGAAACCTCTGACATCACAGACGACTCATCAGGGTCCATGCTGACCAGTCCAGCTGAGCGAGGCAGGCAACTCGTGCTAGGAATTGACGGCTAGATGCGCTCCAGGTGCTGAGCCGCTGGGGCCGCGCCGGAGCTGGGCCGCGAGGGCGGCGGCGTCGGCCGCCGGCGGCACCGCTCGGCGGCGGCCGCTTCGCGCTCGCGCCGCGCGGCCACGTACAGCGTCGGGTCGAAGCGCGGCGGGCGCCCGGGCGACGGCGCCGATGCGGGCCGCGGCGAGGCCGGAGCCGTCCCGCCTGGCCGCGCTGCGCCCGCCCAGGAGTGTGCACAGCGTTTCTGCATGTTGCTTGCGAGGCGGGCGCGTGTCTTTCGGATGCTGACATGTTCAACACTGTAGTGTTCCACAGTGTCCAGCATGGCTGCTGGGCGGGTGCCGTGCTCGGCGGCGGCGACGGGCGCCCAGACGGTACTGTGCGCAGGGCCCAGGCAGCGGAAGCGGCGCCAACCGGTCTTCGCCAGGCCACAACCCCACTGCCTGACCTGCATGCGTGACATGGACCTGCACGCAAGTTGCTGACATGTGAAAAAGCGCCTGGACCAGCATCAGGCATGGCGCGACGGGCGGCCTGTGCCGCATCAGCCGCGCCCTGCCTGTACGCGCCCTCTGCTGCCAGCAACGCGTTCGCATGGCAGCCGGCAGGCCTGCCGCGCATTCTCACCCGCCAGACCCTCCGGCTGAGGCGCAGCCCGGGGCGCACTGTGCGGGCGCGGCGAAGCGCCGTAGGACGGCGCCGCGGAAGCGTGCGCGCCGCCCGCGCCCGGCTCGCTGCGCGCGGCGGGGCGCCGCGGCGGCGAGCTCCGCGCGCTGTACGCCCTGCGGCGCGCGCGCAGCAGCGTCACAGGCTGGGACGCTGGGACGCAGCACGGCGCGCCAGGGACCGAGCCCTGATCATGACGCCCGCCGGTCCGGGAGCCGTGGTGCACGGCACACTCCCTGCTGTGCCTCCCGCTTGCACAGCATGCATGCCCCGCATCCCCAGAAAGTTTGAGCAGTGGGAGCAGCAACAGCGCATCTGCACTGCCGCACGGCCCATGCGCGGCCTCGGCTTGCCGTGCACGTGGTCACCCGCACGCCGCTTGCGCGCAGCCCCACGCCATGCCGCCCCCCCCTGCCTCAAGCGGCCCGCAGGCCGGGGCGGGCTGCAAGGGCCGTGCGCACCGCAGCGGCGGCGCAAACGCGCCGCCGCGCCGCGCGCGCGCGGCCTCCGCGTCCAGCGCGGCCTCGCGGCAGCGCACGCGCAGGTCGCGCACGGCCTCGCGCAGCCGCGCGGCCTCCTCGCCGGCGTCCGCGGCCTCGCGCGCGGCGCGGCGCAGGTCGCGCCGGGCCGCCGCGCGCTGCGCGGCCGCCTCCGCCTCGGCCGCCTCGGCGCGCCGCTGCAGCAGCGCCCCTTCCTGGCGCGCCTGCGGCACGCGCGCGGGGTTTGCGGCTGCCTGGCGGCGACCAGCATAGGGAAGCGCCTGATGGGCGCGGCCAGGGCGGCGCGCGCGCCGCGCCTTACGCCACACCGGGACTCGCTCCGCGCCGGTCCCACATGCCTCAGCAGCAGCCAGATGCGTATCGCGGCCCGCATGGGCCTATACCCCCAGTAAACCCCCCAGGGACTCCCCCCAAGCGTGGAAATGCGACACCTGCGGCGCGCCCGGGGGGCGCCACACCATGCGCAGCTCGCGCAGCGCATCCTCGGCCGCCGCGCGCGCCTTGCTGGCGTCCGCCGCGGCGGCGCGCGCGGCGGCCAGCGCCGCCTCCTGTGCCGCGACCTGCTCGCGCAGCCGGCGCAGCTCCGCGGCGGCCTCCATGCCGCGCCGCCCGCTGGCGCCCTGCGCGCGCGCGCACGTCAGCGCGGACCAGCCGCACTGCAGTAACTCCTTGTCGCCTGGTCTTGGCGCCGCGCACAGGCTGCGCGCCCGCCTCCATGCGCTGGCAGCCTGGGCTCCGTGCACTGGCCCCGCCGCGTCACTGCAGAGACCAGAGCGGCGTCCATTCCCGTATTGAGAGGGCGCGCCAGCCGCGCGGCGTCCAGCTCCGCGCGCAGGCCCGCGATGGTGGCGCGTAGGCGCTCAGGGTCCGGCCGCTCCTCGAATGCGAGCGGCAGCGGGTAGTGCACGCGGTCGTACTCTGCCGCGTACGTCATGATCAGGTAGCGCTTGTTGTTGGCGCCCGGCGCCGCGCCCGGCCCGTCCCCGCCGCCGCCGCCGCCGCCGCCGTCGCCCCCGCCGCCCGCGGCCGCCGCGTCCGCGGCGGGGCGGGCCGACGCGCCGCGCGCGGCGGCGTGCGGGTCTGGACCCTGGGGCGCGGCGCGGCGCGCGCGGAGCGCCTCCAGGTCGGCGAACGCGAGCAGGTCGGCGGAGACCGCGTCGCAGTCGCGCCGCAGCGCTGCCAGCAGCATCCGCGCAAACACGGCGAACTTCTTGTAGTTGCCGGTGCGCGCGGTGATCTCCTCCACGTCTGCGCGCCCCGGGTGCGGCCATGTTTGTGGGCAACTGCATACCTGGCCCTGCCGGTCACAGGGCCGCAGCTTGACGCGCGGGCCTCTGCGCGCGGCGCAGGTTGTGGACTATGTCGGGCAGGCTATGAACAGCATGGTATGAATAGCACATTATAACTTACTTGCCTGTGCGCGAGCAAGCAACAGCCAGGCGCGCGGGGCGCGCACGCTGGGCCGGGAAGTCGCCGCTCCAGCAGTGCGCGTCGGCCTTGCGCTCCACCTCCACCCGCAGCGTGTGGCCGCCCAGAATCGACAGCGTCGCGATGTAATCCACGTCGCGGAAGCTCGCCTCCACCTGGGGGCGCCGGGCGCGCCGGTCGCGCCGCGCCGCGCCTGGCAGTGGTCGCAGCCGCAGCGGGGCGCGCCGAGCGGCGCTCCGGCGCGCTCCGGCGGGACTAGTTAACAAGATGCGCGGCGCGCACCGAGCCCAGCAGCTCGCTGGCCGGCGCGCTGTGCTCCCTGCCGCTGCAGGACGCCATGCCGTTGCGCGCGGCTACTCAGCACGCGGCTCCTCGCTCCGTCAATGTCGAACATCCATCAGCGTCAGCGCCGCTCCCCTCAGGGAGCCTGCCAACTCGCCCAGACCACTGCCACCGCGCGTTGACTTGCTGCTCTGTAAATCTGTGCAGGTACGCTCGCCCTGTCTGGATGGTGAAGCATGTCAAAGTGGGCTTGACAGCTGCACCGCGGGGTTGCTGATCTGAATTAAATAAAAGTATTTCGCGACCCTGAAAGCCTGGAGACGTTGCCTCATAACTCGCACTAGTCTGTACAACTCTGTCAGGCGTGGTCACCATGCTGCTCCTTTGCGACCCAATCACATCCGCAACCGCGCTGCTGAACAACCCGCTGGCGAGCAGCCTGCACGAGCGCCTTTGCGCGGCGCTCGAGCGCGTGCTTGAGCTCGGCGAGGCGGGGTTCCTGTACACACAGGGGCGCGAGGTGGCGAACCTGCTGGTAGCCGCTGCGCGCGCCTCGGCGCGCCGCCCCGAGCTGCGCGCGCTGCTCGGCAAGCTCATAGGGTGTGCCCTGCGCCGCCGGCTCGGCCCGACAAAGTATCAGGTTTCCCTGTGCTAGGCTGCGCAGAGGCCTCAGGGGCACAGGCAGCGGCGCAGCACACAGGCGCACGCGTCGTCCGATAGAAAGCGCTCCGTACCCGGCCCTTGCCCGGGCAGAACTTGCACGCCCCTTACCATACCAGCAGGTGACTGCTCCAGCAGAGCCTGCGCCTCACGCCCCGCTCTGGCTCAGGCAGGCTCTGCGCGCTGCCCTTCCGCAAGCGCCTGGCGTCCGACGGCGCGCGGGGCACCGGCGCGGCGGCGCGCGTGTTCGCGGCGCTGGGCGAGCTGGCAGCCGGCGGCCACGCTCCTGGGACGCATCCAGAGATGCGCCTTGCAGCCATCCAGGCAAGGCCGGGCACTTTGGAAACGCTCCCTTCGTGGGCAGTGCTCACTGTCACAGCGGACTGCATGCTTACAGCCGCTGCCGCTCTCCAGGCACTCGCAGCCGTGGCAGGCAGTGAGAGCCGCGCCTGCGCTGGCGCATGGCCAAGCAGCGCCCCCATCAATGAGTCCGCACCCAGCAACCTGAGGCGCGCACTGCCGACGATTTCGTAAGCTCGCCATGCGCGCTCGCCTCGCGACATGCGGGCTACTCAGCACTGGTGTCGAGGGGCTGATGCATGCGCACAGAAGCCTTGCTGTCCTGCCTGATATCATGCGGCACGACGGTAGAAACCAGAGCCAGGGCTGGGAGTGCCGCAGGCTCCTGGCGGAGAGCGGAGCCATTGCGCTGCTGGTCCAGGCTTTGGACATTGAGCTGCGCGCGGCGGTCCCTGTGAATGACGACTCAGGACCCCTGCACTATGCATCGGGAGTGCTCCCTGGAGCCTCACCATTCCCAGGCCGCTCAAGCACAGCCACAAGCACATGCACGAGCTTCCTCCATGCCCGCCCCGGGGAAGGCCCTCCAGCAGGTGGGGCCTCAGAGCATGGCCAGCCCGCTGCTCCGCCAGGGGCGCTGGCTGAAGCTGACGCCGCGCCGCCCGCTCCATGCGAGCTGCATGCAGCGGCTGCGCAGACCCAGGCAGAAGCTGCGGGCACCCTGCAGCCCAATACGGAGCCCAGCGCTGGGACGGCCGCTGCCGCTCCTGCCCCGCGGCACGACGCGCCAGCAGAAATAAACGCAGCTGCAATGAAGCTGCCGTTGGCGGCCCAGGATGGAAGTCGTGCAGTGCCGCCTGCATGCACGCCCGCCTCAGCACCCGCGCCCGCAAGCGCCCGGCGCCCCGAGCCGGCAGAGCCCCTGACGCCGCTCGCCGGCGCGCTGCTGCGCGCGCTGCTGGCGGCGTGCGCGCGGGGCGGCGGCGCGGCAGCGGCCGCCGCCGCGGCCGGCGCGCTGCCCGCGGCCATCGCGGCGCTGGCTCGCTCGCCGCTGCGCGACCCGGCCGCGCGGACCGCGCTCGGACTCGTCCGGGCTCTGCTTGAGCCAGCGCTGGGCGCAGCCGTGGGGCCTGGCCCGCACACGGACGGCCAACCTGGCACAGCGGTGTCAACAGCCGGGGCATCTGGTGCCGACCAGCTCGCCGCCTGCGCCCTGCACCCTGCCGGCATGCACGAGCCCTCGACGCCCCACGCGGGCGTGCATGAAGCGGGCGAGCTCATGTGCTCCGACGCCGATCCTTGCAACGAGCTCGAGGCGGAACCCGGCCAGGACGCGCCCGTGACTGATAGTGACGCCTTCTCTACTGCCGGGACGGGCGCCGGGCTTGCGGCCGCCCTGGCGGCGCTGGTGTGCGCGGCACTGCTGCATGGCGGCCGGCCGGCCGACGCCGTTTTGCGCAACGACGCGCTGCTGGTGGCCTGCCGCTGCGCTCAGCGCCCCGGCGGCGCCCGTTTCTGCCAGCGTGCGCCGCGCGTGCAGTGCTGTCGATGGCCTTTGCCTGCAGCACTGGGACCCTTGCCTGCAGCACTGACGAGCACCCCTTTGCATCATAATGCCTATGCGTCAGAGCCCTACTGTGACACAAGCCATACTTTGTATATATGCAGGATTGATAATGTGCGCAATAGTGGTTCCCTATGCACCCTGTTGCAGTCTGTGTGCCGCACAGCTCCTGGCAGCGGGCCTGCTGGAGCCGCTGCTGGCGACATTGGCTCCCTAATCAGGGATAGGGTAGGGACTCCTATGCATGCCCTCACAGTCTGTGCGCCGCAGAGCTGCTGGCGGCGGGCCTGCTGGAGCCGCTGCTGGCCGCGGCGACCTGGCCAGAGCGCCCGTTCGGCGCAGCGGCGCGCACACACGCGCAGCCGGCGGCTCTCGAGCGCCCCAGCCCCAGGGACGCCGCCGCGCATCAGCGCGCCCTGGCGCTGCGCCTGCTCGCCTGGCGCCTGCTGGGCGCGCTGTGCGCGGCAGCGCCCGCGTGCGCGCGGCGCGCGCACGCGGCCAGCTGGACGGATGTCGTGGCCATGTGGGCGTCCGGGCGCGCCGACAGCGGCGACGTCTGCGCTGGGCGAGAACCGCGAGCGTCACACCCCGCATGCGAGGGCGGTAGGAGCGGCGGCGCTGCGCCTGACAGCCTCAGAGGCGGCTGTGTGCCTGGCGTCTGCGCTGCGCCCGCCGACTCGGGAGCGGCAGGCGGACGGCCATGCTGCAGCCAAACCAGTGTTCCAGATGCAGACCAGGCGCCCCGCCGGCCGAGCGGCGCGCCGACAGGTGCTGGTACTGCCGGCGGCACAGTCAGGGTGCCCGACGCCGGCGCGCCCGAGCCGCGCACGAGCGGCCCGGCCGCAGCTCCTGCCTCCGCCGCTGGGGGCACGCGAGCGTGCAGCGCGCAAGCAGGCACCGCATGCGCGGGGCGGTGGCCTGCCGCTCAGGCGCGCACGCTGCAGCGCGCCGCCCTGGCCGCGCTGACGAGCCTGGCAGCGTGCGCGCCCGCGGTGCGCGCGCCCGCTCAGCAACCCAAGGTCACACGCATCGCTGTGCGGCAGGATCAAGAGCCTGCACGATCTCGCTGCTGCATGCAAGCAGCCTTCCAGCCAGAATGGCCCGTAGCAGGGCAGGAGCCGCAGGCACGCCTTTTAGCTGGCCAACCGCCCACCAGCTACTGTTTGATTGGCAAGCCCTGTGGCCAACAAAGAACAGGCCGACACAGACTTGAGCGAATGCCTGCCATTCAGTCTGTTGCGACCGCCGCCGTGACTGCGTCAGGGTTACAAACAGGATTACCCACCCATCAGACATATACCACCGCGAGCGTCATGCAGGTCTATGTGGCCTGTGGCGGCCCAGCGGCCGCAGTGGCTGCTGCCGACGGCGGGGCCGCCACGCCCGCGCTAGCCCACATGCTGGCGGCGTCCGCGACGCCCGCGGCAGCCGCCGCGCTGCGCGACGCCGGCGCTGTGGCGGCCGCCGTGCGCGCCCTGGCGCGGGGAGGCGCGCACCTCGCCACATGACCGATGGTGCATGCCCGGCTGTTTGCGCGCCCAGCAGAGCCGCCATGGGCGGCGGTGCAGCTGGCGCTGGGGGCGGCTGGGCCCCGAGCCGGCCCAGCCGGCAGCCACATGCATGCTCGAAACCGAGGTCGGCAATGCAGTCACGGCAGCCTGTGTCAGGAGGGGCTGCTTGCGCGGGAGCGGCTCTGCCGCCGGGCGGCGGCGCGGCCCTCCTCGCGCGGCCGCGCACGGAGCACGACGGCGCCGGCCAGGTGGCCTGCCTGGCACTTGCCGCGCTGTGCGCGGGCAGCGCGCGCGCGCGTGCAGAGCTCTGCGACGCGGGGGTGCGCGCGCGGGCCCCTGGCCTGGCGCGCCATGGCGCCATGGGCAGCGAGAGCGCTCCTGCGCGCTGGCAGGCCATGCGCGCAGCGCATGCAGTCGTTCCTGTTCCAACTTTGGTTTTCATGGACGTGCTAAGAAAGCCAATCACATCTGGCAGCTCCTTGCAAGCGGATCGCCGCTCCGCTGGCCCTCAACGCCCCGTGCCTCACAGGGCGCGGCCGCGGTGGCCGCGGAGCTGGGCCGCCACGTCGCGCTCGCGCCCGCGGCTCTGCCGTCGCTCCGCCTGGCGGCAGCACTCATGGCAGCCTGGCGCGCCGTTGTGCCCAGGTCAGGCAGCCGGCGGTCACGCCTCTCTTGCTTCACGTGCACGGCGTGCGGGAGTGACACTGATGCGCCCAGTGATGCTGAGGCCCTACCCCTGACCCTGCGCCTGCGCTGGCGGCGCGCGGCACGGGCGCGCCGCTCCGCCGCCCGCGCGCCATCGGCCAGCGGCTATACAGCGCCTGGTTGCATAAGGGTTAGGGTAATCGACCCACGCCTCACGCTCTACTGACGGCACGGGGCTGTGCGCGGGGCCGCGTAGCGAGGAAGGCGCCGCGGGGCTGCTGGCGGCGGGCGGCCTGGAGGCGCTGCTGGCGCTGCTGGACGGCGCCTGCCACGCCGCGCTGCTGCCGCTCGCGCTGTCCGCGCTCGCCGGTACGCAAAGTAAAATACAATGTACAATACAATGTACAAAATGGCCTGCCTGCAACAAATGAAGCACAGAGCATGGCGAGATGGCCTGCTCCTGTGCTGCGGCGCCCCCGCATGGCTGCGTGGTTCTGATCTCCGACTGCTGGACCACGGCTCACAATGCATCCTCCTCCCGACTTTGATTTTTCATTGTAAGCGCTAGCACACCACCCCTCGGCAGCTCGCAAAGCCTCGCATGCGGACTCTTCCTCTGCTGCATGTTCTTCGCCTTGCAGCGAGCTGCGGCGCTGACACGGCGGCCGCGGCCAGACTGGCTCTGGCTGCATGCGCCCGCGCGCGCCGCGTTCCTGGGCTGGCGCTCGGCACGCGACGGCGCGCCCGCGCCCGCGCTCGTGCTGCGTATCTGGCGCCGCGCGGGGCCCTGCCCTACCCTGGACGCAGCCCGCGCTCTGGCAGCCAAGTTCGGCGGCACGGACCTACAGGGCCAGGCAGCACCCGGGGACGCAGCGGCACCCTCACAGGAGCCGGACCAGAGGGTTCTGCCAAGCCCTGGCACCGAGGGCGGCGGCGGCTGGGCGATGGACATGGCGGCCACAGCCGCAGCGCTGACGCACCTGGGCGCTGACGGGCGGTGCGCCCCCCTTGCACGCCTGCCTGGCACCTGGCAGCTATAGACAGGTACTTAACAGGTGTTGCAGAGCTCGGCAGCTCCTGTCTGCAGCCCAGGCGTGCGCACTGTGGCAGCGCAGCCCCGGCACGCGCAGTGCCACAGAAGGTGCCAGGCACTGTGCCTGGGCATCACCTTGTCGGTCCCCACCAGGAGGTCATTTGTTATCATGTACCTGCCAAGGTGGAATGCAAGTCCAGGGCACGTGTATGTCTGTGCTGATCCCCCCGTATCATGCAATGGCCACGCCCAAACATGTACCCTATCTAGGGCTTACAACCTAGAGCCACCCTGCCACACGCGCAGGGCCGGTGTGGAGCGCCTGCTGGCCGCGGCCGCCGTCGGCACGCCCGGCTTTGCGGCGCGCGTGCGCGCATGCGTGCACGCGGTGCTGGAGCCGCTCGGCCTGTCGGCGCTGACACCGACGCCGGGCGGAGCAGCCCCCGGAGCCGACCCGGGCGCAGCGCAGAGCAGAGGAGCAGCAGTACCCCACGCGCAAGGCGCGTCGGCGGGGCCGGGCGCGCCCGCGGCGGCGCCGTCCGGGGCGGCGGCGGGGGGCTGGGTTGGCGGGGCCGCAGGCTTAGGGTTGCTGCAGGGCCTGGCGCCCGCGGAGCGCGGCGCGCTGCTGGAGGCGGCCGCGCTGCCGCAGCTGCTGGAGGGCGCGGCCTGGGCGGCCGTGGCCGCCAAGCTGGCGCGCAGGGGTGCGCCCGCAGCGCGCCCACATCCAGCCCACCGCACCAGAGCGCACAGGAGTCGGCCATTGGCATGATGGCCTCCACGTTGTGGGTCGATTGATTGCAGACCGCTGAAGTAGAGGTGATGGCGCACCGCCAGAAAGATGTACACAGGAGTGGGTGGTGCCATGGATGCGACGACGGACGATGCTTTGACACGCTTGCGGCTCATGCATCACGCACCCCACCGTGTCATAGCTTATGTCAACCAGTTGTCACCTAACATGACCCGTGCCCGGGGGTCCCAGGCACGCGGCCGACCACGCCAGACGCCGCGCGGCTGCGCGAGGGCCTGGCGGCCGCGGCTGGCGCCGCCGCGAGCGTGCGCGCTGGGCAGGCCGAGATCGCCGCGGACGCGGCAGCTGTCGAGCGCGCAGGCGAGGCTGCGCTTGCGGCGGGGCTCACCGCGCAGGTGCAGCCCTGTTGGGCGCCGTCAGGCAGGAGGACGGGCCCCGGAGCTGCATCAGGACGCGCGGCTGCAGGCAGCCGCACTGCGCCGGTGCTGCATGCATGAGCGCAGAGAAGTGGGAGGTGAACGCAACAGACGCATCGACTGAGTGAAAGCATGGCATGTCATTGCCGGTGCTGTCGCCCGGCGGGAGTGCTGGGAAGTGCTCGGAGGAGCTTCCTGGCATGCTCCTGGGCGTAGAGCCCCGCACACCTTGATGGACAAAATACCTGCAGTACGGCTTCTGCATGCTGTCCAGAGTTGGTGTTAAAAGGGCAGACTGCCTTGCTGCCTTAGTACTTGCTCTTGCGCTCCTTTGAATCGCTGACAACCGTCGCCTCCGGCTGGGACAGCTTGCGCGCGCCACGTCCGGGCCAGGGGCCACCCGGACAGCAGCGCTGCATGTCGCACAGACGGTGCAGCTGCCCCTGGCTCCCTGCTTGGCAGCACCATGCAGCAGGCTGCCGGGCGGCCGCGCTGCATGCCCTTCCGTGTGATGGGGCACCAAACCCTGCATGAAGGTCATGGGAGCATGGTGGGGCGCGGCCGCTCTGCCCCGCCGGGCGGGCGCTGCAGTGCATGCGCGAGGTGCTCCTGGAGATCGCGTGAGATTTTGCTGCGTTTCATCCCAATCGCAATCATGCTCCTCTCGCGCAGGAGCGCCTGCTGGCGCTGAGGCGGCGCGACAGCATGCTCCAGCGCAGCTGCCTGCTCCCCGCACCTGCGGGGCCGGCGGGCGCCGCGCGCTCGGCGTGCGACGCCGCTGCTGGGTACGACGTGTCAAGTTCATGACGGGGCGGCGTAAAAGCCTTGTAGGCGTGCGTGCAGTGGGCCCGCAGGACGCACCCATATGCAGGCATCTGCAGGCGCCGCCGGGCTGTAAGAGGCCGCACAAATCTGAAATCGAGCTGTCTCCTTGGCCAGGTCGGTGCTTAAATGGGCCAATGTCCTGCAGCTGCATGGATCTGGGGTGTGGAGCCCTGACAGGTTTCAAGACCCCCAGGAGCTCTATATATAGCGTCCATGGGAAGAACTTGCACACCAAGAGCCTTCTTGTATCATCCAATCCAAAGATGTGTGCAAGTTCTTCCCTTGGACGCTTTATACTTACCAGCAGTGTCGACATCCAACAGCAGGGCTGCCAAGGCCGTCGCCTCTTGCTGCATTGTGCATGCAGGCGCAGCTGCGCCCTCAGACGCCCAGAGCGCAGGCTGCCAAGCTGGCCTTGGAGCTGGGCGTCAAGACTCCTTGCTCTGGACACACTGCTAACCTGGCTCATGCGTGAAGCTGCAAGGTCGTTGCTCTTGCGTGTTATGTCATGTCGCCCTGCGCAGAGGCATGCAAGCCGCCACAACTGGCGGCTTCGTAGGCTGCACAGCGGCCGTCCTTGGGCATCCTGCGCTGCTTTCACGGCCTTGGCCATGCTTGGCGGGGCTGCATGCCGGCCGGCCGCGTTGAGAAAGCGCGCACGCTGGCGCCCGGGGAGGCCGCGCACGCACGCTTTCCTTGTCGCGAGCGCCCCGCTCTGGACATGCTGGTCATGCGCGCAGCTTGCCGAGCTGTTCCTGGTGCCTTGGAACCAGATCATCGAGGAGCACCTCACGACAGCGGTGCAGCGCCCGATCGAGTGCTTCAACCGCGTTGTGGGTATCAGGATATCCGGCTGGTCGTCCGGTGGTAGGCTCCCTGTACCCCTACACGCGCGTGTAGGGGTACAGGGCGCCGGTATATCCTGAAGCTTGCGACGCGGTCGAAGCGGCCGCGCGAGAGCTCCAGCCGCCATGAGGCGCTCCTCAGTGATTTGGTCGCGCGGCACGAGGAAGAGCTCGGCGGCCTGCGCCACATGTCCAATGCAAAAGTATGCAGGCGGCGCACTGACGAGTATGATTGCGTTACTGCACCAGTTGGACGGGGCGCCCACACTTGATATGAGCTTGCTCTGGTTTTATAGGCCTTGTGTCCTGCCGCGAGAGTGTCTGGCCACGTATTCGTGCACATGCCAGCATGGGACCATGTGTGTGCAGCCGATGCTAAAGGTCAGCTGCCCTTGCGCCTGGTCCCTGGGCTGGGATGACCACTGTGTACGCCCTGCCTGCCAGCGCCCCGCAGGCAGCGCCACGAGCTGTCCATCAGGGGTGCCGCGTTTCTGCATCAGGATGTCTAGCTTGGCTTTAGGGCACGGCCTTAACGCCAAGGAGGGCTTCTTGTGGTGTTTGGCCAGCATGACCAACATGGCTGTAGGAGCAGCGCCCCCTGCGCTGCCTGCAAAGCAACCCTGCATTGGTGTTTCGCAAATGTAGACCAAGCGGCGGGGCCTCACTGCAGCCCGGAACCTCTAGGCGATCGTCAGGCACATGCAGGGCGACCAGGCCGTGCTGTGCGCCAACCTGCGCGCATGGACGCGCGGCTGACTGGCCCGCGAGGTGACCGGGGCAGCGCGTACTGTGCGCGAGGAGATTGAGTGCTATGCTTAAGCGGGTGGGGAGCGCAGCCGCAGCCTGCACTGTGACCGCGCTGCGGCTGGCACTGACGCTGCAGGCACCCACTTGCTGCAGGCACCCACTTGCTGCAGGCGCAGCTCAATCTCCTCGAGCACGGGGCGCAGCGCGCTGCCCCGGTCTGCTCGCGCGCTAGCCGGCCGCACGTCCACGCGCGGTGGTTGACGTGACGTACCAGTCTGGTTGCCCTGCAGGTGCCTGAGTGCGCCTAGGCTTCCCGGCTGCCATGGGGCCCGACGCTTGGTCTCCGCTGAGCTCCGCCATGCGCAGTAGCGTTGTGTACTGTGCGCGTTCCTTGCAAGCTGCTCGCGGCATCTATGAATAGACAATTGCGCATTCGCTGTGTGCCCCACGGACCTTCCGCCCTCTCTGCGAGCTACAGGGTGCAGGGCAAAGTGCGGGTGTCCAGGTATGGCGGCGAATATGCAGACACCCCTGTGTTGCTGGCGCAGCGCATCCCCATTGTTGCATGCACTAAGCCAACCAGGAGTTATCTGTCCGTCCTTAAACGAGTGCAGGGCCCACTCCTGCCACTGCAGCCCATGCCGTGGTGCCTCACACCACACATGAAATAGGTTCCACCTCACTGCTGGACGCCACGTGCGCAAACCCAAGCATCCCAGGACAGCACGGCGGCCCAAGCTCCCAACCAGACGCCCGGGCGCCATGCAGCCCGCCTTCTTGCGGAGGCGCACGTGCCACGCGCCACCTACGCAGAGAGCCATACACGCCGGGCTGCCACCAGCAGCTGGGCCCCATGTGCATGCCCCAGGGCCATGCCTACAGGCCGCACATGCACACCTGCTCCTGCTTGAATAAACTGCACACGCTGGGCTGATACTCTACAGGACTGGCATGCGGGCCGGGGCGCGGCACACGGCACCCTGACGCAGCGCCAGATCAGGGCCACAGCTCAGCGCAGCAGCCACTGCCGCCACACTCCGGCAGAAGCGCCAGCAGGTCCGCACAGGTCCCGCGGACATGGCAGATGGGGACAGGCGCCCCCGGCGCGCACACTACGGCGCCGGCAGCCGAACGCCCAGCTTGGGGCAGGGCACCGGGTCGCGCTCCGCGAGCGAGCAGTGCCGGGCGAAGCAGGGCTGCCGGAAGGCCGCGTCCTCCTCCACCGGCGGCGGCGCCTGCGCGCGCGCGCGCGCGCACGCGCGCCGTCAGCACGGCGTAGCACCGCACCGGGCGGCCGCCACGGGCTGTGCCGCTGCCCAGCTGGAGCAGAGCGGCAGCGCGCTCGCGCACGCTACCCCAGGCCTACTTTGTGATCGTCGCTCTTGCAGCGAAGCAGGATGCACGCGCAGACTTTATGAAAAAAAAATCCTGCAGCCATGCTAGCACACCACCGCTGTATGACAAACAAGCACACAGACTCAATGGGCAGGGAGGACGAACAGGTTGCGCGCGCCTGGCCAAACACCATCTCGCAGGACAGGTCCTCAAAGTTGGGGTTCATGGTCAGCGACAGCCCGAATGACTCGCCAAAGAACTCCTCCGTGGGCCGCTGCACGGCAGGCACACCTTGCCCGTCAGTTCCGGGTGGTTACCCACCACGTTTGCACATGCAGCCCCTCACGCGATGCGCAGCGGATGCGCAGGGACGCCACACGAGCACAGCCTTGCAAGGCCGTGTGGCCGCAGCCTACCGAACCATTGATTGCATTCATTCTGCTCGAGCGCGCTTGTGGCGCGCCTTGCACAGGTTGACGCACAGCGCGACGCAGCCGGAGGCCTCCAGATAGCGGCACTTTTTGATCTGCACGCCGCTGTTCCAGGTAGCTGGCTCCCCTTCAAACGTCACCTGCGCGGCAGCCACGCTGCTCCTCACTCCTGCCCCGCATCCCCTGACGCTGCAGGGCAGCATCCCCCCATGCGCATGATGAGCAGCGCGGCCACAGGTCCCTGACACTGCAGGGTAGTGTGTACCCATGCGCATGGTGTCAGGGCCGCCTCGCCGCACCTCGACAGGCTTTCGCTCCAGGGGGCCGACCAGCCACGCGAAGAAGAACGTCGTGATCAGTGCGTTGGCCTCGGCTGACCACTGCGCGTGGCAAGAACCAGACTGAGCTGCTTTCCCCAAGAGCGTCATGCTGCCGCTGTCTGCTGTCCGAGCAGCCCCATGGTATGAATGTCGAGATAGCACATTACTACCCAACCTAGCACGAATGGTGAGCATGCATGACAGAAACAGGCTGGGGTTATCATACAAGCAAAGCTTTTCATCAAACATCAAGGTCGGCCTGACAGCAAAGCAGGCCTTCACCTGATATGAATATAGTATATGCGGCTTATTCTTTGCTGCGCTTGGTAAGCAGCCCGTAAGCAGCCAAAGTTCGCTGATACACGATTTTCATTCATTCATTCATTGGTCCCAGAGGGAGGCCGCCTGCAGGCCGCCAGCGCGCCTGGCTGAGCGGGAACCAGCGCCGGAAGCGCTCCGCGGCAAGGTCAGGCATGAGCGAGCGCAGCACACTCAGCACCGCCAGCTGCTGCCCGCGCGCGTCGCGGCCCTTCACCATCGCGTGCGACAGCTCGACGAAGCCGTCGTAGCCGCGCCCGTGCCCCCGGCCTGCGCGGCAGGGCCCTCATGTTCCTGAGCTCCTAGAGCACTTGTGAACGTGCAGGCCATGCGGACACTGGTTGCGGTCAGAGGAGCACGCAATAACGCTTGACTGCAAATAGAAGGACTATAGACCTGGCCTTCAGCCAGTTCAATTTCAAGGGGCCCACCCCCGAGCAGCTTGGACATCTTGCGCGAGAAAATGCCAATCATCAGCTGCGCAAAGGGCCCGTCGCGGTACACCTCCTTGGTGGCGAAGGGGTCCTGCATGGCACGCAGACCGTGAGTGTGTAACCATGCGTTGTGGGACCCCTCCAGCGCCAGTGGTCACAGGCGCCAGGCAAAGCACAGGAATAGCCGCGGTGTGGAGCGCACAGGCTTCGGCGCGGACGACTCTGCAACCGTGCTGTGAGCCTGCGCTCGGGCCTGTGCCAAGCTGCGCTTGCGCCGGCACGCTCGCCCGCTCGCAGCACGACCAGAGCAGCTGGCGGCGGAGTGGCTGTGGAAGCGCGCTGCAGAGAGCGCCTCTGGACAGAGAGAGCCTCTGACTTGGCAGGCGCTCATCGTGCAAGTGTTGTGCTGCTCGCACGCAGAACCGTGATATGTACACGCAGAGGATTCAGCTGACACTAAGGGGCCTGCAGGCTACAGGTGAGGGAGGGCAGGCAGAAAAGGAGCTGTTGAGAGAGCGAGCGAGCGTCACTTGCAGAACCTGAGAAGGGCTCGCCTACCTTTGCTGAGCAAGTTTGCTCGCCCGCAGTGTGGAGGCCAAGAGGTTGCTTGGCAGGCTTAGCGCAAGGCTTGCTTGTACACCAGCACGCTGTGCTGCTGACAGTGTGGAGGTCACTGGGTTGCTTACCAGGCGCTTCTGAACGCGACCGCTCACCTGTGGGCCAACACAACAAGTTGCTGTCGTGCGGCATAGCAGCAGGCATTACCAGGCCCAGCACCGCATAGCGCGTGTGCTGGCTTCAGGCAGAAAAGGGGGATGTGACAACCGCAGCGCTGCCGCCAGTCTCTCCACCCGCCGCAGCGCAGGGCGGTGTAGCCCGAGCAACCTCACTGGTTGCGCAAACGGGTTGCTGCGGGCTGCTGCGGGCCCGTGTGCGCGCGTTGGGCGTGGGTCTGCAGGCAGTGGCACGGCGCGGGCGCCATGGCGTCCAGCATGGATGCGGAGCCTGGGCCGCAGGCCACGATCCGGCGCGAGGTGATAGAGTACGGCGCGCTGCCAATTGCGGCCTGGCTGCACCACATCGACGGCGCCGCGGCTGTTCAGACCCTGCTGCGGCAGCTGGTTGAGGTCGCTGAGACAGACGGCGCGCACTGTGCGCGCCCGCCCTCTGCGAGCCCGCCCTTGGCCGCCACAAGCGTGCCGAGCGTTGTCGTGCGTAACGTGAGGCACGACCTGAAAGCAGTCCTGCAGCAGCCTGTCCCTATGCCGGGCAGAGCGACTGCCGTTCCGCGCTTACACCGAGCTAGCGTTGTGCTGAGAACGCTGGCCTTGTCTCAGCGCCCAAGACGGCTTCGCGCAGGCCTGGTGGACATAGCCACGCTGGCCAGCTGCTTGGACGTGCCGCAGCAGCACGCGCAGGTGGGGGCCCCGCCGCGCCTTGCCAGTGAAGCGCTCAGCGCCACGCCCCTGGCCAGCTCGCCACCAGCGGACCAGGCGGCAGACAAGCGTCGCCCCCGCGCTGGTTTCACTGCCTGCGCTCCTGGCTGCGGTGCCGCAAGGTTGCATGAGGCTGCAGCTGCACGCGTCTTGTATCCGTGCGATGAATGTGAATGGCGAGGGAGTGCATGGGCGGCTGCAGAGTGAGGGACTGGCGAGCACGGCGACCTAACCCATCCGAAGCTCAATGGTGCACCTGCACGCCTCTGAGCGCACCGCACACGCAGCCCGCTGCAATGCTGCTGTGCCCCCGGTGCACGTGACAGCTGCGGCAGCAGCGCGGCGCAGGCAGGAGCCCCGCGGGACAGCCGTGCAGCTCCCCGAGCAGGGCGGCCCGGGCTGGCTCCCTCACACGCACCCTAACCTGACGCCCTGCGCGCAGATCCTGGTGGACACCCTGGAGGCGGTCTCCGCCGTGCACCAGGCGGTGGTGCGGCGCGCGCCGGGCGCGACGGAGGCGAGCGCGGTCGACGTGCACGCCGTGGCGCTGTTCCTGTTTGCGCAGCTGTACATCCGGCAGGCGCGCCCCCGTCGCGCCCGCCGCGCGCCGGGCAGCGCGCGCTAGGGCGCTGCCTGTGCGCGGCCGCCCCGAAAGCTTGGTCGGGCGGGCGCGGGCGGCGCAGAGCAGCGTCGCGCCGCGCTGATGCGGGGCGGCGCCCGGGGCCGCCCGGAGTGGCCGTGCCGTCGCTGTGGCTCAGTGACGTGTGTAGCTTGCTTGGCGCTGTCACATGCGCCCAGGCTGCGCCGCGGCGTCCGCAGCCTCTCGTTTCAAAGTGTGCGTGTGCTGTGGTCTCTATGGCCGTGGCCGGCGCGTACTTGCGAGCAAACGTTTCGATGGATGCCCACCGTGCACAGCGTGCGCTATCGCGAAGCTGACACGCTTGCCGCCGCCGCCGCCACACCCCGTGCGGCGCGCAGGCGCAGCGCTCAGGCGCTGGGCGTGCCGCCGGCGCCGCCGCTCACAGAGTGCAGGCGATTCTTGCAGCGCACAGCGCCGCCGAGCAATCACAAGCACTCATCCAACGGCGACGCTGACGGCGCTGCTTCGTGCGGCGCGCAGGCGCAGCGCCCGGACGCGATGGACGTGTGGCCGGCGCCGCACAGCGCGGGCGACGGCCCGGCCGGCGGCAGCGTGGCCAGCGGCGCCAACAGCGGCGGCCTGGGCCTCTTCCTGGAGCCCAGCTCGCCGACGCTGCAGCGCGCGGGCGGGTCAGGCCCGTCGCCGCGGCCGGGCGCGGGCCACTTCAGCGCGGTGCACTTCACGCAGCAGAAGAGCAACCAGGCCGTGCGTAAGGAGCTGCAGGCGCACCTGGCCACGCACCAGGGCCTGCTGGGCGGCTACACGGACTACCTGCAGGCGCGCGCGCGGGGCTTGAACAACATTAGGGTTTTGACAGGCCTTAGTAGGGTATCTATATGCATCAGCGCACCGGGGCGTGGCGCTGGGGGACGGGTTGTGATGTCGCCTGCTGTCGCGCGTGGTCCCGCCGGCGGGCAGGTCGTGGGCAGCCCGACAGCGACCCTGGGAGCGCCCGCCGAGCGGCTTGCTGGGGCTGCCCCGGCTGTGAGGCAGGCGCCTGCCCGGCTCGGCATCAAGCAGGCGCGGCCTGCCGGGCTCGTGAAATGATGCGCTTGGTCGCACCCCTACCTGCGTGGCGGCTTCGCGGCTTGGCGTTCTGCAGGGCGCCCGCTGCACTGCCTTCGAGGTCCTAATGCACCCCCCAGCGCGGTGCGCACTCAGCCGAGGTTGCGCGTCCGCGCCGAGCTTCCCTATCCTGATGTCACGCACGCGCCAGTATTGGCGGCAACCCTACGAGGGGTTCCCTGGGCGCTTACCTCGCTGAATCACAAAGCCCCAGCGTGCGCGCGGCAGCGCCGGGGGCCACCGGGCGGCGGCCGCCGCGGGTGACAGGGCTGGCCGCCCGCCCCGGCACGGCGGCCTGAGTGGCGCAGCCGCATTCCCTGCCAATTCCGGGCGGCCGTGTGCTGGACCTCTTTTTGAGTTTTTTTATATTGCTAGGCGGGGGCGCCCAATTTGTGAGAGACGTTGACGCGCATGTCTATGCAACCGAGCATTGCCTTGGCGTTTTTTTTGTGCCACTCGCTGCCGGGCATGGCGGAGCGCGCAGCGGCGGCTCGTGCGGCAAACTTTTGCCTCTTTGGTCTTGGAGCGCGCATGCGCTTAAGCCTGCGCTTACCTTGGCGCCGCCCTGCCGCGCGCGCAGAGGCACACGGGCGCGATGCTGCAGCTGTGCCTGACGCGCCCGCCGCCGCGCGAGGGCGGCGCCGGCGACGGCGGCGCCGGCCACGCGACCGCGATCACCGCCGGCGAGCTGGACCGCCTGGGCCTGCTGCTGCGCGGGCCGGCGGAGGCCGCGGCCGCCGGCACGACATCCGACCCGGACGGCAGCCCCATGGACGTCAGCCCAACGCCGTTCCAGGGTGCGCCTGCGGCATCCCTATACCCGGGGGCCGCTGCGCGCTGCGGCCTGTTCGCGGGGGGCACGAGCGTCGCGGTGGTGCTGCTGCAAGCAGACTGTCACGCCGGCCTGCATGGCGGCGCCGCGAGCGCGCTACCGGCAGGCCGGCCCCGCTCGAGGGGGCGGGTAGCATGGGGCGCGCATGCGAGCGGGCACGTGCTGGCCAGGGCTCTGCCGCAGGGCCTGGCTGCTGCCCATCTGCGGCGGGAGCGTGGGCTTGGCTCGGCTTCCGTGACACCTCGGCACTGAGAAGGTGGGGTTAGGGTAGCGCACTGTGTGTGATGTCTACCCTACCCTAACACAGTGAAGGCGACTAGGAAGGGCGCCGCGCGCGCTGAGCGCGCGCCGCGCGCGCGCCAGACGACGGCTGGCGGCTCAGCCTGGCGGTGCCGCTGTTCACGAGCCCGGCCGAGAGCGGCGAGGCGCCGCTGCCGGCCGTCGCAGAGTGGCTGGCCGCCAACATCCACGACGAGCAGCAGCCCGTGGGTGCGCGGCAACCCCTACCCTACCCTGCCCTAATTTTACCCCTGTAGCCGTTGCAGAGCAGCTGGCCGCCAACGTCCATGGTGAACAGCAGCCCGTGGGTGCGTGGCGCGCGCCGCCATCCCCCGCAACATGGTGCGGCGCCTGCGCCGCCAGCCCTGGTACTGCGCCATGAGGGTGTGGTCGCTCGCGCGCAAGGGCAGGCGCTGCGCTGTGCTGTCCGCATTGCGAGCCACAGTGAGGTGCTGCGGTTGCGTATGGGCCTTGCGTGTGGCAGGAGCGCAGGGGTCTGCCAGCCATGAGGGCTTGGAGGGTTTTGAGGGTCCGTTTGCACGGCCCCACCAGGGTCGAACGCTGGAACAACCCAGGCAGCCGACCCTTTTGAGGGTCCCTGTGCCTGCGTACGCAGAGGCCATGTGTGGCAGCCCCACCAAGGGCGACCGCTGCAACAACCTGCCGCCGGCCGGGATCATGCAGGGTGCGCGCCCGGCCCGGGCCGCGCCCGTCTGCATCCACGCGCCCAGCTCGAGCCGCTGCGCACACGCCCGTGCACAGGCTGCTGGGTGCTCGGTGCCCGCTCAAACAGCCGTGCTGCACCTCTGAGGGCACGTGCAGTTTCCCTGCACGCGCGCTCACTGCACCTGCACGCCCACCTTGTGACGCGTGCGGACGCACACAGAACGGGCGCACGAGGGCGAGGCACGTCCGGGGGGGTGCGCGACCGGAATGCCGTGCCACACACACACTGCCTCAGGATGCGGTCGGACATGCACGGGGCCGCAGGCGGGGCGGCGAGTGTGCAGCGCGCGGTCGAGACGGCGGTCGTCCGCGGCGAGCACAGCGCAGGACCATGCGTTGGATTCGGACACTCTCATCTCTGTCCGCTGTTTCTGAGGTGCTACAGCCTGGGCCGCAGGCGGCGCGGTGGATGTGCAGGGCGTGGTCAAGTCGACGGTGGTGCGCGGCGAGGACGACTTTCCTGATGGCCTGCTCCGCATCACGGACTGCCACGACTGCGTCGTGTATGCGCTCGCGCCGCTGCAGTACGCCACCGTCGCCGGCTGCTCCGACTGCACCGTGGTGCGCCGCGCCGCCCGCGCGCCGAGACCAGCCGGGGCGCTGCCGGACGCCCGCCTCAGCGCCTCTCTGCTCTTTTAGCCCTAGGAATGCAGCCGCGCCCCCCAGGGGATGCGGCCGTGCTGCCTCGGGCGATGGCGCCACGTCCGCATGCGTCGAGGCGCGCGTTGCCCCGCTGGCGAGCCCCGGCGCCCGCCGCCGGCACACCGCATCAGCGTTCCTTGCATTCCGGGCAGCGGTTGGCGACGTAGCTGAGACTTAACCTGATACGTAGGTTCAATGACCAACCCCTACCCAGCGGGATACCCTAAGCTACCCCAAACCTGCCGCACCCGCCGACGCGCCCGCCGCGCGCGGCCAGGTGGTGGGCGCGGTGGGGCGGCTGCTGCGCGTGGAGCGCTGCGAGCGGCTGCAGCTGGTGGCGGCCGCCACGCGCATCTGCATCGCCACCTGCCACGACTGCGTGTTCTACGTCGGCGTCAACCGGCCGCCGCTGCTGATCGGCGACAACCGCTTCCTGCAGGCGCGCACGCCCTTGCCGGCGCGGCGCCCCGCCGCAGACGCGCCCGCGCCCGCCCTCGCACCTGCATGCCTGCATGCTCCGAGCGTGTGCACCTGCATGCTCCGAGCGTGTGCACCTGCATGCTCCGAGCGTGTGCACCTGCATGCTCCGAGCGTGTGCACCTGCATGCTCCGAGCGTGTGCACCTGCATGCTCCGAGCGTGTGCACCTGCATGCTCCGAGCGTGTGCACCTGCATGCCCCGGCGCGGAGCGGCGCGCGCCGGCGGGCGCATGGGGGTTCTGCAGGGCCCGGCAGCAGCTGCTCCAGCCGGGGCTCGCCGTCGTGGAGGTGACACGGAATGCGGGAAGTGCCCGTCAGCGAGCGCGGCCCGCCCGCGGCCCGCGCAGATGGCGCCGTACAACACGCAGTACGAGCGCCTGGCGGTGCACCTGGCGGCGGCCGGCGTGTCGGCCGAGCCCAACCTGTGGGACTCGCCGGTCACGCTCGCGCGCGAGCACCGCCGCGCCACGCCCGACAGCGAGGCCACGTCTGTGCCGGGCGCGCGCCCGCCCTCCGGCCATCCGCGGCGCTGAGGGGCCGCTTGGCCGGTGTCCTGGCGGCTGTGCAGAGGTGCAGGCTGAGGAGAGGTAGGTGTTGGGAGAGCTCTGAGAGGGGTAAATAGAAAAGCTTCTGAGACGGGCCAGCCCTGTCACGGCAGAGTGGTGAGGGCGGCACTCGGCGCGCCCGAGTGGGGCTTCGGTGTGTGTCACAGCCTGGACTCGGGCTGGGAGCCTGGAGCACAGCTGCGAGTGTGGCGCGCGCCAGGCGGCGGCGCGTCGGTGCGCGCGCCGGCCACGCTGCTGCCGCCGGACCGGCTGCTGCCGTTCATGGTGCCGTTCCACGGCGGCCCGGGGCCGCTGTGCGGCGGCGCGGCCAGCGGCGGCGCGGCGCGCATGGCCGCCGACCTGGGCAGCTTCGTGGGCCTGGGCGACGGCGGCGGCGGCGGCGGCGGCCCGCTCGCGCCGAGCCCGTTCCGGCTGCCGCCCGCGTACGAGGACGCCAAGGAGCGCAAGGTCGCCGCGGTCGCCGAGCTGCGCAACGCGGTCAAGGCGGTGCGCCCGCGCGCTCACACAGGCCCTTACACACGCCCGCACCCCGCCCCCGGCCTTGAAATAGAGCTCACCAGAGCCTTTGTGTGAGCACCGAGGCGCCGGGATGCGCGCTACGAGCTTGCAGTGCGCAGCGGGAGCTGAGGGGCGCGGGTGCCGGTCGGCGGGCGATGGCGCGCTGCGCGTGCTTGGCAGTCAGACGGGGGTCGCAACGAGGGCCGGGCGAAGGCAGGGCGCGCCAAGCGCGCCATGCGGCCGCGAGTCTAGCTGCCAACCTGCAACCGCTCTGCGCGCGGCCGCGCGTCTGGCTGCCAATTTTGCAAACGACCTGCGCGCGGCGCGCGCAGGCCGCGCTGGACGACGGGCGCAAGCGCGAGCTGCAGAACGTGATCCAAGTCTATTTCAAGGACTGGCTCATGGGCAGCGGGCACATGCGCGAGGTGTACGACCTTGCGCGCATGGAGCGCGAGGACGCCTCCGCCGGCTCCTCGTCCTCCGGCTCGCTCGGGCGCGCGCCCGTGCCCGCGCCCAGCGGCGGTGGCGGCGGCGGCGGCGGCGGCCAGCCAGGCGGCGCACCGCCGGCCGGCGGCAGCCCCCCCGCCGGTGGCGAACCGGGGGGAGCCGGCGGGCTGCAGCAGGGCGCGCCGCCATCGCTGCGGCCGGCGCCGTGACCGGGCGGCGCTGCCCAGGGCGGCCGTGCGCCCGGGAGGCGCCCGCGCCGTGCCTTGCTGGCCTGCTGCGCCGGGCGCAGCCCTGCATGTGCGCGGAGGCGGCCGCCTCGCAGGCGCGCAGGCGCGTGTGCGGTGGCCCGCCTGACTCGTTTAGCTGCCGCAGTTACGAGACCGGGCCTTGCCCTGTAGCGCGTGTACCTGTTTGGGGGCGTGCAAGCGGAGGGACGGCGGTGCGAATGGAGGGACGGCGGAACTGACGGCATGCACAAGTTGGTCCTGTGCAGCAGCGTTGCGGCGGAAGCGCACGTGTGGTGACCGCGGCGCTCACCCGGGTCTGCTCTGCAGTGGCCCAGTCAACTCCGTGCAGCCTGCGGGGATGCCTGGAAGCATGAACCTGTCCAAACTAGGTGTGCTTCGTGGGGTTCAGCATGAGCTTGGAGGCTAGCCTGGCCGCCGCTAGCCTGCCATATGCGGTTGATGGCTGCTGGGCAGCCATCTTACAAGTTGAGGCTCTGATGGCAAGGCCATTGCTCGTACATGTTTCTCAGTAGGGGCAGGGAGTGCGCGCCAGCAAACGCCGCGAACGAGGACGCAAACGACGACTGCACTGTTGGAAACACACATGCTGAAAACACAGCGACTCCGAAACTGGACGCCTCCACGCTTTCCGAGAACGGCGCTTAAGACAGTCAGAGGTGTCTTGCAGACGCTTGACACCCCGTGGCAGCGACAACCCCGTGCCGCCTGGAGCCATGGTGCAGCATGCGCTGCGGCGTCAAGCAATGAAGACCAGGAACAGGACTAGGAAAGCCATGAGCACCATGAACACCTGCGCAAGCCACAGGGCTGGGTTAGGGCAAGGCAATGAGCACAATAAATCTGCGCCACGCCGCAGTCCACAGGCGGTGCGACTGCCTCGATGTCATTATATGCACTACACTCTCTATAAATATTTTTATCCAGGTCAGTTCCAACCCACTAAGCGTGTCTTGGCGCCTGCCCGCTTGGCGCAGCAGGGCGGACGCATGCTGTGAGCCCGGCACGCCCGTGGCGGCCGCGCCGCCGCGGCGCGCCAGAGAGGCGCCACGCGCGACGGCCCCGGCGCGGGCGCGGCGGGCGCCGGGCGGGCCGCCAAGAGGCCTGTTAGGAGCCGCGCCTTGAGGATGAGCCACCGGTTGGAGGAGATGGTGTTGAGGTACTTGAGCAGCTGCGCCTGCGCCTGGTTCACGTTCTCCAGCGTGCCGTCCACGTTGTCCTCTATCCGCAGCGCCATCTCGCCCTGCTGCTGCACCTGCGCCCGGGCCAGGCAGACGATGAACGCCCTTTTCGATGATCGGGCCGTGCTGTCATGGCAGGCGCAAGCAGGCAGGCAGCCCACGGCGCAGCCAGCCCTGGGACACGGTGCACCAGAAGCAAGTCACCTCGGAGCTGACCCAGAAGCGAGCCACCACGACCCCAGCGACACGAGCGCACTCCTCAGACTTGAACAGACTTGAACAGAACAGGCAGCAGGAGCCTGGCGAGGCGCGCGCGCCATGACGGCCAGGTCCTGGAAGATGGCGCCCAGCTCGTGGATCGTGCGCTCCACGTTCTGCAGCGCCACCGCGCGGCTGCTCTGGTAGCTCTCCTGCGGCGCCAGCAGCGCCAGCTGCTGCTGCTGCTGCCCGCCGCCCGCGAGCAGCGGCTGCCTGCGGGCAGCAGGGGCGCGCTCGGCTGGCACCGCGCTGCCTGGGCAGGTGCTTTGGTAGCGTAAACCCATACACACCCGGGCACTGCGGCAGGCTCGGGATGTCAAAACGACACAACCAGCAACAGGTTATTCCATACCAACCAGTGCATGCTGCGGCGACACTAGCGCCAACCCAGCTGTCCAGCTGTCCGCCCGCAATACTGCCTTCTCCCGAAGGCACTGCCGCCACGCTGCGGTGACGCTTCCCTGGGCGCCAACGTGAGGCGGGACCAGATCAGCGCCTGCTAGCCCGGCTCGGCCTGAACCACCCCCACAGGCGCACACCTGTCGCGTTCGGCCTCGCCGCGCTGCCGCGCCGCGGCGGCGCCGAAGCGGTGGCGAAGCGCGGGTTCCTGCCAGGCGGCATGGCGGGGGGCGGGGGGCAGCGAGTGCGGGGCGGGTGCGCACTGTTCCGACTCGCCGCCCCCCGCCTCCACATCGTCCCGCGCGCCGCCGCCCGCGCTGGCCCCGCCGGCGCCGCCCTGCAAGCTTCCCTGTGCCAGTGTGCCGCATGAGTCAGTGCTAGGGGTTCAAAATGCTCCCACGTTCAGAGGAATAGCTTCCTGCGGTAGCGGCCCGCAGCTGCAGGGCCCCCTGAACGCTAGCCGTGGATGAAAAGCGCAGCGCCATTGCAAGACCGCTCACTCTGGCCTGCCTGGATACAGCAAGGAGGCACTTGTGGCTTGGTCTCTGTTGCACGCGACGCCAGGAAATGCAACAAGCGCTCGTAAGTGATTATCTGAGCAGCACCTCACCGTCATCGTGCTGGCAAGAAGTCAGAAAGAAGAGCGGGAGGCCGCCGCACCCGGATACTGCTGGAGCCAAAGAGGGGCGCCGCCGGGCGGCCGTGCAGCACGCCCCCGTTGGTCGGCCCGTTCAGCAACCCCGCAGGCCCTGGCGCACAAACCCCGGGCCACACGGTCATGCCTACAGCCGCCTGATCATGCAGTGCAAGCTTGTTGTGCTGGCGTGCAGAACGCAGGGCTCCCTTCACAGGTTTCCCGCGGTATTGGGCACCTGTGTCAAGAGACGGCTGACTTAGAGCCTCCAGAGCGGCGGGGTGCTGCCAAGCAGTCTGTGTGACAGACAAGAGACGGTGTGGGACACGTCACGGCAAGAGCGCGCAGGGAGGCGCCAGTAGCTGTAAGGAACTTGTGAACGGGCGGGCCGTCTGGTTGAGGCTAACAAACAGTCTCCCCCCTGGGCGCCTGCAGCAGGACTGAACAGGTAGAGACCTGCCAGGAGGCAGTACTGCTTACAGCGCCAGGCTCGGGCAGGCCGCGGGCCAGGGGCACCTGGCCGCGCGGGCGCGGGGAAGGGCCGGCTCTCCGGCGTGGCGGAGAAGAGCTGCCGCCGGCCCGCGTGCACGCGCAGGTTCTCCTGGCGCAGCGTGAGCACGTCCCGGAAGCTGGCGGTCGTGTCCTTCAGCCGCGCGCGCAGGTCGTCCACCGTGTTGGTCGACAGGCTGGCCACCTGCCGGTTGCCGCTGCCGGCCTGGCGGCCCTGGAAGGTGCTGAGGTCGGTCAGTGCGCCGTTGAGGCCCTGGATGTCCGCCTTGATCAGCCCGGTGAGCTCGTTGATCTGCACGGCCGGGTCGTCAAACATGCTCGTCCGCTTGGCCAGCTGCGACAGCCGCTGCAGCTTGCCCGCGGTGGCCGTGATCCCGGCGCTGATGCGTTTGGCCCGGGCGATGAACTCGGACTTGTGCGCCGTGCTCCCTGGGTGGCTGGCCTGGGCCCCTGCTTCCCTCAGAACATCCACCCCCGCTCAGTCCAGGTCCCTCTGGGCCTGGTTTGAAAGCAGCGGCAGGCCAGCGCCGCACCCGCATTGTCCTGTGCGCCAGAGGTGCTCGCGCCGCCCTGCGCGCCAGCAGAGTCAGTGAAGTTTGCGTTGCGCGCTCCGGGCAAAGCAGGCGCCCCTGCCTGGCGCTTGCCAGCAGCTCACCTCCCGGGCCAGCCGTTCTGCGAGGGCTTGGAACTCTGCGGTCCTGTCTCTGCAGCTGTGGCCTCGAAACGCCCGCATGTCGCTCGTCGCGAAGAGGAGCGTGCTTTGCAGCCCAAGTGCTGAACACTCTCACGGACACGCACTGCCGCCTGGCGTTTGCTTTGCAGGACCTGCCTGGCTTTGGAATGCAGGTGCTCGGAACACTGCCAGGTTCACTGAGGTTTTCTGGCCCACAAGCCTCGCCTGTGCGCTCGTACAAAAAGGTGTCTTTAGCTAAAAGTACACAGACAACTCACAAGCGAATTGGATGCCATGGACGAGCTCTCCATCAGCGATACACAGCCACCGCCTGAGTCAACCTCCGCGCACCCGGCGCCCAGCACCTCGGCGGCACAGGCTATTGAGTTCCTGATGCTGACGCAGAACTTAAAGGCGAGTGGTAGTTTTGCAAGCCCGTGCTGTCTAAGCATGGCATGGGGGCGGTACTCCTGGCCTGCACCAGCGCTGCTGCGACAAGGACAACACTTGCCGCGCAGACCACGAAGCGCACGGGATGGATACGCAGCGGCGTGGCCGGGCCGGAGAGCATCGCCGACCACATGTATCGCATGAGCCTGATGGCGCTCCTGGCCGGCGACGCTGGCGTGGACACCAACAGGTGCTGCACCAAAATTCCCTCTGGTTATCCAAGAGCTGTCGGAGAGTCTGATTGCTCACCTCCACGTTGGAGTGCAGGTGCATACGGCTGGCCATCGTGCACGACGTTGCAGAAGGTGCACTCCTGATTGCTGCGTCCCCATTTTAGATTGTTCTGCGCACCCTTCTGCGCACCCAAATGACCACGCATGGTTTACAGCAATCGTTGGCGACATTGCGCCGAGCGATGGCGTCAGCAAGGAGGACAAGCGGCGCCTGGAGGAGGACGCGATACGCCACATCCACGCCATGTTGGGCCAGGGCAGCTCAGCAGGTTTGCTTATTGCCAGTGCAAGCTGCTTAGTTTGACTGTGAACTTGCAGGCCTCACAGTGGGCCCTTGCACCCGACAGGCCTTGTGTTCTAGCACCGAGTGCGAAGCGCTTGCCTTGCCTGCACGCTGTGCAGCTCGAGCACGGCAGAGCGGCGCAAGCCTGCACGCGCGCGGCAGGCAGGGAGATAGAGGCGCTGTTCCTGGAGTACGAGGCGGGCGAGACGGCGGAGGCGCGCTTGGTGAAGGACTTTGACAAGGCGCGCTGCAGCCCGCCCCGCACGACCCCTCTTCATCCCCTGTCCGTGCCATGCCATGATCGTGCCTCAACCTTGTGGCACTGTCTGGCAGTGCGTCGCATACACCAGAATTGTTCGAGCCTGCCCTGCACGCCGCTGACGCCGGAGGGACCGGCGCCGAGGGGCGAAGCGTGTGCTGGTCGCTGCAGCCTACCGTCGCGCGGCGAGCAGGCCGCCAGTCCGTGACCCCGCGCCGCGTCGGCGCGCAGGTGGAGATGGTCCTGCAGGCGGCCGAGTACGAGGCCGCGCAGGGCCTGCGCCTGCAGCCCTTCTTCGCGTCCACGGCTGGCCGCTTCCAGACCCCGACCGGGCGCGCCTGGGCGGCCGAGGTGGCGCGCCGCCGCGCGCTGCCGGACGCCGCCGCCGCCGTCGGCGCGCCGGCCGCCCGCGGGGCTGCGTCGGGGGCCGAGGCGGGCCGGGGGTGCGGCGGAGCGGGCGCTGCCGGGAGTGGGAGCCGCCTTGCCGCTGCGGACGGCGCGCCTGAGGGCGGAGGGGAGCCCGGGCGCGGCGCGGCTGGCGCTGCGGCGCCCTGCGCCGCCGCGGCTGTCGGAGCGGGCGCGGGGACGCGCGGGAGTGCGTGTGGTGGCGCCGGGGGGCACGCCCCCATGGCGGGCTCTCTACAAGCGGGGGGCGGGCCCCTGGGCGGCGCGCAGCGCGCAGAGGCCCGGCGGCGGGGCGAGGCCGGCGCGCTGGCGGGCGGGCAGGCGCGCGCGCAGGAGCCGTGCCAGGGTGGTGCCAGCGCTGGGTGACTGCGCGTGGCCCGCAGGTCAGGCGGCTTTCGGCGTGGGCTGCTGTCCAGGTACAGCCGTGCTTTGGACTTGCGCGTGCTCTCTGGGCATGCACCCGGGTCAAATATGTCGCAATGAGCACCTGTGTAGGAGTAGACTGCCAGTGCAGAGGGCTATTGTGTGGACTAGGCCGCTTTGAGTGAACTGCCCGCCGATCCTGTGGTGCAACTCTTGGAGGTGAGGCAGACACATAATGAGGCATACTGTGGCCGCCACTGACAGCTTGTCCGCCATGCAGGCGCTGAGGCACGGGCCACTCCGCTCCCACGGCAACCGCACGAACACCGGCGGCGCTGCAAGAAGCACCGTGGCGCGGGGTGCACTCGGCCTCGCACCGCAAGCATCGCTTGCAAAAGCGGCTGCTCGTCACGCGGGCTTCCAGCGGCCACCTGTGTGGGGAAGAGTGCCGAGCGGCTTTTGAGCATGCATGCGCTCTGCGCTGCTGAGAGGCAGAGCGCATCTACTTGCATGGACAGACTGCCTGCAGGGGCCACATGTCATAAATACATGAAAGTGACACGTGGATGTTACGTGCACATGCTTCACGGCCTGCTAGATACCAGCGGTTCTTGTGCACCGTTTTGCTTATCTGTATCAAATACGCTCCTGTGCAAAGTGAGCAGTGTACCTTTTCACGTCTAGGCGCTCTATGAGAGAACAGATTTCAAATCTGTTTCAAATCTGAGATTTACTACATACTTGCAAAGCTGGAAGAGCTTCACACAGATCACCGTAGCAGCTATGGCGTTGCTGAAGCTTTTAGAGCTTCTTACAGGTCGAGTTCCTAATGGCAAGTCGCAAACTGATCCTACTGCACTACACTCAGCTCTAAGGAGCACCAGTAGGTGCACTGCATCACTCGAACAAGTCTGCTCGTGTCCTGAGCTAGAAAACAAAGCCACTAGCAAAATGGAAAACGCAAAATTAAGCAAGGTAAAGCAGCACTCACCGGGATGGCCTGGCTGGAGTGCAACCTGGTCACCCTTTCATATGACTATGGTACTCTACATTGTGGGGTTGCACATGCACTATGCAAAGAAATGCAGGCCATGATATTAAAAAAAAATCCAGGCAGAAAATGAAGTGCCAAGCTCCATCTGAGGCCAAGGCAGTCAATCCGCAGCCTTGCGAGGCAGGCACGCGCAGGTCTCGAGCACACACTCAGGGTTAGGGTTATCTTGCCAGCGTGCCGCCCAACCTCGCCAGGCCAGGGTTATCACCCCGCGCAGCCCAGTGCGGCGGGCGCGCACGGCTCTGCCGCGCGCAGCCCGCCGCTCGGCCGCGCAGCCCTGCCCGGGCCGGGGCGGTCAGCCCCCGCAGCCCAGCGCGGCGAGGACGCACAGGTCCTCGGCGCGCAGGCCGCCGGTGGGCCGCCCGGCCTTGACCAGCTCCGCAAACATGTCGTTGGGCTGCATGAGCTCCTGCGCCGGCGGCACCCCCCCCGGCGCATCACACACGGCCAGCTGCGTGCGGGCGGGCCTGCGGCAGCGTTTCCACTGCATCCTTGCACTGTTAGCGAGCAAAGGCGCCCCTATCTGCAGCGCTTCACCGTAAGAGTATTTTCGGGTAACTCTTTGACAAAGTCTGGCTCTGATGTGACAGCGTTTGGCTGTGTGGTTGAATGAAGCCTTTCGTCCCCGGTGCGCCAGGGCGCGGGGGTGCAAGCGCGCACCAGCGCGTACAGGCGGCCGGCGGGCCCGACGTCGATGCCGTGCAGGGAGCGCGGCGGGAAGACCACGACGTCGCCGGCCGCCAGCGGGAAGCGGCCGCCATCGCAGAAGCCCTCGCCCTCGCCTGCAGGCGCGCCCGGTTACGCACATGGGTCAGCTGCCGCGCTGATCAGCCGCATCGGCGGTCTCGAGCAGCGCGGAGCGGTTGTGAACATGCGCAGTCAGAGAGCTTGGTGATATCAGGCGGCGGGAGTGTAGCGTGTGAGGCAACATTGCACCACACACAATGCCTATATCAACATGTATTCTTTTGGCTTCACCACATTTTGCAGCGTGTGCCAGGGTGCGTCGGCGGGGACTGCAGCGCACCGGCGAGGATGAAGAAGAGCTCGTGCGCGGAGGGGTGCGAGTGCGGCGTGGTGCGGTGGCCCGCCTCAAAGATCTCGACTCCGAAGGTGAATGGCACCTGCGACGGGGCGCCACCGCGTTGGGCATTCTTGCCCCGCCCCTCGCCGCGCTCTGCCGGCGCTTCCCAACATTTCTCGCATGCAGCCCCTGACAAATAACCATTCAGTGTGAAGCGCTTACATCGAGCCTTAGCCTTGACCACCTTACCGGCCACAAGGCACAGGTGCAGAGAAGTGTGCACACTCTGACGCAAAAACCGGTGCGCATGTGCAGGGCTGGGGCGGCAGCGCGGGCAACAGTAGCTGCATCATGCGGCGTGCGTGCCCCGCAGCGTCTGCAAGGATGTGGCGAGCGCGCCTGGTCACTGAGCGGGTCGTAGATGAGCGCGAGACGGTTGCTCTGGCCGGGCAGCCTGTGTGCCGCGCCGCCCCCGCGCCTCAGCCGGCAGGCGCCGGCCCCGCGATGTCTCGCAACCGGCGGCGCCATGCACGCCGCGCTCATCCCACCACCATGGCGTCGAACTACCAAACTGTACATTTTTAAAACTATCCAACCCTCAACTTACATGGTGCTACAAGGTGCTACAAGGTACTTGCAACCTCAGGTAGGGTAGAAAACCCTACCCTACTCAACCCAACCGCGCCCCAGCAAAGGCCTCCCTGGAGGCGCGCGCCTGAAGGCCACCAGGTCCACCAGGCTGCGCTTGAGCGCGCCGGCCGCGAGCCCAGCCAGCGCGCCGAGCGCGCCCAGCCGCGCCGCGATGCTGGGCAGCACGTAGCGCAGCACGTCCTCCTGTGTCAGGATGCACTGCTGAGGGGCCCTCTTGCCAGCGGGGCATCAGAAGCATGCCTGCACAGGTGCATCACGCTGTGTATGCAGCAAAGCGTGCGGCGCTCGCCGCAGTCACCGGTAACGGTGGCGTGACAGCGGGGTGACAAAAGGGCTGCGTGCAGGCAGACCTGTGGACATCAGAGCTCGAGTGTGCTCCCTGGAGGCACGAATGCGCCCTCGGGCATTGGTTGACGCCCACATGACAGCAGCGCACGCTATCCCCGAGGCCACGGGCTGCAAGCACTACCTACTGTCCCATTACCATACCGACCACACTACCAACCTCAAGAAGAGCTTCAATGCCGGAACACACCCGTCCCTTGGCCTCCTGTCTGCGTCCGTGTCACAACTTGCGTCGAGCATGGTTCCCACTGCCAGTTCAAGGACGATGCTGGTGGCTGTGCATGGTTGCTGCTCGTGTGCTCGCTCGTGTGCTCCATATCGATGAGGGGCAACCAAGCACAGCCATCGGCACCCTTAAGCTGGCAGTGGGACCCGTCTCTGTGACACGGGCGCAGACTGGAGTCCCAGGGGCCAAGCGTGTGCCGGCAATGGAGCTGTTCTAAAGTTGGTCGTGTGGTTGGTGTGATAGTGGGACAGGTGTAGTCCATGCACACCGTGGCCTTGGGCATGGCATGTGCTGGTGTCATGCGGTCGTCACTCCGGGCCCTGTGTGCGCATTCCTTGGCGAGGAGCGCACTCGAGCTCTCATGTCCCTGGGGTTGCCTGCACGCATGATGCCGCCCCACCGCACGCTGAGCCTACATCGACCGCACAGTGTGGCGAGGGCCCTGCCAGCGCGGCGCGCCTGCGTGCGTGCAACAGCCTCGCGCACGGCCTCGGACAGCGCCGCGGCGCCCGCCTCCCAAACGCCGCCCAGGGGCCCGCCCAGGCGCCCGCCGCCCGCGTCACCGCCCGCGCCACCGCCCGTGCTGCCTGCCGGATACCCCGCCCCGCCCTGGCCGGGCCGCCGCGCCGGCTCCGCGCCGGCCTCGGGCGCGGCGAGTGGCCGCGCCTCGCCGCCGCCGGGGCCCCCCGCATGGCCCGAGTCAGCGGGCGCGCCAGCGGCAGGGTCCGCGGGAGGGCTTGCGGACGGGAACGCGCCGCGCGCGGCCGCCTGCGCGTGGTCCAGGATGGCGGCGACTGCGGGGGCGGACAGCGCGCCGACGGCCGGCGCGGCCGCCCACTCCGCGGCCGAGCGCGCCACGGGCGAGGCGCCGCCGCCGCCTGCGGGGCAGCATGGGTTGAGCGCCGAGCGGCGGCCTGCGCGGCTTAGCATGTGCCCAGGCGCTCGTCCGCACGGCATGCCGACCCTCCCAAGCCTTGAGCGGTTTCAGTACTACTTGTTCACAGTGTCCTCAGCGTCGGCAGCCGCCAGCCTCCAGACTCTACAGCACGCAGGCAAGGGCTCGCTTGCACGTCCACGGCACCGGGCAGCGCCGGGCGCGCACCCGGCGCGGCCGCCGCGTCGGCCGTCGGCAGCAGCAGCGTGAGCGTGACATACTGCGGCGCGTCGCCAGCCCAGTACCCGTCGGCGCCCGGCGCGGCGTGGCCGGCGGCGCCGGGCGGCGCGGGCGCCAGCGCGGCGGCCTGCCCCGGCATGAGCAGCAGGCTGTCGCCCGCACGCAGGCGCTCCGCAGACCGCAGCGGCGGCAGCTCCACCTGCGACCCAGGAGCGCGCGCGTGAGCCTGATAGAAGTAGGGTAGGGTCTGTAGGTAGGGTCTGCACCGCAGCGGCGGCAGATCCACCTGCGACCCAGGGCGCGCGCATGAACAGAGTATCAGGCTGGGGTAGGGCTGCGGGCCGCAGCGGCGGCAGCTCCACCTGCGACCCGCACGTGGGCACCAGGCGGTGCAGCGCGCGCTGCGCAGTGGACGCGCTGCAGCACCAGGGCTGCCGTCGCGCACGGGCCACCCGGCGCAGTACGAGGGCACCATACAGCCACGCCTGGCTCGTGGGAGGCGTGCCGCTTGCCACGAGCTACTTGCCCCAGAGCATGACGCGGGGACCCACCCCTTGCGCTTGTCAAGGCAGCAATCTGCGCACACACCCCCTTCAACACAGCGTGCTCTGCTCGACTCTGGCCCTAGTCCCTCTGTCCGCCTTGCAGGCGACAAGCGAGCGAGCAGGGGGCAGGCTGCAGCGCACACGCGCATCGCCACTCAGGTACGAGCAGTGCTGCACTGGACACAGCAGGCGGGCACGAGCGACGACGACGGCGCGACGCCCGGCAGGTGCCACACAGCTTTACACAGCCTGCGGCTGGACCTCGGGGGTGGCAGCCGCTGGGGCACCAAAAGACGCGTGCGCACACCTGCGCCTTGCCTTCCAGCATGTGCTGCAGCGTGAACACGTCCTCGCGCTGCGTGGCTGCGGGCGGCCCGTGGCCGGCGCCACCAGGCGCGCTGTAACCCAGCTCGAGCGCGAGCGCCCACGGCAGGCCGTCCTGGCTGTCGCCGCTGAGCAGCGGCGCCACATAGCGCCCGGGGCCCAGCTGCCGCAGCATCACGCCGCCGAGCGACGCCTTCAGCGCCGCCTGCGGCTGCTGCGGCGCGTCCAGTGCCGGCTGTACGGAGGCAGCGGCGCGCCATTGCTGGCGTGCGCACGGCTGCCGCGGGGCGCCGGCGTGCCTCGGGAGTCCATATGGGGCAGCAGCTGGCCTCCAGGACGCAAGGCTGGGCAATGGACAGGGCGTGAAGTGCGGCAGGTGCACAGGCTGCTTCACAGTCGGCCAACCTGCAGCGCGCCACATGTCTGTATGCGTATGCCGGCTCAGGCAGCCTGCATGAAGCCTCGCAGGATCCACATACCGCTGTAGCTGCCCTACTAGCGCTCAGCGCTACTAGCGCCCATCCAAGGCTCCGACAGGCACTAATGCTCATAATTCACGCGGCCCTATATACCGTCGACCCTATACCAGGCCTAACTGTTTCCCGACTGCGGCGCGCGCCGGCATGCGCGGGCCGCACGGGCGCGCGCCGGTGCTCATCAGCGGCGCGCCGGCTGAGCGCGCCCCAGAAGGGCGCTCGCCTCACAAGTAAGGCGCAAGGCTATGGCCTTGGCGCCTGGCTGCAGCGCACCTGCGCCGCCCGCTGGCTGCTTGGCTGCGCGCGCGGGTGCGTCGGCGCTCAGTCGCTCAGTAGCTATGATATGCCGTAACGCACAGCTCAACGCGTAGAGCACGGCTGCGCTTCTGGAAAGTGCCAAGTCATGCCTGTGCTCCTGCTTCTTGCACTCTTGCATTATATTGTCTGTCTGCGGTGTGTATGACATATGTGTCTTGCTAGCAGGTCATTTCTTCTTCATGAGCAGACCCATGCCTGATCACGCCATGCATTATCTTCCTGCTAACTGTCACTTGTAACAGGTTCCCTGGCAACTGCTCTACAAGCTCAGTGGCAGCCTCACACTTCCGACATCCACATTACCCAAACCATGACCCCAGTGATTGTAGACATGTTCCGCCACCATGACTGAATATTGCAGCCTCTGCCAAGAACACATGGACGCAACAGACTTCCCGAATGGCATCAGCTCCCAAGATACAGGCTCTAGCACTGCGCTAGGCAGCCGGTGGCGGCGCGATGGTCGGCCGCCGCGCCGGCGCGGCAGGGTTGAGCAGGCGGTACACGATTGCCAGGTCCTCAGGCCGTCGCCACAGGTACTTGCGCAGCGCGGCCAGGCTGAGGTCAAACGGCGCGGCAAAGCCCGCGCACAGCAGCTCCAGCCGCGCGGCCGGCTCCGGCGTGCCTGCCGCCGCGCGCTCCTGCGCCGCTGCCGCCTCCGCGGCGTCCTGCGGAGTATATCTAGGGATCAGCGCTGACAGTGTCGAGCACAATAAAGACTCCCGCCGAGGAAAGCCTGCTAGCGCGGCTGAGGCAAGCCCGCGCACACGTGGTCTGCCATGCTGTCACGCTGCGCCAACGCTGCGTGCCGCCCGCTGCGTGTCCGTCGGAACCAGCGCACTGCAGGGCGAGTGGAGACGCGTCCACACCGCCACCCTGGTGCAAGACTTTCACATTGCGCAAGCGCAGGCAATGCCCCCATGTGTCCTCAGAGATCACTGTAGTCGCAGCCTATCCCCATCTGTGCTGGAACAGCCTGGGGCCGCCCTGCTCCACGCCTGTGCCCCAACCCACGCGGCCCCGAGCAGCGACCCGTCTGACGATGCAGCGCTCGTGCGGCCACCCTGCCCCAGCTCCGCCCATGTAATGGCAACCCACGCGCGCCAAGCCTCCATGTGCGCTCCGGCCACTTCAGCGCGAGCTACGTCTAGATACCCTACCCTAACCCCGCGCGCCTGCTCGGCGCGCCGGGCGGCGCTGTAGAAGACAGGCGCGGGTGCGACGTGCACGCCGGCCTCCGCCAGCTTGGCCGCCGCGTACGAGGCCACCTTGTGCAGCAGCAGGATCGCGGGCGCGTTCAGCCGCTCCTGCTTCAGCGCCGGCAGGCCCGAGCCCTGCGCGGGCGCGCCCGGCGTGGGTTTGGGTTAGTCCCGCCGCGTACGAGGCCACCTTGTGCAACAGCAGGATCGCGGGCGCATTCAGGCGCTCCTGCTTAAGCGCCGGCAGGCCCAAGCCCTGCGCGGGCGCGCCCGGCGTGAAATAGGGTGAAGATTTGTGAGGGGCACGGCCGCGCGCGGCGGCGCAGCGCCGGCGCGGGCGGGCGCCCCCGCCCCGGTGCTAGCAGGTCCGAGCGCGCTGGGCTGGGCACCTGATGCTGAACATGCTGTGGCGGCTTGGAGCAGGCACGGCCAGGGCACTGGCGAACCAAACAAGCGGGGTAAGCGCAGGGCGAGTCAGAGCTTCAGGGGCTCAATTGCGCAGTACGCCGGCAGTCAAGAGCGCAAGGTAAAGGTAGATCACGCTCTCGCACAAGAACACACACTGCTGACATCCAGGACCAACATGCAGCTGCGCAGAGCACACACTCACCGGACGGCCATGCCGGCCGGCTGGAAGGAACTCAGGAACCCCTTGCCTCGCCGCACACGGCGCATGCAGCGCAGGCTGCGTGCATGTGCTGGTGCTGCAAGCCACGCGGCGGCGCACCTCGGCAGGGTACAGCACGAACGCGCATTTCAGCTGCGGCAGGTGCGGCAGGCGCCCGCGCAGCGCCGCCTCCGCGACCCACCGCGGCAGCAGGCGGCCCACGCGCTCGCTGCCGTCAAACGCGTCGGCGGCCTGCGCCGCCCGCGGCGCCAGGCTCAGCACAAGAGCAAGCCCGGGCGGCTGGCGTCGCGCGCGCCGGCGGCCCGCGCCGCCCGCAGCGCCGCGCCCGGCGCGGAGCGCGGCTGGTCAAATATAGAGCTGCACCCATGGGTACCACAACAGTGAGCTCCGTGCGTGGAGTCACGGCGTGCGCCCGCCGGCCAGCAGGCCTGCCGTGTGCCGCACCACGGCCCTGTCGCCCAGCAGCAGCAGCAGTGCTAACTGGTTGCACACCCTGTTGACTTGAGGCGCCCGCGCCACCACCCTAGTGCAAACAGGCCGAACGCGGACGCGCGCTGCAGCAGCTTGCGCTGGTCAGCGGACTGGCTTATGCGCGGCCCTGCGCCGCCCACCTGCGCCCAGGCCTGCCGGTCGGCGGGCGCGGCCTCGTCCTCGGCCTCGCTCATGACCAGCGGCGGCGCCGGGGCGGCTGCCAGGCTGAAGGCGCACTCGGCCGTGCGCGACAGCTCCTGCGCTTCCAGCCTGCGCGCGCGGCGGGCGCGGCCTCGCGCCGGCAGCCCCGAGCCGCGCGCGTCTTACAACGGGCTGCTGAAGCGGGGAGCGTTCCGCAGCAGGGGGCACCGCGCATTTTCCCGCTTATCGCAATGTTGAGGTCACAGCTTTATGGTGCGCTGCCCCCGCACATCCCTCGACCAACACACCCGGCGCCAGCAGGCCGGAGCCTGCCAGCCTGCCCTCGCTTAGTATGCACTCAAGATGCACATCACAGATGCTCATACCATGCCAAAACAAGTCGGACCTGACAACCTGCATGAACAGCGCAGCCAGCCACCGAGCATATGCAAGCGCGCACCGCTCCATGCACTCCACCGCAGCCGCGCGGCCGCTGTGCAGGTACTCCCGCAGCACGCCCTTGCTCCACCCGGCCAGCGCCGCCTGCGCCCCGCGCGCCTCCCTCTCCCTTCCATTACCCGAGCCGCACCAGCCCAGGCCGGGCACGTGGCCTCAATGGCCCAATTACGCTGCACAACCAGCCAACCGCCGCAGAGGCTGACCGATCAATGCGCTGGCAGCGCATCCCGATCAGGCTCCGGGGTTGCTTGAGCGCGCTCGACGCCGCGCCCGCAGCAGCAGCGCGCCTGGGATGCATGCGGCGCCTGGGCCGGCAGCCTCGCAGCCCGCCTGCTCGGTGCCTGGGACGCGCGCGGCGCCTGGGCCGGCGGCCGCGCAGCCCGCCTGCTCGTGCCTGGGATGCACGCGGCGTCTGGGCTGGCGGCCGCGTAGGGTAGGGTTAGGGTTAGCGCCACCGGCTCGCCTCAGCGCTGCTCGGGGGGCGGCGCCGCACCCGCAGCAGCTGCTCGCCAAGGTTGAGCTTCAGGTCGTCGGTCGCGCCGGCGCAGCCCAGGTCCTGCGCGTACACCTCAGCGCCGAACGCGCCCGGCGGCTCAAGCGTGAGGCACAGGCCGCCCATGTGCACGCCGGCCGTGAACCAGGACGGCAGCGCGGCCGGCGTAAACCGCTCCGCCGCCGTGGCGTCCAGGTCCCCCTGCGCGCACTGGCCAATGTCTGATCTGAGCTCTGAGTTTTATGTACCAAGTCAAGGCACATGACAATACCCAGACATGATGCATCGTACGTCATAGGCGTGCAGACGATCCCATGAAGGTGCTCTGAATCAGTGTGATTCCATTTCTCGCAGCTTTGCCTGTGTTGTTGGGCAATCAAGGAGACAAGAGTGCGCCTCGGAGCCATGTCTGCGACGTGCAATCACTGGTACCACAGAAAACCCCCAACATGCGGCCATACCCGCGAGGGGGGGTGGGGGGGCACCTCCTCAAACCGCTCTGCAATGCCCCCGGAGGTCAGGTCCCACAGCTCGAGCGCGCCCGCCTCGTCCGCGGCCAGCACATGCCGCCGGTCCGCCAGCACCGCGCAGCGCACATAGGCCGGCAGGCCGGCCGTCGCCGCCGTCGACGCGGCCTCGGTCGCCGCGGGCTTGGGCGCCCCTGCAGGGCAGGGAGGCGGTCTGCAATCTCATGCAAGTTGTTGGAGCCTTCTGGGCTGCAAGCCCCAACACGCTTGGACATTTTGCTCTACACACACGCGCGTCTGACCCCACAGGCTCGCTCACACGCTTGCCCGCCCATGCGCGGCACAGCGGGCTGGCAGCGAGCAGCATGACACTCGAGGCTGCAGGCGGGCAGGTCGGACGCGCAGGCGCGAGCGGCCGCCGGGTCGCACCGCCGTCGAACGACTGCCGCGCGCGCACCAGCGGCAGCGCGCCCACCACAAACATGCGCCCGCCCGCGCCGCCGGCGCCGCCGGCGGGCGCGCGCGCGCCCGCCGGCGCCGCGCCCGGCGCCGGCGCCGCACCGAGCGCGGGCGGCGGCGGCGGCACGCGCCAGCGCCGCGCGGCAGTGGCGGTGGTCGCGACCCACAGCGCGCCGGACGGCTCGTGCAGCGCCAGGCGGCGCACCGGCGCGGCCTCCTCTAGCAGCAGCTCGCTCGTGCGCGTGGCCAGCTGCGTCCTGCGGCGCGGCGCGCCGGCGTTGGCGGAGGCAGAGGCGGGCGCGCATGTGACATTGAGTGTTGGCCAAACAGCGGACTGCAGTGGCGCACGCATGGACTGCAGCCACATGCGCAGCATTGCCGAGTCAGCTGTTCTGCCTGTTGCGAGAGACCGGCGGCGTGCAGCGCTACGTGCAGGTCAGGCACCCGCTCCGACGCAAGGCCAGCATGCTCTTTGTGACGTGTCACATCTCTTGGTGCCACCACGCTGGAAACTGCGACTGCATCCAGATCCAGCCAACAGCTTGGCTCCAAAGCGGTCGCGAGCTCCGCCGCGGGCCCAGCCATGCAGCGCCGGGCAACCAAGCGGCGGCGCATGCGCAGCGGCGCGCGCGCGACGCGCGCGCGCGGGGCGCGCGCCTGTACACGCAGCGGTCGCGGCCGCCAGAGAACACGAGGCCGAGGTCGGGCGGCGCCGCGAGCGCCCAGACGCTGTCGGTGTGCACCGCGAACGCCTGCAGGCAGCGCTGCTGGCCCAGGTCCCATAGGCGCAGCGTGTGGTCCGCGCCGCCCGACACCGCCAGCGTGCCCGCCGCATTCAGCAGCAGCGCCCTGCCGCGCGCGGCCCGCGAGCAGTCAGCGCGGGGCGCGCGCCGGGTGGTGGTGGCGCGCGCTGGGTGGGATTGCCGTGCGCATGCGCTGTGCGCATGCGGCGCCGCTCGCTGTTGCCCGATGCGATCTGGCTAGCCTGCGTGCGCGCCTGCTCCGACACATAGCCACTCGGTGCCGTGCAAGCCTGCTGTGCATGCTCTTGCACCTTATCGCAGAGGCAAAGCGTCCCGGGCGCAGGCACAGGCCGCTGCCTTGGTGAACACTTATTCCACTGTGGTGCGAGCTGAGGCAGGCACGCGCAGCTCGCTACAGCGAAAGGGCGCCCGGCGCTGCTGCCGTGCCCACGGGTGTCACGAGATGGGGGCTTACGGCCTCGCCACGGTCGTAGGCAGGATAGGAGCACAGGCTGGGATAGGAGCACAGGCTGGGCCACCCTGGCGCCGCGCCTGACATTGCCGGCGTGCCCGCGCAGCTTCATGACCTTGCCGCCGGTGCGCGCATCAAACACGCGCACGAGCGACTCGGCGGTCCCGGCCACCACGAGGCTGCCCGGCGCGTTGAGCGCGAGCGCGTACACGCTGCCCTTGCACGCCAGCGCGCTCAGTGGGCGCCCGGGCCCTCGCGCATTCTGCGCGCACGCGCGCCTCAGGGCGCCGAGCCGCGCGCCTGCCTCAGGGCACCGAGCGCACCCGGCGCACGTCGCAAGAGTGGGAGATGAGCACCTGCGTCTGCCCTGCTTTGCAAAGGCGCCAGAGGCTGCACGCTTCTGTAGTTCAGCTGAGTTCAGCTGCATATATAGAATGTTCAAGAAATAGCCGGGACAAATGGCGCCTGCCCGCGGCTGCGGTGCGCCCTGTTCGGAAAGCACACATGCATGCCTGCAGCCGCAGCCGGTGGCACGCCCGCCCTTCTCTGCCCTACCCTGACCAGGGAATGCAGCGCGACAGGCATGCCTGCCCGCCCCAATGAGCGCCGCTGCATGCAGGCCGTGCAGCTCGCACCTGGCCGGCCGCCTGCGCGGCGGCGTGCAGGTCCCAGAGGCAGACCTGGCCGCGCAGGCCCGCGCTGGCCAGCAGCGGCGCGCCCTGCGCCAGCGCGAGCGCCAGCACGTAGTCGCTGTGGCCCGCCAGCGTCGCCTGGCACCGGCCGCCTGAGGGGCCGCGCGCGCGAGCGGTCAGTGGCACTGTGGAGCAGTGGTTGTGTATCTGCGTGCACCCCATGTCGATGGCGGCAGGCGACGGCCGAGCCCTGCTGAGAAGGTGCCTTCCATGCAATGTGCCAGCTTGCATGGAATGTGCTAGCCGCAAAGCGTGACCTTAGCATGATGTCGATGGCATCACCGCTGCATACATGGACGGTCTGACAACCATGCAGTCCCGCCATGAGTTTCAGTTAGGTGCAAAGAAGCTTACAAGGTGGAAGCAAGGCAACAAGGGGGGCAACAAGATGCCGGGGGCGCGTCTGCGGGCGTGCGCGTGGCGCCGCGCGCACCCTCTGGCCGCCAGAGCCGCACGGTGCGGTCCGACGAGCAGGACGCCAGCAGCTCGGGCCGCAGGGCTAGGTCGTTGACCCAGTCTGCGTGCCCCACCATGTCTGCTGCCAGCTCGGGCGCCGCGCCCTCCTTGCAGCCCCCCACGCGCCACCTGCGAGCGCTCCGGCAAAATCCGTGTGCGGCCAGATGCCAGCGTCACGTTTCAGGAGACTGAAGCTCGGGCTAGAGGCAAGCACACACAAAGTAACACGCCTCGCTCGAGGCGGGTGCTGCCGAGTGCGCTCGCAGAGGGCTGAGATACGGCGTAGGCTTGGCTGGTGGAGGCGCTGGCAGCGCACCCCTTGATGGAGGCATCGCGTGACGCCGTGAACAGCTGCTCCCCATCAGCCGATAGCGCGAGCGAGTTGATGCCGCCAAAGTGCTGCACGGGCAGCCAATGTAAGCTTGCTTTGCCAACAGGACAGCTATCAGCGAGGACGCAGGTACAGCGACCAAGCCAGCCAACCAGAGCAACAATGTGCCTTGGGCACGCGCACCGCGTCGATGGCTCTTCGGTACAGCAGTGACAGCTTCCTCTCCCGGCGCGTGACCTTTGGAGAGCCCCGAGCTACCCCCGGGGAGGTGTCATACATGCTGCCTTTGCCCGGGCAGGCCTCGCCTTGCCAGGCGCGTGCGCGCTAGCCCCCATCTTCCATCTACAAGCACGCCTTGCTCATTCTGCGCCCTTGGCGCCTCTGCTGGTCACTGCTAGGTCCACCGCCGACAGACGGAGCGACCGAGCGCGGTCACTGCTACCCTCGCCGCAAGTGTGCGTGGCGTCCAGCTGCCCCAGCAGCAGCAGGGCTCCCTGTGCCTCCTCAGCTCCCAGCGTGTAGAGCAAAGCACGCGTCACTGTACTCGAGCCAACTCGATCACAGTGCGTCGGCCCTGTTTGGCTACACACCGCAGCTCATCAACAGCGCTTCAGCTTGCTTACAGCTAAGAGGACGTACTCCTTGATGATTAGTTTGCAGTCGCTGCAGAGATTGTGCTGCAGGTTGGCCCCAGGTGTGTGAGAGGGAACCTGGCAGGCCCAGCTGGCCCTGACCTGCCTACATGTATAGGCAAGGGCATGGCTGTACAGCCATATTCGTGTATTTCTCCCGCTTGCATTGTGCATGTCTATGCGCATGAGCATGCGCACTAATGCACCACACCCCAGCACTCCATGCATGCAAGAGCAACGGTCACGCAACAAAGCCCTTTGCGCCCTTCTTGCTGCCTCCCCTGCCACCCAGGGACTCCTCTCTCAAGGCATCCCGCCGCTCCATGATGTACGCCTTCAGCTCCCGGAACCTGCACATGGCAGATCAGAGTCGGCACGCCGAGTCGGCACGCTACCTTTACAGCATGCATGCTGTAAAGGTAGCGTAGTGTTGCTTTCCCTGTACTGCAGCCGCACCTTCCTCCTTGCAGGCGGCTCGCCTTGCATGGACTCTCTTGCTACCTTTCCACACGCGAGCATAAGCAGGCCGCAGCCACTCGGACACCCTGCTCGTGTTCTCTGTACCATGCAGTACAGCACACCGCACACACACTACGAACAGCAGCAAGTCCACGAGCGCCCCAAGCCTGGTTGCTTGCAGCCGCCATTGGCCACCGCTTGCACCACCGCGCGCCGCACTACCAGCACTGCCAGGTGAATGGTGCCAGGGCGCGGGCAGGGGCGCACTGCGGCAGCGAGCGCAGCTCCACCTTGTTGTTGTTGCGCAGCGTGACCACCATGTCGCCCCAGAAGCCCAGCCCGCGGCCGACCGTCACCACATCCTTCACCTCCTGGTATGGCACGTCCAGCTGCTCCTCTGCGCGCCGCGAATACACCCAGATCATACCCTACACCTAATCCTATCATACCCTACCCTAGCCCAAAACCATCAGTGCCCGCGCCTCCCGCCCTGGGGCAAGGCGCACAGGCGCTGGCGCGGCCCAGGGCATACGGCGAGCGCGCATGCACAGACGGGACACCCGACGAGCGGCTGTTTGCGCGGCTCCTGCCCGGCAGAGGCTGCAGCGCCCCTCTGAAGCATGCATGCACCCACAGCACCTGTGTCATTCCAGGCGGCAGCAAGCGCCAAGACCCTTTAAACATGCAGCTCACCGCCGTGAGAAGAGCCTGTTCCAAAGGACCGGGGTCATGCAGACACCCTCCTGCTGGTGCATCGCGGCCCTCACCCTGGGGTTTCAGGAGGCGTGCTGCTCCTGGACAGCCCACCAGCACACGCAGCGCTCTCACGAGCGGATGGCGGTCATAGCCGTGCTCATCGGTCGGGACAGAATCTGACTGCTGACATGAACGCATGCGCATCTGCGCCAACAAGCGCAGTGCGCTGTTTCTGTGGCACAGGGCACAGAAACCCTTGTTACCCTCGCGGGGCGCGCACTCTTCCAGGGCGCGGACGTGATCACCGACACGCGCTTGTCGGTGAAGCGGAATTTCATGAACGCGCCGCGGCCGACCGCGGCGGCCGTGAGCGGCAGCCACAGCAGCGTCGCGCCCAGCGCCAGATTGGTGACCAGGTCGCCGCGGTGCGGCGTGCCCTCCCAGTGCAGCTGCTCGCCCGCAAAGTCGTACTTCGGCCCCTCTGCGGCCCCGCGCGCGCCGGACCTCAAGGCGCCGGGGTCGCCAGTCTCACTGAGCCCTCCCTGCCGGTGCGGCGTGCGCTCCCAGTGCAGCTGCTCGCCCGCAAAGTCGTACTTTGGCCCCTCTGCGTTACGCAAATGCAGAAGGTCAAGGCGCCGGGGTCGCCAGTTGCATCGGCCCCTCTGCGGTCCGCAAATGCTGAAGCTAAGGCACCCAGGTCGCCGCCAGCTGCATTGGCCCCTCTGCAGTCCGCAAATGCTGAAGGTCAAGGCACCAGGGTCCCCAGTTGCAGTTGCACTGGCCCCTCTGCGGTCCGATAATGCTGGAGCGCATGGCGCCGGGGTCGCCGGTTGCATCAAGCCCTTCGTCGGCATCCGCTGCCACCAAGCTTACTTGCGCCCTCTGCCGACCTGGGCACGCTGTCAGGCCGGTGCCTTGCTCCTCTCAACCCAGCAGTGCCCTGCCAGTGCAGCCAACCGCCCACAGAAGCGAGCGCATGTCCACCATGCTTCACTGCACACGCTGGCGCTCCCCGACGCAGAGCGAAGGGCTCGGCGGAGCGCAACATGCCCTTCAAAGCTGCTCGCCGTCCCCGGCTCCGCTGCAAGACACGTGCCAAGGCACTATGCCAGTCTCTTGTGCTGTCCAGCCTGCCCTCAACGTGCAGCTTGCCATGCTCAGGCCTGGCAGGGCTTGCAGCGCGCCCCAAAAGCTCTCTTTGCCTCTTGTCCCAAGCGGGCGGTCATCCTCGGTCCATGCAAGGCAAGACGTGTGGAAAGGCTGCTAACGTCAGAGAAAAAGCCGGCATCGGTCTGGCCTCCACAACAGCGTGCGAAGCAGGGGTCAGGCAGGCGCTCAACGCCAACGAGACTGGCAGGGCCCAGACCCCCTGTCATATTGACAGCCAGAGTGCATTTGCTCTAGCATGCCAGTGGCAGGCGCAGGTAGGCCCGCACCAGCACGCTTGGGCGCTGGGTCCGCCTCCCGCTTCCGGCTCTCGCCGTACGGCATCTTGCCCTGTGCCGTCCGCAGCCTGGCCAGGCGCGCTTCAAACTGCTCGTCCGACTCAGCCTTCTCCCCACCCGCCCCTTCCCCAGCCACCACACCTTGTGGGTGAGTTCGCTGCGCCACTTGGAAGCGGTCACAGCATATGTACAGGAAGGTGAGGTCGGTGCCCGCACCCGCCGCCCTGACCACCCCCGCACACCGCCTCCCATGCGCCGGCAGGAAGGCCTGCGCGCGTGCTTGTGCAAAGCGACTGCTGTGGCAGTGTGCGTGTGTGAAGGCCTCTGTCCGCGCACCCATGGCTGAATGGCCGAGCACATGGACCGCCATTAGGCTCACAGGTCGGAGACAGAGTGTGTGACAGCCTAAACGCCTGTTCACAGATCAGATGGGACCTTAAGGTTGCGGTTGGTTGGATGCCGGGGCTCGCCTGGGAGGGCCTTATGAGCCTCGATGAGCTTGAGCCTACCTTGGCGGGCTGGATACCACGCAATGCGCCAGTGTTAAGTAAAGGCTGTAATAGTCCAGCTCGTCCGCACCTAGACAGAAGGTTGCTTATCACACCGTTCTACAATACAAGGCAGGCTCCAAGGTTTTCCGGCTTTGCAGGCTGGGCGTTGCAGTGCATGCGCACTCCGTAATGGAAAATTGCCAGCAGCGTTTAGCTTAGCTCACGACGTCGTTATGCTGAGACTATTGTACAGCTCATAGGGGGTGGCAGCAGCAACGCCCAATGCAGAGCTTGCACTTGACCTCACCAGCGCAGGCGCAGCACTGCGCCTGCAGGCCGCCGCCCGTTGCGCTACTCCGAGCACGCGGCAGCTCATGCTATGTGCGGTGTGCGACAGCTACGGTCGTGAAGCCAAAGCTGTCGTATGTCGGCGTACGCGCGGCAGGTGTGGTTAGCATGTAGCTGAAAACCAGCAAGGAGTGGCTTAGGATAACAGCTGTGCTCCTTGCAGCTGTATGTGCGCGTCGTGAGTGCTGTTGGGGTGTGCTGGTGCTGAGCTGTGATAACATGGTGCTGCGAGCGTGCACAACAGACTTGCTACATTGAACTTGTAGCACCTCTGTTTTGCGTAGCCTGCAGTGTGTAGATGGAAAGGTACAATGCTCAGCTGCGCTGTGAACTTTGATGGTCGAGCTACAGTGGGCCTGAACGCTGTGGGGCCGCTCCGCTTTCAGCGCTGGCGTCGGAGGGCATCAGCAGCGGGCGCGGCAGCGGCTGGGCGCTGCTGGCGGCTGAGCCGCTGCCGCCCCCCGCCATCACCAAGTCCGATGCGGCTTTCGCTGCAGAGGGCCTGGAGTTTGTGGTGGGCCACGACAGCGTCAGCTTGAGCGAGCTCAACGACCTCTTTCATAAGGTGCGCCAGCACGTTTGATGAGCAGGCGCTGCAAGGCCTGTGCTCACACATGTGTGTGTGTATGACAGTGCAACTCTCATTTGCAATTGTGCTCCCAAAGCTGAAATGGATGCTGGCTGCTTCCATGGGAGGCTGGTGTCTGCTGTGCACGCTCGCAGCAGTGAGCGCTGCTTGGCGATGCAGCTCAGCTCGTCTCAAAGCCAAGAGCAGGAGCCCGGCAGCTTGGAGCGCGCAAGGAGGGCGCCGCGACCCTGCTGGGCCCGCGCGACGCTGATGCAGTCGGAGCCCGCGCGCAGGTGGGCTTCCCCAAGCGCGACCCGGGGAAGCTGCAGGTCGCGCTGGCGCACACGCACTGCACGATGTGGATCCGCTGCTCGCGCGGCAGCCGCTGGGCGCGCCTGGGCCAGATGCTCGGCTTCGCGCGCGCGACCAGCGACAAGGCGCTCACCGCCACGATCTGGGACGTCGCGGTGCGGCGCCCCCGCCGCCCCTGGCCCGGGCCCCCGCCCCCGCCTCCACCCCGGCTCACATGCGACACCCCTGCCAAGCTGCGTGCAGGCTGCGTGCTGGGGCGCGGGCACGCGCGCAGGCGCGCCGACCGGGGGGGGTTTTGGCGCGGCAGATAAACCCTGCCTGGCAGAAGGCGGGCCTGGGCCGCGGCGTGGTGGAGCGCCTGACGGCCGCGCTCGTGCGCGACGGCATCACCACCATCACGCTGTTCGCGGAGCCTGGCGTGGTCGGTCTGTACGAGAAGCTAGGGTTTGTGCGCGAGCCGAGCGGCGTGCAGGGCATGGCCTTCCAGCGCAAGTCGAGCGCCGGCGGCGCGCTCATGTTGGCGCGCTGATGCGCGGGGGTAGGTAGCGGCGTGCAGGGCAGTGCCTTCCACCGGTAGGTAGCCGGCGCGCGTCAAGCGCCGGCGGCGCGCGTCAAGCGCCGGCGGCGCGCTCATGCTTGCGCGCTGAGGCGCAGGGGTAGGGTAGGGGAACGGTGCTGTTGCGGCGCCCGGACGTGGCGCCCCGGCGCCGGCGGCGCGCTTGTGTAGGCAGGCACACGGCTTGTACCAATGCGGCTTCCTGTGAGATAGCCTGCTGCCTTTTATTTTTTTTACTTCCAACCACGGTGTTGTGGTGGGTTGAAACCGTGGCGACTGGCAAAATAAGTCGCCTTGCAGAGAGCCTTGCAGAGAGCCTTGCAGCCGAGTGCACGCATCTATGCTGGATGCGCAGAGTGCCTGTCGGCACACTGCTGCTCGCCGTCCTTGGCTTTTGTGTGCGCGGGCCATACATTGCTGAGGCAGGGAGCACACGGGGCCTGCATATACCGCGATGTGGGGTCGGGGCTTGGGTGATGCGTTGTGGGCATGCAGGGCATGCCTTGCATGGGGCGTGTGTGGCATGCCTTAGGTGATGCCTTGCACGGCATGGTGGCCATTGGCCAATCCGCAATAACATGTTATCATCCATAAGATGTCCTGCTTCCTGCACTTCTTGTGCCCGCTGCTTGTCAACCGAGCTGTGATCTGCGCCTAACCATGCACTGCCACCGCGCCATAATACCACTTGCAGCCGCATTGCAATCACCGCAACTAAACTGGCAATGCAATGCCATGATTTTCCTGACGCTCTTGCTAGTATCCATCCGTGTGTTGACCAGGTGCATCCCGCACGCACGCCGAGGACCTCCTGTCTGATCAACGCCCTGCTAAGCAAAGGACAACCTGCCGCAAAGGGACAAAGTGCGTCCAGCATGGACGGCACACGTATTGGCCAGGACGGGTGCGCTGCCGACGACCATGCCAACACCCGCCGCACACATGCAACAACTCTCTCCTCCCGCTCCTGACGCCATACTGTAGTCTGCAAACACGCCCGGGCGCCGACCTAGCTGGAGCTGCTGGCAGCGCCTCCGCAACCTGTGCCGCAGCTGAAAGGCCTGTCGCAGGCAGGGCCGCGCCCCGGAGGGAACGGGCCTGGCTGCGCACGCAGTCACTCAAAAATATGTAAGCACGCAAAATTACCAGTACCGATGCCAGGGCCCCCGGCTGCAAGGCCCCGAGCACTGTCAGCCTCTCTGGCCGCGGTGCCAGCATGGAGCACAACACGTCAGCCCACATAACATCAGACAAGCGCATGCAAGGCAGTCCCTCATGCCCTGCGCAACTCTGTCGCCACAGCCCGTGTAATACTCTCGACACCATGCAGCAGACCGGGCCGCAGGCTCATCTCCCGCATGGCCGTATGCGCATGTGGCGGACGAGTGCCGCGCTGTTAGCACCACCCCGCATGCGCTCTCCCAAGAGCCTCCTGCATGTAGCTCCCCCGCCTGCGCCACAGACCCCGGCGCCGGCCGCAGAGCCCTCTGTCTTCAACAGCGCCTTCTCACCCTCACTCCCCCACCCCCTCACCCCCAACCACACGCACATGCTGAGAAGACCATAGGTCGCCATCACATAGAAATGGGTGCTCGACCCCCCAGCCTGAGGCGTCAATGAAGGCCACCACACTCAACGCTCCATGTGCCCCGGCTGCCCTCCGCCGCCTGGCACGCGCTCCCAGATGTCCCGGCAGATTGCGTACGCGGTGTCGGCGCCCACGTGCGGCGCCACGCGCCCGGGCTCGCCCTGCCCGGGCCCCGCCGCCGGCCCGTCCCCCGCGGCGCCGTCCAGGCCAAAGAGCTGCGCCGGCCGGCCGTCGCGCGCGCGCCCATGGGCCCCCGCCGCAGCAGCGGCGCTCGGCCACGCCGCGCGAATCGACGCGCCCGGCGGCGCCGCGGCGCAGGCATGCGGCTGGCCGCCGAGGTCGTGGGGGTGTGGCTTACCGCCTGCGTCGCCCCGGCAGCCTGGGGCGCGCGGGGCGCGAGGGCCGGGGCTGCCCTGCCAGCCGTCAGCGGGCTCAGCAGTGCGCTGCTTGCCCGAGCCGGCCGCGCCCGGCCAGCCTGCCTGTGACAGGGGGGACCCGCAGGTCTGCGCATTTGCTGCACGGTCCATGGCATCGCCGGCCGAGCGCGGCGGGCGGTGCGCGTGGGGAGAGCTGGCGCCGCTCGGCAGGCTCCCATATCCCGGGGGTGCATGGAACCCTCGCGAGTAAGGGTCCTGCAGCGGCGCGCCCTCCCCGCTGCGGCAGGCGCTGTGCGCATGCTGCAGCAGGCCAACGGGCGCCGCCGCCGGGTCCGAGGGCTCGTGCATGAGCGGAGTTTGTGCAGGGTCAGGGTAGAAGTTGTGAGCTGCGCGCGCGGCCGGCGGTGCGCTGCTCAGCCGCATGCGCCCGGGCGGGCGCGCGCCGGCGGCGCCCGGCGGGCGCGCGCCGGGCGTCCAAGCAGGGTTGGGGCTCGGAGCGCCGCGCAGAGGCGGCCCCGGCGCGCCCGTCTCGCTCAGGCCCGTGCCCTGATGCGCGAGCAGCCTGCGCCGGTGGGAACCCTGAAGGTCAAGGCAGAGAGCCTGCCCAAGACGGCGGCATGACACGGCGCAGCGTGGCCCGCAGTGTGCAAAACATTGCGGGCATGCACTGGACGCGGAACCCCATGGATGCCCGCCGCCGCATGCCTGAAGTGCTGTGCGCAGGCCCGCGCTCGGCGCCCAGCAACGGTGGCACGCCACCGGAAAGTTTCCAGTGTCGTTTCCGGCGAGAACGACATCTTGCTGGCGATGGAGGCATGGGTTTGGGATAGGGCTGTACCCTACCCTAACCATGTGGAGACCCATAATGCGGGAGCGGGGGCGGCGCACAGGCTGGGGTCCAGGCTGCGGGTGCGCGCGCCGGGCGCGCCCAGCGGCAGCGCCTGCGCGCACTTGGCTGTCGCCAGCAGCGCCAGCTGGTAGTAGAGCCGCGCCTGCCAGGCCGCCGCAACTGCGCGCGCGCCCACCAAAAGGGAATCAGGTGCAACCAAGCGGGGTCGGGGCGCGGGCCCTGCCATGCACACCACTCCCGGCGGAGCCCGGGACGCAGGCAAGGCTGCGCGGGGGCAATGCCCAGCAGCCGCCCGGCAGCGCAGGGTGGGGCGCAAGGTGGGGCGCGCGCTCACCGGCCAGCTCGTGCTGCTCCGCGGCGGCCGCGGCGTCGCTCGCCGGCGGCAGCGCGCGCGCATCGTGCGCGTACCGACACGACGCCCCGCGCATGCAGCGGCCCCTGGAGCGCCCGCGCCTGGTTATTTACTACATATACGATCGGGACCATGCGCTTGCTAGCAGGGCGGGGGCGTGCTGGCAAGGAGCCCGGACGCTGAGCTGATGCAATAGCTCCAGAGCTGTACGGCCAGCACACTCCTGCAGCGATCTGACTCACCAGTGAAGCACGGGCGGCTCAGCTAGGCACTGTGCAGCGGGACAGGCGCTTCACGTGCGAGAGCCTACACCAGGTTCCAGCTGAAAGGATCTCCAAGCCCCTGACACGCACGGCACCGTAGTTCTAACCTGCGTGGCAGGCTGCAGCACGGGGGAGCAGCCCATGGCCACTGGGCGGCGTGCCACGCAGGGAGCCGCGGCAGACGCCCAGCGCGCCCGGCTCACGCCAGCCCCAGACCGGCACGCAGTCACACCTTCAAAACTACTCCCATTAATATAGGGTGTGGGGTAGGGTAAACCAACCCTAATCTGTACCCTATATGGGGATCTCGACGTCTTTCGCCTGTGCAGCAGCGCATGCAGCGGCCCGCACCGCAGGAAGTCGTAGCAGACGTCCGGCGGCGCGCCGGGGCCGCAGCGAGCGGATGGAGTCGCTAACCCTGCACTATACCCTATACAGGGGTTTATACATCCGCCGCATGGGCAGCAGCGGCCCGCACCGCAGGAAGTCGTAGCAGACGTCTGGCGGCGCGCCGGGGCCGCCGCGCGCGGAGTGGATGATGGAGTCCAGGTCGTGCGAGTAGCGGCACTCGCCGCCGCGCGTGCACAGGCCCTTGACGAAGTCGTAGCAGATTGGCGCCGCGCGCCGCGCCGCCTGCTTGCCGTCCTGCGCGCGCGAGCCGCGGCGCGCGTCGGCGTGGGCCGGCGCTTGGACGGGCGTGCGAGGCGGTAAAGCAGGCGCGCGCGCGGCTCGTGCCGACGCCGCGTCGCACGCGGCGGGCTGCGAGGCGCGCGCGCGCAGGCAGCGCGCCTACACTATATACCCTAAGCGGGGCCGCGCCTGCGCCAGCGTCTGCGCCGCGAGCGCCTGCTGCGCGCGGATGTTGGCCATGCTGTGGCTGAAGCGGCACATGACGCCGCGGCCGCAACTGCCGCGCAGGAAGTCGAAGCAGATGCCGCGCTCCGCGCTGTTCACGGCGGCGATCAGCGCCACGTCGTGGCTGTACTTGCACGCGGGCCCGCGCGCGCACGCGCCCTTGGTGAAGTCGAAGCAGATTTGCGCGGGCGCGCCCGATGCGGCGGCGGCCGCGACGGCGGCCGCGGCCGCGTCCGCGCCGCAGCCCTCCGGCAGCCCCAGCAGGCACTGCTCGCGCGGCGCCGGGCTGCCCGGTGCAGGGCTGCCGGCGCCGCCGCCGCGTGCGCGGCCGGGCTGGCCGCCCGCGGCGCCCGCCTGCGCGCCCGGCGCGCCCGCAGGCGCGCTGCTCGGCCGGCCGGCGCAGGCCTGCAGCGCGCATGCGTGGCCGCCGGCGGGCGCCTGGCCGCCAAGATTGCCGCCCGGCAGGGCCTCGCCGGAGGCCGGCGCTGTGCCGGGCGCGGCATGCTCCGCGCTCAGGAGCTCGAGCGCGGCGGCCGACGGCGCGCCGGCGCTCGCAGGGAGCGGGCCGTGCGCCGTCAGGGCGCCGGCCGGCGCCGCGTTGCCGCCGCGGCTCAGGCCAAGCGCGCGGCGCCCGGCTTGCGCCAGCGGCAGTGCCCGCGGCTGCGGCCCTGCGCCTTCACAAGCTGCCTCCCCGCCGGCCGCCTGCGCGCAGGCCGATACACCCGCTCTGCGGGGCTCCCAAGTTTGAAATCGCACATGCGTGTTGTATTTTATACCCCGCGCCAGCAGGTCACCTAGGAAGGTGTTGCCATTGCTCACAAGCCCATTGCGAAAGGATGGTGCGCTTAGCGCATGTCAAGCTGGACTCGCATTCACTGTGCCACTAAAGGTCCCCCGCAGCAGCCGCTCCCCCGCCAGCGGGCCGCGCAGCGCTGTGGAAAGGAATGGGTTGGCCCGGGCTGTGCCCGGCGCGCACGGAAGATGCTCAAGCAGGTATAAGCAAGCAGGCCTGCATGCCATACCCCTCGCACCGCCGGCCATGGAGCTGTTGCCCAACAGGGATACTCTGGCCAGGGGCAGGCATCCCTAAGCCCTTGAACAGCCACCTGCGCCACGGCCAGCACGCACGCTGCCCCACTCCCAAGCCGCCTTTTAAAGCGCGCCAGGTGCGCGCCACTCCGGACAGGCGGCTCACCTTGGCAGTCCGCGCATCCACATTCTCCTTCCCATCAGGCGCGCACGGGCTGAATGCGTGCGCAGCAGCGTTTAAGCCGTCCATGTCATTCTTCCTCTAGCAGGCACCTGCAGCCCTTATGCGCTCGCGTGTGCCCTGCTCATTGGCTCATGACTGCGCGCCCGCGCCATCACATTCTGGACGCGCTCTGCAGAGCGCCAGCAGTAGGCCTGCGCTTCAGCTGCGTGCCAGAGACGCAGGCAGCAAAGCTTTCAGTCCTGCTGGCAAAGTGAATTTGAACTAGCTCGGGCAGGCTACAATCTACGCACGTGCACCAGCACATCGCCCTCCAGTTCAAACGCTCAGCTTTGGTAGCCTTTCGTACTCCTTCTACAAGCCGGCCACCACAAGCTGCACCACACGACATGATGATAACACAGCGTGGAGGCTGTAAGCTAAAAGGGTGGATCTATAAGGTGAAAGCTTGACGGTGGTAAGGCCGGGGTGATAACGAGGGCGTTCCCTCAGGCGTCAGGCACAGCTCACCGTACAAGTCAGCGGATTAGCGACACCTGAGGCGCTTGCCTTGTGCCAGCAAGAAAAAACACACGTGCTTCTGCTCACATGCACTGCTTGCGTGCCAGCGGTTCTGGAGTAGGTGCTTCAGCGCAAGCGCAAGAGATAAGCCGATTTCAAGGGCATGCACGCCTTAAGATGCGCTTCAACGCAAGATCATACTTTGCTGCTGTACACAAGCCCATCACTCCTCTTCTCCTGGCCTCCCGCTGTAGAGCGCTCAGCCCCGCCAGCCCTCTTATCAGCCTGCAGCTCCGTTTGAAGACAGGGATAAAAAGCGCCTCCCCATCCACGATGCGCTACGCAGCGTCCAGGCGCTTGGCGCCTGCCAGCTCACGGCCCATGCCCAGGCCCTAGGCACTGGTGCGCTTGCAGGAGGTATTATTCAACATGAGCTGGCTCCACCGCGCCCGCCAAGCCCCCCGCCAGCCTGTGCCGCAGGATTCCAGCAGCTTCATGTCAACCCGCTGCAGCCCTCGGCCGATGCCCTCAGCGTACAGCGTCCACAGCGCAGCCAGGCTATGGAGACCTCTGCCGCGCTGGCCCTTGCTGCCTTCCCAGCCGCCTCCACGGTGTACATGACACTGTACTGCAGCACCTCAGTGCAGCCAAGGGACCTAGGTGTCCCAGCTGCGGCCGTGCTGCCGCGCGCGCCGACGTCGTCTTGCCATTCGTCTTGCCATGCATGATGCATGGCCAGCAGGCCGCTGGCCTTGGGAGGGCCAGCTTGAGGGCGGCTGCTCGGTGCCGCACGCGCCAGCTCGACATAAATCCTGTACAGGGCGGCCACCGCTTGAGCAGCAACAGCATGCGCTGAGGCTTCCTGGCCTCTTCAATCCAGCCTCAGTGGCCACTTTCTGAGCAGTTTGCGCATGCAGCAGGCACAGCCAGTCTGTGAACAGCGCTGCCAAAGCTGCAGAACACAGCACCCTGCCAGCGGCGTCCTCGCCCGCCACGCCACGCACGGCAACATTCCATCACTCTTTCAGTGCTTATGGCTCGTGCATAGGTATGGTTTACACCTCGCGCTAATATGGCTGTCAGGTGCAACGTGCATACAAAGTGCACCTACTGTACAGGTGGCCGCACAACATTATACAACACAAGGACACTCTGTGCCAACCGCCAATTTGTGCGTCCGGCGTCTTTGCCTTTCCAGCCCAGTTTGCAGATAAGAGCCGGCTGATGGTCCTCTTATACATCTTGTGCCCCGACCTGGCCAGGACTGCAAACACACAACTACTTACGGGTGGACCAGGGCTGTGGAGTATGGCTTTACCCAGCAACAGCTATCGCCAGTGGCTCTGGCAACATGTGATGCTGCTGTGAGCCACCCCTCACAAAACATTTCAGCTCCCTGTACAGATCTGCATGCATTGCAGAAGCCTGCCTAAAGGGGCAGCCGCGCTATGCGGTGCATGATGTGTTCGCGCGCCGTGGCCGCCGCGCAGGGCCGAGCGGGCGTGATACGACTGCGGCATGTACGTCCTTGCATACCTCGCGCACTTCAGAATTGCGCCGCCAGTGGATGGGCTCATCTTCCAAGGCAGCCAGGACAGAGCTCATGGAGCTGGATGCCTTGGCCGCGCGCATGGGCCAGACCCTCAGAACGTCTGAGTCAGAAGCATCCGGAGACCAGAGGGACAGGCCCATGCGCGCGCTCGCAACCGCAGCGGCATCCAGGTCGATGCGCCCCGTCCTGGCGGGCTTGAAAACAAGCCCATGCACTGGCGGCACAGTCGTAATGTGACTACTAGGTACGCAAGGATAATCATGTCGAATGCGTACCCGTTCCGCTGGGCCTGCGCGGCAGCCACAGCGCGCATGCATACTTCATGCACAGCAACGCGCGGCTGCCCCTCCAGACAGGATCCCTTCGTGCGGCACTACATTGTCCTGCACAAGTCGCCAGCACTGGGCGAGCACCCAGGCAAGCTGGGCGACTTCAACAACAGGTCGTTGCCGGGCGCCACGTCCACGTCAGCGTGCCGCCATCACCTTGCGTCGGCGCAAGCGTCAGACGCAAGGCAGCGGTGCCGGCAGTGAGGCTCCGGCTGCCGCTCACGCCCCCGCAAGGCGTAAGGCGGCACGCCGCCGTGGATCACGAACGGCAACGACCTGTAGTTGTCCCGCCGCTGGCCTGGGTGGTCACGCTGCCAGCGCGCCGGCACGTTACCGCCGTCTGTGTCTGCCTGCGCACGGCCGGCAGGCTTGCATTGCCCTGCTGCTGTGGGCACCACGACGCGCACCGAGTGCATGTGCTGCCACGCGCACACGAAGACGGCCCCACAATGACCACAAACTGATGGACAACGGGATATGGCCAGTCTACCAGTCAAACCGGAGCGCCTTCACCGGCACAGCAAAGTCAACGGCTTGCAAAGTGGACGGCTTGCAGCACTTTTATCTCACTACAGCGTAGGTGTGCAAGTTCTGCAGTCAGCAAGCGGAAACATGACTTTCAAATGCAGTCCAAGGCAAGGCATGCAAGGGTATGACGCGCACAGTTCGCTCACTGCAGCTTTGACGTTCAACCAATGCAGTCAGCAAGCAGCAACGTGGCTTTGCAAGCAGTCCAAGGCGAGGCATGCAAGAGCGTGGCGCGCACGTTTCGATCACTATAGCTTCACTCTTCAAGCACTGCAGTCAGCAAGCAGCAACATGACCTTCAAAGCGTCCAAGGCAACCAGAGCAGTCCAAGGCGAGAAAGAGCAGCTCAAGGCTTGCAAGCGTATCTGGGGCGTCAAATGCTCACCAGGCACGACAGAAGAGTATGACCTGTAGGAGCAGCAGGATGCGCAGGAAGCCGTGTCAAGGAAGACAGCAAGCGACCATCCTGCCAGCTACACCCTTCATAAGCTAGAGAGGCAGACCCCAATACTGTAATAGGCCTCATGCCCCATATCCCCATATAAGGTGAGAGTAAGACAGATGCATGTCTACATCCCTGCTGCTGCACGGCGTGCACGTGTGCCGGGAGAGCGAGCCTGACAGCGGCAGCGCCCGCCTGCGCTTGTCTGCGGCCGGCCTGGCCAGCATTGGCCGCGGCTTTGGGGACGCTCTGCGCGTCGACGTGCGGGAAGCAGGCGCGTATTAGCAGTAGGCTAGCTCTGCCTGCGGCTGGCACTGGCTGGTCTATGCTTGAGGACGTTGCTGCACAATAGCACTGGTTAGTTTATACAGGGACGGGCTACATCGTGTGATGTAACGTGTATCAGTATACAGTGCTGCTTGGAGACGTATGAGCAACTGCCTAGCTCGCCTGTGTCAGTATGTGTGGCTGATGCCGTGCGAGTCAGCTTGTTTGGGGAAAAGCCGGTTCTCATCTGATTCCGCCGCCTGCGGCTCAGCTTGATATGCTAATCTGGTGTTCCTGCTTGCGCGGTAGGGGCGCAGGCCTGGCAGTGGACATTCCTGTGCGTGGCCTCGCTGCACGCCGAGCAGCTCGGCGCGCCGCCGCTGCCGGCGCACGCGGCGGCGCTCCTGGACCCGTGCGTGCAGCTGGCGCAGCCCGGCGCAGCAGCCGCTCCCGACCGCTACCCCGACCTCGCCCCGCTGCAGGGCAGCGCAGCAGCGCGGCTGGAAGCGCGTGTGCGGCCAGCCGGCCGGAGGGGCGCCGCGGCGGCCAGCAGAGTGTCGGTCAGCGCCACAGCCGCGCTCGCCGCGCCGCCGGCGGCGGCCCTGCGCGCGCTGCTGCGTCAGCGGCTGATCGCGCCGCGCTGCCGTGTGTTCCTCGGGGTGCGCGCCCTCCGCGCGCACCCCGCCCAAGCACGTCTGTTGCAGGGGCCACCTTAACTGCTGGGTCATGCGCCAGGGCCGCTGCGCGGCGGCCAGCGCCTGCGCGTGCATGCAGGCCGTGCATGAGGCGGCGCCGCGCAGAGACTCCCGTGTCTGCACAGCTCGCTGCCTAGTGGAACCTGGCCGGCCCGGCAGCCGGCTGCGTGTGGCCGCCGCGCCGCGTCCGCGTGTCCTCTCACGCGGGCTGTGCGGCGGCCGACACGTGCGCGCGGCCGCGCAGGGCGGCCGAGCCTGCACCGTCCTGGCCGTGCGCCCGGACGAGCCGGGCGGCGCGCCGCGCCGCATAACGTCCGCCACCGTCATCGAGGTGGGCCAGGAGGAGGGTTCTGCGGCGGCGCCGGCAGCGCCCTGAGAGCGCCAGGGCCAGCCGGTCAGGCAGCCGGGCCAGCGCATGCAGCGCGAGCAGCGGCCTGAGTGTTTCCAAAGCCGGTGCCGCCCGGCATGGCGGACGCGCCCCTGGCGGATGGCGCCCTGGCGCGCAGCCTGGGCGCGTTGCGGCTCGGCGGCTCGCCGCCGCGAGGCCCTGCACTGGGCGCCGCGTTGGAGCGCGGAAGCGCACCTGCTGATCCTACTGCGGCTGAGGGCGGCGCAGCGGCTGGGGCTCCCGAACAGCCTGGCTCAGCGCCTGCGGCGCCGGCCGCCCCGGCGCCAGACGCCCCTGCGGCTGCCGACGCGGCGCCAGCCGCGGCCGAGCCAGCGCCTGCGCGGGCTGAACCGCCGCCGCCGCCTGGAACGCAGGCGCGGGGCGCCGCTGCCGGCCAGGAGAGGGGGCCGCCCGCAGAGTCGGTCGTTGCGGGCCTCGACGGCGTGCTGGATGCGCTGCGCGAGGTCATCGGTGCGCGCCCCGCGCGGCGCCGCGGGGCCCGCGGTCAGGCGGTGTGGGCGTCCCTCCCAGCTCTGGGTCTGAGTGACAAGTTGACAAGCTCCGCAATGCATACATCTGGAGAGTCATGAAGCAGTGAGGGCCGGTGACTCCTGTCGTGCGCTTGTAAGCCAGCTGGCCCACTGTGCCATGCAGGCCGTACAGGTGGCTCCGCCGGGCCAGCCTGCTGGAGCTGGAAGAAGCACCCTCTCGCTGGTACGGTCGAGTGGATAGGGGTACCCTAACCCTATCACGGCCTCAGCCGGCGCGGCACGCGCAGGCTGGCCGACCGAGTTCGCCGCCGAGGCGGCCGCGCTGGGCGTGACGTGGCCGCGCGGCGTGCTGCTGCACGGGCCGCCCGGCTGCGGCAAGACGGCGGCGGTGCGCGCGGTGGCAGCCGAGTGCGGCGCCGCTGTGCACGAGCTGGGCGCGGCGGCCGTGTTTGGCGCGTTCACCGGCGAGTCGGAGCGCCGCCTGCGCGACGCGTTTGGCGCCGCGGCGGCCGCCGCGGCGCGCGGGCGCACGGTCGTGCTGCTGCTGGACGAGGTGGACGCGCTGGTGAGCCAACCCTAACCCAGGCACAAGCATATTATGCTGCATTTGGGGACAGCGCATTATGTCTTTACTGTATGCGCTGCGCACATGCTGCACTGTCCGGTGCAGCGCCCGGCCGCCTGGCTGCTCTGCTGCGGGATGTGGAGGCCGTGCTGCTGGGCTTCATCGCTTTTGTAAAAACAGACTGCCTGCGGCAGACGCCACATGTATGCTGCCGGGGCACTCCAGCAGTCCGCCGCCGCACTGGAGAAAGCTCTCAGCCCAATGCAGGCCGCGTCGCTGCAGATGTAAACACCATGTCTGTGGAAAGGTCGGGGCTTGAGCGTATGCCATCCTGCAGGCGCCGCACAGCGATGCGTGCCGCGCGCACGCCGTGCAGCCGCGCTTGTGTCAAAGACGTGCCTCGGGTAGGGTAGGGCAACCTAACATTATTCTACCCTGGGGCCCCGGCGCAGGCGCCGCGGCGCGACGCGCACCGCGCGCACGAGGCGCGCGTGGCTGCGCAGCTGCTCACGCTGCTGGACGGCGCGGCGGCGCGCGGCGGCGCGTCGGCCGGGCGCCTAGCGGTCGTTGCCGCCACCAACCGGCCCAATGCGCTCGACCCGGCGCTGCGGCGGCCGGGCCGGCTGGATCGCGAGATCGCCGTGCCGGTGCCGTCGCCGGCCGCGCGCGCCGCCATCCTGCGCCTCCACGCCGCCGGTCAGGGCCCCGGATCCGCCCCTGGCAGGTCGCATAGGGCTGTGCCAGGGGCGAGGGCTTGGGCAGCCGCAGTGTGTTCCCTTGCGCTGACAACCGCGGCGCTGTACGAAGGAGGCTTTCTTCGCAAGCAGGCGATGCACGGTAATGCGCAGCTGTGATGCAGCTGGAAGCCTGTACAGGCGTACCGTCAATGGCCAGCAGTAAGCTGCTCGCACCGGCGGCTTTCACGAACAGCTACTGGCCCGCTCTGAGCGGTGCCAAACGGGCGCTCGTGCGCAGCCGCCGCTCGCAGCACATCAGGACCGGGGCGCCTCGGCCAGTGTGGCGGTCTGCGGCTGGCATGGTTGTGGGGCTCCAACGTAGGCGGGCTCACCCTTACCCTAAATCTGTCCTAAGCGCGAGCGGCCCGCGCACAGGCCTGCCGCTTGCGGCCGACGTGGACCTGGGCGCGCTGGCGGCTGCGGCGGTCGGCTCCTCACCCTAACCCTGAATACAACCTGTAGTGTGTGTGGCTCGCACGCAGGCCTGCCGCTCGTGGCCGACGTGAACCTGGGCGCGCTGGCGGCGTCGTCGGGCTGCTTTTCACCCTAACCCTAAATCCCAACCTAAGTGTAGGCCGCCCGCGCGCAGGCCTGCCGCTGGCGGACGACGTGGACCTGGGCGCGCTGGCGGCGGCGGCGGTCGGCTTCTCGGGCGCCGACTTGGGCGCGCTGTGCCGCGAGGCGGCCATGCGCGCGCTGGCGGGCGCCGCGGCGGCAGCTGGGCTGCTGCCGGCCGCCGGCGAGCGGCAACAGGGCGCTGCCGATGCGGGGGCCGCTGACGCCGGTGCGCCCGAGGGCGCAGCGCGCTGCCGACCTGCTGTTTGCAGGCGGCGGGCGTGACGGCTGTGGTGCTCGCCGCTGCGCTCCGCCAGGCGCTGAAGCGCCGTTACACATGCGCGGGCGGCCTCGGTGCTGCGCCCGACGCCAGACTGTGCACTGCATGGGACTGCGCTGCAGCCTGGCGGGCTCCAAGGCTGCTTGTGCCAGATGCGGAGCACAGCAGTCGCCCGGCGCTCGCGCACCGCGCGGCCTAATGGACGCCTGGCCCCGCGCGCCTCAGCGGCGAGCGGGCTCCCTGCGCGCGCGCCAGGCGGCCGCGTGCGCGCGGCCGACTTTGCGGCGGCGCTCGCGCGCATCACGCCGTCCATCACGCGCGGATGGGAGGCCGAGCTCGCGCCGGCGGCCTGGGACGACATCGGCGGCCTGGCGGCCGTCAAGGCGCGCCTGCGCCAGGCGGTGGAGTGGCCGCTCGCACACGCGGGCGCGTTCGCGCGCCTGGGCCTGGCGCCGCCGCGCGGCGTGCTGCTGCACGGGCCGCCCGGCTGCTGCAAGACGACGCTCGCGCGCGCCGCGGCCACCGCCTCGCGCGCGCGGCTGCAGGCGCGCCCCGGCAGGGCCGCTTGCGCGGGCTGCTGCGCGCGCCTGGGGGCGCGGCGTCCCTGGCCTTCATGCAGAGGGCGGAGTGCGAGCGCGAACACCGACGCGCTGGGAAGAGGAGGGCAGGTGTCTGAGCCACGAGGGCAGTCCCCAGAGCCAGGAGGCGCCTTGGTGCCTCCGTGTTCGGTTCCGCTCGCCACTTTCCGCCAACCACACTCAAGCGCTCAGTGCGTCTGTTGAGGCCCGGCAGCGCGCCGCGCAGCGCCGGCCGCGCCGCGTCAGTGGCACCGATCGGTCCAGCTGCGCGCCGCACAGGCGCTGGGTGGGCCGGGCGTCCAGGCGGCCTGACGACGTGCGGCCGCATGCGCCGCAAGTGCTGGGCAAGCCTGCATAAGACTGGGCAGATCAGGCTCGGCCGCGCGCGCCGCAGGTGCTGGACGGCGCGGCGCTGTTCAGCGCGTATGTGGGCGAGGGCGAGGCGCGCCTGCGCGGCGCGTTCGCGCGCGCGCGCCAGGCCGCGCCGGCCATCCTGTTCATCGACGAGATCGACGCGCTGGGCGGCCGGCGCGAGGCAGGCGACGGCGGGGACGGCGGCGGCGCGGGCGCGCGGCTGCTCTCCGCGCTGCTCACAGAGATGGACGGCCTGGAGCTCGCGACAGGCGCGGCGCCTCCCCCGGGCGGCCTGAGAGCTGCGGGTGTGCGGGTGGGAGCGCCCTGTCGCACTCGCGAGCGCTGCTTGGGCCAGCGGCGCGAGGCATGGTGCCATCGTGTCGCGGCGCCTGTCAGCGAGCTGGGGCTGTGCAGGCGATCATGCCCACCATCCCAGGAGCCGCCAGGCAGACGCTCGGGCGCCAGAGGGATCTGGAGGCCCGCCAGAGCGCTGCAGGCGCCTCTGCACCTAGGCCCGGCGCCCGGTGATGCCGTGCTGGCACAGGCAAGCCAGGCCTGCAGAACAAACCCTAGTGTGTGTGTTGCCGCCATGCATGCAGCGCCCGCGCCAGCTTGCGACATGCTCTGCAGGCGCGCCCGGTCCGCCTCCTGGGCAACCCCTAATCTGGTCTGGTCACCTGTAGCCCTATCACCCTAAACCTCCTCCGCCTGCCCGCCCCGCAGGCGTGCTCGTGCTGGCGGCCACCAACCGGCCGGCCGCGCTGGACGCGGCTCTTGTGCGGCCGGGCCGCCTCGACCTGCTGCTGTACGTGCCGCCGCCGGACGCGGCGGGCCGCCTGGCCACGCTGCGCATCCACACGCGCGGCATGCCGCTCGCGCCCGACGTCGATCTGCCCGCGCTGGCGCGGCCCCACCCGCCAGGCAGCACCAGGGCTTTGACAGGTTTAAAAGGGGGGCTTCAAGCGCCTCAGTGTGGATGACAGAGCTGCTGGCCAATGGGGGCCTGGTGGAGGCCGCGCAGCGGCCAGCAGAGGCGTGCACGGCCAACAGGTTTGGCAATTGGTAAGTGCGCAGCGGAGGCGTGGTGGGGGCGCGGCAGGCGGCGGGCACCGAGCGCTTCACGGGCGCGGAGCTGGCGGGCCTGTGCGCGGAGGCCGCGCTGGCCGCGCTGCGCGAGGACGTGGCCGGCGCGGCGGCCGTGGCCGGGCGCCACTTTGCCGCCGCGTGCGCCGCCGCCGCGCCGGCGCTCACGCGCGGCCAGATCGCGGAGTACGAGGCCTGGGGCAGCCGCCACCGGCGCTGAGCGCGACCCTTCTGCGGCGCCCCCGGTGACCGCTTGCGAGGCCTGGCAGCAGAGTTGACGGGTGCTAGTTGCCTCGGGAGCTGACTGCTTGCGGGGCGGGCCGCATGTTGTTCAGGTCGTGTGGCAAGCTGCTCACGACTGCGCTGGGCTGGAGGGCTGCTCACCGCGGTGGTGCTTGACCTGTGCTCTGTGACACCATGACCTCCGCAATATGCCTAAAGGGTCACCACTAGGCAGGGTATAGCAGCCCTGCATGCGCGCCCGCACTTCCCTGGTGGGCGCTGTGTATAGGGTATAGCGTATAGGGTATAGGGCACCTGACATGCCTCATGTGCTGATGAGCTGCCCAGCAGAATGCAAAGCGCTGTCTCCGTTGCAATTGTGATACCGGCTGGGTTGCGCTGGGCCGCAGCCGCCAGCGCGCCGTGCAGGCGGCTGCACATGGTGCGGGCCCGCCTGCACGCCGCCCCATGCGCAAGCGCCCCGGCAGGAACCCGGATCGAAGCCACTGCATACAAACCTGGCTTATACACAGGCACCGCTGTCACCCTATGACAGCCACCCCATGATAGCCACCAGCCCCTTTCCAGGATATAGGGGTGCAGGGCTGCATCGCGCGCGCAAGCGCAGCCGCGGCACGCGCCCGGCAGAGCATAGCATGCAAAGCAGGAGAGCAAAACATGTCAAAGCCGGCATGGTTCGCCCAGTCTCGTCTATGTGCTTTTCACTGCAGTGCAACCCACATGGACGCGCGTCACAGAACACTGAGGCAGCGCGCAGGTAAGATGCGCAATGAAATCGCCCAAAAGACCTGCCTGGAGCCCCGTCTGCCACCGGCGTGCAGCGGCCTGGGTGACAGGCGGGGCGCCAGCTGGGCCGGCGCATGCAGGCAGGGACGGGGGCTCATCAGGCCGCAGAGCTGGGCGGGGCACGGGCGCGGCCGGCTCAGAGCGCGGGCCCGGGCGCGACCGCCGCGCCGGGCGCAGCCGCGGGCGCGGCGCCCGCAAAGCGCCGCGCCAGCAGCGAGACGGGCCGCGTGTAGCCGGCCGTGGTCTGGAAGCCCGAAGAGACGGTGGGGGTGGGGGTCGGGGTGATGATGGGCGTGTACGTGGGCGTGTAGGTCGGCCCGTATGTCGGCGCGTAGGTGGGCGTGGCGGTGGGCGTGCCCGCCGTGCACGCCGGTGGCACGCACGTCTGTGCGCCTGAGTACGAGTCGAAGTACGTCGTCCAGCCAGACGGGCAGTCTGCGCGCGGGCAAGCTTCGAAGTCAGACCCTGGGAACGCGCAGGGAGCTGGGGAGGTGGGTCGGCATGGCAGGCGCATGCAGTGGGGCAGGTCGGCGACGCCATGATGCACCTGTACCTCGTGTCAGCAGTCGCATGCCCTGCAGACAACAAGTTGCATGGCCTTTCTTCACAAAAGTGACAAAAGATACACAAGCGCGCCACAGCATGACGTTAGAGGACGCCTTTGAGGCGTTGCCTTGCATGCGCGGGCTGGCGCAAGCTCGCCTCAAGCCAAGCACTGGCTCAGCATCCCGGCCGCTGCGCAGCCGCCAGAGCAAGCGGCGGGGGTAGGCGGCGCACCGCAGGTGCCGTCCATCGTGACCGCAAACGGGGCGCTGCACGCCATGCAGCGCGTCTTGTCCAGCGGGTGGCAGACCGCGCAGTTGCCCTGTACCACCTGGCACGCAAACTGCGCCGCGCGCATACCCCCCTCTCGGCTCAGCGGCGCGCACGCCTGCAGGCAAGCTCCTGGCCTTGAGCCAGGGGCTTGCCGCAGGGTGCAGCTGTACAGCCAGCGCTCTCTTCTAATCAAGGCACCTCGCCTGCTTGGCATGCCGATGACGCTCATGGCATGCGCCTGCGAGGCCATGCGAGCCCGGCGCGTTCGGCTACAGCCGCGCTGCGCCAGTCCCCACACGCGGCCCCCGAGCGCGGGCGCATGGTGCGAATAGCCAGCTGGCGCTGGGGAGCAGCGCAGCAGGCGCGCACGCGCGGTGGGGGTGGGGAGGCGGGGGCGCTGCGCACCAGGGCGGATATGTTGAACAGGCCGCCGGCGCTGACGCCGTTCATGGCGACCGCGGCGACCGCCTTGCTCAGGCCCGCCTGCAGGCCGATCTTGCCACTGCCCGGCGCGGCGCCGCCGTCCGACACGCCCGGCACGGGCATGCCGCCGCCGAGCACGCCGCCGGCCGCGAGCGTGCCGTCCATGGTGCCCTGCGACCAGGATGGGCCCGCCGGCGGCGCGCCCGCCTGCGGGCCCGCCGGCGGCGATGGCGTGCTGACGCCGGTCATGTACGCGCCGCCGCCGCTGCCGGCGCCGCCGCTGCTGCCCGGCGAGGCGATGCCCGGGGAGCCCGTGTCGTATCCGGCCGGCGCATACCCGGTCGGCGGCGCGTTGGCGTGGCCGATGGGGTTTGCCTCGCCGTTCCCGACGTTCCCGGAGCTGTAGCCGCCCTGCTGGACCCCGCTGGTGTAGGCGCCGCCCGGCTGCGTGGCGGAGCCGCTAGTACCGCCGCTGCCGCCGCCCACCGCCGTGCCAGCCTGCCCGGCCGGCAGCAGGCTGCCGCTCGACTGCAGGGTAGGGTTGCTCGCGGTGCTCGCGCCGCGCCGCGCGCCGCTGCCGGCGCCGGTGTACCCACCCGCGGAGCCCTGGCCGGTCGTCTGGCCGGTCGTCACGCCCGCGCCGGTGCCCGCCGGCAGCAGGCTGCCCAGCACGGCGTTCTGCACGCCGTCCGTAAGCGCGGAGTTCGTAGTCGTGCTGGCCACACCAGCGGCGCTGTGGCCGGGCGCGCTGGCCGCCAGGCTGTGCGCCGGGCCGGGCGCGGCCAGGGGCGCTTGCCCTGCACGTGTGCGCGCGACACGTTACAGTTTCCAGCGCCGCCTTGTGAGAGCTGTGCACCAGGGCGAGCTTGTCCTGGACACCAGCGTGTCCACAGGAGCTGCATGCACGCCCAGAATGCCGCGCAAGATCTCAATCTTGGACTATACAAACACCCGCGACTGGCACGAGTGCGGCCGCGCCCCGCACCTGCCGCGCTGCACACCACTGCCAAGGCGAGCAGAGCCCACAGCAGCTGCGCCCGCTGCTCCGCAGGCCGCGCGTGCCGTGCCATATCTGCGCCCCTGCTCAAGCGGCAGCTCCGGAGTCGCTGCAGGACACGTGCAGGCTGCTAGTTGCAGCCAGGGTGCGCACACACGCGCAGACCTGGCGCCTGTGCAGCTCGCAGACCGTGTGTGCTGGCAAGGGGACGGAGCTTGTGTGCAGTGCTTGCGCAACAGAAGAGAGGCCGGAGATTGATGTACAAGTGCCCGCGTGACTTGTGACCAACAGTTCGGCTGTTCCCCGAGCTCCGAGAGCCGGGCTTTCGCAGCGATGGCAGGTCTGGAACCCCTTCAGCCAGCAGGTTTCCCCACTGGGAGTTTGGCCCTAGTGAGAAGCCAGACTCTCGTCACCTCCTCGGAGTACTGAGAGTTTCTGGAGCGGGCTGTGCAGTGGCAAGCAAATGAAAGCTTCTGAGCCGCTTGGTGCGCGCCTGCGTGGCGCGCTAGATGCTTGCCCTTTCCTGAGGGCAGTGGCGGAGGAGCAGGGCGCTTTCTGCGCGGCGCGCGTCGCCTGCTGCGCGCGCGGGGCGGGCCCGGTGCTGCAGGAGCAGGACGACGACTGCCTGGCAGCAACATGGAGGCTGTTTCACTCGGCTGGAGGCGTCGTGCCCTTGCGGACCCGGGGCAGCCCCATGTGGCAGCCTGACGCCGCTCCAGCACCGCGCGTCTGTCCCGTCACGGGCCGGCGAGCCGCGTGCCCGAGGCAGGACGCCGGAGAGGCGATGAGCGTGGGTGACTGTGCTGTGGCCCCGCACCCGCGGAGTACCTTGACAGCGCTGCAGACCGCACAGGCGCCGCTGGCTAGCATCAGCATCCCGCTGCTGGGGCTCCTGGTGCGCTCGACCCCCGGGGCCAGTCTGGGACCGCGTGCGACGCTGTGCGTGCACCTGCTTACATTTGCCAGAGTGTCACACACCAGAGTATCACGTATACCTGACCGACATGACTGGCTGATATTGACTGAGCCGCGTTTTGCACCGCTGCGCAGCCCGGTCCTGGAGAGTTCTGGGCAAAGCGCGCAAGGGCGCGGCGGCAGCGTCGCCGCGAGCGTCAGCCCCACGCGGGCGAGCCGCCGGGGCCCGCCGCGCCCGGCACGGCGCAGGGCAAAGCGGGCGGCCCGCGGCCGCGGCCGCTGAAGGCATCTGCGCAGCGGCCGGCGGGGCTGGGCGCCGGGCAGTGCCCGCTGCGCAACCTGCCGGTCATAGGCGGGCTGATCCCGCTGTCCGCCAAGGGCGAGCTGGCGTGCCCGCAGGCGATCATGTCAGCGCGCGCGGCCGCGGCGCGGTTGAAGCCCGTACGCGACCTGCGGCCGCAGGCGCGCCCTCGTTTCCGGGGGCTTGTGTCTGGCCTAGGTGACGGGATGGTCAGCGGTATACCTCTGGCAGCATACCTTGCTGCGCAGTAGACTAGGACTCTTGTCAAAGGCTTATGTCTTGCAGTATATTTGTACTACCGCTGTCATTGTATGGCTTTGGCTGACCAGCTGTCGTGCATCCGCGCAGGCGCTGCCGGTGAAGATGCTGGCGATCGGCGTGACGGGCGCGCTGGCCAACCTGCCCTGCGGCGCGTGGCGCGTGCACACGCGCAAGTTCTCGCCGGGGTGGTTCCTGGCGGTGCACGCGACGATCCCCTTCATCGCCATCCTGCGCAAGGCGGTCGTGATGCCGCGCTGGGCGATTGCGCTGACGGTCGCCGCGGCGGTTGTCGGCCAGTTTGCGGGCGCGCGCCTGGAGCGGCGCCGGCTCGCGTGCGTCGCGCACGAGCGTGCCGCCGGCGGCGGCACGGGCTGCCGTCGGGCCGCGGGCGCGGGCGCGCTGCTGGCGCCGCTGCCGCTGGCGGCGGGGCTGTTGCGGCAGGGCGCCGGCCTGGTCATGGCGGTGTAGCAACAAGGCCGTGCACCTTGCGGGCATGCAGTTTTGCTCCAATCTAGTTGCAGAGGAATTTGGAACGCATGGTGTGCAAGGCAGAGCCGAGCAGAAAAACCGGTGAGTGATTTGCAGGTGAGACGCAGTAGCGTGCTGTGGGTGCTTTAGGTCACATGGATGCTTTAGTGCGTCCATCTACGCCAACCTGCGCTGTCAAGATGAGCTCTGGTGCTGGAGCCTGCAGGGTGCTGCGTCATGCACTGCAAGGTGTATGGTTCCGAGCCAGGCAGGTGCCAGCAGAGGCGAGCGTGTGACGAAGACATATCTACTTACAATCTAATGCAAATTCCACGTTACGCACACACCCGGACCAGAGCAGTCAGACAACCCTCAGCACCTCGGCCGCCGGCACGCTGCACCAGGCAACCTAGCAATGCCGTGTGCAAGGTGACCAGAGGCAAGATGTGCAAATAAGTGCGCCAGAGGCCTTGCAGCAGCAGAAGCAAAAATGGTGTCGCGCGCAGGGGGCTGCCACCAGACACCGTCTGCACACACTGCAACCCCTGCCCCCGCGACTCATGCTTTGCTGCAATTCAAGAGCGCGCAGCCCTGCCGCTCGCCTGCAGCCCCGCCGCAAGACACAGTGGGGCGCCAGGCAGGAGCCTCTACCGAAAAGGTACAGCAGGCGCTACGTTGGGGCGGCCCAGCGCCGCGGTCTGATTGTACAGCTGCTCACTTGCGCACCACAGCAAACCCGAGCCTGCGCTCCTTACATTCCGCTCCGGGCGCACGCGCGCTCCCCCGTCGCCCCTACAGGCACTGCAAGCGCGCACAGCCGCCAAGTCGCGGCCGGCGGCCCAGCACGTGCCAGCAGCCGCCTGCCCAAACGGCCAGGCGGCACGGCTCCGGAGGCGGGGCAGCGCGCTGCGCCGCTTTATGATCTCTCGCCGAGCAAGCAAAACAAGTGCGCGCGCCCGCAGGCCCCAGCCGGGCGCCGGCGGTGAAATCAGACTGACGGCCAGCAAAACGGTGCTATGCATGGGACCCCCTGCGCGCGCTGCGCGCATGAGGTGGCGGGCGCGCCCCAAGGGGCAGCGCGCGAGGCCCAGGCGACCCTGAATCAAAACCCTAAGCCTCCGGCGGGCAGGGGAAGAGCAACACAGGAGACATGCACTTGCACGAATGATGCCTGCATCTAGCAGCCAGATTCCTCTTTTCATCCAGCAGACTTTCGTGTCCTGCAGGCAGACGAGCACCGCACCACCCACACTGTCGACTCTCCTACGCTTTGCCGCGAACCGAGCAACATCCTTGACAGCCACACCCTCCCTGATAATGTCACTGCCTCCGTACCTAACAGACTGCCCGCAAGCACATCGGCGCACGGGGCCAGACGCACAGGCCGTTGACCCCAGCGCCCCGTGATGCCCTAGGTGAGTAAGTAGCTGCTGCACATACCAGAGCCGTCACAAAAGAGCAAGAGCCTGCTAAACCTCTAGAGCCATACGCCATGCGCAAACGCGGTAAGGTTCGGGACAGAAGACCCAAGTCGGCAAGCGCCCGTTCCAAATAAAATTTCCACTGCAAGGAGGGGAGGGAGCAGACCCTAGGGCGCCACTGCAGGGCCGCCCAGCAGCTGAGCGCGCACACACGCGCGCCATTGCAACTATGACCTCGCACAAGCGCCCGCGCCCGCAAGGCCCTATCCAGTGCCAGCCAAGGCAAACCAGTATGTTCCTGCCCCGCCGCAACGGCAGGCAACTTGCGGAGCAGGCGCGGTACATGGGGACAGTTCTCCCACCTGACAGAGCGCACTCGTCTGCGCCCCTGACCTACTCGAAGCCTACCTACGTGCGCCCCCCGACTTCGCCCTGCACAACTCCCTGTGCTGTCTCCACACGCAGCACTCTCTGATGCAGCAGGCGCACAGCGCCGCACCCGCGCGCTACTGCGCCTGTGCCATGCTGAAACACACTAAAAGCAATGCGCTGAGTTCCACCACACGCCTAACCCCCTCAAGCCCCTCTCGCAACCCCCCAAGCCGCTGACTGTAACAGCGCCGAAGCATGTGCGCCCCGCAGTGCGGCCAAAAATACTGCCAAAGCCTCCCGGTCAATATACTCATATACTTGCGTGCAGTTGGGTGCAAAAATAGATGCTAGAGAGCCACAGTCTTGGCGGTGCCTGCGAGGTTCCATACCCTACAAATGCCCTCCAGGTCCCCTTCTCAGGTCCCCCCTTTACATGTTGCGCCCAGGTGCGGCATTGAAGCTGCTCGGCGCGGAGCCGCCCATCGACTCGGCGGCGGGCGCACGCGGCGCGAGCTTGGCGCCGATGGCGCCGAACCCGCCGCCGCCAGCGAACGCGCCCATGCCAAACGCCACCGGCGGCGCCGGAGGGTCGCCCGCGCTGGGCGCCTGCGACTGCCCGCCAGGCGCCTGCGAAGCCCAGGCACACACGCGCGTCAGGCACAGCACCCTGGGTCCGCCGCACTGCACCAACGCGTGAAGGTCAGTGGCAGCGCGGGCGCATAGCAGTGCCAGCGCGAGCGGTGGCGTTCCCAAGGGTTGCACTTGCGTGCAGCACTCCATGCTGCAGGCTCGCACTACGCTCGACCCCAATCCGGGCACCCATCAGCCAGCGCACGCAGCGCGCCATCACAGCAGAAGAGGCGACCAACCCTAACCCTAACTTGGGCACTCCAGCGCGCTGCGCGCACCTCCGACGAGCTCGGCACGAGCGACCAGCCCGGCGCCGAGTCCGCACGCTCCGGCGCGAGGCCGGCCGGCCCGGGCGCCGCGCCGCCGCGGGGGGAGGGCGCGCGGAAAAGCGAGAAGCTGGCACTGCCATGCAGGCTGCCGCCGGCGCCGCGCAGCTGGCTGCCGCCTGCGGACCCATGCCCGGAGCCCTCCGCCGGCGCCGGCAGCCCCGGCAGCGGCGTCGGGCCCAGCGGCTCGCGAATGCCGCCAAACAGGCTGCCCGCGCCGGCGCCCGGCAGCGCAGCCGGGAAGCCCTGGGAGGGCTCGCTCGCGGCCGGCCTGGCGGGCGCCTGGCCCGCCGGCACGCCAAACGCCTGCCCGGCCAGGTACGCGTCGGCGCCCGGCCGCTGGCCGAAGGCGCCCTCCGCGCCGGCGCCAAACAGGCCGCTGCCGGCGCGCTGCGCGCCGGGCGCGGCGCCCGGGGCCTTGGGCGCGGCGGGCCAGCCGGGCGCGTCCAGGCCGGTCCGCGGCAGCAGCTCAGAGCCGGGCTGGGTCATGCCGCCCTGCGCAAAGCCCTGCATCTGGCCCTGGCCCTGGCCGCGGCCCTGGCCGCGGCCCTGGCCGAGGCCCTGGCCGAGGCCCTGGCTGAAGCCCTGGCTGAAGACCTGCCCAAAGCCCGGCCCGCCCAGCGCAGCGCTGCTGGGCGCGCCCGGTCCCTGCAGCCCGGCCGGCGGCAGCCCATACGCGCCCGGCGGCGCCTGCGGCCCGGGAGCAAAGCCCGCGCCGGCGCCCGAGCTCAGGCCGCCGCCGAGCGACAGCGGCGCATGGGAGAGCGGGGCCAGGCCGACCTCGCTGCCGGGCGGCGCGGGCGACGGCGAGCCAAACAGCCCGCCGCCGCCAGCCTGCCCGCCCGGGAAGCCGCGCTGTGCCGGCGGCAGCCCGCCGCCGAAGCCCGCGGCGGGCGGCTGCGGCAGCAGGCCGCCCGGCGCGGGCGGCGCGGGCGGCTTGGGCCCGCCGTAGGCGGCGCCGAATGCGGCATGGCTGAACGCGCCCGCCGCGCCGCCCGCCGCCTGCGGCGGCGGCGCGCTGAAGCCCTGCATGCCCGCGCCGAGCGCCCCATACCCTTGGTCGCCCAGGCCCGGGCCCTGGCCGCCGGTGCCCAGCAGGCCGCTCATGAAGCCCTGGCCGGGGGTGGGATACATGTGCACGCCCGCGCGCGCGCCGGCGGCGCCAGGCGGCGGCGGGCCGCGCGCGGGCGGCGCGGGCGGCGCGATGCCGCCGACCCCGCGCCACTGCTCGGCCGCACCGGCGCCGCCGTAGCCTCCGCCCAGCGCCGCGGCGTCCCGGAAGGCCTGCTGCTGCAGGTAGGGCGGGGGCTGCTGGTAGGGCTGCGGCAGGCCCTGGCCGCCCAGGAAGCCAGGCCCGGCGCGTGGGGGCGCGGGCGGCGGGCCGCGGCGCAGCGGCGGGGCGGCGGGCGCGGGCGCGCCGCCCGCAAACCGCGCGTCGTAGGCGCCCGGGCCGAAGCTGGGCGGCGCGCCGTACCCCGGCTGCGGCAGACCGGCGGCGCCCGGGCCGAGCGCGCCGAGCGCGGGGCCCAGCTTGTACTGCGCCGAGCCGCCGCCGGCGGGCGCCTTGAAGCGGCTGCCGCGCCCGGCGGGCAGCGGGCGCAGCGGCGCGGGCGCGCCCAGGCCCTGCGCGCCCAGGCCGTGCACGTGGCCGTTCAGGCCGCCGCCGGCGCCGCCCGCCAGGTAGTGCCCGCGCTGCAGGCCGCCGTAGCCGGCCGGCGCGCCGCCCCTGAACCCCATGCCAGCGCTCCCGGGCGCGAGGCCCAGGCCCAGCTGGCCCATGCCGCCGGTGAAGCCGCCGCCGCCCTGCAGCAGCTCGCCGCCCAGGCCGCCGCCCAGGCCGCCGCCCAGGCCGCCGCCCAGGCCGCCGCCCAGCGCCTGGCCGTAGCCGCCGCCATAGGGCTGCGGCGGCGCCTGCAGCCCGCCCGCGCCGCGCATCTGCAGCGGCGGCGGCTGCCCGCCCGCAGCGGCGCCCGGCCGGGACAGCAGGCCGAGCGCGCCGCCGCCGCCGAGCGCGCCGCCAGGCCGGCCCATCGGGCCTCCGGGGTACTGCCCCAGGCGCTGCTGCATGGCGCTGAGCTCCAGGCCGCCCAGCAGCGCCTCGAGATTACCGCGTTGCTGCTGCTGCTGCGCCTGCAGGTGGCCGGCCAGCGCGGGGTTGAGCGCGGGCGGCGGTGGCGGCGGTGGGGGCGGCGGCGGCGGCGCGGACGGCAGCACTGACGGCAGGATCACCATGTCGTTGCGCGGCGCCTCGCTGCACAGCACGCCCAGGTTGTGCAGAAAGTCCGAGCGCGAGACGGGGTCCAAGCCTGCCGCGGCCCAACACGGTTAGAGTTAGGGTTGAGGGCTTTGTCTGCGCCTCACGAGGGACGACCAGCACCATGTGGCGGCAGAACGCAAGCACGCAGGTGCAAGTAAGCGCTGCGCTGCAACGCCTGTCTCCACAGCGCCCAGCGCATGGGACATGGGCGCCCGGCCCAGCACGCGCTCCTCTGCAACGCACGGAGCGCCGCAAGCACTGCAAGCGCGCCCGCCTGATCAGGGGTTCTTCACCCTGCCAAGGGGTTGGCCGCACCAGACACGGTGACCTCGTACGCCTGCTGCATCTGCGGGTTGCCGCCGCCGGGCGCGTCCGCCGGCGGCGCGACGCCCGCGACCGATGCCAGGTGCGCGAGCAGGTGCACGCCGCGCGCGCTCGCCTCCTCCGTGCCGACCGGCGCCGCCGCGGGCGCGCCGGCCGCCAGCGTCCGGCACAGCTCCGCGGCGTCGCCGGCCGCCGCCGGCTGCGCAGCCGCGCCGTCCGCCCTCGCTGCGGCGCCGGGCTGGCCGCCGGGCGACGCCCCGTCAGCGGCGCCGCCGCCGCCCTGCGCGGCGCGGGCAGCGGCGGCCGCGCCCGCGGACGGCTCCTGAGGGGCGGCGCTGCCAGCGGCGGCCGTGGGCAGGTCGGCGGCTTCGCCGGCGGCGAGCGGGGCGCCCACGTCAGCAGGAACCGCGGCAGAGGCCTCCGGCGCAGCCAGCTCCTTGGGCGGCGCGCCAGTCGGCAAGGGCACGGGCAGCAGGCCCGGCGCTGCATGTTTGGCATGCGCCGGCGCGCCGTCGGCCGCAGCATCGTCCTGCACGACGCACCAGGGTCACATCCCGGCTGTGCCCCGACGCACGAGTGAACCCTAAATCTTCTCCCTCGCACAGGTTGCGCGTACCTGCAAGCGCACAGCATGCAGAGCCCTGGGCAGACGCGCGCGGCACAGCGACAGCTGTGTCACCCAGACGCCACCATACGCCAGAAAGCAGTTTTGCACTGTGCCGGACCGCCTGTGATGTATGCAAGCACAACATCGGCCTCTGAAGCAGTCGGGGGCTCTGAGAGCGAACACTGCAGGGCAGGCCGCTCGCTGGCTGGCCGCGCGGGCAGGCACCTGGCCAGGCGCCTGCAGCAGCCTGTGCGTGGCCGCGACCGGCTGACCGGCGCTTGCATCCGCGGTCAGCCCGGGATCCGGGCCGGCCAGGCCCTGGCCGGAGGCGGCGGCGCCCGGCGCGCCATTCTTGATCAGGTGGCGCGTGTCTGCAGGCGCAGGAACATGGTCAGCCGCGCAGGCAGCTGTGCGCAGATGCCCGAGATGCAACACAAGCAACGGTTGGTGCCGGCGTGTGCTTGCATGCTCATGCTGCCTGTCGCAGTGACAGCCGCGCAACTGCATGCAACTTGGGGCAAAGGCTGAGGAAAGCGTCCACTCACTGCGCACTGTGCAGTAAACACGACCATTGCAGGTTTCTCAGGTGCAGGCCTTCAATAACTCGTGCAGCATGTAGCACGGGCAGCATGTGCTGAGATAGGGTAGGTTACCACAGCAACCCGCACCTGCCGCCTCAAACGGGCTCACGAAACTGCCCAGCCTCGAGGGGCTGGGCGCGCTGGCGAGCGGCACCGCGCCGGCCGGCGCGTCGGCCGGCGCGTCGGCGGGCGCAGCCGCGGCCTCCCCAGCGCCCGTCGTCGCAGCGGGCGGCTTGTCCCCGGCGCTCGCCGTCGCGCCGTCAGCGGCGCCGTGCTCGGCGTCGCCCGCGCCGTCAGTGGGCCCGCTGCCAGCAGAGGCGCCGTTGCCGTTGGCGTGGCCGCCCCCGGAGCCGCCGCTGGACGAGCCTGCGGATGGTGTGCCCCCAGGGTTGCTAACCAATGCGCATGCTCCACGGTTCCCATATGCCCACGCTTCATCATACTGCACTCATAACAGAACAGCACTGTGTGACGGGAGGACACGCAATACACGATTGCGCCCGCACGGCTGGCTTTAAGCAAGAGAAGACATCACCGCCTTTGAAATACAAAGCTGCCTCCCACGTCCACACGTAGCATGCAGAGGTACGGCCCACAAACCCGACCCAGCATCCCAGGCCAAGCGGCACAGCAGCGCAGCCGGAGGAGTGGCGCCAAAGGTGAGTGCTGGCGCACCAGAGTGGGAGCGGTGCAGGCCGCGCTGCTGGGCGGAGGCGCTCTGCGGCGGCGACGAGGGCATCATGGCCGGCGATGTGCGCTGGCACGGCGGCTCCTTCGACGCGCCCGGCGACACGGCCGCCCCGCCCTCCGCCTGGCGGCGGTGCCAGCACGATCTCAAACCCTTGTCTGTAGGGTATGCAGCGGTGCGCACATGCCGCAGGAGGGAAGGTGGGTCGGGCAACCTGACATCAGCGCTGCGCCACACGCGAGACTGGTGATGTCGCCGTTCAGCAGTGGGTTGCCGGCGCGCGCTTGCATCGCAGCGCCCTTTTGCAAGCAGGCACACAGCAGACGCGTCGCAAAGAACGCCCACCCGACGCGGCCGCGCGCAAGGCCCCCGCGCCTACCTGCGGCCGCTCGTGCGCGCCCTGCTGCTGCTGCTGCCGCTGCCGCAGCAGCGCGCCCTCCGCGTCGGCCATGTCGCGCTGCAGCTCCTTCATCAGCGTGTCCGCGAGCACGTCCCCGGCCTCGCTGGCGCAGTGGTATGCCTGCCCGCGGCGCACACCCGCTCGCTGCCGCCTCCAGCGTGAGCGCATCGCGCTGCGGCACACGCGCAAGCGCGCCTGCCAGCACACCTCTGGCCGTTGCCGCGTGCGGGCGCGCTGGCGCGCTTGCCACACAGTGGCACTTTGTGGCAAGCCCACGCACAGCGTGGTTGTGTAAAGGGGCAAGGCACCGGTCCCTGCACAGCAGTTGCTTGCTTCCTTGCTAAGCGTCGCATTTAACAAGTGTGCTGCACCACGCCCTCGCCCTGTCGCACGCCACGGCCAGTGACACGGCCGGTGCGGGCCCCACCGCAGCGCGCAGCCCCAGCGAGCGGCGCGGCGGGCGGCGCGCGCCGTGTGGACCAACCGTGGACACTATCCAGCCTTTGGAGGTTAAACACTGAAACAGTATGAACTAAAGTCGCTCGTTGGTCGGCGCGCCTGGTGCGCGCGCAGGTGGTCCCGCTGCGTCCCGCGCCCGGCCTCGGCGGCCAGCCCGTACAGCAGCAGGCCCAGTTTGTTCCCGCGCATGGCCACCGCCTCCAGGTACTTGAAGCCCTGGACCGCCAGGTCCTGCATCTCCTGCGCGGTCGGCGCCCTCCCCAGGTAAGCGGCTGTCAGGCTCTTCGCTGCCGCGTGCGCCAACTTTATGACAGGTTGCCCCGCATATCAAGATCACAGCGTGCCAGCTGTCCCGCGTCCTGGCACGCAGACCTAGCGTGCCAGGACTGGACGCCACGCACAGTCGCACGGCAGGACAGCAAGGGGACAGCAAGGCGCGCGCGGGGGGCGGCGCGCAGGCGCGTGCCTCGCTGTTGAACATGGCGTGGAAACAGAGCAGCGCGCCGAGCAGCACGGCGGCCTCGGCGCTGCCGCCGCGCGCGTCCTCGGCAAAGCGCTGCAGCAGGTCGCTGGTGCGGCTGTTTTGCGCGACGCTGCTGCCGTCCAGCGCCTGCAGCAGCACGCGGCGGAAGCCGGACGAGCGGCCCGCCTGCAGCTCAGCGACGACCACCTCCAGCAGGCCGCCCTCCAGGCCCTTGGCGCTCTCGGCCGCAATTGCGGACCACAGGCGCTGGCGGTAGGCCGCCAGGTCGGCCGCGCCGGCCGTCGCGCCGGCCATCGCGCCGCTCCGCGCCCCTGCCGGCGCGGCCAGCGCACGCGCGTGTTGTGTGGCTGCGGCGCGGCGCGCGCTCGACTGTGCAGGATAACTGTGCAGCGCCCCGCCAGCCGCTTCGTATAGAAACAGCGGCGACACTTGTGCAAATCCGCTCACAGACAGCTTTGCACCGCCAGTATTGCGTGCGTCGCAGCTGCATTGCTGCTCCGATCTGATCACGCGCGCCAAACTGCGCACAGCGCGCTGCTGGCTCGTCCCTGCCTCAGCCGCAGTGCACAGGCCTAATAGCTGACCCGCGTGGGACACAACCCTTGTGCATGCCAGACTCTCGCCCCACATCGATGCCGGGACGGTGCCCAGGACTGGTGCCTCGGGAGCGCGGCAGGCCGCCCGGACGGGCACGGTCGGGACGGTTTGCGACGGCCCCGGCAGAGCCTGGCAGTGCCCGCGCGCCTCTCGCAGCACGCGTCGCAACGGTTTGGGTGCCGGGGCCGCCATCGCAAGCCAACGATACTCCGCAGGGCAGGGCGGGCCACTGGCCGACCTCCCAGTGTGCCGCGACGCCCAGGCAAGGCGCCTGCTGAGCTGCGCGGCCCAGGGCGCTGCGCCTCGACAACCTCTGGGTGTGCGCGACCGCCCTGGTCTTCCCCTGCCCGGGCCGCCAGGGCTGCGCACCCTGCGCCTGATCTCACTCCCGAGTGCCGCTCCGCGTCCCGGCGCGCCACGCGGCCTGCGCGGGCCTGCGCACGCGCCGCCAGCAGCGCACCGCGCGCCGATAGCACGCCGCCTTCCTGCGCACCAGGACCGGCTCCAGCTACACAGAGTGGACTTGCTCTTGACTAAGGTAGCCAGGGCTAGAGTCGGGAGGCGGGACGTTTGCCTGTGCTCCAGAGCTGGGTTCCCTGCAGGGCTTTCTGGCTTGGATGGAGAAAGCCTTTCTCCTTCAAGCCAGAAAGGCAAGCAGCTGAAGAGCTGGCCCGCTGCGAAGGTACTATGTCGCCAGCCCTGCTCTTGTTTGCAGCGCTGCTGCTGCTCGAGATCGCCCACCGGCTTGCCTGTGACAGACCGGTCCGCACGCCCTTTCTTGCCATTGCTTTTCTGTATTTTGTGAAGCAGTGCAGGCCTGATGAGGCTGAAGGCGCTGCGTATAAAACCACACTCACTGGCGGGCTGGCCTTGCGCAGCTGGCGCGCCTGCGGCAGCGCCAGGCAGCCCTTGCAGCCAGCGCGGCCACGCTGCAGAAGCAGGCCGCCCTGCTGAACCAGCCGGCCACTTTCGCGCAAGGCGCGCGGCTGCAGCGCCTGTCGGTCGCGCGAGAGAAGGCGGCCGAAGCGCTGCGGCAAGAGCAGGCGCGCACGCTCGCCTGCCCGCTCCGCCCTGCGCTCGAGCGCACGGAGCCACTGCCAACAGCGGGCTGGTGGGGCGTGCAGGAGACGCTGAGTCGCAGCCGTGCGGCGCGGCTGCTCGACACGGCGCGAGTCGCGCTGCTCCTCATGGCGCTGGTGCTGCTGTGGGGCCGCCCCGTGGCCTGGGTGCACGAGCCGGCCAGCTGGCCGCTCACGCGGTGGCTGCGTGCTCCGCACAGCAGCCGAGTGGTGGGCGTGGACGCCGTGATGGTGGTGCCCTGGATCGCGCTCTGCCGGAGAGCCAGTGCGGCGGTAGCCGGCGCGGTGACCGGCGCGTGAGGCTGCCTGAGGACGGTAGAGCTGAGCAGGAGTGACGTGCGAGTGCAGAGTGTGTTGAGGGAGCATGTGTTTGAGAGCAAATGCGTAGGGCATGAATGCATGTACATGCATGCTGGTTGCCTGTGTGGAACTTGGAAGTATACAAGCATGTATGGGAACGCTCTACACCCTAGCTTCAGCGAGTTCTGCCCTTCACCCACAGCCCACCCACAGCAGCAGCTCCATCCCGTGAACAGCCAAAGAGCGAAGTACAGCCGTATACCATAAATTCTGCGTTTTGCCATTGAGCTGAGTTGCCATTAGACTGCACCACTTCTAACTGCTGAAATACCGTCCTGGCCCAGGCGCTATGGAAGGCAGCTTTGCAGCCAGCGTGCAAGGCCCGCCGTGCCCCTGGTGCAGCGCGCATCTGGCGCGGGGCAGCGGCCAGGCGCAGCGCGTCTCGTGGCTGGCCCGGCGCAGGCGACTGGCGGCCACCTGTACCGCGCGGGCAGCTGACGGGGGCGCCGCGCCGCCGTGGGTGTTGATGGGCCGCAGCGTCCACGTCGACGCCAGCCGCGTCGCCGAGCCGGACGTGCTGTGGGGCACGGTCGTCATCAAGGCCAAGGCGATGAGCGCGCTGCGCAGCGAGCAGGCGTTCACCGAGGCCCTCGACGTGCGTCGCGTGTTTTGCAACACCGCTAGTGCCTGCAGAGGCGCACACTCTGCGTTTGTATGGCTGTCCTCACCGCATGCTGGCATGTGCGCAGACCGTGCTGGCGCTGCTGCCGGGGCTGAGCGGGCGGCTGCGGCGCGTTAAGCCGGAGCTGCTGTCGCGGCTGGTCGATGACACAAACGCGATCGCGGCGCGCCTGGTGCAGCTCAAAGTGCTCTTCCCTGACAACACAGATGTGGAGCAACTTGTGTCCAACAGGTGGCGCCCGCGCCTGATGACCAACTACCTGCAGCTTGCCTTGTTTGGTGCAGCCCGCGGCGCATGTGGCCGCTGCGGGTGAGCGCGGCGCGCCGCGCGGCTGACGGGCGGGCCGCCGCGCCGGCCAGGCCGGAGCTGCTGCTGGACCACGAGTTTGAGCGCCTGCCGGACGCTCTGGCCAAGCTCCAGGCGGCCTTCCCGGACTCGGACGTGGGGAGCATGGTCGCGGCGCAGCCGCTGCTCCTGGTCGAGGACATCGCGCTCGTCATCGACGAGCTGCGCAGGTGCGCGCGCGCTGTGTGCGCGTGCGTTGCGGCTGCTGCGCGGCGGCGGGCCCGTGACAGGCCCCGCGCGGGTGCGGGGCGTGCAGGCTCCTGCCTGGCAACCCGAACCCCGTGCCAGTCCTGGTCACGGACACCAAGCTCCTGTCCCTGCTCACCCTGCGCCTGAACCTAAGGTTGGCCGAGCAGCGGCAGACGCAGTGGTAGGCACCGGGTGCGCTGCAAGCTGGCGCTGGGATGCAGCATAAACAAGCGTGTCTAGTTGCCTCCCTTGCTCAGGGAGTGGACGGTTGGCTAGTTCTGTGCTGTGCAGGCCAAGGAACGTTGCAGCACTCGCCATATGTCACATCAATAGCCTGGTTGGTTACGACACAGCAGTGTTAGAATTGCATAGTGTTGGTTGGTTCTTGACCTTAGCAATGAGCAAACTGGCTGCTAGGGTCTGCATTGCGTCCCGCCGCGCATGTGCCTGTATGTGGGGGCGCCTGCGTGCACATGCGCGTTATACGCCGTTCCGCTGCACGCCGCTGCAGACCGTGTCACTGACGGGGTCGCTGCTGGGGCCGGCAGGCTGCTGCCTAAACGTGACCCTATTGCGCTGCTCGCCGAATACCCACACGTGGCGTTGTCAGTCGTGAGCAACCGGCGCCTATCGCTGTGGTGATCCAGTGGTGTGTGGTTGTGTGTGTGTCTGAGCCATTCGCCTGTGCGTTCTGTGTGGTGATCGTACTGCCCCGTGTGTAGCGTGTATGCTAGATGGCCTGTGTTGTAGCCTGCTAGACTTTGGTCTTGCTTGGGGGTTTCCTCAAGCCGCAGCTTGGTAATCCGAACCTGGTCCTCAGTCAAATAGCTGGGCATGCATACCCATGCAGCTTCTTGCCGTTATGCATGGCATGTACAAGTAGAATGAGCATGCATAGAAGGTAACTGGGTAGCCATGCTTGCGCACGCCTGATGTAAGCTGCTATTGTGTTGTGCTCGCACGGAAGGAAAGTTGCACAGCACCCTGCACAATCTTTTTTATCCTTTACTACCTTGTCAAAGCAGTTTTTTTACACAGCCACTGGCAATGATAGAGGCATAGCAGCATACTTCAAGTCGGAGTCGCTGCAATGTATCCGCTGTTGTCCAGCAGCTGGACTGGCGAGCGCTTGCCCAGTCGCATTGGACGCTGTGCAGATGTGCTGGGACCCCGGAAGTGGCGGCCCAGGAGGCGGGTCGCCACAGGCGCGGTGGCGCGATGGAGGTTCCGTAAGCAGCGACCAGCGCCGCAGCGGGAGGTACGGTTGATTGTGCTTGCGCATGCATAAATGCCCGCGGCACCTCAGCAACATACAAGCTGCTTATGGCACTGCTGATGTGCGTTCCGCTGCTTGCGACTGTCTACACTCGAAGTTCCAATGCCAGGCTCGCTGGCATTGGAAAGTGCGATGTGTGACACCTCAGCGCAGCGCTATCGCTTGCCGTGCTAACAACGCTGCGGCCCAGCAGGTGCGCGTGGAGCCGGCGCCGCCGCCGCGCCGGCCGCCGATCGGCCCGCTCCCCGTCAACGGCCTGGCCGCGCTGCTGGGCCTGGCTTTCCTCGCCGCGTCGCTGCTGCGCCGCCCGCCCGGGCCCGCGCCGCCGGCGGCAGTCGAGAAGCAGCCGCCCAGCGCCGAGCAGGAGACCGCCAGAGTGGCCGAGCAGCTGTCCGCGGACTTGGACGCCGTGGCGCAGGAGCAGGCGCTGGACAGCCCGGCGCCACCGCCGCCAGCGGACGAGGAGCGACCGCCCAGCGCCGAGCGGGAGACGGCCAGGGTGGCCGAGCAGCTGTCCGCGGACCTGGAGGCCATGGCGCAGGAGCAGGCGCTGGACAGCCCGGCGCCGCCGCCGCCAGCGGACGAGGAGCGGCCGCCCAGCGCCGAGCGGGAGGCAGACAGTGTGGCCGAGCAGCTGTCCGCGGACCTGGAGGCCGTGGCGCAGGAGCAGGCGCTGGACAGCCCGGCGCCGCCGGCAGCGGTCGAGGAGCGGCCGCCCAGCGCCGAGCGGGAGGCGGACAGGGTGGCTGAGCAGCTGTCCTCGGACCTGGAGGCCATGGCGCAGGAGCAGGCGCTGGACAGCCCGGACCCACCGCCGGCAGCGGACGAGGAGCGGCCGCCCAGCGCCGAGCGGGAGACGGCCAGGGTGGCCGAGCAGCTGGCCGCGGACCTGGAGGCCGTGGCGCAGGAGCAGGCGCTTGACAGCCCGGCGCCACCGCCTGCAGCGTGCGCTCCCGCCACGGCCTCTGCCAGCTCATCTGCCCTGTGTTCCGTGACCTCCATGGTGCGGCCCTCTGCTGCCATGTGCTCTCCTGTGCTGGACTCAGCACGGCAGGCGCCCTGCCCTGTGCTCCTTGACCTTCATGGTGCTGCCCTGTGCTGCGAGTGTGCTCTCCTGTGCTAGACTCAGCACGGCAGGCGCTCCCGCTCTCCGACATGCAGCCACGGCCCTACGCGTGCTGCCCGACAGCCAGGCGCCCTTCTGCCGGCTGAGCGGCCAGGGCGGGGCGCAGGGAGCCCGCTGAGGCGCCGGAGCCGCCGGCGGCCGCCGAGGCGCAGCCCGAGGCCGGCGGCGCGCCGCAGGAGCTGCTGCGCCCATCCGAGAGCGGCGCCCCGGCTCTGCGCACGGCCGAGGAGCTCAGTGCGCAGGCGCGCCGGCGCCTCTGACGCCATTACCCGCCCGCGTTGGGACGCATTTTCATCTATCCCACCGCATGGCAGCAGGTCGTGCCGTGCACTTGGCAGCCTCTGTGGGCCTGCACGATGTAAGACATGTACCACGCTCGTGCCGATCCGTACGGGTTTCTCGGGGGGGTTGCATCAAGTGCTGGTGCCAGCGCAGGCCGCCTGCAGCCTCAGCGAAACCACACGCGCTCGCCGCCGCGTTCCCAATGCATCTCTCTTGCATACAACACGAGCGGTAAAAAGTTGATCGCCGGCGGGGCCAGCAGGTGGCCAGCCTTGCCGCCGCGCCGCCGGGTGAGACGGCGGTGGGCCGCGCCGATCGCCTGGAGCGACTGCGCGCGCTGCGCGCGATCGCGGCGCAGACGGCGCAGCTCACCGCCCTGGGCCAGGTGCCGCCCGCGCGGCGCGGCGCGCCCGGTTGCACACAGAAGCGCGCTCCTTGCACACAACTTACTTCAAGTTTTTCACACCCAATGCGTCTGACAAGTTCCCTCATGTGCCCAGAAACAGTGCTCGAGATCAGCGCGCTTGCGATCTTGTGGCAGGGGAATGGCAGGGGACAGGCTGTGCCGCCTCGTGGCCGCCTGACATGCCAGGAGACCTTGCAAGCGCACGCGCACCGTGCTTGCCGCCCAATTCCGTATTCGCTCGGGCTGTCCGGCTGTCCGGCTGCCGCAGCTCTGCATGCATGACCCTCGCCCATGATCGCACGCGCCACCAAGGGCACTTAGGGTTCTTTAAGAAGACATGTGCAGGCAGCTAGCCCTGGCGCATGCGTGCAGGGCCTCGAGCAGCGCGCGGCCGAGCTGCGCGCACGGCTGCAGGCGGCGGAGGATGCGGTAGCGGCGCCGCCGCCGCCGGCGCTGCCTGAAGACGAGCGGGTCGCGCGGGGCGCAGAACCCGGCGCCGCCCCGTCAGACACGCGCCCGGCTGGCGGCGCCGGTGCGGGCGCCCCAGCAGACGCCTCGGCCGATGCGGCGGACGAGCTGCTCGGCACAGAGCTGCCCAGCGCGGCCAATGGCGGCGAGGGCGGTGAAACCCTAGACCCTGGACCCGGCCCTGGATCAGGCGCGGAGGCGGCGGGCGGCGGTGGGGCCGCGCCGGCGCAGCCGAGCGTGTCGGATGTGGCCGCCGAGCTGTGGGACGCGACGGAGGCAGCCGCCGAGGCGCAGGTCGCAGCTGCGGCCGAGGCTGCCGCCGAGGCGCGGGCCACGGAGGCTGCGGGCAGGGCGCCCGCAGCGGTATCCGGGGATGCCGAGCGCGGCGCCGCCGGCACGGCTCTGCCGGCCGGCGCGGGCCCCGAGGCCCTCGGGGGCGCCAGCGCGGCCGCGCCGCGCCAGGAGCAGCAGCGAGAGGGCGCGCAGGGCGGGCTGCCGGACGGCCTGCCCGACCTGCGCGCACCGGCGCCAGAGCTTGCGCGGGAGGACGGCGCCGCGGCGGACCCCGCTGCCCTAGCGGAGGCCGCTGAGACCCTGGGGGCCCAGCGGGCGGGCGCGCCCGAGGCCGGGGGCGGGGCGGGCCCCGACGCGGCGGCTGCCGGGACAGCTGCCGGGGCCGAGGACGGTGGGGCGGCGAGCCCTGCGGCACAGGCTGCGGCTGCGCCCATCGTGGTGGAGCTGCGGCTTGTGACCGGCGCGGCCGGGCTCCCGCACCCCGACAAGGCCGACCGCGGCGGCGAGGTGCGGTCGGCGGCGAGCCTGCGCATGCCTGCACCCCACTGCTGTGCTCGCGAGCGGATGCAGCGGAGTGTCCAGGCTCCGAGTATCGCTCGCTAGAGGGCCGACCGTTTTGCGGAGCGGGCGGTGCAGAGGATTTAGCCGTGGCGAGCGCCTGCAATGCGTGGGGCGCGCCTTGCCGTGAGCGTTGCGTGTCGCCCCGTCCTCGACAGTGTCCACAGCTTTGTGCAGCCTGCGCTCAGGCTGAGAGCCTTAGCGGGGCCTTTTGCACTTTCTGGCGCTCGCGCGGCACAGGACGCGCACTTTATGAGCGCCGCGGGCCGCGGCGCGCTCGGCGTCTCGGACGGCGTGAGCAGCTGGTCGGAGGTCGGCGTCGACGCCGCCGAGTACAGCCGGCGGGTGCGGCGGGCGCTCCCCCCGTAGCGGCCATGCGCTGCCGCGCGCTCGCCACGGCGCGGACGTGCCAGCCCGAGGCCGGCCCCTGTGGCATCGCGGGGACCCTGCTCGCCGTGCACTTGAAAGCGTCCATGCGTGAGCTCTGGCCGGCGGGACAGGCCGTCCCCCTTGCCGCTTGAGTTTTCCGGTGCCAAGCTCGGCGGTGATGGCGCAGCGCGACGTGATCTCCACCCACCGCGCTTGTCGCCGTGTCAGGCTCGCCTTGGTCCGCCGGTGGCTCAGTGGCGGACTGAGCAGCTTGAGTGCGGAGGGCGCCGCGCTCTCAAGGTAGTGCCGCCACTCGATGAGCGTGGCGCCCTTCGCGTTCAAGGTGGTCAATTCGCCCCTGTGCCACCTGCTGACCAACGCGAGCCTGACGCAGCGATAAACTCGGTGCGTGGCAATCATGTCGCGCACGTCAACACCGTCGAGCACGGGACCGGGAACCTTAAAATGGCATGGCGGATGGTCTGTCCCGCCGGCCAGACCTCAAGCCCGCTGCAAGTGCTGACCTTATGTATGGGCGCTCTGGCAAGTGGTGCTCAGAGGTGTTGCAGCGCCTGCACACGCGTCGCGCATGCCCGGCCGCTGCCGCGGCGGCCGCCCGCGCAGCGCCAGGCGGTGCTCGTGCGCGGCGCGCGCCGGCTGACCGCGCGGGCGCCGGGCGCAGCTCATGCGCGACGCGAAGCGCGCGGTGGAGCGGGGTGACGCGGAGCGGCTGGACGCGCGCAGCGTGCTTGCCCAGGCGCGAGCACGCCCAGACCCACCCTGACACCGTACCCAAGCTGCGCTGGCCTCCACTCTGTCGGCGCTGTCCGACGAGCGCGAGAATGAGGTCTGCGTGCTCCCGCTGCTGGCCTCCCCGCTGGGCGCTGATCGAGCGACGCTGGCCTGTGCACCCCCTCGTCAGCGCCACCTGACACTGCGCATGTCATGCCTGCAGGCTGTGCGATGCAAGGCTGTTGCTCCCCGCCGGTGCAGCCACCTCTGAGGGCGCGGCGCGCAGGCGCACCTGGGCGCGCGCCGCGTGCAGGGCTCCGCGACCGCGCTCGTGGCGCTGCTGCACCCCGCCGGCGTGCTCGAGGCGCGCCGGGGCCCCTGTGCCCCGCCCGCTGACGACCCCGACGTGCTGCGGCACGTCATTTGTTGCCCGTCGCAGCCGGCCGCGCAGAAACTGCCCTGGCCCGCGGGCGCGCCGTAGCACTCTCGCTGCATGGTCCAGGCGCGCTGCTGTCAGGCCCGAGGAGCGCGGAGCACGCCCGCCGGGCCGCGCGCGCCTGGCGCGCGCTCGCGCGCAGCCCGCGAGCGCCGCGGCCTGGTGGCCAGGGCCCCACCCTGGGGCCCGAGGCAAGTGTGGCAGAGGTGAGGCCCGATCCTACAGCGACCCTGCGCTGCAGCGCTGAGCCGGGCGGCGGCCGGCGCGCGCCGCAGGTGGCCTCCCTGGGCGACAGCGGCTTCCGCCTGTTCCGCGGCGGCGCGTGCGCGTTCGCCAGCGAGGCGCCCGCCCCCTGGCCGGCCCTGCCTGGGAGACGCGCGGAGCTGCCTCCCTGTTGAAAGGCGCTCACGAGGGCTCTGTCCAGTCCCGGGTGGGCCTGATGGGGGGCGCCCTGTGCCAGCCTCGGGAGCCCGGCCCGGCCGCGCGCGCGCACCTTCAGCCGCGCCGCTCCAGCAAGCCGCTGCAGCAGGTGTGCGCGGGGCTGCCGCCTGGCGCGGGCGGGCCTGGTGAACCCTGCGCCAGCCTGATCAGACCCGGCCCCGCGCGCGCGCGCAGGTGCAGCAGCACCGCTTCAACATGCCGCTGCAGCTGGCGTGCGCGGAGCTGCTGCCCGGCGCGGACGGCCCCGACGACGCCGACGTGTACGAGCTGGACCTCGCGCCCGGCGACGTGCTCGTCGCGGCCACCGACGGCCTGTTCGACAACATGTGGGACCGCGAGCTGGAGCGGCTGCTGGCCGCGGAGCTGGCGGTGGCCGCCCTGCCCTGCTCCGCATTGCCCTACCCTGCCCTGCACCACCCTACCCTGCTCTGTACAGAACATGTGGGACGCGGAGCTGGAGAGGCTGCTCGCCCGCCGCGGAGCTGGCGGTGGCCTGCCCTGCCCTGCCCTGTACCCCCATACCCTGTTCGATAGAAAATATGTCGGACCGCGAGCTGGAGCGGCTGCTCGGCGGAGCTGGCGGTGGGCCGCCCCACCCTGCCCCGCACCACCCTATCCTGCTCGATAGTGAACATGTGGGACCGCGAGCTGGAGCGGCTGCTCGCCGCGGAGGTGGAGGTGAGCGGCCGCCTGGCCTGGCCTCCCCCCACACCAACCCACGCTGCTTCGTGTCTGAGACCTGCGGGGTCGCACGCGCAGCTTTCAGGGCACGCTCGCCGCGGTTGTAGGGTGAAGTTCACACAAGGAGTGCGTGCCGTCCTCGAGACACGTTTTTAACCGCGTGTGTGCTATCGCGGCGCGGCAGGCGAACGGCGCGCGCACGCCGGAGCGCGCCGCGGAGCTGGCGGCGAGCATCGCCGGCGCCGCGCGCGCCAACTCGCTCAACCAGCACTTCCGCTTGCCCTGGATCGTCGCCGTGCGCCCCGCTCGTTCGCACTCCTGCTTTTCCATGGCCTTCTCAGTATGACAAGGCGTGCAGCCCGTCATTCTGACCATATACCTAGCACTGATTAGGGTATGCACCAGAGAGCGCACAGACAGAGGGGTTGGCTAGAGCTGTGAAAGTAGTCATTAGAATGCTTGTCCATTGTGCCTGAGCCTGACGAGCCGCCGCGCCCGACAGGCCGCGCAGGCGGGCGTGCTGCCGCTGTGGAAGAAGCTGGTCCCGCGCGGCGGCAAGCTGGACGACTGCACCGTCGTCGTGGCGTTCCTGGAGCCCGACGGCGGCGGCGGCGGCGTGTGAGGGAGGGGCGCGCCGCGCGGTGGCGTTGGACAGCTGGGGACAGGGGCCGAACGCTATGCAAGGCGGTGACAGACGGCGGAGGCCAGGGGGCGAAAGCGACGCGCGGCGGCGACGGGCAGCTGGGGCCAGGTTTATGTGGATAGGAATGTCAATGTAAGGCTGTGCCGGCTGCGCGTGCATGTGTCTGGCCAGCCTCCCTGCCGAACCTGGGCAGGTCCTTCTCTGGCGTCCTACCATTGCCCCTGCATGCGCCAGCGCAGACTTCCTTCCCACATTCCTTGCCTCAAGTTGCGGGGTCCGGCCTGCTTAGCGTCCAGACGATCTTCGTTGTGTGTCCATGATAGGATCGCCACCAGCTTGTCTGACAGATATGCATATTTGACTTCAAACGTGTTGATGCCTGGGTGGCCACCGCCCAGCATGCTTTTTTTTTTCAGGGCGCTGCTACATGTTCATCAGGTTATGACATCATAGCGCCGATCAAAACATTAGTACAATCTGCAAAAACCTCAAAAAATGCTCTGGCAGCATGCATCTCCAAAACTTTCGGCAGACGCCGCGGCAGCCTCCGCGCTGCCAACCCACATGCCCTTCCGGCCTGTTGCATTCGTCGATGTAAGATGTTGCAGACACACCTGCGTGCAGTGCCAAAAAGTCGAAACACCCGGCGGCACGCCTGCCCGCCATGTGGCAGCTCGGAGCCCTGAACACCGGCACACAACACCTGAACACCTCCACGTGAGCATGCTGTTAAGCTCTGCACGCTCTTTAACCCCACAGAACTCTTGTACAACCAGTACCCGGCGCCATGCGCAGCCTCTTTACAGCTCTGCACGGTACGCCGCCGGCCCCAAGAAAGGATGCCCCGCAAACAGGCCCCGCCATGCATCACAGCTCAACATCCGTGCTCGACACTACGCCGCCTGCAGCGCCGCAGGCGCGCGGGCCGACCCGCCGAAGCTCCGCCGTCCGGGAAACAGCCTCAGGGCCGCCGTCAGGCGTCAGGCCTCTCGCCGCGAGGCATCAGGCCTCCCGCCGCAAGGCGTCAGGCCTCGCCGTCGGCCTGCAGCGCGAAGCGGCCGATGGCGACGTTAAACGTGCGCACGGGCCGCCCCTGGCGCAGCTCCACGAACTCGTAGGAGCCCTCCATGGAGCCGCGCGGCGCGGCGAGCTGGCAGTAGCTGGAGTAGGTGAACGCCTCGCCGGGCGACAGCACGGGCTGCTCGCCGACGACGCCGGGGCCGCGGATCTCCTCGGTCGCGCCGCTGGCCGCGTTGCAGATGGCCCAGCGCCGGTTGCGCAGCTGCACCGTCGCGCCACCCTCGTTCCGAATTGTGACCGCGTACGTGAACACGTAGTTGTGCCCCGGCGACGACTTGGGCTTGGCGTAGCGGCTGCGCACGGTCACGCGCACGCCCTGCGTGACCGTGTCGCTGCACGTCGGCGGCGGCGGCGGCTGCAGCGCGCGCAGGCGGTCCCGCAGCCGCGCCGCCTCCTGCGCGCGCCGGCCTCGCGTCGGTGTCCGCCGCCTTGTGCGCGCGCTGCTATATTGTTGCACGCAGGTCACAGCCACACTGCAGCGCGCTCCTCCTTGTGCCACGCAGCTGCAGCAGTGCAGCTTGCCGGCTTCTAAACTTTCTGCTCGTCAGCGCTTCGGGAGCAACTGGCAGCGCTAGTGTCAGCACAAGCCCTTGTGCGCACGCCCTGCCCTGTCACGAGACATATGGGTCCCCTTCCAGATGGGGGGGGTGGGGGCAGACGTGCTTTGCCCCCGTCACAGCCCGTGCCAGGCGCAGGGCCCTGGAGTCTGCTGGCGCAGGCGACCAGCGACTTGGGGTGAGCATCCGCGCAACAAGGTGGGTCTGCGGCAGCCGCTGCCACGGAGGCGAGCGCGGCAGACGGGGCTGCACAAAAGAGTCTACTGCTCTGGGCAAGAATACAGTGCAGGCATGGGCCGGCCGCCAGCATGCCCTGCATTGCACACGACCACGAGCTGTGCAGAGCGGTGCTGCGAGCCGCGAGGGGGGCCGCACCGCATAGTCCTCCTGCTCCACGGCGACCCGGAGCTGCGACTCCAGCTCCACCTCGGGCAGCCGCTGCAGCTCGTCGCGCAGGCGCGCCGCGAGCGGGTAGTCCTCGGCGGCAATCGCCTGCCGCAGCGCGTCGCTGATGGCCGCCACGTCCTTCTCGGTCGACACCTCTGCCTGCGCGGCGCGCGTGCGCACGCAGCGTGCGGGCCCGCGGCCGGCCGGCCGCGCCGCGACGCGGCCGCGCGGCGCGCGGCCGGACCCCAGGCACGCCGGCGACGCAAAGGGCTGGCTGCAGCTTGCCCGACTCCCCAGGAGCGCCGCCCGGAGGGCCATCTGTGCCTGACCACACAATGCTCACCAATACCCACCCGTGACGCTCTGTGAGGTGCAAGCTGCTGCGCACCGCTTTGTGCATCACCCTCAAGCACGGATTCTGGCAAGGGCCCTTCGCGGCCCTATTCCAGCAGGGCATGGAGGAGGACATTACGCGGCATGCGCATGGAGCTTGGCTGGGGAGCTCTCCTGGCTTGGCCGCGGAGATGCCTGTGGGTGGTTCCCGGGCCTCACCGCATGTGTGTGCGGGACCCGCTGCTGTCTGATGAGCCTGCGCTCTGAGGACTCCGACTCCGACCTGGAGGAGGCCCCGAGCGGCGGTCTGCTGGCGCTCGCGCTCGGGGCCAGCCCGCCGCCGCACTCCGCGCTCGAGTGGCCCGCCGGCGACGAGCCGTTCTCGCGCGGCAGCAGCTTCGCCGCTCTGCAGGCTGAGGAGGCGCGAGCCGGCCCCGTCATGTCTGGCGCGCACGGTACAGCGCTTGTGCGCGTGCATGCTGCGGCCTGCCTGCCTCGCCTTGCTGCGTGTCGCAGGCCGCACGCTGCAGCACACAGGGCTGCGCAGGATATCCACTGTTTGCGAGTGCACTTGTGGTGCACCTTCCATGCACTGTACTTCGCCCTATGTGAACGCTCCACCAGATACCTTTTCCAGATAGTTGCACCTTGCTTGGCACCTTGCTTGGTACCTTGCAGTGCCTGCATGTAACAGGCGTGGGCTCTGCGGCTTGCTTGTTGACCCGCCGCATAAAACTGTTGTGCAGGTCTCACCCAGAGCGCCCAGCCTCGCGGCAATGCAGCCCAGCGGGGCGCTGTCCACTGGGGAACGGCAAGCCCAGCACAGCACGGGCGACACCGGGGACGAGGACGACTGGGACATGCTGGTGTCCTCCTCTGGCGACCTGCTGGGGCAAGATGAGGAAGCCCATCGCGAGGGCGGTGCGCTGTGCATAAGTGGGACATGCTGGTGTCTGGAGACCTGCTGGGGCAGAATGAGGAAGGCCATTGCGACGGTGGTGCGCTGTGAGTGAGTGGGACACGCTGGTGTCCTCCTCTGGACACGGCCTGGGGCAAGATGAGGAGGGCCAACGCGACAGCGGTGCGCGTGTGCATTGACCTGGTGAGCGCTCGAGTGGATGCGCGCGCGTCTCGGCGCAGCGGCTGACCCGGCCTGGCCGGGGCGCTGCAGGGCCGGCGCCTGAGCTGTGCATGACGGGGGACCACAGCTACCTCGGAGGTGCGCCTCCGGCTCCCTCCGCGGCACCGCCAGGCGTGCGCTGCTGCCCCGCGTGCGGTGTGCGCAGCGGGCGGCCTGCAGCGAGCCAGGTCGGGGCACGAGACAGGCTGCGCGCGCAGCGTGCGACGACCTGTTGGGCGTCGCGGGGTGGCTCGAGGACGGCTTCACATGCCGCCTGCCGCTGCTGGCCCTGGAAGGCGCGCGCGCATCCCGGCCCGCGCTACTGCGCATCTCGGACGCGCGGCAGCATAGGGCTAGGGAGCAGGGTTAGGGTTAGGAGTAGTGAAGAACTGGCTGGTCTGTGGCATCGCGCGCAACAGTGGTGCGCAGCGCGCTCGAGCGGCGGCGCCCCTGCCCGCAGGCGTGGTCCTGGTGCCGGGCGAGACGCTGCCGCTGCGCATCGGGCCGCCCTGCGCGCTGCACGCGGGGCCGCGGCGCGCGGCCGTGGAGGCCGCGCTGGCCGCGCCGCCGCCCCTGGCGCGCCTGATCGGCGTGGCGCGCGCCCCGCTCCCGCCGGCCCCGCCGCGCAAGCATGCGCGGCGCCGGCGCGCCTGGCCGGGCGGCCCGAGCTGTGCCGGCCCGCTCCGTGCACGGCCGGCTGGCGCCGCGGGCCAAGCGAACTGCTGCCGCGCTCTTGCCCCTAGCCATCACAGCCGCTCGTGTGTGCGCACCGCCTGCATGCAGCCCGGCCAGGCTCAGGCGGGTCAGGGGGTCGCCCGCGCCAGGCAGCGCGTCTGCGCTGACGCCGCGCGGCGCGCGGGCAGGTCTGGGACAGCGGCTGCCGGCGGGGCGGCTGGCGGGTGGGCTGCACCGCGGAGCTGCGCCAGATCAAGCGCGCGCCCGACGGCAGCATCAACTGCCTGGCTCGCGGCGCGCCGCGCCGCCCGCCCCGGAGCTTGAGCCTGCACACAGGACAGGCCGGCGATCTGGTCAGCTGCTGTCAGCGTGAGTGGGGCAAGGCTGGGCCTGTCCTTGCAGCATGCCGGCCGCCCGCAGGAGGCTGCGCTCAGCGCAGGCGCGGCGTATGCGGTGCGGCGTGTCGGGGTCTGGCACTGCGCCGCCCGCCCGCGCGCCTACCGCAGGTTGTGCGCGGCCCCCGCGGCCAGCACGGGTGTCCTGACTCCTGCCCTAACCCCACCCTGTCCACATCATAATCCCTACCCCTGCAGGGTGTCCTCAGCGCAGGCCGGCAGCGCGTGGAGCTGCGCCTGGAGCCGCGGGCGGCCGCCGCGGAGCTGCGCGGCGCGGACGCGCGCATCCTGGCTGATCCGCCGCACCAGGCGTGCGTGCCGCGCGCGGCCGCGGCCGGCGCCGCGCACTGGGCGCCCTGGGCCTGGCGCGCGCTGGACGCGCGCGCGCTCGCGGACGACGCGCGGCGCGCGGCGGCCGTCATCCTGCCCAAGGCGTGCGCGCGCGCGCCGTTCGGGGGCGCTGGCAGCGCGGCGCCCCGCCTGCGCCCGCGCTTCACGGGGTGACAGAGCTTGCCAACATCGGCCTGCGCTGTGTGCTGGGCGCTACGCAGCTGCGCCGCGAGCGCGCGTGCTGCCCAGGGCCATGTGCGCCGCCTGTGGCAGGCTGCCGATCTCGACCGACGCCGGTGGGCCGTCTCCCAGGGTATGTGCAGCGCGTGTGCCAGCCAGGGTTCGGGTTAGGACAGTGAGGCCCCGCCGAGCTGCCTCGGGCCCGCGCGCAGGCGCGGGAGTTTGAGCGCTGAGCTGCCGCGGGCCGGCGCGCAGGTACGCGAGTTCCGCGGTGATGCGCTGGCGCTCAGCTACTGGCTGACGCGCAGCCTGCCGCTGGAGGTGGCCAGCCGGCAGGCGCTGCTGGCGGAGGCGGGCGCGGCGGCGCGCCTGCGCGCCGCGCTCGGCCTGCTGGCGCGGGAGGGCGCCGCGCTGCGCTGCCGCACCTGCGCCGCCGGCATCGCGCGCCAGGCCGACCTGGTGTTTGTGTCCGACGAGGGCGCCGGCGGCATCTTTGTCAACAGCCACGGTGCATTCAGAGTAGGGTAGGGTCAGCCAGGTCCGCGGGGCGCCCGGGACGGCAGCGCTGGTCAGGGGCGCCTGCGGCGTTCGTGCCGGCGGCGCGACTTGGCGCGCCGCGGCGCTCCGCCGGGGAGCGCTTGGTACCTGTGTTGCAGCCGTGGCAGACATGAGTCTTGCGCGGCGTTCGCTTGACAGCCACTGCGCACAGCGCACGCGGCGGCCATGCTTGCACTGCTAAAGTCTGCTGCCGGCTTGCATCAGAGCACTCCGCTTGGCGCAGCGCTGCTTGCCGTCTGCATTACTACCAGCAACCATCTATACGGGGCGAGGCGCAAGCATGCCAGCAGCGCGGGCGCGGCGCGCAGGCTCGCTGTTTGACCTCATGGCGCTGCGGGTGGCCTTCGGCGTATCGCTGTATGGCGAGGCGACGGAGGAGTACTCCTGGTTCCCGGGCTACTCGTGGACGCTGGCGTACTGCCGCGGCTGCTCCGCCCACCTGGTGCGCGCTAACCCTAATCCGTACCCTAGCCCCGCCATTCTCTTGCTGCTCTGCGCCGGCAGGGAGGCAACAGGGCCCTGGGGTGAGCGGGCGCGGCGGCTGGCGCCCCGGGCGGCGTGCTGCTCGGGTCGCATGCCATTGAAGCAGTGCGCGCTCGCGCTGTTCACGGCTTGTCGGACGGGGTTTGGCGTGCGGGCTCGGCATTGCGCTGATGCGATCTACAGCGGTGCGGCTGTGCGTGCGTCCCTGTCGATCGTAGGAAGCTCCTGCGCTCGTGGGACATGCAAGCGCGGGGGCGCATACGCTCTCCCGGTGTGGCTTGCCCTGACGTCATGCCGGTGGCTGTCCCGGCGCGCGCAGGGCTGGCTGTTCCAGACGGCGGACGCGCGCCGCTCGCCGCGCCGCTTCTGGGGCTTCAAGCGCCAAGCGTTTGCTGTGCATGGCACACACGGCCTGCACAGGCCGCCCATGCACCATCCGACCTCACCCACCTAACCTGCAGGTATATGCAACTGCAGCAGGCATCTAGTTGCCTGAGCCACCCCCCCCCCTCACAGTAACCTGTGTGTGCTTGTACGCTGCCGTGGGTGGCTGTGACCAGCTCCTGACCCTCTTAGCGCGCACATCATCATGCCTCAGCGCAGCTGCTCGATGAGAGGGTCTGGATCGGCGTCCTCCATTAATGCACGCGCAGGTCTGCTCTTGCTGCGCCGCTGGCTATTTCGATTGTACATGTCGCTGTGGCGGTCAGTGCCATGCTCGTGTATGCGCCTCTTTTCTTTGGGCATGCGTCCGCATGCTGGGCATGTGTCTGCATGCCAGGCCTGGAGACGCCTGCCACGCGCCTGTGCAACCAAGCGCAGAGCCCTCCCAGCAAACCCCTGCTGCGGGGTGCTGGGCTCCCGGGTGCTGAGGAGACATCTGCTAGCTTCGCCAAGCTAAAGCCCTCAACCAACCCCAGCATGCCGGGACGCCCAGCACCTACCCGTGCAGGTGCATGAGCGGGAGAGCTTGCCTCCATGAGTTTGTAGCCCTGTCTGCAATCGCGTGTTTGACATGTTGATAAGTAGGCAACATGTTGACGAAGTAGGCAAGGTAGCTTGTGCATCCAGACTTTTTTCTGCCTGCCCGTGTGGCATGTGATGTGCAGAACGTGTCCTGTTTCAGACCCATGCATGGGTCACCACACTCCACACTCGTTCTATAGACTAGCTCTGGTTAGGTCGCCCATATGTAGATGGCAGAGCGTGTCGGGTAACGAGCGCGGCTGCACGCATGGAGTGTTGGCAGCCTGCCGGAAGCTCTGCATGCTGCATGCGTTTTGGTTCCGCTGCGGCCAAACAGACATATGACGTATGCGAAGGCCTGCGCCTTCCTTCCGCTCAGTCCCTGCGCGCGGATCTGAGCTCAGCTTGGTGCCCCGCTCGTTGGCTACTCACACCGAAAAAGCAAGGCTCGGAGCAAGGCTGTGAGCTGAGCAGCTGGCAGACAGGCGTGCCAGGGCGCAAAGGGCACTGGCGGGATGCGCCCTTCACTGTGACAGCAGTAACCGGTCCTCACGCTCCTCAACTTCGGGCGCACTCCTTTCGGCTTTCCACAGCAAAAGGCGCCGGTCCAGCGGCGCACCTCAACTGAACCACCCCTTTGGCCGGCCTTCAGCGATCCTGGCCGCTTCCGCCGCCTCTCTCTTTATTTTGTCGTCCCGCCTGGCAGACTGCCGGTCCCAGTCGTCGATGCACACGGCCTTGGGCTTGCCGTACATCCCCAGGTGGATCCAGCCCTGGAAGTGGCCCATGCCAGCGATGGCCAGCCCTATCAGGATGAACGGCGGCGCGCTCTCCCACGGCATCGCGCAAGGCGAGCCGGAAACACAGCGCAGCCGGAAACCAGGTACGGCGTCAGCTCCAACCCACTACGCACGGCCCCGCCGAGCGCTGGCGCGCCGGAGACAGATGGGTCCCCTGCCCTCGCCTCCCTTGGACAGCAGGTGCAGCTGGGGTGCCTGCCCAGAAGTGTAATAGATCCTTGGCGACGCAGATCTGGAAGTGCTGCTGTTGCCTACAGCGGCCTTGAGCAAGGCTGCAAAACCTGCACCCAACATTTTCGGTTGTTGTCGGAGCTCGCATGCTGTGCAAATCATACGCACACACTCCACCTCTTTCGGTGCGAGCGCAGCAGCACCTCCAGGAAGCCGTCCGGGATAGGCAGGGCGCGGCTGGAGCGCTGGGCCTCTGGCCCCTCGGGCCTGCGCTGGTGACGGCCTCGGGCCGAAGCTGGTGACAGTGCGGTCCCCTTGGCACCTGCGGCTCGCGCAGGAAGGCAGGGGCCGCCGATGCGCGGCGCACGCCTGCAGGGGCCGCAGCGGCCGCGGGGCTGCGACATATGCTGCGGCGTCCGACGTGCGTCAGCGCACTCGCCTACCCCCTGACGCGCCGGCAGCGCCGCAGGCCAGGCGGCGTGCGTGGCGTCCTGTGATCTTCAACCGCGCTCCGTCCGTCCGCTGCCGTTGCACGCAGGCGCTGGCATAGCCGAGGCGGGGCTCGCGCTGCGCCGCGCACCTGGACCCTGTCTCCGCGCGGCGCGATGGGCGAGCAGCTGCCGCCCTTGAAGACAGAGCGCGCCGGCGGCTCCTCTGCGGCGCTCGACGAGCAGGCGGCGGGTGACTGGTGCGCGCGCAGCACCCGCCCTGGCCCTTGCTTTCGCGGGGCAGGTTCGACGCCCGCGCAAGGTGCCCTCCTGAGCTCCCGCGGGCGGTGCACCCACCAAGAAATATCTCGTCTGCATTTGCCGCACAGTGCGAAACAGGTCGTTAAGGGTCTGCCGCCGCTGGGCCGACCGGTCGTCACGTATGCGCTCCACACCCGCCAAGCAGGCGTGCGCCTCTGGCTCGCGCGAGGCTGGCGTGGCCCGTTTGCCCACACAGGGCTTGCCCGCCCCCTGACATGCAGGGCCAGCAGGCGGCTGCATGAAGCTGCGGCAGCCCGTGGGCGACGCGCCGAGCCGGAAGCCTGAGCGGCGGCGGGCGCGCAGGCTGGTGGATGTGGACCTGTCCTTGCTGGAGGACCAGACGCGCTGCGCCGTGTGCCTGGGTGCGCCGCCCTCGCCTGGCAGCGCCGCCGCCGCGGAGGCACAGGCAGTATCTCTTGCCTGGGTGTGCTGCCCTCGCCTGGCAGCGCCGCCGCCGCGGCGGCACAGCCAGTGTCGTACTCGTGCAGCGAGCCCAGAAGTCAGGTGCCTAAGGGCAGACTGGGCAGACTGGGACCCAGCCCTCCCACTCGTCCTTCAGCCAAGCCAAGGGGAGCAGCATCTCTGTTGAGCAGTGTGAGCCTGACTGTTGAGCGCGCCATGCACTCCTACGTTGCAGGCCCGGGTTCATGGTGTCTTGCAGGAGGCTGCATGGCTGCAGGCACCGCATGTTGACATTGCGTGTGTGCCATGCCGGACACCCAGCCAAGGAGCACTGTATGAGCCGCCTTGAGGTCTGTACATATGTACGGCAAAGGGGGCCGGCGGCCGTGCGCGCAGGGATAATCAAGGACGCGCGGCTTGTGGCGGGCTGCATGCACCGCTTCTGCAGCCAGTGCATCGAGAAGTGGCTCCGCATGACCAAGCGCGCGCCCCGCGCGCCCGGCCCGCCCGCGTGCCCGCCCGCTGCTCCCCTGGCCAGCCTGCCCGGCTCTCTGGGCGCCTTGTGCTGTGCTGCGCGGATGCGACTTAATGCGCCTTGCCGGCGCCTGCCCGCCACTGGGTGCTGGCCGGAGATGCATGCAGCGGCAGCTGTCATGCAGCCCCTCCGCGCGCCCCGACGCTCGCACCGTCCAAAATGCTATGGGGACGTATTGTGCCACAGCAGAGTGAGCAGCCTGGAGGAGGTGTGGCGGCAGGCCTGCCGTGCAGGGGCAAGACATGCTCACAATGGCGCAGTGCCGCATGCGCATGGGGCGTGACTTTCACGCCTCTGGTGGACGGCACCCCTTGCTCGGCGAATGTGGGATTTTGCAGAGTCAGGGGGGCGGTTCATGCACGCAGGGACAACTCGTGCCCGCAGTGCCGCGTGCCGATGCAGAGCCGGCGCGACTGCAAGCGCGACCTGCGCCTCGACCGCCTGCTCGCTGTCCTGTACGGCGACATCCAGCGCTACGAGGAGCAGGTGCAGCCCCGCCAGCAGCACAGGCATTCGATCAAACTGCCTGCAGCTGAGCAGCCACGGCGGCTGGCGTGGAGACTGCGGCCCCGTGTCCAGCTCTCCTGTGCATGCATTCAGCCAACGCCGAGCTCGGGACATCTGCGCGCAGGCATACGAGCCAAATGCGGCGGTCGTGCGCGACGCGATGCGCAAGGGCGAGGCGCTGCGCGCGGCGGCCGAGGCGCAGCGCGCCGCGGCGCGGCGGGCGGCGCCGCCGGCCGCGCGGCCGCCGACAGCCGCGCGGCCGCCGCCGCGCAGCCCGGCCGCCGCGCCGCCGCCGCCGCGCATGCACGACGCCGCCGGCCGCACGTGGCGCGCTGCGGCGCTCGCGGCGCTGGGGCGGGAGGACGGGCCGCGGCCAGGGTCGGGGTCCCCGGGCGCGGCCGGCGGCGCGCCCGGGCCGCTGCCGTACGCGGTCGTCGCGCCGCCGCTGCGCATGGCCCCGGCGCGGCCCCTGGCCTCGGGCGACGGGGGGGGGGTGCCTGGCACGGTTGTTGAGCGCCTCGCGGGCGGCGCTCCAGAAGGGTGTGGCAGGGCCTGACGGACGCATGCGGAGGCGCGCATGCTTGCTTGCAGCGCAGCTGGGCCCCAAAGGGGCGCCGTGTCGGCCGGCGCGCGCTGGGCGCGTTCGACCTCGCTGACGAGTCAGCACTGTGCGCGCCAGGTGCCGCCCGTGGCGCCTGCGCCACCCAGGGCGAGCGCGGCCGGCCCCCGGCAGTCGGCTGCGGGGCTGCCAGGTGAGGGCCTGCACAACCAGAAAAGTGCAGGGTTGCTGGGGAGCATCATAATGCGAAAGAGCGTTTGGACGGCGAGCGCGGGTGCATCACTGCGTGGCGAGAGTCACCGCATCTGGCCCTGGGGAGTGTGCTGCTGCCTGCTCGGCGCTAGCAGCAGGCATGATGCGCGAGTGGTCTCTGCCTGCAGCAGATGCCTGCTCTTGCATGCACCTGAGATGAGGCACCGCCTGCGCTGTCTATTTGTGTCTTCTTTGCGTGTGATGGTTTCAATTTTGCTTTTGCTCAACCTGATGTCCGGGCTTGGCCAGGCGCGTCTGCGGGCAAGCGCAAGGCGTCGCCAGCGGGCCGCCCGCCGAGCGGCGCGGAGCGGCCGCCCGCGAGCCCAGCAGGACCCACAGTCCGGCAGAACAGCGGCCGTGCCGGCGCGCCGGCCGGCGCCGCCCCGGCGAGCGCCATTGGGGCCGCGGCGTCGCCCTACCCCTACCCTGACAGGGCATTTGGCGGCAGCGCGCGCTCCAGCCACTCCATGCCGGCCGCCAATGGCGCAGCTGGCGGGCGGGGCGCGGGGTCAGGGTACGCCGAGGGGCCCCCCAGCGCCAAGCGGCACAAGGGCGCCCCCACAGACACCGGCGGCCGCGGAGGGGCGGCGGGACGCGCGAACGGCGGCGGCCGCAGGGCGCGCGGCGGCGGTGCCACCGCCGCGGCGGCGGCGGCGGCGGCGGCCGCGGCGGCGAAAGCGCGCGCCGCCGAGCTGTCGGAGCCGCAGAGCGAGGCCGAGGCGGCGGCCGCCGCGGCGGCGCTGGCGGCCGAGGCGGCCGCGGCGGCGGCGGCCGAGGCCGCCGCGCTGGAGCCGGAAGTGCAGGCGCGCGCCGGGCGCGGGGGTTGGGGTAGGGTAGGGTACCCCAGCCTTCGGACGGCCTGCGGGGGAGGCCGAGCGAGCTGGTCCTCGTTGGTTGACAGTGGCTGTGGGAAGCGCGTGCTGCCAGGGTCGCTGGCGAGCACAGGCGCGGGCAGGTCGCGGGGGCGTCGCCTGACGACCTGCCGGGACGGCAGATCGAGCCGGACCTGTGAAACACGGTGCCTGTGAAGATGACATGCGGCCGGGGTCACCGGCAAGCCATGGAAAGATCTTGGGGTAGAGTTAGGAATTCCCTACCCTGATCCTGAAAGGTCAGCACCGTGCTGGCGCGGCGCAGGTGAGGCTGCTGGCGGCGGAGGGCGCGCCGCCGCTGGAGCTGCCCAACATCTCCTGCCCGGCGCGCGCGACCGTGCGCCACCTGCGCGACGCGGTCTGCGTGCTGCTGCAGCGGGCGCGCGCGGGGCCTGTGGAGCGCGCGCGCCTCGCGCTCCGCATGGTCGTCCGGGTGAGTCTGGGCACCCTGTTGTGTTGGACGCCCCTTGCTCGCTCGAGCCTGGCGCCCTCCTGCTCGCGCGTGTGTCGCTCCCGGGTTGCAGGTCGTCCTAGGTTGAGACCGCTGGAGGATGCCACTGACACTAGCCAGCGCTTGCATCTGCCCGCATTCGTCGGACAGATGGGGCTGCCCAGCCTCATGGCATGGGAGGCCTGAGTCCGGCCTAGCACAAAGAGTGCTGGGCAAGCACGAGCGGGCGCATGTGTCAAAACCAAAAGATTCAAAGCTGCACGCGGGCAGAGCTGCAGCAGCCCGCATGCACGTGCCTGGTTCCTCACGCCCCTTTCACAGTGAAGCTTCATGGAGCCCGTGTGCACGTGCCAAATTGTTGTTGATCTGCCTGCGCGGCATTGATTGCAGAGCCTGAGGGCCTGCGTTCACGCGCAAGGCCACCAGTCCCAGCGCCCGCCCGGTGCGCTTTCCGCTAGCGGCGAGCCGCACTCGTGCGCCTGTACGCCCGTTCACCTCTGCGGGGATTGCGCGGCGCAGACCGCCGACCCGAGGCAGGTCGAGGAGCCGCGCGAGGACGCCACGCTTGCAGAGCTGGCTGCGCAGCTCGCTGACTGCACCGACGACCTGGTGCTGCTGTACAGCTACGCCGCGCCGCCGGCGCAGGCCTGACAGCCCTGTCGGCCCAACAGTGTTGGGCCCTACAGGGCAGATGAGGGCGCGGCCGCGCGGGCGCAAGGCCTGGTGGTCGTTGCGAGTGCAGCAGCGCCCGCGGGGATGAATTCACGGTATACTGATGAGTTGCGCACAACGATACGTGCATGGCTTCCTTCGACGCACGCGCTGCTATGTCATCTGTAAGCGCGTTGCCCTGCCTGCGCAATGTTGGGCGGCTTACGCCTGCGGCTGGCGGCGTAACCTGCTTGGAGCTAGCCTGCAGCAGCCAGCCGCGGCTGCTTGCTTCTGCAAACGGGACAGGCCTCCCCGCTCCGATTGCCCCTGGTTTGGAATGCCACGCTGGGTGCGGGACCAGGCGTGTGAGCGGCTGGTGACCTAACTGGGTTGATAACCCCACCACATCCATGCATACATATACCGATGGCTGCACATCGGGTCGATTGGGTGGCAAATGAATGCACGACACCAAACGTTGCGCACCAGGCGCCTGTTACATCAGCTTGGGCAATGGCCTGGCAACACGCGTATATAGCTAGGACCAGGCTGAAAACTCAGCCGGCGCTCGTCTGCCTCGACCATGGCCCGCATTAGGAGCGCATGGGGTGGCCACTGCCGGCGCGCATCTGCCTCGACCCGCGGCGCGCGCGTAGAGAGCGCACTCGGCGGTCACTGCCGGCGCGCGTCCGCGGCGGCCGCGGCGCGCTCGTCGATGATGCGCGCGGACTCCTCTGCGCCGCTGGCGTCCGGCACCAGCCACAGCAGCGGCAGCGGGAGCAGCGAGCTCAGCGTGCACGTCGCGACCAGCACCCAGAGCAGCCGGAAGTCGTCCGCCGTGACGCCCAGCGCGGCCGTCAGCGCGCCGCCCAGCGCGCCGCCGGCGAAGCTGCCGCCGTTCAGGATGGACATGAGCGTCGCGAACAGCGTCGCCTCCACGCCCTATCGCCCCCCCACCCAAGCGTCATAGGGTGTCACTCATACCCTACCCCAACCCTACCCTATGCTGGACATGAGCGTCGCGGACAGCGTCGCCTCCACGCCCTGCCGCTCCACCAAGCCCGCTCCGGCTGTCAGCCGTGATGAGGCTAGCGCAGTGAGGCAGGTCCGCGGTGCGTTCAGCACAGGCACTGCATACTTTGCACCCGTCATGCCCAGCGTCTATCAGGAGCGCCCATGTCTATGACTTGCATCCCCTTCCCACCCCCGCCTAGTAGGCAGGCGGTGGCCCAGACAGGCATCTCCCTGCTACTCTGATGAACATGCGAGCCAATATAGGACAGGAAATGCAGCCATGTCGCTCGGCGCAATGCAGAGCCGCTGGGGAGCGTGGAGGCGGCGCGCGGGCGCACCTCTGGGCACAGCCGGGCGGCCAGGACGAGCACCGGCATGAACGCGACCTGGCTGAGGACGGTCAGCACGACGGAGTCGCCCAAGACGAACAGCTCGTTGCTCAAGCCCAGCGCGCGGTTGGTGCCTGCGCCGCGTCTGGCGCGCGTCAGCCGCCCAGGCACCCGTTGCTGCTAGGGACCTCGCATCACAGATGCGCACGTTGCCGCACATGCTCGGCAGCGCTCAGCAGAACCAGCGCAGGCAGGCCGACAGCACAAGCACAAGCAGGCGCGGGGCCGTAGCCGGGAGCGGCGCGGCAGCGCACAAGCACAGCCCCCGCGAGGCCACCACCGCGGCACGGCGCAGCCCGGGGCGCCGGGGGTGCCGGCCGTGCGAGCCCGGCTGGGCGGGCTCCACGCTGGGCCCAGCGCAGGCATGCATGCAGGGAGCTCCGGCACGCGGGCAGGGCCGGCCGGGGCCCGCCGCGCGCGGCGGCGCGCGCCCGTGATATGCAGCGTCTGCATGAGCCGGAGCCCAAGGCGCGCGCCCGTGAAAAGCAGGACCAGTGCGAGCCCGAGCCCAGAGGCGCGCGCCCGTGATGAGCAGGATCTGCGTGAGCCCGAGCCCGGCGCCAAGCACGGAGGTCCACAGGAACATGCGCCGCAGCGGCACGTCCTTGAGCGCCGCGTTGTACACGCCGACGCCGGCCAGGCTGGCCAGCGCGCCGGCGAGCCGCACGCGGCCCAGGAACTCGGGGGTGAAGCCGAGCGCGTTGGTCTGGAAGTAGAACATGGCCGTCTCCGAGGTGGGCGTTGCCTGCGCGGCGGGGTTAGGGTTGCAATCAAGCAAGCACGGGCGCCAGAGCCCTGGAAGTAAGCACCGTCTCCCAGGCAAACCTGCCCTGCGCGGCAGGTATAGAGTCAGGGTCGGGCGAGCGCAAAGGCCAAAACATTGTGGCCAATACCATGCCCGCATGCGCGACGCGCGTGCTGTACCATGGAAACAAGGACGTGGTCCACGCAAGCGCGGTGGCCTTTTGTGCTGACATCCGCAGGGCGCAGGGTGTTGGCGTGCGAGCTTATAGAAGCCATCAACACAGGCTGCCACTTGTCGCCATGCCAGCATCTCGGCATGGCGGAGGCGGGGCATACGCTGGCGGCTAAAGCCCCGACCTGCGCCGGTGCGGATTGCAGCGGGCAATCAGGTGCATGCGCCGCGCGCCGAGCGGGCGCCGCGCCTGCCAGAGGAAGACGAACACGGCCGGCAGCAGGATGGAGCGCTGGTTGATGGCGCCCCACAGCGCGTCCAGCTGCGCCAGCAGCCGCCCCAGGAGCGCCGCCGCGGGACCTGGACGTAGCGCGCGTGTTGGCCCACATACGCGGGGGCGCAGTGCAGCCCGCGATTATGGCTCTTGACTTGCGCGTGCTGGGACCACAGCTCGTACGCCCCTCCGGCGTCTGCCTCCGTTCGCGCAGAACAGGGGTGCCCGCATCGCGCCGCAACTTGGCGAGCTCCGACTCCTGCCAGCTGCTCGCGTCTGACAGAGTGGACTGCTTGCAAGCCAGGGCAGAAGCGGCGGGCGCCCACCAGGCTGCCCCTCGTCAGCCTTGAGCTTGGCGGGCGCGGCCGGCTGCTCGTCGATCAGCGCGGCGGCCGCGGAGACCACGAGCGGGAACACGGCGGTCAGGCCAAACACGCTGCGCGGGCCCCAGGCCTCCACGAGCGCGCCGCTGAAGTATGCGCTGGCCACGCTGCCCAGCGCGGAGGACGCCCAGCACAGCGACTGCAGCGAGCCCGCCGTCGCCTGCCCGGCCGGGAGCCGCCATATGTCAGCAGCTCGAGGACTGTGGCCGTTATGGGGCAAACCATCTTGCGCGGCAAACTGGTGTAAGCTGCCACCCAGCAAGCGCATGTTGGCGGGCATCGGGGTAGGGTAGGGTCTGCAGGGCCGCCGCCGGTCAGGGTCGCGCCTGCGGCTGCCCACGCGATCGCTCCACGACGATGGAGTCCACGACCACGTCGCTGCACGCCGTGCCGAGCGAGCCGAGCAGCGTCGCCGCCACCGCGCCCGCTGGCGAGCGCACGGCGCCCGCCATCGCGGCCCAGGACACCGCGCCTGCGCGCAAGCTGCCACCTGAAACCCAGATGTAATTTGGCAGAGAGGTGCGGCGTGCATTCGTGCGCAACACGGAAGCGCAAGCGGAAGCCAAGCTGCTTGCACGCACAGCGTTCGGCCACGTCGATGAATCAAGTTGCATATGCACAAGGCATAGTTGCATTGGAGTGCACTGGAATGCATGCGCATGCTTGGGGATGCACAGCTCTGCCGCACTCGTTACGTCTTGCTGCGGGGAACAGGCGCGCGCCCAGGATACCGCAGATGATCAGGTACGAGCGCCGCCGGTAGCCGAAGATGGGCACCGTGTCGCTGAGGAAGCCGTACAGCGGCTTCATCACCCAGGGCGCGGCGCTGATGCCTGTCAGCAGCGCCACCTGCGCCGTTGCAGCCCGGACATCAAGCCGCGTGTTTACTTCTGAGGTTGGGTGAGGGTAGGGTCGACCCAAGCCTGAACCGATCTCATCCTGAGCGACCCGCTGCGCAGAGCTGATGCTGTGTCAGTATCAGAGCGCGTCCACACGCCCGCCGCCTGACGCAGGGATTTCAGAGTCACCAAGCGGGCTTCCTGATCAGCATGCGATGAGCGTGGCGGCTGCCGCTGTCACGCTGACAAGCCGCATAACGCCCGGCAGGCACCTCCCTGGACATGCACACAGTGTGCAGCTGCGTTCTCCTCTGTCAGCAAGCACCCGCTCCCCCACCAGCTCGCGCAGGTCGAAGGGCGTCAAAGCCCGCGCACGCCACATAACAGTGTTTGAGCGGCGCGGCCGCACCGCGGCAGGCTCCAGGTGGAGCTCGCCCTTGTACATGTATCTCATGCCTATGGCAAAGCCTAACCTTACCCTATCATGTACCCAACACCTTGACAGTGAGCAGGCGGCGCGGCCGCACCGTGGCAGGCTCCAGGTGGAACTCGTCCTTGTACATGTACGTCACGCCCAGGCGCGCGAGCCCCAGTATTCCTTGTACAAAGTACACTGCAGAACGCGCCCAGCATCTCCTGTAAGCACCTCCTCTAATATGGAGGCCGATGCTCCAGCCAAGCACCAGACCGCCAGCAGCGCGGCTCCGGCTGCATACAGGAAGGCAGAGCTGTGCCCAGGGCGCACCCATAGCAATAGCGATCAACTCCGGGGACGGCTCGAGGCCCATGACCCGCATATTTGCCTTCCAGCCGACCGCGCCGCCGCCGCCCGTGGCCGCGGCGCCGCGGCCGGCGCTGACGGCAAAGTAGTCCTTGCCGGGCGCGTCAGGCCTAGCAGGAAAGGGGACCCTCAGCCACTTCGTGGTTCCGAGAACCGGAATCCTGAGGGAGGCAGCCGCTGCGTGGCCGCGCAGTGACGCAGTTGCTTGCATGCACAGTTGCAGTCGCCGTTACTGTGCGTCTTGGAGCAAGCTAAGCTGCGTCACTCAAGGCGGGTTGGTGCCACTAGTGCAATAGCAGCACACAAGGATACTGAACGCTCGCAGGCCTGTTTGCTGAAATAGCAGTGCGCTGCCGTGCCAGTGCGCACCGCAGCTGAACAGTCTCTGCTGTGGCCTGCATCTCAGCATCCTCCTCATCCTTCTGCGAGGCCGCCACCACACTCGCGATGCGCCGGTGTGTGTCAGCCATCTTGATTCCTGGCCGCTTGCTCATCATGGCGCTGAGCTCACGCCTCCCGCCATGCGGCAAACGTGTCCTCTGCCTGGCCTGCACGCAGCGGCAGTGCGCCTGCGGGGCACAGCGGCGCGCAGTTTCATAACCTGACTGCATGCGCCCCTGCACTGTGGGTGATGGGCCACCGCATGGGGCCTAGGCTGCCACCACTGATGCTTCACGAGGGCGGACAGGCTCAGAGTGGGCCTTCTCTCCTCATGTCCTTCAAGCTGAAGAGGCTGCCAGGGTTCCCAGCACTGTGTGCGCCACTAAGGAGTAGTGGACTGCACTGTGACTTACACTCCTCGCTGCTCAGCTGCACCTGACAGCATGAAGCCGCCCCGGGGTGCAAACGGGGCTGTTGGCAAGAAGCGCCGAAGCGGGAGCGGCGGCAGCTCAAAGGCGACCAGCAAGGCTGCTGCGCGCGGCAACCAGCCGCCCGCCAAGAGGCCCAAGAAGGTGTGTGCGAGCCCACGACCACCGCCAGCGGCTTGTGTCCTAACTCAAGAGCGAGCTCGCTTAGTGCGTGCGTCAGTCCGCTCAGCAATGACCTTGCTAGCGCCCGGATGCCTTGGTGCGCGCTGTAGAATGTGTATCCAAGAAAGAATGCTGCTGTGAAGCGGTGTGTCGCGGGGCAGGCGCACCCGCCGCCACCGGCGGCCAGCGACGCGGGCGGCAGCGACGTGGAGGTGAGCGAGGACGACCTGGACTTTGTCAGCCAGTACGGCAGCCGCCTAGGCTTCCTGTCCGCGCTGGACGACAAGCAGCTCAACAAGTGCGCTTCACCAAGCCACCTCTTGGTTGCCATAAAATGGACTTGCAACTTGGCTGGAAGCAGATATGCTGCACACGCTGGCCCCCTTGCGGCTGTGGCTGCTGCGCTTGTATTCAGTGCGGCGTCGTCCGAGGCGCGCCGCCTGGCATGCGGCTCAGCGAGCGCGCTTCTCCCGGGCGTCCCTCGCAATGACAGCCCTTGCGCAGCATGTCCTGCAGGCAGCTCCGTGCGGTGTCTGGGGCCCAGCGCAGCGCGTGCGCCGCGCCAGGGACGCCGCGCCCGGCAAGAAGGCCGCCAAGCGCGCGGCGGCGGCCGCCGCGGCGGCGGCGGCCGCCGCGCAGGCAGGCGCGCCCGCCGGCGCCGGCGCCGGCGGCGATGGCGAAGGCAGAGGAGAGGACGACGAGGAGGGCGAGGCGTACGAGCGCGCGCCGCGGCGGCGCCTGCACGAGGCCGCCGAGGGCGCGCGCGCGTCCACGCTGCCAATCAAGATCAGCGGCGAGCTCGTGTACGGCGGCCGGGCGGCGGACGGCGCCGGCGGCGCGGCGGCGGACGCGCAGTCCGTTCCGCAGGCGCGCCGCAGACGTGTTTCGGTGTTGCAATAATCAAATGGTGCTGTAGGGCGAGTGGCCGTCAGGACGGCAACGGTCCTCCACCTGACCTGCGGCTCTGCTGTCCGAGTGGACGCAGCCGCTTGTTGAAGCCAGCTCCCGCCGCCTCGTCTGTGGGTGCGGCACAGCCAGCAGGGCCGAGCCTCTGCAGCGCGGGCGCAGGTGGCTGGCATCACCGTGCAGGACGACTTCATGTGGGAGGCGGGGTCCGGCGACGACGGCGAGCGCGGCCAGTCGCCCGTCGTCTCCAGCGACGCCGGCGCGTCCGCGAGCGATGAGGAGGGCGCGAGTGAGATGGACGGGGCTGAGGTCGAGGACGCGGCGCCGGGCGGCAGCAGCGCCGGTCGCGCAGAGGGCGGCGGGGGCGGGCGCTCCGACCGGCCGCCGCCCGCGCCGGGCTTCTCGGCGCCCGGGGACGCAGAGCTGCTGGTGCGCGCGCGCAGCGTCATTGCAAGGCAACATTAGGGTTGGGTTCAGGGCCCTGGCCGCCCGCCGCCCGCGCCAGGCTGCTCAGCGCCCAGGGAGGCGGAGCTGCTGGTGCGCGCGTGCCCCACCCTACCCCATACGTGCAGCGCCATCGCACGGCGGTTCCCTAGCAGCGGCGTTGGCGCCACAGTAAGCAGCACTCATGGGAGCGCAGCGTCGCTAGGCGTGTGTCTCTCCTTGCAACCAGAGATGCTCCGCTGGCCGATGACAGGACGCCTGCCCATATATTGCACCAGGGCTTTCCAGTGACGGCGGGAGGGGCGCGAGGCGGCGCGCCAGGCGCTGCCCAAGGCGGTAGTCCGTGGCCAACCCTACCCTATGTGACACGCCACGCTGCCGGCGGCAGGACATCCAGGCGCGGCAGGAGCAGCGCGAGGCGGCGCGCCAGGCGCTGGCCAAGGCGCATAAGGCTTTGCATACCCTACCCTATGTGACACGCCACGCTGCCGGCGGCAGGACTTCCAGGCGCGGCAGGAGCGGCGCGAGGCGGCGCGCCAGGCGCTGGCCAAGGCGGCGACCGCGCTGCTGGCCGACCCGGAGGCCCGCCTCGCCGACCTGCGCGTGCTCGACGCGTTCGCCGCCGACGCCGACCCCGTGGTGCGCCGCGCCGGACGCAGACGTGTGCATATGCGGCCGCGGAAGATTGCCCTCTGCTTGCTCCCCACCCCTGCCCTGGGGGCAACCCAACATCTGAGAGCTCCCTCTTTCACTCTTTCACTCATGTTGGCTTGATACTACATCCCCACAGACCTGTCTGATGCGGGGGCACCTTGTGTTGCTCGCCCCGCTCTCTGTTGACACAAAATGCAAGTGACTCACCCGTGCAGCAGTGCTGTGCGCTCGTGCGTGAGAAAGAGCACAAGTCCTGCCATTGACTGCCTAGCTCGGGCGATGCGGGGCTCGCTGCCGAGGCGATCACGCCGGCCCCGGGCCGCGCACAGGTGGCGCGGCTGGCGATCGTGTCGCAGGCGGCGGTGTTCCGCGATATTGCGCCCGGGTACCGCGTGCGCCTGCCGACCGACAAGGAGCTCGCCATGCCCGTCTCCAAGGACGTGCGGCGGCTGCGCGACCACGAGGCCGCGCTGCTGCGCGCGTACCAGGCGCGCCCGCCTTTGTGGCAATGCCGCCACGGGGGGCGGGGTGGTCTAATGTGAGCTCAGGGTTGGGGTAGGGTACGCGCTGGGCGCGCCCGCCTCATCCAGCATGCTGCCATCAGACCATGATGGCATGGTTTGGTGTAGGCCTAGGGTTGCGGGTTGGGTACTACGGGGAACGGACTCGTACTTGCTGGAACCCGCGATCGTGGCGCTCCTGCATGAACCCAGCAGGACGGCGCCGCTGCACACGGGGCTCGGCGGCCCAGGCGTCTGGTGCGGCAGGTGGCGCTCACGCTGACGCCCGCGGCTGCGTCGGGCGGCGCGGCACTGCCGGCGCCTACGCGTTGACCACGAGTGCCGGACCTGCATGGTTCCAAGGCTGACCTGACAGCCACCCTGCGGCAGGCGGCACTGAAGCGGCTGCTGGCCGTGGCGAGCGGAGCCGGCGGCGGCGCCGCGGCGCTGGCCACCGCGCGCGTGGCCGTGCGCTGCCTGGCCGGGCTGCTCGTCGCGCTGCCGCACTTCAACTACGCGTCGGACCTGCTGCAGGTGCTGCTGCGCTGGGCTCTCTGCCTTGTCCGCCCCACCACTGCTCGCTTCCTGTCGTGCTGCTACGCGTTGCGTGTACAGTTCAGTGCCGGACATTACTGGCATCTGGCAATGGGCGAACATAGGCTGTCGTAACAAGCTTAGCGCACACGCAGCCTGTGTTCACCACCGCATTCATGCCATCTCCAGTCAGCCTGAGCTGATCAGCGCAGCCGTTCCGCGCGTTGCCCCAGGCTGTCGTGCCACGGATGGCGCACCGCGACGCGGCCATTGCGAGCGCCGCCACCGGCGCCGTGCGCCAGCTGCTGGCGTCCGAGGCGACCGCGGGCGCCCTGGCGCGGGACGCGGTGCGCGCGGGCGGGCCGCCCGCCCGCGCCTGGCGGCTTGCGTGGCCTGCTGCTGCGCCTTAACCCCAACCCTATCATAACCCTATGACCTGCCGCTGCGCCCCAGCCGGCGGCCCTCGGCAGAGCTGTGGGGCAGGCCTGGCTCGGGCCGCGGCGCTCGGGCGGGCGTCAGCGGGCGCACGCGCTTGTGGAGAGGAGCAAGGGCTGAAATGCGCTGCGCAGTCGCGTCGTTCCTGTGTGGCTCGAGGCCGTGACGGCGGCGCGGCCGGCGCCGCGCGCAGGTGCAGCTCGTGGCCGACCTCATCCGCCGGCGCAAGTGCGCGGTGGCGCCGAGCGTCCTGCGCGCGCTGTTCGCGCTGCGGCTCGCCGACGCCGTTCCGCTGGAGGCCAAGCGCGCAGGCGGGCGCCCAAAGTCCGCCACGTTATATGCTTAATTTCACCTGAGCCTGCCCTACCCCGCGCGCTTTTTCCGCCGCGGCTCGCCGACGGTGCGCCGCTGAAGGGCAAGCGCGCAGGTGGCGCCTGCCTGTGTCCCAGTCGGCAGGGCCCGGCCCTAGACCTTCGGCAGGCGCGTCCAGTGAGCGTGCAGGGGTGGGTGCGGGGGCGGCAGCGGTGTGCGGCTCGCCAGTCTGGGCCGCCCCGCCTGCCGGGGCTCGCCCCCACCCGCCGCAGCTGCGGCAGCCCGCAGTGCTGAGGGGCTAGCTGCGCCCGTAAACGCGGGAGCGCCAGGAAGAAAGCCCAAGGTCAGGCACAAGGCCAGGGCTGGGCGCGGCACGCGCCGGCACTTGCCCTGTCAAGCCGCAATTTACGCAATGCCCGGTGGTGCCTACGCGCATAGAGTTCGGAGGGTGTTCGGGGAGGGGGACCGTCCGCTTCGGCGCAGGCGGCGCGCGGCTCTCGCGCAAGGCCGCGCGCAAGGAGGGCCGCGCACGCAAGGCGGCCGGCGACGACGTCAGCCGCGGGTTCAAGGAGGCGCAGGCGGGCGTCGACGCGGCCGAGCGGCGCGCGGCGCAGAGCGCGCTGCTGGAGGCGCTGTTCGAGGCGCTGTTCCGCGTGCTCAAGCACGCGACGGCCTCCGGGCTGCTGGCGCTTGACCGCCCTGGTGCACCCCGCCCAGGGTCTGGTGCAGGGCTTGCGCAACACCCTCCCACACCATACACGGCAGGGACCCCGACGAGGCGCTGCGCCTGAGTGCACTAAGGTTAGGGTAGGGTGCATGCCGGTCTGCCCGCGCGTGGCCGCCCCGCGTCGCGCAGAGCCTGCGCGAGACAGCGGCGTTCCCGCAGCCCGGCTGGGAACCGCCGCGCCAAGGCGCATAACCAGGCCCCCTCAGGCCTTCTGGATTTTTCGCTGGAGTCCCTGGCGTTTTGACACAAGGGGGATGGAAAATTGGAAAAGTACAAAAGAGCGCCTGCCGCGGCAGGGCCGCCAGTGGGCGACGCGCGCGGCGGCACGCGCTTCCCGCTGCTGGCGCCGGCGCTGGAGGGCCTGGCACGCTACGCGCACCTGATGGGCGTCGAGTACTTTGCCGACCTGCTGGCCGCGCTGGAGCGCCTGCTGGCCGCGCCCGGCCTGCCGCTGCGCGCGCGCCTGGCCTGCCTGCTCGCCGCGTGTGAGCTGCTGCGGTGCGGCGCGCGGCGCGCGCCGCCGCGGCGCCCCGGGGGAACCCGGCATGGCCGTATCCGGCTAAACGATGCGCGGCAATGGTGCAATAAGCTGGGAGGCTGCGCGCACAGGCCGCACGTGGTCGCTTGTCATGGAGAGCGCGTCTGGGGCCAGGGTCATGGAGAGTGCGTTCTGGGTTGGAGTCACGGTGGCTGCGTGTGGGGTTTGTGTCATGGAGAGTGCGTGTGAAGTAAGGGTCAGGAGAAGTGCGTGTGGGGTTAGGGTCATGGATAGCGGCGTGTGCTGCCCCGCAGGGGCCAGGGCGAGGCGCTCAACGTGGACCGCCAGGCGCTGCTCAGCGGCCTGTTCGCCGCGCTGGCGGCCGCGCCGCTGGCGCCCCTCCTGGAGCGCGAGCCGACGAGCGACGGCGCGTCGGGCGCGGGCGGCGAGGCGGGCGCGGGCGGCGAGGCGGGCGCAGGCGGCGAGGCGGGCGCGGGCGGCTGCGAGGGGCCGGCCCGTGAACGGGGCGGCCAGGGAGCGCGGGGCGGCCCGCGGGCATCCGAGCCGCTGCGGCCGGGGGACGCGGACGGGGCGGATGGCGGCAGCGGCTGGGCGGACGAGCCGACGTCTGTGCTGCTGGCGCGCGCTGCGACCGCGCTGCTGGTCGACCAGGTGCTCCTCCCAGGCGCTTTTACTCTTTGCGTGGGATGAGCATCAACCCGATGCCCACCGCTCCGCCCGGGCCCGACGGCGCGCCTGCTGCAGGCCAAAGCGCTGGACGCCGGGCGCATGCGGCAGCGGCCAGGTGACCCTGCTTCGACCCCACCCTACCCCTCCGCCCGGGCCTAATCAAGCGCCCGCCGCAGGCCAAGGCGCTGGACGCCGGGCGCATGGCCGCGTTTGCGCAGCGCCTGGCGGGCACGGCGCAGTTTCTGGACGCGCCGGGCGCGCTTGCGCTGCTCGCCGTGCTGGACCGCATGCTGCGGTGCGGCCCCCTCCCTGACCCTCACCCTGACCCTATGCGCGCACTGGCGCTGCTCGCCGTGCTGGACCGCGTGCTGTGGTGCGGCCCGCCGCGCCGCGCGCACGCGCGCTGCGCTGCCATGGCCCCAAGCATGCAGGCATGTGCCCGGGAGCAGAGGGGGCGCGCCCTTCTTGTGGTCCGATGGCCCCTGCGGTCTTCAACGTGCAATTCTCCAGTTGGTGCAACACCTGGAGGATCCTGTGATGCGCGGCATGAAGCAAGAGCGTGTGCTCAAGCCAGATCCCAGAATTTCGCCTGCCACGTCGCCCCGGTCTGGCGATTTGGCGCTCACAGAGCCTGTGTGTCAACGCGTTGGCGCCACCCAGGTCTGGCGATTTGGCGCTGCGAGCTGTGACCCTGTGCGAGCGCGCAGGCAGTGGACTGCGCCTGCGTTTATATTGATAGAAAAACATTTATCTGTATTTTTTTTACAGATTTACCCTGTCTTGTATTGTATGCGCAGGCGCAGCCACCGCCTGCGCGGCATGCTGGACCAGGAGCCCGGGCCGGCGGCGGTCCCGCCGCCGGCCGGCACGCCCGTCAACGACCTGGCCGCGGCCGCCGCCGCCGCCGCAGGCGGGCAGCTGTGGGAGCTGGCGCTGGTGCGCACGCATGCGCACCCGGCCGTGTCGCGCGCGGCCGCCGATCTCCTGGCCATCCCGGTGGACGGTGCGGCGGCCCCGCCCCGGCCTGCGCAGTACAGGGCTCGTTGCGCGGGAGCAGGCGCACGAACAGTCACACGACAGGGCTTGCTGCCGCAGCTCTGTCAGTGCAAGGTTTCAAGCGCGCCATTGTCGGCCTGCAAGTTGCGGCTACTGGAGCCGCTCCTGCTGCGCACGCGCGCGCATGCGCTCGCGGCGGCCGCGCCCCCAGGGGCATGCGCCCCTGGCGACGCTGCGCCTGTGCGCGCAGGCCCTGCAAGGACGCACATGAGCCGGTGGGGAGTTGGGGTGCACTCCTTAATCTACATGTCTGTGCAATTGAGGTCTGCTTCGGCGGCAGGCACCGCCGCGACACCCAGCAGCGCGCTCGCGTGCGCGGAGGGCCCCGTCGGGCTAGCACGGCGCCACGCCGCTCGCCGCGGCGGCGGCGGCGGCGGCGGCGGCGGCGGGGGCGGCGGCGGTGGCGGCGGCAGCAGCGGCGCGGCGCATGCGGAGGGCCTCACCCAGCTGCATGAGCTCCTGCAGCAGTACTTTCTGCAGGCGCGGGGCGGCCGCGCGTGCTTGTACAGCCGGTCACGCCGACGCCTGCCCATGCCTTCACCCATGGCGATGCGAGACTGCATGCTCTGTCAGTCTCCATGCGCCTGCATGCCATTGTGGTTGCGAGGGAGGAGGGCCAGCCTGCGCAACAGGGAGCCCGTGTCGTCCGGCCACGCTCTGTACCAGCGCGAGGCATACCTTGCATGTCATCGGGCTGTCACCATACATGCCATGCCAAGGGCCTGGCGGTGCGTGGCATGCCGGCGGGCTCAAGTCAGGGGGCCTGCCCAGGCGCGCGCGGCCGGCGAGAGCAGCGCGCGGCGGGAGGCCGCCGGCCGCACCGCTGCGCAGGCGCTGGCGCTGCATCGCCAGCTGCTGCGCCAGGCGCGCGGCGGCGCGGCTGGGGCCGGGCGCAGGGGGCGCGCCGCCAAGGGCGCCGCAGCGCGCGTGCGGCGTTCGTCCTGACGCTCGCTGCATGTGCGCTGGCACAGAGGTCTGGCCATAGTTTGGTGTCGAAAAGCGAGTACAACTCACTTGAAAAATCAGCGATATCCACCGGGCCGCTGTAGGCCTATCTTGTAACACAAGCGCTTCTCACAGACTGAAAAGAGGATCATATGGCGCGTGCCAGCCTGCTTCATGGATAGGAGCAGGAGATACGGCGCACCTCCCTGCCATACATGTAGCACCAAGTCGGAGATAAGTGCCCTCTGCACCTGGTGCCCCCTCTGCACAGCCAAATGAAGTGAGTGAATATCAGCAGCCCACACAGCCTCATGCCACATTCCCGTGTTCTGGAAGGCATAAGGGCTAGGGGTGGAGACCATGGAGAACTAGGGCTTGTAGCAGCTGCGGAGCAGCTTTCTGCGGAGAAAGCGCCTGCGTAGGCAGTCCGGCAGTCCTTCTGGAGTTCGCTTGTACACTGTTAGCTGAAAAGAGCAGGAGCAACAAGCACCTCTGCAGACTTGCTTACTCTTAAAAGGTGTGTCTCCCGATGCAAGAGGTTTTGTCTTGTCTGTCTGCGTTCATATTGAGCATCTGCCGTTATCAGCATCGGGCGATAGCTCGTTGTCAGTCTAGCTAGGCTTAGCAAGTGGAGGTCATGTTTTGTCTCAACGTTCCCGGCAGTCACTCACGATCAGCACACCGAACGTGTGTTACCGAACGTGTGTGTATTGCATCGGACTGTGCAGCGACGTGCTTAGCCTGGACCGGGTGAAAGTGAAAGTGCCACCTGCCCCGCAGGTTGCTGACGCCCTGAGGGTCATGAAGGCCGTCACCGTGTATTGCCTGCTACTGCTCGTGGGAGCGCCGGCTGTGCTTGGTGCGGGCCTGTCGCTGCGGTGCAGCCAGCTGTACAGGTGCATGCAGACAAGTCATCATTTTTATGTAAGAACTGTTCTTGCTGCTGCTGACTGTGAGGGCTGCACGCCTTGCAGGTACGCGACAGCTCAGCGCTGTATTTGGGACGGGCGTGCTGCCCCAGCCGGGGTTGGACAGCCTTGGGTCCATCAACACGCAGGCAGCCAACCCGGTCGTGACGCCGGCAGCCAGCCCGGCGGCCGCACCTCTGGGTGCAGCTGCAGCAGCGCCGGCGCAGGCGCCCGCCGCGCTTGCGGCGCCTGCGGCCGCACCTGCTCAGACAGCACTGGCGCCCGTGCCGGCCGACGTGGCCGTCGTGGCCCCGGCACCGGCGTCCAAGGCCGCCGTGTCGGGCGCGGCGTTCGGGGCGCACGCGCCGGCGCCCGGGCCGTCGGCCGCGAGGCGGCGCCGCGTGGCGCTGCGCAACTCTGTCTTCATCCTCGACGCGGACTACGCTACGCTGACGATCCCGGACCCCAACAACCCTGATGACGGCACACTGGAGGTGCGTGTGGCGGCCTCCTTTCCATGTGTTGCCAGCCAGGTGTTTGTGGAGCTGCGTATGGCTGCTGAGCTCATCAGGAGGGCTTCTGAAGCTGAAGCTGGAAGCTGAAGCTGTGTTGAGGAAATGCTAGATTCATTTGTTATTTAATGCAGCCCCAGCTAGGCTGATAAGCGTTCAGCTTTTGTGATTAGACGATGCAGTCTCATGCACTTGTAAGTGAAGTGAAGCAGGCCACACCACACAGGTCCGCCACATGAACAGCTTCACTGCGCGTGGCTAGCCTGTGAAATTGTGGCAGACTGTTGCATTCGAGTTGGCAGTGCTGATGGGTCCGGCTGGCGGCGGCGCGCAGCTGAGCGGCTTCTCGCGCCACATGTCGTACTTCACGGACGCGCGCGGCACCGGCGTGCGGCGCAGCGGGCGCATCCCAATCACCAACTTTGCCAACACCACCTTCCCGGACGCCCGCAACGGTGCGGCTGCGCCCTTCTCGGCTGCCCAGCTGTGCCAAGCTTCCCTTATGACAGTGTGGTGTGGGCACCTTAAGAGCTTGTCCACTCTCTAAAAGAGCTTGTCCACTTAGCTCGTATTAGCTCGCTGTCATGCATTGCCGCTGTGCCGCTGCCTGGAGTCCAGGCCGCGCCGGCACACCGTGCGCGCCGCAAGCTTAGCGCAATGCTACATGCGCGCAGCGACGGCCAACGGCACGGCCAATGCGAGCAGCGCGATGCCTAATGCTGCGCTGTACGCCAGCGATGACTCATACTACGCGAGCCAGAGCGACCGGCTGCTGCGCGTGCTGACGCTGCGTGGCAAGCCCACCGCGGACGCCAACAACAGCACGCTGACGTTCAACGTGACCGTCGCGCCCTCCTACAGCGACGACGACGTGGTCACCGTCTACCGCGTGTCCTTCAACGCGACCGGCAACTCGACCGGCAACGGCACGGACGCGCCGCAGGTCACGGAGGCGCAGTTTGGCACGGTGCGCCAGCCCTACCCTACACCCTGACCGACAGCAGCTTAGGCAAGAGACCGCGCGCGCATGGTCACGCGCAAGCCCACTGCATGTGAGTGGGTATGGGGCATGCAGCGTGTATCCGTTGTGTGTCATGCAGCCGGCAGCCCACCTCAGACGGGCGCATACGTTTCCGTGCAATAATTTCCTGTCTCGCATGCAATGGCGGCCGCTGTCACCACTGCGTGTTGCTGGCGCCCCACGACACAACGTGCTGCTGGCCTCCCATGACACTGTGCGCCTAGGTTTAAATGCGTTGCTGCTGCCACAGCATGCCACTGGCATGAACAGACGGCAGACGGCTAGCACACACGGCAGCGGCTGCAACCGGGGAGTTGCGCATGTGATAGAAGCGTAAGGGCCACTCCCTTGCAGTAAGCTAGCTGGGGTCAAATGCGGGTTAGCAACTGACGTCCTTGTGCCCTGCGCAGACGACCACATATGAGTCTGTGGCCCTGTACGTCGGCAACTGGTGGTGGGGCCAGGAGACTGACGCGGCCAACGTGCGCCGCCACGAGCAGCGCCGCGAGCAGCGCTACGAGCAGCGTCAGGAGCAGGCGTTTTCAAACTGGTACTGGCCGTGAGGTCGCGTGAGGGAGAGCAGGAGGCTGTGGCGTGTGAGGGCGTTGTGTGGCGCAGCGCGGGCTGCAAGGGCAGGCAGGGAGTGCGGCAGTTGCCGATCAAGCTGTAGACTAGGAGAGGCTTGTTAGAGAGTTCTACCCTGAACCTATACCCAGGTGGCAGTGTGGGCAATGCATTGCGCGCGGCAGGATGTGCACCCTGCATCTGTGTGCCTGAACTGCATTGCTCCGTCGCCCATTGCTTGTTTCTCAGCCGCCTTCAGCGTCTGCTTTTGGTTGTGCGTGTGTGCTTGGCTTCTGCGGACCTCATGCAGCGGGAGGGGGCACATTGTCTGGGAGCAATTTGATTGCTTGCAGGGGTGCATAGCTATGTAATCCGAGTCAAGACAAGTACAGCCATGCAACGACATGGGCTGTGGTTGTATGCAATGCTTGCATGCTCCTGTATCACACACTGCTGACAGACACCACGTTGACATACAACCAAAAAGTGATGCAGCACGGGCATTTCACATGTGCAAGGTAAGTTCCACAGCCAGACCCACACCCATGTGCAGGTGACCTGTGACACTTGCATTGAAGGCCTTCACACATATGGGCCTGCTGAGTGTGAAGTTTTGCATGCACAGGACCTCCTATGCGCAGGACCTCAAAAGACATGTAGAACGCTTGGTAGTCGGCTGGTCACTGCACAGCATGTCCGCGCCCCAGTCCACAAAGCCCCGCACCAAAGTGGTTGTGCGCGGTTTGCCGCCGGGCATGCCAGAGGCAACGCTTGTGCAGGTGCTCGAGGAGCTTGAGCAGGGAGCACTCCGAGGCAAATACAGCTGGCTGGCGTACGTGCAGGGCAAGGTCAGGTGAGCACGCTTTGTGAGCGCCTGGTGAGCACGACCAGGATGCGATGTGCATCTGAGTGCCTGCTGTAAGTGCAGCCACTCCTGCGCTGTGTTCGTTACAGACGGGCTGCACGTGCAGCGCCAAGCGCACGGTCGCCTCACGGGCCTACATCAACATGCGTGATGCTGAGGACGTGCCGCGGCTTGCAGCGGCGCTGGATGGCCGCGCCTTCGTCACGGAGCGCGGCGCGCAGCACCGCTGCGCAGTGGAGTATGCGCCCTGCCAGCGTGTGCCGCCGTCGCGCGTGAAGCGCGACCCGCGAGAGGGCACCATGGAGTCCGGCGCGCATGATAGCCCTCTAGCCCCCTTAGACTCAGGCGGTGCTCAATCATCGAGTTGCAAGGAGCTCGGCAGGATGCAATGCTACACCCGAGAGCTTCACCTGCTCTGTGCCTCAGGCCCGTTCTTGCTGCAGAGTCACTGCTCACATTTAGTATTTGACTAGCGTGAGTTTCTGATAAGCGTGGGTTTCTGTAACTTGCGCAGTGCTGCGGCCAGTCTGCCAAACCGGCAACTCGCGCGTGCGCAGACCCGGAGTACCTCGCCTTTGTGGACGAGCTGCAGAAGGAGCCGGCCGCGCTGCCAAGCGCCCGGGCGCAGGCGGCGCGGCAGGCCGCCGAGGCGGCAGGGGGCGCCCGTGACGGCACGGCCGCAGTGACGCCGCTCATAGCCTTCCTCCTGGACCAGCACGCCGGCAAGGGCGGCCGGGGCAGGAGCGTGCAGGCGCGCACCCCGCCCCTGGTCACCACAGGATTCCAGGCTATCGGGTCACAGGGCCTGTGCGCAGTAAGCGCGCTTGCGATCTCCTCAGCAAGAGGCGCGCCCGACTGCCCGTCCAGCGAGCGCGGACGATTGTTGGTGGTTGTCCCGCTGTCGCCGCAGCGCCGCCTGACACGCCCGCTGCACCGCAGGTGCGCAAGAGGGGCGAGCCAGCGCACAGTGCCGCGCAGTCGCCCGCACGCCCGCCGCGCCGTGCTGAGCCCGCCGCGCCCCGGCCCACTGAGGGTCGCGCGACGACATTCCGCGAGGAGGCGGTCTCGGCGGCGCGCGCCGCGGCTGCTGCCGCCCTGGCCCGCCCGGCCGCGCCGCGCGCTTCGGCCGCGCGCGGGGACGACCAGCGACCCGCCGGCGGCGATGGCGGGCCTGTGAGGCTGCGCACTCGAGAGACTGATTCTGCCGCCGTGGCCAGCGACGATGCAGAGGTGCTACTTAGCCTGCGTGTGTTCCGTGGCCAGCATTGAGTCGCACAGCGCCGTTGCTGCTGGCAAGTCCTTGTCCATGGCACAGAATGCACAGGATGCATGCAGTGCACCATGCCCTGCTGTGGCGGGTGCGACCAAAGTATCGAGCACGACGTGAGTGAGCCCAATCAGACGGGCGGCTGCGCGGTTGCGTAGGCGACTGCGCCGCAGGAGCCGACGCGCGAGCGGGAGGCAAAGCCCGCCCGGGTGCGTCCCAAGGCATGCTAGCGTCCTGCACAGGTTGTGTCCACCTCATGGCGGGGCACGTTGGTGTGCACGTGCTAATAGACTGGGGCCCTGCGATGCGGGCATGCCAGCTTGACGCCATGCCACCCCTGTCAACTCTCTTGCGTCAAATATCTGATTATTGACCAAGCAAGCTCACGTGCCTTATAAACTGGCTGCGCAGCTCTGTGTCGCTGTGACGTTCGTGCGCCCCTGTGCGTGCGGCATGCCCGTGCCGCCAACTCAGCGGGCGGAGAGCATTCAGCTGTTTTGTTTGGGTGTGAATAAAGCTTGGGTGTGATTTAGGCTAGATACGCATCTTGTACTATAGGCGCGCAGCTTGTACTGTTACGCATGCAGCAAAGATGGGTAAAGGTGAGCGTTTCAGGCAGCAGGCGGCCTGCCGGCCCCGCCAGGCTGACTTCCCGCATCCCTGCGCCGGCGGGCAGGTGCGCGCGGGCTTCCAGGTCTGGCAGCCGCGGGCCGCCGGCCGCCGCGCGGACAACGGCGACGCAGACCTGCCGCAAGCCCGCGGCGAAACCGCGGGCGGCGCCGCCGAGGAGGCCGCCGGAGCACCATCAAGCGGCCAGCGCGCGCGCGCCAGACCAGGCGCAGGCGATGAGGCAGCAGGCGCGGCGACCAGCGGCGCGGCGCCAGGTCGCCGGTCGGCGCGCGCCAGGCCAGGCGCTGAGAAGGAGCCGGGTGGGGCCGGAGAGGCGCCTGCTGCGGCGCAGCCGGCCGGCCAGAGCGCAGGTCCAGGTGCTGAGGCAGCGTCGCGCGCGGGCCGGCCTGAGGGCGCGGGCGAGGCCCCTGTAGGCGGGACGGCGCGGACGCGCGGCCGGCGCGGCGGCCGCTCGGGCGCGCGGCCGGAGCCTGACGGGCCAGCAGCAGACGGCGGGTTGGCGCCGGACAGCTCGGCGGCCGGCGCGGCCCCGGCGGCCGAGCTGCCCGGGCCCGAGGGCGCGGCGGGCGCGCGTGCGGGCCGGCGGCGGCCACGGCGGCGGGGCGCGCACAGCGACGAGGACGCTGCGCATGAGGGGGCGCGGCAGGAGGCCTAAGGCCTGTCTGATTATGCGCTTGCGAGACTATTCCATGCAGGAAGTGCTGGTATAACCTGCTCTTTGTTGCAGCAGACTGGCACAAATTGTGCTGCACTGCTTACTCGAGGTCCGCAGCGCATGACTCAGCAGGCGTTTGAAATGATAACAGCTAGACATTAAAGCAGAAATTACCTCTTAGGCAGAGAACACATTGGTAGCCTGCTAACGCATCCCTTGCGCTCAGTGCGTTTGTGGTGACTGATACATGCGGATTACACGCGGCTCGATAATTATTGCATGCAGGGAAAACAGGTGCGGAAAGCACGTATGGCGCGGCTGTGCAGGCCACTTGAGCACGTGCACAGCACATTTGGGAGGACTAAGCATGCCTTGCTCAGCGCCTTGTCAGGCAAGTTAGATAGGACAGCATAGGACAGCAAAATCGAATACATAGCTGTGTGCTGGGTAGTGTACAGCATGTCGTGGGCAGCTCTGGGCTTCTGTCAAGAGCCCCAGACCCAAGGAGCACCTGAACAATGACACAGGAGCAACAAGCAAGCCCACTGGGACCCTCAGCCATATATCTTTGCCTCAGACCAGCCAGCTCGGGGACATCAATCCCGTCATATAGTACAGTGCTGTCCGTGTGCATGTTCCACCTCATGCCGGCAAGCCCAAGGTGACTCCCACTCCAAAAAAGGTCGGGCCAGGCACCGACAGGTGCACCCTTTCGAGGGCCCAAGAGGCAACCGCCAGCAGGCGTTCAACGCCTCACCCTTCCTGGGCCTGGGGGCTCATACGTGGCTCATACGTGTGCAGAGCCTGTGCCAGTGCCAGCACAGGGCCGACAGGCGCCGGTGCCCGCGCTGAGAGCCACATGCCCACCGCGCACACAGGCAGTCTCTCAGCGCGCTGGGGGCGCGCAGGCGGTGCAGCCTTCTGAGTGGCGCATGTGCAGCCGCACAGCAGCCTCGCGTGCGGGCATGCGGCCGGGCAGCGGCGGCCGGGCAGCGGCGGCGGGCGCGCTTGGGCGCAGGCGTCAGTACGCGGGGGAGAGCTGCTGCAGGCCCTGCAGGCGCGCGAGCTCGCGGCGGAAGGCGCTGGGGTCCGCATGGTGCAGGCGCGCGGGGTCCGGGTACTGCAGGCGCGGCCGCTGCGGCAGCGCGAGGCCCCTGCCGCACCCAGCACCCTGTCAAGGCCCCCACACGCCGCGCGGCCTGCCTGCGCCCGCATGCCCGCCGGCGCGCGCGCCGCCGTGCAAGCGCAGGTCCGCACGTCAGCCCCGCGCCGCGGCCTAGCATGGTCGGGTGCAAACATGGCTGCAACACGGCCGCTGCAGCATGGGCGCTGCCCTACGGGCGCTGCCGTGAGGCGCACCGGCGCGCTTGCAGCTGGCGCACAAAGGTGGAGAACTCGGAGATCTGCTGCGCGAACTGTGCCTTGGCGCCGGTGTCGCGCTCGAGGTCAATGTCGTCGTCGCAGTCCAGGAACAGCGCCGGCAGGCCGTTGATGTGGCGCTGCAGCTCCGGCTGCGTCGCCTTGTTCAGGTAGTAGATCTGCGCGCCGCGCGACGGGGGTGAGGCGCGGCACGCCAGCTGTTAGGGTACCCTAGAACAGAGGTACCCTAGAACAGAGATACCCTAGAACAGAGGTATTAAAGACCACAGCGTGGCGTCAGCCCAGCAATGACTCTGCGAGGCTGACATGGGTGGGTGCCTGCATAGCTTGACAGCGCCTGTCAAGGGCGGCTGCGGCAGACCAACCCTACGTTGTGCGGCACACATGGGAGGTCAGGCTCGGGCTGCGCGCGCGAATCACACGAACACGTGATGGGCCGAGAGGCCGACCCCAGGCAGGCCAACAGACCTAGCTTGGCACTCTTGCACGCGCTGCTTTAGGGGCGCGCCTTACCACGGCAGCTGTGCGGCTCGTCGTCTGGGTTGAGCATGGCCAGCGCCGGCTCCGTCGCGTGCAGACGGAACTGCTCGCCGCGCAGGTCAAACGCCTCGGCCGCCGGGAACAGGGTCTGCGCCGCGCCCCGCCCTGTCAGACGCGCGGGAGGGTGCAACCCCTGCCGGCGGTGCCAACGACGGCTGCGCAGGATGACATTGCAAACCCTGCTGGCCTACCTTACCCTACCCTACCCACCCTGGGAACATAATGACATTCAAAGCGCACTGGCCAAGCCAGCAGGGACGCAGCGACGGGCGCGCCGCGCCTGCTGCGAGCGCGGGCGCGCGCGCCAGCCGGGCGCGCCGGGGCCGCCGCCGGCGGTCAGCGCGCCGGTGCGCAGCCACTCCTCGTGCTTGCCGTGCAGATTGGCCAGGTACTCCAGCGACACGCCGCCCTCCTCTGCGCGCCCGCGGCCCGCCATGCGCCGCGCGCACGTCTCCGGCGACGCGTGCAGGTACACAAAGCCGTCCGGCACGACGCCCGGCAGCTGCGCGACCATCGGGTCAAACCTGCGCGCAGGCGTGGCGGCGGGCTCGCGCGCGTCGCGCGGCGCAGCCGCTCGGGGCGGAGAGGGCGGGAGGTGCGGTCTGAAGGGCAGGGTGCACACCATGGAGAGCGGTGCGTCTAGCTGTCCGGCCAGCTGTCCGACACACCGCTGTACCGACCAACAGGTGACTGAGCAGATCCATCTTTGGCCAGCGCTCATGGTCGGTAACGACCCCAAGGAGCAGATCGCTGAGCAACTGTGTCAAGTCATGCTCACTATATGGGCGCCACCGTTCGAAACAGCCGCGGCTTGTGCAATTGTGAACCGGCATGCTCAGCAAGGGCGCGCGCGCGCACCAGGAGTCGTACACGGCCAGCTCCATGTCGTCCATCCAGCGCGCCTCGTGCACAGCGCGCACAAACACCATGCGGTCGCTGAACACGCTGCGCTCCAGCAGCCGCAGCGGCGCGGTGCCGCGGCAGCTGCCCTCCTCCTGCTCGCCGCACGGCGCGCACTCAGCGCCGGCGCCCCTCGCCGGCCTGTCTGCACGCAGAGCCTGGCCAGGCTCCCCTGCCCTGAAGCAAGGTCTTTCTCAGGACGGACCATGTGCTGGACACTTAACATTTGAGTGAACATCAGGGCCCTGAATTCATTGGAGGACCCGCTTCAACGACCCTTCACAACAACTTGAATTGCGGCGCGCAGGTGGGCGCTCAAAGCGGCGGGAGACCCTGAGAAGCACTGGAGCACCGGAGAGCCTGTGTCCCCTGGGGCGGCGCGCGCGCCTGCATGACGCGCGTGAGGAACACATAGTTCTGAAACGTGTACGCGTAGCGCTGCGGCTCCTTGTAGAACGCGTCCAGCATGTTGTGCGCGGGCCCCGGCGCGCCCGGCGCGCCCCGCACCGCCTGCCACTTTTCTACCGGCTCCGGGACCACCTGCGTGGCACGCGAGCTCTGAGGCGCGAGCGGCCAAAGTTAGAGGGCGCGAGCGGCCGTTCGCATGCGGGTACGCAGCGTTAGCAAGGCTGAGGAGGCGCCTTGCATATCTACACAATTCCTCGCGCCTCATGGCACTCTCGACCCAGACCTTCAGGGTCACCTGAGAAAGCTGAAAGAGGCAGCTGGCAGTGCGTATGTCGCTGGCAAGCCTGACGCCTCACACCCTGCCCAGCGTTCCCCAAGGCGTGCCGGCAAAGGCAGACCACCTCCGAACGCGGTGCAAGGCACCTGCTTAACCACTCTATGCTGAGCGAGCAGGAGAGCTGGTTGTGGCAGCTTGCAACCCGAGCAAGTTCAGCGCGCGCAAGTTCAGCGTCACCTGACTCAACACCTTGGCCTGTGGTATCAAAACGCAAGTCGGCAAGGCTCCGCTCTGACGCCTGCCGAGGGTGGGCACGTGTGTTGCCGGCGGACGCCGGCAAGGGCGCACCTCGACAATGTCGCGCAGCTCCACGCTCCCCTTGAGGATGCGCTGCAGGAACGAGCTCTTGCCGGCGCTGATGTTGCCCTCCACGCACAGCGTAATCCGGCGCTTGGGGTTGGCCAGCGCCGCCGCCGCCGCCTTGCCGTCCGTGTGCATCTCCGCCAGGTGCCGCACGATGTTCTGACCGTGCTGCCGCCTGATCCCCACGTCTGTCTGCGCGGCCAGCGAGGGGCGGCCTCAGTGCGCTGAGGAGGCCGTGACATGAAACATAAGCACATGTATCAAACAACCAAGGCACCTGCAGGTAGGCAATCATCTCCGCCTCGTTGCGCTTCTTCCGCTCGACGAAGACCTCTGCAAGCAGCTCCACGCTCGTGAGGCCCTTGCTCAGCAGCCGCTGCTCATTCACCCGCCCGATTCCCGGCACGCTCTGCAGGTCGGAGGAGGGCCGCGGCGCGGCTCTCCTTCCGGCAGCCTCGAGCGCGCCGTTCGCGCCCCGGCTGTCACCGCCGCCGCCGCCCCTGCTGGCTGCCAGCACACTCAGGCCCCGCAGGCATGGCTGCTGGGGCCTCGCGCCGGGCGGCCAGGCCTGCAAGAGCCTGCCGCTGGGGCCTGGCGCGCTGTGCTGGCACAGCGCGCCGGGGTCGCGCGCAAACATTGTCTGCACGGCGCTCGCAGTCCTGGTTACCAGCGCACAGACCCTCCCGACTAACATAAGCGGCTCGGAGTCCAGGCAAGGAGGCAGGCGGGCCGGGCACACTGGGACGTTGGGCGCCTGATGTGCACCTTGGAAAGGGGGTTTTGGTAGGGCTGAGGTGTTACGCTGAGATGGAGGCAGTCAGAGCAAGTGTGCGGCAGAAGAGAGATTGACTGAAAGGCATTGCTGTGCCAGTGCGTCCCACTTTGTATGGTGGCAAGGCACTTGCGTGCTATCTTGCGGTGCCTGCCGGTGACCAGCAGTGAGGCGCGGCTGTGGCAGAGCAGCTCGCTGCAGAGCGCCTGGTGTGGCACCACTCGGGCAGCGCCCTGCCCTTGCACAGCCGCGCTACGAGAATTTGCATCAGAGGCGGGTGGATGCCCTGCACCTGCACAGCACACCAAGGTATGCTGACATCGTGGTTTCAAGGTTGAACGTCCACCGCGCGTTGCTCAGCTCCACTCTGCTGTGTCTCGTATGAAGCCTGGCCAAAGTGTGGAGTGCTGCAGGAGCAGGACGGCACAGAGACAGCCCGCGCCGCCGGGGCAGGCCCTCGCAGCCTGCTGCCGACGCGTCTGCCAGCAGCGAGCAGCGCGAAGCCGCCCGCTGCCAGGCGCACCCGCAGGCCCTGGGCGCCCGCCGCGCCGGCGACGGGTGGCCCGCCGTTGGCAGGCGCGCTGCTGGGGGACATGTGGCCGCCACTGTCCTCTGCAGCAGACGCGAGCGGAGCCAGCGTGCCAGCGTACCTGTTGGAAGGGGCCGCGTGTGGCGCCGGGCAGAGCGAGCCCGCGGGGGCGCGCCGCGCCGCACCCGCTGGCAGAGAACCCAGCGCGGATGCGCCGGCCGGCGCGGCGCACACTGGGCGGGCCGAGGACGCTGCAGCGGAGTCGGCAGGGTCTGTGACCGAGGCTGAGTATGACCCGACTGCCCAGCTGCGTGTGAGGAAGGTAAAGAAGGCGCGTCCCCCCATGCTGCATGCGAGGACGGCTTTCTGCATAGGTGGTAGTGCACAGCAGCTCTGCTTGCCGGCAGTGCTTCCTTGGCATGTTTCGCCATGTTTTATTGGCATGCAGGCGCCTGCTGTCATGCTGTCGGCAGCAGCGCGGGCTGTGGTCACGGGGCAGAGCTGCCGGCCGCGGCAGGGGCGGCGCGTGCGCCCTGACGCGCACAAGCTGGCCGAGCCGCCGCCGGACGCGCCGCTGGGCGCCGCCTTCCGCGCGCTGGCACTGCGGCTCGCGCGCTACCGCGCCGCCTGGGGCGACTGCGACGTGCCGTGCGCCCTCGGCGCAGCCCCGGCCCGTGCGGCGGCGGGCGCTGTCGCTGCTGTTGCCGAGCCGCGTGGCACCTCTGCACTTGTCGGCGCCGCCTTCGAGGCGGCTGCGCGGCTGACGGCAGTGGCCAAGGCCTGTCTTGGGCAAGGCGCCTTGCACATCGCGTGAGCGGAGGGGTGCAGACGCACGAACTTGACAGGGTGAGCGCATGGCCTCTTCACGCGTTGTACCTGCGCGACGCGGCTTTGCATGCATGCAGGCGCTCCTTCTGGGAGGACCCGGAGCTGGGCGAGTGGGTGTCCCTCATGCGCAAGGCGCAGTCGGAGCGCCGGCTGACGCCGGCGCAGCGCGCCGCGCTCGACGGCCTCGGCTTCTCGTGGAAGGTGCTTATCATATATTATATTATATTCTATCCTATTATATGATATTATATATGGATGTGTCGCCTTTGCAGGGCTAGGGCCTGCATGGCCTGAACATCTGGCTGCCCCAGAAGAACTTGGCACCTGCGCCTGTCTACTGACGGGAGGCGCATGTGGGCGCCGCGCCGTCCGCTGCTGCTGTGCCTGCAGCAGTGGTTGAATGTCACCGGAATTTGTCTGCATGCGGCCTCCTGAGCTCTGCAAGGATGCGCAGAGATTGCCTCTAGGCGCAGCCACTCTGCTGGGAAGCTTTCATGCCTTCTTGTCGTGCTGTCTGCAACAGACCCTTGTTCCCTCGGACAGGACATAGGCGATGCATCCCACTTCATGTCATCCTACCCTACCCTACCCTGAGACAGGGTATGGTAGCAACACTGCATGGCAGCGACGCGCTTATGCGAACAATGCCCTCTTCTACTTTGGACAGGTAGACGTAGATTCAGCTCGAGGTGCAGCTGAGAGTGCGAAACGCGTTCAGATCGACTCGCCGAGCGCGGCCTGGAGCTTCTATCTGCACGAGCTGCGGCGCTTCCGCGAGGAACACGGCAGCCTGGACGTTCCGTTCAAGTGGCGCGACCCCTCCGGCGACTTCAGCAACGCGTTCGCCAAGTGGGTGCACGCGCAGCCGGGCCTCTTCGCGCTGCGGCGGCTGGCGCCCCAGCAGGCGCGCCGCCGGCTGCGCCTGTGGTGCACCGCATGCGCGCGCGAGCAGGCTCAGGGGTAGGGCTCGGGCCTGCTGCCAGCCTGCCCTGCTCATGCCTTGCTTGTCCGCCAAGCTAAGCAGCAGGGACCAGGGGCGCCGGCACGTTTCGTGCCTGCCTCTCAGTGTTTGCCAGAGCGTGCCGGACCCCAAACGGCCTTGCTTTGGGGTGCTTAGAGGTGCTGGACGGGGCAGGCACATGCGCCGTACATGCTTGGTTTGGCGGAGGGTGCTGGCGTGGGCTTGGCATGCCAGCCACGGCTCACCCGCCAGCGCCCGCGGCAGGTCCTGAAGCTGCGCCGCGCTGGCTACGACGTGAACGCCGCCGCACAGGATGCCACCTCCCCGTCAGCCTACGCTGCAGAGCACGCCAAGGTAAGGGGACGCCTCGCTGGCCATCCCCCGCCACCTGGTGACAGGCGCAGCAAAGGTCAGCAACGTCATCGTGACCGTCCAGCGATGAGCATGCCTGCATCATGCCGTGCAGGCATTGTGCAGAACGTGTGTTTGGTGGGGTGCGAGCGCAAACACATCTCTTGTGTAGGTCCGGTGCTGTTGTGGGCCTGCAGCATGGTCGCTGCCTGGCATGAAGTGTGTTTGCTGCGCTCACGACAGACGGTATTGGCGTACACCCTACGCTACCCTGCAGTGCACTGCTGGCCTGCATTAGCGCCGGGAGTGCGCGCCGCAGCTGTGGCCGACCGGCGCGGCGGCCGAGTTTGATGTGATGTTCGAGCAGCTGGGCCAGTGGGTGGACACGTACGGGACCACCGTCGTCCCCAGGCAGGCGCGCGCGCCGGCTGCGCTGCAGCCCGCTGTCAGTTTTACGCGCTCTTATCACCCCTCCTGTTGCAGCACCGCGTGCTTGCAGTGCCCGCTCGCAGAAGGCAGAGGAGGGAGGGCAGCCATGTACATAGGGCAGCAGCTGTGCTAGGTGCGGTTTGTCTGCGCACAAGCACTGACCTGTTTATGTGCCGCAATGCTTGCCTATGGGTAGAGGCTGAAGCTGCTTGTAGTGGGGCTGGTGCAGACAATGAGTCAGACACTGCTGTCGCTTAACGAAGTAGTGAACCTGCGCCCAATGTCACAATGTCACCCACGCAGGGGATGCACAGGTGTTTGACAACGTCGTCCTGGGCGAGTGGGTGCACCGGCAGCGCAAGCTGCAGGGCGACAAGCGGCTGCCGAAAGACCATGTGCGCGCCCCCGCATGCTCGGCTGTGCGTGTGCGGGGCAGCGGCGCCCGCTGCCTGACTTTGCGCATCACTTGCGGGATCCTAACTGGCTCGGTTTGGTAGGGAGGCGTCGCAGGTGCTGTGCCCAGCACAAGCCTTAAGATGTGGCGGGGCTGGAGGCGTGAGTTTCTATGAAAGAGGAGCCAAACGCGCGGGACTCTGCGCAGGAGCGGCGCCTGGTGTCCCTGCAGTTTGCGTGGAGCGTGGACGTGCAGGCGGCGCGCTGGCACCACCTTTTCCACGAGGCGCGCCGCTTCAAGGCGCGCGCCCGCGCCGCAGCGCCCGCCCGCCCGCGCCCCCGCCATCGCCGCAGTCCTGCTTGGCATCCTGCAGGCATGCAGGCCGAGCGCGCTGCTGCACGGCTCGCCAGCTGCACAGCTTGTGCGGCTCGAGCGGCACGGGTGTGCGTCGTGGGTCGCAGGACCTGCAGCGCGCCTCTGCCACCTGCCCATGTGAACACCGCCCGCTCGGGGCTGGGCCGGTTTTGCGGCCGCCGCCGCCGCGCGCTGCAGTACATGCGGCCTAGCTGCAAGCCCGGGCCAGACATGTGAGCCATGATATTAGGGTCGGGAAACCCTATCGTGCCGCCGCGTGCCAGGAGGTCCACGGGCACGCGCGCATCCCGCACGACTACAGCGACCCCGCCCAGCCCGGCTGGGTCGAGGCGGCGCGCTGGCTGCAGAAGAGCGCCAAGCTGTTCCTGAAGGGCAAGCTGCCCGACAAGCGCTACGCGATGATCACCGAGACGCTGGGTGCGCACCGGCGCCCTATGCGCCGGCCATGCACCCTTGTGCGTCGCTCAGGCTGCTTGAAGGGCACACCTGTGCTGGGCAGCTGCGCAGCCGGAGGCCGTGCGGACGCGCTGCTGCCAAGCACACTTGCGCTGCACCGGCTCCTCGTGAGGCGATAGTCTGTTGGCTGCATGTGTGGCTGGCATTGATTGAGTCGGAACAGACTGCGTGCAAGGCATGCGCGGCTGGCGCGCAGGCGTCAAGTTCGTAAAGCAGTTTGGGGGCGACCCGCTGGCGGGCCGCAAGCAGCCGCGCGACGGCAGCTCCCGGCGCGCGGGCGCCATTAGCCTGGTGGGCCCGGAGGGCTCGAGCGGCGGCGGCCCCGAACCTGAACAGGGCTGCGCCGCACGCCTTGGCAGCGGAGGCGGCGGCGCCGAGCCCGTGCGGAGGCCGGCAGAGCAGCCGACCGGCCGCGGCGGTGGCCACCGCGCGGCGGCCGCCGCGGCAGCGCCGCAGCCTGGCTTCCCGCAGGGCGAGGGCGAGTCGCTGCTTCTCGGAGGCAAGAGGTTCAGGCTGGCGCCGCCCGCCGACCTTGCAAGGGCGAAGCGGCGCAGGAAGGCCGAGGAGCGTGGGCTGGCCGGCGGGGGGCGCGCGGCCCCGCCCGGCAGGGCTGGCGGTGGGCAGGGCGGAGGGCGGAGCGGCGCGGCTGCAACAGGCGCGGGGCGGAAGCGAGCGGCCGCGCAGCCGGCGGCGAGGAGAAAGCGGCCGGCCTCGCCGGTGCTTGTGTTCTAGCGTGGCGCTCCGGCAGCGTATGTAGAGCTGCCAGCTTGTGCGGCTGGATGCAAGTGACAGAAGCACGCCTCGAGGCTGCTTGAGCGACCAGCACTGCGCTTTCAGACTGAAGGCCCATGTGCAAATTCTGGCGCCTAGCTTGCTGAAGCAAAGCGTATACGTCCTACCTCTGTTTCATGTAGCAGATTTGATTCTAGAATGCAAATCAACTTGCATGCCTAGGCAAACCACCGTTGGTGCTGTGCTGATGAATGTTCAACAGCATTTCAGCTCTAGTGCAGTGCATGCATCAGGGACGCGAGCCAGCCTGAGGCACAACACTGACAAGCACCAGTGCTGCTTGCGCTGCAGTCACTTTTGGCAAAATCCGTCATAGTCACGTCGCTCTTCACTAAACTCGTTGGTAAAGTTGCAGCGGTCGATGCGTGACTGAGGTGACCCGCGCTTTGTCAGGAAGTCCTGCCAAACAGCCAAGGGTGAGTTCCTTGGGCCAACATATTGCATTGGCCGCTTTGCACAAGAGTGCACTGCACCTTGAAGGCAGCCAGCTCGTTGGGTGGTCCCTGCGCTTCGCCCTCCACGGTCCCCCTCTCCGTGTTCCTCACGCAGCCAACAAGCCCAAGGCGTTGCGCCTCTGCCACTGTATACTTCCTGAAGAACACCCCTTGCACCTGCGAGATGAGAGTGTATATAAGGCAAGCGCGTGACTGTCTATACACACAGGCTGTAGCAGCTCGACAGGAAGAGGAGCGTGCGGACGTCCAGCCGGTCAACGCATTCCAATACAGTGTGCTGCGGGACTGTCCAGCGCACCTGTCCGAAGACCTCGTATTTAAAGCCGGCCATGCTGTAGCGCGAGTCGCGTTGACAAGTCTGCTAGCACCCCCTGCCCACCAAGACCTGGGAACAGGAGCATGCGTAGCACAGCTTGCAAGCACAGCGTGGCACGGACAGAGTTAGCACAATGAACCGAGTGGTGTGGCAGTGAGGTCAGTGATCAGTCTGCACAGAGTAGTTTGGCGCTAGCTGAAAAGCTTCTCAGCAGGGGTTACATGGGGAGCAGGGTCCAATGCTGCACTACATGGGCTCTTTCTTTATCAGAGGATGCATTGTGATGCATTGTCTCACACCATATCCATACGTTCTGATGGATCTGACCACGAGGAATGCGACTGTGCGGCATGCTATTTGCTTTGTCTCAGACTGGCATAAGTCCGACCACCATTACAACAGAGATGCGACAAAGGGAGAAAATAACTACACAAGGCAAGCCATTCGAGGAGGAAACAAGCAGTGGGAGCTGCATTGCAGCAGAGCAACATATCTACTGAAGCATGGGCGCATGCAGGGCAAAACTAGTAGCTGACAGTGTTTTCTAGCGGCATCCGGCAGAACACAGACAGAGTGTGACCCGCCCGCAGGGCCAGCCAAGCAATTGGGAGGCAATGAGCCGAATCGCTCCTAACGTCACGCAGGCAGACAGTTCACTCACAGTAGGTATTCTGCAGCAGCATGCCCACCAGAACCCATGTCTCGGCTAACTAGATGTTCAATGTCTCACCGACGCGCTTAGGCAGAATGAGTGATTGAGTGGGCATCATGGTTGCTTGTTCGCGCCCTTGTGCACGCACGCGCTCTCCGCCCACGTCCAAAAAATCCTCCCACACCATGGATTGAGGCCCCCGAAGATCTGCTGTCTGCTCAGCGCTGGCGCTCACACTCCCTCCAGGATCGGCATCCACTCAAACTCCAGTTCCACCTGCAGACGCGCCGCGCGTCAGACCAGCGCCAAGCACACGCCCCGCCCGGGCGACCACGTTCGTCGGGCGCGCCCGGCGCGCCGCGCCCGTTAGACCAGGAGCATGAGCTCTTGTGATGTTTGCGTGCAGAGTTGGGTGCGGCATGCAAACCAGGCTACTCCCATCCAGACATCAAGTACTATCAAAGCTGTGTGGTAAATTAACACAACCAGTACGCATTCATGCCTGAGCCGTTGCGCCGGCGCGCATCCGCGAGCAGCCCGCCGGCACCACGCCGCGCGCGCGGCGTCGCACCTGGCCGTCGGGCACGCTGCGCAGGTCGTACACGCCGGCCATCTTGCGCGCGTCGATGATGTCCTTGAGCGGGAAGTTGACCCAGCCCTCCTCCGGCAGGCTGAGCCCGCCCTCGTGCGGCCGCCACGTGACATTGTCCGGGCTGTTGATCCAGTGGAAGTCCTGCGCGCGGCGCGTGCGCTCGTCAGGCCGCATGCGGCCAGCCATGCCTTTGCATGCGCTGGCGCTTGGCCCGGCGCTTTGCTTGGAACGAGCTCTCCAGAGGAAGTTCTGCGCGGCGCGCGCGCGCGAGCGGACCGCATGCGGTCTGCCGTGCCTCTGCATGCACTGGCGTTACTTTTTGATATTGTCCGGGCTGTTGATCCAGTGGATATCCTGCGCGCGGCGCGCACGCAATTGGGCTGCATGCAGGCAGCTGTGCCTCTGCATGCGCTGATAAAGTGCGTCAAATGTTGTCCGAGCTGTTGATCCGAGCTGTTGATCCAGTGGAAGTCCTGCGCGCGGCGCATGCGCGGTAGGGCCGCATGCGGCCAGCCCTGCCTCCGCATAAGCTGGCGGCTTGCTATTTACTTGAAACCGTCACTTTAAACCAGCTCTGCTGGTCACTCCTGAGGCCCTGCGCCAAGAGGCTCCAGAAGGGCGGCCCAGCAGTAGCGTCTAGGGGCGGGATCAGAGACTGCCTCACCTGTGCACACCAGCGCCGGTATCGCTGTCACATATCACTGGCAGAGCCGGCGGCCGCACACCTGCATGGAGGTCAGGGCGGGGCGCGCAGTATGAAAGGGTCGGGGCGGAGCGCGCAGCCGGCCTGGGGCCGCACCCAAACCTCCACCTCGATCAGCGCGTCGTCGCCCTCGATGCAGTCGCCGCCCAGCGCAAACTCCTGCGCACGCGCAACGCCCATCTACATGCACCCTTCGCACACTGAGAAAGGGTCACACTGACCTACATGGAGCATGCTATCGCACAGCAGGCACAGAACACCTCTAGAACGCCGTCAGGCCTGGTCATGTACATGGCTGAGTGTATGCTGATCCACAGGGCCACAGCAGAGATACAGAACCACCCTATGTGAGCAACCGCTTCCTGCTCACCACACCGAGCAGGAGGGTTCACCCACTTTGGCCTCAGCAAGCCAGCCAACAGACTCCACACGCTGCTAGCTCGACCACGCCATGCTTTGGCACACACGCCACAGGGGGGGGGGGGGGCGGGGGGGGGGGGGGGGGGGGGGGGGGGCGGGGGGGGCCCGGGGGGGGGGGGGGGGGGGGGGGGGGGGGGGGGGGGGGGGGGGCCGGGACCTACTCCCAGGACCCTCCGGTGAGCGCGGCCGAGCGGCTGCTGGACCACGTTCGCGGGCCCGAGGGCTCGATGGCGCTGACGCGGCTGCTGCT
>JAABUJ010000103.1_pt1 | contig 185940 bp, 176 predicted proteins | sample 5559131 | NCBI WGS metagenome assembly JAABUJ01 (sample SAMN10711875, study PRJNA513366) | rock metagenome | isolation source: Antarctica rocks | place: Antarctica: Victoria Land, Mt New Zealand nord | collected 2016-01-07
CGCAAAAGTCGAAAAAAGAGCTCGGCGAATCAAGCGAACAGACCAAAAACGGCCGAAGACGGGGCTAAGGCCTTCGCAAACCTTGATCTGACGACGGTTTCGTCGCGAAATTCCGCAACCTGTTAATGAGCGCGCGGCCCGCAATCTCCGCGACCTTCCCCTCGGGAATCGCCCACGAAGCGAGGTCAGCGGCGCCTTCAATGCGCTGCAACGTCGAACTATGTGGGTCGGTTAACGCTTTCCAATCGTCGAGGACGAGCACGTTGACCGCCGCGTGACTGTAAAGGCTGACACGTTCGAATGCCGAACGCGCCGCGCTCATCACTCGCTCGCGAAACGATTCGTTTGTGATTGGAGTGGCGGACGGCTGCGCCGGCGGCGCACTTCGTTGGCCGCGAACTTCGTGGGCTGACGCGTCGGGCGGTTGATATCTCTCGCCGACGTTGGGGAGGTCGGGATAATGAATCTGCGTGCCATCAGGGGCGGTGATCGTCTTGGTCGGAAGCCTATCAGCCACGATCGTAACGAGCCCGAATCGCGGCCAACTCTTTCTCGACTTCAACTGGATCGCCGTCGGGGTTACCGTAACGAATCATATTGCGAGCTGTGTCAGCCCGAGACGAAGGAAAGCCAATATTCGTCTCCGCGATGCGATCGAGCACCGCGAGGCCACGTTCGCGAAAGTCGTCAAGCCTTGCTAAAAGACGCGCTGCACTGTAGGCGATGAACGGTCGGGGCTATCGAGCAGCGGGGCCAGGCTCGGTAGGCCTCCGCGGCGACGAATCTCGTCGGCGTAGGCTGCTGCATCGTCTACCGCGATGTTGGCGCGCGGAACATCGCTCAACTCAACGAGTTTAGATTCGCGCACGAACCCCTCGATGAGCTGCTCAGGCGTCATGGTCGCAAGCGCCGCCGTCTCGGCCTTGGTCATTTCTGAGGCTCCCTCCGCTGCATTTCGGATTGCGCAAAATTCGCCGGCGAGCATTCGAAGCCTCGTAGCGCTCGAATAACGTGCCGGTCCCATTTCGATTACCGCGCACGTCGGAGGGGGCGGCGGAGCCGGGACCGTCGCTCGGCGTGCGTAGGCATGCGAGCGTTTCGCTTTGCTTATGCGCCCTCTGGAGGGTCTGGCCGTTCACCGTCGGGCGTTGCCTTAGGGCTCGGGGTAGACCGCCGGCGACTGCTGGCGCCGAGCGTAGCGAGGGGAGCCTTGTCGGTTCGACGTCGTCGGTAAAGACGACGTTTGCGGGTGCGTTTCTGAACCGAATCTCGACCATGTACCCGAGCGATCGCATCGTGACGATCGAGGACACCGAGGAGCTCTACTGCCAGAGCCGTTCGTGGCTTGCGCTGCGCGAGACGGACGACGTATCGCAGCGCGATCTCCTGCGCACCGGAATGCGCGCTCGGCAGGACCGTCTCGTGATCGGAGAAGTCCGCGGACCGGAGGCGATCGACATGGTGATGAGCATGAACACCAGTCACTCCGGTTTCTCGACGGTTCACGCAGGAAGTATCTCCGGCGGATTGACGCGTGTGCGGCAACTGTGTCGCCTCGGCGGCGAGGATACGATTTCGCCGGACCGACGCGATTCAGTATGGATTACTGATGCGGCCGTGCCGAACGGGCCGCGCACCGTTTCGTCGCTCGAAAAGGTGTGCGGGTTGGATTATCAGATCGCGTCGGACTTCGTGTTTGCGGGTCAAGCGGCGGCGATTACGCCCGATGGTCTAATGTCGATCGGATGGAACCTTTCGGACGCGGTCTGCCAAGTCCAAAACTGGAATCCCATCGTCAATACCGCGCTTGTCATCCCGCAGCAGTTCGCGGGACTCGCGCTCACCCTCGCCTATCTGCTCGTGGCGATCGAGTATCTCGTGGTGCAGGTTGGCGCGCAATTTTGCATCGCCGTGGCGGGCGTCGCGGTCGGGCTGTTGGCAACGCGGTGGACGCGGCCGTTCTCGGGCGTTCTGCCGCGTGTTCTATTTTCTACGTTGATTTTGACCGTCACGATCGACGCGGTTGCCGCCGTCGGCGTGAACTTCGGAAACGCGATGATGGCGATGATCGCGGCGGCCGACACGGGATCCATGTCGGGCATGCTCAATGCCTTTATCACGATCACGGCCGCGGCGGCTGTGTATTTTGTGTTCGCCGTCGGTATTCCGTCGCTCGTCGGTTTCCTTGGAGCGACGCGACCGATGCCTGGCGGCGCCGCGATGATGTCGTCGTTCGCTAGGCTAGTGTCGCGGCGTATGCAGCGGGCAGAGGCTCGGCCGGCTCGGGGGGAGGGGGGGCGTCTGGGAACCGCAGATCGCCCAGCTCGAAGCGGCAACGAAAACAGCGTGAGCGCCACGCTGATCGGCGGGCGCCGCAATCAACCGTATATCAATCGCGGGGCGCGCTCAGTATTCGTTCGATCGCGTCGGAATGATGACGTGGAATGGCGCGTACGGCCAGCTCCCGCAGGGGTGTGGCCGCCCAGCGTGATTCGTGGCATGATTCGGTCATGAAGAAGCTGATCGATCGCGTAGAGACCGTCGTCGACGACGCGTGCGAGGGCATGGCGCTCGCGCATCCGCACGTGGTGCGATTCAATCGCGAGCCGCGCTACCTCGTGCGGGCCGCGCAGGTCCGACCCGGCAAGGTGGCGCTCATCTCGGGCGGCGGCGCCGGGCACGAGCCGCTGCACGGCGGCTTCGTCGGTGTCGGCATGCTCGACGCGGCCTGCCCGGGCGAAGTCTTCGCGAGTCCGGTGCCGGATCAGATGGAGGCGGCGGCGCAGGCCGCCGACGGCGGCGCGGGCGTTGCGTTTGTCGTGAAAAACTACACGGGTGACGTCATGAATTTCGATCTCGCGAGCGAGCTGCTCGGCGCGTCTGGCGTCGCGGCGAAGACGGTGCTCGTCGCCGACGACGTCGCGGTGAAAGACTCGGCGTACACGATCGGTCGCCGTGGCGTCGGCGCGACGCTCTTCGTCGAGCGGCTCGCGGGCGCCGCCGCCGAGCGGGGCGCGAATCTCGACGAGGTCGTCCGCATCGGCGAGGCGGCCGCCGCCGCGAGCCGGTCGATGGGCATGGCGCTCACGTCGTGCACGGTTCCGGCGAAGGGTTCACCGACGTTCGCTTTGGGACCGGACGAGATCGAGATCGGGATCGGCATCCACGGCGAAGCGGGGCGCGAGCGTCGGGCGATGACGTCGGCGGACGACGTTCTCGAGACGCTGGTGAGCGCGGTCGCCGACGATCTGGCGCTCGTGCGCGGCGAACGCGTGATCGCGCTGACGAACGGGATGGGCGGCACGCCGCTCATCGAGCTCTATCTCGCCCATCGCCACGTCGCGCGGCTCCTGACCGATCGCGGTGTCACGATCGCGCGGACGCTCGTCGGGAATTACGTCACGAGCCTCGACATGACGGGTTGCTCGGTATCGCTGATGCGCGTCGACGACGCCATGCTGGCGCTCTGGGACGAGCCGATCGAGACGCCGGCGTTGCGCTGGGGCCGCTGAGGGAATCCCGGGCGCGGCGGCGGCCGCCTCTTCGACTGCGGCCGCCGCCTCGACGCAGAGGAGGAAGCCCGCGATCGCGAGCACGACGACCCCTGCTGCGACGTGCAGTCCCGGATTGCCGACGAAGACGTCGGCAATGAAGAACACGAGGATCGGGAGAACCCGCCGCGGCCGGCCGGCAGATGACGGGTGGCTCGGCGCAATGAATCGCGTCGCCGAGCGCCAAACGGATCGGGAATGCTGACGATTCCTCAGCCGGCTGACGGCGATCCCCAAGAGACGCGCGAGTGGCTCGAGGCCCTCGACGGCGTCCTCGAACACGAGGGCCTCACGCGCGCGCGGCACTTGGTGGAACGCATCGTCGAGCGGGCGCAGTCGGGCGGCGCGACGGTCGAGCTCGGCGTACAGACGCCGTACGTCAATACGATCCCGCGCTCGCAGCAGCCGCGGATGCCCGGCAACACCGAGCTCGAGACGCGCATCCGGCACTACATCCGCTGGAACGCGATGGCGATGGTCGTGCGCGCGAACGAGGCGAGCTCCGAGCTCGGCGGCCACGTTGCGAGCTTCGCCTCCTCGGCGACGCTCTATGACGTCGGCTTCAATCACTTCTTCCGCGCGCCGTCGGCCGACTTTGGCGGCGACCTCGTGTTTTTCCAAGGTCACTCGGCGCCCGGCGTCTACGCGCGCGCCTATCTCGAAGGCCGCATCACCGAGGAGCAGCTCGCGAACTTCCGTCAGGAAGTCGACGGCGGCGGGCTCTCCTCGTATCCGCACCCGTGGCTCATGCCGGACTTTTGGCAGTTCGCCACCGTCTCGATGGGCCTCGGCCCGATCCAGGCGATCTACCAGGCGCGGTTCCTGAAGTACCTCGAGAATCGCGGCATCGCGAAGACCGAGGGCCGCAAGGTATGGTGCTTCCTCGGCGACGGCGAGTGCGACGAGCCCGAGTCGCTCGGCGCGATCGGGGTCGCGGCACGCGAGCAGCTCGACAATCTCATCTTCGTCGTCAACTGCAACCTGCAGCGGCTCGACGGTCCGGTCCGCGGCAACGGCAAGATCATCCAGGAACTCGAGCGCCAGTTCCGCGGCTTGGGCTGGAACGTCGTGAAGTGCATCTGGGGCCGCGGCTGGGACGGTCTGCTCGAGCGCGACCGCAGCGGGAAGCTCGTGCAGCTCATGACCGAGTGCCTCGACGGCGAGTATCAGCGCTTCAAAGCCAACGACGGCGCCTACGTGCGCGAGCATTTCTTCGGCCGCTATCCCGAGACGGCGGCCCTCGTCGCGGATTGGACGGACGAGCAAATTTGGGCGCTCAACCGCGGCGGCCACGATCCCGAGAAGATCTACGCCGCCTACCGCGCAGCGGCCGACTTCACGGGCGGCCCGTCGGTCGTGCTCGCCAAGACGATCAAGGGCTACGGCATGGGCTCCTCCGGCGAGGCGCAGAACATCGCCCATCAGCAGAAGTCGCTCGACCTGCGGGCCATGCGACAGTTCCGCGACCGGTTCAGTATCCCAATCTCCGACGGCGACCTTGCCAAGGTGCCGTTTGCGAAGCCCCCCTCCGATAGCCCCGAGGCCCAGTATTTACGCGAGCGCACGCGCGCGCTCGGCTATGTTCCGCAGCGGCGCCGACTCTCGAAGACGCTCTCGATGCCGTCGCCCGAGGTGTTCGAATCGGTGCTGCGCGGGTCGGGCGATCGTGAGATGTCGACCACCATGGCCTTCACGCGCATCCTCTCGGCGCTCATCAAGGATAAGGCGATCGGCGAGCGAGTCGTCCCGATCGTCGCCGATGAGTCGCGGACGTTCGGCATGGAGGGCATGTTCCGGCAGATCGGGATCTACTCGCCCCTCGGCCAGCTCTACGAGCCCCACGACAGCGCGCAGCTCATGTACTATCGCGAGGACGTCCACGGCCAGATCCTCCAGGAAGGGATCAACGAGGCAGGCGCGATGAGCTCGTGGATCGCGGCGGCGACGAGCTACTCGACGAGCGACGAGCCGATGATCCCGATGTTCATCTTTTACTCGATGTTCGGATTCCAGCGCATCGGCGATCTGGCATGGGCCGCGGGCGACATGCGTTCGCGCGGCTTCCTCATCGGCGGGACGTCGGGGCGCACGACGCTCAACGGCGAGGGTTTGCAGCACGAGGACGGCCAGAGCCAGCCGATCGCCGCGTTTATTCCGAACTGCATTTCGTACGATCCGACCTACGGTTACGAGCTCGCGACGATCGTGCGCGACGGCCTGCGGCGGATGGTCGCCGACCAACAGGACGTGTACTATTATCTTACGGTCATGAACGAAAGCTACCCGCATCCGCCGATGCCCGAGGGCGCAGAAGAGGGCATCGTGCGCGGCATGTATTTGCTGCGCGAGAGCGCGGCAGACGCGGCGTTGCCGCGCGTGCAGCTCGTCGGGTCGGGGGCGATCCTGCGCGAGGCGCTCGCGGCCGCCGACCTCCTCGAGGCGGACTTCGGCGTCGCCGCCGACGTCTGGAGCGCAACGAGCTTCAACGAGCTGCGCCGCGACGGGCTCGCGGCCGAACGCTGGAACATGCTCCATCCCCTCGAGGACCCCCGCGTGTCGTACGTGACGGCCTGCCTCGGCGCGCGGCGCGGGCCGGTCGTCGCCGTGAGCGACTACGTGAAGGCCTTCGTCGACGGCATCCGGCCGTTTGTCCCGCGGCGCTTTTACGCGCTCGGTACCGATGGCTACGGCCGCAGCGACTATCGCCGGAAGCTCCGGTCGTTCTTCGAGGTCGACCGCCGCTACGTCGCGCTCGCCGCGCTTTCTGCGCTCGCCGCCGACGGCGAGGTCGAGCGCGAGGTCGTCGCACGCGCGATCGCCCGGCTCGGCATCGATCCCGAGAAGGCGCAGCCGACCGCCGTATGACGACGCTCGAGATACGCGTCCCCGATATCGGCGACTTCGCCGACGTTCCCGTCATCGACGTCCTCGTCGGCCCGGGCGACGTCGTGCGCGTGGAGGATCCGATCGTCACGCTCGAATCCGCGAAGGCGACGATCGACGTGCCATCCCCGAGTGCGGGTGTGGTCGCAAGCGTCGTGGTAAAAGCGGGCGATACCGTCTCGCAGGGGTCCGTCATCCTCATGCTCGACGCCGAGGACGCGACGGTCGGCTCCGCCGCCGACGGTGCCGCCGTGGCCGCCCCCGCCATCCCGGACGTCGTCGCCGCGGCGAGCTCTCCGCCAGTGACGATGCCGCCGCCGCGCGCGGACCTCGCATCGATCGCGCCCGGCTCCGTCGCCGAGTTGCGCGTGCCCGATCTCGGCGGCTTCGCCGACGTCCCGATCGTCGAGATCCTCGTGCGGCCGGGCGATCGGATCGCCGTCGAGGCGCCGCTTGTGTCGCTCGAATCCGAGAAGGCGACGATCGAGGTACCCGCGAGCCGCGCGGGCATCGTCCGGGAGATCTCGGTGCGCGTGGGCGACCTCGTGAGCGAAGGCTCGGTTCTCGGGAGCGTGATCGTCGGCGACGCCGAGGACGCCGTCGCACCGGCCGCTCGGCCGATCGCCTCGAGCGTGATGCCGGCCTTCGCGCGCGAACCGACGCCGAGCGTCGAGCCCGCCGAGACGCCGTCCGCATCCGCCGCCGTCGCCCCACCCGCACCCGGGCCGGAGCGCACCGCCGTAGCGGAGGCTGCCGTCGCGTCGGGATCCGCGCAGCGCAACGTCCACGCTAGCCCCGCCATCCGGCGGTTCGCCCGCGAGCTCGGCGCGCCGCTCGCCGACATGACGGGGACGGGACCGAGCGGCCGGATCACGCGCGAAGACGTGCAGCGGTTTGTTCGCGACCGGCTCGCCCGGCCCGCGCCGCCGCCGGCCGCGGCCCGGTCCGGCATCGGCGCCGATCTCCCGCCGCTACCGGCGATCGATTATGCGAACTACGGTCCGGTCGAGCGCGTCGCGCTCTCGCGTCTGCGGCGCGCGGCCGGCGCCAATCTGCACCGCAATTGGCTCGGGATCCCGCACGTCACGAACCACGATGCCGCCGACGTCACGGAGCTCGAAGCGCTTCGGAAGCGGCTCAACGCCGAGCGTCCCGGCGCCCGCGTGACGCTGCTCGCGTTCGCGATGCTCGCCGCGGTCGCGGCACTGCGCGAGCATCCCGACGTCAACAGCTCGCTCGACGACGACACGCTCGTGCGCAAGGGCTACTACAACATCGGCTTCGCGGCCGATACGCCGAACGGGCTCGTCGTGCCCGTCGTGCGCGACGTCGACCGCAAGGGTGTGTTCGAGCTGGCGAGCGAGATGGCGGCGCTCGCGGCTCGGGCGCGTGCGGGCGAGCTCACCGCCGACGACGCGAGCGGCGGCACGTTCACGATCTCGAGTCTGGGCGGGATCGGCGGCACGTCGTTCTCGCCCATCGTCAACGCACCCGAGGTGGCGATCGTCGGCCTGAGCCGGACGGCGATGCAGCCGGTGTGGGACGGCGCCGCGTTCGTGCCGCGGCTGATGCTCCCGCTCTCGCTCTCGTACGATCATCGCGTGATCGACGGCGCGCTCGCGGCGCGGTTCAATGCGACGCTCGTCGCGGTACTCGGCGACCTCCGCCGCGCCTTACTCTAACCGTCGGTGATGGGGTCGCGATGAACGAACCGTCGGTCGTGGTGTCGCTCGACGTCGCTCGGCGAAGCATCCTCACCGCCGACGACTACCGGCTCGTCGCGGGTGACGAAGAGCTCATCGCCTATCTTCTCGATGGACAGAATTTCAGCTATTCGATCGCGGCGTCGGGCGCGCTCACGTGGGGTGCGTTCGGCGAGACGTTCGCGACACTCGGCGACCTGCGGCGCATCGCGCTCGCCCACCCGGCCCCGCCGCCCGCCTCGGCCGAGCCGGACGCCTTGCCGACGATCGACGAGCCCGAGACCGTCGGGCTCGAGCTCTTCGCGAACATGCTCGATACCATCGCCTTCTTGCGCGTTCGCATGCGCGCGCTCGCGGATCTCATGATCGAAGCTGGTGTGATCTCCGGCACGGAACTCCTCGGCAAGTACGCGACGTATCATGAGCGTAGCTTCGAGGCGTTCCGCGATCAGATGCTGTTGCGGCCCGATCTCTTCGAGCGTCGGTTTGCGACCTGGCTCGCGACCGAGAAGGATTTGAGCATTCGACCGTCTGATGAGGTGACCGACACGAGCGAATAGCTCGCGTCGGTTCACGCGTCGAGCCCCCGCTCCGCCGGCCCCGCATCCGCAGTGATGGAACGCCCGATTTGAATTTTAGTACCCTTCGTCTTCGGCCATACCAGCTCGAGGCGCAGCAGGCGATCGTCGCCGCTCGCGACCGCGGGTGTCGCGCGCAACTCGTCTCGCTCGCGACGGGGCTCGGAAAATCCGTCGTCATCGCGACGCTGCCGCAGCTCTTGGAGTTACGGCCGACCGACGTGACGCTCGTTGTTGCGCATCGCGACGAGTTGATCGCGCAACTCGTCGAAAAGCTGCAGGCGCAGAATCCGGACGCCGTCATCGGCATCGAGAAGGCCGATCGTACGGCTCAGGAGACGTGCAGCATCGTCGTCGCCACGGTGCAAACGCTGACGGGCGCGCGGCTGCAGCGCTTCGCGACGAAGTTCGGTCGCCGGATCGCGCTCTTCGTCATCGATGAAGCGCACCACGCCGCGGCGCCGACGTATCGCGCTATCCTCGACAAGATCGAGCAGAAGCGCCCGGACTCGCTCGTCATCGGCTTTACCGCGACGCCGCAGCGCGGCGACGGCGTCGAGCTCAACGCGATCTTCCCCGAGATCGTCTATGAGATGGACGCGCGTGCCGCGATCGAGGCGGGCTACCTCGTTCCCGTCCGGTCCTACGCGGTTATGAGCGACGTCGATCTCGATGCGGTCGCGTCGCGCGCCGGCGATTTCGTGCTCGGTCAGCTCGCCGATGCGGTCGACAACGACGAGCGCAATCTCAAGATCCTCGAGGCGTACCAGCGGATCGTCGCCGGAAAGAAGACGCTCGTCTTCACGGCCTCCGTCGAGCACGCGCGCAACGTCGCGAAGCTCTTCGTCGACGCCGGGGTGTCGGCCGCGTTTGCGAGCGGCGACACCCCGACGGCCGAGCGCGAGAAGATCGTCACGGCGTTTCGCGGCGACGGTCTCGACGTGCTCGTCAATTGCGGCCTCTACCTCGAGGGCTTCGACGTCCCGTCGATTCAGGCGATCATCAACGCGCGGCCGACGAAGTCCACGACGCTCTACACGCAGGTCACCGGCCGCGGGCTCCGGCCGCTCGACGACTTTGCCTACGTGCTCTCCGAGCTGCCGGTCGCCCACGCTCGGCGCCAGGTGATCGAGCAGAGCTGGAAGCCGTTCGCGACGATCATCGACATCGTCGACCGGGCCCGCCGCCATCAGCTCGTGACGCTTCCGACGCTCTGGGGTCTCCCCGCGCAGATCGACGCCGAGGGCGAGATTATCTCCGACGTGGCGGAGCGCTACGAACATCTCTTCAAGCTCGACTCGCGGCGCGCCGCGCGCGTGCGGACGTGGTCGCAGATCCAGACCGCGCTCCGCGAGGTCGCCGATGCCTCGAAGCCGGATCGTGCGGTCGCCTGGCAGATGATCTCACCCGAGCACTGGCGGCTCGATCGGCCGGCGCTGCGGACCGCGCGCGACCGGAAGGGCCGCCCGATTCCGGGCTTCTCGGGGAAGTTTGCGCACTACGTCGAGACGGCGAAGCGCGTCGCGCCGCATGAGAACGCGGACGCGTTCGCCATGCGCATGCTCGATGTCGACAAACGCTCGATTTCAGAAGAGGCGCAGGTCGTCGATGTGACGCTGCGCGGCGACGTGTGGGTCGCCTCATTGCGATTGGGCCGTAACCCGCCGCGCGACCTCGTCACGGCTCCGAGCCTGCCCGACGCGATCGCCGCGGCGAGCGCCCGCATCGAGACGGGCGATCCCCACGGCAAGCGCCGGCCGAGCGCGCCGAAGCGCCGCCCGGTCAAGCGCTACCGCGGTCACAAGCCGGAGACGCAGAAGCAGCTCCAGGCCTAGCGCCGGGGGTCAGACCGGGCAGGCGTGCCCGGCGATGCCGTTCTTCTCGAAGTACCGCTGGTGATAGTCCTCGGCCGGGTGGAACGTCTCGGCCGGAACGACCTGCGAGACGATCGGACGACGGAAGCGATGCGCCGAATCGAGCTCGGCGACCGTCGCGTTCGCGACGTCGCGCTGCGCGGCATCGTGGTAGAAGATCGCCGAGCGGTACTGCGAGCCGACGTCCGGACCCTGACGATTGAGCGTCGTCGGATCGTGGATCTCGAAGAAGGCCTTCACGAGCGTCGCATAGCTCACGCGCGCAGGATCGAAGAGCACATCGATCGCCTCGGCGTGGCCCGTTCGACCGCTGCAGACCTCGCGGTACGTCGGCTGCGGCGACGTGCCGCCGGTGTAGCCGACCGTGACGTCGAGGACCCCGGGAATCGCGCGGAACGCCGACTCGACGCCCCAGAAGCAGCCCGCTGCGAACGTTGCACGCTCGCTGATCGCTTGTTCGTTCATGTTCGGTAGAACCCGCGGCGCGCCCCGAAGTTGGCACGCCACGGGCTCGTGCCGATCATAGCCGGTAGCGCAGCCGGATCTGAATCGTGCGGCCGAGCGGATAGCTTTCGGGAACGTAGCCGCCTCGACCGTACTGCCACGGGACCGCCTGCGTGACGCCGTCGTTCGTCGGGACGCCGTTGCCGAGCAGGTACGGGGTGCCGGCGCCGGCGCTTGCCTCGTAGTTCGCATAGGGCGACGTCGCATCGTTCGTCCCGGCGTACCCCGGCGGTCCGATCAGATACGGATTGCCCTGCAGCTGCGTCGGCGTGAAATCACCGAGGAGATTCGTGACGTCGAAGACGGCCGTGAGCCGCGGCGTGAGATCGCCCTCGATGTGGAGGTTGAGCAGCGTGTGCGGCGGCGACGTCAGGGTGTTGGGATCGTTGCCCTCGGGCGTCCCGAGATTTGCGATAGAGGGATTGCTCGTCGCGTTGAACGGCAACGTCGGATCTCGGAGAAAATAATAATTGAAGCCCGGGTTCACGTAGTTATCGTTCTCGACTTGGATCGGCTTGTTCGTTGCCGGATCGAGCTTGAAGATCTTGCGGCCGTTGCCGTAGGGATAGCCGGTCTCGAACGAGAGTTCGGGCGTCACGCGGATGCGATTGCGCGCGAGCGGTAGTGTGTACGACATCGTCGTCGTCAGGGCCGGTACGTAGCTCGCCGGCAGCAGGTGATTCGCCTCGATGACGGCCGGGTTGAGGCTGTTGTACGCGAACTGCGACGCGCTCGAAGACAGCGCGCGAACGTAGTTCGCATCGAACGAGAAGCCGCCGCGGCGGACGTAGAGCTCGGCGCCGTGCGACACGAGCTGACCGGCGTTGGTCGGAACGCCGACGCCGGTCGGGTTTGCAACCGCAGCCGCAGCCGAGCGGAAGTTGAACGGAAGCACGTCGATGCGGTTCTTGTCGTAGTTCGCGAAATACGTCGCGCGAAATTGCGTCGAGCCGCCGCCCTCGAACGAATACGTGAAGTCGTTGGACGACGAGTTCGCGAGCGGCGTGAACGGCGCGGTATTGGGCGAATCGATGCGCTCCGCTTCCAGCGGCGCCGGCGCGATCGTATTGTGATCGAAGCTCGCGCGCAGTGCGTAGCGCCGGCCGAGGCGGTAGGCGACCGAGGCGTGCGGATCGAGCGCACCCGTGCTGTACGAAGGACCGGTACTCGGAATGACGCGCGTGCCCGTCGCCCGGCCGAAGGCCGTGAGCGTCAGCTGCTCGGTCGGCCGGAACGTGTCGCCGAGAAAGGCGAGATAGGAGTTGAGCACCGGGTTCGACGTGATGAACTCATTCGCCGTCGGCACGACCTGGTCGAGCACGAAACGATCGTTGCGGAACGAGCCGCCCAGCTGCAATCGGTTCAGCGAGCCGAAATAGTAGTCGCCGTCGTAGGTGATGCCCGTCTCGCGCGTGCTCTGCGACGTGCGCAGCGAGAACGCCCCGTTCGGGAAGCCGTTCTCGTCCCAGAACGGGCCGCCGGCGCTCGAGCCGTACTGCGATTGATACAGCTGGATCCGCGTGAGCGACGTCGCCCCCGAGCGCAGCAGCTGCGCCTTGATGATGTCGTAGGTGCCGCGCACGCCCGAGGCGGAGGTGACGGGCTGCGCGGGATTCGTCTCGCCGGGATACGTCGTCGCCATGCCGTCGAACGCGCCGACCGTCTCCCCCGCGTACGGCGAACCGTACTGCCGATACGTCGCCTGCCCGACGAGGCCGAGGACCGAGACGTCGTCTTTCGCGTCGAGCTTCACGTGGACGTTGCCGGTGACGGAGAACTCGCCACGATTCTGCAGCGCGAGGCCGTAAGTCGCGGCTTCTGAGGGATAGAACGTGCTGCCGTCGCCGTAACTGAAGTACTGGCTGCCGAACGTACTCGAGAGCGCGTAACGCAGTTTGAGATCGGGCGTCGCGCCGAGAATCTCCTCGGTCGCGAGGCCATACTGCGCGAGCGAGCCGATGCCGAGTTCGAGCGTCGTGCTCCCGGGATACGTGCCCACCGCGGGAATCTGGTCGACGACGCCCCCGAGCGTGTTCTGCAGCTGCGTCGTGTAGCCCGCGAGCGTGACGTTCGTCGACGCGATGCCGGTCGTCGGGAGTTGCGCGCCCACGACGTTGCCGCCCGGTTCGGCGATGAGGCCCTGCGGAATCGGGATCGAGTCGAAGTCGAAGATCGCGTCCTTCGTCTCGCCGCCGCGCAGGATCGTATTCGCGAAGCCGTCGAGATCGACGCCCGGGACGCTCGCGATCGCGCCCTGGACGGTTCCCGCGATGTAGCTGCCGAGCCCCGAGCCATTGGCGACCGGGGAACGCGCTCGCGCCGTGGATCCGGTGACGGTGAACGAGTCCGCCGTCGAGCCGAGATCGAAGGCGCCTGCGGTCGCACTGACCTTCCCGATCGTGCGCAGCTCTTTCGAAAGCGCGATCGTATCGGAGCGCGTCGAGTTCGGGAGGACGGCGATGCCGGCTTCGGAGACCTCCGCGTAGCCCGGCGCCTCGGCGGAGATGATGTACGTGTCTGGCGAGACGCCGAGGATCTGATAGCGGCCGCGCGCGTCGGTCGTCGTCGAGTACGTGCCCGACGGCGACGCGGCGTTGATTCGAGCGCCGGCGATCGGCACGCCCGCCGCGGTCGCGACGGTGCCGACGATGACGCCGGTCGTGGATTCGGCTGCGGATGCGGCCGGCGGAGTGAGCAGCGCGAGCTCCGCGGCGGCGAATGCGAGAACGGCCAGCGCCGTACGCGGAGATCTCACGGGTGAACCTCATCGAGCGCGTCGCGCGCCCAAGCGATCGCAAAAGCTTTCGGGCTACATGCGAATGAGGTTCGGGGGCGCGCGCATGCCGTGAACGCGCCACGACCGTTCCGGCAGCGGCCGAGCTGGGCTCGCCGGGCGCGTGTCGACGGCACTGAGCGGAACGACCGGTCGCGTGAGGGAGGCGACGAGCCGGTCCAACATGCTGACGAAGCGTGCCAAGGCTTCGAGCGACGCGACGGCGAGCGCGCGCGCACATCGCAGCGCGAGCCAGACGATCGTGACGTGGATCGCGAGCGCGATGAGCACCGGGGCTCCGAGCCAGCCGAAGGGCCCCGCTGCGTGGGCTGATGCCGGTGCGGAGACGACGGCTTCGAAAGCCTCGATCGTCCGGACGCCGAGGAATTCGAGTGCCACGACCCCGAGGAAGTTACCGGCGCCGCTCGGGGCGGCCGCGGTCCGGACGAACGCGAGCGCTTCGTCGCGATGGCGGCGGCCAAGCCGGCCGAGGATCCGGCGCACCAGCAGGATCGTCGCGACCACGAGGCCGGTGCAGAGTGCGGGCGCGACGCCGAGGTGATCGACGTCGTGGTAGCCTGGGCCGAAGGCGCCGGCGTTCCCGACGAGCTCTACGAAGGGGTCGCCGAAGGACGCCGCGACCGAAGCGATCGCACTTGCAAAGAGAACCCGGTCGACGAAACGCGGGGACACCGGGGGGGATGTTCGGGCGCTCGTTTCCAGAACCCGCGCGCCGGACGGAACGAAGGTGCGGCTAGGGCTCGTCCGGCGTCGAGCGTGGCCCCGTACGGAGCATGTCGATGACGAGCATCAACGCAAGCCCAACGAGCACGAGCACGAGCGGCCGATTGGCAATGCCGCGGCCGGCCGCTCTCGCCACGTGCGCGGGCGTCATGCCGCGCGCGAGCACCACCGTCGTCTCGCCGGCGCGCTCGAGCGCGTCGTTCGCACGATCGATCGCCTCATGCGCTCGCGCTGCCGTCTCGTGGCCGAGCACGCGCGCGCGCTCGGCCACGACCTCGGCGAACTCGTCGTATTTCTCGGATGTCGCGGTCTTCGCGTCCTCGATGCGGAGCGTGAGCTCGGTCGTGATCTCCTCGACGGCGTCCTCGGCTCGGGCCGAGACGTCGGTCTTGAACGACAGGGCCTCGACCGTCGATTGCAGCCGCGCGCGCGACTCCGCGATATCGTCGACTACGCCTTCCGGATCGTCGTGCACGCCGAAATCCTATCTGCCGCGGGCGATGGAGGTGCTGATGGCCGAAGCATCTTCCTTCACCGAGCGGATCGTTTTCTCCAGTGGATTCGAGAGCGATTTGATCGCGCGGATGCCGACGAGCGCGCACGCTCCGGCGAGGCCGCCGTACACGGCCGTGACGATGAGCGCCGCCGCCCAGACCGGAACGACGAGCGAGAGCGCGGCGATGAAGACGACCGTGATCGTCGCGAACATCGCGATTCCCATGACCGCGGCGACGGCGAACATCTTGCCGGCAGTCGCGACGTGCGAGACCTTCTCTTTGAGCTCAAGTTTGGCAAGCGTGAGCTCCTGGCCCACGAGCGTGCGAATCTCGGCGATCAAGCGTTTGATCAGGACCGGGATCGGGGTCTCGCTCTCCCGCGGGGACGTGTGAATGCTCACGAGGCTCCTCCAAAGGCAAACCGCTCCGAGCGAACGGCGTTCGCCTCGAAGTACCCGACGCATCCTCGGACGAACCCAGCGGTTCGCTCATGCACGACGTCTTCGTCTCGATCGGCTCGAACCTCGGGGATCGCCGCGCCCATGTCCTCGGCGCGCTGCAGCGGTTGCGCGCCGCGACCGACGTCGTCGCGGTGTCGTCGATGTACGAGAGCCCGCCGCAGGACGGCGCGACGGGCGGCGCGTTCTTCAACCTGGTGGCGCGCCTGCGAGCCGGGGAGTCGCCCACGCGCCTAGCGGCGCTCCTGCGCGAGATCGAGCTCGCCGTCGGCGGCGGCCGGCGCGAGCCCCTGATGCCGCGCGCGATCGATCTCGCGATCCTCATGTACGGCGACCTCGTCGCCGACGCGGCCGGCGCGGCGGTGCCGCAGCGGGATCTCGCGGGTCGCCCGTACGATCTCGTTCCGCTCGCGGAGCTCGCGCCCGACCTCCGCGAGCCCATCTCGGGCGAGACGCTCGGCGCGCTTGCGGCGCGCCTGCCGGCGGCCGGTCTCGTCGTGCGGGCGCGAGCGCTCGATTTCCGCGCGAATCGTCAGGAAGACGTTCCCGACGTCGCGCTCTCGATCGACCGCGTCGGGGTCGCGGGCGTGAAGGCGGAGCTCGCGCTGCAGATCGGGGACCGGACCGTGCGCTGCCTCGGCGAGTTTGCGATGGTCGCCGACCTCGCGCCCGACCGGGCCGGCGTGCACATGTCGCGCTTCTCGGAATTGCTCGCCGCGGCGACGCTCCAGGCCGCCGCGCGCGCCCCCTCGGGCGCCATCGACGTCCTCGTCGCCTCGGTCGCGCGCGCCATCGTCGATTCGCAGCGGGCGCTGCGTGCCGACGTGCGCGTCCGCGCGGAGTTCACGCTCGACCGGTACACGCCCGTGAGCGGCCGGCTCGCCCCGGAGACCTACGCGCTCGTCGCGATCGCGCACGCCGGGGACGGCGAGGCGCGCGTCGTCGCCGGCGTGGAGGCCGAGGGCATGACGGCTTGCCCCTGCGCGCAGGGCATGGTCCGCGAGCAGAGCCAGCGCGATCTCGAAGCCGCGGGCTTCAGCCCGGCCGACGCCGCCCGGGCGCTCGCCGTGCTGCCCGTCGCGACGCACAACCAGCGCGGGCGCGGCTCCGTGCTCGTCGGCACGACGGACGGGACGCCGGCAAGGCTGGACCGGCTCGTCGACCTCGTCGAGGGCGCGATGTCGAGCGAGACGTACGGCCTGCTCAAGCGGCCCGACGAGTTCTTCGTCGTCACGAAGGCGCACCGTAATCCCAAGTTCGTTGAGGACGTCGTGCGCGGCATCCTCGCGGGCGTGCTCGAGGCCTCGCCCGCCGTGGGCGACGAGGGCTTCGTGCTCGCCTCGCAGACGAACTACGAGTCCATCCACAAGCACGACGCGATCGCCGAGGCGTTCGGGACGCTCGGGGAGCTGCGCCGGGAGCTGGCGACGGGGCGCACCGCGCCCTCGAAGACCACGCTTGCGGCGTGGCTCGGGACGCAAGCCTCGGCGGTCGTTCGCTAGTGTGCTGACCCAGAAGTTCGCTTACGAAATCTCGCTCGTCTTTTCGGCCGGCTCGTCGTCGCTTTTCGGTCACAACGCTACGGCGTTGCTCCCTCATCGCTCCTCGATCCGACCAAAAATCCTTCCCGATCTTCCGCAAGGAACTTCTGGGTCAGCACACTAGGGCGTCGTCGCTGAAGCGGGTGCGCTCGCCGACGGCGCCGAGTCGCCGGCGCTCGCGTTGAAGTCGCGATGCTCGCGGCGCGGATCCGCGCCGGCGGGATGCTCGTTGACCTCGCGCACGAGCGAGGGCATGATCAGCGCCGCGTGTCTCGCCGTGACCTTCGTGAACTCCGCGCCGAGCAACAGGATGAGCGCCGAGTAGTAGATCCAGAGCAGCGCGACGAGGATGGAGCCCGCCGCGCCGTACGCTGAGCCGACGCCCGCGCGCGCGAGGTAGATCGCGATGACGGCCTCGCCGACGATGAAGAGCACGCCCGTGAAGGCCGCGCCGACCCCGACGTCGCGCCAGCGTACGTTGACGTCCGGCAGCACCTTGAAGATCAACGCGAAGACGCTCGTGACGAGCACGAAGTTCACCGCTTGCGCGATTGCCGCGAGGACGACCGGATTCTGGCCGTAGGGGATGAGCGAGAGGAAGTGCGTCCCGACGAACGCGATCGCCGAGTTCGCGACGAACGTCCCCATGAGGATGAAGAGCACGACGATGATCATTAAAAATGACACGAGCCGGTCGCGCACGAGCTGCTTGAAGCCCGCCGTCGTTCCCTCGACGTTCCAAACGGAGTTCAGCGCGCCCTGAAGTGATCCGAAGAGGTTGCTTGCGGTGAATGCGAAGGCGACCCAGGCGATGATCTGGGCGATCCGGCCTTGGCGCGGCCGGTTGAAATTCGCATCGATGAGCCGGCGGACCGTCGCGCCGGTCGAGCTACCGCCGTTGTGCGAGATCATTGCGACGATCTGATTCTCGACGACGGCGTGATGTCCGATGACCGCACCCGCGATCGCGATAATGATGATGAGGAGCGGCGCGATCGAAAAGATCGTCGAGAATGCGATCGCGGCCGCAAGCGTCGTCGCCTTATCCGCGCCGAATGCCGTGAAGATCGCTTTGAGCGTCGGAACGAAGCCCTGCGGATTCGCCGTCGGCGTCGGCGTTGCAGCCATGGACGTCGTCGTATCCGGGGAGCCCCGACTCTAACCGCGAACCGTTGCGCGATGCCCAAAATGCTCAGCGTCGCGGCGCTCGCCGTCGCCCTCGCGGTGCCGGTCGCGGCCGTCGCGGCCAACACGCCGCCGTATCAGCCCCTCGCCGACATGCTCGGCGTCCCGGCGCTCATCGGCTCGATCGGCCCCAAGGACAAGACCCAGCTCCAGCTCAAGTTCGCCAAGGAAGGCCAGACCGAGGCGGACTGGACGAAGCTCCTCACGATCGACATCGCCGAGGTTCCCGCCGACGAGACGGCTGACTCGACGTACTCGATCATCGAGACCTACAAGGCGGGGCTCTCGACGCGGCACGTGCACGTCGATACGTTCGACACGTCGCCCCTGCGGCCGTACGCGACGTACTTCGAGTTTCACGTCGGCACCGAGCGCGACCGTGGCGTCATCTACAGCCCGCGCGCCGGCTTTGTGACGATCGCGCAGCTCGCCGAGAAGACCGACGACACGATTTCGAGCGCCGACGTCAAGCGCCTCAAGGAGCTCGCTGGCCTCAAGTAGCGGCGGCCGCCTCGCGCAGACGTGCGATGCGGCCGCCAAGTGACGGATGGCTGGAGAAGAGGAGCTCCATCCAGCGCGGTTGCTCGTCCTCGGCCATGTTGCGTTCGCGCAGCCGTTCGAAGGCCGCCACGCCCGCGGCCGCGTCGTTCGTCGCCGCGATCGCGAACCGGTCGGCGGCGCGTTCGCGCGACCGTGAGAAGGCTGCGGCGACCGGCCCGAGCGCGGTCCCGATCAGGGATGCCGCACATGCAAGCCGCGCGAGCGCGGCCGCGCTCGCGGGATCGTGGCCCGGCCGCTCGGCGACGCGCCGCGCCGCGGCAAACGTCAGCGCCGAGACGGCGGTCGTGAGCGCGACGCCGCGCCACACGTCGCGCGCGACGTAGTGGCCGAGCTCGTGCGCCACGACGAACATCGTCTCGTCGGCCGCGAAGTTGTCGAGCAACGTGTCGCCGACGACGATGCGCTGCGTGCCGAAGAGCCCCGTCACGTACGCGTTCGCCTTGACGGTCCGACGGCCCATGTCCATGGTGAGCAGCGTCGCGTCGCCCACGCGGAAGCGCGTCGCGAGCGCGACGATCCGGTCTCGGATCGGCCCTTCGATCGGGGCGAACGTGTTGAAGAGCGGCGCGAGATAGACGGGGACGACGACGGCGGCGCCGACCGAGAGGGGCACGGTCGCTGCCGCGAGCGCGACGGGCCAGCGTGACGGAAAGCGCCTGATGAGCGCGGCGAGCGCCTCGACGAGCGGGACGCCGAACGCGAGGCCGAGCCCTGTCTCCTTGAGCCGGTCGACGCCCCACGCGGCGGGCGTCTGCTCGGAGAGCCCGTAGCGACGCTCGAGCGCGAACCCCTCGACGAAGTCAGTCGGGAGCTCGACGATGCCGCCGAGCAACAGGGCGCCGCCGACGGTCCCGGCACGGCGAAACCACGGCTCGTGGGTCCCGGCGGCCGGCTCGAGGCGCAGGCCGATCGCGTACGCGAGGGTCGCGAGCGTCGCGAGGGAGCGGCCGATCCCCGCGAGCATGAGCGCCCGCCGGCGCGCACCGTACCGGGCCGGATCCTTCGCGAGAACGGGCGAGGGGCAGCGGAGCTCGCGCACCGCTTCGACGGAGCGCACGGCGAGATATCCGGCGACGGCGCCGGTCGTGACGCCGAGGAGGAAGCGAGCCATGAACGCGGTCGTACCCCGCCGGACGCCGAAGCGCCGCACATGAGGTTCCGCTGCATCGTCGCGACACTCGTCCTGGCCGTCGCGGTCGCGGGCACGGCCGGCGGGCAGGTCTCCGCCGTGCCGAGCTTTGCGGGCGCGGCGCGCGACGCTCGGCTCGGCGTCGCGCTCGCGACGCTCGGGGAGCTCGAGGACGCGCCCGCGCTCGTCGCGCGACCCTCCATCGCGGGCCTCGCGGCCGGGGACGAGGCCGCACTGCGCTCGGCGACGTCCGACGCGGGCGCGCTGACCGCGCTCGCGACCGTTCGGCGCGAGCTCGATGCCGGGTCGAGCGTCGATCGGCTCACCGCGAATCGCGACTTCGCGACCTTCCAGCAGCGGTATCTCGCGGCGCTCGGCCGGCCGCGGACGCGGCAGCTCCTGGTCGGGGCGTTCGCGGAGCAGATCCTCTACAACGCCCGCGTCCTTCGCGAACCGGCGGCCGACCGCGATCTGCGAACGATGCTCGGGCGGGTCGACGACCTCGATGATGTCGTGGCCGGCACGAAGGCCGCGCGAATCGCACTCGACGCCGCGTCAACGGCGGACTGGCCGACGATCGAACGGCTCGCGCGCGCGCTCGTGGTCGCGATCCTGGGCTCGAGCGACGCCGTGCCGTTCGGTTCGGGCCCGGGCGTCTGGGTCGTCCTGCTGCGAACGCGGGCGACCGACGGGAGCGCGGTCCGGCGGAACGCGCCCCACTTCGCGCTCGACATCGTGCGCTTCGACGGCACGCGCGCGACCTATGCCGCCTATCCCGCGGGCACGGAGAACTTCGGAAAGGATGCTCCGACGTTGCCGTGTCTCGCCGACCGCGAGCCGAGCGGCCGGACGTTACGGGCGGTGCCCGTGATTCCGCCGCCTGGAACGACGCCGGACCAGCTCGCGCGCGAGATCCGAACGGGCTGCGCAGCCGCGGCCGCCGCGCCGGCGCCGTACGTCGCTGCGGCGGCGAGCGACGACCTGCTGATCGTCAACCTGCTCGTCGTGAACGGGATCGACGTCCTACCGCTGTTGCGCGCCGCCAAGACCTAATGTGCTGACCCAGAAGTTCGCTTACGAAAGCTCGCTCGTCTTTTCGGCCGGCTCGTCGTCGCTCTTCGGTCACAACGCTACGGCGTTGCTCCCTCATCGCTCCTCGATCCGACCAAAAATCCTTCGCGATCTTCAGCAAGGAACGTCCGGGTCAGCACACGAGCACGTCAGAGTAGCGAAATCGTCTGCTGCGGCCGGACGTGGCTCGCGAGCGCCGCGAGCAGCCGCGTGGCGAGCAGGTCGGCCGCGGGCGACGTCGTCTCCTCGAGCTTGCCAACATCCGCAACGGCCAGGAGCGCCCGATCGATCGGGAGCCGCGCGAAGACGGGTGCGCGCGCGAGCTCGGCGACCTCGTCCGCGTACGAGGGTCCGAAGACGTCATGGCGCGTGCCGGTGTCCGGCGCGACGTAATACGACATGTTCTCGACGACGCCGAAGATCGGTTTCTTCATCTGGTGCACGAGGTTCGCGGCCTTGCGCACGATCATCGTCGCGAGCGCCTGCGGCATCGTCACGAGGACGACGCCATCGATCGAGAGCGACTGCAGCACGGTGAGCGGCGCGTCGGAAGTGCCCGGCGGTAGGTCGATGAGCAGCACGTCGAGATCGCTCCAGAGCGTCTGCTCGTAGAACTGGCGGATGACGCCCGAGAGGATCGGGCCGCGCCAGACCATCGCCGTGTCCTCCTCCGGCGTCAGCAGGTTCGCGCTGACGACTTCGATCGCGGCGCGTGTCGTCGCGGGAACGAACAGCGGCTTCGTACGGCCCTGCGCATCGGGCGCTTCGTTCGGGTCCTTCCGAACGTCGAGCGGCGTGCGCAAGCCAAAGAGCCGCGGGATCGAGGGCCCCGTGATGTCGGCGTCGAGGATGCCGACGCGCTTGCCCGCGCGGCGCAGGCCGACTGCGAGCAGGCCCGTCGTGAGGGACTTGCCGACGCCGCCCTTGCCCGACATGACGGCCACGACCGCACCGAAGCGGCCCCGGCGCAGTGCCGGCCCCGGCGCGCCGATCTGCGGCCGCCGGTCGTCCGCGGGAATGGTCGGCACCCGGCCGGAGCGCTCGGCCTGGCGCAGCGCCGTGAGGATCGGCTCGACGCGCAGACCGTGAGCTTTCGCACCGGCTTCGAGCGTCTCAGTAGCGTTGACCCCGCAGCCGGAGCAGCGCAACCCGAACGCCTCGAGCACCTCGCGTGCGATCGGGAACGCGGCGACGATGGCCTTGAGGTTCGTACTCGGTTCGATGACGGGAGGCGAAGGCATGACGCGCAGACTACAACTTTCCAAAAATGGACGGCGATACGATGGGTTCGACGGCCGGTCGCCAACCTCTGTGCGATCGGTCACCGAGGTATACCCGACCCGCGATTACGCTTGTTGCAACCCGTTGCGACGCTAGGAGCTCCGATGGCCGCCTACGCCACGCTTTCCATCCCCCTCGTGCTCGGCGCGCCCGCGAACGCCGCGACCGCACGCCAAATCTTCGACGAGACCCCCGGTGCGACGAACATCGAGGTCGACGCGTCGCGAAACGCGGCGCGGCTCGCGTACCAGTTTCCGGGCAACCTCGACGTGCTCGTGCGGAAGCTGCTCAAGCGCGGCCTGCTCGCATCCCGGACGATCGGCATCTCGGTTCCGATGAAGAACATCGCCGGCGGCGATGTCGACTACGAGAAGTTTCTCGACAAGATGCACGAGTCGCCCGCCATTCATAACGCGCGCTTCGAGCAGGACGCCCTGGTCGCGGACATCGTCCCGACCACCGCCGCCGTCCGGTTCCTCTACGAGGAGACGCTGCAAGCCGGGTTGATGGCGCTCGATCATCCGACCGTGGCCCACCCGCAGGAGTTCGTCCTCTGATCGCCGTCGCCGATCCGGACGTCCTCATCGTCGGCGCGGGCCCGGCCGGACTCGCCGCCGCCAAGTACCTTGCCGATGCCGGCAAGACCGCGCTCGTCATCGAGAAGCGCGACATTCCCGGCGGCAAGCTCTCGTCGTGGCGCGACCGCGACGGCGACTGGCTCGAGACGGGGCTGCACTCGTTCTTCGGCGGCTACGCGAACGTCCACGCGCTGCTGGCGGACGTGGGCATTTCGCACCGGGTGCTCTGGCAGCCGCACACGCTGACGTGGGGCTTTCCGGCGGGCTTTTCGCCGCGCTGGTCCGGGAACGACCCCGTCTTCGAGGAGTTTCACTTCGCCGATCTGCCCTCGCCGTTCAACGGCGTCGCGGCGGTGCTCAACGGCAAGTACGTCTTCAACACGTTCGAGAAGCTGCTGTTCGCCAAGGGCACGATGCCCGTGCTCCTCGGAGATCACGGCTACGCCGAGCGCCAGGACGACATCAGCTACGTCGAGTGGCACCGCAAGCGCGGCATGAGCGAGCACATGCTGCGGACGTTCTTCGCGCCGATGTCCCTCGCGCTCAACTTCACACGCATCGATCAGATCTCGGCCGAGGCGATGCTGCGCGTCATGGCCTACTTCGCCTCGAGCAAGAACGCGAGCCGCGCGGGCTTCCTCGACGCGCCGCCGTCGGAGGCTTTCGTCGCGCCGCTCGTCGATCACGTCCGGTCGCGCGGTCAGGACGTCGTGATGTCCTCGGGCGCGGCGGAGCTGCTCTTCGAGGGCGATCGCGTCGCGGGCGTTCGGACGCACGACGGCCGCGAGTATCGCGCCGAGGCGACGATCCTCGCCGTTCCGGTCCATAACGCCGCGAAGCTGCTGCCCACGGAGATGCTGCGCGATCCGATGGTTCACGGCGTCGGCAAGCTGACGTCGAGCCCGATCATCAACGCGCACCTCTGGTTCGATCGCAAGATCAGCACGCTCACGAACCTGATCTTCGCGCCGGGCACCATCCTGCCGGTCCACGCCGATCTCGGCCAGGCCTCGCCCGGCTACGAGTGGGAAGGCAAGTCGTTCTTCGAGATCTGCGTCGCGCCCGCGGACGATCTCATCAAGCAGGACGACGAGTACGTCATCGACCGCATCATGCGCGACATGGAACGGCTCTATCCGCTCGCGACGCGCGCGAACCTCGTCAAGGCGAAGCTCGTCCGCGTTCCCAAGAGCGTCTACCGCGCGGCTCCCGGTGCCGAGAAGCTTCGGCCTGGCGCCCGGACGCCGGCGCGCGGTCTGTTTCTCGCCGGCTGCTATACCAACCATCGGTTCCCGGCGAGCATCGAGGGCGCGGTCCGTAGCGCCAAGGCCGCCGTTGAACTCGCCGTCGAGGAGATCGGTGTTCGCGCTTAAAGACCCGGTCGAAACGCCGGCGGCGGCTCGTGCCGTCGCCGGTCGTTCGGGTCGGACGCTCGCCCTCCGCGCCGCGTATGCGACGTGCAGGACGATCACGCGCGATGCTTCGAAGACGTTTTATCTCGCGTCGCTCTTCCTCGCGCCCGAGAAACGCCGCGCGATCTGGGCGGTGTACGCGTTCTGCCGCTCCGCGGACGACCTCGTCGACCGTGCGACCCACGGTCACGATCCGCTCGTCGGACTCGAACGGCTCGAACGCCAGCTGCTGGCGGCGCTCGACGGGCGGCCCGTCGACCCGATCTTGACGGCGTACGGCGATGCCGCGCGCCGTTTCGATATCCCGCTCGAGCCCGCGCTCGCGTTGCTGCGCGGCGCGCGCATGGATCTCACGATCCGCCGCTACGCGACCTACACCGAACTCTCCGAGTACTGCTACCTGGTCGCCTCGACGGTGGGTCTGCTCGTGGCGCCGGTCCTCGGCTATGCCTCGCCTGCGGCGCTCGAGTACGGCGCGGCGCTTGGGCACGCGATGCAGCTCACGAACATCCTGCGCGACGTGGGTGAAGATGCCGGCATGGGCCGCATCTACCTACCGGCCGACGAGCTCGCTCGCTTCGGCTACGGCGAGTCCGACGTGCTCGCGCGCTCCGTCGACGAGCGCTTCGTCGCGCTGATGCGCTTCCAGATCGAGCGCGTGCGCGCGATCTACGCGCAGGCGGAGCCCGGCATCGAGATGCTCTCGCCCGAGTCGCGGTATACCGTGCGGCTGGCGCTCTCGCTCTATCGCCGGATCCTCGAGCGCATCGAGCGCAATGGCTACGACGTCTACTCGCGCCGGGCATTCGTGCCGCTCGGCAGCAAGCTCGCGACCGCGCTCGCGATTGCGGTCGCCCGGTAGCCTCGGCTACAACATCGCCCGATCCGGACGGTTATCATATGGGAGAGGGATCGCCAATCACGGCGCCCGCATCCGAGGAGGGATCCCCGCTCATGGCCACACTCGATCCGGTGACCGCCGGAGTCTACGAAGTCGGAAACGACCAAGTACCGGAAGTCTACCGTCCTTTCTTCGACAACGGCGACTGGACGCAGCATACGCTGACCGTCTGGGGCTCGTGGGTTTTCTTCATCGTCGCCGTCTTCGCCCACGTATTTGTGTGGCTGTGGCGCGCGTGGTAACGGAGGGCTACTGATATGATGGTTCGCAAAAGCTACAACTTTCGCGCCGTGCTCGCGGCCTATTGTGCCGCCGGTCTCGTGGTCGCGTTCCTGATCCACTTCATCGTGCTCTCGTCGCCGAAATACAACTGGATCTTCCCGCAGACGGCGACGCAGGTCACCGCGCCGGCACCCGCTCCGGGCGCAAAATAGCGCTAGATCATCAGTGTGACCCGCGTCGACTCGAGTGGCGGTGACGGACCGCCCTCGAGCCGCGGGATGAGGAAGGCACCATGCTCAGTTTCGAACCCGTCTATCGCAAGCGCGGCGGGACATTCCTCACCGATCTCTTAGGAAACGATCCGTTCGACTTTTGGGTCGGGCGGTTTTACGTTGGGATCTTCGGCGCGCTGACGATCGGCGCCACCATCTTCGGGATCCTCATCATCGTGCTCGCGATCGCGGCGCAACGCGACGGCGATCTGGCGCGCGTGACGATCTCCTCGCCGCTGCGGCAATATGGGCTGGGGTTCGCGCCGTTCTATAGCGGCGGCGACTGGCAGCTCATCATCGTCTTCGCGACGATCGCCTTCGTCACGTGGGCACTGCGTGAAGTCGAGATCTGCCGCAAGCTCGAGATGGGCTATCACGTCCCGATCATGTTCAGCTTCGCGATCTCGGCATTCGTGATTCTCGAGATCATCCGCCCGCTCCTGATGGGATGCTGGTGCGAGGGCTTCGACCTCGGGTTTACGGGCCACTTGACGTGGGTCTCGAATACGGGCTTCCGCTATCTCAACTTCTATCTCAACCCGTTCCACGCGTACGCGATCCTCGGATTCTTCTTGACCGCGATGGTCCTCGCCATGCACGCCGGCGCCATTCTCGGAACGTACAACACCTATGCCGACACGGCGCAGGAGTCCGCGAACGAAGATAATTTCTGGCGCGATTACATCGGCTATTCGATCGGCGAGCTCGGCATCCACGTCCTCGGCTTCTGGCTTGCGATCTACACGCTGACGATGTCGGATCTCTGCATCTTAACGTCGGGAACCGTCGTCCAAGATTGGGTCAAGTTCTGGGAATTCAAGATCCCCTGGTTCCACTAAGGGTCCACGCTCATGGCAACGATTCTCGCACGTCCGCCCTCCACCGAATTTGAGATTCCGGGCCCGAGCTCGCTCGACGATGCCGATCCCCTGGGAGTCCGGATCGGCATGCCCATCAAGGTCCCGCTGCTCGCGAAGATGGGGATGGCCACCCAGACCGGGACGATCTGGCTCGGAACGTGGGGTGCCTTCTCGGTGTTCTTCTTCGTCGCTGGATTCGCGGTCGTCAACTGGCAAGCGGTCGCGCAGATGCAAGGCAACGTTTGGTTAACCGCTAAATATTTTGCCAACATCCAAGCGCTGCCGCCCGACGGGCTCGGGATGGCGCCGTCCCTCCAGCAGGGCGGCTACTGGCAGATGATCCTCGTACTGTGGGCCGCGAGCGTCGCTTGCTGGGCGGGCCGGCTCTACGATCGGCTCCGGCGCTACAAGATGCGCCCGTTCATGCTCCTCGCGTGGATGTCGGCGATCACGCTGACGACGGTCATCTGGGTCCTTCGGCCGATCGCAATGGGTTCGTGGGCCGAGGCTCCCGGCTTCGGGCTCAACTCGGATCTCGACTGGGCGCAGAATTTCAGCGTGCTCTGGGGCAACCTCTACTACAACCCGTGGCACGGGCTCGCGATCTTCTTCCTCTTTGGCTCGACCATGCTCTGGGGCATGCACGGCGCGACGATCCTCGCGACGGCCGCCGAGGGCAGCTACAAGGAAGACGCCGAGATCAAAGACATGCACTCGGGCTCGCATAAGTCGATGCTCTTCTGGCGCTGGACGATGGGCTTCAACGCGAACCCGAAAACCATCCACGACTGGCTCCTGTGGTTCTCGATGGGCACGGTCCTCGCGTCGGCGATCGGGATCATGTCGACCGGCACGATCGTCAACGACTGGTACGTGTGGTCCGTCGATCACGGTCTCGTTCAGCAGTACGGTCCGATGACGCGCTCGGCGATAAACGGCCGGCCAGGCGTTCCCGCGGTCGGAATCGACCAGCCGGAAGCCGCCGGAGTTCACAATCCTCAACGTGGATTAGAATGATGAGGAAGCTCATCGCGCCGCTCGGCATTGCGGCCCTCATCGTCGTCGGGAGTTCCGTCGGTCCGCTGCTCGGCGCGGCTCGCGCGGCGGGTGCCCCGCAAGCGCAGGCCTCGCACGTCCCCGCAATGCACCAGCAGAGTCCCGTCACCGGCGCGGGTCAAGGGTACCAGTACACGCACAAGGTGACAAAGCCCGCGCTCGACGCCCCGGGTGCGCGGGCCGCTGCGATTCCGCACCTGCTCGTCAACCCAGCGCAAGATGGCAACGCCTTCGACTCGCGCGCGCCTGAAATCTACACGCAGAAGTACGGTCCGGTCGATCAGAATCGACCGATGAACTTCGCGGATCAGCCGGCCGCGGTTCCCCGCGACTACGTCCCGGGCAAGCTGTACAACGTCCAAGTTCTCAAGCAGTACGGGTACGGCCAGCTCATCGGACAGATGGCGTACTACACGCAGTCGATGGGCGTGCAGTGCACCTACTGTCACAACGTCAAGAACTTTGCGTACGACACGCCGACGAAGCGGATTGCGCGGACGATGCAGATCATGTCCGACGGCGTCACGAAGAACTGGGTCGATCCTGTCAAGAAGGACTATCCAGTCTACCGGGTGACGGGCGCGGTCGGTTGCGTGACGTGCCATCGCGGTGCGCCGCAGATGGCCGTTCAGTGGAATATCATTCCCGTGCAGTACCTCGACTACACGAACAAGTCGACGAAGCAAGCCGGCTACGTCGTAAACTCGATGTACTCCGTCTCTCGCTCACTCGGCGTGAACTGTCTGCACTGCCACAATTCGGCGGACTTCCTGTCGCTGCAGTACTATCCGACAAACCAGATCGCGCACCGGATGTGGGCGATGGTCGACGACATCAACCATAAATATCTGCCACCCAACGTCGAAGCGGTCACGTGCTATACATGCCACCAGGGCGCGAAGTGGCCGTCGGCGCTCGTCAAAGCAGGGCTAGATCAGCAACCGGTCCAAGCCATCGCGGCAAGGCCGGAAGTTCAAGAGAACCCCGGCGCGCATATCGGGGCGGAGGTCGCGCGCTAGTTTGGATCTATTCTGGAGCCTGCCGGACTCTCGCATCCTCGACGGTGCGGGAGTTTCCGGCGGTCTCGCTCGTCTTCTGGACGAGACGCCCGCAAGGCGATTCGATGAAGGGGCGGTTCTTTCCGATCCGTACGCGCGACCGGAAAGAACGTTTTATTGCCGTTCGGGCACACTCAAGGTAACGAAGCTCCTCTCGAGCGGCCGCGAGATCCTCATCACGATTTTGCAGGCCGGGTCGCTATGGAGCGATCGTGCCATCCTCAACGGCTATTGGCGCGAGGTCTTCGTCGAGGCGATGGGACCCTGTGACGTCGTCATCATCGAGAACACGGCGTTCGAAGCGTTCCTCCGCAATGACCCAGCACGCTTTACGGCCTTTATGCAGCGCATCTCCGAGCAGGTGAGCGACGCGCTCACGCTGCTCGACGACTTCCGGGGCCGCGACGTCGCGTCGCGGCTCGCGCGCGTTCTGGTCCGTTTCTCCGAGCAGTACGGCACCGAGCTCGACAGCGGCGCCGTGCGGATCGAATTGCCGATGACGCATCAAGACCTCGCGAACATGATCGGAACGGCGCGCGAGACGGTATCGCGCAATATGGCGCGATTCCGGCAGAAAGGCTACGTTCGCGACGCCGCGACGGGTCAGGCGCTCGAGTTGCTCGACCTGCGTTCGCTACAGTCCCTCATCGTCTAGGCTCGAGCTCCTCGAGCAGGGAAACTGCATCATGGATTGGGTTCTCGTCTTCCTGTTGGTCATGCTCATCGGCAGCATTCTCTCGGTCATCATCATCCCGCCGTACCTCGATAAGATTGCCGACGACGGCTCCGTGAAGATCTTCGGAATCAAGTTTTTGTAGGCGCCCGGCCCGGGTGATGACCGTCACCGAGGCGGGTGAATCTGAGGCCTACGATGGTCATGGAGGATCTCTGGTGCAGGCTGCCGCGATACCCGTTCGCGATCGACGCTCGGCGAGCGTTTGGACGATGGTTCACCCGATTTTTGCGCTCGGTCAGCTCGCGGCGTTTCTCGTCAGCGTCGGCTACCTGATCGCGTTCGCGCTCCACGGCGCTTCGTTCGCTGCCGTGAAGACGACCGTGTTCATCAAGATCGCGCTCATGGTCGGCGCGGTCGTGACCGGGGCGCTCTGGGAGCGCGACGTGTACGGCTTCTACTGGTTCGCGCCGGAATTCTTGGCCGAAGACGTTATGACGCTCATCGTGTTCCTCTCGCAGGTCTTCTATCTCGCGATGGTCGCCTTCCACCCCGAGGAGATGGTGCCGATCCTTGCCGCGCTCGGCTTCGCCTACACGGTCTACGTCGCGAACGTCGCGCAGTACATCCACAAGACGCAACGTGCGAAGCTCGCTGCGGCCGCGGCGCAATGAGCGCAGTTCACGCGCATGCGACCGCGCACGGCGCGACGGCTCCGGCGGCTCCGAGTGGCGAGACGACGCGAGTCATCGTCTTCGAGGCGCCGGGTCGGGTCGCAATGCGCGACGCGTCGCTGCGCGTCGCCGGCGACGACGAAGCGATCGTCGACACCGCGTTCTCGTCGATCAGCACGGGGACCGAGCGCCTGGTCTTCGACGGCCGGCTCCCGGGATTTCCGCAGCTTCGATTTCCGCTGGTGCCCGGCTACGAGTCCGTCGGTACGATCGCGCGGCTCGGATCCGGTGTTGAGGGCCTCGCCGTCGGCGACGCCGTCTTCGTCGGCGGGAGCTCGAGCTTTACCGACGCCGCGGGCGTCTTCGGCGGCCAGGCGGCCCGGACGATCAAGCGCGCGGCGCAGCTCGTGCCGCTCCGCGGAATTCCGCTGCAATCAGCGCCGCTGTTGGCGCTCGCGGCCACCTCGCTGCACGGCATTCGGCGGCTCGGCGATGTCGCCGGCAAGCGCGTCGGCGTGCTCGGCGCGGGGGCCATCGGCCAATTCGCGGCACGCTTCCTCGCTGCGGGCGGCGCGGAGGTCGTCTGTGGCGACGTCAATCCGGCGCGGCTCGCGTTCGCCGCAGACTGCGCCGTTACGAGCGTCGACGTGCGCGACCGGCCGTTCGACGAGATCGCGACCGGGCTCGATGCGGTCGTGGAGGCAACGGGCGATCCCGCGCAGCTCGCAACGTGCGCCCGAGCGCTCCGCCCAGGCGGCACGATTTCACTGCTCTCGTATTACGACGAGTTGCGCGTCCCGTACGTCGATCTCTTCGTCAAGGAAGTCGTCGTCGTCGTCGCGCGCGAGTGGGCGCACGACGATCTGCTCGCCGCACGCGACGCGCTCGCGAACGGCTCCGTGGGTATCGGCGATCTCGCGGACGTTGTGCTTTCCGCGACCGACTGCGAGCGAGCCTATCGCACCGCTTTCAGCGATCCATCCGTCGCAAAGGTGATCCTCTCATGGGCGTAAGCAAGAACAGCACGGTCGCGTTTTACGGCAAGGGTGGCGCGGGAAAATCGTTCCTCACGAGCATGGTCGCGCGAACGCTCACCGAGCGCGATGCACGCGTCCTTCAAATGGGCTGCGATCCCAAACACGACAGCGTCGTGACGCACTTCGGCGGTGCGTTCATCCCGACGGTGCTCGGAACGTGGGCGAAGTTCTCCGCGGAGGGCCGCGACGAAGAGCTCGCCCCCGAAGACATCATCTTCAAGGGCGACGGCGTCTACTGCATCGAGCTCGGCGGGCCGGAATCGGCTCGCGGCTGCGGCGGCCGCGGCATCACGTTCGGCTTCGGACTCCTCGAGAAGTGGGGCCTCTCCGAGTGGAACTTCAACTACATGCTGCTGGATTTTCTCGGCGACGTCGTCTGCGGCGGCTTCGGCACGCCGATCGCGCGCTCGATGGCGGATAAGCTGATTATCGTCTGCAGCAACGAGGGCCAGTCGATGTACGCCGCCAACAATATCGCTTCGGCGGTGAAGTATTTCGCCGATCAGGGCGGCAAGACGCGGGTCCTCGGGCTCTTCGTCAACAAGGACGACGGCAGCGGCAAGGCCGCGCGCCTCGCCGAGTTCCTCGACGTCCCGGTCCTCGCGTCGCTGCCCGTCATCCCGCAGGATGAGCTCGGTCAGCGGCCCTTCGAGCATCCGCTCGTGAAGGCCGCGGTCGCAAAGGTCACGGACGCGATCGATAATCTCGACGCGCGCTATCCGCAGCAGGTCGATTTTCATCAGTTCATGACCGTTCTTTCCGGAAACGCGGCCGCCATGGAGGGGACCGCGGTCTCCTCCGACGAGCTGTGGTCGCTGCCGGAAATCGTGACGTCTGCGAAGGCCGCCGATCCACTCGCCGGCATCCCCAACGGCGGGAAGTTCGATCGGCGCTACGTCGAGAGCGAAGACGACGCCGACAAGGCGCTCGTCCCGACGGTCGTGAGCGCCGGCGGTTTCGCGGTCCCGTCCGCCGACTGGTAGCGGACGCACGACGCACGGCGGCGGCGCTTGTGCGTGAGTGCCGTCACCGTCGCGCGACCGCTCGGGCGGCTATGTTTCGAGTGAGGAGAACCGCGTGAGCAAACAGCCGTCTTCGATGTGTCCCGCCTTCGGGGCGATCCGCAACCTTCTGCGCATGGAGGACGCGATGCCGATCGTGATCTCGTCGGGCGACGGCTGCATGTACGGCCACACGTTCGTCGCGCACTTTTACGTCGCGAATCGACCGATCTTCTCGCCCGGCGTCTCGTCGCAGGCGTGGGCCAAGGGCAGCGTGTTCGACGAGCTCAAGGCAATGGCGATCGAGATGGCCGAGAAGTACCAGCCGGCGCTCATCCCGATCTGCTCGCTCTGCGTCTCCGATACCGTCGGCCTCCCCTTCGAGCTGCTGCCGAAGCAAGTCGGCAACACCGAGATCGTCTACGTACCGCTCCCGGCGTACTCGGTGCACACGCATGCGAAGGCGAAGGACATCGTCGTCGATTCGCTCGTGTGGCGCTTGCCCTCGCAGCGCAAGGCCCGCTCGGGCGTCAACCTCATCGGCGAGCTCTTCCCGAGCGATCCAATCGCTATCGACGAGGTCCTGCGGCGCATCGGGACCCACGTCAATACGACCGTGCCCGGGCCGCGCTGGGCCGATTACGTCGCAATGGTCGACGGGGCCGTCAACGCGCCGCTGCATCCGTTCTATAGCGAAAGCGTAAAGCGGATGAAGATGAAGCAGGGACTGCCGTTCATCGAGGGCGCGCCCGTCGGGATCGACGGCACATACTCATGGATCCGCGGCATCGGTGAAGCGCTCAAGCTCTCGCCAGGGGTCGTCGAGGCGGTCGCGAGCGAGGAGCGCGAGCGCGTGCGCGTCGCAATGGCGGACTATCCGCTCGCAGGCACGACGTTCATGGTCGCTGGCTACGAGGGACACGAGTTCCTGCTCGTCCGGCTCCTCATCGAAGCGGGCGCGTCGGTGCCCTTCCTCTCGACCTCGGTCAACACCAATCCGCTCGCGCGCGAAGAGGAAGCGTGGTTGCGCGAACGCGGCTGCACGGTGCTCTACGGCGCGAACTTCGACGATGAGATCGGGGCGCTCGAGCATCACAAGTACGATTGCGTGATCGGGACGACACCGCTCTGCGCGCACGCGAAAGAGCTCGGCATCCCGTCGATCTATTACACGAACGCGATGGCGACGCGGTCGCTGGTCTTCGCGGCCGGTGCGAGCGACGTGCTTTCGCTCGTTACCGCGACATTGCGCAGCCGCGACCGCTACGATAAGATTGCGCGCTTCTTTAGCGAGACGGGCGTGCCGACGCGACGCGATACCGGCTGGGCTCCGACGCTCGACCTCACGACGCATCTCCTCGCGGCGAACGCCGATGCGGCGATCTCGACCGCAAGCGAGCCACGCTAATGGCGGGACTTCAAACCGAGCTCCCGAGCGACGCGCAAGCGACCCCGATCGGCAAGCGCGTCACCGACCTCGATCACGCGGGCGGCGATACGGGCGCGATGCAGGTCTTCGCGAACCTGCGCGATGCGAACGTCGTGCTCGACGGGCCCGTCGGCTGTCACGTGATGCCGGCCGTCGCCGTCATCAACTATACCGATAGCCTGCCGTACCTGCAGAACGTCACGTGCTCGGAACTCTCGGAGAACGAGGTGACGATCGCGGGCACGCTTCCCGCGCTCAAGGAAAAAGTCGGCCGCGCGAACGTTGCGGGCAAACAGGTCTTCATCGTCAGCACGCCCATGTCGGAGCTCATCGGCGCGGCGTGGACCACGACCGATGACGGCGTAAAGGGCTCGCCGCTCTTCTTCGACGCGCGCTCGCTCGATGACGACGAGTGGGTCGCTCGCGACCGCGCGCTGCTCTTTCTCTGGCAGAACCGCGACCACTTCCTCCGTCCGGCGAACGCCACGCCGGCTGCGCCCAAGACCAGGCCGCGCGTGAACATCATCGGCCCGACGTACGGTTGCTTCAATTCGTACAGCGATCTCGCGGAGATGAAGCGGCTCGTCGCGGGGATCGGCGCGGACGTCCATCTCGTGTATCCGTTCGAAGCGAGTTCGTACGACACGCCGTCGCTTGCGGACGCCGATGCGACGGTGGTGATGTATCGCGAGTTCGGCGGTTCACTCGCGCGCGAGGTCGGGTTGCCGACGTTCCACGCGCCGTTCGGCCTCGAAGAGACGACGGCGTTCCTCGAATCGCTCGGGGCCGCGCTTGGTCTCGCCGCGCGAGCCGACGACTTCATCCGCGAGGAGAAGCGCACGACGCTCCTGGCCTGGAACGACATTTGGCGTTCGACGCACAGCGACTTCTTCGCGAACAGTCCGATCGCCATCGTCGCACCGCCGAGCTACAAGGATGGTCTCGAACGTTATCTCGGCGGCGAGCTCGGACTGCCGATTACGTACAGCGCGTATCGCACGGGTCCGCAGGCCGCGCCGAGCGGCGTGGTCCGCGCGGCGCTCCGCGACGCGAGTCCGAGCCCGATGATGATCTTCGGCTCGATCAACGAGCGCATGATCATCGCGCAAGAGAAGCTGCCGTCGCGGTTCTATCAGGCGTCGTTTCCCGGGGCCGTCGTGCGGCGCGCGACGGGCACGCCGTTCGTCGGCTACGCCGGCGCCGTCTGGTTGCTGCAGACGGTGTGCGAGATTCTCTTCGACACGCTCTTCGCGAACTTGCCGACGTCCTATGCGCCGCCGCAGCAGGCGGAGCGGCCGACGGCCGAGATCATGCGCGAGGGCCACGGTATCGTCGCCGATTCCGGGCGCGGTCAGAATGCGACGCTGACGTGGACGGACGAGGCCAAGGCGCGTTCCGAGCAGATTGTTAAGCGCGTGCCGTTCTTCGTGCGCGTGTCGGTGACGAAGAAGCTGCGCAGCGAAGCCGAGCGACTCGCGCGCGAACGGCGCCGGGACGTCGATCTCGCGATCGTCGAGGAAGTCGCGGCCGCGTACTCACCCAACCGCTGAGGCCGCCTTGACGGCGCCGCTCGTCCTCATCGCGGCGTCGCTCCTGCGGATCCCGGCACGTCGCATTCGGGCGCTCGTGCGCGGCGAGGACGGCGCGCTTCGCGACTGGCTCGCGAGCGAATCGGCGACGCGGCTTGCGGAGGCACGCCGCGACGCGCGCGTGGTCGCCGCGCGTCTCGAGGCCGTCGGTGCGCGCATCGTCGCGATGGACGAGCCGACCTATCCCGCGGGTCTGCGCGATCTCGGCGATCCGCCGCCGTTTCTCGTCGTTCTCGGAACGCTCGCGGCGACCGAGCGCGCGGCGGGAACGGCGATCGTCGGCACGCGAGCGCCCGAAGCGCCGAGCGCGCGAAAGGCCTACGATCTCGCGACCTTCGCGCCCGGCCCGATCGTCAGCGGCCTCGCGCTCGGCATCGACGCGGCCGCGCATCGCGGCGCCCTCGCCGCCGGAACGCCGACGATCGCCTACGTCGCGCACGGCTTCGGCGCGACATATCCGCCCGAGCACGCCGGACTCGAAGCCGAGATCGTCGCCGCCGGCGGCGCGATTCTCACGGAAGCACTCCCGGCGGAACGCGTGACGCGCTGGGCGCTCATACGGCGAGACCGGCTGCAAGCCGCGCACGCCGCGGCGCTCGTCCTCGTCGAGAGCGAAGCGGACGGCGGCGCGATGCATGCCGTCGGCGCCGCGGAGCGACTCGGCCGAATGCGATATGCCGCACGCGGCGAGGGGCTTCGTTTCGGCGGGAATCGCCTCGCCGTCACTGCGGGTGCCGCGACGCTCGCACCGCACTTGGTGAGCACTCGCACGTGGCCGCCCGCAATCGAAAGTCCGGTGCTCGCGCAGCCGACGTAACTCGACATGATCGACCTCGACTTCGCATCGCGCACGGGCGGCCGCGCGCTTCGCGTGCTCGATGGATCGCATGCGTCGATCCCGCCGCGTCCGGAGGTCGGCGAACCCTCGCTCGCGGACATGCGACTGGCGCGGGCGCTCGACGCCGGTGCCACCGCCGGCATGGCGATCGTCGACGTCGGCGGCCGATTCACGACCGTCAATCCGGCGCTGAGCGAAATCCTCGGATTTACGGCGGCGCAGCTCTCCGAGAAGACGTTCGGCGAGCTCGCGGTCGGGCCGGAGCGCTCGATTGCCGGCGGGCGCGTCGAGCAGCGTCTGCGCCGCGCCGACGGCTCGCTCGTCTGCGTCGCGCTGACGATCTCGCCGCTCGCGAGGCAGGGCGGCGAGCCGGTCGCTCATCTCGCGTACGTCGAGGAGGTCGGGCGGCGCGCACCCTTCGACGAGCGAGCGGATGCGCTCGACTGCCGGGACGCGCTCACCGGGCTCGGCAATCGCCGGTCGCTCGATGCGGAGCTCCCGCAGCGCATCGTCGCCGCGCGGCACGCGGGGGCCGACCTCCATGTCGTGATGATCGATCTCGATCGGTTCACCTCGATCAACGAACGATTCGGTGACGCGGCGGGCGACAACGTGCTGGTCGCCGCCGGAACGGTCCTCGCGACCAACGTGCGCGCGGGCGACGGTACGTTCCGCTACGACGGCGACGCGTTCGCCGTCGTGCTCGAACGCGCGCCGCGCGAGACGATCGTCTCGCTGCTCACGCGCGTTCGCAACGCGCTCGGTGCGCTCGAGCTCGCATACGCGGGCACCGGCCATCCGATGCGGGCGAGCTTCGGCGTCGCGTCGTTGCGCCGGGACGCGGACGACGCGCAGGCGCTGCTCGAGCTCGCGGGCCGCGCGCTGCTGCGATCCAAGGGTGAGGGTGGCGACGGCGTATCATTAGCCTGACGGAATCTTCCGCGTAATTCTCGAACCGATACGCGTGCCGCAGTCCTTCGCCGCGTTTGATCTCGAGCGCGCCTCACTCGTCGAATCGGTCGATGCTCTGCCGTTCGGCGTGATCGTCGTCGACCGCGCCGGGATGATCCTCGAGTACAACAGTTACGAGAGCCAGCTCGCGGGGCTCGCACGCGAGCGCGTGCTCGGCCGGAACTTCTTTCGCGACGTCGCGCCGTGTACGGCGATCCGCGAGTTCGAGGGCCGGTTCTCGGACTTTCTCGTCTCGCCCGACACGAGCATCGAGCCCTTCGAATTCGTGTTTCCCTTCGCGAGCGGGCCGCAGCGCGTGAGCGTCGTCTTCGTGCGCGTGAACTTCGATAGCGACCGCGCGACGATCTGCGTCGCGCGGTCCGAGGTCGCGTAGCCGTGACCGCAGTCGCCGCCGCGAGCCCGCTGGCGGGCGGCGCGAGCTCGCCCGTGCGCGTCGGCGCGGCGGTCGGCGGTACGCCGTTCCTGGCGTCGTGCGGCCGCGGTGCGTACCAGTACGACGCGACCGGCCGCGGCTACGTCGACTACGTGATGGCGTACGGCCCGCTGCTCTTCGGCCACGCGCATCCCGCACTCGTGCGCGGGCTCGACGCGCTCGCCGCGGACGGCACCGTGTTCGGCTCGACGTTTCCGGAGGAGGTGCGGCTCGCCGAACGCATCACGCGCCATCTGCCCGCCATGCAGGCGCTCCGCTTCGCGAGCACCGGCACGGAGGCGGTCATGGGCGCGATCCGGACGGCACGCGCGTTCACCGGCCGCACCCTCGTCGCGCGGTTCGCGGGAAATTATCACGGTCACGCGGACGGCGTCCTCCACGACGCGGGGGCGTCGGCCAATACGCGCGACGTCGCCGCGAGCGGAATCGGTGCGGGCACGCGCGCGCAGAGCGTCGTCGCGCGTTATAACGATCTGACCGATCTCGACCGCCGGCTCGCCGGCCGCGCGCACGAGCTCGCGGCCATCGTCGTCGAGCCCGTCGTCGGCAACATGGGTCTCGTCGTCCCCGAGCCCGGCTATCTCGCGGGCCTCTTCGCGCGGGCGCGCGCCGCGGGCGCCGTCGTTATCTTCGATGAGGTCATCACATGGCTTCGCCTGGGGCTCGCGGGCGGTCAGGGTATGCTCGGCTTTGCGCCCGATCTCACGGCACTCGGGAAGATCATGGGCGGCGGGTTTGCGCTCGCGGCGTTCGGCGGTCGTGCCGACGTGATGGCCGCGCTCGCGCCGGACGGCGCGTGCTTCGCCGGCGGGACGTTCTCTGGAAATCCGTTCGCGGTCGCAATGGGCCATCGGACGCTCGATCTCATCGAAGGCGACCCCGGGATGCACGCGCGGCTCGATGCGCGCGCGGCGGCGCTCGCGGCGGGGATCCGCGCGATCTTCGCGCGCCGCGGTATCGGCTACGCCGTCACGCAACTCGCGAGCATGGTCGACTTCGCATTCCGCGTCGGCGCGCCCGCGCGCGATTTCGACGAGCGCTCCACCGCCGACACGCGCGCGTTCGCGGCGTATTACCACGCGATGCGCGACCGCGGTATCCTGCTCGCACCGTCTCCGAACGAATTGATGTTCCTCTCGACGGAGCACGGGGAGCGGGAGCTCGAGCTCACGCTGGCCGCCGTCGACGCGAGCTTCGAGGCGCTCGCGCGCGCGTGAGCCGCGAGCGGAGGCCGTGTCTGGCCGAGGCCGCGCTGCGCATCGAGCTCGCGGCGTTACCCGCTTGGACGCTGACGGAGGGGGCGCTTCGCCGGACGTTTCTACGCGCCAACTTTGACGACGCACTCGCACTGCTGATCGCCGTTGCGGAGCTCGCTCGGGAGCGCAATCATCACCCCGACGTCACGATCGTCTGGAACCGGCTGACGCTCGACCTGCGCTCGCACGACGCCGGCGGCGTCACCGCACGCGATGCCGACCTCGCGCACGCGATCGACGACCTCGCCGAACGTTTCGGCGCTTAACGAACGGGCGTCGGGAACGCCGTGACGCTGCGCGCCCCGCCAGGTGCCACGGCGTAGATGCCGAAGAGCCAGTCGTCTTTCGAGAGCGGGAGCGTGACGTTTGTCGCGTCGCCGAGATCGCGGCCGTGCGTCCACACGGCGTCCGTTGTACGCCGCCACACCGCGACGTAGCGCGCGGCGCCGGGGACCGCCGGCCAGCGGAGCGTCGAGTCGTAGCCGAGCCGCTTCGCGTCGAGTGCCGGCGCGGGTGCGGCCGGCGCGAGCGCGAGCGTCGCCAGGGCGGCGACATCGAGTCGCGTGACTCGCGCGAGATAGTCGAAGTCGACGTAGCGCAGCAGGTCGCCGTACTGCACGCCGCCCTCGACGCGAACGTCCTGATGCTGATGGTCGAAGTTCTCGTGGGGCTCGACGTAGCGGATCGCGGGATCGCCCTGCGCCGCGAACGACTCCTGATCGCCGCCGCGCAGGAACCGGTCCGCGCGCTCGACGAGCTCGACCGTCATCGCCGGCACGTACGCTTCGCCGACCGCCTTCGCAAATCGCGCGAGCTCGCGCGCCGGCGAGTCGTTCTCCGTGCCGGCCGCGTCGACGCGGCGCGGCACCGCGCCCACGGGAAGCGCCTCGCTGAACACGCGCACGACGCCTGGCTCGGATTCGCCGTCGTGGCCGACCGAGGCACCGACGATGTCGTCGTTGAGCACCGCTTCGACGCGCGTGCCGCGCGCAACGAGTGACTTCGCGAAATGATCCGAGCCGTAGAGCCCCTGCTCCTCGCCGTCGAAGCATGCGAACACGATCGTCGCCGGGAAATGTCGGCCCGCGAGAACCCGCGCCGCTTCGACGACCGCGGAGGTGCCCGAGCCGTTGTCGTCGGCGCCGGGCGCGTCCTTGATTGGATCGTTGCCGTGCGAATCGCGCGAATCGTAGTGGCTGGAGATGACGATCGTGCCGCGAGAGGGGTCGTCGCCGGGTAGCGTCGCGATCACGCTCGAGACGGTGACGGCGCGCGGGATGCCTTCCTCGCGCGCCTGGTCGTAGGTGTCGTAGCTGACGGCGAGCCGGCCGCCGCCGGCCCGGCCGGCATCGCGGAACTGGCCGGCGAGCCAATCGCGCGCCGCAAAGACGCCGCGCGTCGGAGACGCCGTTCGTTCGCTGAAGAGGTTGCGCGTGCCGAAATCGACGAGCCGCGTATCCGTCGCTCGCAGCCGCGCCGGCGAGACGTCGGCAAGCGCCGCCGCGACGTCCGGGACGATTGCGGGCGCGGGCGGTGCGACGTCCGAGCCCGCGAGCGGCGCGGCGACGGCGAGCACCGGGATCAGCGCCGCCGCGAGCGCGAGCGGAATGGGGCCGCGAGTGATGAGACGCACGTGAGAGAACATCGACGCGCGGCAGCCGCTCCCTCCGGCCTGCGGGCCCGCGCGGCGCCATCGCGAAGAGCGCGCGATGCCCGCCATGATCATCGACGGTCGCCTCGAAGCGGATCGTCTCCGAGCCCGCGTCGCAGCCGACGCCGCCCGCCTCACCGACACGCTCCGCCGCCCGCCCGCGCTCGCCGTCGTGCGCGTCGGCGAGGATCCGGCGAGCGCGATCTACGTCCGCACGAAGATCCGGCAGTGCGGCGAGGCCGGCATCCGCTCGGTCGAGATCCCGCTCCCGGCGACGACGACCGAGCACGAGCTGCTCGCGACGGTCGCGCGGCTCAACGCCGACGATACGATCGACGGCATCCTCGTGCAGCTGCCGCTACCGCCGCACGTTCCCGTCGACCGGGTGCTCGAGGCGATCGATCCGCACAAGGACGTCGACGGCTTCCACCCCGTCAACGTCGGCCGCCTCGCGTCGGGCCGGCCGGGGCTCGTGCCGTGCACGCCGCTCGGCTGCCTGCGGCTCGCGCAGACCCTCGTGCCGTCGCTCGCCGGCATGGCGTGCGTCGTCGTCGGGCGCTCGACGATCGTCGGCCGGCCGGCGGCTGCCCTCTTCACGCTCGCGGACTGCACGACGACGATCGCGCACTCGAAGACGCGCGACCTCCCCGGCGTGTGCCGGGGAGCCGACGTCCTCGTCGTCGCGATCGGCCGGCCGGAGTTCGTTCGCGGCGACTGGGTGAAGCCCGGCGCGATCGTCCTCGACGTCGGCATCAACCGCGTCCCGGGGGAGGACGGCAAATCGAAGATCGTCGGCGACGTCGCCTACGCCGAGGCGGCGGAGGTCGCCGGTGCGATCACGCCCGTGCCGGGCGGCGCCGGGCCGATGACGGTCGCGGTGCTCCTCGAGAACACGCTACGCTGCGCGCGCCTGCGCCAGGGCGGCGAGGCGGCGCTCCCGGCGCTGGCGTGAGCGCCGCCCTCGAGCGCGCCTAGCGCTCGAAGTCGGCGACGCCCGCCACGAACGCCGCGCGTTCGACCGCGTCGATCGCGCGCGAGACGCGCGCGAACGTCACGACGATCAGGCTGAGCGCGAGGAGCGCGAGGCCGCTCGCGAAGCGGACGACGACGCCGCGATCACCCCGCACGGGCGAGCTCCACGTCATCGGCGGTGACGCCCGCGGCGAGCGCGGCCTTGACGGTCTGCGCGGCCTGCTTCGCCGTCATGTCCGGCGGGCCGCTCGCGATCGGTGAGCGCTTCGAGAGCCACACGCGAACCGCGGCCTGCGCGCCGCGCACCGCCATCGACGCGGACTGCGACGGCTTCATGTGCGCCATCTCCTTGAAGAGATAGCTGTCGAACGTGAGCGTCTGCACGGCCTCGACGTCGCACATGTCGACGAAGAACTCGCGGCGCTTGTTTCCGCGGTACGACGCCTTCTCGAGGAACTCAAGGAAGTCGAACATCGCGCCGTATTTTTTCTGCCAGGTCTTCTCGTAGCGCTCGAGCTTCGTGCGGTGATCGGTGAAGTGCATCACGAGCGTCTGCGCCGCCATCCGGCCGGCGGCCATCGCGAAATAGATGCCCTCGCCCGACGTATGCGCGACCATGCCGCCGGCATCGCCGACGAGCATCGTGCGGCCATAGACGAGCTTCTTGTAGCGTTGCATCGGCAGCGGATGGCCCTCGAGCAGGATGCGCTCGTGGCCGCGCAACTTTGATCCCGCACGGCGCTTGACGCCCTCGAGGAACGCGTACGAGCGGTTCGCGTGCTCGGGCCGGCAGCCGGTACCGACCGCGACGTGGTCGCTCTTCGGAAAGACCCAGCCGTAGAAATCGGGTGAGACGTCGTCTCCGAGATAGAGCTCCGCGCGTTCGGAGTAGAACTCCATGAGATCGTCGGGGAGCCGCAGCCGCTCCTGGATCGCCGAGGCATGCTTGATTGCCGGGCGACCGCAAGATTTGGCGACGGCCGAACCCGCGCCGTCGGCGCCGATGAGCGCATCCGCCGTGAGGATCTCCTCGCGGCCGCCGCGGTAGCGGATCTTCACGCGCACCTTGCCGTCGGCGGTCTCGGTGTGATCGACGAACGCCGCTTCGCGGAGGTCGGCGCCGGCGGTCTGCGCCTTCTCGCGCATCGTGCGGTCGAGGACCTCGCGCGTGACCATCGCGATGTAATCGTCGTCGCGTGCGATCGTGCCGCGGACGTCCATCTCGACGGTCGAGCCGCTCGGCCCGATGATGACCGCGCGTTTCGTGCGGCGCTCGACGATCCGATCGGGAATCCCGAACTCTTCGAGCGCCTTGGGCGGTACCGCGCCGCCGCACGGCTTTTTGCGCGCGAGATCACGCTCGAGCAGCGTGACGTTGATGCCGGTCGCGGCGAGGTCGCCTGCGGCGACGCTGCCGCCGATATTGGCTCCGACGACGATGACGTCCACTAAAAACCTCCGGTGCGAATGGCGAGTGCGGCGGCGAGCATGCCCCACACGAACGGCGGAATGGCGCTCGCGCAGTACCACGGCGCGAGTCCCTTGGGATCGGTCGCCAGCCGCCGTTGCATGGGCAGCTGGACGACCGCGAGGATGGCGATGACGCCCGCCGCGATCCACGCGCGCTCGTAGAGCAGATACGCGACGGCGAGGGCTTGGAAAAGATCGATGAAGATGAATGCGGCGCGCAGCGCACCGTCGAGTCCGAGCATTGCGGGTAGCGAGCGCAGGCCGAGCCGGCGGTCGCCCTCGACGCTCTTGAAGTCGTTGAGCGTCATGAGGCCGTGCGAACCAAGTGAATACAACGACGCGAGGACGATCGTTCCCGTCGTGACATGATGGAAGATCGCGGCGCCCGCCACCCATGCGAACCCTTCGTATGCGAACGCACACGCGGCGTTGGCGAGCCAGCCGTTGCGTGCTTTGAGTCGTAACGGTGGCGCGGAATAGGCGAGCGCGAGGATGAGTCCACCGAGGGCGAGCCGGAAGACGACATGGCCGAGGGCGAGGGCGAGGGCGAGGGCTGCGATCGCGAGGCCGGCCGCGATGAGCAGGACGGTCGTCGGCGCGAGCAGATTTGCCGCCGTCGGCCGGTCGGGTTCGTTGATGCGGTCGACGTCGCGGTCGAACCAATCGTTAATGACCTGACTGAAAGCGCAGAGCAACGGCCCCGCGAGCAGCATGCCCGCGAGCACGCGGCCGATCGAGGGTAGCGTCCAGACCGCGCCGCCCGCGACGCAGCCGACGAGCATCGCCCACATCGGCGCGAACCAGGTGCCCGGCTTCGCGAAGGTCTTGAGCGACGCGTTGATCGACGCGGCGCCCGTCGTGCGATTCGCGAACGGCAGCATCATGGCACCGAAGTCGCGCGCGGTCGTCACGGTCTGGCGCGCGGTCTCGCGCAGCGGCGTGTCGCGCGTCGTCACGACGCGCACCGGCGTGTCGCGCGCGGGGACGTCGGGCAGCGGCAGGTCCGACTTAGCCACCGACGTGCTCCCGCGCACGCAGCATCACGGCCTCGTCGACGAGCGCGATGCCGCGCTCGCGCGCATAGCGTTCGATGTTGGCGCGCGCCTTCTTGCGCACGAAGAACGGGACGCGGCCGAGCAGCTTCTCCGCATCGGCGTCCCACGCGATCGCGGCCGGCGCGTCGGCCGTCGCGACGCCGTCGACCGGCTGCAACGCGACGGTCGGAATCGCGGCTTCGGGCTCGGGCGCCGCCTCGGCGAAGCGGCCCTGACCGCGCGGACCGAACGTCTCGATGAGATGATGCTCCAGGCCGAGCACCTGCGTCGAGTTGACGAGATCGCCGAGATGGTTCGCGCCGTCGAAGCCCATGAACGGCGAGTAGCCCAGCGGAAAATTCAAGATGTGCGACGGCGGCGAGACGACGGCGCACGGGACGCCGAAGCCGCTCGCGCTGTGCCGTTCCATCTGCGAGCCGAACACGATGTCGGGCCGCCGCGCGTCGATCTCGCGGGCGACCGCGCGATAATCGTCCGTGACGAGAAGCTCGGCGCCGAGCCCGGCGACGCGCTCGCGCAGCCAGTCGCCCCAGCCGAGCGCGTAGGTGCCGACGAGCTCGACGTGCATGTCGAGCTCCTCCCGCATGACGCGCGCGATCCCTGCGGCCGCGGTCGGCGCGCCGAAGATCATGACGCGCTTGGACGAGAGCGCGTGCGCGTCGACGGTGCGCGCGTACCACAGTAATTGCGACGCACGCGCGGCCTCGGCGACCGGCGCGTTCGCGAGCTCGCAGATGCCGCAGAGCTCGCGCAGGAAGCGCGTCGTGCCCGCCTCGCCGTACGGCAGCTCGCGCGAGAACGGCGTGCCGAAGCGTGCCTGCAAGAAGTCCAGCGTCGGCTGCGCGAGCTCGACGGCCGTCGGGATGTTGACCCACGCGCGGCCGATGCCGCGCAAATCCTCGGGCGACGCGCCGAGCGGCAGCACGACGTTGATGCCGATGCCGATCGCCTCGAGCGCACGGCGCAACGCCGTGACGTTCGCGCGGTCGTGGAAGCCGAGCAGCGAGGGCCCGATGAGGTTCGCGGTCGGTCGGTCCGTGCGGTTGACGTCGGTCGCGAATCGCTCGACGATCTCGCGGGTCGCCTTTCCGAATGCGGAGAGCTCGGTATCGCGGACCGGATGGACGGCGGAGAGCGCGACGTCAGCCTTGAGGGTGCCAGCGGGCATCATCGCGAGCTCGCCGTCGAGCGGCTCCTGCAGCACGGCCGCCGTCGCGCTGCGCGTGATGACGATCAGTTCGGGGGCGTGGCGCTGGTCGATCTCTTGCAGTAGCGGCGGCAGGTTCGCGGCTGCTCCGGCGAGCGTCGCCTCCGACATCGCGCTCACCGAGAGCGGCGGCGTGACGCCGAGGCGCTCGAACATCGCCATCATGATCGTGCCGTAGCCGTCGCCCTTGGGCGCGCGCAGCACGCAGTGGATCCCCGAGAACGACGCGACGGCCTTCGCGACGCCGATGTGCGCGGGCGACTCGTACGCCCAGAGCGCGAGCTTCACGCGTGGACCGCCTGGCGGAAGAAGTCGAGGTCGATCGGGGCGCCGGCGGCGTCGCCCGGGCCGCGGCGGGACGCGAGCGCCTCGTGCCGGCGCACCGAACTCGCGAACATTCCGAAGAGCGCCTGCGCGCCGCTGAAGCCGTGGATCGGCTGGAACGTGAGCTCCGTGGACCACTTGACCGCGAAGCCCATGCCCTCGAGGGCATTGGCGACGTTGAGGTTCGCGACGACGAGATCGGGCCGCTCGGCGCTGAGCCGCGCGAAGAGCTCGAATCGATCGGGCCGCTCGAGGATCTCGAGCGCGCCGAGCGCCGCGCGCTCCTTCGCGTGGAACTTCTTATAGACGTTGGGCGTGCCGACGGTCGCGATGCGCGCGCCGGCAGCGATGAGCGTGCGCGCGAGCGGCAACTCGAGCATGGCATCGGAGCAGAATGCGATCGATTTGCCGCGCAACGGCGCGATCGTGGGCTCGAGCGCCGCCCACGCCTCGGCTTCGCGCCGCGCGTAGGAGACGTCGCGTCCGAACGCTTTGGCGAGACCCTCGTAGAAGCCGCGTGCGCCATCGGGCCCGTACGGAAAGATCGTCTCGAACATCGCGCAACCGCGCTCGCGCTTCGCGAAGGAGGCCGCGCCGTACAGATAGGGATGGACGGGCGCGAGCACCGTCTGCTTGCCGAGCGCCGGTACGTCGAGCGCGCTCTCGGAGGGCAGGAACTGCGGCGCGGGCAGCCCCATGTCGCGGCACTCGAGCCGGATCTCGGCTTCCTCGAGCGGCGAGAGGCAGCCGAGAATCACGAGATTCTTCTCATCGGTGCGTTCCGAGCGCGCGATCATCGACTGCAGCACGTGGTCCTCGCCCATCGTGTACGCGGCGTCGAACCCGTCGAGCCGGCACGGATAGACGCGGACGCCGAACTCGGCTTCCAGGGGCGGCGCGCAGCCCGCGACGTTCATCTTGAGAATCTCGGGCGTGCACGTCGAGGCGAGGAAGATCGCGCGCGGCGCGTGCTCCGCGACGATCGCCGACACGAGCGGCCGCAGGCCCTCGAGGGCATCCGCGCCACCGAGATCGTCCTCGTCGAGCACGGCCGTCGCGAAACGCGGCTTCGCGAAGATCATGACGCCGAGCGCCGTTTGCAGGAACCCCTGGCACGAGCCGGTCCCGACGACCAAGAAAAAACTGTCCTGCATCTTATGATGCAGCCAGCCAATCGGCGCGAGCGAACAAAAATCGTCGCGCTCGATCGGTTCTGATTGCGATTCGAACATCGCATCTCCCACGACGGTGCGTGGCCCTATGATGCTGGCTCGGTCGTGCGCTCCCCGGTGATGGCCGTCACGCGACGGCGCGAGGTCGCGCTTAGGCGACGTCCTTGCGAATGCTGCGGAGGTTGCGGCGTAAGATGACCGCCGTTCCGGCACCGGGCGCGCTCGTGATCTCGAAGGCGTCGCAGCAACGCCGCATGATCGGAATCCCGCGGCCACGCTCGCTCTGATGCTCGGGCAGCGCATCGCCTTCGCCGCCGAGCACGAACCCGGTCCCACCGTCGATGACGGATGCGGTCATCGCGATGTCATCGAAGGCGATCTCGATCCGAACCGGCGTATCAGCGTTGGCATGTTCGATCGCGTTCGCGACCGCTTCACCGAGGGCCGCGAGGAAGTTCGCGATGTCGTCCTCGCCGATTCCGCGATCGCGAGCGACCGCCGCGACGCCGTGGCGCACCGCTCGGGCCAGGTCGGGCTGCGGGGAGGCGTTGAACGCGAGGACCGCTTTAGGCGTCGGCATGATTCCTGAAAATCCTCGTTCCCGGAAAAAACCGTTTGGAAACGCTTGCTTCGTGTACGTGTTGCGGTGTCGCGACGGCTCGTTGTACACGGGCTGGACGGTCGATCTCACGGCTCGCCTCGCCGCTCATAGGAACGGCCGCGGCTCGCGCTTCGTTCGCTCGCGCCTGCCGGTCGAGCTGCGCGCCTTCTGGCTCGTGCCCGACGCCGGCGCCGCGCGCAGCGAGGAGGCGCGCTTCAAGGCATTCACGCGCGCCGAAAAGCTGCGCAGCATCGCGCGGGGCAAGGTGTTCTCGCGCGACGTGCGCGAAGCCCCGGCCGTTTGCGAGCCGCCGCTTCGGCGGCGTCGCCATCCCGGAGGACACATGGCTACCAAGAACATCGCGCCGACCGGCGCCGAACTCGACGACCTCGCCAAAGAAGCGCAGACCGCGCGCGCACGGATCGTGACGCCCAAGGGCGACATCGTCTTCACGTTCTATCCGAACGAAGCGCGGATGCACAGCGCGGCATTCATCAAGCTCGCGCGCGCCGGCTTCTACGACGGCCTCAAGTTCCACCGCGTGGAGCCCGGCTTCGTGATCCAGGGCGGCGACCCGGTCGGCAACGGCACGGGCGGCCCGGGCTACACGCTCGACGCCGAGTTCAGCAACCTGCCGCACACCACGGGCGCGGTCGCGATGGCGCGGTCGTCGAGCCCGAACTCCGCGGGGTCGCAGTTCTACATCTGCCTCGGGGACGCGCGCTTTCTCGATAAGCAGTACACGGTCTTCGGCGACGTCGTCGAGGGTCAGGACGTCGTCGAGAAGATCAAGAAGGACGACGTGATGACGACGGTCACGATCGAGGACGCGCCGGCGGCGTAACCGCCTCGGCCACCGCCGCGACCGACGCCGGATCGACGACGAGCATGCGCGTCGGAAACGCGATCTCGACGCCGTCCTCGCGTAGGGCGGCGTCGATTGCGAGGATCGCGCGCGTCTGCACCCGCAGCGTCGTCGCCCGCTGCGGCGCGGTCCAATAGCGGACGACCGCGTCGATCGAGCTGTCGTCGAACTTCACGAGATCGACGATCGGCGCGGGCTCGTCGAGCACGTCCTCGACGCTCGCGATCGCGCGCGCGAGCGAGCTCCGCGCGCGGGTGAGATCGCTGCCGTACACGACGCCGACCTGCAGATCGGTCCGGCGCTGGCCGTACGCGGTGTTGATCTGCACGGCGCTCGTGAACACGAGCGTGTTCGGGATGAGGACCCGCTCGCCGCGGTAGGTGCGCAGCACGGTGAACCGCAGGTCGATATGCTCGACCGTGCCCTCGAAGGTCGTGACGACGATCTGGTCGCCGATCCGGAACGGCTCGTTGATGAGGAGCAGCACGCCCGCGAAGAAGTTCTTGAAGATGTCGGCGAACGCGAAGCCGATCGCGACCGTGCTCAAGCCGAGCGTGGCGATGAGATCGCCGAGCCGCAGCGTCGGAAACACGAGCAGCGCGGCGAGCAGCAATCCCGCAACCCACACGCCGATCCCGGCGGCCTTCTCGGCGAGCACCCGCAATGAGAAGCTCTTGACCGCGCGCGACATGACGGCGAGAACCGAGCGGCGCGCGAGCTTGGCGAGGCCCTTGGTCGCGATGAGGACGAGCACCGCGATGACGAGCGCCGGCACGCGCAGGACCGCATTGCTGATCAGCGTGACCGCGTCGCGCTGCAACTGGTCGGTAACCGCGCCCCACGATCCGGGCAGTACGACGGCGACGTTCACTGCGACCGAATACCCCTAACGGTAGACCGCGTCGACGGCCGCGGCCACCCGCCGGATCGCGAGGTTCCCGAGCGAGAAGTCGTCGAGCTCCTTCGCGAGCACGGCGAGCACGTAGGGGGCCTCGCCGCGCGGATCGACGACGCCGACGTCATTGCGGACGTTGTCCATCTCGCCGACCTTGTTCGCGAGCGTGCGCGCGCGCGGCAAGCCCATCGCGATCTTATCGCGGCCGTCGCCGCGCAGCATCAGCTCGATCATCGCGCGGCACGATGCCGGGGTTGCGACGGTCGTGATGCCCTCGTGCGCACCGCGCTCGATCGCGTACACGAGCGTCCCCATGTCGCGCGGCGTCGTGACGTTCTCGTTGTGGCGCGCGATGGCGCGCAGATCGGCAAAGTGCCGTACGAGCCGCGTGTGGCGCATCCCGACCGCGGCGATCGTACGCTGCAGCGTCGCGAAGCCGAGGAGGTCGATGAGCACGTTGGAGGCGGAGTTGTCGCTTTGCTCGATCATCGCCGCCGCGAGCCGCCGCACCGTGATCGACGACCCGATCGCGTAGCCGTCGAGGACCTCCGAGCCCGGAACGAAGTCGCTGCGCCGCAGGACGACGATGCGATCGAGCAGCGCGGGTTCGCGCTCCGCCCGCCGGTAGAGCGTGAGGAGCACGACGAGCTTGCTGATCGAGGCCGTCGGAAAGGTCTCGTCGGCGCGCAGCGAGATTGCGGCCTGCGGACCGAGCGTCCGCGCATAGATGCCGAGCACGCCGGAGCTCGCCGCGGCGATCCGCTCGAGCTGCCGGTCGATCGGAGCGGCCACCGCGCGCGGGACCGCCGCCGAGACGACGAACGCCGAGGCGCTCGCGAGGAAGAGCCGGCGTTGCACGCTCCGCCCTACGACCAGGCGCCTCGAAACCCTCGCCGCGAACGCTGCTCGCGTGATACGAATCGCCGCTGTGGCCATCGCCGCAGCCCTCGCATTTGGCGCGGGCGCGCGCCAAGCCGTCGCGCGAGACCTGCGCGGTCGCACCTTCGTCGTCGATCCGGGCCACGGCACCCGCTTTCCCGGCGGCGCGCCGCTCAACGTCGGCGCGGTCGGGCCGCACGGCGTCGGCGAGGCGGTCGTTACGCTCGCCGTCGCCGAGGATCTCGCGGCGCTGCTGCGCGCCCAGGGCGCGCGCGCCGTGCTCACACGGACAATTGCGCGGCCGTACCGCACGGGCACGGTGCTGCGGCTCGACAACCGCGCGCGGGCCGCGCTCGCGAACCGGCTCGGCGCGACGGCGTTCGTCGCGATTCATGCCGACGCGTCGACGAGTCCGAGCGCGCGCGGCACGAGCGTCTTCTGGCTGCGGCCGGACTCCGAGCCGCTCGCGCGCGCGATGCGCCGCGCGCTCGCGACGCTCGGGATGGGCGAGGCGGCCTACCGCGCGCGCGATCTCGCGGTGACGAACGAGGCGCGCGTTCCGGCGGTGCTCGTCGAGCTCGGCTTCCTCTCGAATCCCGAGCAGGAGCGCGCGCTCGCAACCCCAGCGTATCAGCACCGTGCCGCGAAGGCCCTTGATGCGGCGCTCCTGGAAACGTTCGGCCGATGACGAAGGCACCGCTGCTCCCAAGCGACCTCTCCCGGCTCCGGCTTCCGAGCGACCCCCAGGCCGCACCGGACGGCCGCGTCTTTTACGTGCTCACCACCTACGACGAGCCCGCGGACGAGACGTGCACGGCGATTCACGCGGTCCGGCCGGGCGAGGAGCCCGCCGCGTTCACGTCGGGCCGCAAGGACCGTAAGCCGCGCGTCGCGCCCGACGGCACCAGGCTCGCGTTCGTGGCCGAGCGCGGCGACGGCGTCCGGATCTACGTCGCGCCGCTCGGCGGCGGCGAGGCCGCCCCGCTCGGCCCCGCATACGATGCGATCTCCGCCCTCGCGTGGGCGCCGGACGGCCAGCGGCTCGCCTTCGTCGCGAAGACCGCGCTCGAGCCCGAGTCTGCGCGGATCGCCGTGGACGAGCGATCGGGCGCGCGGCACATCCGCGGCCTCCCCTTCAAGAGCGACGACGCGGGGCTGCTGGACGGCCGCCGCGAGCACCTCCACACGATCGCGCTCGCGGATGCCGCGGTCTCGCGCGTGACGACGGGCGACTTCGATGTCGAGGCGCCCGCGTGGTCGCCCGACGGCTCGCGCATCGCCTTCGTCGCGAGCATCGGGACGCCCGAGGCGAGCTTCATCAGCGACGTCTTCGCCGTCGCGGCGACGGGCGGCGAGCCCGTGCGGCTCACACGCGGGCTCGGCATCGCAATGGATCCGGCCTGGTCGCCGGACGGCGCTGAGGTTGCCTACGTCGGCCACGAGCGCGGCGACGACGCGGGCGGCCGGCTCGACCTCGAGCCGATGATCGTCGCGACAGCCGGCGGCGAGCCGCGCTCCGCGGCGGCGGGCATCGGCCGCGCGGTCTCCGACTTCGTCATCGCCGACACGCGGATCGGCAGCCCGATGCCGCCGCTCTGGAGGGGCGGCGACGAGATCGTCGTGCCGGTCTCCGACGCCGGCACGTGCGGGCTCGTCGCCTTCGCGGCCGACGGTTCGGGGTACCGCCGGATCCTCGGCGGCGAGCGCGAGATCGTCGGCCGCGCGCCGCTCCCGGGCGGCGGATTCGTCGTCGTGGCCTCCGAGCCGACCGTTCCCGCCCGCATGATCGCCTGCCCCGCGAGCGGCCCCGAGGTGGTCCTCGTCGACCCCAACGCGTGGCTCGCGGAGCGCGCGATTCGCGTCCCGCGGCGGATCCGGCCGGCCGCGAGCGACGGGACGACGCTCGACCTCTGGCTCATCGATCCGCCGGGGGAGGGCCCGCGGCCCTGGGTGCTCGAGGTCCATGGCGGCCCGCACGCCGCGTACGGCTTTGCGTTCTTCTTCGAGTTCCAGATGCTCGCCGGGCTCGGGATCGGCGTCGCCTACGGCAACCCGCGCGGCAGCCAGAGCTACGGCGAGGCCTACGCCGACGCGATCACGGGCGATTGGGGCGGGCTCGACGCGAACGACGTCATGACGCTCGCGGACGCGGCGCTCGCGGACGCCGAGATCGATCCCAAGCGCTTCGCGATCGCCGGCGGCTCGTATGGCGGCTACATGACGACGCTGCTGCTCGGGCGTACGGATCGCTTCGCCGCCGGCATCTCGATGCGCGCCGTCAACGACATGGTCTCCGAGGTCGGCACGGCCGATCTCGGCTGGTTCCTCGAGCGCGAGATCGGGGCGTCGCTGCTGCGCGGCGAGGACCGGGTCGTCTTCGAGGCCTCGCCGATGCGAGGCGCGGCGAAGATTGCGGCGCCGCTGCTCGTCGAGCATTCCGAGCGCGATTTCCGGTGTCCGATCGATCAGGGCGACGGCCTCTTCACGCTGCTGCGGCGGCTCGGCCGCACGTCGACCGAGTACGTCCGGTTCACGAACGACGGCCATAATCTCTCGCGCTCGGGCAAGCCGCGGAACCGCGTGCTGCGCCTGCGCGCGATCGCGCACTGGTTGATCCGCCATCTGCGTCCCGCGGGCAGCGACCCCGTCGCCGAGCGCGCGGGCGCGCTCTTCGCGCCGCTGTCGGGCGAACCGGCCGAGACGCGGGAGGGGAAGCGCGTTCCGGCCACGCCCGCGGACGAACCCGGCTCGGGCCGCCCTCGCTAGCTGCCGGTGCCCTGGTAGCGATTGAGGCCGACGTTCCAGAAGGCGTAGGCCGCGCCGAACCACGCGAGCCCGACGAGCGGCGTCAGGAGGCCGATCGCTGGCGAGAGCGCGAGGGCGCCGGGGGTCTTGTGCAAGAGGAACGTCGCCGGAAAGTAGTTCATGAAGGCGAACGGGACGACGAACGTGAGAAACACCTGAACGCCGCGCGTGTAGATCCCGATCGGATACCGGGTGAAGTCCTGTTCGAGCGACATCACGACCCAGCGCAGCGAATCGATCCGAATCACCCAGAACGCCGCCGTCGCGACGGCGAGCTGGATGCCGAAGTCGATGAGCGCGCCGCCGATGACGACGAGCGGCACGACCGCGAGGAAGATCGGCGTCACGTGGACCCCCGCATAGGCCGTCGCGACCGAGAAGAAGACGATCGCGAGCACGAGCTCGTCGGGCCAGATCTGTTGCGGGGTCGTCATCGCCTGGAAGAGCGGGTCGAGCGGCCGCACGAGAAAACGGTCGAAGCGGCCCTCGCGGATCATGTTCGGCACGTCCCCCACCGTGAAGAAGAACGTATTGTGAAAGCCATGCCCCATCATCCAGAGCCCGTACAAGAAGGCGAGCTGGCGGAAGTCCCAGCCGTTCATCGACGGGAACTGGTGCAGGGTGATCGCGAGCGCGAGAATGGCCGTTGCGTGGTAGACGACCGTGAACGCGAGCCACATGAAGAAGTTGGCCCGGTATTCGAGCATCGTCAGCAGATTGATGCGCCAGTACCGCGCGTAGACCGCCAGGCTCACCCGTGAGCGGTTCCCGGATCGCGGCCGTCGTCCTCGGAGCGCTCGCGCTGGCGGCCTCGGCGCTCGGTGCGGGCTCGCGCTCGGCTCGCGCGGCCGACGGCTCGGTCGTCTCCCCGATGCCCGACGGCGCCCGGCAGGCGGCCGCCCTGTACGACGCCGCCTACGACCGCTGGACGCGCCTGGCGCTGCGGCCCTACGCAACGTACGACTCGACGATCTCGATCGCGCGCAACGGCCGCACGAAGGTCCGGCGCTACGCCGTCGCCTTCCGCCGCTCGGACAATCGCTGCCTCGTCGTCGGCGTCCCGGTCGACGCGCGCGATCGGCCCGACCCCGCGACCGTCACGCAGCGTTGCTTCGGCCCGGATTACGCCTTCACGTTCGTCCCACAGGTTCACGGCAACGACGTCGGGAGCGGCGAGCTGCCGATCGTCGTCGCGACGCCGGACCCGACGCCGACGCCCGATCCGCGGGTGATCGGCCGCGTGACCGCGCGCAATCGGCCCTACGACGTCTCGCTCGTGGGCGACGAGACGATGGATGGCGTCGCGACCGCGCACCTGCGGCTCGTGCCGATCGGCGATCCCGCGAAGCACGTCCTGCGCGACGTGTGGATCGACCGGCGCACGAACGGGGTCGTGGCGCTCGGCGGCGAGGCGCGCCTGAAGGGCCGCGTCGTCAAGATCGACTTCCGGGCGCACTACGACGAGGACGGCGAGCACGAGACGCTCCGGCGCGTCGACGGCCGGGCGAAGGCGCAGCTCCTCATCGTGACGGCGAAGGCCGACGTCTCGTACGACCTCTCGAACTACACGTATCCCGAGGCGATCCCCGCGTGGACGTTCGATCTGACGGCCTACCGCAAGCACCACCCGTCGACGTAGCCGTCGCGGAGCCGTACCGGCTCGATCTCACCGTCGCGATCCTGCGGCGAACGCAGGCGAGCGCGGTCGACGCGTTCGCGGACGGCACCTACGTGCGGTTGCTCGCGGGTGGGCCGCGCCCGAAGGGCTTTCGCGCGCGCCAGCGGTCTCCCGAGCGGCTCGCGATCGAGCCGTTCGGGGACGGCGTGGACCCCATGCCGGTGGTCGCCATCGCGCGCCGGATGCTCGGCACCGCGCACGATCCGGCCAGCTTCCGCCACGCGGCGGCCGGCCTGCCGTGGCTCGGGCCGCTCGCTGAGCGGATGCGCGGTGCGCGGGGCCCGCGCTATCCGACGCTTTGGGAGGCGATCGTCAACGCGATTGTCTTCCAAGCGGTCAGCCTTGCGGCGGCGAGCGCGATCCTGCGCCGGGTGATCGTGGCGCGCGAGCCGGCGGTTGCGCTCGACGCGCTCGAGCTGCGGCCGTTCCCGAGCGCCGAGCGCTGGCTCGAGGCGACGGAGGGCGAGCTACGCACGGCCGGGCTGAGCCGCGCGAAGATCGCTGCGCTCGAGAGCGCCGCGCGGACACTCGTTGCGGGCGACCTCTCGGAAGCCAAGCTCGAGGCGCTCGATACCGAGGCGGCGGCCGCGCGACTTCAGGCGCTGCCCGGGATCGGCCCGTGGACGGCGGCCGTGATCTTGCTGCGCGGTTTCGGGCGCCTCGACACGTTCCCGGGCAACGATTCGGGCGCCGCGCGCTCGCTCGCGGCGCTCGGCGTGCCGGCCGACGCGCTGCCGGCGACGCTGCTCGCGCTCGGCGACGAGCGCGGAATGCTCTATTTTCATCTGCTTCTGGCCCGTTTGGAGTGCGTACCGGTGATTTATGACGGGTAAAGCGGGGGTAGGAAGCGGAGCCCGCGTTGCGGACGCTCCCCACCGCATTCGTAAAAGGATACTTCACATGCGTCACCTCCTCGTCGCCGTCGGTTTCGCCGCGGCCGCGCTCCTCCCGATGGCCGCGTCGGCCCAGACCACGACCGCCAACCCCGCGACGTCCGCCGGTACCGCGGGCGGCAGCCCGACACTCAACGGCACGCCGCATACGGGCGCGATGAAATCGGGCTCGACGAACTCGGGCACGATGAAGTCCGGTTCGATGTCCAAGGGCACGATGAAGTCGGGTTCGATGAAGCCCGGCTCCATGAAGTCGGGCACGATGTCCAAGGGCACGATGAAGTCGGGTTCGATGAAGTCCGGATCCATGAAGTCGGGCACGATGCCCGACGGCACGATGAAGTCGGGCTCGATGAAGTCGGACACGATGAAGTCGGGCTCGATGGCAACGCCCGGCGCTTCCCCGCTGCCGTAGGGTTCCCAGCCGCCAAACACGGAAGCCGGCCGACGTCTGTAGGCCGGCTTCCATCTTTTTCCGGGCCCGAAGCGTTAAGGTAGCGTATGCGAATTCCAACGCTGGCGACGCTCGCGGCCGTCGTGCTCCTGCCGACGATCGCGTTTGCGGCCGCATCCACGCCGGCCGCCGTTCCGAAGACGACCGCCCCGGCGTCGGCCGCTCGAAACGATGGTGATCAGACCGCGGTATTCGCGGGGGGTTGTTTCTGGGGCATGGAGGCCGTCTTCGAGCGCCTGCGCGGGGTGCGGTCGGTCGAGGCTGGTTACACCGGCGGCAAGGCGACGACAGCGCATTACGAGGTGGTATCGACCGGCCTGACCGGCCATGCCGAATCGATCTTCGTGCGCTTCGATCCGAAGCAGATCTCGTACCGGCAACTGCTCGACGTGTATTTCGGCGTGGCGCACGATCCGACGACGAAGAACCGTCAGGGCAACGACGTCGGGCCGCAGTACCGCTCGGAGATCTTCTACGCCTCACTCGACCAACGGCACGTGGCCGAAGCGACGATCGCGAAGCTCGACGCGGCGCACGCCTATCCGGCGCCGATCGTCACGGAACTCGCACCGCTCGGCGCGTTTTATCCGGCCGAAGCGTATCATCAGCATTACGCCGATCTCCATCCCGACGACGCCTACATCCGCTATGTCGACGAGCCGAAGATCGCGGCGCTCGACAAGCAGTTCGCCTCGCTTGAGCGGTCCGCGCTCGCGAAGCGCAGCTAGCTCGCCTCGAACATCCGCGCGAGCGAGGGCAATCCCTCGCCGAACGTTGGGTGGATGCCCATGAACGCGTCGAGATCGCGCCACGTCGCGCCCCGCTGGATCGCGAACGCGAGCGCGTGGACGATCTCGCCCGCCTCGTAGCCGACGCACGTCGCGCCGAGCAGTACGCCGCTCGTTGCGTCCGCAACGAGCCGGTAAAAACCGTCGGTGAGATCCCATTCTTCACCGCGCGCGACATTGGCGAGCTCGATCGTCCGCACACGCACGTCGCGCCCGGCGGCCTTCGCGGCGGGCTCGTCGAGGCCGGTGCGCGCGAGTTGCGGCTCCGTGAACGTCGAGTACGACAGGACGCGGTCGTCGCGCTTGCGCGGCGTGCCGGCGAAGGTCGACGCGAGCCTTCGGTAGTCTTCCCATGAGACGTGCGTGAAGGCGGGTTGCTTCGCCACGTCGCCGATCGCGTAGACGCCCGAACACGCCGTTTCGAGATACTCGTTCGTCTCGACGTAGCCGTGCGCATCGACGACGACGCCGCTCTGCTCGGCGGTGAGATCCTTGCCGGTCCCGGCGCGGCCGCTCGCGACGAGCAGGCCGTCGCCCTCGAGCGTGCGGCCGTCGCCGAGCGTCAGCGCAAACGTCGTACCGTCGTGGTGCACAGCCGTGACGTTTGCACCCAGCACGAACATCACGCCGTCACGCTCCATCGAGCGTTGCACGACCGCGACGGCATCGGCTTCCTCGGCTTTCATCGGCCGGTCGTTTCGATCGACGATCGTCACGGCGCTGCCCAGACGTCGCGCGCCCTGGCCCAGCTCGAGGCCGATGTACCCCGCGCCGAGGACGAGGAGGCGCTCGGGAAGCTGCGGCCGCTCGAACCACGTCAGGTTCGTGTCGAACGGCGTCCCGACGAGGCCGTCGATCGGCGGCACGAGCGGCGTCGTGCCGGTATCGATGACGACGTGCGGCGCACGGAACTCGCGGCCGCCGCCCGCGACGGTACGCTCACCTGTGAACGCGGCGGACGCGCGCACGAGCTCGAGGCTCGAGGCCGCCAGTTTTTCCTCGCTGCCGTCGTGCCACTCGTCGCGAACGCGCCGCACGCGGTCCATGACGGCGACGACGTCGACGCGTACGTCGGCGTGGATGCCGAGTGACGCCGCGCGACGCGCGCGCCCGGCGTTGTGCGCGGATGCGAGATACGCTTTCGACGGCGTGCAGCCGTAGTTGACGCAGCTGCCGCCCGCGCGGCCGCGCTCGAAGAGGACGACGCGCTTGCCGGCGGCGGCGGTCTCGACGGCGAGCGGCGAGCCGCCCTGGCCGCTTCCGATTACGATGAGGTCGACGTCTTCGAGCATGCGTCGGTCGTTGCCGAGAACGCGTCGCGCGAATCTCTTCGGGGCGTCAGCCGCCCTGCACGACGACGTGCCGTGACGCGGAGCGCCACACGAACGTCGCGATGCCGACGAAGACCGCGATCCAGCCGAGCTGCGTCGCGAGCGCGCTCGGCCACGCGCTCGGCGGGAGCTGGCCGATGTAGATCTGCAGCGGCACGGAGTAGATCGACGCGAACGGCGTACGTTGCGCGATCTGGCCCCAGATGCCCGGCACGAGCGAGAGCGGCAGGATCGCGCCCGAGAGCAGATCGGAGAGCCAGCGGATCGAGAGCTGGATCGCGTGGATCTCGAGCGTCCAAAACGCGATCGAGTTCATGATGAAGTTGATACAGAAGTTCACCATATAGCCGAGGACGAGCGACACCGCGAACGCCGCGAGCGTGCCCGGGCCCGGGACGTCGATGTGGACGAAGAGCAACGCGAGTCCGATTGCGGGCAGGATCGTGAGCGCGTGAAAGGCCGTCTCGCCGAGCCCGTCGGCGAAGAAGAAGAGCGGCAGGTCGATCGGCTTCATTAGATCCGTCGCGATCGTGCCGTCGCGGATGCGCGTCTGGATCTGGCGCGTGCCGTCGACCTCGAGCGGCAAACTCATCAGCAGCGCGATCGCGGAATACGTGATGATCGCGTGCAGCGGTAGGTCGGTCGGCGCGGCGTTTTGCGCGTAGAGCGCGTTCCACAGCGAGCGCAGAATATAGATCCGGAGCGCGAACGAGCCGAGCTCGGTAAACACTTCGAACCGATACGTCGCGCTGCGCGAGAACGACACGCGCGCGAACTCGCGGTAGGCCGCGAGGTTCATACGCGGGTCGGCTGCGGTTCGGGTGCGACGCTCGGATCGCCGTAACCCTCGACGTAGATGCGCCGAATGATGGCCTCGAGCTCGGGCTCCTCGATCGAGAGGTCGGAGACGGGATAGCGGTCGGCGACGCGCCGCACGATGAGCTCGGCGCTCGTCGTGCGACGGTCGAAGCGCAGCCGCGCGCAGCGGCCGTCCTGCGATTCGGTCTCCGCGCCCTCGACGGCGACATCGCCGACGGGTTCGGAGAACTCGACGACGAGCGTCCGGTGCGTGCCGTACCGCTCGCGGATGCCGTCGAGCGAGCCGTCGTAGATGATGCGGCCGTCGTCGATGAGGATGATCCGCCGGCAGAGCCGCTCGACATCGGCGAGATCGTGCGTCGTGAGGATGACGGTTGTGTTGCGCTCGGCGTTCACGCGCGCGACGAATTCGCGGATCGCTTCCTTTGCGAGCACGTCGAGTCCGATCGTCGGCTCGTCGAGATAGACGATCTTTGGTTCGTGCAGCATCGCCGCCGCGAAGTCGCCCCGCATCCGCTGCCCGAGCGAGAGCTGTCGCACGGGCGTCTGCAGGAAGTCGTTCATCTCGAGAATCTCGACGAACTCATCGAGATTGCGCTTGTACGTCGCGGGTGGGATCGCGTAGATCGCGCGCAGGAGCGCGAAGCTCTCGATCAGCGGCAGATCCCAATAGAGCTGGCTGCGCTGCCCGAAGACGACGCCGATATATGCGCGCGTTGCGCTTGCGTTCGTCGGCGGGCACGAGCCCCGCGACGCGGATCTCGCCCGACGTCGGGACGAGGATGCCCGTGAGCATCTTGATCGTTGTCGATTTTCCGGCGCCGTTGGGCCCGATGTAGCCGACGAGCTCGCCCGCCTCGAGCGACATCGTGACACCCTCGACGGCGACGCGCTCGGTTCGCTCGCGCGAGAACAGCGTCTTGAGCGCGCCGCCCGGGCCCGGAACGCGTTTGACGGTGCGGAAGACCTTGCGCAGGTCACGGGTCTCGACGATCGGCGGCATCCCTCGTGAGACTTCGGCACGGGCGCGGGCGCGTCATCGTGGCGCCGCGAATCGTCGCGCATGCGTGCTGGCGGCGGTCGGACGACCGTGTGGGTCACGGGCGATCAGTGTTCGCCGCGCAATTCGGCCTTCGACGGGCTCGAACGCGCGACGACGACGGTGCTGATGGTCGAGTCGATCGGCCGCTCGAACGAGGTGCGCTACCACAAGCGCAAGCTCGTGCTGATCTTCGCGACGATGCGCGGCTACGCGGACGACCTGCGCGCTGACGGCTGGACCGTCGATTACCGGGCCGAGCAGCCGGACTACGAGACGCCGCTCGCCGACCACGTCGCGAGGTTCGCGCCGACGCGGATCGTCGCGATGGAGCAGTCGCAGTATGGCCTCGACGCGCGGCTCGAGCGGGCCGCCGCCGCGCACGGGCTGCCGTTCGCGACGACGCCGCATTGCAATTTCGTTTCGACGCGCGCGGACTTCGAGGCGCTCTTCACGGGCGACAAGCACCGCGTGACGATGGAGAACTTCTATCGCCGCATGCGCCGCACGACGGGGCTGCTGATGGACGGCGACGAGCCGGCGGGCGGCACGTGGAACTTCGATCACGACAACCGGCTGCCGCCGCGCAAGAACATGGCGTTTCCGCCCGAGCCGGCCGTGCAACTGCGCGACCGCGCGCGCGACGCGTGCGCGATGGTCGAGCGCGTCTTTCCCGATCACCCGGGTGCGACCGCGGGCTTCGATCTCCCAACGACGCGCGCTGATGCGCTCGCCTACGCCGACGACTTCTTTGCGACGCGGCTCGACGGCTTCGGACCCTACGAGGATGCGATGGTCCACGGCGAGCCGCGGCTCTATCACTCGCGGCTCTCCGCGCTCATCAACGTCGGCCTCCTGCACCCGCTCGAGCTCTGCGAACGCGCCGAGCTCGCATACCGCAGCGGGACCGCGCGGCTCGCCTCGGTCGAGGGCTTCGTCCGCCAGCTCATCGGCTGGCGCGAGTTCATCTGGCAGACGTACTGGCGCTTTATGCCCGAGTACCGCACGCGCAACGGGCTCGGCGCCGAGCTGCCCGTGCCCGCGTTCTATCGTGACGGCGAGACGCAGATGGCGTGCGTCGCGGAGGCGATGCGCTGGACGCTCGAGCTCGGCTGGGCGCACCACATCCTGCGGCTCATGGTACTCGGGAACTTCGCGCTCATCGCCGGGCTCGAGCCGCAGGCGACGACCGACTGGTTCTGGGAGATGTTCGTCGACGGCTACGACTGGGTGATGGTGCCCAACGTGATCGGGATGACGCTGCACGCGGACGGAGGAGTCGTCGGGACGAAGCCGTACGCCGCCTCGGGAAATTACATCAATAAAATGTCGGACTATTGTCGCGGCTGCCGTTACGATGTGAACGCGGTCGTGGGTGAGGACGCATGCCCGTTCAATTCGCTCTATTGGGATTTCATCGCCCGCAACGAGCCACGCTTCGCCAAGAACACGCGGATGTCGCTGCCGCTGCGCACGTGGGCGAACCGCCCGGAGCCGGTCAAGGGCGAGATCCGCGAGCGCGCGAGCCTGTTGCGCGCGCGCATCGCGGCCGGCGAGCGCTTCTAGCCCTCGCCATCGTCGCGGGCATCGCGCTTTCGGCCGGGCGTGCGAGCGCGCAAACGCCGCCCGTGCCGCTCCCGACGCCGGTCGCTACGGAAGCGCCGGACGAGCTCAATCCGGCGCCGAGCGCATCGATGCCGCCCGATGTGGCCGCGCTCTACGCGAAGGTCGAGGCCGCCGCCGGCAAACGGCCCACGCGCGAGCGGATCGTCGAAACGATCGACGCGCACGGCCGAACGGCGACGCAAACGACGCTTCGCGACGGCCGGAACCGGCGCACGACCTTGGTCGACGGACCGTTCGAATCGGCAGCGGGAACGTTCGACGGGCAGCGCTGGCACCAAAACGCCAACGGCATGACGGTGCTCGATCAGCCGCGGCGCGGCGCGGAGGCGATGGAGCGCCGCACGCTGTCGCTGCGGCGTGTCGAGACGCCGATCGTCGCCGACGTGATCGCGAACCTCGATCCCAAAGGGCACGGCACGCGGACGTTCGTCGATCCCGCGACCGAGCGGATCGTGCGCTACGAGCGGATGATGCCGGCGCAGACGGTGGTGACGACCTACGGCGATTTTCGTACGACGGACGGCTACACCCAGGCGTGGCTCGCGACGACGACCGATCCGGGCGTGCGCGGCGTCGAGGTCGCGCGGACGGTCGCGATCTCACACGACGTCGCCGCGTCGTCGCTCGCGATCCCGTCGCCGCGCCGCCAGCTCGTCGAGTTCCCGGCCGGTGTCACGATGACGCGACTGCCGGTGAAACTCGTCGACGAGCAATGGATCGTTCGCGTGCAGGTCGGCTCGCGGGGTCTCGATTTCCTCGTCGACACGGGCGACGCGAGCGGCATCACGATCGACGAGTCCGTCGCGCGGAGCCTGCCGCTGCATCTCTTCGACGACGGCGTCAACGCCGGGAACGTCGGGCGCTTCGAGGAGTACAAGGCGATCGTTCCGGAATGCGCGTCGGCGCGTTGGACATGCGCGACGTTGCCGTCAACACGACGCCCAACCTCAGCTTCGAGCACAGCACCTCGAAGGTCGTCGGATTGCTCGGTTTCGACTTCATCGCCTCCGAGGCGCTCGCGTTCGACTACGACGACGCCGCGATCACGGCGACCGACTATGATTCGTTCAAGCCTCCGACGGCATCGAACGTCGTCGCGCTCCCGATTCGCGTCGGTGGGCAGGGTCCCGAAGTCGACGTCGCGATCGCCGGCCACATCGGCGAGCGTTTCGAGATCGACACCGGTGCGTTCGGCGGCCTGCTGATCACCGACGTGTTCACGCGGCGCTATCCGGGCATCACCCGCGGCTTCCACTCGCTCGATCGTACGGTCACGATGCAGGGCGTCGGCGGTACGACCGCCGCGCCGGTCTACACGATCCCGAGCGTGCGGCTCGGAAGCGTCGACTTCACGAACTTCGCCGGTGTCGTCTTACCCTCGGATCGCACGTACGGCGCGAACGGATCGGACGGCGTCCTTGGTCCAGAGATACTTCAGTATTTTACGATGACGACGGATTATGCCGACTCGACGATCTACCTCGAGCCGAACTCCCATCGGAACCTGCACTTCGCGTTCGGGAGCTTCTAGACGGCCATCGCTGGGGCGGGGATGTCGGCGGCGCGGACGTAGTCGGCGCCGAGTTGCGTGAAGAGCTCGCGTTCGGGGATCGGCGTCGGGAGCGTGAGCGGCACGCCGGCGAGCATGCGCTGCGCGAGCTCCATCCACGGTGCGCCGAGCGCGCCCGAGGGATCCATCTCGAAGACCGTCTGCGCCGTGAGGCGCGATTTGCGCACGCCGTCATTCTCCGGGATGCAGGTCAGGCACACGGAGCCGATGCGCTCGGCGAACGGGCCGACGAGCTCGGCGTTCGAGGCACGGTTCGCGACGAGGCCCGCAAGCATGCCGCCGCCCGTCTTGTTCTTGATGCCGATCGCGGTCGCGATCCGGTTCGCCGCGAAGATCGAGTCGAAGTCGTTGGTCGCGACGATGATGACCTGCTGCGAGTGCTGGAGCGGGGCGGAGAAGCCGCCACACACGACGTCGCCGAGCACGTCGAACATCATGACGTCGTAATCCTGATAGACGCCGTACTTCTCGAGCAGCTTGACCGTCTCGCCGACGACGTAGCCGCCGCAGCCGGCGCCGGCGGGCGGGCCGCCCGCCTCGACGCAGTCCACGCCGAACTTGCCCGGGAAGATCACTTCCTCGCGCTCGATCTCCTCGGTCTTGAACTTGTAGCTCGAGAGCACTTCCACGACCGTCGGGATCAGCGATCCCGTCAGCGTGAACGTCGAGTCATGCTTGGGATCGCAGCCGACCTGGATCGTCTTCTGCCCCAGGCGCCCGAACGCGGCCGAGAGGTTCGACGAGAAGGTGCTCTTCCCGATCCCGCCCTTGCCGTATACCGCGATCTTGAGCATGCGTGGTCCCTCCGAATGCGGCTCGGGGCCGAGTCGCTGGCCGGAGCGTACGCCGCGCACGGGCGCGGGTTCGGTGACGCGCCTCACCCGTGCGACGCGGAGGCCAGGCGGAACGGCCGAACGGAGCACGCGTGACGATTACGATCGGCCGCGCGTACGGCGCGGCGGGACGCTCGGTCGCCGAGCGCGTGGCGGCGACGCTCGGCTACACCCTGGTCGCCGACGACGTCTCCGCGCGGGTCGCCGAGCGGCTCGGGAGCACCGAAGCCGAGGTGCTCGAGCGCGCGGGCGGCGAGCCCTCGCTCGTGGAGCGCATGCTCCGCGCGCTGCGGGCCGGGAGCGACCCCGGGTCGCCGACGGCTCCCAGGCCGCCGGACTTCGACGACGACGTGCTCGCCGAGATCGACCGGCTCGTCCGCGACGCGGCAGCCGCCGGGAACGCGGTGATCCTCGGCCGCTCCGCCGGCTTCGTGCTCGGCCGCGAACCCGGCGTCGTGCGCGTCTTCCTCCATGCCGCGCGCGATTGGCGCGTCGCGCGGATCGTCGCTGCCTTCGGGATCGAGCCGCGCGACGCGCTCGCCGAGCTCGAGCGGGTCGACGCCGACCGCGCCGCGCGCGTTCGCGAGCGGTTCGACGCGCGCTGGGGCGATCGCCGCCACTACGATCTCGTGCTCGACGTCGGCCGGATCGGCATCGACGGCACGGCCGCCGCGATCGTCGCCGTCGTCGGGGCCGCATGAGCGTCACGCCGCCGCCGGTTCCCATCGAAGAGTCGGCGCCCCGGCGCCGCGCGGCGCTGCTGCAGCCGTTCCGGTCGCAGGATTTCCGTTTGCTCTGGTCCGGGCTGCTCGTCTCCAATCTCGGAACGTGGATGCAGCTCACGACGCTCGGTTACATCGTGGTGAAGCTCGCGGGCGGCGCCCGCGTCGCCGCGCTCGACGTCGGCATTCTCGGTGCCTCGGCCGCGATTCCGGTCGTGCTGCTCTCGCCGTTCGGCGGGGTCGTGGCGGATCGCATTTCGCGGCGTTCCGTCCTCTTCGCGACCAACGGCCTCGAGGTGGCCGTCGCGCTCGCGCTCGCGTTGCTCGCGACCTTCCATCGGCTCGGGCTCGGTGAGATCTACTCGCTCTCAGCGTTGCGCGCCGCGGGCCAGTCGTTCGACGCCCCGGCGCGCCAGAGCTGGGTTCCGCTCCTCGTGTCGCGCGAGCACCTCGGCACGGCCATCGGCCTCAACTCGGTCGCCTTCAACGCGCCGAGCGTCATCGGGCCGCCGATCGCCGGATTCCTCATCGCGGCCGTCGGCATCGCGGCGTCGTTCTACATCAACGCGGTCGCGACGCTCGCCGTGGTGCTCGCGCTCGTGCTGATGAAGCCGGCGCCGCCGAGCTCGACTGTCCGCGAAGGGATGCTCGCCTCGATGCGCGCGGGCTTCGGGTTTCTCTTCCGCCACGCGGTGCTGCGCTCGGTGCTGCTGCTGCTCGTCGCGATCTCGCTACTCGTGCGGCCGTACGGCCAGCTCTTGCCCGCGTACGCCGCGCACGTCGTACACGTCGGGGCGACCGGGCTCGGCTTTCTGCTTGCGGCGAGCGGCGCGGGCGCGATCGTCGGCTCGTTCGTGACCGCGCTCGTGCGCGAACGGAACCGGGCGATCGTGTGGTTCGCGAGCGCACTCATGATGGCGGCGGGCACGATCGGGCTCGGCTTCACGGATAGCTATCCCGTCGCGCTCGCCGCCCTCGTCGTGATCGGGCTCGCGGTGCTCTCGTTCGCGGGCAGCAGCAACGTCCTGCTGCAGTCGCTCTCGCCCGAGGACCTGCGCGGCCGCTCGGTCGCTGCGTTCAGCATGATCATCCTCGGCGGCATCCCGCTCGGCTCGCTCGTGCTCGGCACGCTCGCCTCCGCCGTCGGCCTGCCCGCGGCGTTGATCGCCGGCGGCACGGCGGCGCTCGGTTGCGCGGGCGTCCTGTGGTGGCGGACGCCCGCACTGCGCGGGGCGTGAGCTCCGGGACGTCGCCGAAGCGCCCGGAGTGGGAACGCTGCGTCCATGAGTACGCACGATCACGACACCGAAGACGCCCCCGACACGACCGTCGACGAGGCGGTCTCCGACAAATCCTCCGAGCTCATAGACGGGTTCGGGTTGCCCGCCGACGTCGCCGAGATGGCGGCGAACGACCAGCTCTCGAAGCGGCGCCGCAAGCCCGCCTCCAACGACGTCGACACGCAGCGTGCCGAGGCCGCGCAGGCCGAAGCCGACACGGAGTGATCCGAACCGTCCTGCCGGCGACCCATCGATTTAAAGGGTCGCGAGCTTTGAGTCGATACTGAAACGCAGAGGGGTTCCTTCGCGGGCCTCGTCCCTTTGAGAGCAGGGTTCATGCGTCGTTTCGTCGTCGTGCTCGGATGCGCGTCGCTCCTCGTTACGGCCGCGTGCAGTGGCGGTGGTAGCAAAAAGACTCCGTCGCCCACGGTCGCGCCGTCGCCGACCGCGACGCTCGCGTCGATCACGAGCCAGCCCGTGCCGACGTCGACGACGAGCGGTGGCGGCTCGTTCACGGCATCCGCGTTCGTGTGCCCAACGGCCGATAGCACGGCCTCGGTCGGCGTGGGAAGCGGCTCGCAGCTCGAGGCCGTGCGCCGGATGCCGGCCTCGGGCGCGCGGAACGTCGCGTCGCTGGAGACGTCGAGCATCACGCGGCTCGCCGTGAGCTACGCGCTCTCCGCCGCGCCGACCACGCGTGCCGCCCTCGCCACCCGGATGGCCGGGGCGAACGTTTCGGCCACCCAGACGCTTCGGTTCACGAACACGGGCGTCGAGATGCAGATCGTCGCCGTGCCGACGAGCCAGGCCGCGACGATCGCCGCGTCGCTGCGCGCGCAGAGCGGCGTGACGTCGGTCGCGGTCGCGGGCGGCCGGCGCATGCCGCTCGCCGTCAACGGCCCGTACTATCCGAACGACCCGTACTTCCAGGGCTTCACGACGACCGTCGCGACCTCGAGCGGTGCCACCCCGCCGCCCTCGACGTACCACGCGCAGCCGCTCGTCGAGAGCGCGGACGTCCCGGGCCAGTGGGAGATGCACGTCATTGGCATCGATCGCGCCTTCGGCTACTCGCAATCCGGCAACGGCAGCGGCATCGTCAGCCCGGCCGCGCTCGGCTCCTCGAGCGTCAAGATCGCGGTGATCGACACCGGCATGGACACCGCGCACCCCGAGCTCGCCGGCAAGATCACGCGCCAGCGGTGCTTCATCACGAACCCCTCCAACGTCCAGTCGACGTCGAACTTCGTCACCGATCCCGACGGCCACGGTACGAACGTCACGGGCATCGCAGCCGCCGCGGCGAACGATAATCTGGGCTTCGCCGGAGCGGGCGGGAACTCGCAGGTGCTCGCCTACCGCATCCAGCCGACGCCCGACGACAACTGCGTCGCCGGCTCGACCGCGGCGCTCAACGATCCCCAGTGCGCCGCCAATACCGTCGACCTCGCCGCAGCGATCAACGACGCGGTCTCGCAGGGAGCCAACGTCATCAGCCTGAGCCTCGGCGGCGGTACGTGCACGAGCGGCAACGACCCCGATCCGACCGAAGGCCAGGCGATCGCGAACGCCATCGCCGCGAATGTCGTGGTCGTCGCCGCGAGCGGCAACGATGGCATCTCGCCGATCGGCGCGCCCGCCTGCGATACGGGCGTCATCGCCACGGGCGCGAGCGCGCTTGCCGACGGTCAGCCCAACGGCGCTTCGAACTCGTCGGGCTCCGCATCGGCCGCCACAGAATACGTCGCGTCCTACTCGGACTACGGCTCGCCGGGCTCGAACGTCAACTCGTCCTCGGCGTGGGGCATCGTCGCTCCCGGCGGCGATCCGTCGGGCGGTACCGACCTCGATAACCTGCACTGGATCGAGAACATCTGGACGTCGACGCCGTTCGATGCCAAGTTCTCCGGCACGTGCGTCTCCGACTATCCCAACTCGAACGCGAGCGGCACGACGGACTGCCGGACGCTCATCGCCGGCACGTCGATGTCGACGCCGATCGTCGCCGGCATCGCGGCGCTCATCCTTGCCGTCAATCCGGCGTATCAGTCTTCGACGAAGATGAAGGCGCTGCTCTGTTCGACGGCTACGAACATCAACGATTCGAAGCAAGGCTGCGGCCGCCTCAACGCCTACAGGGCGATGGCCGTTGCCCTCGGCGACTCGAACCCGCCGCAGTAACTGCCGGTTTGGCGCTCGGCTCGTCGCGTAGGGCGGTAGCCGAGCGCGACGTGTGGCGCACGCCCGGGGCGCCCCACACGAGGCAGATAAGTGGAGCGCCCCGGGCATGCGCCACACGTCTCGTGGCGGTCCGACGGCTGCTGCCTCACGCAGCAGCCTGCGAGCTCCCCGGGTGAAGACGGAAGACGCCGCTTCACGTAACCGGTTAAGCGCTTAAGCGCCCACTCGGCAATGAGGCGTGGCGTGCGCCCCGGGAGCACCACTTATCAGCCCCGTGTGGTGCTCCCGGGGTGCACGTCACGCCGCCGCGCTCGCGGACTCGCGCGACAGCTGAGTTGCGAGGCTGTTCAGTCGCCCGTCGCGCCCGCGAGCTCGCGCTGCTTCTTGTACGCGGCGAGCTCGACATCCGAATCGAGTTCGCTGAGCTTCGCTTTGAGCGCGTCCTCGAGCTCGGCGTCGGCCCACATGCCGCGGCGGCGCGTGTCCAGGAGCGTCTCGCCGAGCTCGCGCGTCTTGTGCGGATTGGCCTCGGAGATGCGCTGCCACTCGTCGAGCGTGACTTCGACCGTGCGCTTCCAGAGTTCGGGCGCGATCGTATTCCCGAGGGCGGCTTCGGTCGAGCGCATCGCCTTGAAGATGTCGCCGAACTCCATGACGCCTGAGTAGCCGTGCTCGAGCATCGCGTCGCGCCACGTCTTGGAGTGGAAGCGCGTGAGCACGCCGTTGACGACGACGTTGCGGAAGTTGCGGATCGTCGGCTCGCGGCGCGTGAGATCGCTGACGACGATCATCGTGTCTTCCTGACCGATCGAACGCTTGGCCGCGCCGAACGCCGAGGTGAATGACGCGAACATATCTTCCTTGACCGGGCCGCCGCTCCCCATCTGAATGAGCGGCTGCTGAATGATCTCGACGCGCTCGACGAGATAGCGCTGCACGACGGGCGCGGGCACGATCCGGATCGCCATGTATTCCGGGATGTACGCATTGGAGTTGTCGTCGATCCACGCGGCGCCGATGTCGCGGAAGTCGTCGAACCGGCCCGTGTCGAGCATCATGCCGACGCGGCCCATGAACGCGTCCTCGCCCATACCGAAGCAGCGCGCGCGCGCGAGCTGATGGTCGATGCCCTGCGCCTCGAGCTCGAGTGCGTGTTTGCGAACGTAATTCCACTCGAGCGGTTCGTCCGCGTCCGCGGCGAGCTGCGCGGCCTCGTGGATGAGCCGCACGGCGCCCGGGAACGTGTTCTTGAAGACGGTCGACGTGTTCGCGAGGATGTCGATGCGCGGCCGGCCGAGCTCGTCGAGCGAGATCAATTCGGCCCGCTCCGCGCGGTTGAAACGGTCCTTCGCGACACGCGCGCCCATGAGCTCGAGCGCCTGCGCGATGCCGACGCCCTCGCTCTCGAGCACCTCGGAACCCCAGAGGACGACGCCGACGGCGTCGGGATAGTGGCCGCGTTCCTTGACGGCGGCTTCGAGGATCTGCGCCACGGTGCGCTTGCCCTTGCGCTGCGCGGCTTCGCGCGGCAACATCCGAACGTCGGTCGAAGCCATGTTGCGGCCGGTCGGCAGGACGTTCCAGTCGCCGACGATCTCGCCGCCGGGTGAGGGCTCGACGTACTTGCCGTCGAGCACCGCGAGCAGGCCCGCGCGTTCGGCATCGCCGACGCGGCCGAGCTCGGCGAAGAGGACTCGCGCGCGCTCGACGAAGCCGCCGAGCGCGTCGAGCTCGTAGGGGCTCGTCCGCAGCGTGTGGCCGGCAATGGGCCGCGCCTTGAGGATGCCCGTCATCGCCTGGCGCCGCAGCTTCGTCTTGCCGTCGACGGGCCCCGCGTCCCCGCGCAGCACCTCCGACGAGAGCAGCGCGCGCGCCGCCTCGCGCACGTCGGTCACGATGTCGTGATGGTAATTGCCGGCGGCGTCGCGGCCCTGCGGTTCGCGCACGAGCGCGTTGTAATCGATGCCGTAGCACTCGGCGAGCAGCCGATAGAGATCGACGTCGCTGTATTCGAGCGCCGCGTGAAACGTGTCGAGCCGGTCGCGCTCCGTGAGATTGCGGCCGAAGACGTGCTGGCCCGTCGGCGCGAAGTCGCCCTCGAGATTGACGAGCTCGTCGTGCACCTTCGCGACGAAGTCGCGCTCGGCGCCGCCGGGCGACTCGATGCGCAGGCCCGTGCGGTCGATGATCTCGGCAATCTCGGCGTGCAGGTCCTCGCGTTTCTCGAGGCTGTCGGATTGCGTGTTGTAGTAGTCGTGCACGAGCCGGTGCAGGTTGCGCAGATCCTCGCTGCCCTCGACCGCGCGCAGCGGCGGACAGAGGTGGGAGAGGATCGTCGCGTACGAGCGGCGCCGCGCGATCGAGGCTTCGACGGGATCGAGCACGTTGAAGATGTAGGCGTGCGGGCAGCCGTCGACGAGAAACTCGGGATAGTCGCCCTTGGCGGGCGACCACTCTTTCCCGCGGCTCCACTCGACGAGTCCGTGCGTGCCGACGTGGATCATCGCATCGGCGCCGAAGCGGCGGGTGGCGTAGCGGTAGGACGCGAGCAGCCACGGCGACGGCGGCGCCTGCTTGTCGTGGATGACGCTGAGGTCTTCCATGCCCTGCATGTCCTGCAGCAGCACGAGGACATTGCCGTAGCGCAGGCCCTTGATCGGGATCGTCGACGGCGGCTGGCCCCAGACGTCGTAGAAGAGCGCTTCGAGCTTCGTCGGCAACGCGTGCGCCCAGTCGCGGATCTCGCCCGCGCTCACGGTGCCGACGTTGCGGTAGCCCGCGTGCATGTCGCGCAACTTATCGGAGAGCTCGACGTCGGTTGCCTCGATCTCGCCCGTCTTATAGCCCGCGGCTTGCAGCGTCATGAGCATCTCGCGCAGGCTGCCGGCGACGTCGAGAAAATACGCGACGCCGACATTGCCCGGCCCCGGCGGAAAGTTGTAGACGAACGTCGCGATCTTTTTCTCGGAGTTCGGCACGTGCCGCAGGCGTAGCCAGCGCGCGGTGACGTCACCGAGGAGTTCGACGCGATCGGGGATCGGCTCGAGCGCGCTGATCTCGTCGCCCGCCTCGCGCGAGCAGATCGGCGGCATCGGTTGGATGCCCTCGGTCTCGGGCGTCACGACGTTGCCGATGTATTCCAGCGACGCGACGCCGAACTTCGAAGCGGCGAGGTCCGCGCGCGACATTGCCGCGTTGACGGGTGAGGTGTAGACGCGCGGGAATCCGAGGTCGCGGATCAGCTCGATCGAGGCTTCCGGAGCGCCCGCGAACATCGAGCCCGCGAGATAGAGTGGCACGTTGTGGTAGACGGCGCCGACGAGCGGCGTGCCGTCCTTGGTGAGCAGATGGCCGCGCGAGACGATGTGCGCGTTGAAGACGGCGGTCATCGAGCAGATGACGCCGAGCCCGCGCCGCTCCCACTCGCCGATCGCGCTGTCGAGGACCGGATGGTTCCAGTCGACGAGAAAGAGATCGTGCGTGATGAAGCCGACGCGATCCCACGGCTTCTTGCCGTACGTATTCTCGTACCACGGCTCGTACCACGCGAGATAGCTCGCCGAGTCCGCGAAGAGGCCCGCATGCGCGGGATGGTAGATCCCCTCGTTCTCGACCTTTTCGGGCAGCGGCACGTCGCCCTTGTACGCTTCACCCATGAAGTTCTTCATGAGGTACAGAAACATGTTCTCGATGTTCTTGACGCTGCGGTTGTTCCAATAGCCGATCATCACGAGCGACTTGAAGACGGGCTTGCGCATGAGGCGCGCCATCAGCGGCGCCGCGCCGACCATCTTCTGCATCCCGAGGAAGCCCTCGCGCGCCTCCCAGAACTCGTCGACGGCGACGTCGTTGCGCTTCGCGCTCGCGCGCTTGAGCGCCATCGAGAGCTCGCGCATCGGATTGCTCTTGGTCATGTCGAATTCGAAGCCGAGCGACTCGAACATGAACGCCTGCAAGCGCGGGTCCGGGATGTCGTACCAGAGGAACTTGAGGTGCGCGAGCTCGCCCGCGGCCTTCATCTCGGTGAGCAGCGCCGCGATGCGCTCCACGACCTCGACGCTCATCGACTGCCAGCCGACGAGGACGTCGGCCTCGCGGATCGCCTGCCGGAACGTCACGAGCATCGCCGGATCGTTGAAGTCCGAGGCGCCGAAATGGCGCAGCGACCACTCCTGCTTCGTCTTGACGCGGAGCGCTTTGAACGCGAGGAGCATCGCGTTCGCGCGCTCATCGGGCGCCCAGGACGAATAACCGACGACCTTCATGGGGCTACGCTACCGGGCCGTCCCGCCGGGGGACGGTGATGGCCATCACCCGCCCGCTGCGAAGGCGCCGAAAGGCCACACCCGTGGCCGCGCCGTAGCGGTTCCCATGCTCTCGCGACTTGCCGCCTCGCTCCTCGCCGCCGGCGCGATCGTCACGTCGGGCTCCGCGGCGCGCGCGGCGGAGGGTCTGCCGCGGCCCGCGCACGTCGTCGTGGTCGTCGAAGAGAACAAGAGCCTCGCCCAGATCCTCGACAACCGCACGGCACCTTATATCAATGCGCTCGTCCGCCGGGGGGCGCTTTTCACGGACGCCCACGGCGTGATGCATCCGAGCCTGCCGAACTACCTCGCGCTCTTCGCGGGTGTCACGAACGACAACGGCGACGGTTGCCCGGCGACCGGCTTCGCCCCGGCGGCGCCCAATCTCGCGACCGAGCTCGCGGCCGACCACCTGACATTCGCGGGCTACGCCGAGAACCTCCCGAGCGCCGGGTCGACGGTCTGCACGGCCGGGACCTACGCGCGCAAGCACGCGCCGTGGGTCGCCTTCTCGAACGTGCCGGGCAGCGCGTCGCTCCCGCTGTCGGCGCTGCCCGCCTACGCCGCGCTGCCGACCGTCTCGTTCATCGTGCCCGACGTCGACGACGACATGCACGACGGCACGATCGCGGCGGGCGACACCTGGCTGCACGATCGCCTCGCGCCGCTCGTGACGTGGGCGTACGCGCACGACACGCTCGTCGTCCTGACGTGGGACGAGGGCTACGACGCCCACAACACGATTCCGACCCTCTTCCTCGGGCCGATGGTGAAGCCGGGCCGGTACGGCGAGCGGATCGATCACTTCAACGTGCTGCACACGATCGAGGCCATGTACGGGCTGGCGCCGACCGGGCGCGCCGCCACGTCGCCTACGATCGGCGGCTGCTGGGAATAATCTTTCGAAAAGCCTAGCTTTTCAGGGGGCGGCAATTCCGCCGGACGTGCTATCGTTACTCGATTCGAGTGGCGCCGGTCGTCATGGAAAGAGGATCTGACATTGCTGCAATTGGAGCCGCTGCTCGACGTCGATCGATTGCGTTCGACGCTCGATCGAGATCGGGGAATCTTCGAGCGAAACCGGCCCTTTCCGCACCTCATCATCGACGACTTCCTCGTCCCCGAAACTGCGCAACGGCTCGCCGGCCGATTTCCCGATCTCGATGCGAAGGCGAAGGCGATCGCGCGGCTGCTCGAAGGCCGATCCTACGCGACGAATCTCGACCGCTACGGCGTCGAGTTCATCGAGGCGTTCGATGCGCTCGGCGCGCCCGATTTTACGGCATACCTCCGCGAGCTCACGAGCGTCGGCGATCTGGAGATCGATCCGCTGGCGATCGGCGGCGGCATCCATCAGGGCGCGCGCGGTTCGACGCTCCACGTCCACGCCGATACGAACGTCAACAGTGCCGACGCGTCGCGTTATCGCCGCATCAACGTCATGCTCTACCTCAGCCCCGACTGGGACGCGTCATGGGGCGGCAATCTCGATCTCTATGATCGCACGGGGACGAAGCAGCTCGCCTCGATCGAGCCGCGCTTTAACCGCGCCGTGGTGCTCGAGATCGGCGACGACTCGTTCCACGGCTACAAGTCGCTGCGGTGTCCCTCGAGCACGACGCGCAAGGCGCTCGCCGCGCATTACTATTCCGATGCGCCGGGTCCGCGGCAGATCGTCGAGCCGCACGATACGATCCGGAGCCACCCGGGCGGGCCGACGCTACTCGGCCGCGCCGTCTATAAGATCCGGCGCAAGATTTTTGTGATGGTCATGTCGGTCGACGGAATCACGCCGACGCCGAAGGCGTAGGTCAGGGCGCCGCGGCGGCGGCGAGCGCCTCGTCGAAGCGCGTGAGGATCGAGTACCGATGAATCGCGAGCAGCGTCGGCGAGTCGCCCGCGAGGCCGTGATCCTCGGTGAAGCCGAGCATGTAGCCGTGCGCCGCAGCCAGCCGTTCGACGCGCGCGTCGTAGACGTCGTACGGATAGGCGACGGCGTAGATGGGTCGGCCGAGGCGCTGTGCAAGCGAGAAGCGCGAGAGCTCGAGCTCGTGGACGACGTCCGCGTCGGTGAGGACGGTGAGATCCGGCGGATGGTTCGCCGTGAGGCTCTGCACGTCGACGAGCCCGCTGCGCTCCATCTCGCGTAATTGGTCCCACGTGTTGTGGCGTTTGCTCGTCGTGCGGCCCACGTAGTTCGTGTGCACGAAGAGCGTCGCGTGGAAGCGGTGGATCCGGAGCAGCGGATACGCGATCTCGTAGATCCCCGCGCCGTTGTCGTCGAACGTCAGGACGAGCGATTTCCGGGGCACGGGCGTACCGCGCACGAGGTGATCGCGTAGCGTCGCGAGATCGATGACGTGAAAGCCGCCGCGCGCGATCGCGTCGAGCTGACGCGAGAAGTCGGCTGCGGTCGTATCGAACCAGACGGCTTTCTCGCGCTCGATGTCGTGCCAGACGAGCACCGAGACGGGCGGCATCCGGCCGCTGGGAGCCACCAGCGGGAGCGCGCCGGCCGGCGGCGCCGGCGCGGCGAGCGCCCGCGTCGAACCGCCGAACGCGAGGACGAGGATTAGGAGAAGTGGCCGCAGCGATCGCATCGCGGGCAGGTGTTGCCGGAGGCGGAACGGAGAACCTCGCCCGAGTCCATGTCCTCGCGCAGCGTCACCTTCGTTTTTCTCGCCCTCGTCGCGATCGCCGCGATCGTCGGTGGGTTCGTCGCTCGCGGTCCCATCGAGCGGACCTTCGTGCTCCGCGCCGTGCGCAGCGCGACCGGCGCGCGCGTCGATGCCGCGGACGCCAAGCGCGAATCCGGCGGCTGGTTCGCCCTCGAAGACGTCCGCGCCGAGACGAACGACGGCGCGGTCACGCTGCACGCGCGCGGCATGCGCATCCGTTCGCGGGCGGGCGCGGTCGCAGTCGAACTCGATCGGCCCGCGATCGTCGTCGATACCGATCGCGCGCGGCCCGGGACGCTCGCCGGGCTGCACCTCGGCACGGGAACGGGCTCGCTGCGCGTGCACGACGGCACGCTCGCCCTCACGCGCGAGGGCACGGCCGCGCCGTTGCGCGCGACGCTCGGCGGCACGCTCGCGCTCGTGCGGCGCACGCTGACGTACGACGTGGCGCTCGCCCTCGTCGACGGTGCCGAGCGCTATCCCGCGACGGGTCGGCGCACGCCCGCGGACGGTGGCGAATGGCACGTCGCCGCGCTCCCGCTCGCGACGCTCGCGGCGTGGCTCGCGCCGGGAGGACCGGTCCGACCGACCGCCGGCACACTGACGGATCTGGCGCTCGATCTCACGCCACCGTGGCACGCTTCCGCGCACCTCGCCGGCGCCGTCGCGACGGTCGGCGATGCGAAGCTCACAGGACTGCACGGCGCGCTCGTGGCGGAGAGCGGTTCGGTCGGGACGCCCGAGCTCGTCGGGAGCGTCGACGGCGTGCCGCTGCGCGTTCGGGGCGAAGCGCGTGATCTCGCGCCGCAGCCGGCGTGGTTGCGAGACGGTTCGCGCGATCTCGTCTCGCTCGCACGGCTCGTGCGCACGGTCGCTCGCGAACCGAAGCTGACCTCGGTCACCCTCGAGGAGACCGCGCCTGGCCTCGCGTTCGCGCAGTACGGCATCACGGCGGATCACGGCCCGGTCGCCATCTCGCTGCTCGCGATCGAACCGGGCGAACCCTCGCTGCGCTTCGATACGGCGATCGCCGAGGATCACGTTATCTCCGGCGGCGAGCGGACCTCCGCGCTCGGGGTGCGCACGGGCGCGGTTGCGGGCGTCAACGGCGATTACTTCGACATCGGGCGCACCTACCAGCCGCAGGGTCTGCTGATGCGCGCGGGTGAGCTCGTGCGCGGGCCGACCGATCGCGCGGCGCTCGTCATCGACGATCGCAATCACGCAACGTACGCCGAGTTCAAACTCCACGGCGTCGTGCGGACATCGCGCGGTACCATGAATATTACGGAACTCAACGATTGGCCGCCGGGGAACGTCTGCGTGATTACGCCCGCGTTCGGCAAGACGCTGCCCGCGTCGCCCGACCGGACGTTCGTCGACTTACGGCCGCTCGGTGACGGCAAGCACTTCAAGGTGACGCGCGTGGCGCCGATGCTCGCGGAACTGCCGGTGCGCTTCGGGATCGCGATCGGTCCCCTCGTGAAGACCCCGCTGCCGAAGGTTGGCGAGACGATCGAGATGACGTACGGCCTCACGCCGAACGTCCCGCACGCCGTCGCGGGCATCGGCGGCGGCCCGATTCTGCTGCGCGAGGGCCGGTGGTACGACGATCCGCACGCGCCGGCGCCCGACGAGCGCGACTATCGCTGGCCCGTGATCGCGATGGCGACAAAGGCCGACGGCGGCCTCATGCTCGTCGGCGTCGACGGCCGCCATCCCGAGCGCTCGGTCGGCATGACGCGACCGGAGTTCGGCGCTCTCCTGCAGCGGCTCGGCGCGATCGACGCGATGGCGCTCGATTCCGGCGGGTCCGTCACGATGGTCGCGCGCACGCCGGGCGACGCGAACGTGAGCCTGCACAACGTGCCCTCCGATAACAGCGCCGAGCGCTGGATCTCCGATGCGTTATTCCTCTACAGCAAGGCTCCGGTGCCGAAGCTGCTCGTACCCGTGAGCGCGACGACGCCCGTTCCGGAAGCGCGGCCCTCGCCGTGATCGCGCCGCCGCTCCCGCCCTCGATCGTCGCGCCGAGCCCGTTCCCGGCGATCGTGGCGCAGGCCGCCGTGCGCGAGGCGGTCGCCCCAGGGATCGCCCGTGCGCGCTACGACCTGCGCACCGCGAACGGTCCGGTTGCCATCGAGGTTGTCGCCATTGATCCGCGCGAGCCGACGGTCCGGCTCGGCGCCGTCGTCGCGCACGACCGGCTCGTCTCCGCGGGCGAAACGGTGTCGGCGATGGCGCACCGCACGGACGCCGTCGCCGGCATCAATGCCGACTACTTCGATATTGGCCAGACGAACGAGCCGCTCGGCGTCGTCGTGCGCGACGGCACGCTCGTGCGGACGCCCTCGAAGCGGATCGCGCTCGTCGTCGGCCGAGACCGCAGCGTCCGATTCGAGCGGATCGCGTTCTCAGGGTCGGCGACGTACGGCGGCCGGACGGTTCCGCTCACCGGCGTCGGCGAGTGGCCGCCGCAGGGCGGCGCGACGCTGGTGGGTCCCGGGTTCGGGCCGCTGCTACCGAGCGCCGGGCTCACCGCGGTCGCGCTCGCGCCGACGGTCGCCGAGCCGGGCTCGCTCGCGGGAACGTATCGCGTTGCGACCGTCGGCCCCGACGACGGCGGAGTGCCGAGCGGGCCGACGCTCGGGCTCGGGCCCGCGGCGCTCGCGCTCGGGGCGCCGCCCGCCGCAGGCGACGCCGTAACGATCGCCGGAGACACGACGCCGCCGCTTGGCGACATGCTCGCGGCGGTCGGCGGCGGCCCGCTCCTCGTCGCGGGCGGCGCGCTCGCGACCGATCCGTTCTCGCCCGCGCCCGAAGAACGCGACGTGCGCTTTCCGGTCGCGGGCGCCGCGCTCACCTCCACTGGAACGCTGCTGCTCGTGACCGTCGACGGCCGCGCGCCGGCGCTCTCGGTCGGCGTGACGCGGCCGGAGTTCGCCGCGCTGCTGCTCGGGCTCGGCGCGACGGACGGCATGGCCTTCGATTCCGGCGGTTCCGCGACGCTCGTCGCGCGCGTGCTCGGCGAATCGCGCGCGAGCGTCCTCGGCACCCCGAGCGACGGCGAGGAACGGCCGGTCGCCGACGGCCTCTTCGCGTTCAGCGACGCGCCGGTCGGGGCCGCGACGGCGCTCGTCGTGCGGCCCGCCTCGATCGTCGCGCTCGCCGGAACACGCGTGCCCGTGGCCGCGTCGCTCATCGATGCGGCGGGCCACGATCTCGGGGCCGTGCCGGTCGACGGCGGCGCGACCGTCCCGATCGCGGCGGGCGCGACGCACGTCCGCATCTCCGGCGGTGGCCGCGCCGCGCTCGTCACGGTTCGCGCCGTGGAGAAGCTTTCGTCGTTAACGATTGCGAGCGACGCGCGAACGGTTCCGGTCGGCGGCGTCGCCGAGCTGCGCGCCGTCGGGACCGACGTCGACGGCGCGCCCGTCACGCTCGGCGACGCCGTCGCGTGGTCAGCCCAGCACGCGACGTTCGTCGCGCCCGGCAGGCTGCGCGTTGGGACCAGCGACGCGAGCGTGGCCGCGATCGCGGGCGGGCTGCGCGCGACGTTCGTGCAGCGCGTAGGCTCGCACGACGTCGCGCTCGCCGCCTTCACCCGGAGCGCCTCATGGTCGTTCGCGAGCTCGCCCGCGAGGCTGGCCGCGAGCGCCGGAGCCGCGACGGTCGACGCCGGCACGCTCTCGCTTGCCTACGATTTTGCCGGCGGCGCGAAGGCGGCGTACGCGACGACGAACCTCGCGCTGCCGGGCGATCCGCTCGCGTTCACGGTCGTGACGATCGGCGACGGAAGCGGCGTCGGTCTGCGCGCCGCCTTCACGAACCGTTTCGGCGAGCGGCGCGCGCTCTGGCTCGCGAAGCGCGTCGATTGGAGCGGCACGCGCGCGCTGACCGTCCCGCTTCCCGCTGACCTCAACGCGCCCGTCCGGCTGGTGTCGCTGTACGCGATTCCGGGCGCGCCTCGGCCCGATGGGAGCGCCGCCGTTCGCTCGGGTCGCATCGTCTTTCGCACGCCGACCGTCACGCTCGCAGGGAGTTCGTCACCATGAAGTTCGTTCCACACGCATCGTTCCGCGCCGCAACGACGAGGCTGCGCATCGGCGCGCTGGCGCTCATTGCCGTCGGCGGCTTCACCGCGAGCGCCGCGATCTCGGCGCGCGCCGCGACGCCGGCCGGCGTGCCCGTGCTGATGTATCATCGCGTCGACGCGGTCGTGCCGAACGACGCGGTCGGCCGCGATCTCACCGTCGAACCGGCGGCCTTCGATGCGCAACTGAAGTGGCTCGCCGCGCATCACATTCGGACGATCACCGCTTCGGCGCTGGCGGACGAGCTCGCGCGCGGCGAGCATCCGCAGCACGTCGTCGTGCTGACATTCGACGACGGCTACGACGACGCCGCGACGACGGCGTTGCCGATCCTCGTGCGCGACCACGCCGTCGGCACGTTCTACGTTTCGAGCGGCTTCGTCGGCACGCCGCGCCACCTGACGTGGCGGCAGATGCGAGAGATGAAGCGGGCGGGCATGGAGGTCGCGTGTCACGGCACGAACCATCTCGACCTCTCGACGCTCGATCGTAAGGGTCAGGAAGCCGAAGCTTTGGGCTGCACGAAGCGCTTCGCGCATTATCTCGGCGGCGTCGCACCGACGACGTACGCCTATCCGGCGGGTCAGTACGACGCCACGACGTTCGCGGTCATGCACGAGCTCGGCATCCGCGCTGCGTTCACCGAGCATCCGGGCGACGTCACGTCGTTCGCGCAGCCGCTCGCGTTGCCGCGTCTCCGCGTGCGTCACGACGACACGGTCGCGCAGTTCGGTTCGGTCGCGACACCTTAACGCTACACTAGACCGTCGTGATAGCGTTCTGCTAACTCGCGTATGGATAGAAATTGCGTCTAATCGGTATATATGATAAAGTTGGTCATGCCGAAGATTTCGATGTTCATCTCGGAGAAAGACCTTGCCGCGATCGATGCCGTAGCGGAACCGAATAGAACGGCATTCATGGTCGATGCGGCTCGAAAAGCCGTCAAAATTCAGCAAGCGCGGCGACTCGAGAGCGATATCATCGCGTGTTTGCATGAGACCGCCGAAGATGATGTCGCTCTTTGTCGCGAATTCTCCGGAACGGTCGCCGACGGAGTTTGATACGTGGCGATGTGTTTTATTTTAATCTTGACCGGACGCTCGGCAGCGAGATGCGCAAAGCGCGACCTTGCGTCGTCGTTATGTACGATCCGAACGGCAAGAGCGCGATAACGATCGTCTGCCCACTCACCGACGCACGCGGGCGGTCTGGGAATCTCCTCAATCCGTTCGTTCCAAGTGGCGTCGGAGGAGCGACCAAAGATAGCCGCGTGGCGTGCCATCAGATTCGTGCACTCGATAAGAGCCGCATAACGGGCGTTCGTCTGGGAGTGCTGCCCGCAGAGATCATGGATCAAGTAAGCCGAGGACGACGAGCCGTCCTCGGCCTCGCATAGGCGATTAGCCGATCTTCGCGACGACGGCTTCGAGCGGGAAGTAGCGGCCGCCGGCGAGCGTCGCGAGCTCGCGCATGAGCGGGTACGCCTCGTAGGCGTCGAGGTTCACGCACGTGAGCTCGACACGACTCGCGAGCTGCGTTGCGATCTCGCGGCACTGTTCCGTTGCGAGCTCGGCGAGCTGCCTCGAGCCGCCCTCTTCGAGGGCGAGCTCGAGCAGCTCTTCGCCGCCGAGCGGCACGTTCGCGCGGCCGTCGCTAAAGACGGCGAGCGCGATCTCCGCGCTCGGATGTGCGCGGCGAAAGCGATCGGCGACGCCGCGCGCGAGCTCGAGCGCCTCGGGCAGCGGCGTGAGCGCGCGCTGCGAGCCGTCGGCGAGCTCGTCGAGCCGCGCGGCAACGAGCTCGACGTTGCGGCCGGCCTGCTCATCGACGGCGACGACGGCGCGCGGTCCCCAGCAGCACACGAGCGAGGCGCGTTCGCGTTCGGCGTAGATCGGCCGCAGCAGCTCGCGGCTCGCCGCGCGCACGAGCTCGCTCACGTTCGCAGTCGAGAGCGACGCATCGACGACGAGGATCGTCAGCCGCGGCGCGGGCGCCGATTCGACGCGCTCTTTGGGGTCGGGCGGCAATCCGGTCTTTCCGGCGACGTTGCGATCGACGAGCGTCGCCGCGACGTCGAGCGAGCCGCCGGGCCGCAGCGACGCGGTGCCGACCGGCTGCCCGTCGACGCCGCGCCGGATCTTCTCGGGCGTCGCGTCGCGCGCGGTGAGTTCGGGGGCGACGACGATGCGCGTTGCGGCGTCGGCGGCTTCGTTCTGCTCGGGCGTCGCGTCGTCGTTCTCGCCGAGCGTCGCTTCGAGCGCCGCCGCGATGGCCGCGTCCTCGGCGAGGTGCTCGCTCTGCGCCTCGACGCGCAAGCGGCTGCGCCGCAGGCGCGCGGCGAGCGGGAAGACGCGCGCGACGTCGGCCGCGGTCGCGACGTCGCGCCCCTCCCACGCCGCCAGGGCGATCGCCGCTTCGAGCGCGACGAACTCCGTACGATGGCTCTCGATGCCGAGGCGCGCCGTCGCTTCGATCGCCGCGGCTTCGGCCATCGCATCGACGGTCACCGCGTCGACGCGTGCCGTCGCGTCGTCGAAGCGTGCGCGAAGGCTCGCGGTCTCGCTCGCCATGCGCTCGGCGAAGCCGCGCGGCTCGCGTGCGTATGCGGCGTTGCGGCGATAGATCTCGAGCCGCTCGGCGGCCGCGGCCTCGCTGTGCACGAACACGCGGAGCCCGATCCGATCGGTGATCTGCGGCCGCAGCTCGCCCTCCTCGGGATTCATCGTGCCGACGAGCGTGAAGCGCGATGGAAAGTCGAAGGCGTACTGACCGCGCTTCACGCGCGCGACGCCCTGCGCCGCGGCATCGAGCAACGCGTCGACGACGACGTCGCCGAGCAGATTGATTTCATCGACGTAGAGCACGTTGCGATTGGCGCGCGCGAGCAGCCCGGGCCGAAATTCGACGCTGCTGCGTTCGAGCGCCGCGCGTAGATCGATCGCGCCGACGACGTCGTCGAGCTGCGCGCTCGTGGGCAGCTCGACGATCTCGCCGCGCGTTCGGACGCTCGCGATCGGCTCGCCCGCGGCGCGCGTCGCGGCGCACGTCGGACACAGGTTCGCGCCGTGCGGATCGCAGCCGTACGCGCAGGTCGCGCGCTCGCGCTTGGGCAGCAACTCGCCGACCGCGCGCACGAGCGTCGTCTTGCCCGTGCCCTTGGGGCCCGAGAGCAGGACGCCGCCGACGCGTGGATTGATCGCGGCGAGGATGAGGGCGAGGCGGGCTTCGTCTTGGCCGACGACCGCGGCGAATGGATACGGCTGATAGGCGGCGCGAGCGTCGGACATCGGTGCGTGCTTAGGTTCACCGGAAAGGCGTGCCTGCGCTCGCATCAGGTCGCATCCGTGACGAAACGCTCGACGGCGCCGGCGGCGAACGCACGCAGCCGATCGCTTCGATCGATGGCGCGGCGGGCATCCTCGACGGGCACGGCCTCGCCCGGATCGCCGTCGAGCACGGCGTCGGGATAGCGCGCCGCGAGGTAGTACAGATCCAGCGATCGGGCGTGCGCCGCGAGCTCGGGCTCGATCGCGATGCCGAGCGACGTCAGCTCGTCGACGAGCGTGCCCGTCGCATGGGTGCGCGGATGGTCGTCGCTCGCTGCGACCGCGACGGCTTTGAGCGCCTTCTCCGCCGCCTGCTGCGCGTGAAAGGCTGCAAGCGCGGGCTCCGCGTCGAGGATGAGCCGTGCGACGGAGGCATCGCGCTCCGCGCTTCGCAGCCACGTGCGTGCAACCACGAAGCGATCACGTTGCATCCAGGCGCCTCGCCGACGCGAGAATCGTGCGCCCGAAGCTCGTCGCAGGGAGTCGCTCGCGGTACTCGTCGGGCGTGACGACGATGAGATCGAGCTCCACGCCGAGCGCGGCCTCGCCGACCAGGTCGGCGCCACGCTCCGGCCCCTGGAGGTCGGTCTCACGCACGACGAGCAGATCGAGATCGCTGCGCGGGCCGACGCGGTGCTCGCCGACGGACCCGAAGGCGTACACCGCGATCACGTCGGGATGCCGGTGCGCGGCCGTCGCGAACGTACGCGCGGCGGCTTCGAGGACCTCGGCACGCGCCCGCGCGCGCTCGGCGTAGAGCGGCATGGTCGGCGCTTCGCCGTCCGAGCGCGCGAGTCCGCACGCGAGAGGCGCGTCCGCCGGCGCGGCGTAAGCGCTCGGCGATGCGGCTGACGATCGACGGCACGACCTTCGAGTACCTCGAGCGCGGCAGCGGGCCCGCCGTCGTCCTGCTCCATCCCTTCGGGCTTCGCAAGGAGATCTGGTCGGCCCAGCTCGACGCGCTCGCCGAACACGCGCGCGTCGTCGCGCTCGATCTTCGCGGCATGGGTGGATCGGACGCGCCGCCCGGGCCGTATCTCATGGAGTCGCTCGCGGGCGACGTCGCGGGTATCATGGACGCCCTGCGGATCGAGCGCGCGATCGTCGCCGGGCACTCCTATTCGGTCGCGGTAGCCTACGAGATCTTTCGCATGTATACCGAGCGCGTGAGCGGGCTCGTGCTCGTCTGCGGCCAAGCCGCCGCGCCCACGCCCGACGTAGCACACCTGCTCGACGAGCGCGCCGACGTGCTCGATCGCGAGAACGACGCGCGCACGATGATCGAGCGCGCGTCGGGTCTGCTCGGCGAGACGACGCGGCGCGAGCATCCGGAGGTTCTCGGCCGTCTCGAAGCCCTGCTCGCGCGGAGCAGCCCGCGCGGCGCCGCCGCGACGTTGCGCGGCATGGCGATGCGCGCCGGCGCCGACGATCTGCTCGAAGATATCACGGTACCGTATCTTGCAATTGCGGGCGACGAGGATGACATCGTATCGCCGCAAGCCATCCTCGCCGACGTCACCCACGTGCCGAACGGTACGCACGTCACGCTCCCGCGTTGCGGGCATCTTCCGCAGCTCGAGGTGCCGGCGGCGATGCGCGACGCGCTCGTCTCGTTCGTTGCGAGCGCTCGATAGCGCGAGTCACCGCGCGTACACGATCTCGTCATCGAGACGACGATGGACGAACGCAAACGCTACTCGATCTCGAGGACGATCTTCCCGGTGACGTCGCCCGCTTCGAGTGCGCGGTGCGCGTCCGCGACGCGGTCGAGCGGATACGTTCGGCCGACGATCACGCGCAGCGTCCCGGCGTCGAGCCGTGGGGTGCAGCGTTCGAGGATCTCGCGCTGCGTGATCTTCGCGCCCGGCCAGCCGTAGACGGCGGGCGCCGGCATCCACTCGAGGCCGATGCGCAGATTGCGATGCTGCGCGAGCGCGCTCGCGAAGTCGGGCCACGGCGATTCGACGCATGTGACGAGCCGGCCGTACGGCGCGACCGCGTGGAAGCTCGTGCCGAACGTCTCGCCGCCGACCGTGTCGAACACGACGTTCGCGCCGTCGCGGCCGCTCCAGGATCTCGTCGCGGCGGCGACGTCTTCGGTGCGATAATCGATCGTTGCGACGGCGCCGAGCTCGCGCGCGAGCGCGGCCTTCTCCGGCGTGCTGATCGTCGCGGCGACGAACGCACCCGCGTCGCGCGCGAGCTGCACGGCAACGTGACCGACGCCACCCGCGCCGGCCTGCACGAGCACGAAGTCGCCCGCGCGAAGCGTCGCGAGCTCGAAGAGCGACTCCCACGCGGTGATCGTCACGAGCGGCACGGCCGCCGCCTCGACGAATGAGAGGCGCTCGGGCTTGCGCGCCGCGAAGCGCTCGTCGACGACGCGATACTCGGCGTAATTCCCGGGCTTCTCGCCGAAGCCGCCGTCGCAAAAAAAAACCTCGTCGCCGGCGACGAAGCGCGTCGTATCGGTGCCGGCCGCCTCGACGATCCCCGCGCCGTCGCATCCGAGGATCACCTCGGCCCCCTTCGGGGCGAACGAGCCGCGCCGGCGCAACTTGTAATCGACGGGATTGAGCCCGGCCGCGCGCAGGCGCACGAGCAGCTCGCCCGGGGCGGGCTCCGGCTTCGCGAGTTCGCGCCACTCGAGAACGCTCGGGTCACCGGGACGAGTTGCGACGATCGCTTTCACCACGGCATCATACCCGAGCCGGAGCGACCGTCCGGCGGCGCGAAGCGCCGCGCATGGCCGTCTCCGCGATCGCGTTCACGATCTATCCCGTCACCGACATCGTCCGAGCGACCGAATTCTATCGTAACGTCGTCGGCTTACGACACGACGGCCCCGGCGGCGGCACGTACGTGGAGTTTGCCGTCGGCGACGGCTGGTTCGCGCTCGGAGGACCGGAGATCCCGTGCGGTGCCCCCGGCTCCGCCGCCTCGCTCGCGCTCGAAGTCGACGATCTCGAGGCGATGCGCCGCACGCTCGGCGAGCTCGGAACGCTGTGCGCCGTGACCTTCGATCAGCCGACGTGCTTCATCACCTCGTTTCGCGATCCCGACGGCAACACGGTCTTCCTCCACCAAAAGAAAGAGAGGACGGCGCCACGCGCCGTCCTCCCAGACCGATGATGGGCGGACGCTCGACTACGCGGGGACCGTCTCCGGCGCGAGCTCGACGTGCGGCGCGCGTAGCGTCACGGCGGTGGCGCCCTCGAGGAACAGCCCATGCGCGGGGCCGGGGTCGCAGCAGGTCTTCGTCCATTCGCTTCGCGCGAGGGGCTCGAACCAGTCGTGCGGCTGCACCATCAGCTTGGCGTACTGCAAGATATTGCTGCCGAAGCGCGCGTAGCGCATCGCGACGGCGCCGATCTTCGCGACGCCCATTGCTGTACGGCCGCGCTTGTTGCGGCGGTTGTTCTCGGCCATCGTGCGCAGCGTCGCGCGGAAGAAGTTCGAGCGCGTGCGGATGCCGAGGCCCCAGACGCCGTGCGCGGCGTCCTCCGTCTCGTCGATGACCTTGAAGTCGTACGCTTCCCAGTCGATGCCGAGCTTCTCGTACACCGTCGACTGCGCGTCGCGCAGATACATCGTGATGTAGACGGCGAGCGTGAAGAACTTCACACCGAAGAGCGCGCGGAAGCCCCGGTAATAGTGCGGCTGCGAGCGCATCATTAGCGCGAAGAAGCGGCTGTGCCGACGCTCGTCCTTACACCACTCGTCGAAGTAATCGAAGATCGGGTGGAAGTTAAATTCGGGATGCAGCTTGAGATGATCGCTGATGTTCTGATAGCGATAGAAGCCGACGATCTCCGAGAGGTACGTCGTTACGAAGATCCATTTGGGATGCATGTACTGCATGCCCTCGACCTTCGGCAGGTTCGCGAGATCAAAGGGGCGCCCCATGTGGCGCATCACCCAGTTGAGGAACGACGAGTGACGGCCTTCATCGCGACCCATGCAGCGGTAGATCGCCTGAAGCGTCGGATCCTTGACGCGCTTTTGCACGTCGCTGTACAGCAGGCATCCCGAGAACTCGCCGATCGAGCTGCGATGGAGGAACTCGTAAAACTCGTCCATCAGCGGCTTGTAATCGACGCCGTTGACCTGCGGGCCCCACTTGAAGTGCGCCCGGTTGTAATCAGTCTCGAAGTCCCGCCGCAGTTGCTCGAACTCCGGACGGCACGCGTCGATCGACAGCGAGTTGAGGATGTCAATATCGGTTTTGTAGAGCCGCGGCGCCAGGAGCGCCTGCTTCGGTTTCTGGGAGACTGACACCGTTAGCTCCCGGCGCGAACTGCTTCGAACACGAACGAATCGTAGAAGAAGTACTTCACGCGCTTCTTGCGCGTCATGCGGAAGCCCGCACGGTACAGAATCTGCTCGACCTCGTCGTACGAGAACATGTGCAGCTTCGTCATGCGATTCTTCGCGTGGAACTTCTGGCCGACAGCCATCCAGAAATCGTTGAACGGGGTGCGCAGCGCGAACGACGCGACGACCTTGTGCGACGCGAGCGCCGCGAGCTGCGTCAACATCTGCTGAACTTCTTCGAGCGGATAGTGAAAGAGCACGTCGAGGCAGCAGACGACGTCGTAGCGACGGTCGGCGCCGGCGAGCTCAGCAACGTCGCCGACCATGAATTGCGGCGCGATGCCACCCGTGCGGTTGGAGCAGATGTATTTTGCGAAGTGCACCATCGGGGCCGACGCGTCGAACGCATCGACTTCGAAGCCGCGCTGCGCGAGCGCAACGGTCAGGTTTCCAGTACCGCAGCCGGCGTCGAGGACCGTGTGGCCCTTCGCGCCCGCGACCCACGAGACGACGGTCTGCATCGCCTGGTCGTGGCCGTCACGAATGACCTTCCAGATCGCCGGAATGTCGCCCGTACCGTAAATCGCCGTCCAACGCGAGAAGCCCGACGTCTCGAAGTATTTGCGAACGCGGCGGCTGGTTTCCGAGGACTCGCGCGACGCGAAAAGCGCGGGCTCGGCAACGTCGGGGATGCGTACGGGGCGGTCGATCTGTTGGATCATGCGTCGTCCTCGAGGTGAGTTGGCCAGACTATACGGCTGGGGAACCAATCTCTCGGTGACGACCATCACCCGGGCGAGTGCGGCTTCGGAGCGCTGGGATCAGGCGCTCGAACCCGCGGCCGCGAGCTTCGCGAGCGCGTCCGTGTCGCGCAGGGCGATCGTCGCGTTCTTGCGCGCGTCGACGATGCCGCGCTCCTGTAATTCTTGGAGCTTCCGCGTGACGGTCACGCGATTGGACCCGATCATGTCGGCGAGACGCTGATGCGTGAGCGGATAATCAATCACTTGCGCGCCTCCCGGCTCCTCGCGGCCGAACTGCTTCGCGAGCTCGAGCAACGTGCGATAGAGCCGCAGATTGACGCTGTTATTGAGGAGATCTTCGATGAGCACTTGCGACTCCGTGAGTCGCCGTGCGAAGTTCGAGATAACGTCGACGGCCGCCACCGGCTGTGCGGCGATGATCGACGCCATGTCGGCTTCGTTCGCCGTGATGACGCGCGACGCGGACATCGCTTCGGCGCAGAGGCACGACAGGCTCTGCGACTCCGCGCGCCATTGTAAGAAAACGTCGCCGGCGGCGAGGATCGAGAGCGTGATGCAGCGCCCGTTCGGCAGGAGGTTATAGAGCCGCAACTTGCCGCTGTCGACGAAATGAAACTGCATGCCGCCTTCGTAGAGCGGCGGCACCTCGTCGCCCGCCGCGAGCTCCGTCGTCGTGAACGAGCTCGCGCGACGCCGCATGATCTCGCGCAATTTCTCCTTGGCGTTCGGCGTCGGAATGGCCGGTGACGGCTTGCGCTCGTCCTGATCCTCCTTGTAGCCCTCGGCGACCGCCATCGCGATCATCGAACGCAGGTCCGCGATCTCGTTGATGATCTCGATCGCCGGGACCGTGCCGTCGCTCGCCTCGAGCAGCGCGATCTCGATCATGTTCGTCGCCTCGATCGTGCGGCCGACGGCGTCGGCGAGACCGAAGCCCTGCGCCGACTGGAAGCGGCCCGCCGCGCGCGCATTCGCGAGGATCTCATCGTACTGCGAGGTCTCGGCGGCGCGCGCGATCGCTAGCCAGTACACGTTGTGCTGGGCGACCGTCTCGTCGCGGGGCGTGGTCTTATATCCGGTGATGGTTTGAGCGACCCAGCGATCGTTATACACCGCGGTCGCTTTTCGGAGCATCTCAGCAAGCATGGCCGACACGACGCGGGTCTTCCGAGGCCGCATGCCGACGAACCTGCGTTCTTGAACGAACCCGCTCGCCGTACGGGAAGCGAACGGCTGTTCGATGGCGAACGTTTGCCTGAGTGAATCCGACCTTCGACGCGCTCCACCCGGCGGTCGCCGCCTGGTGCGCGGAGAAACTCGGCGAGGCGACGCCGCCGCAAGTCGCCGCCCTGCCGCACGGCCTCGCGCGCCGCACGCACCTCATCTGTTCGCCGACGGGCACCGGTAAGACGCTCGCCGCCTTTCTGCCGGTCATGAGCCGACTCGCGGATCTGCGCGACGCGGACGAGCTCTTCGCCCGGCCGTATGCCATCTACATCTCGCCGCTGCGCGCGCTCGGCTACGACGTCGAGCACAACGTGCGTCGGCCGCTGCGCGAGATGGGGCTGCTCGAGCGACCGAACACCGAGCGCGCGACCGTGCGCCGCGGCCGCATTCGCGAACGCTTCGTTCGCACGGGCGTGCGCACGAGCGATACGCCGATCGAGGAGCGCCGGCTCATGATGACGCGGCCGCCGCACGTTCTGATGACGACGCCCGAGTCGCTCGCGCTCATGCTCGCGATGGAATCGTATCGCAAGCAGCTACGCCACGTCGAAACGGTGATCGTCGACGAGGTCCACGCGCTCGCGGGAAATAAGCGCGGCTCGTATCTCTCGCTCTGCCTCGAGTCGCTCGAGGAAGTGACCGCCGCGCCGCTCGTGCGTGTGGGGCTCTCCGCGACGGTCGCGCCGCTCGAGCGCGTCGCCGCGTTCCTCGGGGGCACGGATCGGCCGTGCGCGATCGTCGACGAGCGGCGGCTGCGCGCGATCCGCCTCGCGATCGACGCGCCGTTCTCGGGCGCGATGGCGCCGCTCGCGACGGTCGCGCAGCGCTGCGTCGAACTCGGCGCGGACGTGCGCACGCAGCTCGTCTTTACGAACGTCCGGAGTCAGGCCGAGCGTGTCGCGCACGAGATGGCGCTCGCGCTCGCGCAGCCCGACGACGCGAACGGCGAGAGCCCGGCGGTGACGATCGCCGAGCCCGACGCGCTGCCGCGACCGCGGACGGACGCAAAGATCGGCATTCATCACAGCTCGCTCGAACGCAGCGTGCGGCATCGCACGGAGGCGCAGCTACGGCGCGGCGAGCTCCACACGGTCGTTTGCAGCTCGAGTCTCGAGCTCGGCGTCGACATCGGCTTCGTCGACCGCGTGTGCCTCATCGGCGGCGCGCGCGGCATGACGCCGACGCTGCAGCGCGTCGGCCGCGCGGGGCACCGGCCGGGCGCGGTCGCCGATGGCGTCGTCGTCGCGCAGGATCGCGACGACGTGCTCGAAGCCGCGGCGACGCGACGCTGCATCCGCACGGGCGTCATCGAGGAGATCGCGATCCCGCACGCCCCGCTCGACGTGCTCGCGCAGTGGCTCGTCATGAGCGTGTGCTACGATCGTCGGTTTCCGATCGCCGAGGCGCTCGCGCTCGCGCGTCGCGCCGCGCCGTACGCGGAGGTGAGCGAGGCCGACCTGCGGCGCTGCGTCGACTACCTCTCCGGCGGCGGCGTCGGCCCGGACGAAGCGCACGTCAAACGGCTCGGGACGGACGGCGTCGCGATCTACGGCCTCGGCCGCGACGTGTGCTCGGCGTTCTTCGAGAACGTCGGCACGATTCCGGACGAGACCCAGGTCGCCGTCGGCACGCGCGGCGGCGGGGCGATCGGGAAGCTCCCGGAGGGGTTCGCGTCGGGCCTCAAGGTCGACGACGTCATGTTGATCTCCGGGAAGACCTTCAAGGTGAAGGACGTGCGCGGCGGCGGCGTGACCGTCGAGCCGTTCGCCGGGCGCCCGACGGTTCCGACGTGGGCGTCGCACATCAAGGGCGTCCCGAACGTGCTCGCCGGCGAGATCGCGATCTTGCGCAACGGCATCGCCCGGCGCCTCGAATCGGGCGGCGCGACCCCGGCGCTGCGCTGGCTCGAAGCGGACTACGGGCTCGACGGCGCAGAGGCGCAGCACGCCATCCGCTACATCGCCCAGCAGCAGGCGATCTCGGTCGTTCCCGAACCCGGCGACGCGCTGGTCGAGATCTATCGCATGGACAAGCGGCAGACCGCCGTCTACCACACGTGCGCCGGACGCCGGGCGAACGAGGCGCTCGCGCGCATCGTCGGCGCGCGACTGCACCGCGAAGCCGGCCTCAACACGACGCTCACGACCGACGACAACGGCTTCCTCGTCACCCTGCCGCACGGTAAGTCCCTGCCCGACGCCGTTTGGGCGGCTCAGCTGCACGCGCGCGACTTCGATCGCGATCTGCTCGACGGCTTGCGCGGCTCGCATCTGCTGCGCGCGCATTTCCGGTACGTCGCGAACACGGGCTTGCTCGTGCTGCGCCGTGCGGGCGGTCGCGGTCTCAAGCGCAGCGGCTTGCGCTGGAGCAGCGATAAGATCTTCGACCGCGTCTTCGAAGCCGACCCGAGCTTTCCACTGCTGCGCGAGACCATCCGCGTCGTTACGCACGACCTGCTCGACGGCGACGCCGCGCGCGCGTATCTCTCGGCGCCACGGCCCGAGCCGCGCGTCGTGCATCCCGAGGCAGCGTCGCCGTTCACGTTCGGAATCATCACGTCGAGCTTCGGCGACAGCGTCGTCATCGACGATCGCGTGAGCATGATCGAGGCGCTGCACGAGCGCGTGCTCGCCGTGCTCGGCGAGGAAGAGCCCGGCGCGCCGCCGCCGCGCGAGCTCGTCACGGCGACGGGACCGCTCTTCGACGGCAAGCTGCTCGACGGCACGGCCGCGCGCCGCGCGCGGATCGGGACGCTCGCGACGCAGTCGCGTGCATCCCGTAAGAAGGTGCGGTCATGAAGGGTCCGGCGCGGGCCGCCGAACGCTACGAGCTCGCCCCCGGCGTCGTCGCGATCGCGCCCGGGCTCGGCTGGCTCCCCGCCTCGCGCGCGCTGCTCGTCGCCGACGCTCATCTCGCCTACGAGGACGTCATCGGCGGCGCGCTGCCGCTCTGGAGCACGGCTGAGATCATCGCGACGCTCGCGCTCGTCGCGCAGCGCATGGGCGCGCGCGAGATCGTCTTCCTCGGCGACATCGTGCACGGCGCGCACATGAGCGAGGGCGCGATGCGAACGGTCCGCGGCGCCCTCGACGCGTTACGCGAGCACGCCGAGCTCGTGCTCATCGCGGGCAATCACGAGGGCCGCTCGCGTGCGTTCGCGGTGCTCGGCGAGACCGTCGAGTTCGCCGAGCGCGACGGTTGGCTGCTCGTTCACGGTGACGGGCCGCCCGAACTCGGCCGCCGCACGATCATCGGCCATCTCCATCCGAGCATCCGGCTCGGCGGCGGAAAGACGATCCCGGCGTTCGCCGCGCACGATGCGCTCGTCGTCGTGCCGGCACTCACGCCCTATTCCTCCGGGCTCGATATCGCGTCGGTGGACTTCGCCGCGGCCGTCGGGGCCTGGTCCGTGCGCGCCCGCGACATGCACCTCGTCGCTGCGGCGCTCGATCGCGTGTATCCGTTCGGTTCGCTCGCCAGCTTCAAGGCGGCGCTGCGGTCGCCCGTCCAGCCGCCTCCAAAACCGTCGCGATTTCGAAAGCGGCACATCCGGGCGGATCTCTAGACGGCGTCCCGGACGGCGCTGTAGATCGTCACGAAGGCCCGCGCGGCCGCGACGTCGTCCCAGTCGCCGTTGTGGTTATCGAGCATCGACGCGGTTAGCTCCGCCGCGATGCGCTTGAGCTCCAGGGTCTTCTCGTCTGCCGTCGTCATGTCCATCGGGTGCCCGTACCCCGAACGCGACCATCGCGATCAGGCGGCTTGGCCGAGGATCGTGAGCACGCCGAGCCAGAGACCGAGCGCGACGCAGACGACGGAGATGCTGACGGCGATCGTGTTGCCCAGAAGCGAATTCACACGATCGCCGAGGATGCGCCGGTCGTTGGACATGACGAGCAAGAAGCCGAGAACGATCGGCAAGACGAAGGCGTTGAACGCCATCACGTACAGCGTGATTCGGATGAGCGGGAGATGCGGGATCAGAACGATGCTCGCCGCGACGACGACCATCGCCGCGTAGAGGCCGTAGAACCGCTTTGCCTGCGCGCACTGGAAGTTGAGCGAGCACGGCCAGCGGAAGGCTTCGCCGAACGCCCACGCCGTCGCGAGCGAGACGACCAGCGCGCCGATCATCGACGCGCCGAGGAGGCCGATCCCGAACGCCGCGCCGGCGAGCTTCGAGCCGGTGAGCGGAACGAGCGCGAGCGCGGCTTGCGCGGCATCGCCGACCTGCTGGTGATGGACGAAAAGCGTCGCGGCGGTCGTCACGACGATTGCGACCATGATCGCCTGCGTCGCAACCGCTCCGACCGCGGTGTCGATGCGCGAGAAGCCGATGTCTCGGACGGTGAGGCCCTTGTCGACCGTCGCCGATTGCTGATAGAAGATCATCCACGGCATGATGACGGCGCCGATATTGCCCGCGACCAGCAACAGATACTCGCGATTCCCGAGTGGCTGCGATCCGACGAGCCCCTCGTACACGATCGAGTTCCACGAGGGATGGGCCGCGAATGCCGCCGGGATGAAGAGCAGTTCGAGGAGGCAGAAGATCAACGCGAAGTACTCGGCACGCTTGTAGCGGCCCGAGAAGGCGATGCCGATGAGCATCGTCGCCGCAGCGACGACGAGCGCGGCGGCGGGCAGGTGGAAGATCATCGCGACGCCCACGATGCCGATGAACTCCGTCACGAGCGCGGCGACGTTGGTCACGAGCATCGTTCCAAGGGAAACCCAGGCCCACCCGAGGCCGTACCGCTCGCGGATGAGCGCCGCATGGCCCTTGCCCGTGACGGTGCCGAGCCGTACCGTCATCTCCTGGATGACGAAGAGCGGGACGATGAGGAGGATTTGCAGCAGCACGAGCTTCATGCCGAACTGCGCCCCGCTCGTCGCGGCGGTCGTGACGCTCCCGGCCTCGGTATCGGCGAAGGCGACGATGAGTCCGGGGCCGCTCACGGCGAGGTAGCGCAGCCACCAGGGTCGCGTTCGAACGACGGACTCCGTCGGCGCCCGAAGGGTTGCCATCAGTTCAGAACCACGGGATGCACGATAGCATGGGAAGCGAACGCCGTCATCCGCGCAAAGGTTCGCTCGGCGTCATTGAGGCGATGACGGGGGCTTCGACCGCCTCCGGTCGGGCCGAACTCGACGCGATACGTGCCCATCCCTTTACGCGGTGAAGCGCGACGACGGAGGAACCTCGAGCGCCGATCATACCTGCTTCCGCTCGGTCGTCTATCTCGTGAGACCAGCGGAGGAGATCGGGTCCCACCCGGGGTTACAGGAGACCAAGCCGGTCCAGCACGAGATAGATCGACGCGATGTGAACGCCGACTTCGAGCGTCCCGTCCCGAAGCCAGCGCCGCACGAGATCGAGCTCCGCGAGGACGACTTCGATCTGCTCCGTCTCGTCGAAATGTTGCGTCGCCGTCGGTCGGGCGTTCGGCGCGAAATAGAGGTGGAACGAACTCGTCGACGAGGTCGGGTCGTAGGCGTAACTGCCGACGCGTTCGAGCCCGGCATCCGCATAGCCGGTCTCCTCGGCGAGCTCGCGGTGTGCGCAGGCTTCGGCGGTCTCGCCCGGGTCGATGCCGCCGGCCGGGAGCTCGAGGACGCTGCGACCGATGCCGTGCTTGTACTGCCGCACGAGAACGAGCCGTCCCCGCTCCTCGAGGGCGAAGACGGTCGAGAATCCGCGCGACTCGCGGACGTAGTACGGCCCGACCGTCGCGCCGCTCGGCAGCGCGATCGTGTCCGCGCGCAACCGCAGATGCGGCGAATCAATGACGATGTCGCTGCGGTCGATCCGCCAGCCGTTCTCCCGCATGCCGTCCACGAGCCGTAGTCTACGGCGCGAACGGGCAAAGACTCAAGCCGTCTTCCGGCAAATGGTCCCAAATCACGAACGGGGAGCCTCGGGCACATCGACGCGTTGCGAATCGGCGAACGGTATCAAACGTGCTACGGCACGCTCTGGAAAGACGGCACGTACTTCCCGCGCGGCACGCGCGTCCTCGTCACGGGACTGCACCTCGAGCAAGGCTTCTGCGTCCGCTTCCCGCTCGAGATCGACGACGAGCCGCTCGAGACGTGGGAGGAGTGGGCCGAATCGGATTTCCTCGTTACCGAGGGCTCGATCGACGAGGTCGACGATCTTCCGGCGGCGATCCTCGCGGAGGCGCGTGAGGTGCTCGACGATGCCGAAGACGGCACGCACCTCCACCTCCACGAGAGCGACGATTAGGCCGGCTCGAGCACCGCGACGGGGAGCGTTCCGAAGAGGTCGCTCGCCGCGAGATACGGCCCGGCCACGTCCCGACCCACGGTGATCGCGCGGCCCGAGAGCCGATCGACGAAGCGTTCGGCGGCGCTCGCGTGCAGCCGCACGCGCGCGTCGGAGTAGCGCACCTGCGGCACGGCCGAGTCGTCGAGCACGCGGCGCACGAGCCGCGGCACGACGATGACGACGTCCTGACGAGCGAAGGCGACGAGGCGATCGCCGTCCGCACCCTCGGTCTCCAGGGGCACGTAGCCGCCGCTGCGGAACGTCGCCGCGCGCTCGCGCCGCAGATGCAGCAGGCGCCAGAGCACGAAGAGCTTGACGCGGCCGTCGTGCCAGCTCGCGAGTAGCTCGGCCGCGAGCGGTGCGAGCTCGCCGCGCGCGGCGCGCGCCGCCATCGTTCCGATCGCGGCGTGACGTGCGGCGTAATCGACGGGTCGCCGGTTGTCCGGATCGACGAGCGAGAGATCCCAGAACTCGCAGCCCTGATAGGTATCGGGCATGCCCGGACTCATCAGCTTCAAGACGAGCTGCGCGAGGCTGGAGACGGCTCCGATTCGCGCGCAGGCGCGCGCGAGCGCTTGGAGCTCGCGAATGAACGGCGTCGGTTCGTCCGCCGGAACGATCGCTTCGACGAAGCCCTTGACCGCCGTTTCGTAGGGTTCGCTCGGATTGAACCAGCTCGTGCGGAACTTCGCCTCCCGCAGCGCCTTCTCGAAATAGGCCGTCAGCCGGGCGACATAGGCGTCGCGCTCGTTCGCGTCGAGCGTCGTGGCGTCGAGCCATGCGACGGGCCACGTCCCGATGAGAATTTGATAGATGAAGTATTCGTCGTTGTCGCTCGGTCCGAGGCCGGCATCGATGTTGGACTTGTGCCGGAGATTGAGCGTCGTCCAGCGGCGGATCGCGCGGCCCCAGAGCGCCGGCATCTCCGAGAGCGCCGCGATGCGCAGCCGCGTGTCCTCGCCGCGCTTGTGATCGTGCGTCGCGGTCGCGAGCATCGTGCGCGGAAAGTCCGTCGCGCGCGCGGCGTTCGCCTGGTGAAATGCCGCAACGCTCGTGCCGAAGAACGCGGGATCGCCGCCAACCTCGTTGAGCGCGACGAGCCGAACGTAGCGGTAGAAGGCGGTGTCCTCGACCGACTTAGCCATGACGGGGCTCGTGTATTGCTGGAACTTCATCGCGAAGCGCAGCACGTCTCGGCCCGGATAGTTCGGCGAGATCTCGGGCGCATGGACCGTGAGCAGGCTCTCGATGAACTCGAAGACGCGCGCCTCGCCGAGCTCGCTGCGCACGAAGCCGGCTTCGAGCGCGGCGTCGATGTAGTGGCGTCCGAGCGGGCTGACGTCCTCGCTCGTCACGTACGTCCGGTAGACGGGAAACGACGCAACGATCTCCACGAGCGCATCGCGCAGGACGTTGTACGTGAAGTCCTTCGAGCGGCGATCGAGCTGCGCGAGCTCGTACAGCAGCGTCGAGAGCACCTCGAGCTCGCTTGCGAGTGAGATTTGCATGATGTCTTTTTTCGCACGATAGGCGAACTGCGCGAAGGATCCCGAAACGCCCGCGAAGCGCCGATAGATCCGGTCGAACTCGGCTTCCGCCGCGCCGTCGACGAAGAGCCCGGCGACCTGCGCCATGAAGTCGTAGCCGGTCGTACCGTCGACGCCCCAGTCCGTGTGCAGCTTCTCGTCACGTGCGAGGATCTTCTCGACGAGCAGATATTGCGGATGGTCGAGCGTCTCGCCGCGGTCGCGTAGGAAACGGCAGTAACCCGACGGGTTGAAGAGGCCGTCGACGTGATCGATGCGCAGGCCCTGAACGATGCCGCGCGCGATGAGATCGAAGACGAGCACGTGCGTGCGCCCGAGCACCTCGGCGTCCTCGACGCGCACGCCGGCGAGGTCGTTGACGTCGAAGAACCGGCGATAGTTGATTTCGTCCGCCGAGACGCGCCAATAGGCGAGACGGTAGTGTTGCGCCTGCAGCAAGGCGTCGAGCCGGTCGATCGCCGCGGCATCCGCGTCCACGCGGAACGTCGCGAGCGCGGCTTCGATCGCGGCGCGATCGCCCGCATCGCGCGCCGCATCCGCGAGCCCGGCTTGGAGGGCGATCGCCTCCTCGCGCGACGCGCTGCCGAACTCGGCCGCGAGCGCTCGGAGCGCCCACGCGGAACCCGACCGCAGCGTCGCGGCGATCTCGAGCACGGCCGGATACGACGTCGGCGCGAGTGGAAAGCGGTCGTCGAAGTACGCGACGGCGATCGTGCCCGCCTCGGGGTCGAACTCGAGGGAGAGTTCGCCCCGCTCGAGGACGCGGTTGTAGTAATCGCCGAGCGAAGGCACGAGTACGCGGCCCCACATCTCGCGCTGCAGCGGTCGCCAATTGATGTCGAAGAAGTTTGCGCTCGGCGAGCCCTCGCCCCACGCGAGCACGTCGAGCCAGCGCGGATTGACGACCCCGATGCCCATGTGATTGGGCACGAAGTCCAGCAGGTGGCCGAGCCCGGCGCGCTGTGCGACGGCGATGAAGTCCGCGTGCTCGGCGGCCGTGCCGATCTCCGGATTGAGGGCGTTGGGATTGACGACGTCGTAGCCGTGCTCGCTGCCGGGCCTGGCTTCGAAATAGGGTGAGGCGTAGATCGTTCCGATTCCGAGTTCCGCGAGATATGGTACGATCGCGCGCGCATCGTCGAAGCGGAACGTCGGGGTGAATTGCAGCCGATAGGTCGAGTGCGGAATGGCGGCCGGGTTGCGCTCCCCGCGCGGCGGCGGACCGTTCGCGATCAGCTTCGCGTCCATCGTACTGCCCACGGCCCGAGCGGCTCGCCCGTGGCGAGGCTCGGCTGCGTTGAGAAGATCGTGCGGCCGTGCACGGCGACGAGCGCCGCGCACGGCAGATCACCGAGATTGGTCTCGAGCACGAGCGAGGTGCCGTCGGCCAGCATCCACGTGGCGCGCAAGCCGCGATCACCGAACGTCGCGAACCTCGCCTGCGTCCCGCGCACGGTCCGGGCGTGCGGCACGATCTCCGCACGCCGGATCGCGAGCAGGTCGCGGTAGTACGTGAGCCACGTCGCATGCGGTTCGACGGTGCGTTCGGACCAGTCGAGCGTCGAGTTCGCATGGGTGCCGGCGGCGTTGGGATCGGGGACGCGCGCGCGGTCGGCCTCGCTCGAGAAGTTCGCGAACGCCGCGAATTCTTTCCGGCGACCCTCGCGAACGGCGTCCGCGAGCTCGCCCTCGTAATCGCAGAAGTACTGAAACGGCGTGGTCGCGGCCCACTCCTCGCCCATGAAGAGCAACGGCGTCCACGGCGCGAGCAGCACGATCGCGACGGCCGCCCGAACCGCCGCGGGCGACGCGTCGTCCGTGATGCGATCGCCGAAGGCGCGATTGCCGACCTGATCGTGGTTCTGCAGGAACGCGACGAACGACGCCAGCGGCAGATGCGCGCTCGGCTCCCCGCGCGGGCCGGCCTCGTGCTTGGAATGCTCGCCCTGATACGCGAAGCCCTCGGTGAGGACGCGGCCGAGCCGCGCGATCGGATCCTCGACGTAATCTTCGTAATAGCCATCGCTCTCGCCCGTGACGAGGACGTGCAGCACCTGATGCGCGTCGTCGTCCCACTGCGCGGCGTAGCCAGCTTCGAGCAGCGTCGCCTCGTTGCGGGCGTTCTCGAGCACGAGGTGGACCGGCCGATCCGAACGCTCGGCGACGGTCGCCGCCAGCTCGCGTAAGAAGTGCCGATCGTCTCCGTCGTAGATCGCGTGCACCGCGTCGAGCCGGAGCCCGTCGAAACGGTACTCGCGCGTCCAATAGCAGGCGTTCTCGATGAAGTAGGCGCGCTCGTCGTCGCGGCCTTGCGCTTCGACGGCGATCGCCGCGCCCCACGGCGTGTGATGTGCCTCCGTGTAGAACGTCGGCGCGTACGACCCGATGAAATTTCCTTCGGGACCGAAGTGATTGTAAACGACATCGAGATAGATCGCGAGCCCGAGCGCATGTGCGGCGACGACGAGATCCTTGAGGTCGCGCGGCGTGCCGTAGGCGCGCGACGGCGCGTATGGCAGCACGCCGTCGTAGCCCCAGTTCCGCTCGCCGACGAATTCGGCGAGCGGCATCAGTTCGATGGCCGTGATCCCGAGTGCCGCGAGGTCCGGCAGCCGCGCGGCCGCGGCGGCAAACGTCCCCTCGGGCGTGAACGTGCCGACGTTGAGCTCGTAGAAGACGTGCTCGGCCCACGTCGGCGCGACGTAGCCGTCGCTCGGCCAGTCGTACGCGGCGGGATCGATGACCTCACTTGGCCCGAGCACGCCCTCCGGCTGGAAGCGCGATGCCGGATCGGGGACGCGCTGCTCCGCACCATCGACCGTAAAACGATAGTGCGTTCCGGCGTGCGCCGCGGGGACGGCCGCCTCGAACCAGCCGCCGCCCCGCGACCTGAGCCCGACCGGCTCGCGGTCCTCGATCCAGACGTCGATGCGCTCGGCCGCCGGTGCGTAAAAGCGAAAGCGTACGCCGCCGCCGGGCACGAGCTCCGTGCCGAAGCGCAATCGCGCCTGATAGGTTGACATCCGTCGCGACGTACCCCCGGGCTAGGAGTGCGAAGCGACCGGACGTTCCGTGAGGTGGACTACGCGTGATCCCCGGGCTCGAACGCGAGCGCGGCGCCGTTCATGCAGTAGCGCAGGCCCGTCGGCTTCGGACCGTCGTCGAAGACGTGGCCGAGGTGTCCGCCGCACCGAGAGCAGTGCACCTCCGTCCGCGCCATGAACATCGAGCGGTCGGTCGTCGTGTCGATGGCGCCCGCTTTGGGAGCAGAGAAGCTCGGCCAGCCGGTCCCGCTCTCGAACTTTTTGTCGGCGTCGAACAGCGGCTGCGCGCACCCCGCGCAGTCGAAGGTGCCGGGCCGGTGCTCGGCCAGCAGCGGGCTCGAGCCGGGCATCTCAGTCGCCTCGTGCCGCAGCACGCGGTACGATTCCGGCGAGAGCTTCGCGCGCCACGTCGCGTCGTCGTGGATGACCGCATAGCCGTCGCCGTCGGGTAGCGGGCCGGCGGCCGAGGCCTGCGCCTCTCCGGTCGACGCGACCGCCGTTGCCGGCCCCTGGGCGAGCTTCGCGGCCACGGCGATGCCGCCGAGTGATGCCAAGAGCGCTGTGCGTGAGATCTTCATACGCTCAATGTAACCCGTTTCGAGGGCGAAGGGATGTCGGTTACCTTACCCATGGCCGAGGACGGGGTGTGGCGCGTAGGGCGCTTCGAGCTCGTCATGGTCGTCGTCGGAGAGCTCGACGTCGAGCGCGGCGATCGCATCGTCGAGATGGCCCATCTTCGAGGCGCCGACGATCGGCGCGGAGACGTCGGGCTGCGCGAGAACCCAGGCGAGGGCGACCTGGGCGGGCGACACGTCCAGGCGTTTAGCGACCGCTTCGACGGCGCCTACGACGGCGTCGTCCGTGTCGCTCGTGTACATCGCGTTGCCGAAGTCGTCGGTCTTGCTGCGCGTCGTCTGCGCCTTGCGATTGCCCGCGAGCATGCCGCGGGCGAGCGGGCTCCACGGAATGAGTCCGATGCCGCGATCGCTGCAGAGCGGAATCATCTCGCGCTCTTCCTCGCGGTAAATCAGGTTGTAGTGATTCTGCATCGTCACGAAGCGCGCGAGACCGTTGCGCTCCTGGTAGTCGAGCATCTTCGCCATCTGCCAGGCGTACATGCTCGAGGCTCCGATGTGCAGGGCCTTGCCGGACTTCACGACGGCGTCGAGGGCCTCGCACGTCTCCTCGATCGGGGTCTCGTCGTCGAAGCGGTGGATCTGGTACAGATCCACGTACTCCATGCCGAGCCGCGTGAGGCTCGCGTCGATCGCGTGCCGGATGTGCTTGGCGGAGAGCCCGCGAGCGTTGGGATCGTCGCCCATCGGGTTGTAGACCTTGGTTGCGATCACGACATCCTCCCGATCGCTCGCGAGATCGCGGATCGCGCGACCGAGGATCTCCTCGCTTGCGCCGAGCGAGTACACGTCGGCGGTGTCGAAGAAGTTGATGCCACGCTCGAGCGCGCGCTCGATAAACGGCCGGCTCTCGTCCTCCTCGAGAATCCAGTCGCGCCAGCTCTTCGAGCCGTAGGTCATACAGCCGAGGCAGATGCGCGAGACCTTGATGCCGGTATTGCCGAGATTGACGTAGTCCACGCTGCGCCCCGTTCCCGCTCCGGGCAGTCGCCATGCCGAAACGGATCGGGCCGCCCATCGGCGAACGATCGGGAACCGAACTTCCACCCCGAGGAGCCTGTGGCGTGATCCGATTCCTAGCCGGCGTGACGCTTCTTGGTGCGCTTCTGGATTCGAGCGTCGCGGCGGACGCGGCGCAGCCGGCCTCGGTCGGCAAGAAAGCCCCGCCGTTCCTGCTCGAGAAGTTCGACGGCGACTCGCTTACGCTCGCCGACTTCACCGGGAAGCCGCTCTTCATCAATCTGTTCGCGACGTGGTGTCCGCCGTGCCGGATGGAGATGCCGCTCATCGCGCAGACTTCCAAGGCCTATGCCGGCCGCGTCTCGTTCCTGCAGGTCGACGAGCAAGAGTCGCCGTCGATCGTCGCGCCGTACCTGAAATCGATCGGTGTCAAGGCGCTCGTCGCGATCGATCAGGGTCCCTTCGAGGCCAATTACGGCGCCGCCGCCGTGCCTGAGAGCGTGTTCATCGACCGCCGCGGCGTCGTGCGAGCAATCGTCCACGGCCCGATCGACGCGGAGATGCTCAAGAAGGATCTCGCGCTCATCGACGCCGGCACCTAAGGGGCGTGCGCTCGATACGAAAACTTCTCGTCGCAAATCGCGGCGAGATCGCCATTCGCGTCTTTCGGGCCGCAGCCGAGCTCGGCATTGCGACCGTCGCGATCTACTCGCGTGAAGACCGCTTCGCGCTCCACCGCTTCAAGGCCGACGAGAGCTTCGTCGTCGGCGACGGCCAGACGCCCGTCGGTGCGTATCTCGATGTCGCGGACATCGTCCGCATCGCCGTCGATGCGGGCGCCGACGCGATCCATCCGGGCTACGGCTTTCTTGCCGAGAATCCCGAATTCGCCGACGCCGTTCGCGTCGCGGGGCTGATCTTCGTCGGCCCGACGTCGGCCGCGATGCGGCGCCTCGGGAACAAGGTCGCCGCCCGCGAGCTCGCGGCCGCCGCGGGCGTCCCCACGGTGCCCGCAACGGCCGCCCTCGCGCGCGAGCCGGCGGAGGCCCTGCGCGCGGCCGAGGCGATCGGGTTTCCGCTCATGCTCAAGGCGAGCTGGGGCGGCGGCGGCCGCGGCATGCGCGTTGTGCGCGACGCGGCGGCGTTCGCGGGTCAGCTCGACCTTGCGCGTCAGGAGGCAGCCGCCGCGTTCGGCAACGACGAGCTTTTCGCGGAGCGCTACGTCGAGCGCGCGCGCCACGTCGAGGTGCAGCTCGTCGGCGACGCGCACGGCACGGTCGTGCAGCTCGGCGAGCGCGACTGCACCGTGCAGCGCCGCCATCAGAAGGTCGTCGAGGAGGCGCCCGCGCGCGATCTCGCGCCCGAGATCCGCGACGGGCTGCACGCGGCCGGGCTCGCGATCGGCCGCGCGGTCGGCTATGACAACGCCGGGACCGTCGAGTTCCTCGTCGATCTCGACGCGGGCGCGTACTATTTCATCGAGGTCAATCCGCGCATCCAGGTCGAGCACACCGTCACCGAGCTCGTCACCGGGATCGATCTCGTGAAGGCGCAGATTCGGATCGCCGCGGACGCCGCGATCGGGACGCCCGAGAGCGGCGTCCCCGTGCAAGCCGAGATCGGCCTGCGCGGCCATGCGATTCAGTGCCGCATCACGACCGAGGACTCGGAGAACGGCTTCGCGCCGACGTACGGTCAGATCGCGGTGTACCGTCCCGCGACGGGCTTCGGCGTGCGGCTCGACGGCGCGGCGTATGCGGGCGCCGTCATCACGCCGTTCTACGATTCGCTCCTCGAGAAGGTCACGGTGTGGGCGCCGACGTTCGACGAGGCGCGCGCGCGCATGCTGCGGACGCTCCGCGAGTTCCGCGTGCGCGGGGTCGCGACGAACATCGCGTTCCTGGATGCCCTGCTCACGGATGCGACGTTCGGCGAGGGCCGCGTCACGACGCGTTTCCTCGACGAGTCGCTCGGACTGCTCGACGTTCGGCGGCGGCGCGACCGCGCGACGCGGCTGCTCAACTTCGTCGGCGAGACGATCGTCAACGGCAATCCCGAGGTTCGCGGGCGGCCCGTCGCGGAGACGCGCGCGTCGGCCCCGCTCCCGAAGCTCTCGCCCGGCCCGCTCGTGCGCGGCACGCGCGACCGGCTCGGCGAGCTCGGCGCGGCGGGCTTCGCGAAGTGGATGCTCGCGGAACGGCGCGTGCTCGTCACCGATACGACGATGCGCGACGCCCACCAGTCGCTGCTCGCGACGCGCGTGCGCACGTATGATCTGCTCGCGATCGCGCCGGCGTACACGCGTCTCCTCCCGGAGCTGTTCTCGATCGAGTGCTGGGGCGGCGCGACGTTCGACGTCGCGATGCGCTTTCTCAAGGAAGATCCGTGGTCGCGGCTGCGCGGGCTGCGCGCCGCAATTCCGAACGTGCTGCTGCAGATGCTCGTGCGCGGCGCGAACGCCGTCGGCTACACGAGCTATCCCGATAATACGGTCGCGTACTTCATCGAGCGTGCGGCCGCCGCGGGCGTCGACGTCTTCCGCATTTTCGACTCGCTCAACTGGGTCGAGAGCATGCGCGTCTCGATCGACGCCGTGCTCGCGAGCGGCAAGCTCTGCGAGGCGACGATGTGCTACACGGGCGATCTGCTCGATCCGGCGCGCACGAAATACGATCTCGCCTACTATCTCGCGCTCGCGAAAGAGCTCGAGGCGACGGGCGCGCACGTGCTCGGCGTCAAGGACATGGCGGGGCTGCTCAAGCCCGAGGCCGCGCGGCGGCTGTTCACGGCGCTCAAGGACGAGATCGGGATCCCGATCCACTTTCATACGCACGATACGAGCGGGAACTCGGGAGCATCGGTTCTCGCCGCGGTCGAGGCGGGCGTCGACGCGGTCGACGCCGCGATCGATGCGATGAGCGGTTTGACGTCGCAGCCGAACCTCGGGACCATCGCCGCGGCATTGCGGCACGGACCGCGCGACACGGGTCTCTCTGTCGACGGTATCCACGCGATCTCGCGCTATTGGGAAGCGGTCCGGTGCTTCTACCGGCCCTTCGAGAGCGAGATGCGCGCGGGTTCCTCCGACGTGTACGAGCACGAGATGCCGGGCGGCCAATACACGAACCTGCGCGAGCAGGCCGGTGGCATGGGGCTCGGCGATCGCTGGCCCGAGGTCATGCGCACGTACGCGGACGTCAACGAGATGTTCGGCGACATCCCCAAGGTCACGCCGAGCTCGAAGGTCGTGGGCGATCTCGCGATTTTCATGGTCGCGGGCGACCTCACGCGCGAAGCGGTCGAAGACCCGGCGATCCCCGTCGCCTTTCCGCAGTCGGTCGTCGAGTATTTCCAAGGCTATCTCGGCCGGCCGCCCGGCGGGTTTCCGCCGCAGCTGCGCACGAAGGTGCTCGCCGGCCGGCCTTCCATCTACGAGCGGCCGGGCTCGCTGCTCGAGCCGGCCGATCTTCCGGCGCTTCGGCGCGAGGTCGAGGCTCTCGTCGAGCGTCCCGTCGACGACGACGAGCTCGCGTCGTATCTCATGTACCCGAGCGTGTTCGTGGATTTTGCGCGGCACGTCGCTCAGTACGGGAACGTCTCCGCGCTGCCCACGCCCGTGTTCTTCTACGGCATGGACGTGATGCACGAGCTCGACATCGAGCTCGAGCGTGGCAAGTCGCTCTCCGTGCGGTTCGCTGCACTCGGCGAGCCCGACGATTTCGGTAACCGTGTCGTGTACTTCGATCTCAACGGGCAACCCCGACCCGTCACCGTTCGCGATGCGCGCCGAGCGAGCACGCACGTCGAGGCGCGCAAAGCGGAGCCCGGCAATCCGAAGCAGATCGGCGCTCCGATGCCCGGGCAGATCGTGAAGGTCGCCGTGAGCGAGGGGCTCGCCGTGCACAAGGGCGATGCCGTCTTCACGATCGAGGCGATGAAAATGCAGACGGTCATTCACGCCGTCGCCGACGGCACGATCGCCGTGGTCGAGACGCGCGTCGGGGCGCGCGTCGCCGCGGGCGACCTCCTCGCCGAGCTGAAGTAATGCGAACGCCCGCTCGGGTATGAGCGGCGCATGGCAAGTTCTCTAGCGCACTACGTCCTCGTTCACGGCGCGTTCTCCGACGCGACCATCTGGAACGAGGTCGCGAAGATCCTCGAAGCCGACGGTTCCGTCGTGGTCGCGCCGACGCTCCCGGGGCACGGCACCGACCGTGCCAACGCGGGCTCGGCGACGCTCGCGACGTATGTCGAGACGGTGACGAGCGCGATCAGCGCCTCACCCGAGCCGGTCGTGCTCGTCGGCCATAGCCTCGCCGGTATCACCGTCGCCGCCGCGACCGAGCAGGTGCCCGAGAAGATCGCCGCGGCCGTCTACGTCTCCGCGTTCCTCCCCGAAGCCGGCATGACGGCGAACGACTATGCGCAGGCCGACACGGCGAGCGTCTTCACGAAAAACTTTATGCCGCATCCGGACGATGGCATCGGCACGATCACGAGCGAGGGGATGCGCGAGGCGATCTTCAACGCGTCGCCCGAATCCGTCGCCGGACCCGCGTCCGCGAATCCGCCGCCGGAGCCGCTGCAGCCGTTCGGCACGCCCGTCGAGGTGACCGAAGCTCGCTCGGGCTCGGTCCCGCGCTTCTACGTTCACACGACGAAAGACCGCGCCGTGACGCCGGGCGCGCAACAAAAGATGGTTGCCGCGATGCCCGTCCGGCGCGCGTTCACGGTCGAGGCCGATCACGGCGCGCCCGCTTCCGCCCCCGCGGCGGTTGCGCGTGCAATCCGAGAAGCCGCCGCGGACGTGCGCACCGCCGCGAGCGTGCGTTCGTGAGCGCGACGACGATCGAGGCGAGCGGCGCGTGGGTCGAGCTCCACGTGACGGGTGAGAAGATGCCGTGCTTCGTCGCGGGTCCCGCCGCACCGCGCGGCGGCGTGATCGTGCTCCAAGAGATCTTCGGCGTCAACGCCGACATGCAGCGCATCGTGACGCTGCTCGCGGATGCCGGCTGGCTTGCGATCGCCCCGGCGCTCTTCCATCGGACCGATCCGCACTTCGACGCGGCGCACGATGAGGCGGGGTTCGCGAAGGGCCGCGCGGCCGTCGGGCGCTTACGCTCGAACAGTCGAGCGCGGATATGACCGCGGCCGGCGATTACCTACGCGACCGGCTCGGCCCCGGCGCGAAGATCGGGACGTGGGGCTTCTGCCTCGGCGGCTCGCTCGCGTACTTCTCGGCGACGCTTCCGTTCGTCGGCGCGGCGGTCGTGTTCTACGGCGGCCAGATCGCGACGGGAAGCGTGTGGCCGCCGATGCTCGTCGTCACGGAGCAGATCGGCGCGCCGCTCCTGCTCGCCTTCGGCGGCCGCGACGCGCACATCTCCGCCGATCACGTCGAGCGGATCCGCGAGGCGCTCGAAGCGCACGGGAAGCACTTCGAGCTGCGCATCTACGCAGCCGAAGTCCACGGCTTCTTTCGCGCGGGACCGGACGCAAACGACGGCGCGCGCGACGTCTGGCCGCGCGTCACGGCGTTCCTCGAACGGAACCTCGTAGCGGACTGAGCCACACCTGCGCCGTCGTCGCGAAGAGCGCGACGTCGAGGAAGTCGCCGTGAAGCGCGTGCGCGCGCGCGAGGTTTCCCTCGTGCGCGAATCGCAGCCGCTCGGCGACCGCGCGGCTCGCACCGTTTCCGAGCGCGCAGCGGATCTCGAGCCGCTCGAGCCGCACCTCGCGAAACGCCTTGGTCGTGAGCGCGATGCACGCGCGCGTCATGATGCCGCGGCCGCGCCACGGCGGCGCGAGCCAATAGCCGAGCGCGCCGCTGCGATTGGCCCAGTCGAGATCGTGGATGCCGACGCTGCCGACGATGCGCCCCGCGGCCTCGATCGCGTATGCGAACGACGTGCGGTCGACGAACTGCGCGGCGGCGTCCTGCGCGTAGCGGCGGGAGTCGGCGAGCGTTCGCGTCGCGTCGATCCAGTCGAGCCAGCGCCGCAGGTCATCACGGTGCGCGTCGATGAGCGCCTGAAACTCCTCGGCGTCCGAGGCCGTACGCGGCGCGAGCGTGAGCTCGCCGTCGACGACGATGCGCGACGCGCTCACGGCATCACGTTCTCGCGCTCGAGCATGGCGCGATAGATCGCCTCGACGTCCTCGAGCGTATCGATCTCGGCGACGGGCTTATCGGGCCGCAGCCGCACGATGCGCGGGAAGCGCAGCGCGAAGCCGCCGTCGTGCAGCGCGCTTTCGGCGACGACGTCGAAGGCGATCTCGATGACGACCATCGGCTCGACGCTTCGCGCGCGACGACCGTTCGCCGGGCTCGCGATCGTCAGGAAGTGGCGCGTCATCTCGTCGAGTTCGGCGTCCGTGAGCCCGGTGTACGCCTTGCCGATCGTCGCGAGCCGGGGATCCGTTGCGCTGCGCCGCACGGCAAAGGTGTAGTCCGAGAGCACCGCCTTGCGTTTGCCGTGGCCCCACTCGACGGCGACCACGACGACGTCGAGCGTCGAGAGCTCGCGTTTGAGCTTGTACCACCATTTGCCGCGCCGGCCGGGCACGTACGGCGCGTCGGTGCGCTTGAAGACGAGGCCCTCGTGGCCGCGCGCGCGCGCCGCCTCGAAGAGCTCCGCGATGGCGTCGCCCGTCGCGCCGGTCTCGAGCGTTTGCCACGGCGCGATGCTCGCGTGCGCGCCTGCGAACCCATTCTCGGCGAGCGCGGCGCGCCGCTCGGCGAGCGGCTCATCGAGCAGGAAGCGTTCGCCGAGCGCGAGGGCGTCGAAGGCGATGAACGCCGCGGGCACGTCGCGCAGCACCTCGGCGGAGGGATCGACGCGTCCCAGGCGGTGTTGCAGATAGCGGAACGGGAGCACCGCGCCGTCCCGGCTCGCGACGATCTCGCCGTCGAGGATCGCGCGCGCACCGCCGCGTAGCGCCGTCACGATCTCGGGAAACGCGCGCGAGCACTCGCCGCCCGTGCGCGTAAAGAGCCGGACGACCTCGCCGTCGACGTGCGCCTGCGCGCGGATCCCATCGTACTTGTCTTCAACGAGCCACGTCGCGCTCGCGAGCTCCTTGTAGCTCGAGCCGAACGCGATCGGCGAGGCGAGCATCGGTCCGATCGCGGAGCCATAGCGAATCGCGATGCGGTCGAGCGCGTCCGCACGGGCGGCGGCCGCGACGACGCCGAGATCGCCCGCGGCCATCGCGGCGCGCCGCACGACGGCCGGATCGCGGTCGAACGCCGCGGCGATCGCATCGAGCACGAGCCCCTCGCGCAGGCCGATCCGCAGATCGCCGAGCAGGATCTTCGCGACGTAGGCGGCCTCGCGTGGATCCTCGCACGCGCGAAACGCGCGCTCGCAGGTGGCTGCGCGGCGCCTACCCGAGGCCTTCCCGGCGGGCGCGCTCGCGAGCTCCTCCAGGAGCACCGCGAACCCGGCGGGCGCGAGCGTCTCGCGAAAGAGCCCGAGGTCGGTCGGCGGCCGGACGATCCGCGCGAGTGCGTCGCCGAGATCCCCCGTCGCGCGGTACGCTTCGCCGAGAGCGGCCTCGGCGGGCGACCAGACGGCGCGGGCCGCGGCGATGAGCGTCCGGCCGCCGATCGCGAGCCGCCGGTCGTCGCCCGCGGGCAGCGGGTCGCCCGCGACGAAACGGACGGCAGCACGAAGATCCGCTTCCGAGAGCGAACTCAGATATGCCGCGAGGCGTTGGATCTTTTGAGTCTTGTCGGGCGTCGCGGCGATGGCGTCGCAGACCCGTGCGAAGTCGATCACGCTCCACCGCCGCAGCTCGAGGTTCCATGACCCTGCGCCGCCACCACGTTCTCACCGCGCTCGCCGGGCTTGCCGCGCTCGCGCTCACCGGACCCGTCGCCGCCGCGCCGGCCGCCGTCGCGGACCGAGCGGTAAACCACGCCACGCCGGCACTCGCGGCGTTCGATCGGGCCTGGGCGGGCGTCCACGACTATCGCGCGACCGTGACGGCCGACGAGCGCACGAACGACGGGAAGAGGTCCAAGCACTACGTCTACGACGTCCGCTTCCTCAGGCCGACCTTCGTGCGCATCGACGTCGTTGACGGCGCCGGGCGCGGGAGCGGTGCGGTCTGGCACGGCGGCGACGATATCGTCGGTCACTCGGGCGGCTTCCTCTCCGCCCTCAAGCTCTCCGTGCCGCTTACGGACGGGCGGGCAAAGTCGCTCCGCGGCGAGACGATCGCGACGACATCGTTCGGCAATCGTCTCGCGACCATGCTCGACACGCCGGGCGAGCTCTCCGAAGCGCCGGCCGGCAGCGATGCGACCGACGTGACACTCATCCCGCGCGAGCCGCTTCCGGGCGGCGTCACGCGCGTCGTGCTCGAGCTCTCGAACACGACGCACCTGCCGCTCGTGTTCACCGAAGACGTCGATAAGACGCCGGTCAATGTGGAACGCTTCACCGACCTCAAGACGAACGTCGGGCTCAGCGAGGCCGATTTCCACTGAGCCGCGCGCTCAGAAGAGCGTGAGCTGCGGATTCTTCTCGAGATACTCCGCATCGATGCCCATCCGCCGGAGCCGGTGCGTGAAATCGGGCCAGCCGTGGTTGAGCAGAACTCGCGCGGGCTGCGCGAGCTCGATGTAGCGCAGCAGCGCCGGATAGTCGGCGTGATCGGAGAGCGGGAAGCCCGCATCCGTGCCGCGCCGGTAGTTCACGCCCGATCCGACCACCCAGCCCGTGAGTGCGGCCGTCCGGACGAGCTTGCCGCGAACCGCGCTCGGTAGCGCCTTTCCGGATGGAGGCCAGAGCAGCACGCGGCCGCCGGAGAACGCCGCCGCGTCGTACTTCTCGTACGGCGGCATCGCGACGCCCGCGTCCTCGTAGACGCGCGCCATCGAGGCGATCGCGCCGTGCGCGGTCAGCGGCAGCCCGGCGCCGCCGAGAATCGCCATCGCTTCCTGCGCCTTGCCGAGCGAGTAGGCGAAGAAGATCGGCACGGCGCCGTCCTCGAGCGCGCGCCGGGCCCAGCCGATCATCGCGCCTTCGACTTCCGCGCGCGGCGGGAAGACGAACTGCGGCCGGCCGTAGGTGCATTCCATCAGCACGACGTCGCAGCGCTTGACCTCGGGCGGTTCGGCCGTACGCGACGGCTCGAGCTTGAAATCGCCCGTGTAGACGAAGCGGCCGCGCTCGCCCTCGATGAGCAGCTGCGCGCTGCCGAGCACGTGGCCGGCCGAGTAGAGCGTCAGCTCGTGATCGCCCTCCCGCCATGGCACGTTGTAGTCGTGCGTCTCATAGCGCAGCGTCCGCGGCTCCGCGTCGGGCGGATCGTCCGGCCGGCGCGGCGCGCGGTGTCCGAGCCGGAGGCCGCAGACGCGGGCGCTGTTCGTCGAGCACACGATGTGCTGGTGCGCGCGAGCGTGATCGGCGTGACCGTGGGAGACGTATGAGCGGTCGCGGGCGCGCATCGAATCGATCCAGAGATCGAGGTCGGCGACGTAGAGCGACTTCTCGGCGATCGAGAACATCGAAGGGAACGTACGTTCGACGCAACGGCCGGCGTTCCGCTTGCGGTCGTGTGGGGATACCAGAGGCAGGAGGCCAGCATGGCACGCGTTTACGACAACATCACCGATACGTTCGGCAACACGCCGCTCGTCAAGATTCCGCGGCTCAATCGCGGCTTGCCGGGCACGGTACTCGTCAAGATGGAGTCCTTCAATCCCGGCGGGAGCGTGAAGGACCGCATCGGCGTCGCCATGATCGAAGCCGCCGAGCGGGAAGGTCGGTTACGACCGGACACGATCATCATCGAGCCGACGAGCGGCAACACCGGCGTCGCGCTCGCGTTCGTCGCGGCCGCCAAGGGCTACCCCATCATCCTCACGATGCCCGACACGATGACCATCGAGCGCCGGAACCTTCTCAAGGCCTATGGCGCGCAGCTCGTCCTAACGCCGGGCGCCGACGGCATGAAGGGCGCGATCGCGAAGGCACAGGAGATTCGCGACCGCGATCCGGCGCGCTATTTCATGCCGCAGCAGTTCGAGAATCCGGCGAATCCGGAGATCCACCGCCGGACGACGGCCGAGGAGATCTGGCGCGACACCGACGGCTCGGTCGACGTGTTCGTCGCCGCGGTCGGGACGGGCGGCACGCTCACGGGCGTCGGCGAGGTTCTCAAGAGCCGTCGGCCCGACGTCAAGATCGTCGCGGTCGAGCCCGACGCGTCGCCCGTCCTCTCGGGCGGTGCACCCGGGCCGCACAAGATCCAGGGCGCGGGCGCGGGTTTCATTCCGAAGAACCTCAACACCGCGGTGTACGACGAGGTCCTGCGGATCACGAACGACGACGCGATCGCGATGGCGCGCCGCGCGGCGCGCGAGGAAGGCATGCTCGTCGGCATCTCCGCCGGAGCGAACATCCTCGCGGCGCTCCGGATCGCGGAGCGGCCCGAGATGGCCGGCAAGACGATCGTGACGATCGGCTGCGATACGGGCGAACGGTACCTCTCCAACCCCGTCTTCGCCGAGCAGGACGCGCAGGTGGTGGAACCCGCCCTCGTCTGACCCCGCCCGACCAAGAAACTTCGCCGCGAAGGGCCCGTACGAATGCAACGGGTCCTTCGTGCGTTCCGACGCTCGACGCCGTTACCGAATCCGGGAGTACTCGTTCGCAGATGAACCGTTCCGTTCGTGCCGCCGCGGCGATGCTCGCCGTCGCGTTGACCGCCGCCTCCCTCACACCGGCGGGCGCCGCGAGCTCGGGCGCCCGCGCGACCGAGACGGACGTGACGCGCGCCACGCTCGAGAACGGCTTGCGCGTCGTCGTCGTGCACGATCCGCTCGCGCCCGTTACGACCGAGATCGTCAACTATCTCGTCGGCGCCGCCGATGCGCCCGCGGCATACCCCGGCATGGCGCACGCGCTCGAACACATGACGGCGGGCCGCAGCAATTCAGAGCTAACGGCCGACCAGATGGCGACGATCACGACGCTGCTCGGCGGCGACTTCAACGCCGACACGCAGACGTCGGTCACGCAATACTACGTGACGACGCCGGCGAACTATCTCGATATCGCGCTACGCGTCGAGGCGGCTCGGATGACCGACGTCACCGCGCCGCTGGCCGAGTGGCAAGACGAGCGAGGCGCGATCAACCAGGAAGTCTCGAGCGATCTCGGCAGCGCGTTTTATCGCTACTACGATAAGGCGCAGGCGATCCTCTTCGCCGGAACGCCGTACGATCATACGCCGCTCGGCACGCGTCCGTCGTTCAATAAGCTCACGGGCCCGGAGATCCACGATTTCTGGAAGACGTGGTACGCACCGAACAATGCGATCCTCGTGATCTCAGGCGACGTTGACGGCCCCGCGACCGTCGCGAAGGTGCGCGAGATCTTCGGGAAGATTCCGAGCCATCCGGTTCCTGCGCACGCGCCGGTCTCGCTGCGGCCGCTTGCCACGGGTGATGTCATCCGCGACACGAGCGACTTCTCGGTGCCGCTCGTGCTGCTGACGTACCGCATGCCCGGCTATCACGATAAGGACTACGCCGCGGTCGACGTGCTTTCCGACGTGCTCTCGAGCGAGCGCGGCTCGCTCTCGGCGCTCGCTTTCGACGGGAAGGCGCTGCAGACGGGCTTCACCTATCAGCCCTACGGCGATGCGGGCTTCGCGTACACGTATCTCGCGACGACGCCCGGCGGCGATACGAGCGCGGGACTGGCGCTGCTCACGCAGACGATCGGCGCGATCGCGAAGAACGGCGTTCCGGCCGAGCTCGTTGACGCGGCCAAGCGGCGCGAGGTCGCCCAAGCACTGTTCTCGCGGAACTCGATCGACGGTCTCGCGCAGGAGTGGTCCGACGCCGTCGCCGTGCAGGGGCTTGCGTCGCCCGATCAGGCGCTCGCGCGGATCCGGGCCGTCACCCCGGCGGACGTCTCGCGGGTCGCACGCGAGTATCTCGTGCGCGATCGCGCCGTCGTCGGCGTGCTGACGCCGAAGCCCGGTTCGCCGAGCTCGAGCGCCGGCGGCGGAGTCGTCAAGGATACCTTTACGTCGAAGGGCTCGAAGCCCGTGCCGCTGCCGACGTGGGCTCACGAGCTCGCGACCGTGCCGCCCGTCCCCACGTCGCTCGTGACGCCGAGCGACGTGACGTTGCCCAACGGCCTGCGACTCATCGTTCAGACGGAGCACGTCAGCCCGACGGTCACGGTCCGCGGGATCGTCCGGCAGACGCCGCCGCTGCAGACGCCGCCGGGTCAGGAAGGCATCGTCGGCATCCTCGGCCAGCTTTTCGGTTACGGGACGACGCAATACGATCGGCTTGCCTACCAAAAGCAGCTCGACGACATCGCCGCGGACGCCAACGCCGGCGCGTCGTTCGGGCTCGCCATACCCGTCGCCGACCTCGACCGCGGTATGGCGCTGCTCGCTCAAAACGAGCTCTCGCCCGCGTTGCCGGCTTCGGCGTTCTCGATCGTCAAGCAGCAAACCGTCAGCGAGTTGCCGGGCGAACTCACGTCTCCGGACTATCTGGCGGCGCGTGCGCTCGAGCGCGGATTGCTGCCGGTCGGCGATCCGTCCTTGCGCCAGCCGACTCCGCTCTCGGTCGGTAGACTGACGCTCGGCGACGTCCAGGCGCATCGCGTCGCGACGTTTCGGCCGGATGTCACGACGATCGTGATGGTCGGCGACGTCACGCCGGATCGCGCTCGCGTCCTCGTCGAGAAGTACTTCGGAGGCTGGACCGCGAGAGGCCCGAAGCCGCAGCTCGACTTACCGTCCGTCCCGCTCAACCCCGCGAGCAGCCATACGATCAACGCGCCCGGCCGCACGCAAACGACCGTGAAGCTCACCGAGCAGATTGGCATCACGCGGACGAATCCCGACTATTACGCGCTCGCGCTCGGCAACGCGATCCTCGGCGGCGCGTTTTACTCGACGCGCTACTCCCGCGATCTTCGCCAGAACAGCGGCCTCGTATACTCCGTCTCGCCGACACTCTCGGCGGGCCGCACTCGTGCGACGTACGGCGCCTCCTACGGCAGCGATCCCGAAAACGTCGCCAAGGCGCGTGCCCTCATCGATCGCGATCTCCACGACCTCGCCACTACTGCGCCGACGGATGCCGAGGTCGCGCAGGCGCAGACGCAGCTGCTCCGAGACCTCGACTTGAGCGAGGCGAGCGTCTCGTCGATCGCCGGTGGCCTGCTGGGTCGCGCCGTCGCCGGGTTACCGCTCGACGAGCCGACGCGCGAGGGCCAGGCGTTCAAGGCGCTGACCGGGCCGCAGATCCGCGACACCTTCGCGAAGTACGTCGACCCGAAACGGTTCGTTCAGGTGAACGAAGGGCCGTAGCATCGAGCGCGTCCGCCGCTAGACGTTCATGCGGCGGACGCGGAGATCCAGCCACGACCCCGGGCGCAGTTCCGCTTCGCGCCGAGCGTACGCGGCAAACGCTGGATTATGCGTTAACTCCGCGAGCTCGATTGCCGCCATTGCTGCCTTTTTGCGATACCCAACACTGTTCCACGTCTCGAATGCCTCAAAGAATCGCGGAACCGCATCTTCGCCTAAGTTGCACTCGATCGTCGCTCGAGCGAAGGCTTCGTCGGCTTTTTCGCGATCATCGTGAAGACGCAAGGGGCCATCGAGTGTTTCTTCCGCGGGGACGCGGGAGATGAGCTCGCGGCTCTTTTCGGCATCAAAAAAAGAAAGTTCTTGGGCGAGAAAAAAAACGGCATCTCGATAGTATTGATCTTGCGGCGTAACCGTCGAAAGCTCAGCAAAGCCACGCTCGATTTCATCTCGATCTAAGATTCCAAAAGCATAACGATTATTCACCGAAGTGTCCGTACGTAATAGGACTTTGTACGCTGTCGACGGTGTCAACAACGTCGCCGTCCCGATTCTTCTGGTGAACTCGGCGAAGTCACCGACTACCGAACTAAGATGTGCGAGGCTTCGATTGACTTCGGCGCAGATCCAATTGAGTTCTTCCGGTTGTCGACCAATTTCGAGAAGCATTGCATCGTCTCTCGAATCGAAATCACGAACGTAATAGCTCAAATTCATCTGCATGATAGCAAGCGTGTACGCATCGACGACCGGCGAATTGAGCATCTCGATCATTGCGAGACGATTAATTCTGCCTTGTTCGTGATACTGCTTTTGGCGAGAATGAACGAGAGCGAGAATTTGTAATGACTTCGCTCGGTTATGCGCGAGTACGGAAGCGCTAAGGGGCGGGTGTTGCACCAAAGTGAAGAAGTCGTCAGATGCTGATAATGCTCGGTTTGCCGCTCGGGACGCTGCGGAATCGTCCGAGAGCATGAACCGGCATATCGCCTCAACGTAATGGAACTCGGTTTCTAGACCATTCGAATGCTCTAATGAGAGGAGCGCTCGACCATGCGAAAGAGCCGCTTCTGCGTCAGAGTAGCGCTGCAAAGCTAAAAGCGGAAAGACTTTTACGATTGCAGTTTCGAGTCGAACGCTATCGTTTTCAGGATTAATTTCGTCGAGCACTTCGACCGCTTCATCGTGTTGCCCGGCACGCGACAGCAGACGAGCTTTCAAAAGACCGACGTACGGGTGTTGTTCGGTGATTAATGAGATCTGCTCGAGGGCTTTTGCCAAATGCGCGCTACGGTACAGTCGCAGAACTTCTACAAATGAAGTCAAGTCAATCACTGGCGAGCTCAATAAGAAGGAAGCCCGGTGCCAAACTTCCTAATCGAAGTGTAGTCGGCCGGGCTTGAGCCTCAACGAGAAGAGCGGCCGTTGCCGTTGCCGATGGCGCCGTATTGACCGTTGCCGATGGCGCCGTATTGACCGTTGCCGATGGCGCCGTATTGACCGTTGCCGATGGCGCCGTATTGACCGTTGCCGATGGCGCCGTACTGACCGTTGCCGATGGCGCCGTACTGACCGTTGCCGATGGCGCCGTACTGGCCATTACCGATGGCGCCATACTGGCCGGCGGTACCGTGGCCGGAGAACATAAAGGCGAGAGATGCGAGGAGAGTAAGCATTGGGTCCTTCCAACAAGCTAGGATGTAAGTTGGACCACCGCTCTTAGTCGGCAGCCGCACGAGTATTATAACGCTATTTGAGGAGGCTGTCCTTATATTTGGGGATAACGTGATGACGTTTCGTCTGTCATTACTCGGCCTTATTCGTTCTGGCATCGAGCGGCGGTCCCGGTCGTTTGAGCGCCGAATGTGCTTTCCCGACTAAGAAATGCTTACGCCGGTGCGGCGGGGGTCTTTTCTTGGTCGGTTAACGATTTTGGCCGGCTGACTGATATTCCGAGCGTCGGTTCAGGGCTATCGCAGCATCGCCCACTAGCGTGAGCGGCAGCACCATTGCATTCCGGAGGCTCCCATGGGACTGATCATGCTCGTGCTTTTTCTCGTCGCATTCGTCTCGATGACCCCGGGCCTGGGCCAGTAGCCGGACCCGCTCGCCGAAGGCTATGAAGGCCCGAAGACGCGCGCGAGGAGCTGTGTGCGGCTGTGGCAGTTCATCTTCGCCATGATGCTCTTGACGTGATCGCTGACCGTGGCCTCGGAGATCCCGAGCGCCTTCGCGATCACTTTCGTCCGCTCGCCGAACGAGAGGCACGAGAGGACGTCCGCCTCGCGGACGCTGAGACCGTATCGCTCGATCGCACTCGCGAGGGCGTCGCGCCCGCGGAGAGTCTCGACGAAGACGCCGAGGCTCGTTCCGGTGGGGCCGGCGAGATTCGCGATTCGCACGAGCGTGCCGTCGACGACCTTCGAGTTCATGACGTTCGCGGCGGAGGCGGCCGCGACGAGTTCCTTGACGGCACTCGCGACCGACTCGGGCAACCTCCGGTCGTCGGCTTGGGCGGCGTCGTCCGTCGCCATGAGGATACGGAGATCTTCGTCCACGATGTAGCAGATGGGCGCAGCCCGATGCCGGGCACCGTCGAAGCTGTCCGATCGTGGGGAGTCACCGCGGCGGAACGACTTGAGCTCGGTCATCATCACACGTCGATCATCGGCACGCGAACCGGTAATCTCGCCTCGCTCAGGTGATAGCACCACTCTGTAACGCAGAACACGGCCATTTCGATGGCGTCGGGTGGGCTCGTGATCACCGCTGCCACCGAAGGCAGTAGGCTCGCAGTCGCCGAGGCGCTATAATGATGTCGATGAACGATTACCTCGCGGCGTTGCGTGAGCGGGTCTTGGTTTTCGATGGCGCGATGGGGACCGAGCTCATGGCCCGCGATCTCACAGATGCCGATTTCGGCGGTGCCCGCTATGCCGGCTGCAACGAGGCGCTCGTACTGACGCGCCTCGACGTCATACGCGACGTCCACGATGCCTATCTCGAAGCCGGTGCCGACGTCGTCGAAACGGACTCGTTCATGGCATCGCGCCTCAAGCTCGAAGAGTACGGTCTCGGCGAAAAGACGGAGGCGATCAACCTCGCGGCGGCCCGGATCGCCCGCGCGGCGTGCGATGCCTATTCGACGCCGGATCGGCCGCGTTTCGTCGCGGGTGCGCTCGGGCCGACGGGGATGCTGATCTCCTCCTCCGACCCGACGCTCTCGAAGATCACGTTCGACGAACTCGCCGATCTCTACGGCGAACAGGCACGGTTCCTTGTGGAAGGCGGCGTCGACCTCCTTCTGCTCGAGACGAGCCAAGATCTGCTCGAGGTCAAGGCGGCGATCGCCGGGATCACGCGCGCGTTCGCCGTGGGCGTCCCGCGCGTACCGATCCAGGCGCAAGTCACCCTCGATGTCTCCGGGCGGATGCTGCTCGGCACCGACATTCGCGCCGTCACGGCGACGCTCGACGCGTTACCGATCGACGTCATCGGCCTCAACTGCTCGACCGGCCCGACGCACATGCGCGACGCGATCCGGTTCCTCGTCGAGAACTCGCGCTGCTTCGTCTCGGTCATCCCGAACGCCGGGCTCCCGCTCATGGGACCCGCGGGCGAGACGATCTATCCGGAGACCCCGATCGAGATGGCGCGCGAGCTCGCGGGCTTCCTCGACGACTTCGCCCCCAACGTCATCGGCGGGTGCTGCGGCACGACGCCCGCTCACATCGCTGCGTTCGTCAAGGCCGCCGAGGGCCGCGTCGGCCGGACGCCCGTGCGCAATCGCGTGCAGTTCGCGGCGTCGGCGATGACCGCGACGGCGCTCAAACAGGACGGCTCGCCGCTGATGGTCGGCGAGCGCATCAATTCGCAGGGCTCGCGGCGGATCAAGCGGTTGCTGCTCGCCGACGACTACGACACGATCACGCTCGTCGCGCGCGAGCAGGTGGAGGGCGGCGCGCACGTGCTCGACCTGTGCACGGCACTGACGGAACGCACGGACGAGGACGTCCAGATGGCGACGATCGTCAAGCGCCTCGCGCAATCGGTCGAGACGCCGCTGATGATCGACTCGACCGAGGCCAAGGTCGTCGAAGCCGCGCTCAAGATCTACGCCGGCCGTGCGATCGTCAACTCGGTCAACCTCGAGAACGGCCGCACGAAGATCGATTCGATCCTGCCGCTGGTCGTCGAGACCGGCAGCGCGGTCGTCGCGCTGACGATCGACGAGATTGGGATGGCGAAGACGGCCGAGCGCAAGCTCGAGATTGCCGAGCGCATCCACGAGATCGTCGTCGGCGAGTACGGCGTGCCCGAGGGCGCGTTGATCTTCGACGATCTGACCTTCACGCTCGCGACGGGCGACCCGGAATTCAACCACTCCGCGGTCGAGACGATCGAGGGTATCCGGCGCATCAAGGCCCGGTACCCGGACGTCCTCACATCGCTCGGCGTCTCGAACGTCTCGTTCGGGCTCAAGCCGGCCGCTCGCGCGGCGCTCAACTCCGTGATGCTCCATCACTGCGTCGAGGCGGGCCTCGACATGGCGCTCGTTCACGCGCAGGAGATCCGGCCGTACGGCGAGCTCGCGGTGATCGAACGCGATCTCTGCGACGACCTGATCCTCGATCGCCGGCCCGATGCTCTCGCGCGCCTCATCGAGCATTTCGAAGCGGCGGGCGAGACGCAGCGCGCCGGGGACCCGGTCGTCGAGGACGATGCGGATCAGCCGATCGAAGTCCGCCTCCACCAGGCCATCCTGCGCCGCCGCAAGGACGGGATCGAGGCCAAGGTCGACGAGGTGCTCGCCACGCGCGATCCCGTCGACGTCCTCAATAACGTGCTGCTGCCCGCGATGAAGGAAGTCGGCGACAAGTTCGGCTCGGGCGAGCTGATCCTGCCGTTCGTGCTGCAGTCCGCCGAGGTGATGAAGAAGGCCGTCGCCCATCTCGAGCAGTTCCTCGAGAAGACCAAGGGCTCGACGAAGGGGACGGTCGTGCTCGCGACCGTCTTCGGCGACGTGCACGACATCGGCAAGAACCTCGTCAACACGATCCTCACGAACAACGGCTATACCGTGCACGATCTTGGCAAGCAGGTGCCGATGAACACGATCCTCGCCAAGGCCGTCGAGGTGAACGCGGATGCGATCGGTCTCTCCGCGTTGCTCGTCTCGACGTCGAAGCAGATGCCGGTCTGCGTCGCCGAGCAGGACGCGCGCGCGCTCGCGTTCCCGATCCTCATCGGCGGCGCCGCCATCAACCGGGATTTTGGCCGCCGGATCGGCTTCCTCGATGACGGCGCGCGGTATTTTGAGCCTGGGGTTTTCTACGCGAAGGACGCCTTCGAGGGGCTCGAGATCATGGACCGGCTCACGAGCGAGCCCGTGCGGCGAGCGGCGTTCGTCGACGAGCGCCGCCGCGAGGCCGAGCGCGCTCGCGAGCGCGCGGCGACCGTGACGCCGCTCGATCGCGCCGATCGCGGTGCGGCGCGCGAGCGGCTCGCCGTCGTGGAGCCACCGTCGCCGCCGTTCCTCGGCGCGCGGACGCTCGTCGACATCCCGTCCGCCGAGCTCTGGCGGCACTTCGATCTCAAGAGCCTCTTCCGGCTCTCATGGGGCGGCGCGAACGTCAAGGGCGAGGCATGGGACCGTCTCGTTCGCGACGAGTTCGAGCCGCGGCTCGCGCGCTATCAGGCGCGCGCCGAGGCGGGCAGCCTGCTGGCACCACGGGTCGTGTACGGCTATTTCCCGGTCGCGGGCGACGGGGACGACGTCGTCATCTACGATCCGCAGGACGCGACGCGAGCGATCGGACGGTTCGCGTTCTCGCGTCAGATCGGCGGCGAGCATCTCTGCCTCGCCGACTATCTGCGCGTGCCCGAGCGTGGCGCCGCCTCGGACGTCGTCGCGCTGCAGGTCGTCACGGTCGGCCGCGCGGTCTCCGAGGAGATCGACGCGCTGCAGGCGGCGGCCGATTACAGTGAGAGCTATTTTCTGCACGGCTTCTCCGTCCAAGCCGCGGAAGCGCTCGCCGCCTACTCCCACGACCGGATCCGGCATGAGCTCGGGCTCGCGAGCGATCGCGGGAAGCGGTACTCGTGGGGCTACGGCGCGTGCCCCGAGCTCTCGCAGCACGAGCTCGTCTGGCGTTTGCTCGACGTCGAGCGCGCGATCGACGTCTCGCTCACCGAGGCGTATCAGCTCGTTCCCGAGCAGTCGACCGCGGCGATCGTGATGCACCACCCCGAAGCCTCGTACTTCAATGCCGGTGCCGTCCGGGAGCTCTCGATCGCATGATGCAGACCGTCGTCCTCATCGGCCATGGCAGCAATTCGCCCGACGCGAATGCGGCGCTCGCGACGCTCGGTGCCGAACTCGGCGCGTCGCTCGGCGCGCGCGTCGAGGTCGGCTACCTCGAGTTCGCGGAGCCGACCGTCGCGACGGCACTCTCGAACGCGGCGGCCGCCGGCGCCACGCGAATCGTGCTGCTGCCGTTCTTCCTCTCGCCCGGCATGCACGTGCGGCGTGATCTCGAGCGTATCGTCGAGGACGTCCGCCACGATCGCGGCGTCGAGATCGAGATCACGCCGTATCTCGGCTCGCATCCGGAGATCCCGCGGCTGCTCGCCGATACGGCGCGGAAAGCGCTCGGCTAACCCCGCGCCTTCCTCCCGCCCCGCAGTTGCGAGGCGAGGCGATCGGCGACCGCGACGGCGCCGCCGATCATACCGCAGAGCGTGTCGATGACGTTCCAGCCGAAGCCCTCGGTCGAGCCGTGGAAGCCTTGCGCGACCTCGATCGCCGCGCTGTAGAGCGCGAGGCCGGCGATGCACGGAACGACGACCCGCTTCCCGCTGGTTTCGAGCGCGCGCCGGAACGCGTAGCCGACGATCGCGAACGCGACGATGCTATAGGCCTTGCGCAGCGCGACGTGCCACGCTAACGCGATCGGCGTCGTCGTGAGGTAGACCTCATGGCTCGTCGCGCTGAGAAAGAAGGCGATTGCGAGCACGGCCGCGACCGTGCGCCAAGGAATCCGAATGGGGCGTCAGCGCGCCATGCGGCGCGCGCGGCGATCGCGGACCGCCGCGGCCAGCACGTCGAGCATCTCCGTCGTCTCGGGCCAGCCGACGCAACCGTCCGTGATGCTGCGGCCGTAGACGAGCGGGACGCCGGGCACGCGGTCCTGCCGGCCCTCGACGAGATGCGACTCGATCATGATCCCCGCGATCGGCGCGTCGCCCTCGGCGACCTGGCGCGCCACGTCGCGGCAGACCGGGAACTGGTTCCGGTGCTGCTTGCGGCTGTTGCCGTGGCTCGCGTCGATCATGATGCCGACGGCCATTTCCGCGCGCGCGAGCTCGCCCGCGACCTCGGCGACGCTGCGTTCGTCGTAATTCGGTTCGCGGCCGCCGCGCAGGATGACGTGCGCGTCCTCGTTCCCAGTCGTCGAGACGATCGCCGACCGGCCGTCCTTCGTGACGGAAAGAAAATGGTGCGCGTGGTTCGCGGCGGCGATGGCGTCGATCGCAATCCGGATGTTACCGTCCGTGCCGTTCTTGAAGCCGACGGGACACGACAACCCCGAGGCGAGCTCACGATGCACCTGCGATTCGGTCGTGCGCGCGCCGATCGCGCCCCAGGCGACGAGGTCCGCGATGTACTGCGGCGTGATCGTGTCGAGGAACTCGCAGCCCGCCGGCACGCCCTCGCGCGCGACGTCGAGGAGGACCGACCGCGCGGCGCGCAGGCCGGCGTTGATGTCGTAGCTGTCGTCGAGGGCCGGATCGTTGATGAGACCCTTCCAGCCGACCGTCGTGCGCGGCTTCTCGAAATAGACGCGCATGACGACCTCGAGATCGGGCGCGTGGCGCCGGCGCTCGGGCGCGAGGAGCCGCGCGTACTCGAGCGCGGCGACCGGGTCGTGGATCGAGCACGGGCCGACGACGACGAGTAACCGGTCGTCCGTGCCGTGAACGATCGCGTGCGCCGCGTCGCGCGTGCCGGCGACGAGCTCGGCAACCGCATCGTCGCTCGGCAGCTCTTCGAGGACGGCGCGCGGCGGCGCGAGCTCCTGCAGCTCGACGATCCGGACGTCGTCGATCTTCCGAGTCAGTGCGCGCATCGTCCGCAGGACCGCCGCGCTCCGCGCGCGGTTTCGCGGATCGCGCTCGGGCGGAATCAGCCGCCGCCTCGGGCGAACGTGACCGGGGTGGGTGCCTGGCGCTTCGATCCAATCGTCGTCGCCGCGTGCGCCGCGGCGCTCGCGCTCTACGCCGCCGGGGTGCGCCGCTATCATCGCGTGCGCGGCCGGCCGTGGTCGCCCGTGCGGAGCTTGTGGTTCGGCCTCGCCGTCGCCATCGGGTACGTCGCGATCGAATCGCCGCTCGACGCCGCGGGCGATCGCGCATTCCTGCCGCACATGTGCCAGCACCTGATCCTCACCGATCTCGTCGGGCCGCTGGCGCTGCTCGGCGGCCCGATCCTGCTCGTTCTCGGCGGTACGCGCACCGACGTCGCGCGCCGGATCGTCGGCCTGCTGCGCTCGCGCGTCGCGCACGCCCTCACGTTTCCGGCCTTCACGTTCGGCCTGTTCATGACGTCGCTCTGGGTGCTGCACTTCTCACCGTTCTTCGAGCTCGCGCTGCGCTTCGAATCGCTGCACGTGCTCGAGCACGCGATCTTTCTCGGCACGGCGACGCTCTTCTGGCTGCCGATCGTCCCCGTCGGCCCGACGCCCTGGAGCGCCGGGCCGCTGGCGTATCCGCTGCGCATGCTCTATCTGCTCGTCGCGATGCCGCTCGAGGGATTCCTCGGTTTCGCGATCTTCAGCGAGCGCCACGTCATGTACGCGAGCTACGCCGCGGCCGGGCTCGACGATCAGCGCGCGGCGGGCGAGCTGATGTGGATCGGCGGCAGCCTCGCGATGTTCGTCGCGTTCATGATCGTCGGGTACGAGTGGTCGCGCGCGGAGCAACGCCTGGGCGAACGCTACAACGCGCGGACGATGCCCGGCTAGGCTTCGTGCACCCGCGAGCCCAACGTCTTCGTCCCGGTGAAGAAGATCACCCAGAAGAGCGCGCCGCCGCCGCCGACCACGCCGATGAAGCCCTCGAAGATGACGCCGAGGTCGCCGCCCATCGTCCCGCCGTACGTTTGCGGATCGGTGCGGATGTAATGCACGTACGTCGCGAGCGCGGAGATGTCGTGGTCGGAGAGCTGGGCGGGCGTGAAGCGCGGCATGACGCCCGGCCCGACGCGGATGGCTTCACCGAGCTCGGTCGGCGTGGCCTTGCTGAGATTGAGCGCGACCCAGCCGTAGCCGACGATCGCGCCTTGGCCGGCCGCGCCGTGACACATCTCGCAGTTGTTCTCGTAGAGCTCGCGGCCGTGCACGAGCAGCGCGGGGTCCGGCACGACGTTCGGAATCGGGATGATCGTCTTGGCGCGTGAGTCGACGTATGCGACGATCGCGGCCGTCTGCGTCGTGTCGAAGTGTTGGCCCTCGTGGATGCTCTGCGTTCCCGGCACGGCGCCCGGCATGCGGCCCGTCGAGACGAAGAAGCTCACGCCCGCGCCACCCGCGTGTACGAGCGACGGTACGTTCGCGGTGCCCTCGAGCTTCTCGCCGTGGCACGACATGCAATGGTCGGCGTAGAGGACGGCGCCTTCTTTCAAGAGTGCCGCATGGTCGGCGACGACCGGTTGCGATTCGCGCGGGCCGACGTTCTGTAGCGTCTCGAGGTCGGGCGAGAGCCCGCGATACGAGGGCTCTCGCGGCGCGATCGCCTCGAGCGTCGCCGCGGGAACGGGCGCGCTCGCAACGCTCGCTGCCGGCGCGTCGGCTCGCGCGATCGAGAACACGCTCGCGCCGAGCGCCGCTGCGAAGAACGCTCCGGCGAGCGCCCTACGCGAGCGTGTGCTGCGCTTCTTCATCGTAGCCGCCGTCGGCGTTGCGGACCAGGGTGGCGCGCCGGACCTTCTTGAGCCCGGCATCGGAGTTGAGCCGCGCCTTGAGCTCCTGGCCGATCGAGACGGCGATGAGACCGAAGGCGATCGGCAACACGACGATGCAGCCGCGCAGAATCGGCATCAGCGTTTCGACGTGGATGTGAAGGAACTTCGCCATCACATCGTCGCTCGACGACACGCCCGCGACCGTGAGGAAGGTGATCATCGCGACGCCCGCGCCGAGCCGCCACGGCACATCGAACGGTTTGTTGAGCAGATGATGATCGGCGCGGTCGGTTGGCGTGAAGCGCTTCTCGATCCACGGCCACGCGAAAAGCAACCCGAAGACGATCGCGGGCGGAACGACCGCCGAGAAGAAGAGCGGCGGGATCGTGTGGCCCCAAAGCACGATCGCCCACGACGGACCGAGGCGTAAGAAGCCGTCGAGCCACGCGACGTACCAGTCGGGAGCGGCGGGCGAGGCGATCGTCCACGGATCGAACGGACCGTAGAGCCAGATCGGATTGATCGTGAAGAACCCGCCCATGAACGCGAGCACGGCGAACGTCGCGATCATGAGGCCGACCGACTTCATCGCGTACGCCGGGATGAGCGCCGAGCCGACGACGTTCTCGTTCGTGCGCCGCGGGCCGACGAACTGCGTATGGTGCTGGCGCCACACCATCCCGAGATGGCCCGACATGACGCCGATGATCAGCAGCGGGATGAGGAACACGTGCGTGATGTAAAGCCGCTGCGTCATCACGGCGGTAGGAAAGTCGCCGCCGAAATATCCGAAGGCGAGCCAGGTGCCGAGGACTGGAATCGATTCCGCGACCGAGTAGGCGATGCGTAGTCCGGCGCCCGAGAGCAAGTCGCCCGGCATCGAATAGCCCGTAAAACCGGCGGCGAGCGCGAGCACGAGCAGCGTGAGCCCGAAGACCCAATTCATCTCGCGCGGCTTGCGGAACGCGCCCGTGAAGAAGATGCGGCTCATGTGCAGCCCGATCGCCGCGATGAACACGAGGCACGCCCAGTGGTGCATCTGTCGGATCAACAAGCCGTCCGGAATGACGAACGATAAGTTCATCACCGAAGCATATGCGGCCGGGACGACGCGCCCGATGAGGGACGGGTACGGCCCCGCATACACGACCGGGTGCGTCGAGTCGTCGAAGAAGAACGCGATGTAGGTCCCGGTGACGAGGAGCACCATGAAGGCGTACATGCAGATCTCGCCCAGCATGAAGGACCAATGGTCCGGAAAGACCTTTTTGATCGCCTTTGTCGTGAAATGCGCCGATCCGAGCCGGTCGTCGAGGAAGTTGACGGCTTTTTCGACGATCATCTATCCGCGCTCCCAATAGCCGGGGCCGATCGGGCCGGGGAAATCGCCCGTCGCGGTGACGATTCCGTCGTCGGCGATTCGGATCGGTAACTGCTCGAGCGGCCGGGCGGCGGGCCCGAAGATGCGCTTCCCACCGCGCAACACATCGAACGTCGACTGATGGCAGGGGCAGAACAACTCACGCGCGGCCGCGCGGTACAGCGCGACCGGGCATCCGGCGTGCGTGCAGACCTTCGAGTACGCGATGAGGCCGTGCGGTGCGTCGGCAACCCGATCGGCGGGCAACTCGAGCTCGTCGGGCGGCACGCGGATGAGCACCGTTGCGGAATTCGCCATCGCGAAGGTGTCGTCTGGGCCCGTGTGGCCCTCCGGGAAAACGGTGATGATGGAGTCGACGTCGAGGTCGCTCGCTTTGACGGGCGTCCCGTCGACGCGGACGAGCTTCGAGCCGCTTCTCCACGCCGTCGTCCGGAGCCGGTCGCCGATCTTGGGCGTCAGAGACCGTAACGGAAAGAGCGCCCCAATGCCCACGATGCCGACGACGCCCGCGAGGAGCCGGACGAGCCACGAGCGGCGACCGACGACGGTCTCGACGGCATCCACCGCGGCGACGTCCGCTTCGCGCCGCGTCTCGCGGCCGGAACGCAGCGTCCCGCGTTGCTCGATCGCGACGCTGTGCGCCATGAGTTCGTGCTCCCAGACGACGAGCGCCGCGGCGAGCGCCGTTAGCGCGACCGTGAGACAGGCGGCTTCGATCTGCGTCTGTGCACCGAGCGCGTAGTCGGCCGCGAAGCCGGCGCCGCCGAGCCCGGCGATCGCGAGCAGAGCGGCGACGGTGATCTCTTGTTTCGTCATCGAGGACGTGCTCCAAGCGGGCGGATCATTGTATGACGTAAAGGGTGCCCCAGATGAGGACCCAGACCAAAAAGACGAAGTGCCAATAATAGCCGATCGCCTCCGCGCCGGCCCGACGGTCGCGCTCGAACGCCGTCATCCTGATGCCGGCAAAGAGCGTCAGCAGCATGATGACGCCCGCGAGCACGTGTAACGCGTGGAAGCCCGTGAGCATGAAGAACAGTGAGCCGTACGCGTTGTCGTAGATGTGGAAGTTGCTGCCGACCCAGCCGTGGACGGTAAGCAACAGGAACGCCGTACCGAGGAGAGCCGTCGCCGCGAGCCACACCCGCGCAACACCGATTTTGCCCTTGGCGAGGTTGTGCGTCGTCATGAGCATGGTGCCGCTCGAGACCGCGAGGAATGCGGTTCCGACCGCGGCCTCGACGGTATCGAGTTTCGTCCCGGGCGGCGGCCACACGTCGGCGAGTCCGCGAATGACAAAGTACGAGATCAGCATCCCGCCGAAGAACATGAGCTCCGACGCGAGGAAGACGACCACGCCGAAAACGAGCGGATGCACGCGAAGCGCAAGGTCGCGCGAGGACCGCTGCGAGGTCAGGGGCATCGAGCTACGTGAAGCCATGCTTAGCGGACCGCCGCCGTCCGGCTCGCCAGGTCAACCGCCGCGTCGATGAGGCCTGCGTGTGAAAACGCTTGCGGATAATTGCCGATTGCAATCTTGCGCTCGACATCGAATTCTTCGGAGATAAGCCCGGTCGCGCCGGCGATCGCGACGTGCCGATCATACATCGCCTTCGCGTCGTCATGACGCCCCTGGTGCGCGTACACGCGCGCGAGCCAGAAGCCACACATGATGAACGCGCCCTCGTCGGGCAACGTATTTTCGCCGCCCGACTGCTCGAAATCCGCCGAGTACCGGTACACGTAGCCGTCGCGAACCAGCTCCTTCTCGATCGCCGCGACGGTCGCGACGAGCCGTTCGTCGTCGGCCGGCAGGAAGCCGACGAGCGGCATCAAGAGCAGGCTCGCGTCGAGTTCGGAGGAGCCGTAGTATTGCGTGAAGGCCTTTCGCTGCGGGTCGTAGCCGAACCGGCAGATCTCGGCGTGCATGGCGTCGCGGACCGCCGCGTATTTTGCGGAGTCGAACCGCAGCGAAGTACGCTTGGCGATCGCGAGCAGCCGATCGAGGGCGACCCACGCCATGACCTTCGAATCGACGTATTGTCGGCCGCCGTTGCGCGTCTCCCAGATGCCGTTCCCGGGCAAGCGCCATTTCTTCTCGACGAAAGCCGCGAGCGGCTCGATCGTCCGCCAGACCTCGGCGCCGATCTCGACGCCGGCCTGGTTCATCGCATCGAGCGAACGAACCACATCGCCGTAGACGCCGAGTTGAAACTGCGTGTTTGCGGCGTTGGCGATATGGACGGGTTGGGAATCCGCGAAGCCCGATAATTTCTCGGCGGTCCGCTCACCGGCGAGTTCGGTGCCGTCGCAGGCGTACATGATGTGCAGCGTCTCCGGCTGGCCCGCGCAGAGCGACGCGAAGAAGTCGCGCCAGCGGCCGGCCTCGTGCGTGAAGCCGAGCGAGACGAGCGACTGGACCGTAAAGCTCGCATCGCGCAACCACGTGTAGCGGTAGTCCCAGTTCTTCGTGCCGCCGATTTCCTCGGGTAGCGACGTCGTCGGCGCGGCGACGAACGCGCCGCTATCGCGATGTTGCAACGCCTTGAGCGTGAGCGCCGAACGCAGGACCACCGCCGAGTCGGCGCCCGAGTAACGAAAGTTCGCGGCCCACGACGTCCACCAATCGCGCGTTGCAGCGAGCGCGGCGGGCGCGTCGATCGGTGCCGGCGCGTCGCCCGGCGCCTCGAACCACTGCGCCGCGAACGTAACGCGCTCTCCGGCCCGGGCGTCGAACGTCGCAACGAGGCCGTCCTTCGTGGGCCCCAATTCGACGTCCGCGCGCAACGCGAAGCCGTCGGGTGCCACTTCGACGAGCCAGGCGTCGCCGCGCCTGCGCGTCCATGGCGTCGTCTTGCCGAACTTCATTTTGGGCGCGAACCCCGAGCGCATCGCGACGATCCCCCGGGTGCACTCGACGCTTCGGACGAGCGTCGGTGTCGGCGAGTCGATCGCGAGGAAATCGGTCACGCGTACGCTGCCGGTAACGACCTCGAACGTCGTCTCGAGCACGAGCGTGCCCTCGACGTAGCTGCTCGTGGCCGTCGCGGTCGGGTCGTTCGGCGCGAGCGTCCACGCGCCGTTCTCGTGATCGCCGAGAAGGGCCGCGAACGACGCCGACGAGTCGAAGCGTGGGGCGCAGTACCACGCCAGCGTCCCGGTCGGGCCAATGAGCGCCGCGGTCCGACAATCGCCGAGCAGCGAGTACTCGGATATCTTCGGAACCTCCATTAGGTGCTCTCCCGGACCATGAAGCGCAGGGCCATGAAGAGGATGGCGAAGCCGCCGGCGGTCACGATGCCGGCCGGCCCGGGCAAAAAGATCACGGACGGCAGGATCAGCGCGACGCCGAACGCCGCGAGAATCGGCCAGTAGCTTTCGAGCGCGAAGACGCCCATCGTTTCGCCCGCATTGGCCGACGCGGTCGCCTTGGGATCGTCGCTCGTGAGATCGGCTTCGTTCTCCGAAACAACGACGAACGTCGTGAGCACGATGAGCGCGAGCGCCATGAAGCTCAGGAACATGACGCCCGCGATGTCGTGCGTCGTGAAGCCATAGACGACGGCGATCACGACGGCGAATGCCATCGATGAGAGGAAGAGCCGGACGCCGATCTTCACCGCTGCGTCCGCTGCGCGGCTTCGGGATGGTTCATGTCCCAGGTCGGACGCTCGGAGAAGATGGGCGGGATCTTCTTGAAGTTGAGCGCGGGCGGCGGCGACGTCGTCGCCCACTCGAGCGTGAAGCCGTCCCACGGATTATCGCCCGCCGGTACCTTCGCGCGAATCGAGATGATGACGTTGGCGATGAAGATCAGCACGCCGAGTGCCTGCAGATACGCGCCGCCGGTCGCGATCGTGTTGAGCGTCGACCAGCCCGGCAGGTCGTCGTAGGTGTATATCCGGCGCGCCATGCCCATCGCGCCGAGGAAGTGCATCGGCATGAACGTCACGTTGAAGCCGACGAACAGCAGCCAGAACTGCAATTTCCCGAGCTTGTCGCTCAGCATGAAGCCGAAGACCTTGGGCCACCAGAAGAGCACGGCCGCGAAGATCGCGAACATGCTGCCGCCGCCGAGCGTGTAGTGGAAGTGCGCGACGAGAAAGTAGCTGTCGCGGGCCTGAAAATCGATCGGGGGCGAGGATACCATCACGCCCGTGACTCCGCCGATGAGGAAATTGATCAGGAAGCCGAGCGAAAAGAGCATCGGCGCCGGGAACATGAGCGACCCGCCCCACATCGTCCCGATCCAGTTAAAGAACTTCACGCCCGTAGGAATCGCGATGAGGAACGACGTCGCCATGAAGAACTGGTCGACGACGGCGCCCGTCGTGAGCATGTGGTGCGCCCAGACGCCCATCGCGAGCCCGGCGATTGCGAACGTCGCGAGCACGAGCTCGGTATAGCCGAAGACGGGCTTGCGCGAGCAGACCGCGATGATCTCGGTGACGACGCCGAAGTACGGCAGGATCATCACGTAGACTTCGGGATGACCGAAGAACCAGAACAGATGCTGGTAGAGGATCGCGCTGCCGCCCATGTTCGGATCGAAGAAATGGCCGCCGAGATGACGGTCGATCAGCAGCATCGCGAGCACGGCGGTTAGGGGCGGGAATGCGAGCACGATCAGGAGCGACGTCGCGATCATCTCCCAGCAAAAGATCGGGATGCGCCACATCGTCATGCCGGGTGCGCGATACAAGAATGACGTCGTGAGAAAGTTGACGCCGGTGAGGATCGAGGAGACGGACGCCATCGTAAGGCCGACGATCCAAAGGTCTTGGCCCGCGCCGAAATCGATCTTGATCGTCGAGAGCGGCGCGTAGGCCGTCCAGCCGGAGGCGGCGGCTCCGCTCGCGGTCGTCGCGCCGGCGAACACGAGCAAGCCGCCGAAGAGGAAGAGCCAGAACGAGAACGCGTTGAGGCGCGGGAACGCCATGTCGGGCGCGCCGATCTGCAGCGGGATCAGATAGTTGCCGAGTCCGAACCCGAACGGCGCGATGAAGAGAAAGATCATCGCCGTACCGTGCAGCGTGAAGATCTGATTGTAGGCGTGCGCGCCGATGAGATTCATGTGCGCGCGCATGAGCTGCGTGCGCATCGCCACCGCAAGCGCGCCCGCAACGAAAAAGAAAACGAGCGTCGAGGCCATGTACAGGATGCCGAGCCGCTTGTGATCGGTCGCGCCGAGCCACGAGAGGAGCCCGCGCTCGATGAGCGCCTCGTCGCGGGCTCGCTGGGGTTTGGGGGCGAGGACGGCGCTCACTTGTGCGCCCGAACCCAGGCGTCGAAGACGGGTCGGGTCACGACGGCCACCTTGAAGAGCATGACGGCGTGGTCGAGTCCGCAGAACTCGCCGCACTCGCCGCGGTATGTGCCGAGCTTGGTCGGCGTCCAGTCGAACTCGTTGATCAGGCCCGGAATCGCGTCGCGCTTGAAGAGAAAGCCGGGGATCCAGAACGAGTGGTCGACGTCGGCCGAGGTCACCGACATGCGCGCGGTCTCGCCGAGCGGCAATTCGAAGGTCGGCGGCGCTTCGGGCGTGCCGGCGACGCTCGCACCGAGCTCGGGATACGCGAAGCGCCACGACCAGCGGAAGCCCGTAACGTTGACGCGCAACGCCGGTGCTTGCGTGAGCGCCTCGATGCGATCCTCGGCCGGGAGCGAGATCGCGTACAGGAAGCCGACGAGCACGAACGGGATGCCGACGTAGAACCACGTCGCGAGCCTATTATTGCGGAATTGCTTCGCCGCACGTCCGGGGCGTTCGCGAAAGGCCCAGATCGGATAGACGATGAGCCCGAGCATGACGATCGCGACCGCGAGGCCTATCCAAAAGAACGAGACCCACGTGTGGTGCGAGTCGCGGCTCTGGGCGGTGCCGCCGAGCGGCAACGGCGAAAATCCGCAGCCAGTGAGGAGCGACGCGACGAAGATTCCGATTGCACGCGAAACGCGCGCTCGCTGACGACGATTGGGCACGATCCCCACCGCGACGCGTATTCCCCCTCGGGTTCGGAAGTTACCCCGTACCGATCGGCGCGGGAATGCGTACGATGTGCGCGCCGTAGACGACGTCGCCGCCGACGATCGTCGCGATGGGTTCATAGCGCTCGTTCCAGATCGAGAGATCGGCGCGCGCACCCGTGGCGAGCGTGCCGCGTTCGCGCTCGAGTCCGAGCAATCGCGCGGGCGACGCCGTCGCGTTGACGATCGCGCGCTCGAACGGGAGATTCGCGAAGCGCATGAGGTTCCGGACGGCTTCGTCGACGTGGAGCGCGCTGCCGGCGATCGTGCCGTCTTCGGCGCGCATCACGCCGCCCTCGATACGATAGCCGGCGCCTGCGGGCGCCATGTAGTCGCTCGCGAGCACGAGCCGTTCACCGAAGAGCCGGTGCAGCAGATCGATCATCTCCGGCACGACGTGGTAGCCGTCGCAGATCACCTGAACGGTCGTCCGCTCGTCGCGCATGAACGCGGCGAGCAGTGAGGGATCGCGATGTCCCAGCGGCGGCATGCCGTTGAAGGCGTGCGTGAGCGTTCGGAATCCGAGCGCGATCGCGTCGATCCCGTCGCGATAATGGCCGCTCGTGTGGCCGGCCGAGCAGACGACCCCGGCGCCGACGAGCTCCGGGACGGCCTCGCGCACGCCGTCGACCTCGGGCGCCATCGTTACCATCGAAAGCGCGCCGCGGCAGGCTTCGATGAGCTCGTGCACGGCGGCGACGTTCGCACCGCGCAGCCACTCGGGCCGGTGCACGCCGCGATATTTCGGATTGAGGAACGGGCCTTCGACGTGGATGCCGATGCAGCGCGCGCCCTCGGCCGGCCGTTCGGCGAGTGCGTGCGCCGCCTCGGCGACGTCGCTCGCTGCGTGGAGCATCGACTCCCAGGGCGCCGTCATGATGCTCGCGACGAAGCTCGTCGCGCCAACGCGCGCGTACGCGCGCGAGGCGATCTCGACGGCGCCGCTCTGATCGCGATTGAACAGCGAGTCGTCTGCGCCGTTGGTATGGACTTCGATGAGCCCCGGTGCGACGGTCGAGCCGCTCGGAAGCGTCACGTCGCTCGGCCCGTTCGCGGCGAGGATTCCCGCGATCCGGCCGAGTTTGACGACGAGCCGGCCGTCGACAGCCGTGCCGGTTCCTAGCGCCAAGCGCGCGGGGCCGAGTGTGAAGGAATTTTTCACGAGCTTCGCTTCTCGACCGCCGCGACCCGACCCTCGGGCCAAGCACACAGCGCTCGAAGGCTTACGTGGTGCTGCGGATCAGCGCGAGCGCCTCGTCGCGCCGACGCGTCATGATCTCGTGCGAGTCGCCCTCGACGTTGAGGCGCAGGAGCGGTTCCGTGTTCGAGGGCCGCACGTTCATCCACCATTCGGGATACTGGATCGTGACGCCGTCGAGGCGATCGATCGTCGCGTCGGGGTAGTGGGCGACGAGCTCCGCAAGCTTGTGCGACGTGTCGCGCACGCGCGTATTGATCTCGCCCGAGCGGAAGCGGCCGTCGATCGGCGCGATGATCTCGCTGACGGGGACGGCGGCATCGCTGAAGACCTCGAGGCACTGCAGGAGCGCGATCATACCCGAGTCGGCGAACCAGTTGTCGCGGAAGTAGAAATGGCCGCTGTGCTCGCCGCCGAACACGACGTCTTCCTCGCGCATCGTCTTCTTGATGAGCGAATGGCCGACTTGCGAGCGCACGGGCACGCCGCCGTGGCGCTCGATCTCCTCGGGCACGCTACGGCTGCAGATCAGGTTGTAGAGCACCTTGGCGCCGGGATAGCGCTTGAGCGTGTTGATCGCGACGAGCGCGGTGACCATGTCGCCGCCGACGAGGCCGCCCTTCTCGTCGACGATGAACATCCGGTCGGCATCGCCGTCGAAGGCCACGCCGAGGTCGCAGCCGCCGGCGAGGACGGCCTGCTGCAAATCGACCATGTTCTCGGGCTCGAGGGGGCTCGCGGGGTGGTTCGGAAACGTGCCATCGAGTTCGAAGTAGAGCGGCGTCACCTCGCAGGGCAGGTGCGAGAAGACGTGCGGGACGGTGAGCCCGGCCATGCCGTTGCCCGCGTCGATCGCGATCTTGAAGGGCCTGATTCGCGCGGCGTCCACGAAGGTCAGGCAGTGCGCGGCGAACGCGTCGAGCACGTCGCGACGGCCGATGTTCCCGGGCGTCGAGACCGGCTCGCCGAGATCGCCGCGCTCGATTCGCGACTTCATCGCCCGCAACCCCGTCTCGAGCGAGATCGCCTGCGCCGCCTCGCGCGTGAACTTCATGCCGTTGTAGGTCGCGGGATTGTGCGAGGCCGTGATCATCACGCCGCCGTCGAACCCGTACGCGCCGACCGCGAAATAGAGCGCGTCCGTGGAGACGAGGCCGATGTCCGTGACGTCGCAGCCGAGCTCCGTCGCGCCGCGTGCGAAGGCCTCGAAGAGTTCGGTTCCCGAGGCCCGCATGTCGCGTCCGACGACGACGCTCTTCGCGCCCGTCTCGAGCACGAACGCGCGCCCGATGCCGTGCGCGAGGTCGGCGTCGAACTCACTCGGGCAGAGCCCGCGAACGTCGTAGCTCTTGAAGATATCGGGCACCGTCTTCGTTGCCATGTCCGGCGCGCTTCGGCCAGGCGCCCGGCTTCCCTCGCCGCCCGCCCCGAACCGGACGATCGCCGCGGCCGTGCGCTCGGGTGCTTCCTCCTGCGGCAAGAGCCCGGCGTGCGGCACGCGCTCGATCGTTCCGTCGCGCGCGAGCCGTTCGAAGTTCGCCGCGAGGCGCACGGGCGACGTCTTCGAGGCGTCCTCGCCCCAGATCACGAGCAACGGCGCCGCGACGAACGGCAGCTCCTGTGCGACGCCGCAATCGAGCGCGCCGCCCACGAACGCTGCGGGCACGAAGCGCGCGCCGTGCTGATGCGTCACGGCCGCGAAGTGCCTGACGACCTCGGGCGTGATCGAGCGCTCGTCGGCGTAGCTCTGCGTCTTGAGGAAATAGCGTATCGAGCGTGGCGACGTGAGCAGGTTGAAGAGCGATTCGCCGAGGACGGGCGTGCGCAGGAGCCGGCCGATCGTCGCGCGGATCCCGCGACCGCCGCCCTCGCCGTCGAGGACGCCGAGCCCGGTCGGGGAGATCGTGACCAGGCGAGAGACGCGGTCGGGCGCGCGGCCGGCGGCGACGATCGCGAACGCTGCGCCGATCGCGCTGCCGACGAGGGTCATCGGACCGTCGCAGAACTCGCCGAGCGCGTCGACGATCTGCTCGATGAAGAGCTCGGCCGAGTAGTCGAGGTTCGGCATCTCCGAGCGGCCGCAGCCCAGGAAATCGAAGACGACGACGCGGTGCGTGCGGGCGAGCAACGGCGCGAGCGAGCGGTATTCGAACGACGACGCGCCCGCGTAGATCCCGTGCACGAGTACGACCGTCGGCCCGGTGCCGAGCTCGGTCGCGTGGATGCGATAGCCGCGCCACGTCCAGGGCAGCGGCGTGCCGCCGACCGTGTCCGGCGGGGGCGCGGCGCGGCGAAGTCGCCGGTTGAGCAGGGCGGCCGTCACGGTGAGGCCCGCGAGCGCGCCGAGGGGACGGAGCGCGCGCGGGAGTTTCGGCGTCTTCACGCCCGGTGGTTCCGGAAAATCGTGAACGCGTCCCGCGCGCCGCTGGGGGTCCCTCGTGCGGCAGAACGGAACGACGACGCTCATGATCGAGCGGACCGTCGAGCTCGGCTACCCGCGTGCGGAGCCCGTCGCGGCCCATCTCATCTTCGGACTGCGGAGCGGAACGATCTCGTTCCTCGACGCGCCTGCCGCCGAACTCTTCGGCGTTCGCGAATCGACCGTCGGCGGCCGGCTGGCAGTCGAGCTCATTCCCGAGCTCGTCGATCCGACGCCGCGCTCGTCCACGCTTGCCGTTCGGACCGCGGTCGGCGTCGTCACGCTCGAGCTCGACATCTCGCGCCTCAGCGGCGGTGAGGACGAGGCGATCCTCGTCGCGATTCGCACCGAGCGCAGCCTCGAGGGCCCGGCTCGGACCGAGCCCGCGCGCGAGGAGCGGCTCGAGTCGCTCTGGAGTCTCGTCGTGCGCCGCGGTGTCGCTGGAAGCGATCAGGTGCGGACGATTTTGCGCGAAGCCCTCGTCGGGCTCGGCCTCGAGCATGCCGTCGTCGGCCGCGTCGACGGCGCCGATTTCGTCGTTGCTTTCGCGTCGCGCGAGGAGGACGTCGGCGGCCGTGTGCCGCTGGCGCGCTCGCCCGCCCGCGCAGCGCTCGATGGAGCCGGGACCTTCGCCGTGCTCGACGCCCGGCGGGAGCCCGGCTTCGTCGCGGGCGCCGGCGTGCCGCGCTGCTCGCTCACGGCGGCGTTTCGCGTCGGCGACGAGCGATACGCCGCCACGTTCGCCTCGCGCGCGCCGCGGGACGATCCCTTCGCCGATGCCGATTGGCGCTACGTCGAGGACGTGGCCGAGGCGCTCGCGCGCGCCATCGAGCGCATGGCGAGCGACGCCCGCTTCGAGCGGCTCGCCTATTCCGACTCGCTCACGTCGCTCCCCAATCGCTTCGCGTTCATGGCGAAGCTCGACGAGGCGCTCGTGGAATCAGACCGGGTCGGCGGCCGGACGGCCGTGTTCTTCCTCGACATCGATGGCTTCAAGGGCGTCAACGACACGGTCGGCCATCGCGGCGGCGACTCGGTGCTCGCCGAGATCGCCGCGCGGCTGCGGTCGACGCTGCGCCGCGAGGAGTACGTCGGGCGGCTCGGCGGCGACGAGTTCGCGGTGATCGTGCCGCAGTTCGCGGACGCGGCGGAGCTCGCGAAGATCGCGCAGCGCATCGCCGAGGAGCTCACGTTTCCGTTCGCCTACGACGAGTACCGGTTCTCGCTCTCGGCGAGCATCGGCGTCGCGGTGTATCCCGACGACGCGCGCGACCGGGAGACGCTGCTCGCGATGGCCGACGACGCGATGTACGCGGCCAAGGCCGGCGGCGGGTCGCACGTGCGCTTCCTGGGCCAGGAGGACCCGCTCGTCCCACGCCCGCCTCGCGACGCGCCGTCAGCCGGACCCGCCGAACATTACGCGCTCTTCTATCAGCCGATTCTCGACGTGAGCGGCGACAGCGTGACCGCGGTCGAGGCGCTCGTCCGGCACGTCGATCCGGTCCGTGGGCCGCTCGCGCCCGAGTGCGGATGGTCGATCGCACGCGACCTCGCCGGACGACGGGATCTCGACCGATTCGTGCTCCGCGAGGCCACGCGCCAGTCCCGAATCTGGCAGCGCGCCGGTATCAGCCTCTGGATCGACGTCAATCTCGCGGCCTACGAATCCGCCGCGATCGACGAGCTCGTCGCCGACGAGACGCTCGGCGACGACGTGCGGCGGCTGCGCATCGAGATCGCGGCGGCCCGGCTCGGGCGTCCGGACGGGCTCGAGGCGTTCGTCGCGCACGGCGCGGCGAGCGGCCTCACGTTCTGCCTCGACGGCTTCGACGGGTCGCTCGCGTCGCTGCCGGCGCTCGGCGCGCTGCCGATCGAGGCGATCAAGCTCGACCGCGAGCTCGTCGAGAGCGCGCTCGCGAATCCGGCCATGCTCGCTGTCGTCCAGGGGACGGCGCTCGTCGCGCGTTCGCTCGGCTGGCGCGTCGTCGCCAAGGGCGTCGAGACGCACGAGCAGCAGCGCACGCTCGTCGCGCTCGGCTGCGACGCGATCCAGGGCTACGTCGTCGCGAAGCCCATGAACGCGGCGGATCTCGGCGCCTGGCTCGCCGACCGCCACCGCGTCGAGCGGCACGCCTGACGCCGCGTCGTCGCTTGCGAAGCGAAACGGACGTCCCGGCATCGCCGGGCGTCCGTCGCAGCGCGCGCGCCGCTCGCGATCAGGCGTCGAAGTACAGGTAGAACTCGTAGGGATGGGGCCGGATCTCGACCGGCTTGAGCTCCTTTTCGATCTTGTAGTCGATCCATTTCTTGATGAACGACTCGGTGAACACCCCGCCCTCGGTGAGGTAGTCGTGATCGGCCTCGAGCGCCGCGAGCGACTCACGCAGGCTGCCCGGCACCGTCCGCAGCTTCGCGGCCTCCTCGGGCGGCAGCTCGTAGATGTTCTGATCGAGCGGTCCGAAGCCGGCCTTGACGGGATCGATCTTGTTCTTGATGCCGTCGAGCCCGGCGCAGAGCATGGCGGAGAACGCGAGATACGGATTCGCCGTGGGATCGGGCGGCCGGAACTCCAGGCGCTTGGCCTTGGGCGAGCCCTTGAAGAACATCGGAATGCGGATCGCAGCCGAGCGGTTGCCGGCGGAGAACGCGACGTTGACCGGGGCCTCATAGTGCGGCACGAGTCGCTTGTACGAGTTCGTCGTCGGCGCCGCGAACGCGAGCACCGAATCGATGTGCGTCAGTAAACCACCGATGTAATAGAGCATCATCTGCGAACATTCGGCGTAGCCGTCTTTATCGTAGAAGAGCGGCTTGCCGTCGTTCCAGATCGACTGGTGAACGTGCATGCCCGAGCCGTTGTCGCCAAAGAGGGGCTTGGGCATGAACGTGACGGTCTTGCCGTGGCGCAAGGCGACGTTCTTAACGACGTACTTGAACGTCATCAGGTTGTCGGCCGTGTTGAGTAACGTGTCGAAGCGGAAGTCGATCTCGGCTTGGCCGGCGCTTGCGACCTCGTGGTGCTGCATCTCGACCTGCATGCCCCACTTCTCGAGCTCGAGCGCCATCTCCGAGCGCACGTCCATCATGTGGTCGGCGGGCGGGACCGGATAGTAGCCTTCCTTGTTGCGGATCGTGTAGCCGAGGCCGGGCTCGCCCGAATTCCAGTTGCCCTCGACCGAGTCGATCGCGTAGCCCGCAGATTCGGGCTTGTTCTCGTACGCGACACTGTCGAAGATGAAGAACTCGGCTTCGGGCCCGAAATACGCGGTGTCGCCGACGCCGAGCGATTCCATGTAGGCCTTGGCTTTGCGCGCGATATTGCGCGGATCGTCGACGTAGAGCGCGCCCGCGATCGGATCGAAGACGTCGCAGATGACCGAGATCGTCGGGACCGTGCGGAACTCGTCGAGGTGCGCGGTGTCGAGATCGGGCCGCAGGATCATGTCGGATTCGTTGATCTGCTTGAATCCGCGGATGCTCGAGCCGTCGAAGCCGATGCCGTTGAGCAGGTCTTCCTCGTCGAGATGTGGGGTGGGCACCGACGTATGCTGCCACGTGCCCGGCATGTCGACGAAGCGCAGGTCGAGCATCTGCACGCCGTGCTTCTTGATGAGGTCCAGGATCTCGCTCGGTTTCTTCGCCATCCAAACTCCTATGGGCACGGTTCGCCTCCGACGTGGATACGTCGAGGATCGACACGGGGGGTTCCTCGGGAGCGGTTACGGAGGCGTTCGCCTTTGGGTTAACCCTCCCAAAGCCGTGTGAACCGGAGGGCCGGTCCGCTGCGCCGTCCGATTGGACGATGGCCGAACGGGGGCTCCGCGCAGCGTTGCGCGCGCGGTAGCATCGGGCTCATCCATGGCGCGTCACCTGTCTATTGTGCGGGCGCGTCGCGCGCCGTACGCTCGGGCGAACGTTCCTTCAGCCTCCGAGGAGACCGCTTGAATCTCTCACGTTCAGCAGGGGCGGCTTTCGTCGCGTTCGGCGCGCTCGCGGCGGTCGCGGGAACCGCGCGCGCTCAGAGCGCTCAGAGCGCTCCGACGCCGGCGCCATCCGCCGCCCCGACCGCGCCCGGCGCGGTCAACGCGACGAATCCGGCCGCGCCGACGCCCGCGCCCTCGGCGTCACCCACCGCGAGCCCCTCGGCGCCGCCGCACCTCTTCGTGCTCTCGGGCTTCGGCGACGTCGGCTATACCGCGGTCGCCGGGACCAATGTCGTCCGCTTCATCAATGGCGCCCCGAGCCGGATCTACGACGGCGTCTCCGGCCCGTTCTTCGATGCGAACACCGGCCGCCAGCTCGCGACCGGCAATAACTTCAACACGACGTTCGACCTCCAGCAAGCCAACGTCCAGCTCGCGATCAACGATGGACCGCTCACGGGCAAGTTCGAGGGGCTGCTCGGGACCGACGCGGACACGGCCGCCTCGAACGGTCAGTCGCGCTCGGGTACGAACCTCTATCAGGCGTACCTGGCGTTCGGCCGCGGCCCGGCGACGTTCACGGTCGGCAAGATGGCGTCATTCGCCGGCAACGAGGTTCTCGAAGGACCGAGCAACACGAACTACTCGCGCAGCTACGCGTACGGCATCGGCGGCCCGTTCACGGTCACGGGCGCGCGGCTGCAGATCGCCCCGAATTCGAAGATCGCCGTCGTCGCGGGCGTCGACAACGGCTGGGACGACTGGAAGTTCGTGAACAAGGGCGCGAAGACGATCGAGGGCGCGATTCTCCTGACCCCGACGCCCGGGTACTCGCTCACGCTCGATACCTACAACGGCAGCGACTTCGCCGTCGGCGCGACGCTCAATCCGGCGACGCTGCCGATCTTCACGAACCGCGTGCTCTACGACGGCGTGCTCACCGTGCATCCGACGGGCGCGCTCTCGCTGATCGCGCAGTACGACCGGGCCTATCAGCTCGGCGACGCGACGGGTGCGTTCACGACCGCGCGCTGGAACGACTTCGTCGGCTACGTGAACTACCAGCTCTCACCGCTCTACCTGCTTTCGCTGCGGCAGGAGACCTTTGGCGACATCAACGGCTTCCGCACGGGGCTCGCGCAGCGCCTTCAGGACAGCACGGCGACGCTCTCCTACTCGCCCGGGAAGTACATCTTCCGGGCGGAGTACCGCGTCGATTCCTCGACCGGCAACGACTTCACGTACCGCAATGCCCCGACCGATCCGATCACGGGCTTTCCGGCCGGCCGCAACCACCAGCCGTCGCTCGGCTTCGAGGCGGTCCTCAAGCTCCAGTGACGGCGGACGGCAGGGCGCGCGCGACGACGTGCGTCCTGCCGCCGACCGTGACGCGGTCGAAGGCGACGCCGTAGGCGCGTTCGAGCAGCGCCGGGTCGAGCGCCCGCTCCGGGACGTCGAGGGCGAGCAGCCCGCCCTCGCCGAGGAGGGCGATGCGGTCGGCGATGGCGGCGGCCTCCCCGAGATCGTGCGAGACGACGACGACCGACGTCGCGCCGCGTGCCATCGCACGCATCGTGCGCCGGGCGGCAAGCGCGTGGCGTGGATCGAGATTCGCCGTCGGCTCGTCGAGGAGCACGAGCCGCGCGTCCTGGGCGAGGGCGAGGGCGAGCCACATCCGGCGCCGCTCGCCCGAGGAGAGCGTCTCCGCCGCGCGATCCGCGCGATCCGCGAGGTCGACGGCGGCGAGCGCCGCCGCGACCGCCCCCGCCGTGCCGTCGCTCGGGGTCCAGCTCCACCACGCGCCGCGCGCGTACCGGCCCGTCGCGACGACTTCGGCAACGGTCGTGCCCGGTAGCGCGCGGGCGTCGGCGCCGACGAGCGTGACGGCGCGGGCGCGCTCCGCGGGCGCGAGCGCGCGCACGTCCCGGCCCGCGAGGGCGATCGTCCCGCGCAGCGGCGGAGCGTGGCCGGCAAGCGCGCGCAGCAGCGTCGACTTCCCGCAGCCGTTGGGCCCGACGACGGCGAGCAGCTCGCCCGGCGCAACGTCGAGATCGACATCCGCGAGCAGCGTTCGGCCGGCGACGCCGACCGCAACGCCGCGGACGCTCAATCCGCCCATGCGCGCTCGCTCCGCCGGCGCCGCAGGAAGTAGAAAAAGGCGGGCACGCCCACGAACGCGAGGACGACCCCGAGCGGGATCTCGATCGGCGCGGCGATCGACCGCGCGACGGCGTCCGCGAGCGGGACGAGGGTCGCCCCGAGCATCGCCGTCGCCGGTAGCGCGACCCGGGCGTCGCCGCCGACGATCCGGCGCGCGACGTGCGGTACGATGAGCCCGACGAAGCCGACGATGCCCGAGAGCGCGACCGCCGCGGCCGTCAGCAGTGCGACCGCCGCGAGGACGAGCCACTGCGCCCGCGCGACGTCGACGCCCACCGAGCGCGCGAGCTCGGGCCCCAGGCGGAGCGCGTTGAGCGCGGGGACCGTCGCGGCCGCGAGCGCGAAGCCGGCCGCCGCGTACGGTGCGACCGCCGCCAGATCGTGCCAGCCGCGATCGGCGATCGAGCCCGCGAGCCAGCCGACGATCGCCGCATCGGCGTCCGGCGAGTGCGTGAGCTCGATGAGCGTCAACACGCCCGCGAGCAGCGTCGAGATCGCGAACCCGGCGAGGACCAGCCGATCGGCATCGACGCCGCCGGCGCGGCGCGCGAGTAAGCCGACCAGGAGCGCGCTCGCGAGCCCGGCCGCCGTCGCGATGCCGGGCGTGATCGTTGCCGATAATCCGCCGACGATGCCGACCGCGACCGCGACCGCGGCGCCCGCGCTCACGCCGGTCAGGTACGGATCGGCGATGGGATTGCGGACGAGCCCTTGGAGGAGGAAGCCGGCGCTGCCGAGCGCCGCGCCGACGAGCGCCGCGATCTCGACGCGCGGCAGGCGCAGCGTCCAGACGATGAGCGCCGTCTTGTCGGCACCGTGCGGCTGGGCGAGCGCTCGCGCGACGCTCGCGGGATCGAGCGGGGCACCGCCGACGAAGAGGCCGAGCGTCCACGCCGCCAGGAGCGCGACGGCGAGCCCGAGGAAGCGGAGCATCGCCGCTGGATTCCGCACGGAGCGTCGCGACCCCGGCGGCGAAGGCGTCCCCATGCGATTCTTCGCGATCCTCGTCGCCGCGGTTGCCGTGCTGGCCCTGGCCTGGCTTCCGGCGGCGCCCGCTCCCGCCGCGACCGTCCATGGGCCCGGGCGCATCGTGTCGCTGCTGCCCTCGCTCACCGAGGATCTCTTCGCGATCGGCGCCGGGCCGCGCGTCGTCGGCGTCTCGTCATACACGGACTTTCCGGCGGCGGCGGCCCGGCTGCCGGTCGTGTCGTCGGTCGTCGCGCTCGACGTCGAGCGGATCGTCGCCCTGCGGCCCGACCTCGTCGTCGCGGGCGGCGTGCAGCGGCGGCTCGTGGAACCGCTGCGGCGCGCCGGCCTGCGGGTCGCCTTCATCGACGAGACGAGCTATGACGAGATCTTCTCGGCGATCGAGCGGCTCGGGGCGCTGACGGACCGGACGGCGGCGGCGTCGGCGCTCGAAGCGTCGCTGCGGCGGCGGACCGCCGCGCTCGCGGCGCGCGTGCCGCGCGGACCCGGGCCGGCGGTGTTCGTCGTCGTCGATCTCGCGCCGCTGTACACCGCGGGCGAGGGGTCCTTCACGGCGCGGCTCGTCGAGCTCGCGGGCGGCCGGATCGCCGTCGGCCGGCTACGGCTCCCCTACGCGCCGTATGGCGCCGAAGCACTCGTCGCGCTCCAGCCCGACGTCGTCGTCGGCAGCGACGGCGACGGCTTGCGCGGCGTGCTCGGCCGGCCGCCGTGGAGCGACCTGCGCGCCGTGCGGGCACATCGCGTCGAGCTCATCGCGAACGCCGACCTCCTCGCTCGCCCGGGTCCGCGCTACGTCGAGGGCCTCGCCTGGCTCGTGCGCGCCCTCCATCCGGCGGCCGGGGGCCGTTAGTAGAGGAGGCGCGCGATCGCGTCGGCGCGCGCGCGCGCTCCGAGCTTGCGGCAGAGCGACCGCAGGTACGTCCGGACCGTGGCTTCGCCGACGTGCAGCCGCAGCGCGATCGTCGCGTCGCCGGCACCGGTGACGAGCACGAGCGCGACGTCGCTCTCGCGCGGCGTGAGGCCGGCCGCGATGAGCCGTTCGCGCGAGAGCTGCCGGCGCTTCGCCGGCTCGACGACCACGAGCAGGAGCCCGAGCTCGCCGTCGACGCGGAAGAAGCGCGCGATCCGGCCCTCGTCGAGGAAGACCGAGCTGCCGTGAGCCGGCAGGACGGTCCCGAAGACGGCGATGCATTGCCCGATGAGCTCGGGGTCGCTCGCCGAGACGACGCGACAGCGCTCGTCGACGAGCAGGGAGAGCGGAACCGCGCGAATGCGCAGCTGCTCGGTCACGGACTCGGCGAGGCCGGGCAGGCTCGGCGCTACGGACACGAGCGTCCTCCATCAGAAAGCGTGTGCGACAAGGGCTGGTGCGAGGCTAGCACTGTGTCGCGTGTCGCGTATGGGGGATCGCCCTAGCCCGCCGAAGGTGTGCCGGGTGTCACATGTCCTCACGGCGACGGCCCCGGCTCTGGAACGCGCGCTCGTGGTGGCGGTCGATCTCAAAGACACGGCGCGGCCGCTCGAGCCGGAGCTCGAAGAGTTCGAGGCGCTCATCACGGCGGCGGGCGCGACCCTGGCCGGGCGGATCGTGCAGCGGCTGGACCGGGTCGATCCGGCGACGCTCGTCGGCAGCGGCAAGGCGCACGAGATCGCCGAGGTCGCGCAGCAGCTCCGCGCGACGAAGATCTTCGTCTTCAACGATCTTCGGCCGCGACAGCGCACGAATCTCGAGAAGATCGTGCCGCTACCGATCGTCGACCGAACGATGACGATCCTCGATATCTTCGCGCAGCGCGCGCGGAGCCGCGAGGGTCGGCTGCAAGTCGAGCTCGCGCAGCTGCGCTACATGCAGGCCAACCTCATCGGCGCGGGCGCCGCGCTCTCACGGCTCGGCGGCGGGGTCGGGACGCGCGGGCCCGGCGAAACGAAGCTCGAGGTCGATCGGCGCCGGATCCAGGGCCGCGTCACGCTCCTGCGCGGCCAGCTCGAGGAGGTCCGGCGCGGCCGGACGACGCGGCGCGGCTCCGGCGGCGGAACACCGTTCGTCGCCCTCGTCGGTTACACGAACGTCGGAAAGTCCTCGCTCCTCAATCGGCTCGCCCACGCGACCGCGGGCGACGGCGCCTTCGTCGCGAACCAGCCGTTCGCGACCCTGGACCCGACGCTGCGGCGCGTGTATCTCGGGCCCGACCGGTTCGTGCGGCTCGCCGATACCGTCGGCTTCATCACGGAGCTGCCGAAGGAGCTCGTCAACGCTTTCCGCGCGACGCTCGAGGAGCTCGCCGAGGCCGATCTACTCGTGCACGTCATGGACGCGGCCAATCCCGACTGGCCGCGGCAGCGTGCGAGCGTCGAGGCGATCTTACGCGAGCTCGAGCTCGACGCGATCCCGACGATCGCGGTCTGGAACAAGATCGACGCCCGAGCGCCCGGGACGACGGCCCCGCCGCCGGCCGGGCTCGGCATCAGCGCGACGACCGGCGCCGGGCTCCAGGAGCTCCGAGCGGAGATTCTCGCGCGGCTCGATGCCGCGAAGCTGTCGGCCTGAGGCCGCGCCGGAGGATCGCGACGGCGGCGCTCGCCGCGGCCGGGGCGGTAGCCGGCTGCGCGCCGCACGCCGCGGCGCCGCCCGGGGATCCGTTCGTGGCTGCGTACCGCCGGCTCGAGCCCAGCGTCGTGCTCCTCACGATGACGATCCCGAGCGACGACCCGAAGAAGCGACGGCGCGGCGAGCGAGACGACGCCTACGGCAGCGGCGTGGCGATCGCGAGCACCGCCCGGAGCACGACGATCCTCACGGTCGCCCACGTCGTCCAGGACGCGAAGGATCTGCGCGCCCGGCTCGACGACGGCCGAACACTGCCGGCGCGGGTGGAGGCCCGCGAGGACGAGCCCGACCTCGCGCTCGTAAGCGTTCCGGTCGGAGGCGTGCCGGTCGCACGGCTCGGCCGAAGCGCCGGGATCGCTGCCGGGACGGCGGTCGGGGTCGCCGGGTATCCGATCCCCGACGCCTTCGACGACGAGCACCTCGGCACGAAGCCGTCGGTTTTCGGCGGCCGAGTGTCGAGCCTGCGCCGCGACGCGGTCGAGCTCGATCTCCCGATCATTCCGGGCGAGAGCGGCGGCCCCGTCTTCGACGTCGCGACGGGGGACGTGATCGCGCTCGCCGAGTCGCGCTTCGACGACGAGAAGGCGATCGGGTTCGGCGTTCCGATCGAGGACGCCGAACGCTTGCTGCGCGCTAGGGGTTCGCGGTGAGCTGCTCGAGGACGATGTTGCCCGCCGCGACTTCCTTGTCTTTGCGCACGATGACGGTGACGGTGCCGGTCTTGTAGCCGCCGAGCGAGGCACTGACGACTTGCTCGCCCGAGGGAATGTGCGCGAGCAGGAACGACCCGTCGTCGTTGCTGCGGATCGTCGCGAGCGAGCCGACGGAGACGACGGCACCCTGCAGCGGCTTGCCGCGGCCATCGATCGCGTTGCCCTGGATCGAGCCGAACTCTTGCACGCCGATCTCGTTCGGATCGCAGCCCTTCGCGCCAAGCAGCGTCACGATCCCGACGGTCCCGATACCGAGCGCGAGTGCCCGCAAACGAGTCGGTGCGCCACGGCGTCTTTCCATGCGACACGCTTCAACGTGCCAAAGGACCGACCCGCTCCGTGCCAAATCGTTCTCGAGAATGAACCCCTACGCTCCGGCCGCCGTCTTTCTCGGCGTCGCCGTGCTCGCCGCGACGGCATTCTGCTTCGTGCCGGGACAGCTCGGCCGCAAGCGGCCCAATGCCGCGAAGTCGGAGGCGTACGAATGCGGCGTCGAGCCGACCTCCGACGTCAGCGGCCGGTTCCCCGTGCGCTTCTACATCGTCGCGATGCTGTTCGTGATCTTCGACGTCGAGGCGGCGTCGTTCTATCCGTGGGCTGTGCAGATGCGGGCGCTTCGGACGTACGGTCTTCTCGAGATGCTCTCGTTCGTGATCGTGCTCGGAATCGGCTATGCGTACGTGTGGCGCAAGGGAGGGTTTCAATGGAGATGATGCCGGGGCAGTTTCTGCTCGCGAAGGTCGACGACGTGGCGCGCTGGGCGCAGAGCTCGTCCGTCTGGCCGCTGACGATGGGCCTCGCGTGCTGCGCGATCGAGATGATGAGCGTGACGAACTCGACGTACGACATCGCTCGCTTCGGCAGTGAAGTATTTCGTGCGTCGCCGCGCCAGGCCGATCTCATGATCGTCTCGGGCCGCGTCGCGCAGAAGATGGCGCCGATCATCAAGCGGCTCTACGATCAGATGGCCGATCCCAAGTGGGTCATCTCGATGGGCGCGTGCGCGAGCTCCGGCGGCGTGTTCGACAATTACGCGATCGTCCAGGGAGTCGACACGATCGTGCCGGTCGACGTCTACGTGCCCGGCTGCCCGCCGACGCCCGACGGCCTGCTCTACGCCCTCAACCTCATCCAACAGCAGATCCGTCAGGGCGGCCGCGGCGGCGTGCTGGCGCGAGCCTAGCCGTGCCGAGTCCGCAGTCGCCTTCGCTCGCCGGCATCGTGCTCGACCCGACCGCCGTGCGCGGCGCCCAGCTCGACGACGCCGACATCGTCCGCGTCGCGCCGGACGACCTCCGTGCGACGCTCACGGCGCTGCGCGCGGCGGGCGGCGCGATGTTGCTCGATCTCGGTGCCGTCGATTATCTCGGCCGAACGCCGCGCTTCGACGTCGCGTATCACGTGCTCGCGCTTGCGCCGCGCATCGCGACGGTGAGCGAGATCGGCACGCCCAAGCGCACGCGCGTGCTCGTCGCCCTCGACGAGGGCGAGCCGTTGCCCTCGATCGTCGACCTCTGGCCGAACGCCGACTGGTGCGAGCGCGAAGTTTTCGACCTCTTCGGGATCACGTTCGTCGGCCATCCGGATCTCAAACGGATCCAGATGCCGTACGCGTGGGAAGGCCATCCGCTCCGGAAGGACTATCCACTGCGCGGCCCGGCCCGCGAGGCCACGCCGCGGCCGCCGTTCGCACTTAAGAGCAACGTGCCCGCGGGCGCGCCGCCCTCGGGCAAGGTCGCCGTCGCCCTGCAGAAACAGATCGCGCGCGCTCGCGCGAAAGATAAGGACCAGCAGTGAGCACCGATATCGCGCCGCCGGGCACGCCGCCCGCCGCGCCCTCACCCGCGCCGCTCTCGATGGACGTCGTCGAGCGCGTCGGCAACACGATGACGCTCTCGATGGGTCCGCAGCACCCCTCGACGCATGGCGTGCTGCAGATCTTGGTCGAAGTCTCGGGCGAGATCGTCGAGAAGGCCGAGATGGAGATCGGCTATCTCCACACCGGCATCGAGAAGTCCGCCGAGAACCTGTTCTGGACGCAGGCGAGCACCGTCATCGAGCGGATGGATTACCTCTCGCCGATGGGTAATTCGATGTGTTACGTGCTCGCGGTCGAGAAGCTGCTCGGCATCACGAACGACATTCCGCTACGCGCGCAGCAGATCCGCGTGTTGCACTGCGAGCTGACGCGCATCGCGTCACACTGCGTGTGGCTCGGGACGGGCGGCATCGACCTCGGCGCGCTCTCGACGTTCTTCTACACGTTCGATCTGCGCGAGGACATCCTCGATCTCATCGAAGCCTCCGGCGGCGCGCGGATGCATTCGAATTACCTACGCATCGGCGGCGTCAACGGTGATCTGCCCGATGGTTTCCTCGCGCGGCTCGACGAACTCATCGTCAAGTTCCCCAAGCGCATGCACGAGCTGCGCGCGCTGCTGCAGAACAATCCGATCCTGCGCGACCGGATGATCGACGTCGGCATGCTCGCGCCGGACGACGCGATCGCCTGGGGGATCACGGGGCCGGCACTGCGCGCGAGCGGCGTGAATTACGACGTCCGCAAGGCGTTCCCGTACGGCGGCTACGAGCGCTACGAATTCGACGTGCCGACGCGCACCGAGGGCGACGCCTACGCGCGCTTCCTCGTCCGGCTCGAGGAGATGGACGAGTCGCTGCGCATCATCGAGCAAGTTCGTAAGGAACTGAACCAACCCGGGCCCGTGATGATCGACGATCCGAAGATCGCGCAGCCGCCGAAGGAGACGATTGCGCTCTCGATGGAGGCGCTGATCCATCACTTCAAGATCGTCAGCGAGTCGTTCCGCGTGCCGCCGGGCGACGTCTATCAGTCGATCGAGTCGCCCCGCGGCGAGCTCGGCATGTACCTCGTCTCGAACGGCAACAACCGGCCGTACCGCGTGCGAGTCCGGCCGCCGTCGATGTACAATCTGCAGGTGCTCAAGGCGATGGCGCCAGGGAATCTGCTCGCCGACATCGTCGTCATGATCGGATCGCTCGATCCGGTCTTCGGCGAGGTCGACCGGTAACCGGTTCATGACCAAAGTATCACCGCGCGACGCCGCCGCGATCGTCGCGAGCGTCGAGCCCGAGGCGCGCCGCATCCTCGGGCTGTATCCCGAGGGCCAGGAGCGTAGCGCCCTGATTCCGATCCTGCACGCGTTCCAGAACGTCGAGGGCTGGGTCTCGCCCGAGGCGCTCGCGCAGACCGCGCAGTGGACGGGTGTGCCGCGCTCGGTCGTCGAGTCGACCGCGTCGTTCTACACGCTCTTCCATCGCCGGCCCGTCGGCCGCTACGTGCTCCAGCCGTGCCGCAATCTCTCGTGCATCATCAACGGCGCGGGGCCGGTAATGGCGCGCTTCCGCGAGCGGCTCGGGATCGGTCACATGCAGACGACGTCCGACGGGCTGTTCTCCTATGAAGAAGCCGAGTGTCTCGCGGCCTGCGATCGCGCGCCGTGCATGCAGGTCAACCTGCAGTTCGTCTACGACCTCACGCCCGAGCGGGTGGACGAGCTCATCGACGCGATGCGTGCCGGCACGTTCGCGGTGCCGCCGTTGCCACAGTCGGCGATACCGGGGCCGGACTGGCACGTCGGCCAGGACGTTCACGGCAAATCGCTCGGCGCGCAGGACGTCGGTTCGCCCAACGACCCGGGCGGCCTCGGCGATGCGACCGGCGTCCGGATGATCGAGCGGCTCGCGCGCGATCCGCATCCCATCGACGTCCGCCCGACGCACGAGCGGCTCATCGCCGAGGGCGCCGAGCGCCTCACCTCTCCGACCCATGGTAGCGATCACTGATGCCCGTCACGCCCGTTCTCACCGCCGGTATCGGCGAAGCGAATCTCCGCGACATCGACGTCTACCGCGCGCGCGGCGGCTACGTGCAGTTGCAACGCGCAATCACGGAGATGGCGCCGGAGAACGTCGCCTCGATCGTTGCCGACAGCGGCCTGCGCGGTCGCGGCGGTGCGGGCTTCCCGACCGGGCGCAAGTGGTCGTTCCTGCCGAAAAACGGCCGGCCGCGCTACATGGTGTGCAATTGCGACGAGGCCGAGCCCGGCACGTTCAAGGACCACATGCTGCTCGAGGAGACGCCGCATCAGGTGCTCGAGGGCATCCTGCTCGGCGCCTACGCGATCGGCGCGAAGCACGCGTTTATCTATATCCGCGGCGAGTTCGAGCGCGGCTACGAGATCATGACCGAGACGGTCGCGCAGGCGCGTGCGGCGGGCTTCGTCGGCGAGAACCTCTTCGGCACGACGACGTCGATCGAGTTCACGATCCATCGTGGCGCGGGCGCGTACATCTGCGGCGAGGAGACCGCGCTGCTCAACTCGCTCGAGGGCCGGCGCGGCGAGCCGCGCCTCAAGCCGCCGTTTCCGGCAATCCGCGGGTTGTACGGCGAGCCGACGGTCGTCAACAACGTCGAGACGCTCGCGACGATCCCGCATCTCCTCGAGCGCGGGCCGCAGTGGTTCGCGTCGGTCGGGACGGCGAAGTCGCCCGGTTACAAGATCGTCTCGATCAGCGGCCACGTGAGGAAGCCCGGCAACTACGAGGTGCCGCTCGGCACGCCGCTACGCGAGCTGCTCGAGATCGCGGGCGGCCCGCGCGACGGCCGGCGCATCGTCGCCATGCAGCCCGGCGGCGGCTCGTCCGCGTGCCTCTTCGAGGAAGACCTCGATCTCGGCTACGATTTCGAATCGATGGCGGAGCACGGGACGATGCTCGGGTCGGGCGCGATCGTCTACTTCGACGATACGACGAACTTCGTCGAGGCGGCGCTCGCGCTCGTGCGCTTCTACGCCCACGAGTCGTGCGGGCAATGCACGCCGTGCCGCGAGGGCAGCCACTGGCTCGAGGTTACGCTCGAGCGCATCCTCGCGGGCGGCGGCATGGCCTCGGACGTCGACATGCTCGTCTCGGTCTCGCACCAGATGACCGGCCTCAATCTCTGCCCGCTCGGCGATTCGATCGAGCCGTTCCTGGCCTCCGTCGTTAAGCGCTTCGAGCCGCAGTTCCGCGCGTACATCAAGGCGCCGCTCGTCAAGGCGCCGTTTGTCGGGCCGGCCGCCGACCGCACGCTCGTCGCGACGCGCGCGTGAACGACGCAGCGGCGGAGCCGGTCCAGCGTTCGAACGCGAAACGCAACGCCGCGGTCGCCATCGCCGCGATTGTCGTCGTGGCGCTCCTCTGGGGCCGCCGCCGTTCGACCTCCAGGAAAGCCGTGCCGCTCGGCGCCGACCTCGCATGACGACCGACCGCTTCCCCGAAAGAATAGCCCGTGGCTGATTCCGTCACCCTGACCATCGACGGGAACGCCGTCACGGTGCCCGCCGGGACGCTCGTTGTCGAAGCCGCGAAAGCGCTCTCGACCGACGTGCCCGTTTATTGCTATCACCCGAAGCTCGGGCCCGCGGGGCTCTGCCGCATCTGCCTCGTCGCCATCGACAAGCTGCCGAAGCTGCAGATCGCTTGCAACACGGTCGTGAGCGAAGGCATGGCGGTCCACACGTTCGGCGAGCAGGTCGAGGCCGGCCGCCGGGCCGTCATGGAGTTCTTGCTCCTCAATCACCCGCTCGACTGTCCGATCTGTGACAAGGGCGGCGAGTGCGATCTGCAAGACTACTCGATGGCGTACGGCCAGACGGCCTCGCGGCTCGCCGATCCCAAGTCGCAAAAGCCCAAGGCGATCGATCTCGGTCCGACGATCGTGCTCGACGACGAGCGCTGCATCGTCTGCCAGCGGTGCTCACGCTTCGATGAGATCATCACGCACGAGCGCTCGCTCGTCGTGAAGGATCGCGGCCAGCGCGACGTCATCGCGACCGCGACGGGCGATCCGTACCGCTCGAACTTCTCCGGCAACGTCACGGAACTGTGCCCGGTCGGCGCGCTCACGTCGAAGACGTACCGCTTCAAGTCGCGGCCCTGGGACAACCACCGGACGGGAACGACCTGCACGCAGTGCGCCGTCGGCTGCCAGCTCTTCGTCGACGAGCGCTACGGCCAGGTCCAGCGCACGATGTCCAATCAAAGCGACGACGCGCTTTCCGACGGCTGGCTCTGCGACCGCGGCCGCTACAACATCGGCTTCCTCTCCGACGAGCGCCGGATCGTCTCGCCGCTGCTGCGTCACGACGGTGAGTTCGTGCAGATCGCATGGGACGATGCGATCGAGACCGTGGCACGCGCGGTGACGGCCGCGCAGGCGGCGGGCCCGAATCGCATCGGGATGCTCGGCGGCGGACGGCTGCTGAGCGAAGAGCTCGTCCTCCTCGCGAAGCTCGCGGAAGGCATCGGCGGCGTCGCGGTCGACTGGCGCACGGGCCGTCAGCAGCACGCGACGCTCGCGTCACTCGGCGGGAGCTATGACGAGCTCGAGCACGCGGAGGCGATCGTCGTCTTCGGTCGGCCGCCGTCGGAGACGGCACCGGTCCTAGACCTGCGCGTGCGCAAAGCCGTACTCCGCCACGGCGCGCGGCTCGTGTACGTCGGCGACCGCGGCTCGCCGTCGTTCGTCCCGACGCAGCTCGTCGCGACCGCGGAGGACCTCCGCTTGCTCATCGACGCGAAGCTCGCACGCATCGCGATCGTCTGGGACGGCATCGACCCCGCGGCGGGCGACGCGGCGGCTGGCTTCGCGCGTGAGCTCGCGGCCGCCGGAACCGCCGTGCACGGCTTCGTGCCCGGCGAGCAGCCCAACGCACGCGGCGCCGCGGCGCTGCTCGCGGAGCCCGGCGAACGTTCCGTGATCGAGCTGGCGGCGGGCGGCGAACTCGACGTGCTCTTCCTCATCGGCGCGAATCCGATGCTGACGCATCCCGCCGGTCCGGACGCGGTGCGCGCGGCGCTCGAGCGGACGGCCATGGTCGTCGCGCTCGACCTCTTTCCGACGGCGAGCGCCGGGCTCGCGACGATCGTCCTGCCCGCGCAGCACGCGCTCGAGAAGGGCGGCCACACGGTCGGTCTCGCGGGCGACGTGCTCGCGCTCGACCCCGCGCACGGCGCACCCGCCGGAACGCTTTCGGACGGCGAGATCTTCGTCGCGCTCGCGAGCGAGCTCGGGATCGCGATCCCGGACCCCGCGGAGATCGAAGCCGCCGCCGCGTCGCCGGCTCTCGTCGTGCGCTCGACCGCGCCGGCGAACGGCAGCCGCCCGAGCGGGGACGGGGACGCCGGCGCCGGGACCGGGCTGCGGCTCGCGATCGGCACGGACATCTTCGCCGGCGGCGGGACCTCCGCGTTCGATCCGACGATCGCGGCACTCCGGCCGGCCCCGTGCGCGACGCTCGGCGTCGTGGCGGCAGCGGCGCTCGGCGCGCGCGACGGCGATCGCGTCGACGTGCGCGGCGCGCGCGCGATGATCCGCGATCTGCGAGTCCGGGTCTCGGACGAGCTCGGCGACGGCATCGTGCGCGTCGTCGACGGCATCCCCGAGGCACCCGCGAACGGGCTCGCCGACGGCGAGATCGTCGCGCTCGAGAATCTGCGGCCCGCCGCGGAGCTCATCGGAGCCGCGCGATGAACCACGTCTACGAGGTCGTCTCGACCGCTCCTTGGTGGCTCGTCGCGCTCGTGAAGGCCGCCGTGATCCTCGGCGTCGTCCTCACGGTCTTTGCGTACGCGATGGTCTTCGAGCGCAAGATCATGGGCTGGATGCAGTTGCGCCCCGGGCCCAATCGCACGGGCCCGTGGGGCATGATGCAGCCCGCCGCGGACGCCGTGAAGATGCTTTTCAAGGAAGACCTCACGCCGAACACGGCGGACCCGCTGATCTATCGCCTCGCGCCCTGGATCTCGCTCGTCACCGCGATGGCGGTCTTCGCGATCATTCCATTCTCGCAGACGCAGCAGGGTGTCTGGGGCGTCGCGGATGTCAACGGCGGGATCCTCGTGATCTTCGCGCTGACGTCGATCGGCGTCTACGGCATCACGCTCGCCGGCTGGGCGTCGGGCTCGAAGTTCCCGCTGCTCGGGAGCGTCCGCTCGACCGCGCAGATGATCAGCTACGAGCTCGCGATGACGATGTCGGTGATCGGCGTGCTCATCATCGCCGGCACCACGTCGCTGACCGGGATCGTGAACGCGCAGTACCGGCAGTGGTTCATCTTCCCACAGCTCGTCGGCTTCGCGATCTACATCATCACGGCGGTCGCCGAGACCAATCGCGCGCCCTTCGACCTGGTGGAAGCCGAGACCGAGCTCGTCGGCGGGTTCCACACCGAGTATTCGGGGCTGCGCTTTGGGTTGTTCTTCATCGCCGAGTATCTGAACATGATCAGCGTGGCGTGCATCGCGACGCTGCTGTTTCTCGGCGGTTGGGGCGCGCCGCTGGGCCTCACGATCGTCCCGGGGCTCATCTGGTTCGTCTTAAAGGCCGGGCTCTTCATCTTCATGTATATTTGGCTGCGGACGACACTGCCGCGCCTGCGCTACGATCGCCTCATGAATTTCGGCTGGAAGTTCCTGCTGCCGGTCGCGACGCTCAATCTCATGGTGACGGCCGCTGTCGTCGCGATAACGGGGTAATCGTGCAATCCTTTCCCGGTGCCGTGACGGCGCTCGCGCGCGGTTTTGCGACCACGCTCTCGTTCGCGTTTCGCAAGCGGCCGACGATCGAATATCCCAACGTCAAGAAGCAGCATGCGCCCCGCTTCCACGGCCTGCACGAATTACGACGCTACGCGGACGGCAAGGAGCGCTGCATCGGCTGCGAGCTCTGCTCGATCGCCTGCCCCGCGAACGCCATCACCGTCATCGGGGCGGAGAACGCGCCCGACGACCGCCGGTCGCCGGGCGAACGGTTCGCCGCGCGCTACGAGATCGACGAGCTGCGTTGCATCTTCTGCGGCCTCTGCGAGGAGGCGTGCCCGACGGACGCGATCGTCCTGACGCCGCGCTTCGAGATGGCCGACTATCGCCGCGGTTCGTTCATCTACAGCAAGGATCGCTTGCTCGTGCCGCCCGAGGGCGGCGTCGGCATGCCCCCCGACGAGCGCCCCGGCGGCATCCCCGCCGATCTCGGCTCGGTCGTCGAGCGCAAGAGCACGATGGATGTCGCGACGGGCTACGAGGCGACGTTCAACGGCAATCGGCTCAAGACGGAGACCAAAGGCCTGGTCCTGGAGTGACGCTCTTTGCGTTCCTCGCGGTCGCGCTCATCGCGAGCGCGATCTTCACGGTGACGCAGAAGAGCCCGGTCTACAGCGTCATCGGGCTGCTCGCGAACTTCATCGCCCTCGCCGCCCTCTATTTCACCCTCGACGCCGAGTTTCTCGGCATCATTCAGATCGTCGTGTACAGTGGCGCGATCTTGATGTTGTTCGTCTTCGTCATCGCGCTGCTCTCGAGCGGCATCGGCCCGTTCCAGCTCGGTGAAAACAAACTGCCGCGCGTGCTCGTGCCGGCGATCGTCGCGACGTTCGCGGCGTTCGCGCTGCTGATCTTCGGCGTCGCCAGCCGGCCGGTCGGCGCACTCCCGCCGCACGTGCCGACCTCGAAGCTCGGCGCCGTCGGCGACCCGAACGTCTTCGGCAGCGTCGCCGATTTCGGGCGCGCGCTCTTCACGGCGCAGCTGCTCCCCTTCGAAGTCACGTCGCTCGTCCTCATGGTCGCCGTCATCGGCGTCGTCATCATCGCGGGCGACGCGGTCCCGCAGCCGACGCTCGGGCGCCACCGGCCGCAGAAGAAGAGCCTCGAGCGCGAGGCCATCGTGAAGACGCCGCGCTCATGATCGATTCGTCCGCCTACGTCGCGCTCTCGGCCGTGATGTTTTTCATCGGCGTCCTCGGAGTCGTGCTGCGCCGCAATCCGCTCGTCATGCTCATGGGTATCGAGCTGATGTTCAACGCCGCGAACCTCGCGCTCGTCGCGTTCTCGCGGCTCTGGGTCAACGACGCGGGCCATATCTTTGTGTTCCTCGTCGTGACGGTCGCGGCGGCAGAAGCCGCGATCGGGCTCGCGATCGTCGTCGCGGTCTTTCGCCGGTCGGACGTCGTGGACGTCGATGACGTCGCGCGGTTGCGCGGATGAGCGCGTTGCTGATCGTCGCGTGGCTGCTGCCGTTCGCGGGCGCGATCGCAATGTGGAGCTTCGGGCCCGAGCTCAAGCGCACGGCGGGCATCCTCGGCTCGGCCGTCGTCTTCACGTCGCTCGTCCTCGTGCTCGTCGCGTTCGGCGCGGCCACGCACGGCGGCGTCGCAGCGCCGCTCGTGACGTGGGTGCCGGGCTTCGCGCTCGGGCTCGAGCTCGATCCGCTCTCGCTGCTGTGGTCGCTCGTGATCACGGGCGTTGGCGGCCTCATCCATGTCTATTCGCTCGGCTACATGTGGAACGACCGCGCGACCGCGCGCTTTTTCGCGTACCTCAACTTCTTCGTCTTCGCGATGCTGACGCTCGTGCTCTCGGATAACTTGATCGGCTTACTCATCGGCTGGGGGCTCGTCGGGCTCGCGTCCTACTTTCTCATCGGCTTCTGGTTCGATCGTGAGTCGGCGGTCGAGGCGGCCCGCAAGGCCTTCGTGATCAACGTCTTCGGCGACGTCGGGATCATGTTCGCGATCTTCGTGCTCTTTCGCGGCGTCGGGTCGCTGACGTACGCGGACATCTTCGCGCGCATCAACACGCTCGACGCGACGACGATCCTCCTCGCGACGATCGGCATCTTCATCGGCTGCGCCGCGAAGTCGGCGCAGGTGCCGCTGCACACGTGGCTCCCCGACGCGATGGAGGGTCCGACGCCCGTCTCCGCGCTCATCCATGCCGCGACGATGGTGACGGCGGGCGTCTATCTCATCGCACGCTTCGCGCCGCTGTTTTCTGCGTCGCCCGTGTCGCAGGAATTCGTCGGCACGATCGGCGGCATCACGATGGTCCTCGGCGCCGTGCTCGGCGTCGCGCAATGGGACATCAAGCGCGTGCTCGCCTATTCGACGATGTCGCAGATCGGCTACATGATCATGGGCGTCGGCGTCGGCGCATACGCCTCGGGGGTGCTGCACTTCCTCACGCACGCGTTCTTCAAGGCGCTGCTGTTCCTCACGTCCGGTCTCATCATCCATGAGCTGCACGACGAACAGGACATCCGCAAGATGGGCAGCCTGCGCACGCAGATGCCATTCGCGTTCTGGGCGATGCTCGTCGGAACGCTCGCGATCATCGGCTTCCCCGGCCTCAGCGGCTACTACAGCAAGGACGCGATCATCTACGCGACGCTCGCGCTCGGGCATCCGTGGCTGTGGGCCGCGGGCGCGATCACGGCCGGTCTCACCGCCTACTACATGTTCCGGCTGATGTTCGTGACGTTCTTCGGTCCCGACCGGTCGCGCTGCGCGGATGCCGAGCTCGGCATCCTGCCCGATCGCCGCGCGCATCGCGACGAGAACATCACGGACAACCACGCCCCGGACTGGCTCACGCGCGGCCCCGTCGCGATCCTGATGGTCTTCGCGATCGTGGCCGGCTGGATCGCGATCGGCGGCGCGACGAGCCCGTGGCAGCGCTTTGTCGGAGACTCGTTCGGCGGCGCGAGCCGTGCGGCCGAGGGCGCGACGTTGCTGAACGAGACGCTCTCGACCATCATCGTCCTCGTGCTCGTGGCGCTCGGGATCGTCGTCGCGTTCCTGCGTTACGGCACGGCCGCGGCGCAGGTGAATTCGATCGCGAGGATCCGCGCCGAGACGCTCGGCCGCTGGCCCGTCCTGTCGCACGCTTTCTACGTCGATGATGCGCTGCAGTGGCTGTTCGTAAAGCCGGCGCGGGCCATCGGCGGGTTCTGCTCGCGGATCGTCGATCCACACGTCATCGACGCCGGCGTCACGGACGTCGTGTGGGGCGCCGGAATCCTCGGCTACGTCGCGCGCAGCCTGCAGAACGGGCTCGTGCGCTCGTACGCGCTCACGCTCGTCGTCGGTACCGCCTGCTTCATCGCATACTTCGCGTTCGTGGGAGTCGCCAAGTGATCGCCGCGCTCGTGCTCCTCCCGATCCTCGCGGGCTTCGCGGTCTACCTCATTCCGAAGGCGAACGAGGCGGCCGCGCGCTATGCAGGTGTGCTGGTCGCCTTCGTGACGTTCGCACTCGCCGCGTGGTCGTCGCGCATGCCCGACGAGAGCGTGCCGTGGTTCTCGGCGCCGTTCGCTGCGAGCTTCCACGTCGGGCTCGGCGGGATCGGCTATTGGCTGGTGCTGCTCCTCGCGCTCGCGACGGGCTGCTCGCTCGCGGTCGCAACGGTGCCGCGCCTGCGCGAGTTCGTGGCGCTCGCGCTCATGCTGCTCGGGGCGATGAACGGCGTCTTCGTCGCCCGCGATCTGCTGCTCTTCGCGCTCTTCTGGGATCTGATGCTGATCCCGGTGTTCTTCGTGCTCGTTGGGTGGACGGCGGGCCGCGCGGGCGGCGTCGCCTGGCGCTACCTCGTGTACAACGTGACGGGCGGGCTCGCGCTGCTGCTCGCGACCGCTGCCTACGGCATCGTGACCGGCACGACGAACGTCCTCGGCGGGGCGGCTCCGCTCCCGAGCCTGCCCGCCGCGACCGCGGGCTGGATCCTGACGGGCTTCGCCTTCGCCTTCCTCATCAAGACGCCGGTCTGGCCTCTGCACACGTGGATGCCCGAGACGTACGCGGCGCTGCCCGCGCCGATGGCGGCCACCGTGAGCGCGGTGCAGTCCAAGGCCGGGCTGTACGGCTTCATCGTGATCGGGCTCGCGCTTTTCCCAGGCGCCATGCACGCCGCCGCCCCGCTGATGTTCGTGCTCGGGCTCGTCTCGCTCGTCTACGGTGCGGTCGTCGCGCTCGTGCAGGACGACGTCAAACGCGTCGTCGCGTACTCGTCGCTCTCGCACCTCGGCCTCATCCTCATCGCGATCTTCAGCTTCAATCCGGTCGCGCTCGCGGGCGCCCTCGTCTACATGGTCGCGCACGGCCTCTTCAGCGCCGGCCTTTTCATCTCGATCGGGACGGTCGAATCGCGCGAGGAGACGCGGCTGCTCAGCCGGCTCGGCGGGCTCGGCCGGCGCAATCCCAAGCTCGCGGGCGGCCTCACGATCGTCGCGCTCGCGGCGCTCGGGCTGCCCGGCCTGTGCGGCTTCGCGGGCGAACTCCTCATCGTCACGGGGCTCTATGCGGCGGGCGACGTGTGGCCGGCCATCGTCGCGCTCGTGCCGATCGTCGTCGCGGCGGCGTACATGCTGCGCGTCGTGCAGGGCATCGCGAACGGCCCGGAGCGCGAGGATCTCCCGCAGCGCGCCGATCTGATGCCCGCCGAGATCGCGGCGCTTGCACCGCTCGTGGCGGCGATGGTAATGCTCGGCGTCGCGCCGGGTGCCGTGGCGAACTCGATCGCGTTCGGCCCGAGTCCGGGCGACGCGTCGGGTGCGATGGTGCCGGGCAATCACGGCCTGCCGATTGGGCGGCCCGCGGTTTCGAACGACATCCAGTTCGGACTGCCGGGGGGAAGCACGCGATGACCGCGCCGCTCGTCATCCCGTTCGGCGCGAGCGACTGGGCCGCCGTATACCCGACGACCGTCGTCGCCCTCGCCGGGCTCGTGGTCCTGCTCGTCGACCTCTTCGCACCCAAGGCCGTGCGCCGGACCGCGTGCCTCGCGCTCGCACTCGTCGGGCTCGTCGTCGCGGGCATCGTCGCCCTCGGCAGCGGGGGTATGCCGCGCGGCGCCTTCGGCGGGGCCTTCGTCACGGGCGGGTTCACGGTCGCCTTCGAGGAGATCGTGCTCGGGGCGGCGCTGCTGTCGCTGCTGCTCGCGCGCGGGCTCGGTCGCGACGATCAGGCCGGCGGCGCGCTCGCGCTCGTGCTCTGGAGCGCGTGCGGTGCGATGCTGATGGTGGGTGCGGGGAACCTGATGCTGGTCTTCCTCGGCCTCGAGCTGCTCTCGCTCGCGCTCTACTGCCTCTGCGCGCTTAGTCCGAAGCCCGGCGGCCGGGAGTCGGCGCTCAAGTATCTGATCCTCTCGTCGATGGCCTCGGCGATCATGCTCTACGGCATGGCGCTCCTCTTCGGGGCGACGGGCAGCGTCGCGCTCGCCTCGCTCGGCGGTCCGGTCGCCTCGATCGGCCTGTACGACGTCGGCTGCGGCCTCTTCCTGATCGGGCTCTGCTTCAAGCTCGGGCTCGTGCCGTTCCACGTGTGGACGCCCGACGTCTTCGAGGGCGCGCCGCTGCCCGTGACGGCCTATATGAGCGTCGTCACGAAGGCGGGCGCGCTTGCCGTGCTCGCGCGCTTCGCCTACGCGGCGCTGCCGAGCGACGCGTCGCACGTGCTGCTCTGGCCGGTCTGGATCGTCGCGGGGTTATCGATGATCGTCGGGAACGTCGGCGCGCTCGCGCAGCGCGACGTCAAGCGGCTCCTGGCCTACAGCGGGATCGCGCAGCTCGGCTACGTCGTCGCCGGGCTCGCGGGCACGACGCCGGCGGGGCTACGGGACGCGATCTTCTACTTCGCGTCGTACGCGTTCATGAATCTCGGTGCGTTCGCGGTCGTCGCTGCGTTGCAGCGCGAGCACGGCGAGAGCTCGGCGATCGACGCGCTCTCGGGCCTGGCGTTCCGGCGCCCGCTACTCGCCGCGGCGCTCTCGTTCTTTCTGCTGAGCCTCGCGGGCTTGCCGCCGACGGCCGGATTTACGGGAAAGCTCTTCTTGCTCGCGGGTACCGTCGGCGCCGGCTACACGTGGCTCGCGGTCCTGCTGATCGTTGGCACGGCGATCTCGATCTACGCGTACTTCAAGATCGTGCGGCTCATGTACGTCCGCACGGTCGGCGCGCCGATCCGGCAGCGGACATTCGCCCCGGGCGCCCTGCCGCTGGCGTGCGTCGCGATCTGCGCCCTGGCGACGCTCGTGCTCGGCTTCGTGCCGTTCACCCCGTCGGACGTCGTGCCGCTGCTCCGGTAGAAACGGCCGTCCGAGTCGCGCGTGGCGAACGTACGTTCGGGGTATGCTCTCAGGCATGGAAGAGAAGCTGCGCGCCAACTCCATGATGGCGCATCTCCTGGATTCACTCGACCGCGGCGAGGATATCGGCCACTACGGCCGGCTGGTCTTCGCGATGATCGCGCGTCATTTCGGTGACGACGACGAGGTCGTCGCGCGGTTACGCAAAGATAACGACTTCTCCGAGGACGATGCCCGCGCGCTGCTCGTGCAGGTGGAGCAGGCGGACTATAGCCCGCCCAAGCGCGACAAGATCCTCGAGTACCAGGCGCAGCAAGATTTCAAGATCATCGCGAACCCCGACGATCCCGACGAGGGCAACGTCTACAAGGACTTGGAGTTCCCCGACGCCGTCTACGAGCACATCGCGCAGTACCGCGAGAAGAAGTCCCACGCACACTCGTAGTGCGAGCCGGCTTTCCGCGCCGCTTAGAAGCGGTGCGGGAAGCGCATATCGAGCTGGAAGTTCGGCGCATCCTTCGTCAGCCCGAGGTCGAACTCGGTGACGACCGTTTGATGCGGATTGCTCGCAAAGCCGGTCGAGATGCTGAGCATCGCGGCGTTGGTCGCGCTCCCGATCACGGGTGTGATCGGACCGCCGTCGGGTTTGATGAGCACCTCGCTCGAGATCGAGTCGCTGAACGCGAATGAGAGCGAGGTCCGCTCGTTGAGCGCGAACGCCGTGCCGAGCTGATACTGAAACGTGTTTCCCGGGCGTGCGAAGCCGGGAACGACGGTGTTCGCGTCGCTGCTCAGGTCGGCGAAATGCTTCGGTAGATTGTAGTAGAAATTCGCGCCACCGAACCACACGACGGGGTCGCTCGTCTTCACGAAGCTCGCACCGATCTGAACGCCGGGGACGCCCGAGCCCGTCGGCAGCCGGCCCGGATACTGTAGGTTGTCGTTGAGCGGATCGCTGACGAGCTTGATGCCGTACGGCGACCGGCCCGTCGGGATCGAGACGTGGCCGTTGACCGTGATGCCGGGCGCAGTGTTCGATTCGGGCCGCAGCTGATAGAACGCGCCGACGACCGCGTCGCCGATCCCCGAGTTTGCGACGTTATCTTGCGACGGCTGCGCGCTCGAGTTGTTCGCCCCGACCGACGAGAAGTTCGTCGAGCGGTTGAAGTACGGCAGCGTACCGTCGAGCTGGAAACGATTGCTCAGCCCGTACGTCGCGTTGAGCGCGGCGATCGTGAGGTCGGTGCGCTGCTGCGTGACGTTGACGTTGCCGAGGAAGATCGCGCCGAGGGCGAGGAACCCGTTGAGCGTCACGAAGCGGTTGTCGCTGTACGTGCGCGTGATGCTCGGTGTCAGCGTGAGATTGCGGCGGAAGAGTGCGTTGTGCTGCTCGTAGACCGATTCGACGCTGCGATCGGCCGGTTTCGTGACCTGCTGCGTCGTCGTGGCCTCGTTGATGATCGCGACCTGGCGCGGTTGCTGCACGCCCGGCGCCGCGCCTGCGGCCGAAGCCGCTCCCGTGCCTGCGCCCGGGGTAGCAACGGTTCCGTCGCCGGGTACGCTCGGCGGAACGGCAGCGAGCGCGACTGCTCGCGGGGCGCTGCGGCTCGGGGCTGCGATCCCGCCGACCTGCGAGCGCAGCCGCGCGATCTCGGCTTCCTGCGTGTCGTTCCGGCGCTGCAACGCATCGACGCGCTCGGCGAGCGCCGCGAGCTCGGCGTGCCCCCGGTCCGCCCGATCGGGCGGCGCGGCCGCGACCGTTCGCGTCGGAGCGCGGCGCACCGGGACCGCCGGCGCCGGAGCGGCCGGCGTCGCGTCCGTCGGCGCGCCGAGCCCCGGCGTCGCGATCGAGATCGAGCGCGCGAACGATTCGAGTCGCAGCTCCGTGTTCGGCGCGTCGTCCGCATGAGCGGCTCGTGCGACGGAGCCGAGCGAAAGCGAGGCGCCGATGGCGAGCGAGGCGGCGAGGGGGCCGTACGAGCGACGTTGCATGGGTGCCTTCACGAATTCAGTGCGGGAGGCCGACGGGTAGGGAGAGCCCGAGCCCGGTTTGGAGGGTCGGGAGCGACGGACGCGCGCCGGCCGGACCGACGCCGACGGCGAGCCGTAGCTCGTTGACGACGACCGCCGAGTCTCCGGCGATGACGGCGTCCTGCCAGAGCGAGCCCGAGCCGATCGACTGCATCGCGCTTCCGTTGGGAAGGTCGATCGCGACTCCGATGCCCGCGACGCTCGCGGTCGTCGCGCACGCCGAGCCGCACGACGTCTCTCCGCCGGCGGCGGTCGCCGGGGCACCGAGCGCAGTGAGCGCGGACCCGTGGGTGACCTCGAGCGTCGCCGCGTTGAGGGCGGCGTTGTTGTTGCCGGCGATCGAGATCCGTTGCGCAACGCCCGTCACCTTGCCGGCGAGGGTTCCCGAGACGCTGTCGACGGTCGAACTCGGCGTGCCGCCCGGCGTCGAGATCTGTGTCGCGGAACGTTCGATCGTGACGGCCGGCACCGCCGTCGTCAGGTCGATGCCCACGCGCTGATCGACGTGATACGTCGTCGTCTCGCCCGCTCCGGGCGACGTGAACGCGCTGGACATGTCGACGGCGAAGCTACGCAGCGACCCGGCCGCGACGGAGCCGGGCGCGGCGGCTGGCACCGATGAAGGGGCCGCCCCCGTGCCCGAGCCGGCAACGGAGCCTGCGGCGGTCGGGAAGACCGGCGTCTCGCCGCGGACGGCGATGACCGGAAGCGACCGGCCGGCGGGCGCGCCGCTCGCGGCACCGAGGGCCGCATCGTCGAGCGGCACGGGCTCGGCGGACGCGCGTTCGGTCATGGTCGCGGTCGCGAGAACGGCGAAGGTCGCGACGGCGAGGGCCGCGCGCGGCGTCACAGGCGACTCGTCGGCGGCGTACCGGTGAACGTCGTGGTCGCCGTGAAGCCGGGCAACGCGGCGGTCGGCGCGAAATCGAGCAGATCGCGCGTCTCGAGCGGTACCGCCGTTCGCGCGAGGACGTTATCGGGAAGATAGCCCTTACCGAGCACGACGAGCACGATGCCGTTCCACTGGCTCGTGAACGTGTCGAGCGGAACCGTACCATTTCCGAACGCCGGATCGGCAACGTACGCGAAGCGAGCGTCGGCGCGACGCAGCAACGCGAAGTGCGTGTAGCCGCGGACGTTGATGAGCACCACGGCCGGGACGCGCAGGTCGCGGAGATGGTCGGCGGTCAACCGGAAGCCCTCGGCGCCGAGCCCGACCGTCGTCGCGTACGCTTTGAGATCGAAGAGCGAGAAGCCGGAGCGACGCACGCGCGCGGCATCGGCGACGTTGAGCATGCCGCGATAGACGTCGGCTTCACCGACCGGCGCGCCGTAGCCGTCGCGAAAGAGCGTCGCGAGCGCAGCGGCACCGCACGATGCGTCGACCTTCGGCTGGACGAGGCCGAGATACCGTCGCTCGCGCAGGCTCGTCACGTGAATGACGGCACCGTTGCTTTCACCGGAGATGAGTGGTCCGACGGAATCGTTCGCGCGCGTCGCGATGGGCGCGAGCGCGACCGTCGCGGCGACGACCGTTGCTAGGAGACGGGGTGACACACGATGCCCTCCATGGGATTCGGCGGCGCGGGGGCGCCGGGGCCCCCGCCGCCCGCAACCCCCCCGACAACGGGATTACGGCTGGATGCTGAGCGTGTTGCTCTGCTGGTTGCCGATGCCCGAGGCGATGTTGAGGCCGACATTGCCGGACGCGCCCGAGAGCGCGTTGCCGTCCGCGATTGCGGTCGCGTTGAACGAGTCGACGCCGACGATCGAGCCGATCTTTTGCGTCACGCCGACCGAAGACGTGTCGCCGTAATATCCATAGTAACCGTTGTTGTTCGAAGGGCTCGAGATGAGCGTCGCGTTGCCCTGCGAGTTGAACGCGCCCGAGGCGACGTTCACCGCGATGTTGCCCTTGGCGCCCGAGCCCGCGCTGCCGCCGAGGCTCGCGTACGAGCCGCCGTTGGAATCGGTCGTCAGCGTCGTGGTCGAGCCGACCTCACCCGAGGTATTGTTCGTGTACGTATTCGCGTTGTTCTCGTCGAGAGTCTGGTAGGCGGTACCGGCGTTCGAGTTCGAGGCCGAGCTATTTTGCGAGAATGATCCCGACTTCATCGCGGACGCGCTCGCGGATTTTGTGAGGCTCCCCGTCTGAGCGAGGCTCTCGTCGAGCGTCTGCGAGGCGCTGTTGCTCTTCATCGAAGTCGCCATCGCCGAGTTCGCGGCGGTCGCGTTCGCCGACGCGGCATAGTTCCCGCCGGAACTCGCATTGCGTGCGCTCGCGAACTTGTCGGCGGACGCCGCCGCGGTTTGTTCGCTCGCCGACCCGGCCAGATTGGCGTCGACTTTGAACGAACCTTAAGCGTAACCCTTGCCCGTGCTCGAGTTGCTCGTCTTCGAGGCGCTGCTCTTATAGTAGTACTCGCCGTAGCCGCTGCCCGAACCGTTGAGCGCCGCTTTGAACGAGCCGCTCGCGTTCTGCGACGCCGATGTGCTGTCGGAACCCGACTTGTTCGCGTACGCGCTCTGCGCAAGGTTCTCGTTGAGGGTCTCCGACGCGCTCGCGTTGCTGCTCGACGACGCGTTCTTCATGTTCATTGCGGTCGATGCGGCCTTCGCGTCGTACGTCGCGCTCGCGGCGTAGTTCGCGGCCGCATTTTCGCTCGCCGAGCTCATGCTCGAGGAGTCGCCGCTGGCCGACGTCGATGCCATGCCGGTCGAGCCAACCGTCGTCTTGAAGCTCGACGTCGTGCCGATGCTGCTGTTCTGAGTCAGGTTGTTGACGAATTTCGTATCGCTGCCGAGTGTCGTGACGGCGCCGTTGACCGAAACGCCCGAGATGTTCCCGGTCGTCTGATCGATCGTTACCGACTTCGAGTTGCCGTAGCCATACGGATAGGAAGTACCGTTATTCGTGTGGATCTGCGTGAAATTCGCCTGCTGGTTGCCGACGCCGCTCGCGACGTTCGCGCCGATGTTGCCGGACGCTGCGGAGAGGACGTTGCCTGCAAGCGTCGCCGCAGGGTTGACGAGGACGACGGCGCCGCTGTTGCCGTTGGTCTGATCGATCGAGCCGTTGGTTTGATCGGCGAACGCGGGAGTCGTGATCGCGGCGAGCAGCGCCGCCGTGCCGAACGCGGCCGAGATGGACGATGTTTTCACAAAATGCCTCCGAATGCGAGTGAGCGTTACGGACGCGTACGGAGCGCGAACGAGTTGATCGCCGCGTTGCCGTCACCGGCCGTCTGGTCGAGCTGAACGATGCCGCGCGCGTTGGAGAACGCGCCGGGCGCGATGGCCGTTCGGTCGTGGTCGGCTCCGTTGCCGAGCGTAATGCTCGTGCGGCGTTGCGAGACCACGCCCGCGAGCACGCTATCGGAGACGGACGTGCCGCCGATCGCGAGCGCGTTGATCTGCTGATTCGCGATGCCGGCGCTTTCGTTCACGCCGATGGTGCCCGACGCTCCGGAAAAGATCGATCCGCCCGCGACGACGAGTTGCGAGGTCGGCTCGTCGGCACGTGCAGCCAGCGCGAGTTGCATAAGCAACGCGGTGACAGCGAGACCGACGGAGACACGACGAATGGAACGGCGTCGTACGGACACGTCACTCCCCCGAGACGATCGAACTCCGGAGACTTTAGCGAGCAAGGTCTCCGGCACTCGACATTTGTATCATTGCGGAGGACGACTCGCTATCCGGGAATCCGTTGACCCGAACGTCGCCTTCGATACAGTTTCGCCCGCGGGTTCGGTCGCTGACGTCGGTCAGTATGGCGGCTCGCCATCGTGAACGTTTAATGATTCAATAGAAAACGGCGGTCAAGCGGAGCCGCGTGGACATCTCGGTGTACGATTGGGGAGTGGGACGTGGAACGGTCGGTACTCGATGATTCCAGAATCGCCGTCTCCGACGGCGTCCGGCGGCGCGGAACGCCGCTCGTCTATCTCGTGGACGCCGAGCTCAAGCTCATGGGAGCCACGGGACTCGACGGCGTCGCCGCGAGCGATCGCTGGCTCGGGGCGTTGCAGGGCGACGTGCGCCGCCTCATCGATGCGCGCCTGACCGAAGGGCTCGGCGCGCGCGGCGACCTCGTGCGGGTCGTGCCGCTCTCGGGTGAGTTCGCCGGGTACGCGATCTTCGTCGAACGGCGCCGCGAGCCGATCCGGCAACGCGATCTCTGCAGCCGCTTCGGACTCTCCCCGCGCGAATGCGAGGTGCTCGTCGAAGTCGTCGGCGGATTACGCACGATCGACATCGCGAACCGCTTGGGGATCAGCGAGTCGACGGTTGAGACGCACGTCCGCAACATCGGCGTCAAGATGGATTGCAGCAAGCGTTCGGCGATTGTCGCGAAGGCGCTCGCGGGTTAGTCGCCCCGAGCGACCCGCGCGACGGTTCGCGTGAGCGACCGCTCCGGATCGGCGAGCGCAAGCACGAGCGAGAAGTGGTCCTCCTCCGGGGCGTCGACCGGGATGACCGATCCGCCCCATCGCTCCCAGGCGCGAGCATATCGCGCCGTCTGCTCGTGGAACGCGCCGGATTCGCGGCCGCCGACGGCGGCGACGAACGTTCGCGCCCGAACCGGGGGGTGCTCGAGCGGGGCGTTGCGCGCCGCCGCCTCGGGCGTCATCGCGATCGCGGCGTTGATCGACGTCGCGCGCAGCGGCGCGAGGTCGTAGAGCCCCGAAAGCCCGACGAGCGCGCGGACGTCGAGGCGGACGGCGACCATCGCCGCGAGCTGGGCGCCGACCGAATGACCGGCGAGCGTCAGCCGCGCGACGTCCATGCCGTCGCCGGCCGCGGCCGCCACGGCGACCTCGGTACCGCGGCAAACGGCCGCGACGATCGTATCGAGATCGACCTCGGGCGCGAGCGGATAGCCCACGATGGCGACCGACACCCCGGCACGGGCGAGCGGCGGCGCGACGAACGAGAAATCGGCGCGCGTCATGCGCCGCCAGTAGCCGCCGTGAATGAAGACGAGCAGCGGCGAGCCGGCCGCCGCCCGGAAGAGATCGATCGCTTCCGCCTGGCGGTCGCCATAGCGGACCGTGCGATGCGCGCAGGCGAGCCGCGCCGCGGCGCTCGCCTGCGCGAAGCGCGCGACATAGGGTCCGCTCCCGGCCGGCGTCGTGCGCGCCGTGTCATAGGCCGCCTCGAGCTCGGGGTCAATGTGCGAGGTCATCGATTCCGGCGACCGGGATTCGGGTGGATTCGGTTGCCGCCGCGCGGTAGAGCCCGAGCATGCAGGCAAACGTCGATCACGCCACGCGGATGGAGAGCGACTCGCTCGGCGAGGTCGCCGTCCCGGCCGAGATGTACTACGGCGCGCAGGCCGCGCGATCGCTCGAGAACTTCGACATCGGCGACGGTGAGACGCCGCGCGACGTGATGCCGCGAAGCGTCGTCGCGGCGATGGCGACCCTCAAGAAGGCGGCCGCCGTCGTCAATCGCGACCTCGGCAAGCTCGATGGCGCGCTCTGCGATGCGATCGCGACCGCGGCGGACGAGACCGTCGCGGGAAAGCTCGACGCGCATTTCCCGCTGCGCGTCTGGCAGACGGGCTCGGGAACGCAGACGAATATGAACGTCAACGAGGTGCTCTCGAATCGTGCGATCGAGCTCCTCGGCGGCACGATGGGTTCCAAGAAACCGGTCCATCCCAACGATCACGTCAACATGTCGCAGTCCAGCAACGACACGTTCCCGACCGCGATGCACGTCGCGGCTGCCGAGGCCGTCGTTGCGATGCGGCCGGAGATCGTGGCGCTACGCGACGCGCTCGACCGCAAGGCGAATCAGTGGCGCGACCTCGTGAAGGTCGGCCGCACGCACCTCCAGGACGCGACGCCGCTCACGCTCGGTCAGGAGTTCTCGGGGTACGTCGTGCAGCTCGACCGCGCGCTCGTGGCGATCGACGAGTCGCTCGCGCATCTCTACGACCTCGCGATCGGCGGGACCGCGGTCGGAACCGGCCTCAACGCGCCGCCCGACTTCGGCGCGCGAACCTCGGCGAAGATCGCCGAGCTGACCGGCCTGCCGTTTCGTGAGGCACCGAATAAATTCGCTGCGCTCGCGTCGCACGATGATTTCGTCTTCGCCTCTGGCGCGCTCAAGCAGCTCGCCGCCGCGCTGATGAAGATCGCCAACGACATCCGGTGGCTCGGCTCGGGTCCGCGCGCCGGGCTCGGCGAGCTCACGTTGCCCGAGAACGAACCGGGCAGCTCGATCATGCCGGGGAAGATCAATCCGACGCAATGCGAGGCCGTCACGATGGTCGTCGTGCAGGTCTACGGGAACGACGCCGCGATCGGGTTCGCCGCCTCGCAGGGCAACTTCGAGCTCAACGTTTTCAACCCGGTGATGATCTACAACTTTCTGCACTCGACGCGGCTGCTGCGCGACGCGAGCCGATCGTTTCGGCAGCATTGCATCGAAGGTTTGGTCGCGAACGAATCGACGATCGCGAAGTACGTCGCCGACTCGCTGATGACGGTGACGGCGCTCTCGCCCACGATCGGCTACGACAACGCCGCGAAGATCGCGAAGGACGCGCACACGACGGGCTCGACCTTGCGCGAGGCGGCGCTGCGGTCCGGGCACGTCACGGCGGAGCAGTTCGACGCGACCGTCATCCCCGGCAACATGACCGGCCCGCGCTGATGGCGGCGCGCCTACTTGGAGGCGCGACGGGGGCGGTCGGACGCCATGGTGTCAGCGCCGCCGGGCGATGACCTCGATCTCGACGCTCGCGCCGCGCGGCAGCGCGGCGACCGCAACGGCCGAGCGCGCCGGCGGCACCGCGCCGGCCGTTCCGAAGTACTCCGAGTAGACCGCGTTGACGGCGCTGAAGTCGTCCATGTCCGTGAGGAACACGGTCGTCTTCACGACGTCGGCGAACGTGCAGCCGGCCGCGGCGAGCACCGCGGCGACGTTGGCGAGCACCTGATGCGCCTCGGTTGCGACGCCGCCGCCGCTGAGGTCGCCCGTCATGGGATCGAGCGGGATCTGGCCGCTGCAAAAGACCAGGTCGCCCGCGAGGATCGCCTGCGAATATGGCCCGATCGGCGCCGGCGCCGCGTCGGTGCGGATCGCCGTGCTCACGCCGTCGCTCCGGCCGGCTGGGGGACGTCGTCGTACGACATCGTGCCCTTGTACCGGCCCGGCCCCTCCTCGACGCCGAAGTTCGTCTCGGCGAGCTCCGCGACGCGCGCAAGCTCGGCGGTCGAGAGCGGCGGCGTATCGGGCGTCGCCGCGAATTCCCGGAGCTGTTCGGAATCGTAGATGTTCGGGAGCGCGGTGACGACGCGCGGCTCCGCGAGCAGCCACTGCAGCGCCGCCTGGCCGAGCGTGCGGCCCGGCTCCTCGAGAAAGCGGAGCGTCTCGACCTTCTGGACGCCGTTGACCAGCCATTGCCGCGGCCGGTGGACGCGGTGATCGTTCGGCGCAAACGTCGTCTCGAGCGTGTACCTGCCCTCGAGCATGCCGCTGGAGTGCGGAACACGGATCTGATAGCCCGTGTCGGCCGATGACTCGACGGCGGCGCGGAGCATCGCATTGCCGGGGAACTGCTCGAGCACGTTCCAGATCATCTGGACGCTCGTGACGTTGCGGCGGCGCGCCGCCTCGCAGCCCTCGACGAGCCAGCCGATCGCCGGCCCGAGCGCGACGCCGTAACACCGGATCTTGCCCTCGCCCTTGAATTTCTCGAGGAGCGCGAAGAGCTCGTCGTTCTCGATCTCGCTGAGGTGGGCGTTGTGAATCGCATAGATGTCGATGTAGTCGGTGCGGAGCCGCTGCAGCGACTGCTCGAGCGCGAAACGCACGAACGTTGGGCTGAAATCGTGCGGGATCTCCTGCTGCCCCTTGCGCTCGCCCGCGAATGAGTAGAAATCGTAGCCGAACTTCGTCGAGAAGACCGCGTCGCCGCGGCGTCCCTCGAACGCGCGGCCGAGCTGTTCTTCGCTGCGGCCGTTGCCATAGGTGTCGGCCGCGTCGAAGAGCGTCACGCCGAGGTCGCGGGCCTCGTGGAGCAGGTCGACCGCGCGGTCGTCCGTCATCTCACCCCACCAGCCGGTCGACGTCGTCCACAGCCCGAAGCCGACTTCGCTGACCGTCACGTCGGTCTTGGGATAGGTGCGATACTTCACGGAATTCCGATGCCTCCGAACGAACGGGTGATACCGATGTCTTCGCTATGAGGGACCCGTCTCCGTTGCTTTCGCCGGGCGGAACCGTCCACGCCGGCTATGCGTCCGAGTCCGATGTGAGGACGCCGACGATCGAGGTTGCCCGACTGCTCGCGCAGGGCAATAGCCCCGTCCGGCTGCGGCTCGTCGACGGCTCGGAGCACCTGGGCCGCATGCGGACGGAGCTCCTCTCCGAACGCTCGATTTCGGTGTTCATCTCGCGCTCGCCCGGCGACGGCGCGACGATCTACATCGATGACATCGCCGAGCTCGAGCCGATCGACGCGACCGAACTCGCGTAGGGAGATGGCCGACCGCTTCGACGACGCGACGCTCGCGGCGTTCGATCGCGCCGCCCGCTTCGTCGAGGACTACTATCTCTCGCCCGAGCGCTACCCCGTGCTCTCGCGCGCGCGGCCGGGCGACCTCGTGCGCGCGCTGCCCGCCCGGGCGCCCGAGACGGGCGAATCGCTCGCGGCGATCCTCGACGATTTCGAGGCGCTCGTCATGCCGGGCATCACGCATTGGAATCACCCGCGCTTCTTCGCGTACTTTGCGATCGGCTCGACGCCGGCAGCCGTAATCGCGGAGACCCTCGCGGCGGCGCTCGACGTCAACGCGATGCTGTGGCGTACGTCGCCCGCGGCGACCGAGCTCGAGGAGGTCGTGCTCGGCTGGTTGCGCGAGCTGCTCGGGCTCGACGCCGGGCTGCACGGCATCGTCTACGATACCGCCTCGATCTCGGGATTTACGGCGATGTGCGCCGCGCGCGAGTCGCTCGGGCTCGACGTCCGAGAGCGCGGTCTCGCGGGCCGCGCCGATCTGCCGCGGCTGCGCGTCTACGTCACCGAACACACGCATTCGCACGTCGAGAAGGCCGCGATTGCGCTCGGGTTCGGGCGCGAGAACGTCGTGCGCGTCGCGACCGACGACGTGTTCCGGATGCGGCCGGACGCCCTCGACGCGGCGCTGCGCGCCGATCGCGCGGCGGGCATGCGGCCCGCGTTCGTCGCGGCGACCGTCGGCACGACGTCGACGACCTCGGTCGACGACGTCGGGGCGATCGCGGCCGTCACGCGGGCACACGGCGTCTGGCTCCACGTCGACGCCGCGTACGCCGGCCCCGCGGCGATCGTTCCGGAGTTCCGCCATCTGCTAGCGGGCTGCGAGCTCGCCGACTCCGTCGTCGTCAATCCGCACAAGTGGCTCTTCGTCCCGATCGACCTCTCCGTGCTCTACGTCCGCGATCTCGAGCTGCTGCGCCGGACGTTCAGTTTGGTGCCCGACTATCTCATCACGCCCGAGACCGGCGTGCGCAATTACATGGATTACGGCTTGCAGCTCGGGCGCCGGTTTCGCGCGCTCAAGCTCTGGTTCGCGCTGCGCCACCTCGGCGTGGCGCGGATTCGCGAGCTGCTGCGCGAGCACGTCGCCCTCGCGCAGCGCTTCGCCGAGTGGGTCGAGGCCGAGCCGGACTGGGAGGTGCTCGCGCCGCACCCGCTCTCGGTCGTCTGCTTCCGGCACGCGCCGAGCGGGCTCGCGGGCGAGGCGCTCGACGAGCATAACGCGCGCGTCGTCGACGCCGTCAACGCAACAGGCGACGTCTTCCTTGCGACGACGCGCCTGCGCGGTGAGCTCGTCATCCGCCTCGCGATCGGGAACGAGCGGACGCGCGAAGCGGACGTTCGCGCGGCTTGGAATGCGCTGCGCGCCGCAGCGCAACGTGTGCCGAGCGAGTGAAGCCGTCGGCCGACGCGATGACGTCACTCGTCGTGGCTGGCCTTCGCTCGCGGACCGCAGCCGAACGCGCGCTGATAGGCATGGCGAAACGCGCTTTCCGAAGCGAAGCCAACGTTCTCGGCTACGCTGGCGACGGTCTCGCCGTGCCGGCGTAGCGCTTCGCGTGCGACGTGCATCCGCCGCCGTCGAAGATAGGCGATCGGAGAAACTCCGACGAGCTCAACGAATCGCGACGCAAATGCCGACCGCGAGCAACCCGCCGCCGCAGCGAACTCGGCAACGGTCCACGCTCGGGTGGGCTCGTGCTGGATCAGTTCGAGCGCGCGGCTGACTCTCGGGTCATCGGCGGGCGCGCTCCCCCTTTGCTCGAACGCGGAGTTCGCGCGCAGCATGAGCACGAGCAGGACGTCGAGCAGACGCCCCAGGACGAGCGACGCTCCCGGACGCGCGTTTGCGAGCTCGTCGAGCAGCAACGCGTGGATGTTGCGTACGTTCGTCGACGCCTTGTCGGTCGCTGCGACGTGTACGAACGCCGGCACGGTGATCCGTACGAAAGCGGCGTCCGCATCGGCCACGTGGAATGTTCCGCCAACGAGCGCTACCGAGTCGCCCCCATAGCGGACGACGCCCGCCGGCGCTGCGGCGAAGAGCGCAGAACCGTTCGCGGCTTCGAGGCTTACGTCGCTCGCGAGCGTGAACGCCGGGGCGTCCGCGAGCAAGAATGCGTCTCCCTCGTCGAGCCGACGCAACGTCTTGCCTGCGAAGGAGATCCAGCAGCCACCGCGTTCGACGATATTGAACTTGAGCTGAGGTTTTGCGGCGAAGTCGAGGGCCCACGCGCCGCCAGCTTCGAGACGTGCGCTCGCTGCGTCGCCGACGGTCAACGCACCGCAGAGGGTGTCGAAGCGTTGGTTGGACGATCGAGCCGAAATCATGGTGTTTCAAGCATAGAACGCGCGTCGTCGAAACGCCATCATCGAACGATGGCAGGCATTGACGGGAAAGTCGTTCTGATCACCGGCGCCAGTAGCGGCATCGGCGAGGCGACCGCGTTCCATCTTGCCGGACGCGGTGCGCGTCTCGTCCTCGGCGCGAGGCGTGACGACCGACTCGCCTCGATCGCGTCGCGCATTCGGGCATCGGGGGGCCATGCCGTGCATGTGCCCGTGAACGTAACGCGGCGCGAGGATCTTCGAACGCTCGTCGACCTGGCACGTACCGAGTTTGGCAGGCTCGATGTCTTTTTCGGCAACGCGGGCATCGCGGCGATCTCACCGCTCGATGAACTCCGCGTCGAGGAATGGGATCGGATGCTCGATGTCAACGTCCGCGGTGCGTTGTACGGGATTGCGGCTGCACTACCGATCTTCCGCGACCAAGGCTTCGGTCACTTTGTGACGACCCTCTCGACCTCGGGCCTGAAAATCGTCCCCTCCCAAGCGGTTTACGCCGGCTCCAAGAATGCGGTAAGAACGATTCTCGAATGTTTGCGGCAAGAGGCCGGCCCAACGTTGCGGGTGACGTCGATCTCGCCCGGCTACGTCCGGACGAATCTGCCCGCTTCGATGACCAATGCCGAGCTTCGCGAGAAAGCGGAACGCTCGATGGCAGCGCTCGGGATCGCGCCCGAAGCGATCGCGCGTGCGGTTGCCTTCGCGATCGAACAGCCCGAGGACGTTGATGTTAGCGAGATCGTCGTGCGGCCAACCGCCCAGGCGTAAACAACGCTTGAGGCCGCAATGGGCGTTCGGCTTCCGCGTTTGACCCTGGGGCGGCGATGTCGCCGCGCGTTAATAGACGCGGAGGTAGGCGTCGCGCTCCCACGGGTGGACCGCGCGGCGGTAGCGCTCGTACTCGGCGAGCTTGGCCTCGCGGAAGGCCTGGTAGACGTGATCGCCGAGCGCGCCGCGCACCACGGCGTCCTCGCGTAGCTCGACGAGCGCGCCGCGCAGCGATTTCGGGAGCGTCGCGATCCTGCGGCCTTCGAGCGCCTTCTGGTCGAGGTCGTAGGTCGAGCCGACGAGCGGATCGCCCGGAAACGTGTGCGCGCGCACGCCGTCGGCGGCGCTCGCGAGCAGCACGGCGAGGGCGAGATAGGGATTGCACGACGGATCGGCGCTGCGCACCTCGATGCGCGAACCGCCGGGATCGCTCGGCACACGCACGAGGGCGTTGGCGCTGCGGTGCGACCAGACGGTGTAGATCGGGGCGTCCCAGGCGGCGACGAGCCGCTTGTACGAATTGACGGTCGGATTGCAGATCGCGGTGAAGGCGGGTGCGTGGCGCAGCAGGCCACCGATCGCGAAGAGCGTCTCCTCGCGCAGATCGCCTTCTTCCGGCGGCTCGTCCTCGTCGTGCGGCAGCTCGAAGTAGACGTGCACGCCGCTTCCGGCGAGGTCTTCCGCCGGCTTCGGCATGAACGTCGCGTGGAGGTTGTGGCGCGCGGCGATGTGCTTTGCGACCGTCCGTGTGGTGATGAGGGCATCGGCCGTCGCGAGCGGATCGAGATCGTTGAGATCGATCTCGTGCTGGCCCGCGCCGTGCTCGTGGTGCGCGCTCGCGACCGAGATGCCCATCGCGCCGAGCGCCGTGACGATCGCCAGCCGCGCGGCCTCGCCGCGATCCGCCTCGTCCGTGTCGAAGTACGATCCGACGTCCTGCGACGTCGTCGTCGGCAACCCGTCGGGCCCCAGGCCGAACACATAGAACTCGACCTCGAGCCCCGTGCGCACGCCCGCGAGCACGTCGCCCGCGGCGTCGATCGCGCGCCGCAGCGTCGTGCGCGGGCATCCCTCGAAGGCCTCGCCGTCGGGGGTTGCGATGTCGCAGAGCAGCTGCGCCTCGATGGCGCCGTGCTCGGTCCACGGGAGGATTGCGAACGTCGAGCAGTCGGGCCGCAGCATCATGTCGGCTTCCTCGCCGCGCACGAAGCCGTCGATCGAGCCGCCGTCGAACGTGACGCGGCCCTCGAGGGCGCGTTCGAGCTCGGTCACGGGGATCGCGACGTTCTTGCTGACGCCGAGGATGTCCGCGAACGAGAGCCGGACGAAGGCCACGTCGCGCTCCTTCGCGAGCCGCAGGACGTCGCGCTTGGTCGCGGACTTACCGGTCGTGGGGGTTGAGAGCATCGATCGCCATCGCCGTTCGGAGGGTGAGCTGGTCGTGTGCGGAGTCGAGGTCGTTGTCGCTGATCTCGGCGATCTGCCGCAGGCGGTAGAAGACGGTATGGCGATGAACCGATAGCTCGGCCGCCGCCGTCTTGACGTTCTGGCCGACCTCGAAATAGAGCCGCAGCGTGCGGATCAGTTCGGTCTGGTGCTTGTCGTCGTACGCGCGCAACGGCGCGAGGATGCGATCGGAGAACTCGCGCAGTTCGGGCTGCGTCGCGTTCCCGCGCAGCAGGAGCGGGTAGATGCCGAGATCGTCGTACGGCATGACGCGCGAGCCGCCGAAGAGCCGCCGCGCGATGAACATCGATTCGCGTGCCTCGTCGACCGTGCGATAGGCGGCGATCGCCTCGGCCTGGCGGCCGACGCCGCCGACGATCTTCGCCCCGAACGCCGTCTTCGCCGCCGCCCGCGGGATCAGCGAGGCCGCGGTGCGGACGTTCGCCGCGTCGACTTCCAGCGGTGCCGGGCAAAGGAAGACGAAGCCGCCGCCGCGCTCGATCACGACGATCTCGCCCGGGCCCGAGCGCAGCGCTTCGAGAACGAGCCGCCGCAGATCGCCCGTCTTCGTGGTAGAGCTGGCCTCGTCGAGACCCTCGGCCTCGACGGCGACGGCGACGTAGCCCGTCGCGAGGGTGATGCCGCGCGCGGCGGCGTCATCGCGCGCCTCGATCGGGTCGTCGAAGTTGCGCGCGAGCAGCCGGTCCCAGAACGACTTGCGGCGATTGCGGCCACCGCCGGCGTCGCGCGAGAGCTCCACGCCGATCGCCGCCGCGGCGAGTCGGACGGCGCCCATCCGGCTTGCGAGGGACGTCGTCGCCGGAAAGACGGAGAGCCAGCCGACCTGTGCGTCGCCGCCCCGGATCGGCACGGCCGCCGCGCCGTTCGCGTCGCCCGGCGTGACGAGCTCGACGATCGCCTCGCCGTCGCCGTCGGCAGCGGTGACGAGCTCGCGGGCGGAGGGCGGCACGGCGCGCGCCGAGGTGCCGGCGAGGGCGACGTGGCGCCAGTCGGCGTCTTCGATGAGGACGGCGGCGTCGAGAAAGCTGCCGAGGTGTGCGGCGAGCGCCTTCGTGCCGCCGCCGGAGCTCGCGATGCGAGCCAGGGCTTCGGCGAAGTCGACCATGTCGTCCGTCGACAAGACGGCGGTATCGATCACGCGAACCCCCCCAGACGATGCCGACAATATTGACCGTTCACTACGTCCTGGGCACGCTGCTCGTGCTCATGTCGCTCGCCGCGATCTTCTGGGGCCCGGCGCGTCGCTACATCCTCTATGTTCTCGTCCTCCAGATCCTGCTCGGCTTCGCCGTTTGGGGCGTCACGGGAATCGTCCCACCCGCCGCGCATTGGATCCTCGCGATCCTCACGGGCGGCGTCTATGCGATGGCCACGGCCTTCGAGCGCAAGGGCCGGCCGCGCGGCGTCGTGCTCGGCACGCTCGTCGTCGGCTTCGTGCTCTTCGCCTACGTTTACAATCTCGGTCAGCATGCGTGGAAGGTGATGCACCCCATCTCGGGATCGTAGGGCAGAGTCCTTTGGCAAGACGGGACGGCGCGGGCGGCTCATCCGCCGTCCCTGCGGTGCTCAAAACGTTGTCTCAACGCTAGCATTGATCCTTGCGCCGTGATACAATGGATGCAATGAGTCCAGGTTGGCGGTGGTCGTCCCACGAGTCGGTCGGTTCGCTCCTGGCAACGATCCGTCGGGCTCGTCGTCTCACGCAAGCCGATCTTGCAAAGCGGATCGGCGTCTCAGCCGCGAACGTGTCGCGTATTGAGGTCGGCAAAGACCTGCGCGTTTCGACGCTCGTCGACATCGCTCGGGCGCTGGGATTCGAGCCGATGCTGGTCCCAAAGGCTGCCGTTCCTGCGGTTCGAGCCCTGCTCGACGACATGAACACGACGGAGCCGTCGAAGCGCGATGTCGGGCGCTTCGTCGAATGACCGTCTCCGCGAACGTCTACCTCGGCGACCGCTTCGTCGCGACGCTGACGAACCTCTCGGGCGATTACAATCTGCTGAGCTTCGAGGAGTCATATCTCGACGACTCGGATCGGCCGATCCTGAGCCAAGCGTTCGTCGGCGCCGCCGGTCCCGTGCGAGGCGTTCCTCGGACGCATCGCGTCGCACCGCCGTTTCTGGCGAACCTACTCCCGGAGGAGGGGAGCCTTCTCCGAAACGTGGTCGCTCGGCAATACGGAATCAACGCGACGCGCGACTTTCCGTATCTCCAAGCGCTCGGGAGCGATCTGCCCGGTGCGATCTCGATCGAGGCCGTCGTCGCTTCGATCGAGCCCGCCGGCTTCGAAGTCGTGCCGCCGGCGAACGAACCCGTTCGATTCTCGCTTGCGGGAATGCAGCCAAAGTTCAGTGCTTCCATGTCCGGCGACCGGCTATCGCTTCCGATCAACGGCATCGGCGGCGAGTGGATCGCAAAATTGCCGACGAATGCGTACGCACGACTGCCCGAAAACGAGGCGCTCGTGATGAGGATGGCGGCCGAGATCGGCTTACCCGTGCCGCGGATCGATACGATCTCGCTCGATCGAATCGACGGTGTCCCGACGTCGCTGCCCACGCTACGGCCGGACGAGCCGCGGATCGCATATGTCATCGAACGCTTCGATCGAAGCGACGGCGGTCGCGTCCACGTCGAGGATTTTAATCAGGTCGCGAACCAAAAGCCCGACGAGAAATACGATCGACGAACGTCGGCGTGGATCGCGCGCGTCATCGCAACAATCTGCCCGCCGGACGATCTCGACGACTATGTCCGGCGACTCGTCTTCGGCGTCTGCGTTGGAAACAACGACATGCATCTCAAGAATTGGGCCGTCCGCTATCCCGACGGGCGTAACGCTCGGCTTGCACCGCTCTATGATTACGTCTGTACGCGCGCGTACTTTCCGAGCGGCGAACTCGCGCTCACGATCGGCGGCGAGCGAAGGTTCGAGCGCATCGGCGCCCGGGCGATCGAGGCGTTCGCCCGAGACGCGGAAATCTCGACGCGGTCGACGCAGGCACTCGCGCGGGAAGTCGTCGACGCGTTGCGCGGCGTTTGGCCGGCGTTCCGCGATCGCGCGGAGTCGATCGGTCTGCGCGACGTGCTCGAACGGCATTTCGACATCGTGCCGCTGATGAACGGTGGGCTCGGCGACTGACTCGCGCGCCCGAGCTCAAGCGCCGGTGGTGCTGCCCGGGACGCCCCGGATCTGCGTGTAGGTGTAATAGAGCGCGATCGAGCCGACGATGACGACGGTCGCCCAGCCGATGACGTTCGCCGTGCGATTGTTCCGGTAGACTCCCATCACGCGCGCGCGGTTGACGATAACGAGCATCAGGACGAGCTCGAGCGGGAGCAGCAGGCCCTGCACGAGCTGCGAGGCGATCGAGAGCTTCACGAGCGGCACGTTCGGGAGCAGGACGAGCGATGCGCCGATCACGAGGCCGACCGCGAAGAGGGTGAAGAACACCGGCGCCTCGCGGAAGCTGCGGTCGAGCGCCGCCTCGAAGCCGAGCGCCTCGCACACGAGGTAGCTCGTCGAGAGCGGCAGCACCGCGGCCGCGAACAGCCCCGCGTTGAGGATGCCGAACGCGAAGAGGCCGCTCGCGAAGCGGCCCGCCAGCGGCTTCAGCGCAACTGCGATGTCGGCAGCGCTCGTCACCTCGATCTTGTGCGCATGCGCCTGGTTGAACACGAAGATCGTCGCGGCGTTCGCGATGATCATGAACACGGCGACGATGATCGCGAGGATCGAGCCGTTCGCGACGTCGATGCGCGCGAGCGTGAGGCCCGCGGGACGCAGCCCCTTCTCCACGACGGCCGACTGCAGATAGAACTGCATGTATGGCGAGATCGTCGTGCCGATGAGCGCGACGACCGTGCCGAGATACGCGGCGTCGTGCGTGTCGATCGTCGGCACGAACGTCCCGCGAGCGACGTCGCCCCAGTCCGGGTGCGCGAGGATACCCGAGACGATATACGTGACGTACACGAGCGAGAGCCCGACGAAGATCCGCTCGACGAGCCTACCGCTCACGCGCAGCACGAGAAAGAAGACGAGCAGCAGCGAGAGCGGGACCGCGACGTACTTCGAGAGCCCAAAGATCTCGCTCGCTGACGCGATCCCCGCGAACTCGGCCGATGTGGTGAACGTGTTCATGAAGAAGAGCCCGAGCATCGTGCCGAGTGCGATCCGCACGCCGAACTCCTCGCGGATCAGCGCGGCGAGCCCCTTGCCCGTGACGGCGCCCATGCGCGCCGCCATCTCCTGAACGACGATGAGCGCGATCGCGATCGGGATCAGCGGCCAGATCACCTTGTAGCCGAATTGGGCGCCCGCGACCGAGTACGTAAAGATGCCGCCGACGTCGTTGCCGGCGGAGGCGGTCACGAAGCCCGGTCCGAGGATCGACACGCAAAAGAGCACGCGCGCCCAGAGCCCGGCGCGTCGCGACGGCGGGACGACGACGGGTGACGGCGAGCGATCGGCCTCGATCACACGCGCGCGCGCTCCCGGGCGCCGCGATGGCGCACCATCCGCGGCAGCGACGTCGCGAGCTTTTCGGGCAGGATCGCGTCGATGGCATCGTCGACAGTGACGATGCCGAGAATCTTGTTGTCTTCGTCGATGACCGGGACGGCGAGCAGATCGTAGCGCGCGATCGTCGCTGCGACATCGCGCGCGCTCATGTCGGCGCGCACGCTCACGACGTCGACGTGCATGATCTTGTGGATGAAGGCCGTCGGCAGTTCCAGCAGCAGCATTCGGAGCGAGAGCGCGCCGATGAGCCGATGCTCGGCATCGACGACGTAGAGGTAGTAGATGAAATCGGATTCGGGTGCGATCTCGCGGAGCTTCACGATCGTCGCCTCGGTCGTGCGATGCGCGTAAACCCAGACGTAATCGGTCGTCATCAGGCCGCCCGCGCTGTCGGGCTCGTACTCGACGAGATCCTCAAGCTCGTCCGCGTACTCGCGGTCCTCGATCTTCGCGAGCAGCGATGCGCGCTGTTCCTCGTCGAGCTCGCCCAGGAGATCCGCCGCGTCGTCGGAGTCCATCTCCTCGATGATGTCGGCGGCGCGCTCCTCGCCGAGATCGGCGATGATCGACTGCTGCACCTCGGCGTCGAGGTGCTCGAAGGCATCGGCCGCTGTCTCGTCGTCGAGCGAGCCGACCACGCGCGCGGCGTCCTGCGCCGAGAGTTCGCCGATGATCTCCGCGAGGTCCGACGGGTGCATGCGTGCGAGTCGCGCGCCCGAGACCGAGAGCTGAACCTCGGAGGGATTGACGTCGGAGATCGGCGCCACTTCGTTCCACGTGATGAGCGAGCGCGGCGCACGCTCGACGATGCGACGCGCGAGCCGGCCCGCGCCGATGCGGCGCAGCAGGCCCGAGACGCCGACGTCCGCGGCGACGACGCGCAGCGTGCCGCCCGTGTAGGCGACCTCGAGATCGTTGATGCGGACGACTTTGCGACCGTCGACGTCGACGATCTGCTTATCGAAGAGATCCTTGATCAGGAAGAGCGCGCGCCGCTCGTCGATCGTCGGATTCGTCGGCTGGTGGCCCAGCACGATCGCGCCGCGCTCGTCGAAATCGAGCACGTCGCTCGTCGCGGCGGTAACGGAGCCGGCCTTCGTGCGGATCACGATGCCGTCGACGCGCGGAAACGTGTCGTCGGGCGTTTCCACGATGAAGTCGGCGACCTTGCCGATCGTCTTACGCGCCGGATCGCCCGCGAGCACCGCCGGCCGGCCGACGATCTCGGAGAGGAAGCCGTCGAGCATCGGCACCGCTAGGTCGCGCGCCTGCGGCCGAACGGCGCGAGGGCGACCGCGGCGAGCACGCAGAGGAACGCCAGGCCGTAGACGCGGCTCGAGTCCTTATGCTGCGCATCGTAGGCGGCGCGCCGCGGGTCGTCCTTGGGCACGGAATCGACCGGTCCGCCGATCGCGGCGGCCGTCGCGTTCATGCGCGGGATGATCGTCGTCGTCTCGTACGCCGATGCGACGAGCCCGACGGCGATGAGCGCGACGCGGGCTGCCGCGAGCGGTCGCGCCTCGGGGCGCGTCGCGCGCACGAGCGCCGCGACGACCGCGATCACGCCGCACGCGCGGCCGAAGCTCGTCACGCCGCCGATCGTCCGGGCGACGAGCACGGCGAACACCGTGAGATCCGGCACGAGTTTTATCGCAATCGGGGCAAAGATGAATGCGAAGCCCGCCATCGCCCCGGCCCAGAGCGCGAGGGCCGTCGTCTCGATGGCGGTAACGATTCGCTCGAACACGACTGCTCTTTTCTCGCTTCGGAGGCCGATGGACCCGCTGACCTGTGCGATCGCCGCGGCTCGAGAAGCGGGCGCGCTCCTGCTCGCGGCCGCTGACGGCCCGCTCGACGTGCGTCAGAAGGGCGTGCGTGGCGATCTCGTCACCGCGCTCGACCGCGCGAGCGAACGGCTCATCGTGGAGCGGCTGCTCGCGTGCACGCCCCATGCCTCGATCCTCGGCGAGGAGGACGGCGAGCACGGCGGCACGAGCGACGAGCGGTGGATCGTCGATCCGCTCGACGGCACGACGAACTTCGCGCACGGTTATCCGATGTATTGTGTCTCGATCGCATACGAACGGGCGGGCGAGCTCGTGGCGGCGGCGCTGTACGCGCCCGTCCTCGACGAACTGTATGCCGCGGAGCGCGGCGCGGGTGCGACCTGCAACGGCGCGAAGCTGCGCGTGACGGACGTCGCGAGCGTCGGCGACGCGTTGGTCTGCACGGGCTTCATGCCGGGACGCTTCGACGTCAACGCGGATTGCTTCGCTCATCTTTCGCGAAGCGCGCAGGCCGTGCGGCGCGACGGCTCGGCGGCGCTGGACCTCGCGTTCACGGCGCGCGGCCGGTTCGACGCGTTCTGGGAACTCGACTTGCACGCGTGGGACGTCGCCGCGGGAGCGCTGCTGGTGCGCGAGGCCGGCGGCATCGTAACCGCGGTCGACGGCAGCGGCTTCGCGGTGGCGGGCGGCTCGCTGCTCGCCGCGGGGCCGGCGCTGCACGGCGAGATGCGTCGCGAGCTCGACGTGGCGCGGAGATGACGGCGCGCACCAGCCGCGTCATATGGCTCAGTTGCGCGCTCGCGGTCGCGACGGTCGGCCGAACCGACATCGTACCGGCGCGGGCCGCGGACGGCGTCGCGCCCATCAGCATCTCGACGTGTACGGTCGGCCGCGCGGCGCGGACCTCGTACGACGGCTACCCGTACACGTACGATCGCGGCCTGCTCGGTGCCGCACCGGGCGGCTATCCTCAGCAGCGCGGTCCCGTCGCGCACGGCTAGCACATCACGTATCGCAACACGGGCCGGACCGTTGCGAAGCGCGTGACGTTCGCCGTGACGTACGGCGGGCGACAGCGGCGTATCGTCGATCGCGGGACGTTCTCGCCCGGAGCCCTGATCGCGCATACCTTCGCCGCGTTCGACGACGCGCCGTACCAGGGCACCGCGCCCCAGGTGTGCGACGTGTCGTCGGTGCGCTTCGCCGACGGCACGGAGTACGGCGCGCGGTGACGGCGCCGGGTGCGTCGAAGAAACCCGAACGACGCAAGGAGTCTCACGTGATCACGATCCGTCCGGCCGCCGCGGCGGTAACGGCCGCCCTCGCCATCGCGCTCGCCGCGCCCGCGGGCGCGGCGCCCGTCGCGATCGAGCGGTGTTCGATCCTGCGCGCGGCGCGCGGCAATATCGGCGCGTTCAACTATTATCCGTACGGCTATTACGGCGGCTTCGGCGGCTACAACGGTTTCGCCGGCGGCTATCCCGGGATCGGCGCGCCCGTCACCGACGGGATCCGCATCAACTATAAGAATACGAGCCGCAAGGTCGCCGACCGCGTCGCGTTCGGCGTCGACTACCGCGGCCAACGCGACGTCATCGTCGACTCAGGGACGTTCTCGCCCGGGATCTCGATCGACCACACGTTCGGCGAATTCAGCGGGCTGGCGTATCTCGGCAATCGTCCCAACTCGTGCCGCGTCCTGAGCATACCCTACAAGGACGGGACGATCTTTCGCGCGCCGGGCATGGGCATGCGTCCGCAGTCACGCTGACCGATGGCGCGCCTGAAGGGCACGGGCACGATGGGGCCGACCCGTTCGGTTCGACTGCCCCGCGCGCTCGACATATGGTTCGTCGAGCGGCTCGCACGGCACGCTGAACGTTCACCGAGCGAAACGCTCGTCGCGCTCGTGCACGGCGGTCTGCGATTACGCGAGGGCTACCTGGCCATTCATCGCCGCGTCCTCGAGCAGCTCGCGGTTGCCGGCAGCGAGGTCGCCTACCAAAGTTATCTGCAGTGCCTACGCGACACGTTCGGGACGGGCTACGTCGAACATCTCGAGCAGTGGCTCGCCGCGGACGACGTTCGGGCGCTCGCCCGCGACGAGATCCGCAGCTAGATTAGGCCGGCCGGATCGCGGCGGCGAGGACGTCCGCGCTCGCCGCGGATTCGAAGCGCGCGAAGTTCGCCGCGAAGCGGCCGGCGAGGGCGCGCGCGGCGGCGTCGTACGCCGCACCGTCGGCCCAGGCACCGCGCGGATCGAGGACGGCGGCCGGGACGTTCAGCACGTCGGTCGGGATCGCGAGCCCGAAGAACGGCTCCGTCGTCGTCGTCACGCCGTCGAGCGAGCCGTCGAGGGCGGCGGTGACCATGGCGCGCGTGTGTGCGATCGCCATCCGCGTGCCGACGCCGTACGCGCCGCCCGTCCAGCCCGTGTTCACGAGCCAGCACGTGACGTCATGTTCGTCGATTCGCTCGCCGAGCAGCTTCGCGTAGACCGTCGGATGATGGACCATAAACGGCGCGCCGAAGCAGGTCGAGAACGTCGCGGTGGGCTCGGTGACGCCCTTCTCGGTGCCCGCGACCTTCGCAGTGTAGCCGGAAAGGAAATGGTACATCGCCTGAGCTTTAGTTAGTCTCGAGATCGGCGGCAAGACGCCGAAGGCGTCCGCCGTGAGCATCACGATGGTCTTCGGGTGACCGGCCCGCGAGCCCGGGACGACGTGCGGGATGTGATCGAGCGGATAGGCCGCGCGCGTGTTCTCGGTGAGCGCCTCGCTGTCGAGATCGAGCGCGCGGGTATGCTCGTCGACGACGACGTTTTCGAGGACGGCCCCGAACCGATGGGTCGCGGCCCAGATCTCGGGTTCCGATTTCTGCGAGAGCCTGATAACCTTCGCGTAGCAGCCGCCCTCGAAATTGAAGATGCCCTCGGTCGACCAGCCGTGCTCGTCGTCGCCGACGAGCGGCCGCGCCGCATCGGCCGAGAGCGTCGTCTTGCCGGTGCCCGAGAGACCGAAGAAGAGCGCTGAATCGCCGGCGGCCCCGACGTTCGCCGAGCAATGCATCGGGAGCGTCCCGCGTAGCGGCATCAGATAGTTCATGAGCGTGAAGACTGACTTCTTGATCTCACCCGCGTACCGCGTGCCGCCGATGACGACGAGCTTGCGCGCGAAGTCGACGATCACGAAGTTCTTGGCGCGCGTGCCGTCGCGGACGGGGTCAGCTTCGAACTCGGCGGCGTCGACCACGGTAAAGTCGGGCGCAAAGCCGTCGTCGCCGGCCGCGCGCGGGATGAAGAGCGTCCGCGCGAAGAGTGCATGCCAGGCATACTGGGTGACGACGCGGATCGAGAGCCTGAACGCGGGGTCTGCGCCGACGTACGCGTCGGTCGCGTAGAGCTCGCGGCCTGAGAGATACTCGCCGACGCGGTTCAAGAGCGCATCGAACCGCTCGCGCTCGAAGGGCTGGTTCGCCTCCCAATCGATATGCATCTCGCTCTCCGGCTCGCGCACGAAAAACTTGTCTTTCGGGGCGCGCCCGGTGAAGGTGCCGGTGCGAACGAGCAGCTGCCCGTCGGACCCGAGCTCGCCCTCGCCGTTGGCGAGCGCGGCTTCGTAGAGTGTGGGAACACCGAGATCGTGGCGCACGTGCGTGCCGAGTGAGATCCGGAGGGTCCCGAGCGTCGCTGCGAGCGAGGCATCGGGTCGAGTGGTCAGCACGATCGTGGTCTCCCGTTGACGTAACGTTCGCCGATTGGCACCGATGTCGGTCGATCTTACCATACCGACACATGACTTAGCAGGTTGCGGAAAAAGCAATGCCGCTGGTGTCGATCTGGCGGGCTTTTTTCGCTATAATTGGAGCAGGTTTCCTCGATATCTTGAGGTAGCGGCTGATGCGGTCCGAAGATGTACAAAATAC